>Ga0326728_10000263_pt1 | contig 213296 bp, 193 predicted proteins | sample MB3enrmetagenome_FD_207602 | JGI IMG/M metagenome (GOLD analysis project Ga0326728, IMG submission 207602) | Lab enriched peat soil microbial communities from McLean, Ithaca, NY, United States - MB31MN | ecosystem: Environmental > Terrestrial > Soil > Wetlands > Peat | place: USA: New York...
TCCAGGCAGCTCAAGATATGTCGATACCGGAACCAATTCACCAAGCTACAACTTTTACACAGACGGCAATACAGCAACAGGACCCTGGAACTTTGAACTCCAAGTAACTGACAGCGCAGACTCACCATCCACAACAACTTCCAACACTATAACAGTAACAGTAAACTCAGCGTTAAGTAATCCAACCGCTTCAACTGACCTTAACACGATTGACCAAGGCCAAACCTCAAGCCTAACATCAACCGACATCACCCAAACAGGAACAAGCCCATACACATACCAATGGATGCAAAAAGCTCCAGGCAGCTCAAGATATGTCGATACCGGAACCAATTCACCAAGCTACAACTTTTACACAGACGGCAATACAGCAACAGGACCCTGGAACTTTGAACTCCAAGTAACTGACAGCGCAGACTCACCAGTAACGTTGATTTCTAATGAAGTCACGGTTGTTGTGAACCCTGCATTGTCAACCCCTGCGATAAATGCTAATTATGGTTCAGTTGACCAAGACCAAACCTCTACTTTAACCTCAACTGACATCACTGGAACCGGCACAAACCCATACACATACCAATGGATGCAAAAAGCGCCTGATGACGGTTCTTACTCAGCGATTAGTGATGCCAGCGCACCTAGCTACTCGTTTAACACTTCCAGTTCTACCACTACTGGGGCTTGGTCATTTATGCTTCAAGTCACCGATGCAACGGGCGCCGCGGTGAACTCAACTGCAGCCGTGGTTACGGTGAATGCCGCACCAACCGTAAATGTGTCACCTACTTCCGAGACCATCTATGTTGGGCAGTCTAAAACATTTACTGCAACAGCATCTGGAGGTTCAGGCGATCTAACCTATCAATGGTACCTCAACGGGAACCCCGTGGGCACTAACAGTTCAACTTACAACTTTACTGCAGATGACGCGAGTTCAGCATCAATCTACGTTACAGTTACCGACTCTGCAAGTAACCCACTCACAGCTAACTCCAATACTGCAGCCATAACGATAAACTCGTTGATTATTACAGCTACAACTGGAACTGGCGGAACCATCATCCCAGTTAGAAATGTCAGTGTAAACTATGGCAGCAGCCAAAACTTCACTATAACAGCCGACCCTGGCTATTACATAGTCGATGTCTCGGTTAATGGAAGCACAATTGGTCCTGTCAACTTCTACGTCTTCACAAATGTTCAGGCTTCATACACTATCGCAGCAACATTTGCACTCTCTCCTACTCCAACACCAAGTCCAACTCCAACGCCCATACCAACTCCATCTACTCCTGCAGTTACTCCTACTCCAACAATCGAGCCTACAGTTACCCCAACTCCAACCGCTAAACCAGCCCCAACGCCCACGCCAACCACAAAAGGAAACTCATCGCCTAGCCCAACTGCGAGCCCAACTGCCTCGCCTAAGCAGACTCAATCAAGCCTAGTTAATGACACAAATATCCTCATAGCAGTCGGCGTAATCATAGTGACAGCTGTCGCAGTAACTTTACTAATGTTAAGAAAGATCAAAAATAGCAAAAGCTAAATCCAAACTGATTCGGCTAAGGAGTATGGAGTTGGTTTTTAAAAGTAAATTAATAATCAGAATTATGTTTAGTTGCAGAATCGATCATTCTGTTCCTGAGATACGTCTTTGTTGGGCATGTTTTTGAAAACGAATACTAAATGTTTGTTTAATGTCAACAACCTTTCAAATAATAAAAAGATAAAGTGAGTCACATGAAGTAAAAAAAAGGCAAACACTCGACTTATTTTCTGGCAAGAGCTAATTTTCGCGTCCATATTCCATGTTCGCGTAAACCAAACAAGACTTTGCTCTTTTAAGCCTCGTCTCGGGATCAACTTTGGCCATTCACTTATAGTGTAATATCGGACAAATTTGATCGAAAGAAGAAGCCCAGATGCTTGTTTCGCTAATAAAAGTTAACCTATAAACGATTAACTTTTTAGTGTAGGTCTATATCAACAAAGTGGTTTGGCAACATAGTTACCGCTGACTATAATAAATATTACAAAAAGGCGAAAGATATTGGTTAGAGCTTTCAAAGCTAACTTATTTGTCTGTCAGAATCAAATAAAAAGCAGGGCTACATTTCAAAAAGTGACGGTGATGAGCAGTAAAAAGCTCGACCTACAGATTTGATGTTGATTTCAGGTAATTCGCTGTATTCAAGTTGCTATTTAGTATTTTCGTTCATGACCTTCGCCTTAAATGCTCGTTTTTGTTATTGAAAGCAGCTATCTGACTTTTGTCAGCGATTGTAACTTAAATGTTAGTTTTGTTTTCCGCAAGTAGTCAAAATGGCCTTAGTCAGTATTCTGGGGGTTGATGCTTTTGTGTGGTCATAAATTTTGGGATATGAACAATGTCGTTATGAAGGTGGATTAAAACCGTTTTTACTATTTTGGCACGGGTGGCAACAGTGTTTATGCCAAAGCAATTGTTTGTGAAAGGAAATAATTCATGTTTGTGGCAGACTTGATGGGGACCTCGTGAAGTTTAAAGTTTTTTTAAAACCATTCAAGGATATTTATTGAATAATATTCAAGAAAAATTGAATTTGGAATTTAGGTTAATACTAATTTGAGTTGGGAGATTGCGTTTGACTTTTACTGAATTTTTCCATTAAAGTCAGAGGGATGTCAAGAATTTTAGAGACCGAGCCCAAATTGGAAAATATATTTTTAAGATTTGTGATATCTTCTCGACTTATAGCCCCAGAGAGTGGGGCAACAGTCAAAAAGATTCCACAAAATAGAACGAAACCAGCCACAAGCTGAACCCAATAAGCCATATTGATAAAATGTAAGAAGAAAAAATCAATCCCAGCTGCAACCATCGACGATAGAAATATTTTTGCAGAAGATTTGAGGTCTATTATGGTCTCGTATTTTTTCCATGCCCAAAATAGTCCTATGAACATGCTAGGTAAGCCATCGGTTAGTGAGACTATTATCACGCCATATATGCCCAGCTCGGGAATTAGTAAAAATGCTAATGGGATGCCTATCAAAATATTTAACAAGTTTAGTTTCATATAAAATTTGGTTTCCCCTAATGCAGGAATAAGGCTATACATGCTCAAGTTCCCGAAAACAGTGTACAAGTAACCCACAACGCTTAGACTTAGAAGGGGAGCAGCATAACTCCATTTATTTCCGTAAAGTGTGCCAATAAGTGATTTTGACAGTACAATAAGTGCTAAGGTCACTGGAATTAACAAAATCGCAGTGTATTTCGCAGATGAGGCAAAAATTGTTTTAAGCAGCTTCCTTTCTTTTTCTGGATTTATTTTTGAGAAGGCTGGGAACATGACGGTCGATATAGGAATTGAGAAGAAGGTCACTAATACCGCAAAGTTTGTTGCAATTCTATAATTGCCTATTATTGAGGCGCTGCAAAATATAGCCATCATAAAAGAATAAAACTGAGTGAGTATTCCGGCAATTATGGTAGAGATAGCGAGAGGAATCCCAAATTTTAACATTGGTTTAAGCGTTTGAAACAGATCAGACTTGAAAGCAAATTGAGAGTCGAGTCTTCTGAAAATAGCAAAATAGAGCAGGAACCCCGAAATGACAGCGGATGCGACTGATCCTATTGTGTAGCCTGTTGCAGCGCCCACGGCTCCATATCCCAAATAAACCAGTAGCGCAGACAAAATACTTTGCACTAATGCCTGACAGATCATTGTGTAGCTACTTAGCTTCATGCGTTCGAAACCTGTAAAAACGCTTTGGGCTGCGCCTGAGAAAGCAGACGATAAAATTGTAATTGATATAAGGGCAATTAGAAATGCAGTTTCGGGTTTTCCAAAGACAAAAGTGGCTACAAAACTAGCTGTCAACAGTGATATTATTGTCAAAAGCAGGCCAGTTCCAACCTCAAAGGTCATACCAGCTATAATTATTCTACGCAGGTCACTTTCTCTGTTTTCGGCTCGGCACTGAGAGCAAAACTTAGTCATAGCTGCGCCTACGCCCCAATCTTGAAAAAGAAGAAAAGTGGAGACCGGAATTGCCGCGATGGTGTACAGACCATAAGCTGACGGGAGTATAAAGAGACCAACAATTATCGTTCCAACCGCCAGTAAAATGGTTGAAAATGTTCGCCCTAGAAACAAATGAAAACTTCCGACTGCAGAAGTGTGACCCATCTCTGCTGCCTTAGCCATGTCGTTTTCGCCCGTAATGATTCCCCTCCATTTAAATCTTAGGAGTTAACAGAAGCCTTTAACATGTTTTTTTATCAGTATACAAGCTTTCTGTACAAATTTTTCCAATTCTAGCACTGATTCCTTCAGCTTTATGCGCAGGTATTCTTTGAAATACCTAACCTAAGCTAAGCAATTCAAATCTTTGCTTAATTTGTTCTTTTTCTGAAGCAAATAGACGCTATTTTTCTTTGATAAGCTGGAGCTTTTACGAAGTTAATGTGAAACAAATTTTAAGACTGCAAATAAATGATGATATCTTGGGGCTTGACATGGAATACGAAGTTATTATTGCAGGAATTGAATCTCCAGATTGGCAAAATTAAGTTTATGATGGACACTGGGAGATAAATACAATTACTAATTAGAAACACAAGTAAAATCAGGGTAATGTCTGAGGAAATCATGAAGAAAATCGGAAAAAAGTAAAAAAGATACATCTCACAATACAAAGTTTGAGGCAGTAAGGAGTTGTCCAGAGACCCCAAATTTGCATTTCCTCGGAGAAAACTTGCGTTGTCTAGACTGAAAAAATGCGTAAAAGCTGTTGATATTTTAGTTCTTGCAGTCCATTCTCGGTCCGCTTTTCCTTTGAAAGGACCGAGAGCTTTCAATATAAAAGGAGAATTCTTTTCATTATTTCTATTTTAGTTTGTGTGTTTAACGACCAGAAACATATTCGAAAATGCATTAGTTCAATTTTTAATCAAACCATAGATAATTTTGAAATAATAATAGTTGATGATGCTTCTACCGATAAAACATCCGAAATAATTAGGAGTTTCAACGATAAAAGAATACGCTACTACAGAAATGAAGAGAAAGTGGGAATTGCTCAAAGTAGAAACAGGTGTATTAGGTTAGCCGCAGGGGACATTCTGTTCTTCACTGACAGCGATTGCATTGTTTCGAAAGACTGGCTTGAAAAAGGTCGTTTAGCATTTGCCCACCAAAATTGCATTGGAACAGAAGGAAAGACTATCTATGTTGCCCCAGGATACCAACCCACCTTTTCGGATAGAGTCGTGGAGAACCATGAACCAGGACATTACATGACATGCAATATAGCTTACAGAAGGATCGTTTTCGAAAACGTGGGTTGCTTTGACACACGCTTCAACCGAAACAGCGACAGAGACTTCGGTCTTCGGGCTAGCAAGTTTGGCAAAATAAGTTTCAATCCAGATATGCTAGTCGTCCACCAACGTATCACTTTCACGCCCCTGCAATTTGTGCGATGGGGAAGGAATATAGAGAACTGGGTTTTGCTTTACAAGCTCCACAAGGATACAAGTTCAATTGGAGAAAACTGGAAACAAAGAGATAAAAAATCTTTTTTCTTACCTGTAGTTTTTCCTGAACGTCTAATCGGCATTTTTTTCCCGCCTTTAGTGCTGGTCAGTCTCACGAGGCATCGATTCAGGACGAAAAATGACTTCAATTTGATTCCTTTTATTTATATTCAAATAATCTACGAAAGACTACGATTATGGGGTATGTGTGCAAAACAACGGGTCTTAATGATTTAGTGTGCGTTTGTGTCGACGGGCTTTTAAAAGAGCTCAACACTATTGAAAATCTACCTTGTTGGCTTCAAATGATTCCTAAGTTTAGACGTAGTTAAGTAGGTTGTAGGCACAGTAAAAAAGTGGCGATTGCTTCAGATTGTTTTGACTGCAATATCCACTGAGACATAATATAGAAGTATGAGGTTTAATTTATGACTTAAATAGAAGAGTATTCCTTGAAAAATTTTAGAAAGTGGTTATAAAGAAATTTTGGGTTATACCCGAATTCTGCGATCCATTTAGAGCTGAGTCTATAACATTTTTCTATGTCAGCAATTGTTGGTTGAAGAATCTTGTTCGCTTGTTCAAGATGGGATGTGACCGTCAAGATATGGCTCTTTTGAAGATATTTAAGATGTTTGAGCAACAGTTCGAATTTATTAAATGCACAAGATACTTCTGCAGGATTCTTTGCTGGAAGTTGAGCAAGTTTTTGGGGATTAGGTCCACCAGCATTAAATTTAGGGTTATAAATCAAATCCCAGTCAAGTTTATTCACCAGTTTACTAGGATGTATTGTTAACACAGATATCGTTCTTCCCATGATAAATTTTTGAAGGCGAAGGTGCCCACGAACGCCACCCTGCCAATCATCAGGAAAAAGGGGAAAGGGATAGAATGTCACACCACCGTAACTAACAGGATCTAGAGAAAGGTTGGTTGAAAAATCATAACTAATTCCAAAAGTTTTTAAAGCCTCAAGATGAGGAGGACTCAAACAATAACCGGGAGCCCTAAAAGAAACTATTTTCTTTCCAGGGAAAAGATCTTGCAGAGAATGAATCCCGCCCAAACCCTGAATCTCACCTGTTAAAGGATTAATATGAGCTGTCTCTCGGGTAACTGAAGTTTGATATGCCTCATTATAACTTTGAACATCAGTAAATTCAAATAACGTAGGATGAACAGAATGACTTGAAGTATGATAACCAATTTGATGATCATTTAGCAACTCCGTTGTTTTGGGGAAAATGCTCAAAGCCTCAGCCATATGTCCTGTTATGAAGAACAAGGCATGCAAATCATACTTCTTCAACAGCTCTAACATGTGATGCAAAGCTGGAATTGAGTTTTCACTAATGAAATCCTCCGTGTCGAAGGTCAAGAAAAGACTATGCATAGTTTTCACCGAAGAAAAGTAAAAAGTTCAATTTAGCAAAACTAACCCAAAAAACTACCTCTTACCTGTCACAGAATGGTAGATATCATTCACACGCAACGCAATCACACTAATGTCATGTTCTTTAACGCTCTGCATTCCATTTGAAGCTAGAGTCTTTTGAAGAGTTTTATTCTTAAATAAACTAATTAACGAAGCAGCTAATTGCTCCGAGTTTCCAGGCTGCACTAAAAGACCATTCTCACCGTCGGAAATTAGTCCTTTGAAGATTCCATATTCAGGTACTATAACAGCAAGACCGGCTGCCCATGCTTCAAGGGTAGCAATATAGCCACTTTTAGTTCCAATAAAAACGTCACTACTCCACAAAAACTTTCTAACATCTTTTTTCGCACCAACTAACGTGACAGACTCGCCAAGATTCAAGTCTTTGATCAAATTATTAATAGGTTTAAAAAGTTGACCATCTCCAACAATTTGAAGATCTGCGGAAGGCACCATTTCCTTAACCGCCGCAAAAGCCCGAACGGGGGTTAGTGGATCCTTGCCTGCTTCAAGTCGACTAACCATAATGGCCCGAGCCCCCAAATTACTTGGATACGAAATTGGACGATAAAATGATTTAACATTGATAAAATTTGGAAGCAAAATACTTTTCTTACCAAAACCTAATTTCCCAAGCAAATCTAATACTTCACCTGAAAAAGTAGTTATTACACTTGCTTGTCTCAATACCTGGAATATAATGGGATCTTCAAGAGACATCGCGTAAGGATCATGCGAATCAACTGAATCGCCATGAAGAGAGATTACTAAAGGTACATGGAAATGTTGACTTAACCACATTGCAAGAACTGGAAAACGGGGCCTCCAAAAACCATGAAGGTGAAAAACGTCAACCTTATCCATTCCTGGAATACGAACTGCTTCATTGAACAAACTTTTTATCAGTAAATCATCCAAACGCTTGAACTCACTATGCGGTATCTTATAAGACAAATTTCTTAAGTAACTTGAGAAAGTTGGTCCTAAACGATGTACTTCTATGCTATTGATTCTTTGTTGCTTTGGAAGCTTATACCTCAGAGGAAAAGAAATATCAGACCTATCTGTAAGCATAAGAAAGTTCAAACTCGAATCATGCCTAGACAGAAAATCACTCAAATTTAAAACATATTTCTCCAGACCACCTGACCCAGTTGGAAAAAAGTTATGCCAAAGATGACAGATACGCATTATTTTAACCACTTTTTACTAATTTAAACTGAGTTTTCCTGCTTATTAAAGCAATAGCGCTATAAGCCAACAAAAATCATGCAGCCTAACTCGAAGGTGGAGAATAAAGAAGACTGTAGATTAATTATTAAGACGAAATTAGTCACGTTTTTGTTAACTGTTCAACAAACTCCACTTTATTAATTTAGGAATATCCACGTGAACTATCGAGACCTTAAATGCTTTATCCTAAAAGAATTTTCCGTGGATATTAACCGTAGCCAGTGAATAATTTAATGATTCTCTAAGATCGTGGCATTGATAGCTGCTAAAAGCTTCCGTCTTTGCGTCTTAGCTAAGGATAGAATTTGTTCTCGATTTTGCAGACCCATATCAACCAGTCTATCTTTACCTAAGCGTAACAGTTGATTTAATTTAGCTGCCAAGTCATAACCATCAACGTAAGTGTACTCATAAGGAAGCAAATCTCCACGTGAACCAAAATTGTCTGATAATACGACAAGTCCAGCCATGGCGTAGTCGTATTTTCTTTCGTTTGTTCCGCCCAAATGAATACCCACATTTAAGCCAACCCAAGACTTACTAAGAATTGTTAAATAATCCGTTTTGGTTGGGACGTATTCATAGTGTTGTAGTACGACATTTTTGGGGACGCACTGTGAGCTTATGCCAATCAGGTATACTTTGATTTTTGTATTAATACGTGATAACGCTTTGAAGATTTCTTGAAGAGATCTACTGGATCTGTCTCCCCATTGACCTCGCAAGACTATGCTCATGCTTGGCTCCGGGTCCTTGCAGACCGGTTTAAATTCTGTAATGGGGTAGATATTAGGGTAAAAAAGCACTTTTTTAGCACCCATTTCTAAATATTTAAGCCGATCTCTTTCGCTACAAGCGATAACCATATCGGATAGGGCAACCGTATTGCGTTCCAACTTACGCATCAACGTTTTAGTTATGGCATTATTTCCGAAATTGAAATGATCATAAGCAACATCTTGAGATACGTAAACAATCGATCCAAAAGGTTTAAGAGTTTTTAAATTAACAATGCGTGCACTCGTGAATTCATCTATCAAGAAAGAATTTGGTGAGTTAAGTTTTCTCAAGAAATCTATAAGCAGCTTTGTTCGAGCAGGTTTATCGAAATATTCGCCAAGGGCTTGCGAAAGACTAGTTAAGAAACCCTCCGCGAAAAGAACACGTGAGCTGTTCGTTCGCGAAAAACGTTTCAACAAGCCGTCACGCATATTCTTTGGGCTCTTAACCAACATGAGTAAGAAATGAATAAAATTTCCTGAGGCAGTAGACGCCAAGTCCACTTGATTATTCCCCCATTTCTCTTCAAATCGGGAGTCGACTCTTCTGAAAACATAAAAAAATTCTTCGTTTGAATTCAGTTTATACGCTTGAACAACGAAATTCATTTTTAATGAAAGTTTTCCTCCGTCATTAATAACAACTATCACTTAGAATCAACTCCAAAGACAGTATTGCCAAGTAGCTAACATGTTCACCAGATTAAACATGGACACATTCATTTGGCACATTCTATCAAACGCCTGCCTAAATTGATATTGTCAATTTACCAAAATCTTGAACCACGCCTGCAAAAACTACACCCATTTTATGATAATGACGTATATTTAATTTTGCATTTTGCTTGAATTGATGTGAACTTAATAGTTTAAATTAGGAAAATTCTCTCTTTTATGCACCTCTTCCAAAGTTGCAATCGTTCAGAAATCGCGTAAATGTACGTAAAAGGCACCAATTTGTAGTCATCAGAGCCCTGAAATTTGTTATGAAAGAGACTTGCAAAAACTACAGGCGGACAAATTATCTTAACCAAATCAAGCGGAAAAGCAATACGACCAGCCATGCATTCTTTGTCACCATATCTTTTGAATAAGCGCACTCTATATTGGGAGTGAGAAGCTGACTCGATGAACTTTTTTGGCGTTTGAGTTACTCGAGGGTGATAAGCAATCATTTTTGGACTGAAGCAAATTTTACCTAAACGCATGATTTTAAAGGCAATGTCTCTATCTTCAAAATAATGCAGCTCTTCATCAAAACCGCCAACCGCTTGGAGGACGTTCTTTTTGTATGCCATACTACCCGTCATGAATTTGCCTCCAGACTTATTCTCCATAACGTAATCTGAAAATGTTGGCTCATAATCTCTCGACACATAATAGATTGCTCCTTCCACTGCAATGCAACTATTGTCCTGGAAGTACTTCAGGCCTTCTTCAACCCAATTTTTAGATATGGTACAATCGCCATCAGTGAAAAAGATATACACTCCTGATGCGTTTTTCAATCCTTTGTTCCTACTTCCAGAAATACCTAGCCTTTTTTCGTTCCTAAAATATTTTATTCTCTTATCATTAAATGCACCAATTATATTCGCAGTATTATCGCTACTTTGATCGTCAATGATTATAAGCTCAAATTCAAAAAAGGATTGGCGCAGGATCGAATTTAGGCATTCCTTTACGTAGTTTTCCTCGTTCCTAACACATATAACGACACTAACGCCTTCGTTCATTTTTTTCAACCAACCTTTAAGCAAACTTGATTTATTACATTTACTGACGCTAACTTCATATCATTATTCAATTTCAACAAACATGTTTGACAGCCACTTGAAAAAGTGGAAATAGACCACAAAAAATAAAAATCACCGCTTATTTGCAAAGCTTATAGTATTCATGTTTGCGTTTTGCGGTTAGAACCATGGAGCATGCGGTTGCTATGGATACGAATTAACTTTCGCAAAGTTTGTCAAGTTGACTTCGCAAAGTTTCGCTAAAATTGACAAGTCACGTCAATGAGTTTTGCAAAAACCTATAAAATAGATTAAAGAAACAATAGGTTCCAAAAATCAAGAAGAGAGAGAAAAATGAAGACACATAACACAGGGAAAATAGTTCATCTAATAAACCCAAGGAAATTGACAAAACCAGCAGCTCTATGCATCAGCGCACTTTTCATCATGAGCATATTATCAGCTTTTGCCTTTTGTGCAGTTCATGGTGCAACAGCATCTACAGCTACTTTTGGGAATACAGCAATCGGATCGCAAGCTAACTATTTTGGCACAGATAAAGACGCAAGCAGATTCCAACTAACCCAAAACGGCCAAGTACAAAGCATCACAACCTACTTCACCAGCACAGGATTCAGCGCCAAAGCAGCAATCTACACAGACAACAACGGCGCACCCAACACCCTCATCGCCCAGAGCAGCAGCCAATCAGTCACCACAACTGGCTGGACCACTTTCACCGTCACACAAAGCGCCCTCACCCCAGGATACTACTGGTTATGCGTAATCTCAAGCAGCTCATCAGCAACAGGAACAATGACATCATCATCATCAAACACCCACGCATGGAAAAACACAGTTTATGCGAACGAATACACATCAACTTTTGGAACCCCAACCGGATACGAACAAACCACCACAAGCATATACGCCACCTACACACCCACAACAGCATCTACAGCTACTTTTGGGAATACAGCAATCGGATCGCAAGCTAACTATTTTGGCACAGATAAAGACGCAAGCAGATTCCAACTAACCCAAAACGGCCAAGTACAAAGCATCACAACCTACTTCACCAGCACAGGATTCAGCGCCAAAGCAGCAATCTACACAGACAACAACGGCGCACCCAACACCCTCATCGCCCAGAGCAGCAGCCAATCAGTCACCACAACTGGCTGGACCACTTTCACCGTCACACAAAGCGCCCTCACCCCAGGATACTACTGGTTATGCGTAATCTCAAGCAGCTCATCAGCAACAGGAACAATGACATCATCATCATCAAACACCCACGCATGGAAAAACACAGTTTATGCGAACGAATACACATCAACTTTTGGAACCCCAACCGGATACGAACAAACCACCACAAGCATATACGCCACCTACACACCCACAACCACAACACCGACACCAACGCCAGCTTCGCCTACTAACGGGAACAGTTTGATTTCTATAAACGATGGCGATTGGTATACTGATTCTGAATGGCTTCAGTGTCCTGCTCTCAATGTCCAACTTGACACAACCGATACTTATGGAGGCTCTCCCAGCTGGGAAATTACCTTAAGTTCAGTTAACATGGGAGCTGACTATGGGGGTCTGAGCGTTGCACCAGGTGACACAGTCGTTTTTAGCTGTTGGATTAAAACTTCCGCAGCTACTCTTGCAGCTGATCAAGGCAATCCTCAAGCTGGAGGAGAAATCGGCATAGACATCTATGGTGCTAGTGGATGTGTATGTGGCCTTTGTACACCAAATGGCGTTGGATCTCCAACAAACACGGTTAACAACTATGTTGAATTCGGAACCTACACTTGGACACAAGTCACAATGAGCTTTACCGTACCATCCTCATATCAAGCAGTAGCCGGTTACGGTGGAGGACGGTATGCAGGTGGTCAATGGGTTACACCAACAGCGATAATTCCTTGGCTAATAGTTTGGAGTGACACGCAAGGCTCAAATGAACATGGAACAGCATGGTTCGCAGATACTCAACTGACAATAACCCCACCGTAAACAAAAACAAAACGGACCTCACGGTCCGCTCAACCTATACTTTTTTAAATACTTTCAACACTCAGGGTACTCATCAAATATCCTATAGATGAAAATTTCTGCTTGTAAAACTCTTGGACAAAAGTCAAGTTATTTCTCAGCCCAAATCTTACGACGTAAAGGTTACGAAGAATGTGTTTGGGAATTACGCCGTTTCGGTCTTTTCTTTGACAGCTTGTCTAATCCCAGTCAAACTGCAGTGCATTCTACGAAAAATACAATTACAAACATTTCTAAATAAAATGCTTCAAATGCTTCAAACTAACGGTGAAGCTTGGAAGCTACCCGTTTGAATATGCCAAAATAGAAACCCAGTATTCTTGCTAAGGTGAACAAAACTATCAATGGGTAATAAAAAATCCGGCGGTCATGCACCTTTGTCCGTATCGCCGTAAACGTGAAATGACCCAAGAGTATCAATGCGAGAAGCAAAATAAACACAATCGGGGACACAAATACCGTGACAAGTAAAACCAGAAATAGGAAATTTGAAAGATAATAAGAAGCAAATAAAAATTCGTAACGAGAATACTTTAGAGTTTTCCAAGATAAGAAAAAGGACACCATATTTGAGCTATTCCAGAAAGCATGCGTTAACCCTTGTCTGTGGTGCCAAACTGAGATGCTTGGATCACAACGCAGATTACATCCGTTTTCAACTAGACGAATGTGAAACTCCCAGTCTTCTCCTGACCGAAGCTTCTCATTTAAAGGACCAATTTTATCAAAGATCATTTTCCGGTAAGCAACGTTGCAACCCGCAATCTTTCCTACAGCTGAACGATCTATTATAACGGTTTCCCCCAACTGTGACTCTAAAAATGAACCTTCGACAAATCTTAAAGGATTGCTTTTGCTTTCGTCATTAGGAGTCAGCTGCGCGCCCCCTAAGCACATTAACTTCGGATACTCCTGGAAGGTTGAATATATTTTGCTCAGCCAGTCAACGGGTGCTTCTGCATCGTCATCAATGAATACAACAATATCGGCTTTCGCATTCTTTACTCCCAAGTTTCTTGCTGCGCCCAACGTTCGCCCGCTTTCTTTCAAAGTCAAGATGTTGTAATCTTCAAAAAGTTTGCTAAGAGCAGCAGGGTAGATCGAATACACTAGGATTACTTCAAACTGTTGGAATGTCTGATTTTGGAGAGATTTGATGCATCTTTCCAGTAACACCGTTTTGTTGCCTTTGGTGGCTAGTACGACACTTAATAGAGGCGTAACAGCTTTTTGACTAGCTTCGTCAGGCATACAGGATTCTCTCTGCTTTTTATAGAAATATATTAGTTCCTTTGTACTACCGCAATTTAATCGTTTCCAATTTACATTGCTAAAAAAAGGCATTAGTGTTTTTGTGTTGTACTCAAAAATAAGAATACTCATATGGAAAAACGCTTATATATTATAACTTGCGATATAATATTCAATATTCAACCAGAAACCATCAAGGGATTCAAGCAGTTGAAAAAAAGCAAATACTTTGCCTTAATCTTATGCATGATATTATGTTACTCCACCGCACTTATAACAACACGAGCACAAGTTTCAATTCAAGTCAAAATATCATCATCCGGAAGCATTGCTATATCCACGCCGAGCCCAAGCCCAACACCGTCACCGACACCGACGCCCTCCCCAACACCAACGCCAACAGCTCCACCATCTAACAACTTGGTTTACATTAATGATGGTCAATGGTATACAGATTCAACTTGGAGTTTAGCCCCCACTCTCAACGTTGCCCTCGACACAACTTCATCTGATGAATACCAAGGAAACCCTGCTTGGCTAATTACTTCAAACTCAGAAAACAGCGGCGTTGACCACTGCATCGACTCTATTGCACCTGGCGACACAATTTATTTTAGCTGTTGGATAAAAACTGGCTCAGCTACTCAATCGTCTGACGTAAATAATCCGCAGGCAGGAGGCAGAATCGGAATTGACATGTACGGTTCAGGCGGAGACATTTGCGGTCTTTCCACTCCCGACGGACTTGGAACACCCACTAACAGTTACAATACTTATGTTGAATTTGGAACAAGTAAATACACCCAAGTAACTATGCAATTTACTGTTCCATCCACTTATACGTACGTGAACCAAGGACTTACCACAAGCTATAGTCCAGGTCAACAGGTCACTCCGACTTCGTGCATTCTCTGGCTTCAAGTATGGGGACCGGGCTATACATCTGGCGAAACCGCCCAAGTATGGTTCAGCGATCCAATATTCACGGTAACAACATAGTTTATTTTTCTTTTGAACCTAAAAGAAACTTAAATGGGCAACCCGAGAAATTGCTTTAGCCTTATCATTTGCAGCTCTATGTTTTATTTTCTACACTTACGAACCTTTCTTATAGCTCTCAACGCCTTAACCTAATTGAAGGTTTATTTGTTTATTACCTCGTAATTTGGTAAGAATCGATGAATTAAATAATATTTTTGAAGCCTCTCGACTTGTCAGAACCAGATAAATCAATGAGCTCTTATTTCTACGGAAGCCATACCGTTATCGTAAACTTTGTTTAGACTTTGATCTTTAATTACGTTTTCCAAAGTAGTGTTTTGGGTAATAAATGATTGGCTTAGCTCTACGGTATAGACCATTATGTGATCTAGGTTAATAGAACTTAAGTCATAATCAACAAGTTCATAATTTGGTAATTTTGGCATTATATATGTCGCTACTCTAAAACCCGCAACGATACGTGTTGAGGCCCTCCAATTATAATTATTAATCAAGAAATTTTCAGCTGCATAGTCTGTTTTTGTTTGGTAGGATACCATTGAAGAAAATGATTGATGAATGGGAATGAACACAAACAAAACAAGTAATATCATGAAGATGCCTATGAAATACTTTCTTAACTTGCTCTCAAATATGAAGGCTGTTCCTAGAGAAACAGGAATTAAAGCGATTGGTACAGCACGATAACCAAGAGTGTTAACAACCACGCCTAAAATTGAGTAAGTCGCACCTGTTATAAGAATCGCTTTGTCAAGGAAAGTCAACCTTTTTTTAATAAATAGAAAAATAAAACCTGCAACACAAGTAAGAATAAACACAACTGTAATAGTTCTCGAAAAAAACTGAGCCAAAACGTCTGTGGGAACTATTGTGGATACAAAAGTCTGTTGTGCTATTTGAGAAAACGTCTGAGATTCAGCAAAAACGTAGAGGATGTTTTGCGTAAGTGAAACCCGTGCAAGGGTCAATTGAACCGTGATAAAAGTGATAACGGAAAATAGTAACAGGGTACCTGCGTAACCGTATAATCGACGTCTATCAAGGATACTCCGGATAAACAGATAAATAATAAAAAATAAGGGAACAAAAGCATGTGTAATGAGAAGGCTAATGTACAGCAATATCTGAGTAACTAAAATGGCCACATTTTTTTGGCGCGTTTCCAACATCAAAATTATGAAAAAAATTGCAAAAGCAAGAGAAAAAGGAGCAGCTTGGTAATCTATGAAGTAAAAAATCGAAACCCAAAAAGCTACAACGGCAAAGAAGGCCCCATTCTTGTATCTACTGTGAAGGTAAACGTATAAACTAGTAGTTAAAAGAAAACCTATAAGGCTAAATAGAATAAATTCAAAATTTGCTAAAGATACCCCGCTTAATAAGGTCCCAACGTAATTTAAAATGAAAAAAGAAGGCCATTGATAATACACGTGGTTTGATTGCGAAGCATCTAAATTCTTTGTTGTTGCCAGATACTCGCTTAAACCCCTAAAATATTCCGAATCAGCTGTAGGGAGATTTGTGTAGAAATAGAAAATGGAATAAATGGTTAATACAATGCCAATAGCCAACAGCCATTTCAAAATACTATTCTTAGTCGTTACAGCCATAAGAAACATAGAACACATCAGTAAAGGCAGGCTAACCCAGTACAAAAAGTTCACATGGTTAAAAATAACGTCTGAGGCAGATGTAATTGAAAGAGGATAACTTAGCCACCACGAATAAATCATAAGCGATAGGCCGGCAAAAAAAGGAATAAGCAGCAACCTATTTTTTTCCAATCTTTGCTGACACCTCCCTATTCTTTAGTAAATTCAAACAGTAGGCCATCGTTATTTCGAATTGTTAGGCGCGATTCTTGAACACTAAAATATCGGATAATAAACAGTTTACAATGCGCAGTAATTTTTTCTTCGGTAATCCCGCCGCCTCCATCACAAACGTTTGAAATGATTTAAAAAGTGGTTTTGAGGCTAAGAAAATCAAATAAGCAGAAAAAGTTGAGTTTTAAAGGCAAGATCGCCCGATTGAAGTTCTTTCAAGGAAAAATGGAAATTCTTCCAAGAAATCTAATCTTGGCGATTCCAAAGCATATGCTTCGTTTCTTCAGCATAAATAGACCATCTTTTGTTGGAACATTCTTCGAGAGTCATGACCAAATTAAAAGGATTTGCGTGGGTCACAATTACTATTCTTCCAACTTTTTAATGAATCTTGCAGGATTGCCTCCAAATAATGAATTGGGTGGTACATTCTTCGTTAAAACCGAGCCAGCAGCAATTATTGAGTTGTCTCCTATGGTGACACCTTTCATAACTATTACATGACCTCCAACCCAGACATTATTGCCTAGTGTGATAGGACTGGACTTAATTGGACCATTCCTACGGGTTTCAGGATCAATCGACGTGTTATGGGAATTATTGTCCACCAAAGAGCATCCAGCAAGCATACAATTGTCTCCAATAACAACAGAATTTTTCGCATATATTTCACAACCATTTAATATTACATTATTTCCAATTTTAATTACTGAAGTAGGAAGCTCAGAAAAAAGTTTTGATTTATAATTAAGAAATACATGATTTCCCAATTCGATTCTTCCGTTATTAACGATTTTGCAAGGAATACCTCGCAGTTTTTCGCCATACACAACGTGGTTTTTCTTTAACTGTAAATGTAGATATCCTAATTGAAATATTTGTCTAACTAAACTCAACGTTATTTATTACCCCCCAATTAAGCAATATTATCAATGAATTACAAAGCTTAAAAACGAAAAAGGTTAAAAATGAGATTTTACGAATTCATGTGCAATTAGCTTATAGTATAACCAAAGCGTTGACAACATCGATACTTTCTATTACATTTAGTCACGTGTGAAAACCAATTATGCGCAATTTAAAGATTCCGAATTATCTGCAAGTAATTATCAGTATACGCTTTAGAAGAAAAGTTTTTTTCAAAAACATCTTTTATTTTCTGTTGTAATAGATCCTTTTTCGAAAAACGCAACAAAATATCTCTAAGTTCAGTCCAATCATTGAAAACCAACTTCGGGTCGACTTTTTCGATGATTTCGGGCAGTCCACCTTGATTTGAACTGATAACAGGAGTCCCAACAGAGAGCGCTTCTAAGGCAACTAAGGGAGCATTTTCAGGCCAGATAGAAGGAATTATTACAGCTGATGCATTTGCATACAGCGAATACTTTGTTGTGTTGTCAACAAAACCTAAAAATGAAATGGAGTTACTTAGCGAGTTCTTGTCAATGTAATCGCGTATATATGGGCTAAGGCTGCCCCCACCTGCAACTACTAGTTTAGCGTTGAGATTATGCCTTTGTTCCTTAAACAGTTCTATAAGATTTAGAATGCCTTTATGTTTTTCTAACATGCCCAAAAAAAGAAAATAATTTTCATGCTCCGAAGAAGGGATATTATCAGGGGGGTAGGGCGCGAAATTAGGCAATGTGATGCTTGGCACATCAATCTCTTGCACCAACCGTTTTCGAACGTACTCACTTGGCGATATAAGAAGATCAATGTTTCTGATAGCCATTTTGAAGTTTCGACATGAACGCCAGATTTGAGGAATTCGTTTAGATTTCAGAGAACATGAAGAACAATTTTTTACGCCACAAATCTCTTCTTGGTTCTTAAAGAGATTATTTGTCTGACAGATTAACCAGTAATCGTGGGCAGTATATAAAGAAAGATAGTCTGATCTTTTTCTGAGGAGATCATATCCCATAAGAGAAATATTGTGGTGATGAACTACATCTGGGCGAACGGCCTTTACAATTTGCGAAAACTTGCCGTCAACCCACAAAGAATTACCAAAAGTGTAAATCAATAAAGGGTCCAAAGTACTTAAAGGCGATTCAATAGCATGCACAAAAATTTTTTCTTGGTGAGAAGCCACTCTGTGAGGCTGATGTTTACCCCGCTTTGCCTTATACGCATCTAAGCTATGTATTATGTGAACTTCATGGCCTCGGTTTGCCAATTCTTCAGACAGGTACTCGACATGAGTCGCATCTCCACCAATATGATAAGGTGGATAGAAACTTGAAGAAAACAGAAATTTTAAAGTCTCCATCGGACATTCTCTTCACTGAAATAATTAAGTTTAATCGCATTTCTTGAATATTTGAAGATCAAAAAAAGTTGAAATATGGTTAATGAGGCCCAATGTAGATGCATAGTTGTATCTCCCAAACACAACTTTGGTCAGGGTTTACAATATTTGTAGCTTTCTCTGCATCTTCACGTTACGGTTTCTTGCTTTTTTGATGTTTCATAGTTTGCATTTTAAGTTACCTTAATAGTTATATCCTTTGGTATCGCGTATTTTTTTGGCTGGGTTTCCTGCGACAATTATGTTGGGTTCAACGTCTTTAGTTACTATTGCCCCTGCACCGACAACTGAGTTATCTCCAATTGTTACACCTTTAAGAATCATTGCTCTCATGCCAATCCACACATGGTTTCCAATTTTGATTGATTTGCTTATTGCTGGGTTTCCATCCAATCCGTAACCGTCATGGTCTATAAGCAAAGCTTGAGCACTTACTATCACATCGTTTCCAAGTTCTATGCTGCGTGTACAAGTGATTGTTGACATTCTAAAGTACGTATGGTTACCAATCTTTATAGTTCCACCGTTGAAAGCAAATAGTTTTGATTCGTTTTCAATTATTACTCCGTCGCCAAGAATAATTTTTCCTTCGTTGATTACTTTAATTTTGCCAGTAACTAATAGTCTGCCTTCGACAGTCGTGAATTGCCTTTTGTAGTATGGAGTTACAACTCGTCTTTGAAACAAAGAAGCTATTTCTTTTTTCATGCTTTCAGTTTCACCCTTTTATGTTCATTTTTTTCAATTATTTTCACTGACTGTTCTGATTGCGCACAAGCGAGGCATATATTTTCTCAATCGTATCTGTTATCTTATTCCAATCATAATACTTCTCAACTCGGTCTATCGCAGTCCTTTCCATTTTATTAACTGTCTCTGGATTTGCTAGTAGAAATTGGAGTTTTTCCTTTAGATCCTCCGAATCTCCATGTCTGAATGAAAAACCAGCATCGCCGATAGTTTCCAGATTTTCTGGAATGTCACTTACAAGTACACATTTGCCCAACGCCATAGCTGTAAGCAATGCAGGAGATGTGCCTTCGAGTTCGGAAGGGGTGACATAAAGGTATGCACCTTTGCACAAATTTTCATAATCCTTTCCATATACGTACCCTAAAAACTGGGTATTTTTATTAGCGTTTCTTCTCAGAAACAACTCGTATTCTTTATCGTACGGGTCACCTCCGATAATAACTAATTCGAAATCTGTTTTGATTTTCTTAAAAGCTTCTACTAAGTAATGAACACCTTTCTCGCGAACTAACCGACCCACAAAAAGGATGTATTTCTTATTTTCAAGGTTTTTATTGTCAAGAGTTGTTTTGTCAGGGGCCGATAGATCAATATTGGCTCCATATGGAACATATATTGGGGTTTTGCCCAAGTTTTTAAGATACCAATCTTGTACAGAGCGTGAGTCGACAATGCTTGCATTTGGCAAATATAACGCATAACGAGCTGTAGAACGTAGAATTTTTCGTGCCCATAATGGATAACTAATTCTATTCCAAACTAGCCCGTCAAGAGTAATTACGGTTTTTGAGGAAAACATCCGAGGTATAAGTGTAAAAGGCCAAGCATCAGAACCAAAATAATGAACGAGGTCAAAATTCCTGTGTAATGTCTGTAAAGTAGAAACAAACGCACGGAAAGGAAAATCCAGAAATTTGCTTTTTAGACAATGGACATATACCAGATGTACACCTTTGTATGATTTCATCTGTGGTTTTAGATCCCTGTATCCACAATAAACAGTTACTTCATGCCCCTTCTTAGCAAGCCTAGTAGCAACTTCCTCCACGCATGTCTCAAATCCCCCGTAGCGAGCTGGAATACCCATAGTTCCCACAAAGGCGATTTTCATACCATCAACACCAAATCCAAATTTTTGATACCAGAGTTTTGTGGCCAAAATCTCGCTTTTCGTTAACAATTAATGTAATTTTTCAAGCACTTATTCGTAGGTACCTATAGATCTCTCTTCGTTAAATAAATGAAATTCAAAGTCGCACTTTATATCAAAGGGTGGGAAGTACGTTCCTTTATTTTATAGCAAGCAAGCTCAGTTTTTGCATTGGTAATTATGCTTCTGCGTTGCAGGATTATTTCCAAAAAGTGTCAATGTATTCTTTTAGTGCGTCTTCCCAATTTCTGGTCGAATCTATCCCAAGCAATTCAAGCTTATAGTTTCTTGACATTTCAGATCTAGCTCTAGGTGCTGGTAAAGGGAAATACGCCGAGCTAACAGGTTCTACTGCCACATCTTTTCTTCCCATGAACTCAACAATTTTCTTCGCCACATCAAACCTTGACCCAACACCCTTGTTTGTGCAATGGTAGAGTCCATAGAAACCGGTTTCAATCAAGTCAGCCATACATCTAGAAAAGTCAAAAGTGTATGTCGGGCTACCAATCTTATCATTGACCGCTTTTAGCGTCTTTGTTTCATTTATTTGCCTGATGATTTTTCCTATAAACTTTTTGTCCCTTTTCGGTCCGCCGCCGACCATCCAACCTGCACGCATGATGTAGAATCTTTTCAAAAGGACTTCTACAATTTTTTCGCCCTCAAGCTTGCTTCTGCCGTACACATTAATTGGGTTTGGTTCATCAAACTCGGTGTACGGTTCGGGTTTATCTCCCCAGAAGACACCTAAAGTACTAATATATACCATCTCAATGTTTCGTTTTTGACATACTAAGGCAACATTCTGAGTGCCAATGGTATTCGTGAGGAAAGCGTGATCAGGTTCGACTTCGCAGCGATCTACATCTGTTTCGGCTGCTAAGTGCATTACCATATTGGGCTCGACTTTTTCAACCATTTCTTTTATATCATTGTAATTTCGAACATCTAATTTTTTGCTTCCTTCGTTTGATGGAGAGAGATCAGTAGCTATGACTGTATATCCTCTTTTCACAAGTGTGGGACATAATGCGCTACCAAGCATTCCATCTGCACCAGTTATAAGTACTTTCATCTCAGGTCACCATTAACTTGATTGTTTTTTTCACACGTGCTTCGATTAATACTCAACACACCATATATAGATAACTCAAGCTTTTCTGGATGAAGCAGGTAACACTTAATAGTTCAACATAAATACTGATGGAAAAGTCTAAATTCAAACAGCATTGAGCGTGGACGTCCACCGCGGGTAACATTTCCCATTCATGTACTAGTGAATTAATTATTCAGGAAATGCACCTTATTTACACCTTGAAAAGTAGATTTTACGCTGCTTAAAAGCTAAAATCCTTTTCTAGTGTATGTTACAAGAAAAGCGGCTTAATTTTGGTTCGATATTTCCCGGAGCAGGGCTACTGTGGCAAAAATGACTGTTAATACGAGGAGGCTGAGAGTTATAGGGACTATTCCAAGTCCGTATGGTGTATAGTAAAAAACTAAGCCAACCATGGGAACAAGGACTAGGCTTAGACCGAAACTAAGGGCTACACGTACAATAATATCCATGTCTTCGCCGCTGGTAGAGACGGGTAATTTTGAAGGAAAAAGCATTTTTACGAAAGCGAAACCTGGAAGAAACAGTGCGAATACTAAACCCAATACAGAGCGCAGGTACGAGAGAGGGTAGGCGTTGTCAGGTATTGTTAAAACCGTTATTACAGTTGTCAGTGCCAAAACATCCGTAATCCAATACCAAGCTTTTTGTTTGGAGAAAACATTAGTCGTGATCGTTGATGGCATCATTGTTTCTTTTTCGGCAAAATGAACTTTATTTTCGCTTTCAAGCTGAATTAATAATTGGGTTAACTCTTTAATAGACAAAGGGGTTTTTCCTTTTACCAAGTAGACTAATTGTTGAGTTGATTCTGGCGTCTGTTTTTTGATGGTTTCAAGTATAATTTGTTTTGATTGCTCTATTGTCTGATGGCTGTGAGCTTGTTTTTTAGTCATCGCAACTCACTATTTCAAGCATTTTTCTTAATGTACGCATCGATGAACATATCAATTGCAACGGTTGACTAACTTTTATTAAAAAACAATACGCCCAATATTAGGAAAAACTGTTGAGGAGTTCATGTGGGCTGTGCAGACAATTAGCGAAACTCGTTTTTGATTAGCAGCAAGTATTCCAACCACTGCTAAAAGGGAAGAGCTAAAAACGCATTTCAATAGTTCGGAAAGATATTTTCAATAAGCTCCGTTCAAGGTGGGTTTGCATTTGAAAAGTCATCCTTCGGGACTTACCTTTAGTTTAGATTCTAAAAAAATCAGCCCATTAATTATCTAAATTAATTTAAGTTATATATCCAAGAAAACAAAAGGTTTCTAGGGCTCATCTGTATCCAATTTTTCTTCGTTACTGCCGATTCTTACGTTTTTTATGAGATATGTAAACTTGTTTGCGAGTTCTCTGGAGGCGGGAAGCGGTTTCTTGCCAAGTTGCGATATTTGTCTTAGAGTCTCAACTTTCCAGTAATTACGCATGATTTGTTTTCCTGCGGTTGAAATCTGATCTGCTCTTAGCCAGTTTGATCTCATGACCACCGTTTCGGACGTATATTTGGACCAATCATTAGTAACAATTAAGTTTTGTTCTTGTGCTATTTTGCGAAGGCTTGTTCCTGGGTAAGGAGTTAGGTAACTCCAGTGTACTCTATCAGGTGCCAGATCTTCCACAAAACGGGCAGTCTTTTTCATGCTATCAATAGTTTCATTAGGCCAACCAAAGACTATGTGACCCACTGAGCTTATACTGAATTCCTTGGTCAATTTGAAAACTCTACGGGTAATATCTAAGTTGGATTTGGGTTTTGCAACGTTAATTAGACCTTCGTCGCCTGTTTCCACGCCGAGTTGAACAGTTTTGCACCCGGCTTTTTCCATTCGCTCAAGGATAGTTCGATTAATGTTGTCTAGACGTGCTTCACAAAACCAGGGTAAATCGATTTTTCGGTCTATTATCATATTACATATTTCTATAGCACGTTTTTCGTAGATGGGGAACGATTGATCTCTGAACATGAACCCTTCAATATTTCGTGAGGACAGATATTCTATCTCATTAACTATGTCTTCAGGTGAACGACCCTCCCACTGGTTTCCGAAGCCTAAAGGATAGGGGCAGTAATAGCACATAGAAGCACATCCAATTGCTCCCACAATTGGGATATAGCTGTAGCGATTACCATCAATATCTTTGAAATGTTCGTATCCATACAAATCCAACTCTTCATATCTGGGGAATGGCAAACCGAGGAGATTTTTAGTGCAGACTCTGGTGCTTGCAAAGATTTTTCCCTCTTTTACGAACAACAAGCAAGGAATGCTGTCAAGTTCATTTCCTTGCTCAATAACGTCAATCAGGGGATTAAGGTTAGAGACGTATGGATACTTGCTAGTTGACAATAGGTCAACTTTGCTTTTTCCAAGAATTTCCTGTTGTAGAACCTGACAGGAGGTCCCAACACAAACAAGTGTCGCATTTGGAAGGACGTCTTTGATTGCGTTAAGGAGAGTCAGGTCTCCTTGCAGCGAAGGAAGCCCTATTTGAGAGATAATAAGGTTAGGTTTCTTCTTTTCTACGATTTGCAGAATGCCATGTTGGTTCAACTTGGATTTTTGTCCATCCAATATGCTGAACTCGCAATTCCGTTGATGTAAAATTGATGAGGCGTAAGCGAGAAATGGATAAAAGAAGGGATCACCGCTTTGGCCATATCCTTTTCTGTTGGTTGGCAGAGAAGTACCAAAACCACCTGCCCAGTCTCGGCACACGTCCATATGAGCAGGACTGGGAGGATTTAATAACATTACGTTAAGCTTTTTTTTCAGATACATCGCTTCACTTTGAGGTTATTTTTGATAGTGATCAAACCCTTTATCGAAGTTGTCTCTATTGTTTTATCTCTATTGATGTCAAGGTTTTAACGGGATGAAATATGCCTGCGTCTTCATTAGAGCAGATTTCTTCTTCGGACCAAATTGGTCGATATCTGAAGAATGGAAAGTTCAGCTTACTGACTTTGAATCCGATATTAGTCAGAACAGTGGGTAGCCTCATTTCAGATTGACAATAAAATTCTGCAGAGGATGCCTGGTCGAGTTCTCTAAGTTTCTCAAGGACGCCGCGCGAGAGCAGGTTTCCAGAGAAAATGCTGCGGTAAAGGTTTGTTGATAGCCTTCTTTGTTTTAACCATCTTTTCATAACCTGACTGCATTTCGGAGGGAAGTTGTAGAAATACCAGCTTGCAGTAGCTTCGTTGTAGTCGACAAAACATGCGTCGGAGGATTTTGCGTACTTTCCATATATTTCTTCTAGTGGTTTGGTTGTGAAGATATCAAACTCGTAGAAAATCAAATAATCAAAGTCAAGTTGCTTTCCTAACGTGTTAAACCATCGCATAATTACGTAATCTAAGTTCCAGAGCAATAGGGGAGTGTAATCAACGTACAAGGTTTGGGGGCACTCTTGCTTGATCTTATTACGTAATTCAATCTGCTTGTTGTGACCAGTGAAATCGACCACTTTTTCATTAACTATATTGGACAATTTGAAAACGCCAGGCGCCCCTAAGACAATGGAATTGACTGAGTGTGCGACTGGCCCAATTAGTCGTAAACTTCCCGTTGAGCCAAACATGTTCGCGTCAACAATCATAGGCAAATACAAGAGCTGCCGTGTTCCAACCACCGGAATAAATATGACATCGGGGTTCATAACACGGAGCCTTCGCAATCGCAATATTGCCATTGTGGATTGTGATTCAGAAAACAGGTAAAAAGCAGCAAATTTGCTCACTTAGGATCATCTTCCCCAATTGATGGTTGCTATTCAAGATCAGAATAATTGCGATTGAGCTCTGAAAATCCAAATGCGAGAGAACAGTAATTATCTAAATGCTAATCAAACGGTTTGAGTTAGATTTAGCTGAAGGCTAACATAGCGATTGTTGTACTGGACTGTATTGGTCTGTGCATTGTAAATCCATAGCTCGAACAAAAGCTGATAAGAGAACATTGTACTATCTGAGTCCCATGCAGCTGGCTTGTTTACAGTAAATGCAACATTGTTTATCGTTAAAACGTTAACAAGAGATTTGTTTTCAGAAAACGTGGCTGAAGATACCGAAAAGTTCAACAAACTCGCCCAATTTCCACCATTCTGAATAAAAAACCGATATTCATAAAGGGGCGGGACAGCGCTTGGGGTTCCAGCTGCAGGATTTGGGTAAAGATCGGTTTGATTCTTCAATTTCACATACAGTACGTAGTATGCTGATGAGCCCAACTGATTCGTAACGCCAACATACAAAGAATTGTTCTGCCCAACAGTTATGTTGAAGGGGTAGTTTTCCATCGTGTGTTGCGGGCCTAAGAGATATACCTCGGAAAATTGCTGACCTTTAGGAATGGGTATAATAATACTGAGAGCAGGGGTAGCAATGAGTAAAACTCCAATTAAACCCACTACAACAAAAATAAGTTTATACCCTCCAATTTTCATTAGCGGTCCACCACCTCGGGTTTTGCTGCAAATAAGCTCTTAATGTATCTCTGCTTTACCCTGCGCCAAACTAAAAACAAAACCAAAACGAATACTATTGCACCAATGACTGTAAATACTATTATAAACCAGAAAGCATTTTGACCGGAAACCGGAGCAGCTTGCTGAGCATCTTGAGCGGAAATGGTGACTTCTTGCGCAATCTGGAGTACGCTGTCTGTTTGGGTTCCAGCTGCGTTGAAATCTCCTGTCCGGTAAGAGTTTTCTGCTTGAGCCAAGTCGCCCGCAGCAACATTCAGTTGAGCAATTAGACCAGTAACGTTTGCACCCACTTTTTCAGCATCCAAAACAGCGTTGAAAGCCTGCTCAACAGCAGTATTAGCCGCTTGCAACTTCGACGCAGTTTGATCACTTTGAGCAAAAACATAATGCCCGCTATAAAAGCAAGAGCCAAACGCCAAGAACACAAACAGGGCAATCATAAGAAGTTTACAACTGACGTTAATTTGTTGTTGCCTCCAAAATAAATGCCACTTTATAGCAAGGTTATTTTTACGCTCGGGTCTAAGCAGAGTCTTTCAAGCAGTCACGTTTGTTGTTAATTTCTTTTAGGGCAATTATATTTCTGGCTATCTGTTATAAACAAGACTTGTATTACGCCAAGAATTCTTGATCGATCGGGTTCTTCGTAAATGTAACCGTTAAACGCGAGAACGACTACTCCGACTGCTAATTCTGAGAATTGCCAATAATTTTGTAACTTTAGTTTATTTGGACATCATTCGGGTTTTGCTGGCAGCAACATTTGCAGCTGACTATTAGTTTTTTTATGAAATTCTTTCCACGTATCTTATTACTTCATAAGCCTCAGCTGCGCGAATGTTAACTTGGCTTCCTCGGAAAGAGGAAAGATTAACCATTGATTCATAGTTTAGATACCTTTTCGATTTCTGGGTGAGATGACATTTTAGCGCTTCCCACTTAAATTGAATAGAATTTGATATGTCTACAAAATAGTTTGGAGCAAATTGACCTGTAACTCTAGGAGTCTCATAAGCGAGCAATTTGGATACATTTCTAAAGGCAGATAAAGATAGCCAAGCTATTTGGCGATGGTCTTGATGAGTATCGTTGGTTGTATGAGTTAAAACCGTATCGGGATGGTATTTGTCATAAAAGTCCTCTAAGAATTTAATTGCATCATGCGAACTGGGAATTTCGGTATCTTTAAAATCCCCGAAAAAAACATCGTTTACGCCAAGAATCGATAGGGCTTTTTTACTTTCACACATTCGTATAATGGGATCCCCGCTTTTTTCTCCTTTCGTCAAATAGACTGCAATTACTTTTTTCCCTCCAGCAGAAGCAGCATTTATTGTTCCTCCGCAGCCTAATTCAATATCGTCAGGATGGGCACCCACCGCAATCAAGACATTGGATCTTAAGACCACCATTCAACACCTCTGAATATTTTCACTCAATAGTTTATGATACTTTTCATATTGCAAATAAAGTTCCTTATCCGATAGATATTTCACTCATGCATATAAAAGTCATGTTAAACATTAAGAAAACAATTGTTGACGATATTGGAGAGCACGAGAGTGTCATTTTTAGTTTCCTTTGATATTTGTTTTAAAGGTTTGCTGTGGCACCCAGTTTTCGCCTCCGTGGCAAAAAAGATAATCAACTATAGAAAGATTGGGCACAAAGGTTCCATATAATTGGGTGTAAACGGGATAATGAAAGTCTTGGAAAACCACTTTGATTCCTGCCTTTTCCAAAAGGGGGATGTCTAAGTAGACTCTCCCGCCAATTCCTGAAAGATAAGTGTCAGCTCCAACTGCTTTACATTGGGCAAGAATCATGTTAGAGGATTTTCCTGAGGCATTCAATGAGGAAGCCATTACTAAAGAGGTTTTTATTCTAAGAAAGTTCATTATCCCCTTTATGAGGTAAAGGTTAAGGTCCATTAGAGATTCCCATTTTTGGCGGTATGCCTGCTCAAAAAAGTCACAATAGTGCTTCCAGTAAGGCGCCCGCTCGTAATTTACTTCAAGAACCCGCCAGTGATGCATCCCCCACTCCGACTCTAAACGTTTAGCAATCCTAATATCCTTGAAGGGCAAAGTCTCGCCCATGTGTTCCACAGGAACCGTCAACCATATTACGCCCCTAGCCGTTTTTATTTGATTCCTATTTTGAAAATCATGCCTCTCATACTGAACATTATCCTGAACTACAAAGACATCACATTGGGCCATTTTATCAAAAAAGCCGAGATACGGCAGATAATTTGGTTGATGGCCAGACGTAATCATTCTCATTACTTCCGTCTCAAGGGAACTGAAGAAAAAAGGGGCGTTTACATTGTTTTTAAGGCTTTAATGCAATTATCAAGAGCCTTAGTTATGTAGGGCACGCTTTCTTTTGCTATCGCCACATGTAATGGCAAACAGAGCACTCTTGGCAAAACGTCTTCTGCAACTGGGAACATGCCTTCGCCAGTACCAAAGTTTTCTCTGTAATAGGGGTGAAGATGAACTGGTGGATAGTATAGATGCCCTGTGTCAATGTTATATTCTTCTTTTAACATCTTGCTGACTTTTTCTACGTTGATGCCTCTGTCAAGCTTTACTGTGTATTTGTAGTAGCTATGCCTTATATTAGATGGGTTTATGATTGGAGAAACACCTTCCACATTAAGCAAACTTTCATTGTAAATTTGAGCGAGTTCATTGCGTCGAGCAACAAAAAACTCCAAATTCTCTAATTGATGTTCACCGAGTATAGCATTAAGCTCACCCATGCACCAATTATGACCAAGAGTAACCATGAGTGATTGCGAGTTCTGACCATGGTTTCGCATCATCAGAGCTGCTGCAGCCAAACTAGAATTATCTGTAGTTATAATTCCACCTTCACCTGTGGTCATTATCTTTGTGGGAAAGAAGGAAAAACAACCTGCATCACCTAAAGCACCAGCTTTTACTCCATCAATCATAGCACCGTGTGCATGAGCACAATCTTCGATAAGAAACAAACCGTGATCTTTACATAATTTGGAAATTTCCCGAATTTGCGGGCACACTAAACCAGCAACATGAACCACGATTACCGCAACAGTTTTTGACGAAATTCGACGTTCAACCTCAAAGGGATCAATACATAATGTGTCTTCACGCATATCAGCAAAAACCGGCTTGCCCCCAGCGAACAAAACTGAATTTGCTGTAGCTATGAAAGTATTCGTGGGAACTATAACTTCAGAGTTTTTCACGCCAAAATATCGGAGAACAATCTCAAGATTTGAAGTCCCCGAGTTAACGGCAACCGCAAACTTAGTTTGAATGTACTCAGCAAATTTTCTCTCGAACTCTTTAGTATGTAATCCGTTTGTTAATATACCACTTCTCAATGTAGACTCCATATCTAGTAAGATTTTCCTGATACTTTCCTCATCAAAGACCGGAGAAGCTGTTCGATACACCATATCTTCTTTCATATCAAAACTCCCAACATTACTATTCAAAATTTAATTATCAAGTGCTATTTAAACGCTGCAGAACACCAAACCAGATTAAGTTTAACAGAAAAATCTAATCCCTCGCTCAGTTCGCCCTTAGTCTAAGGGACAACGACAACCCCCTTCCCGAGCTCATTTCAAATGACATTGCTACAAAATTGCAACAATCAACAGGTCAACCTTATTTTGGACGCAAAATTCACGTTAGTAAGTTGTTTCAAGCACTATTCGCTTCAGAATGGTGGCGCCATGTCTTAGCTTTAACTTCTTTTCGCCTAAGCGCTCTCTGTACTTAATAGGTATTTCAACAATACCGAGACCTTTGCGTTCGACGCGATGGTTCAATTCAACCTCGATATCAAAACCTTTAGACTTTATTTTCCAATCCTTAAGGACTTCAGCGCGAACCACTCTTAGTCCCGTTAGAGGATCACTCAAATCCAACCCGTTTAGGAAGTTATGGGTTAAAGCTAGCAGGCGATTTCCTAAGTAAAACGTATCACGCATTGCTTTCTTATCGATCTCACTACCGAATCGGTTACCACAGACCATGCCTACGTCAGGGTTCTGCTGCAAAATCCGAATCATTTCAGTGACGTATTCACCGGGATAGGTGTAGTCTGCATCCGTAAGAACAACGTAATCGACATCTTCCAGATGCTGCAGACCTTTCGTTAATGCATCGCCTTTTCCATGGCCGTCTTGGAAAACGATTTCAGCGCCCATATTTTTGGCGACTTCAGCGGTGCGATCCTTGCTGTTGCCGTCAACAACAAGAACATGTGAGCAAGGGAGATGATCATTCAACTCGGCGATTGTCAAGCCTATGCCCTTTTCCTCATTCAACGCAGCAATAATAACCTGCGCCGAAGGCTTATGCGCAGTTATAACAAACTGCGTAGAGGGCTTATGCTTACCAGTTTCCTTTCCTTGCAACCGCTCATCTCCTTCTGCGTTACAGTCTCTAGCAAGTCATCATAATATTTAAACCAATATAATAAAACTCGATATATGTCGTGACTTCATTCTCAAGCCTTTATGCTTCATTAACTAAGGCTAAAGAGCCAGCTCCATTAGGTCCCCGTTGCACACACAGTTGAGAAAGCTTTTCATACTCGGAGCTTAGGGTTTCAAGGGTTTCCTGTGCTTTTGCGTAGCGATCCTGGAAGTCGCTGTAGCGACTCAGGAACTCTACGCCGCGCTCAGTTATCGAATACGCAGAATCTTGGACCTGAACGAAGCCGGCATTTAGAGCTAGATTCAAGTATTTTTCCAGAAGCTTAAAACTCAGTTTCGCCGCAAACATAATGTTTGTCTTGTTCGAACGGGGGGCTGCAGCCTGCAGTATGTCGGCCACGATCTTTAGCCGATCACGATTTTTGCCCAAACAGATTCACCAAAAGCAATATTTACTTCTTGACGGGAAGCGAAGAAACTTCGTGCAGAGACAACTCTCTCGAATCCCTTCCTGAAGGAAGTGGATGCGAATGAAGAGAGCTCTACATATGCTTCAAACCGCTAGCTTCGCATCTCCCTTTATGAAAAAACATCTTTCGATAGAAAACCTTTTAAAGTTTTCTATAAAAGGTTCTGTTAAGTTCTTAAGGGATGGGTTTTTCCGTTAAGTTCCGTGGGATATTTCTATCAGATTTTTGTCCATGTTAAGTGTCGTGGGATAACTCTTTTGAAGAAAATTCGGGTTAGAAATTTAAGCGAGAACAGACAATTATTTGATTGTGACACCCTGTAATGGGTGTGCCTAAAAGGGTAGATGCTATGAACGCCTAATCATCAACCCAAAAATAGAAAGAAGCTTTGTGTTAGTATAGAGTTCTTGTTTTTCAGAATAAAAGTGAAAGTAGTAACTGAGAATCAGTGAAAACTCTGCACTTAAACAAAGCACCCTATCTTTTTTTGCTTGCATTCTCTATTAGAGTTTTCCATTTGTCGTTTCCCTCAATTATGATTCCGCAAGCTTCGGCGGGAGTCTTACCTTTCAATGCCTCATGGGGTCGAATGAAGTTGTGATAAAGCTGGTAACCTTTGAGGGTAGCGGTGTCACCAATCTTTAAGCCTCTCATGACTTTTTCCCTATCTCTTACTTCACCATTCATGCGTTCCATTTTGTTATTGTTGTGGTCGCCTCTCAAAGTAATGTGCCTTACGTGCTCGGTTCGGGGATTCTTAAGGGTGAAAAACTCCTTTTTGTAAGCATCATGGTAAGCTGGGAGTCCATCGGTTATGAAGGTTAAGGGCTTTTTGCCTGTTGCTTCTTTCGCCATGCGTAACAGGTTTCTTGCATCATGACGGTCTTTTGATTCTGCTACCTCTTGCGCTATCCAAAAGCGGGTTTCGTCATCCATCATGGCGAACAAATACTTCATGTCACCGTTGATTTTGACGTATAGTTCATCGGCTCTCCAAGTGTCGCTAACATTGGGTTTTATTTGGGCTAAGTATTGAGTCATTAGTGCGGTGTACTTCTTTATCCAAGCGTAAACGGCTACGTGGCTAACTTTCACGCCTTGCAATTTAAGGAACTTCTGAACGTTCCTGAACGATTCACCTGTAAAGTACAGTTGCATGGCGGAAGTGATTATTTGCGGTGTAGCTCTCATGCCTTCAAAGCCTAAGTTGAGGGTGAAGTGTTTCTTGCATTTTTGGCAGTGGTAGACCTGTAGGTCGCCGTGTTTGTTGTGGCGAACTCCGTCTTTCACTATCTCGGTAGAGTGGCAGTAAACGCATTCTCCGACGTTTTCTATTGGAGTGATTCTTTTGGTTGCCTCTCTTAGCGACTTGGAAAGTTCAACTGCGAAAATGTGTTTGCATTTCACATGGCGAAACTGAAAGTCTGGGCACTCACAGATTAGTTCATTATCAACCTCACAAACTGCGTATTCACCGTTTCCTGACTGAGACTTAACGGTGTAAAGGCAATCGTCTATTCGGCTAACTTGGTTTCCTTTCTTTTGAACAATCTCTAAACCTCTTTGTTCCCGCTTTTCTTCAAGTTGTTCTAAGATCATCATACATATTACCTTCCAGTTTACTAACCATATTACCATATGGCTTACTGTCTTATAAACTTAGTGGCAATATGGTAAGCAATAAAATAGGTAAACTTATATGCCACAACCATTATATTTACCATATAGAAGGTAAACAAAATGGGCGAAATAACAAAACTTGGGTTAGCCACAACAGGAAAAGAATCTCTTAGAACAGTTGTACCAATGAGTATTCTTAAACATTTTAAGCTTGAAGCAGGGGACCAACTCGAATGGGATTTTGAAGCACGTAATAATGAAATGGTAATCGTTGTTAAACCTATCAAAAACTCCAATGGAAAGACTGGCGTTTCCGAGCCTCAAAATTTAAGTAAACCTTAAACACATTTTCTAGGTGAGAGGGTAATGGCATTCGAGCTTGATAAGATTCTTTTAGGCGACTGTGAAACGGTTTTAAAGACATATCCAGAGGGAAAAATTGACTTAATTATGACCTCGCCACCTTATGCTGACAATAGAAAATCAACATATTCGGGTGTGCCAATTAACGATTATGTAAAGTGGTTTCTTCCAATTTCAAAAGAATTGAAACGTGTTTTAAGTCCGACAGGAACATTCATTCTTAATATAAAAGAACGAGCCAATAACGGAGAACGTCAAACATACGTAATTGAGCTTATTCTTGAAATGAAAAAACAAGGATGGCTCTGGACTGAAGAATTTATTTGGCATAAGAAAAATTGTTATCCTGGTAGATGGAATAACCGCTTTAGAGACGCATGGGAACGCTGTTTACAATTTAATAAGCAAAAAAAATTTACCATGTATCAAGATAATGTCATGGTGCCTATGGGACCGTGGAAAAAGAAACGATTAGCTAAACTAAGTGAGACTGATAAGGTACGGGATATATCGAAAGTTGGTAGTGGCTTTGGAAAGAACGTTTCAAATTGGATAGATAGAGAGCTAGCGTATCCAACAAACGTTTTATACATGGCTACTGAATGCGCTAATCGTAACCATAGCGCACCTTTTCCAGTATCTTTGCCATCATGGTTTATTCAGCTTTTTACAAAAGAGGGAGATGTCGTTTTAGACCCTTTTATGGGAAGGGGTACGACGGCTATCGCATGTTTAAATTTGAATCGTCATTATGTAGGTATAGAACTGAACCAAAAATATTTTGATATGGCAGTTCAAGATACAGAAGCAATAAAACGTGAAAAACCTAACTGGAAACAGGAAATATTAGCATGAATACCGATGAACTTGAGGCACTTATAAAACAGCAACTACATGTTTTTTATACCCATCGAATAAAACGCATTCGAGAACTAAAACTCAGAGAAGTTTTGAAAAAGAAGAATCCCTACTTGTTTAGAGCTACAGGTGTAGCCAAATATTCTGAAATCGTGGAAGACATCGTTAAGGCGTTTCTCAGTTCTTCCGATGAAACCATGTTTGGAAGAGACTTTTTTGAGCCTATTGCTAAAATGGCTACCTTTGGCATTAAAGCACCATCATCAGGAATTGACATCGCCATCGAAACTGAAACTCGCTATACAGCAATATCCATGAAATCAGGCACTCAATGGGGAAACCGAGACCAACTTGCACAACAAGACGAGAATTTTAGGTCTATTGAAAGAAGACTTTACGAGACGCAAAAACAATTTGACCCCGTCGTTGGGCATGGCTACGGGAGAAAGAATGGTCTAGCCAAAAATAAACACTACCGCGATAGCTCTGGACAAACATTCTGGACTGAAATTACGGGAGACTCTGACTTTTACCTTAAACTGATTCGGCTAATGAAAAACGAACCCGCAATACATAGAGAAGAATACAAACTTGCTTTCGATATATCATTGAACCGCTTTAACGGTGAGTTCTACAATGAATTTTGTTTTCATGGAGAAGATAACAACGGTGTTATTGATTGGGAAAAACTGACTAAGTTGTCAAGTGAAGCAAGGAAAAATTCATCCCACGAAACTTAACAGCTTGTTTCTCTGAGAAATCCGTATCCCACGGAACTTAACACCGAGAAAAATCTCATGCCAACTTAACAGAACCCTATAAAACCATCTGACAAATTACTCATCAAGCAAGCAACCGCAAGCAAAACACAAATAGAATGGCTCAAGCCACCAGTAAACTGCCCAGTACTAAACCAAGCGGCAGTGAACCGTTCTGTGCTTTCCGCAGAAAGATGTGCTGAAACCACCCCATTTCGCCTTTCTTATTTCTTGCAACACAAGCAACCGTAAAAAACGCTTTTAAGGCATATTTCTAAGAGCGGAACATATCAGCAACGGCAGACCACTTCACTGTCTTCAGATTTTCCGGCAAAAACGAAAGGGAGAAGGAAACTTTGTAATTTCCGCCCGCTATTCCCATGACTTGGATAATTTCCGAAGAAATAGGAACCCGGAAAAAACTGCTCGGAGAAGTCATGAACCTAAACCCATATCTGAACCATAAGCACCAATGAAAGGGCTATTGGCAAAAAGAAGCATATAGCAGGCTTTGGGGAGAGGGCCTAGTATTTACATCAAAAATCCAAAGTAAATATGGGTTTAACTACATCTGACTCGAAGAGGATTCTTTACTGCAAGCAAGTGCGCAACCTGCTTTAATTGAGGAAACAAATGGATTTTTTGTCATCCCAGACCGATGGCTTGGAATCGAAGTTTCTCAGAGTATTTTTCTGGATCATAGATGCGTCTGCCATCGAACAGTACAGGTTGATTCATGCTCTTCACAAAGTCATCAGGCGTTAGTTTCTTGAATTCTTCCCATTCAGTCACTACTATTGCCGCGTCTGCTCCTTTGATGCAGCCAAGGGCTGTTGAAGCATATTCAATTTTGTTCCCGAAAATCTCTTTCGCAGTCGACGTTGCTTCGGGGTCGTAAGCCGCTATGTTTACGTCGCTTTTGAGAAGTTGATTTATTATCGGTATGACCCGCGCTTCTCTCATGTCATCGGTGTCCGGTTTGAACGCTAAACCTAAGATAGCGATTCTTCTGCCTTTCAGGCTGCCAAGCTGCTTTTTGCAGAACTCAACAGCTTTGAGGGGTTGAGTGTGATTTATGTTTTCAACTGACTCAAGAAGTTCAGGCGTGTAGCCGAGGCTCTTAGAGCACGCGATGAGGGCTTTCACGTCCTTGGGGAAGCATGAGCCGCCGTACCCTAAGCCTGCATCAAGAAACAGGGAGCCTATACGCTTGTCTAGCCCCATGGCCTTGGCCACAACTTTAACGTCTGCCTCAGGGATCCTCTCACACATGTTGGCTATGGTGTTGATGAAGCTGATCTTCGTAGCTAACATGGCATTGCTTGCGTACTTGATCAACTCAGCCGTCGACAAAGTAGTCCTAATAACAGGAGGCACCCGAGGACTATAGAAGGCATCATACAGGCTTTCCAACGCGTCACCCGATCGCTTGTCAAATGAACCAAGGACGACACGATCAGCGTTCACCGTATCCTGGAACGCCGAGCCCTGCCTCAGAAACTCCGGGTTCATGCATAAGCCGAAGTCTTTGCCGCAGAGCAAGCCAGATTCCTTTTCCAAGATGGGTTTGACGACGCCTAATGTTGTTCCCGGCACGACGGTGCTTTTGATTATGGTGACATGGTAACTGCCCTTCTGTTTAAGGGCCTTGCCGATGTCATTTGACGCAGACTCTATGTAACATAGATTTATTGAACCATCCGGCTTACTCGGAGTCCCAACTGTAACGAAAGTTAAGTCAGTTTCAAGGACCGCCTTCTGCGTTTGACCTGCAAGGCACTGCAGGTTCCCTTTTTTAACACTGTCCTTCAATCTTTCCTGAAGACCAGGCTCATGGAAAGGCGGAATTCCTTGATTGATTTTCTTGGCCTTTTCTTCATCGACTTCAGAGGCGATGACGCGGTAGCCTTTGCTTGATAATCCAACTGCAGTGCATAGGCCCACGTAGCCGGCACCTATAATGGAAATCTTTGGTTGCTTGATCAAGCGGTTAATCCCTCAGTTTATTCTTAATTGATTAAGAAATTAGATATATATGAGTTGATATAGAAGGGAATGAACAGGGTGACGAACAACGATTAGGAAGGTCATTATCCCCGCTGCTGGTTTAGGCACACGCCTTTTCCCCGCAACCAAAGAGCAACCTAAAGAGATGCTTCCAATTTTCAGTAAAACGGCGGATGGGGAGATGGTAGTCAAGCCAGTCGTACAGTTGGTTTTTGAGCAACTCTACGATGCGGGACTTAGGGAGTTCTGCTATGTTGTCGGGAGAGGCAAACGAAACATAGAAGACCATTTCACTCCCGATGCACAGTGTATCAGGACGCTTGAGAACTTGGGAAAGAACGGGCAGGCATCCGATCTTGAGAGCTTTTATGGAAAACTTGATTCTTCCAGGATAATGTGGGTAAACCAATCTGAGGCAAAAGGTTTCGGCAACGCCGTGTTAACGGCTCAGCCCTTTGTCCAAAACGAAAGCTGCTTAGTGCATGCGGGCGACAGCATCATAATTTCAAAAGACATGGATTACCTAAAGAGGTTAATTGAAGCCTTCGAGAGGTTCAACGCCGATGCAGCATTCCTCGTCCTGGAGATTGCAAATCCGACCCAGTATGGCATCGTCGAAGGGGAAGAAGTTGAACCTGGAATCATAAAGGTAAAATCTGTGGTGGAAAAACCTGAAAAACCCAAGACCGAATGGGCAATTATGGCAATGTATGCTTTTCAATCAGTCATTTTTAAGGCGATAGAGACTACGGAGCCTGGGAAGAACGGAGAAATTCAGTTGACTGACGCCATTCAAAAGCTCATCGATTGGAATTTGAAAGTTTACGCTGTAAAGCTGGATAGCAGTCATGCACATTTAGATATCGGCAGTCCTGAGCGGTACTGGCAAGCATTGGACCTGTCGTACAAACAATTCTGCAAGAGACCGACTCCATGATAGACAAGATAATCAGCGAAGACCTCAAAAAGATAGCCGACGCGGTTAGAGGAGACACTTTCGAAGGAAAAAACGTGCTCGTCACTGGCGGCGCCGGCTTCATAGGCAGTTGGATCTGCGACGTATTAGTCGCTAAAGGAGCAAAAGTAACTGCGATTGACAATTTATCCACTGGAAGAAGGAAAAACATTGACCATTTAGTCAAGAACCCATTGTTCAAGTTTGAGGCGTCAGATGTCTGTACGTTCGTCAGCAAGGAAAAGTTTGAATTCATTTTTCATATGGCGGGACACGCCTCTCCTGATGAATATCAGGTGCATCCGATCGAAACCTTGCAAACCAGCGCCACAGGAAGCCATGTGATAGCTGAACTTGCAAGAAGAAATGACGCTACTTTGTTGTTCGCTTCAACCTCTGAGGTTTATGGCGATGCAGAAGTCATTCCGACTCCGGAGAGTTATTGGGGGAAAGTTAATCCTGTTGGGCCAAGATCGTGCTATGACGAAGGAAAACGTTTTGCTGAAGCTTTGCTCGTAGCGTACGGCAAGCAACATGACCTGAAGGTAAGGATGCCGAGAATTTTCAATACCTACGGACCTCGTCTGCGGGAAGACGGGTTATATGGAAGAGCAATGTCCAGATTCATCATGCAAGCGCTGACGAATCAGCCCATCACCGTTTATGGAGATGGCAAACAGACAAGATCTTTCTGCTATGTAACAGACACCTTAATCGGTCTGTTAATGCTCTCCGCAAGCACAGAAGCCACAGGAGAAACCGTGAATGTCGGCAATCCCCAAGAAGTCACCATAATCGACCTCGCAAAGAAAATCAAGGAAATAGCAAAATCTAAAGGAACAATAGAATTTCATCCATTACCCAAGGACGACCCCAAGAGACGCTGCCCAGACATCGCCAAAATAGAGAAACTTGTCGGGTGGAAGCCAAACGTATCTTTTGAGGACGGGCTGAAAAGGACAATAGCATGGTTTTCCTTAGAATATGCTTGATTCGAAGTTTCGGGAAACCGACTAAGTGGTGGATTGTTGAAAATAAAGAATACGTAAGAATTTTAAGTAGCCTGAACACGCAATGCCCCGCAACTAAACAATAAGGAATTCAAGACCAAGGGGTGTGGGAATAAATCGATTTTCCAAGTCCCCGTCTGAAATCCCGACTCATTTAATAGTAGTATGCGCTTTTATTTGGCAACTTCGATTTTTAGTTTCCATTCATCCAGTACGCACATACAGGACCAAAACGAACAATGGAGAATTGCTGTTTTGGATGTATATCGGGTTTCGGAGTTATAGAATTTTGGAAATAATCAGTATATATCGTGTGCAGCATGATTGAAGACAAAAGAAAAGGAGAAAATAAAATTGACAGTAAAAAAAATAATCATGATGTGTGCGACCCTGGTGCTTGCTTTAACAATGTTGGCGGTTGCTTCAGCCTGCACCACACCTGTAACTTCCAATCCATCAATTACTCTGTCGTCCACGCAAGGATTCGCAACGACCACCATATCGGGCACGGGATTCACCGCAGGAAAAACCATTACAATCGCATATGACGGCGTTGCCCAGCCAACTGTACCGTCAACTGTCCAAGCAGATTGCCACGGCTCTTTCACGACGATAATCTCTATTCCGGACGAGTTGGCGGTTGGCGCTCACACGATCTCAGCCACTGACAGCAACGGAAACACGGCTTCAGCAACCTACACAGTTGTCGACATGCAAGGAGCACAGGGCGAACAGGGACCACAGGGAGTTCAGGGTCCTCAAGGCGTAGCGGGACAGAACGGCGCTGACTTCAACGCAACAGGAAACATATCCGTATACAACGGCACTGACGGAACCAACGGACAAAACGGAGCAGACTTCAACGCCACCGGAAACGTCTTCGTGTACAACGGCACAAACGGCTTAAACGGACAAAACGGCCTGAACGGCAAAGACGGAACAAACGGAATCAACGGAACCAACGGAAAGAACGGCACAAACGGAACAAACGGCACCGACGGGATACAAGGCGTCACCGAAAAGATAGTCTACGTCGATACGCCTAAGAGCACGTACCTCGAATACCTGCTGATACTCGCCGCCGCTATAGCTGCGTCCGCAGCCACAATGGTCGCTTGCTACCGAAAATGGAACAGAAAGAAGCCGGTCTAAGGCAGCGAGCCATCGGCATTTTCTTTTTTGTCTTTCGGAGTTTCCCAGTTTCTGAATTTATTTCTCAGTTTTTAGGCTTAATGAGCCGCACTTAGAAAGCGACTGCGATTTCTTTGAAGAATCTCCCGCAGCGCCTTCACTAGCCCACAACAACCTGACCCAATCTTGAGTAAACCGCATAACTTACCAACCTGCAAATTTAATTTTGGAGCAACTGAAATGGAAAAATATAGGGCGGCGGGACATGTTTTCTAAGGGAAAGCGAGCGGAAACGAAACCAATAGACCCTAACCGAAGCAAAAACCAAAATCCGCCGTAGTTTCCTCTTGTTTTCTTCCACTATTCCAAAAAAGGGAATATGCCAAGGCAGAAACACCTCTTAAAAAGCGCGGAAACACTGAAGATAACATCAGGATGTGGAAGATTGACGGATAATCCTTCGTCGCAAACAGTGCACACAGAGGCTTTAGAACTCGTAGCCACTTTCTTGAGAGAGCACGAGAAAAACCTCGATATGGCAGTCGACGGCTTAGCAAACGTCATTGAACGGCTTCGGCCGGCAGAGAACGCAATCCGCAAAATCACAGACATCGAAGAAAAAATAGATGAAATGCAAAGGCAGCTATCGGACCTAAACCTGCGCCTGAGATATCAAAGGGAAGACAGACGTCTGCAAAATCAACTGCATAACTACTAAAACCCTGGAATCGTCGCGCCATAAAAGAGATAGATTTTCCGCTCAGCATTTCAGTTTTCCTAATGGATCCGATTTATCATGTATCCTGATGGTGCGTAGTTCTTGGCTGTAGAGACAGCATGTATATCAAGTCTTAAATGTTTATATACGAGATACTGCCCTATTTATCTTAAATTCATACTCCAAATTAATAAAGCTATAATTGAGAAGAAACAGTAAGTAAGGCAGGAAGCAAAATGGCCAATTCAATTGAGAATAATCGAGAACACGAAACACTTTTGCTAAAAATTGAAACCTCAGGCGAAAACGAAACATCAGTAGCGCCTATTGCCCAAATATCCTCTCTGGCGACACAGGAAAATGAGAAAGAACACACTTCCTTAGCGGAAACAGACGTAAAATTTCGGCAAAAACAATTTGACAAGTTGTTAACTGAAGCAGTTGACGAAGCGATAACTACGCTGGGAGCGCCAATAAAGAACACGCTCTACCAACATCTTGAAGTTGATTTTTGCATGCCGATAGAGCAAATTCCGAGAAGAATTGAAGAATTCGACGAGGTAATCCATAAAATCTTCGGGATGGGAGCAATTCGACTTGAAATCAAATTCATGAAAAACCTCAACTCAAAGATTCAAGCTGATACAACATGGCCTGAATGCGAGTGGCCAATGTCAAAATGGATGGTCACAGGCATATCCTTTGTAGACTACATAACAAAGATCCGCAAAGACTTCGAAACAAACTGCACAGAAAAGCATTAAACGCGCAGTCAGACCCCTCTCTGAAACATGACGATAAAGATTCCCAGAGACACAGAAATTTTCTTGCAACCACTTAATAGATAGGGTTAAGTTAAATGTTTCAAACTAATTGGATTCACAATATAAATCGAGAATTCATAACGCTTATTGCTTTTCTGGTTACATGGAAATACATTCTGCAACTGCACATAAAATACTCGTAGTTAGGATGAAGCTTTGATAAAAAATCATAGGGCACAAAAATTAACTGAATCTCTGCTGAAATGCTCAGAGGAAACTCTGAGAGACTTACAATCAACTATGGATAGCTACCACATTTTTAGCTCGGGCAGGAATTCCTAGTGATTTCCAAAAACAGCAAGAAAAATTCGAAGAAAAGTTTGGCAGCAAAAACTAAGTTTCTTGACGGTGCTCCAAACAATAGTGCGGGCAAGGTTCAGATGGACAGTGAAGCAATGCTACGAGCAATAGTCAATTCAAACAGAGACGCCGTAATTTTGATAGATGAAAAAGCTAGGGTAATCTTTTGGAATTCAGCTGCAGAAAAAACATTTGGCTACACAAGTGAAGAAGCCACTGGGAAAGATGTTCATAAACTCCTCGTGCCAAAAGACATGCACATAGAATGCGACGAACGCATCAAGGCTAGCTTAGAAGTCTTTGAGGAAACCGGGAGAGGATACTTCACGGTTGGATCCGTTCAGGTGAAGGGTCTCAGAAAAGACGGCCACGAGTTTCCTGTTGAACTGTCAATTTCGCCTGTAAGGTCAGGTGGAAAATGGTGCGCAGTAGGCATCGCAAAAGATATCAGCGAGCAAAAAAAAGCAGAAGAAATGCTGAAGGAAGCAGAACAAAGATATCATGCTTTATTTGATCAAGCGCCAATAGGCGTATTGATCGTCGACCCCACTACAACGAGTTTCGTCGAGTTTAACGATGTTGCTCATAAACAATTAGGGTATACAAGAGAAGAATTTCAGAAGCTAAGCCTTCAAGACATTGAAGTAAATGAATCTAAAGCCGAAATACAACGGCATCTAAGCGAAATGATCGAAAAAGGCGGGGGAGAATTTGAAACCCTGCATCTAACAAAGGGAGGCCAAACCAAGAATGTCTGGGTAATTACCAGAGAAATCAAGTTAAAAGGCAGAAGATATCTTCATTGCATTTTCCATGACATAACCGAAATTAGGAAAGTTGAAAAAGCCCTTTTGGAGAGTGAGGCACAGCATCGTCAACTGATTGAAACCGCTCAAGAAGGGGTTTGGGTCTTGGATAGGGATTACAGCACTATTTTTGTCAATCCACGAATGGCTCAAATGTTAGGTTATGCTGAAAGCGAAATGTGTGGAAAGAAAATTTTTGATTTCATGGAAAACCGTGAGGAGGAGATAGCAAATGGTTTCTTGTCTGAATCAAGGCAAGATCCAAACGGAAACTATGAATATGGATTCATAAAAAAAGATGGAACACACGTGTTTACGAATATCACAGCGTCCAAAGTCAAAGATGACAACGGCGAGGATCTTGGCACTTTGGTATTGGTGACAGACATCACCGTTCGGAAAGAAATGGCGGATAAGTTAGCAAATTACTCGAGACTCCTCGAAGATAGACTTAAGCAGAGAACTCAGGAACTGGCGGAAACAAATGCCAAACTTGTCAAGTCGGAAAGACTAGCAGCAATTGGAGAATTAGCAGGAATGGTCGGTCACGATTTACGCAACCCACTGACGGGCATCAAGAATGCAGCTTACTTCCTGAGGAGAAAGAACACATTTCCAACACCGCAGGCCGGTGAAATGCTCGACATAATCGACGCTTGCGTCATCCATTCGAATAAGATAATTAATGATCTCTTGGACTACTCCAGAGAAATTCGATTGGAATGCAAAGAAGTGTCCGTGAAACTCTTGGCCAAGAGCGCCTTAGCCATGGTGCCAATTCCTGAAAAAGTGCAAATTCTAACCAACATAGAGGAGGACCAAAAGATTAATGCCGATGAAGAAAAAATGACGCGAGTGTTCATTAACTTATTGAAGAATGCAATCGATGCGATGCCAGACGGAGGCACGATACACCTAAATTCCGTCACGGTTGGCGCTAGCGATCATGTTGAAATATCCGTATCTGACACGGGAGTAGGAATACCAGCTGAAATTTTGCCGAGACTTTTTTCCCCGTTGCTTACTACAAAGGCGCAGGGTATGGGCTTCGGATTGGCCATATGCAAGCGAATAGTCGAAGCCCACGGAGGGATCATAACAATTAAAACTGTTGTAGGAAGGGGAACAACTTTCACTATAATTTTACCCGTTGAAAACAAAGTGTATGGAGGTGAGAAAATATGGATCGACCAAGGATCCTTATTGTCGACGACGACCAAGCCATAAGAGCAACGGTTAAAGCCATACTTGAAGACGAAGGATACATCATTGACGTTGCGGCAAGTGGAAAAGAAGCAGTTTCAAAGACAAAAGAAAAAACCTACAATTTAGCTTTGCTTGACATTCGACTGCCAGACATGGAAGGCGTTGAACTCTTGAAACTGATGAAGGATGACAACGTCCCGAAAATGCGGAAAATAATGGTAACGGGTTATCCGTCAATTCAAAACGCTGTGGAAGCTCTAAACAAGAACGCGGACGCATATCTCATTAAACCTGTTGACGTGAATGTTCTCTTGAGCACCGTAAAGGACCAGCTTCACAAACAAGAAGAGGAAAAGACGTTCACCGAAGAAAAAGTCGCTGAATTCATCGATAGCCGAGTAAAAGAAATGACCAACGACCACCAATAAAGAAACAACGATAATATTTTTTCCTTGTTTTTAACCACACTAATTTTTGGTAAGTTGAGAATTGAGTTTCGGAATGAACGATACGAATTCTTCTTGAACCGACTCAAAAGGTTCCTGTCCTCAACAGCCGTCCGTGTCCTAACTTTAGATGCAAAACGCAGAAAGTATTTTCAACTAACCTATGTCGAAGAGCTGCTGAAAATAGAAAACAGCCAGCTCGTTGCTATTGAAGAATTCTTCATGTCTAAGTTTTCTTTGTTAGGCCCGTCAACTTACTAAATACCGAGGATTTTCCAGACTTGCCGTTCTTGAGCTTCTTCTTAGCTTCCTCTTCAATTATCTTCATCTCAATTCTTGATTCAATGTCTGATCTTATTTTTTCCATTGCACCTTTTTCTTCTGGCGAACCTTCAATCAAGAGAATTTCGTGTCCCTGCGCGATTTTTCTGGCTGTTTCATTTAATTGAGGCATGGCAACAAATATTGGGATATCAACTTTTACTTCAGAAGTCTTGTAGATGTAAAGTATGAGCGGATTGGAGGAAACCTCAGATTCGCTTACGGCGTGATCAAGAGCGATGAGTATTTCAAGATCCTTCACTTGTTTCTTGGCGACGAGGCTGAATTGGTGCTGCATTCCACTTTTTTGCCCAACCATCAAACCTGGCATTTCGACACTGAAGCCCATGTTCGCTAACAATTCCCTGAAGCTTTCTAGACTGGCAACGTTTTGCCTAATCTCTTTCTTTCTATTGAGGTTCAAAGCAAACTTTGGAATCTCCAGTAACCGAGCTTCCTTAATTGTGAAAACCTTGTTGCAATTTCGGCAGTTTAAGTCGTATTCAGGATCCTCAAATCTTTCTCCGCAATCTCTGCAGACAAACCATCGACCCATGTTTCTGTATTGCCCCTCAATGAGGCGTTCTCCACATTTTGGGCAAACATTGTCAACGTATTTGTTTCTTTGATCAATAAAACCGCAGGGGATATGTTCCGTCAAGCCTGTTTTGTCGATATCGTGGCTTTTGCATTTCGGACAACGATTATGAAGCGTGATAATCGTTGAGTTGCAGAATGGACAAACTGAAACCGAATCATAGAAGCTATTAACAAGAATGTCTAACCTCACGAGATTTTCCAAAAAATCCCTTGGAAGATTATTGAGTTCAGGTTTATCCAACTTAATTCCAGTTAGTTGATAACCAAACCCGTAACCTGGATTATACTTGGGGATTATTTCTGGTTTCTCTTCGCTCTGCAATAGCTCTCTTAAGAGGGCGCGTGTTTTGGGTTCAATGTAAGCTTCTCTTCTTTCAAGGTCGATTCCGCCATTTAAGTCAACGGCTTGAACTTGTTCGCCACTTCTTGCTTGATCGCGAGGCATTCCTTTTTGTTGCTCTGACGTCTTTGCCTCTTTGCTTTTTGGCAGGTTTGCTTTCATTTTTGAGATCCTCTGTTTTTGTCCTTCTTTTCTAGTTAACTTAATGTTATTTTGCTAATGCATGAAGAAGTAAAATGCTATTCCAGTTATAAGAGCCAGCACTGCTACATGTTTTAGTCCATCAACGAATGAATCTTCGTTTATTTTTCCGGCGATTAAACCGCCGAACAGTGACTCTAAGAGGGATGCTTGAAGGAACAGCCTTTTTGATTGAGCTTGTGTGAGAATCGGTCTTATAAATGAAGCACTTGTTGCAGTAGAATGGGCTAAAGGAGCAAACATCATGTTTGATATAACAATAATTATGAACAAGAACATTAGAACTGAAAAATAGAAGATTGCCACGTAAGGAAACGTTTGCACTCTTCTTTTTTCATTCCAAAAGTTCATGCTTTCAAGGTATTTGGCGGTGGATTCGAAAATATCGTTAAGATCTCCTCCATGCTTACCTGCTTCGTTAATCAAAACAGTTGCTTTCTTGATCAGAGGTAAATCTATGCTTTTGCTGAATTCTGCCAAGGCTTCGTTAAAGTTCATGCCCCAACTCATATGGGCGACCATCACTTTGAGTTCCTCAGTCAATGGACCATAGGTTCGTTTTGAGGCGTGTTCCAAAGCTGCCTGTAAAGGTATGCCGGTTCGCGATGCCGTGGCCAAGTCTCTTAAGAATTCTGGCACTGCCTTCTCAATCTTCATTCGCCATCTATTGTGAAACACTTGTGCTATGCTGGGCGGAATAACGCCTATTACGATTGTTATGACCAGCATGTAATCCAGTAATGGTGATGTCAAATAGAATATTGCTGCCGCCACGAAGAAAGCAACGGCTGCGGTTGCAGATATTATTCCGATGCTTCTTATGGTTTTACTGGTTATCCTCATTGTGATCACTTCTCAAACGTGGATATTATGACAATCAATGCTCCGCCCAAAACCGGAATCCCAACGTACACCATTAAGTAAAGAAGCGTTCCCATGCTCATACCGAAAACGTTTCCGCTACCGATCATTCCCAACGTTACAAAGAGAACCACGAAAAGCAGGGGAGCGGCCACCAGCAGCATGATGTAAATTTCTGCCATCGCTGAAAGCGATTCGAGCATCGCATCTAGCTTAGTCATTCTTTGTTGAGTTATTTGTTGCGAAGTAACCTTAAGATAGTCCGTTGGGTTTCCCCCTGTCTTAATAGTCGCCACGTAACCGATTAGCAGCTCTCGCAGTTCATCGTTCGGTGTCAGTTTAGCGTTATCTAAGATGGAAGTCAAAAGGTCGCTACCGAAAATTTCTATATCTCTTATGATGTTGCTGAATTCTAGGCGTGCTTCTTTGAGTGTATCAATTTTTGCGATAGAATCGAAGATGACGCTTGGGGGAACATTCGAGCTTGACAGAAGAGTAAGGAAGTTTGCGATGTAAGGTAAGTTTTTGTCTATTGGTCCTTTTCTGTTAGATGCTTTCATCCCTGGATAAATGAACATTGTCATAAACGCAGCCATAGCTGTCACAGCCGCAACTGCTAGACTGAAGGCAAAATTCATCGCGGAAAAGTAAGCGATTCGTGCTAATAGCGGCACAACGATCAGAGATATAACAAATGAAGCTGCAAAACCTATTATCGAGTTTAGCACCATTAAAGCGACATACGGCTTGAATGCTATTAGCGTGCCGCCTTTTTTAAGTTGAACATGCAACTCTTCAAATCTAGGGTATAACCTCTCTAATTTCTTGCCAAGTTTCTGGTATGCAATGGTCCAGGGTTCGAACTTCATTTCTTAGCTCACTTTGGCTTTTCTGTAAACCTGCTCCGGATTGGAGAAGTAGTCAAGAACCAATTTAGAGACGTCTTCATATGAACGGATGTGCTTTCTCACCATGTAATCAAGAATTGTTTGCCTTATTTTCAGTTCTTCATCGATTTCTTCTGGTGCATATCCCCATTGAGCTGCTATTTTGTCTAAGAGTGGGCTTCTGCCTACCTTCAGATAGATGTCTTTTTCTGCATCCCACTTGAAAATGTCCTGGGTGTCGAAGTCGTCTTTTTCCTTGTTCCAGCCTACCATTTCTGAGACGCTTATGGTCCTTCTCAAGGAGACGTTGTTGACAACTAGCCTGCGGACGATTGAGATAGCGTTCAAGTTTTCTACTTGCGTATGAGGAATGTTCATAGGTTTCGTTGTGAGCCTATGCAGCACGCCTTGCACATGTTCAGCGTGTATGGTTGTTAAGCCCAAGTGCCCGGTTGCCATCGCCTGGAACAACGCGTAAGCTTCTTCGCCTCGGATTTCACCCACGATGATAAAATCTGGCCTTTGTCGCAACGCAGCTCTCAAGAGATCGAACATGCTAATGCTGCCGATTCCGAGTTCGCCTACTGCGCCTGCGCCGCTGCCTAAGCCCTGCCTCGTGACCATCATTTCCCAGTTCTTGTGGGGCAAGCGTATTTCTTGTGTGTCTTCGATGCTGACGATTTTGAGTGTTGGCCTGATAAATAGGCTGATGGCGTTCAGCATTGAGGTTTTTCCTCCGCCGATGTCGCCGCCAATCAAGACCGAGTGACGATTTTCGATAATAAACCAGTAATATGCTGCAATCTCAGTTGATAGTGCCTTGTATATAATGAGGTCCGTAATAGTAAGAGGGCTTCTTTTGAATTTTCTTATGGTGAATGTGCTGCCTTTCGGCGTTACTTCCGTTCCGTAAGTTACTTGAGCGCGGCTTCCATCATTCAACGTGCCGTCCAGGATTGGTTGCGCGATAGATATGTGTCTGCCGCATAGATACGCAAGTTTGAAGACGAAGTTTTCCAGTTCCTGAGGTGTCTCGAAGACTACATTGGATGGGATGGATTCGTATTTGCGGTGCCAAACGAACACCGGCGAGTTAACTCCATCGCAAGAGACATCTTCGATGTTTTCATCCCGCATTATTCCATCTATTTTTCCAAAGCCCAAAAAATCTCTGGCAATATAATACTGATATTTTCCCAACGTTCTAGCGTCGACGTTTATATCGTATTTTACCGCCGTTTCGATAACTTTATTCTTCAAAAACTCGTCGGCGTGCTCGTCTTTGAGCGTTTTGGTGTTGACAGTGAGTTCATCCCAAAGGATGTTCTTTAACTCAGTCAAAGATTGCCTATCAACTTCCGTTAACGTCGGTTCGAGAAGGGTATACTTTACATCCTTTTTTTCATCTTCAACGATTGCGGCGTAAGAGAACGGCAACAGGAGAGGGTAATGCTCTTTGTAAGTTTCTTGATCTTTAGGAGCTTCAGCGCCTTCCGTCGGATTCTCGACTGCTGGTCCAGGAAGGTCCTCGTCGATGACTGCAGCATTATCTGTAGTTTTTTGTTTTGGCTGGTCCTGTTTTCCCTTAGGTTTCCATAGTTTCAAGTTAGCGTCTCCACCATTAATTCCTTAGGAGTCAATATAAACTGCGTAATTTTTGCGAGTCGAACACTATGATATGCACATCGATTTTTTAGTAGAGCTTAGGCTGAAGAATCCGACTGCATACTACTAGGCGACCTCGGAAAACTGAAAGCATTATGTTGAGTGTTCTTCTTGCACAGAATTGAGATAAGCAGGCTTGATGCTACAGCGGTAAGCAGAATCAAGAAAAAAGATAATTCGGGAATCGTTGGTGTTGGACTAGGAGAAGGCGTGAGTGTCGGTGTCGCAGTGACAGCGGTTTCGGTAGGCGACAGGGTCGGGCTTGACGAATGCGAAGGGCTAGCTGTTGGTGATGAAATTGGACTCGGCGAAGGTGAAGAAGAAGCAGCTGGCGAAGCCGTAGATGAAAACGGTTGCGTACTTACGATAATGTTGTCATAATAAGCCATTGCTTGAAAAGTTGACGATGGCTCGAATATTACTTTGTTTATGTAATATCCATCGACTTGTGGCATGTTTTGGCTTGCGATGAGCGTTTGATTCAACCAGAGCGACGCAAAGGAACCATTGCCTAGATTTGGATCAAGATATAGAGACACCGTTATGTTGTACCAAGTATTCGGTGATAGGAGAACGTTTGTTATATTCGCATTATAGTCCCAATCAAAAACAATGCCGTTTTCATCTTGGTAAATAGCTAACCAAGCGTTGTCTCCTTGTATTATTAATATGCGTGAATAACCTGTATTGTTTGTCGCGTAGAAAAGCTGGAAATATATTTGCCCTGTTGAATTAATAAAAGTTGCATAACTTGCTGATGAAGTCGATGGAGATACTTGTAGCGAGTTTGGCGAACTCACTGATGTTGAGCTAGTTAATGAGTCAGCGTCGCCCATTATGAATTGCGAGTTAGGTTGACTAGTTTCAAAATTATCAGAGAATAAAACACCTGACTGCGCTTGAACTGAACTCATTCTGAACAGTAACAGAAATGCACTCAATACGAGAAATGTTGCAAGAAAAACGACTAATAGTTTTTTAGATATTGCTTTCAAGCTTTCTTCATGCCTTCTTTGTTCATTTTGAATTTATTAAGTTGGAAGGAAATGTGGGATTTTGCCTAAAGCTCATGCGTTAAAGTCCACCACTACGTAAACTAGCGTGCACTCAATGGTACTGCCACCGGCATTACGAGTTAACATCACGCCGCTTTGAAGATTGTCGATGTCTGTCCAAGACCAAGAACCACCACCTGGCCGTGCAAGCGTGTCTGAGTGTGTGGTCCAAGTATTGGTTTGACTTGGAGTCCACGCTGTACCACTTACAGAAACGCCGTTTAGCCTAAGATAGGTTTGTGCGGTATCACTTGTCGACGTTGTGGTGATTCTGATGCTCTCTGTAACACTATTTATAGTCCCTGAAGGATCGCCAGAGCTCTGAGTCGAGTAATAGTCTGTGTAACTACCAGTATAACCTGATCCTACGTAGACATAAGCGGTACTATCGGCAGCTGAGTAGTCTGAAACGGCTTGCCAGTGGCTATATCCATTAGTGGGATAGATAGACGGGATATTATTGCTTCCAGATCCATCAGGATAAAGTGTCATTAGACCGTGCCAGTTCCACGTGACGGTAGATGCTGCATTTAGAGTGAAAGTAACAGTTTGCGTTGTGCCACTTGCTGGTGCACTGCCCGTTCCAGTATAGCCTGTTGATGTGTAGCTGATTATTGGTGGGCCAGCAATGTCTACTGTGCTGGAAACTGAAGAAGTAATGCTCGTGCCTGAATCGTACCATCCTGAGCTTTGTCCGCTGGGAGTGCCAGCCGCAGAAGATACTGTGAAATAATACTGAGTCTTGTAGGTACCTGTAGCCGTTCCTGTCGCAGAAATAGGCGAGCTTAATCCACTGGTGCCTGTTAAAACGTATTGCTTCGTACCTCCTGAAACCGAAACAGTGCCCGCATACGAGAAAGTCGTACCAGAGTTAACCCAAACGTTCGACAGCGGAAGTTGACTGTAAGTATACGTCGATGAACCAACAGTCAAAACCGTACCCGAAGCATCACTGCTCAGACCACTCTGCTGGAAAGTAACTTGGTACTGAGCCGTGTAGGTAGCAGAGTAAGTCCCACCAGCAGTAATAGGTGAAGTGCCTGAGCTACTGGAGAGAACAAATTGGGTTCCAGTGCCTCCAGAGACAGTGGAGACCCAACTGAAGGTCGTGCCACTGTTAACCCAAACACCACTAGGCAAAGCATTGTAAGCATAGTTTACACCGTTAAGAGTCAACACAGTGTTAGAGCCAGCAGCACTCGTTATTCCAGACTGAGAGAAAGTCACCTGATACTGCCTCGTGTAAGCCGCAGAGTCACCTGAAGAAGCACTGCTGATCGTTCCAGTGTTAGTGGAAGTGATAAACCTCTCATTAGTTAAACCCGCAACAGTCGTCGACCAAGTGTACGTTGCCCCACTGTTCTCCCAAGCCGTCAAAGAGCCACTGGTGAAGCTGCCGTAAGTGTAAGTGTTAGAACCAACCGTCAACACCGTGTTACTGCCAGCATCACTCGTTAAGCCAGTCTCAGAGAAAGTCACCTGATACTGAGCCGTGTAGGTAGCAGAGTAAGTCCCACCAGCAGTAATAGGTGAAGTGCCTGAGCTACTGGAGAGAACAAATTGGGTTCCAGTGCCTCCAGAGACAGTGGAGACCCAACTGAAGGTCGTGCCACTGTTAACCCAAACACCACTAGGCAAAGCATTGTAAGCATAGTTTACACCGTTAAGAGTCAACACAGTGTTAGAGCCAGCAGCACTCGTTATTCCAGACTGAGAGAAAGTCACCTGATACTGCCTCGTGTAAGCCGCAGAGTCACCTGAAGAAGCACTGCTGATCGTTCCAGTGTTAGTGGAAGTGATAAACCTCTCATTAGTTAAACCCGCAACAGTCGTCGACCAAGTGTACGTTGCCCCACTGTTCTCCCAAGCCGTCAAAGAGCCACTGGTGAAGCTGCCGTAAGTGTAAGTGTTAGAACCAACCGTCAACACCGTGTTACTGCCAGCATCACTCGTTAAGCCAGTCTCAGAGAAAGTCACCTGATACTGATGGCTCATGCTTACTACCTGAGTATTTGCTGCAGTTGCCAAGATACTCGCGGGATTAGGAGCCCACCGCTCACCAGTAGCGCCAGCAACCGTGCTAAAGGTTACGGAGCCAGAAGCATCAAACCAGTAGGACGTGGCACTGTTCGTGAGCGTGGGTGCATAAGCAGACCCAAACAAAGTGCCAGTAGCCGTGGGTGCTGAAGGCGAACCGCCGCCAACAACGGTGTAGCTCAAAGTCTGACTATACTGATTGTAATAGTTGGTGCTCGGTGAGAAGCTGTTGCCGCCAGGGTTCAGAGCCGTAGCTGAAATTGTATAAGGCGAACTTATTGCCCACTGCTCAGTTGTCCCACTCTTAGTTGTGGTAGCTGAGAAGGTAACGGCGTAACCATAGTCGCTCCAAGCGAAACTACTCGCTGACGAAACACCGCCAACATTAAGAGACAGGATAGTCGATGAGGGTATTCCAAGGTATGTACCTGTTAGAACCAGAGTATCTCCAGCCATAGGGTTGCCATCGCTAAATGTCGCTTTGAATGTGTTCTGCACTTGCTCGTATGCAGCCAAAGAAACTGAACCGCCATTAACGGTGTACTGGGATGAGGTTGCGGAGAAAGCGCTTGAAACGCTAAAGCCGTCTCGAGTATTGCCAGAGTTGGTGAAGGAGAGATTGAAGGGTGCGCCTTCTACCATGGTTATGCTGTGTGGGTTTCCATCTGCTAAGAAGGAAGTTGGACTAGGCGCGCCGCCGTTTACATACACAGTTGCAATTGGAGCTGAGTTTTGCATGGTAACTGTGATTGGTTGTGCCATTGTGCTTGGCGTGAAGGTTGCGGAGGCGGAGTTGGGGGTGGGGGTGGCAGCATCGCTTAAAATAACTGTTTGAGCCCCTTGCTTTGTCCAAGTCGGTACTGTGAAGGTTACGCTGTTAAATGTTCCAGTCGAAGTTGTAGTTGTCGTGCCGCTAATTTTGACTGCTGTCCCTGCATAGGTTGCACTTAATGCTGAGCCGCCTGCAAAGCCTTGACCAGAAACAGTCACGGTTTGACCTACATTGCCGTTTGTTGGATTCAAAGTTATTGAGGGACCTATTGAGAACAATGCCGTTGCAGAATTTGAGTTCAGGTTAGCAGAGATTGTGTATGTGCCAGCTGAATATCCCGATGGAACAGTAAAGCTTGCGCTGAAACATCCAGAGCTATTCGTAAACACCTGAGGGGGAACCGTCGTCAGAGTCGAGCTGGCAAACGTGAATGCCACAGACTCACTCGACGACGGAGCGAAGCCGTAGCCTTGAATAGTAACAGATGAGCCGATTGTACCACTGGTTGGGCTTAAATTGATTGAGGGGTTGAATGTGAAAGTGGTTGTGTAGGAGTTGACTCCGTCGCTTGCCGTAACTTGTTTGGTGCCCGCAGTGTCCAAAGGAACATTGAACGTCGTCGTGAAGGCGCCGTTCGCGTCTGAATATAACGGAAAAGTCGAAGGCGTAACCTGGTTTCCATCAAACGTTATGGTCATGTTTGAGTTTGAAATAAAGTTTGAGCCGGTTATTGTAACTGTGGTTCCATAGGAGCCAGTTGTTGGGTTAAGAGCTATGTTGGAAGTTGTAACTGTGAAACTAGTGGAGGCAGTATTGAAACTGCTGTCGGTGATTGTGACAAGGTTTTTGCCTGCTGCTGCACCCGCAGGAACAGTGAAGACAGCGCCAGGATTGATATTGCCGTTCGCATCAGTGGTGCCGCTAAACGAAATTGGCGAGCCACCAAAGGTAGCCAAAAGCTTGGAGTTGGCGGCAAAGTCGGTACCAGTAACCGTAACTGGCTCTCCAACAGGACCACTAGTAGGAGAAAGCGTAACGGGAGAAGTAGGGAGATTTAATTTCACTGCATCCGCGATTATTGCCCAAGGGAAACTGTTGGAAATTGCGCAATTTACTGACAAACCTGTTATAGTGGTATTTGTGTTCATACTTTCAATCCATATTGTTCTGGGTGCAGAGGTTTCAGTTAATTGCGTGTTGCCTGCGCTTGTACTCGACACGCCCATTACTTGCGTGAAACCAGTTCCTGCTGTCACAACAGGGTTTTGCCAATCGATTCCGACGGAGCCTATTACCAGATCATTCGCGTTTGTTGTAGTTTTACTGACGACCGGTGCTCCTGAATCACCGGTAGCAGATGTAGGTGAACCATCGAAAGGTGAAGTTGTGCTGGCGATGTTACTCACAGCAAACGCCATTGCTGTCCAATAATAATCTCCTTCATGATTGCTCTGCGTTAAAGTGATAGTTATAGTGCTTGCGGATGGCATTATGGTGTACCATAATTGTGTATAGCTGTCGCCGCCATCATATTGGTAATTAGAAGTTGAAACGGGGTTGTGCATCCTCGTTTGCCAAGTCAAACTTGGATTTGAGGCAACAGAAATCTGCCCATCATCATCGTACGTTACTGCCAAATAAATCAGGTCGTTCTTGTTTTTCGTTGTGAGCGAAAGGGTTATGGCAGTATTTGCGTTTCCGACAGTAGAATTCTCGCTGTCTAAATTCCCGTTGGTTACAGTATTTAGTTGGCTAGTTGTCGGGGAAGCTGATATATCATTTCCTCTGGTCGTGACAAACCAAAAACTAATGGTATGATTAGACAACACATTAGAAAGGCTGATTGCATTGAAATAGTGTATATTTGCTCCAGGCTGTAAGGTAATAGTTGGAGAAATCGCTAAATTATTAGCTATTCCTGTGGTGTTGTCTCTGACCCATAATCGAATTAATTGAGTTGGTAACGTGCCAGCGTCCGTGACGAAGCAGTTTATAAACACCACATTTGTTCCAGTGGCTAATGCGGGGTTTACAACCGATACCGTAGTCATTTCTTGGTAGCGAGCTAAGTCCGCTTGGTTTGCCTGCGCTTCAGTCTGCTGCACGCTTGTATTTTGGTTGAGAATTATCATGAAACTTGCAAAAACTATCATAACTATTAGTATGAAAAATACCATGCCGAATACTGTGCTGATTCCTTTTTTGCTGCTTAACAGATTACGGCGCAAATTCATAGTCAAAAGCGCTCCCACTTTTAGTTGTTATGTGAACATCGCAGATTGAACCTTTCAGGTTAGGAACAGTTGAACCCAAACTTACTGTAAAGTATCCTTCTTCTCCTACATTCAAACCGGAAACTGTTTTTCCAGTTTTAAGATCGCGTATTACCCAGGTGCTTTTTGTAGATTGAGAATAAGTAAGAAGTGGGTGAGTAGAGGAACTGCTATTATACAGGAAAAGCGAGTCAATTTGCAAGTTGTTTGAAATGCCGCAATTAAGAACGTAAACTGTTAAAGTTCGAGGGGAAGATGATTGATTGTAGACTACGTTTTCGAAGGCAAGTCTTTCACCAATGGATTGCTGACTGGTTGCTGCTGAGCTAACAATATTATTGGTGGCGTTATTCGTTAAATTGTTTGAGAAATAATAAGCGAAAGAACCGAAAACGACTACAATGGCCACTAAGATTACTGTTGCAAATATAGGGCTGAGACCTCGCCTATCAATTGGCCTAAGAGTATGCTTGTTCACTAATTGGCCTCCAATCAATTTCCTGAAAGACAAAGTGGAATGTCTCTAAGGGTAACGAGTTGTCAATCTCATTAATAGTATTTGAAGCATGAAAGCACCTTTCTAGTCCAACCTGCAAGTTACGGTCTTTCCTTAGCATTCTTCCTGTTCTGGCAGTTTATTGATGTAATGCATTAATATAGTAGGTGTTTTTCGAAAAACCCCATCGGGCTTTTTCAATCGCCAGCTCGCTAGAGCCAAAACAATCTTTAACTATTAAGTTTTATTCCGAGCGACGTAAGACCATTAGAAGTTGTCTCTGCATCGCGTATAAGGAACGTGACAATTCGGTATGTAACCATCAGTTTCAACGTCTACTAGAATGAACTGTGACCCCAAACGTTATGCATTCTGCTTCTTTTGGGTTCTGGAGCATTCTCCGTTGAATCAGAGATGCCGCTATTAGTTGCCAAAGAGTGAGGTTTTTCTGAAATGTCTTCCAGAAGCTTCAATATTTCATTTTCTCTATTTTCCAAAGCATTAATTCTTTCGGATAAGGCTTTCAGAATCTGCAGTATTTCAGCTTGCTGATCTAAGTTATTGCCATCGGAAAAACTGGCAAGCCTGCCCGTTGAGTACTTCCCGTGCGTAGAATCTTGCGTTATTCTCTTTCTCCCTATAGGTTACAACTTGAATCAACCATATAAAAGCTTTGAAAATTGCTACATGCCGGAAGCAGAGGCTAACAGAGGGAGCAAAACGATATTGGACCTAGTTTTGACAAACTGTTACGTAATACCTTTTTGCGTCAGATTGATTTCAACTGGGTCCATATATTTGAGAGATTTATGACTGAATTTGTTGTTGCAAGGAACACAATGAATGAATATCAACAGAGAATAAGCTGCAATTTTTCAAGAGTTTGAAATTTATGATGAAAATTGAGCAAGAAGATGTATTCTGGATTCTGAAATTTTATTAGGCCACATTTTGAAATTAGACAACCGCTTGTTAGAGGTATCGCCAATAATACATGATTAGATGAGAAGCGAAAAAATTGAAATGCCACCATTGTGACAACAAAACTATTTTATCCCCGGAAGGGTCAGAAGGAGAAAAAATCTGCAGCAAATGCGGAGCAGTCATAGATGAAACTCCGACTCTCAAGGGTTTCACTCAATGGATTCCAGAGTGGTATTCAAACTGGGACGAACAAGATTCAGAAACCCTCAAAGAATGGTTGACGATATTGAGGTCAGTCTCCTGCCAATTAAACATACCCAACTACCCTTACAGAGAAGAAGCTGCACGCACGATAAGAAAACAGAGGAAAATGCTGTTCAGGTCACAAAAACTCTCAAAAAACAAAAGAGCCACTGTGGCGGCCCTGATGCATTTGACGCTTAGAGAATATAACAAGATGCGCCCAATCAAAGAAATTAGCAGGGAACTTAGCCTCGATACTAAGACGGTCATGAAACAAACTTGGCTGCTAAGCAAAGCGTTTAAACAGAAAAAGGAGCCTCTGAAGATCCCAAGAAAAACAGCAGTAGACTACCTGCATGAATGTGCCGGGAGAATAACATCCGACAAAGAACTAATCCTACAGGCACAGAGCAATGTGCTTAGGATAAAAAGATTTGGAGGTAATCCGATTGGATTGGCAGCAGGCGCTTTCTATGATGTATGCAAAAAGAAAAAAACCAAGATTTCCAAGGAAAAGATCGGAGAAGCTTTTCGAATCTCTCCCAGAACAGTCTACATAAATGAAACAAGAATTAGAAGACTGCTAACGACTAAATTCACCGAGATTTCAATGCCACAAAATGGAACATTGAACCAAGAATTTTTGAGCACTTGTGTCGAAACTCTCCCTCTTGAAATCAAGTTGTGACAGAAGTCTTGTTTTAAGTATTTTCTCTATTTTGATGTATGTTTATGCAATTGCCATTTGACGCATCGCAAAAGTGATGTTAAAGAGAACTTCAAGACATCAAGAATAAGCTTCAATATTTGTCGAATTTTAGGGACGCAGAAAATAGAGGTCACAGTGAAGGCGTTCCTGCAAACGGAACATCGAACGCAGGTTACTAACTCCATTTTTCAGGTTCGAAATAATCAGAACTTAGCAGGAAGAACAACCCGCATAATATTTTCTTACTTTATAAGCGAACCTCCTCAATTAACCGTCGGACGCAGGATACAGAATGGTGACTAAAGATAACATAAGTAGACGGCTAGAGAAACTCGAAAAACAAAAAACAGAAGAAGCTTTGACATTGATTGAAATATTATCAAACGCAACATTTTTCGGCGAAATAAAAAAGGCAAAATGCCAGCACTCAAGAAATGGCCAATGCAGCTTCTTTATTTTGGAGAATCAAACAAAATATAAACTTCCAATAGTCACCGCTTGCCGAATTGAAAACTGCAAAGAATCTGCTCCACACGCCCACATAGAAATATCGAATATAACTTGTTCTCTTTGCCAAGAAATAGGCTCAAGCAAAAAAAGTTTGGGAAACCATTCAAATTCACCTGCAAAATCTAACAAAAAAACAACGGAAACTAAAAACAGGAATGAAGAATAATGCAAAGAAAACTAATAACTGCAACAATTTTGCTCATTATCTTAGCTTCTTGTTTCGTGTTTTTTTCCCCGAAAAACTCAGTTGCGTCACAAGTTAGCGGCTCTCAACTCAAAATTTACGTTGGACCCGCCAAGGTTCTAGCTGACGGTAACACGTATAACTGTGTTTTCGTTCAGCTGCTGGATTCAAGCGGGAAACCCTTCAGAGCATTACAAGATACAACCATCAGCTTAACGTCATCCTCCACAAATGTAGGAACAATTGAGCCCACAATCACCATATCTAAAGGATCAACGTTCGCATCAGCGGACTTTGGAACAACCTTCACGCCTGGAGCGACCACGATATCGGCTTCAGCCACAGGCTACGCAACAGTGCAGGCAGTCATGACTACTATCGGACCCATTCCTTCTGCTTTAGCGGTGTACGGGTTTCCATCTACTCTCCCAGCCGATGGAGGAAGTTACTCAGCTATAATGGTTCAATTGCAAGATTCTACTGGCTTGCCAGCAAGAGCGCCTCAGGGAGGAGTCCAAGTAGCTCTCACCTGTTCAGACACCATAAATGTGGGTACAGTCTCTTCGTCTGTTACAATTCCTGCAGGTCAAACTTATGCTATAGCAAATTTTACAACAGTGCCAGCGTCCCAACAGGAGTCGGCAGTAGTAACTGCAATTTCAGGGGGATATGCATCAGGGCAGACAACAATCACAACTACGCCGCTCGGGTTAGGTGCTACTCAACTTAAGATCTTTGTAGGTCCAACGCAAATTCCGGCAGACAACAGTCAGTACAGCCAAATAGCGGTCGAATTACAAAACGCTCAGGGCAACGTGGTAGCAGCTCCGTCAAATATCCAAGTAGCCATGTCATCATCCGACCAAACAATAGGTCAAATAAACTCAACGATAACAATTTCGAAAACGCAAACATACGCTGTAGCAACCTTCAATACAACCTACAAGGCTGGAACAGCAACAATAACGGCAACAGCTAATAACACTCAAACCGCTAGCCAGCAAATAACTACCGTTGGTTTCACTCCGTCACAACTAGCGATATTCTGCGTTCCGTCAACTTTGCCAGCGGATAACGGAAACTACCAAAGCGTAATAGTTCAGCTTCAAGATTCAGACGGACAACCTGCAAATAACCCAAATTCAGCGGTTAATATCAATCTTTTCTCCTCTGACGCGGACGTTGGAATTGTCGGCTCCGGATTGACAATTCCTTTTGGCAGCACGCAGGCTGTAGGAAACTTGGGAACTACCAACAGCCCTGGAACAACCACAATAACTGCTCAGGCGCCAGGTTACTCAACAGGGCAAGGAACATTCACAACTTACATTATCGATTACTCAACACTATCAGTGAGTTTGAAGAGCAATGCAAGCAGTTTGACTGGCGGAAACACGGCACTTCTAACTGCGACCATCACGGTTAACAGCAACCCGATAACCGGCGCAACAGTGACCTTCACATCAAACAACGGAGGAGCATTTACTGCAACAAGCGAGCAAGGCAATGGTGAATACCAAGCAAACTTCACGGCACCAAACTTCTCGCAGTCAACGACTTGCACGATTACGGCGACCGCATCAAAATCTGGAGCCTACATTAGCGGGCAAGGAACCATCGGGATAACTGTTTTGCCTCCAGTTGCACCTACTGCAACGCCGTCTCTGACGCCGACCCCCACTCCGACACCGACAACTACGCCAACCACTTCGGCAAAAGGAACTTTGACTCTCCGCACGCTTGACAAGAATAGTCAACCACTAAGCGGCACGGTAGTCTCTTCAACAGCTCAGCCTAAGGGAGCAGCTGAGCTAGTGGCTGTGACGAACTCAACTGGATATGTCACATTCAACAATGTCACAGCAGGCTCATACACTTTCACATTTGAAAAAGATGGATACCCAACCACAAACGCAACCATAGACTTCGCAGGCCAAACAATGACAATGCCAATAAACCTAATCGGAGGAAACATTACTGCAGCCAACGGATTGTCAATAACGCTGATAATCTTAATTGTCGTAGTAATCGCCGTATGTTGCGTCACATTGTTCTTATTCATACAACGCGGAAGCCAAACACGTGCGAAGAAGATAAGGGAACTCCAAAAACAATTAAACGGGAAAACCTAACTTTTTCAAATTTCTTATTTCCTGAGACCTGCTTTTTTCATTTTCACGAACAAAAAGTTACGGTTGATTACATTTCTAATAGTGTATCAACCTCGTAATCGCGTGATCTTTCTTTCAATCCGTACTAATACTATTGCATGCATTCACAAGGGCAAACGCCCATCTTCGTTTTGAAGGTGTAACAGTTATCCTTAAACTGACAGTCTACTTTGCCAGTCTCGGATGGGTTTTCATACTTGACCTTTTTTCCGTATTGGTCAAGTTCATCAAAGTTGTATATTGAGCCATCCTTGGGATGTTTTGAGATAGGCCTGTCCTCCTTAATAATTAAATGAGTACTTCTTAACTCAAATAACTTGCCAAAAATGATATCTTTACATTTAATAAATGCATGTTATCCTGACCGCTAGCGGGCCTTAAAGCAGCAGGATTAGTTGTCTATTTTGTCGCGAGATAGGTCAGAGCCGAAAAGACTGAGGAACAATCTGCAGCTGTAAAGTTTTATTCCTATGGACTCTGCGCTTAGGTTGAAATGTTAATGAGCGAAGGGGAAGGTGTTGATGCCGGTCAAGATGTACTGTATCGCGATGCCAGCAATTAGCAACGCCATTACCCTTGCTATCACTATTGCACCCGTTTTTCCGAGAACCTTATCAATTTGATTTATGAAACGCAGAATTACCCATGTTAAAGACATAACTATTACAACTGCTAGAACTGCTATTGAAAGCGCAATAGCCAGTCCATCCGTTTTGGAATAGGTTTGAAATGTGACCATGGTTGTTGTTATGGCGCCAGGTCCAACGAGAAGCGGAATGGCGATGGGCACTGCACCTATGCTTTCAGGAGACTCAACGGACTCGTGAGTGCCGGAAATCACGATTCTGACTGCAATAATCAAAAGAAGTATGCCCCCTGCAATCTCAAAGCTTTGAAGCGAAAGCCCAAAAGCGGTCAATATTGCTGTTCCAGCGAAGGCGAAAACAAGCAGAAGGATCATGCCGACGAGTACCGCAGTGTCGTAGACTTTTCTTATTTTTGCTCTTGGAATGTTTTGGGTTAGGCCCACAAATATCGGTATGTTTCCGAAGGGGTCAACAATTATGAATAGAGCTATAATGGCTCTGACAAGGTCAGCAACGAAATCCAAATGGCATTCTCCAGAAGCATGTTTACTGCTGAATCAATAAAAGGTTAGCGCTCGCTCAGTTTTTCATGGCTGATGGGCGAGTGGTTCGGCATCGTTTGCGTTTTTCAGCTTTTCCTATATCCATATTTACATTGGAATTTGATGTAAATATAGACCCTTTTCCCCTCGGGGCGCTTATTCATCAGGGCTTGATTCTGGATGATTTTTTGATTTAGGGCTTAAATCGAGCTAAAACGATTTTCGCTTTTAAATGCAGAAAAGGAAATTTGCGAGAAGCCATGTATAAACCAGTTGACACCTGCTTTTGGACAAAAACCGATTCATACAAAACTCGACGACGATTCGTCGACTTACTCGTAATCAACCTTGCCGCCCACACCATGTACCGCATAGTCACCTTAATCGCCATTCATGCCGTCCTAAGCGAAAAAACTTTCCAGTTTAGAATTCTCGGTTTTTTTCAGGGCTTCAGCGCAAGTCTTGGGATCTAGCGCTTTGAACTCTAGGCCAAGCGTAACCAGCAGTCTCTGAACATCCTTTCCAAGGCTAGGAGCAACGAGGATGGCGCGGACTTGGCGGTTGACTTTGGCTTTGATGGGCTCGATGTACTTTGCGAGCTGCAGCGCTGCCTCCTTCGAGGCGGTTTTGCGTTTAACTTCAACTATGACGAGATTCCCATTCTTGTCTTCACCGTACACGTCCACGAAGCCCGGCTCAACCTTTTTCTCCCAGCTAATCGGCTTAAATCCCTCTTCCAGCAACTCGGGCTTCAACAATATGGCTCGGTGCATATCATCCTCAGACGCGAACAACAGAAACTCCCCCGAATCCTCCAAGCTCAGGACTGAAACCATCAGGACGTCCGTAAAGGTGATTTTAACGTTTTCCCTCGGCTTCTGCCTGACCGCGTGAATTTCAAGGCTGCCTTCATCTTTGACTTGAACGTGAAAGATACTTCCTGAAGGTTGCCAGTTGACTGGCTCGTAACCAACGGGACGGTGAACAAGAAGCGAACCATCTGCCTTGATGATTAAAATGCGTTCGCCAGGCTCAAGGGTGGAGCTTGCTCGACCAACGTAATGCACATAGCATGTTCCTGCAACAATCAGGGTTCTTCTTTGGGTGAAGGCTTTCTCTATTAGCTTCGCTGCCTCCGCGAATGAGGGTTTAGTTAAGGTGGAGAGCTTGTTTGACTGTTGCAAGGTGCTTTCAGCCAACTATTTTAGACAGTGCTTTGGTAGATAAGATTTCTTGAAGGAAAACAATGTGACTGGCTGGAAAGACAAGCGTAGAGTAATGAAGCGGTACGATTTGACGGCAGAAATGTACGAGGAACGCTATTCGGAAGAGCAGGCGACGAAGTATCGAGCGGCGCTGGAGAACGTAAAGCTGACGGGCGGGAGCGTTTTAGATGTCGGTTGCGGCACAGGCTTGTTTTTCAGTCATGTTGTGCAGTCCGCGGGTTTAGTCGTGGGCGTTGATATATCGCGGAAACTCCTATCTAAAGCCGAAGTTGAGGCGAAAAAGTCAAGCAACGTCTCAGTTCTGGTGGCTGACGCTGATCATTTGCCGCTGAGAGATGGACTTTTTGAAGCAGCTTTTGCTTTTACCGTGCTTCAGAACATGCCGAAGCCCGAGGAGACTTTGCTGGAACTTGAAAGAGTCACGAAGATAAACGGATCCGTCGTTGTAACGGGGTTGAAGAAGGCTTTTCCGCTGGATAAATTCTTGAAGATTCTTGAATGCGTTGGGTTGAAAGGTTCTTCTTTTGTGGACAGCGAAGATTTGAAGTGTTACGTGGCAGTTTTGATTAAGCAGCAAAATTAAGACTTTCTGTGTATTTTTTAACTCTTATGTCTCATCTCTTGCTAGATAACTTTAGATTTTCAATGCAGTTTTCGAATTCATAAGAGTCTTGTATAAGATATGATAATTCTACAATTCAAAAATGAAGATGTGTTGACTTTGGAGCAACTTACCGCTAAAGAAAGAAAAGCGCTCAGGAATAAGATGGCTGAGGTATTCGGCGAAAAAATCAAGAACCTGCCTGCAGAGGTACAGTACATTCTGCTGGACGATGTGGTAACCGCGTTTGAGAGCCGCCTTTCGATTTTCAGCCATGCTAAGCCGGGTCAGGTCTTAGCACATTTCGAGTTAGCGCTTAACAACGAAGAGATCTTCGTATAAAAGATGCGTAGCGCTTCAGCCTTGCGCAGCCACACCCCTTTCGGCTGAGTTTGAAGGTTGGAGAACGATTTACTGACGGTGAAGCAGCTGTGGCTCTTCGTCATTTTGAATACTTGATTTTCTAAAAAAGCTGCAGGTCAGACTTAAAAGAAAAAATAGGGGGAGATGAGGTTTATCTCCGTTAGCTCAGGGTCTCTTTCTTAGTGTCAGAAGTGCTAGTACGACGCCGATTATGATTATTACGACGATGATTGCTACTCCTATGTACTCAAGAGTGGCTTGTGTGGCTAATCCAGTAGCGGGCGTTGCGGTCGGTGCTGCTGTCGCTTGGGGTGAGCCTACAATCATAGTTGTTTGTGCACTCGATGGGAAGTAACCGTTTGTGCCAGCGAATGTTGCCGTAACGGTGTATTTGCCTGGAACATTTGGCGGCGTCCACTGGTAGTTGTAAAGTCCATACGCGTTGGTTGTGGCTTGGCCGATGGTGACAATGTTGTTGTTTGGATCGAGAGCGGTTAGCGTTACGGTAACGCCTGTGAAATTGGTCGGCTCTGCCTGTTGCTGGTAAACGTAGCCCATCCATGCCTGCATGCTAGCGTCAGATGCACATGGAACACCGTTTGGAAAGTCAGCCATTTGCGTCGATTGCTGTGTGCCAGCGGAAGTATCCATCACTGTGCCCTGTAAGGCTACGGATGTTCCGGCTGATATCGAGGTCAACGGTGCCTGTACCGTGGTTGCGCTGGATCCTCTGCCTACAGAGTAGATTTGGCCATCGTACCCGTTAAAGAATGTCAAGTAGCCAGCTGCGACGGCAAATGCGCTACCAGTCGAGGCCCACTCGCTTGGGTAGCCTGAAAGCCTCCATATCTGCTGTCCTGTGGTAGCGTTAATGGCGGTTATTGTTGCACCCACGTAAATTGGGTTGGTTACAGTGTGTTCGTCAGTAGCTAGGTATACGACGCCGTTATCAATCGCTTGTATTTGGGTTGGATAGACACCGTAAGGCCCGTTAAAGCCTGCGTAAGTACTGTTGTCTGGTTGAGATGGTCCACCGTTGCCCCACGTCCATAATAGTTTTCCAGTGTGATCGTTATAGGCGTAGCATATTCCGCCGTATGAACTGCTGTAGAGCGTGCCGTAAGCAAGGAAGCCTTGCAGAGGGGGAGACCCTGGTGTGCCATAGTAGTCGAGCGCTGTTTGGGATGGAGTTGGTCCCCATAGCTGTGCGCCATTTGTCAGACTGAATCCTGTCCATTGCATAGTTTCTTCATAGTTCATAACAAAGGTACGGGTCTGCCAGTCAGCTCCACTAAATGAAATAGTGAAGTTTCCTGACGGCGGGGTGTAGCTCTTGCTCCATAGTAACGAGCCGACTGCGCCTTTAGATGCGTTGAGGTTGATTGCGTACATTGTCCATGGTGCCTGCGGGGTGCCTCCACCCATTGCTGCGAAACCCGATGGGAGCGGACTGTAGCAAATCATCATATCTCCGTAGTCTACTGCGCCAACCGTGAAGGGAACAGCTGGACCTGGACCGAAGATGGTCATAACTGGGGCTGGTATTGGTAGTGTGTTCATCCATGATAGCGAGAGGTTCCAGTCATAAGTTGTTGGCGAATCAAGTGTAGACATAGCTCTGCCCTCCGCGATGCCGATGTCGCCGTTGGTCGTTACTGGGGAACCGTAGGGCACAAAACCCGACGAAAAGTTTGGGTTCATTGTGCTTTCGCCGGTGATTGGAACTGGGAGTGTGCTGCCTAAGGCTCCGCCAAGGAGGGCTCCGTCGCTTAGTATAATTGATGGTGACATACTGCCACTGCCGGTGAATGGATTAATGTCGTAGATCCATAGTCTAGAGCTGTTCCATTCGGACAGGTACCAATTTGGATCTGTCATGTTGCCTTGGTTAGTGAATATGTACTGCAGGTACTCGCCGCTTGGACCCCATTGTCCCGCGCCTGAAGGAACGTTGGTTACGTTGAATAGCGCATCTCCTGTGAAACCATCAAATAGTTCCCAAGTGTTTCCTACCGCCGCAACTAGAACTGGTGGATAAACTCCGTGTTGGTCAGGGTCATAAACCTCAAATGTCAGTCCCATTAAAAGTTGTGGAATGTTTTTGTTGCTCCAGAGCTGCTGTCCCGTGTGAAGATTAACGCAGATGGTTGGTCCGGTAGCACTTCCGCCTAAAATAGGCGAACCCGTGAATGAGGCGACTACTGTGTAGTATAGGTATCCGTCTATAATTATGGGGTTTTGGAATCTGGGTGCATATGATGAGCCTTCGAAGTAGCCAATTGATTGATCATCGGTAAACATGTTTCCTCCGACTTCTCCGCCAAATTGAGTCGGCGTTGTCCACATGACGTGTGAAGTTAGCGGCCCTATGCCATCACCCGAGTACAATGTAGTGCTAGTGTAGCCTGAAGGTTCTGGTGGCACAGAACCGGAAAGCCCTACACCAAAGCCTAGCCAGTTTGACGAAATTGAAGCCCAGGCGTAGTTTGAACCGTATATTGGATATGACCAGTAGTTTGTCGGTAACGGAGTTTCTGGAGACACAGCAATTGGCGTGCTCTGAACAGTGACGGTTGTTGATGCGGTGCTCGGCAGATACGTATCGCCAACTAGGGTTGAAGTGGGATTATAATCGCCAGCGTATGCTGCATAAGCTTGTCCTGGAAACTTGAAGGTTAAAGTGTACGTGCCAGTTGTGGAGGGAGTGAAGGCATAGGCTTGCGACGATGTTGAGTCTGAGACGACAGCAAAGGTTTCCGTTGTGTTTGTACCGTCAGGTGCAGTAATGATAAGCTGGTAGTTGTGGAATCTATAAGTGTTTGAAAGCAATGCATAGCTATACTGGCCGGGCGCGGCTGTACCTGCCGCTCCAAAAACCATATCAAGCCACATGTAGACGTGCGATGTCTGCCCTACACCTATTGGGTTAGGGTCAGCGAAAATGTAGGCGTAAGTTGGAATATTCCATGCCGGCGTATGCGCGTTAGCGTTTGGTATCAGCATCATTGAAGCTGCCATTGAAACTGAAAGTAATAGCGAGATCAAAATAGCGATAGTTTTACTTTTCAATATTTGCATTTTTCTTCTTTCTCCTTCTTTGGGAAGAAATAGCTCCATTGAAGCTCTTCTTCCTATCTATAGGATTAATCGCAGATGGTACAAAAGCTTTTCGAAAGTTGCTTGATAGCGCAACACAATTTGATCAAATGATCAAATAAGGCCCAAAATCAAGGCCATTTAAGCCCTAAAAAAAGCAAGAAGCCGCCTGGGTCTTCCAAGCGAACCACTGGCAAGATTAGGAGATTAGCGTAGCTAGCTCGGTGCTGGTCGAGTGCCTAAGACAAGGGAGATGTTCTCTGTTTGGCTTCCCCGTAGTACTGTCACGCTTATGGTTTGCCCAGGCAACGTGTTTTCTGCGAGGTACGTTGAAAGGGCGTCTTCATTGATGATGCGTGCCCCATTGATTGCGATTATTACGTCACCGCCTACTGTTATCGATTCTCCGTCTATTGTGACCGTGTTTGTGCCTGCTTTAATGCCTGCTTTGTCGGCTGGCCCCCCGCTGACAACTTGCTCGACGAGGACGCCGTAGGTTACTTTGAGTCCTTCTTGAGAGGCTATGTCGTAGCTGTTGTCCACGACGCCTATACCCATGTACGGGTACTTCGTGTACGACCCATTGTCGACTAAAGAGGTAACTTCGCGGAGGATAGTTTGTGAGGAAATTGCGAATCCCACGCCCTGAGCGGTGCCGCCGTTCTGGCTGTTTTCGATCCCCGCCGTGTTGATGCCTACTACTTCTCCCTCGGCGTTAAGCAGCGGTCCACCTGAGTTTCCCGGGTTAATCGGGGCGCTGAACTGGATTACATCTGCAATCGCGTAGTCGCTTGTTGACTCCGTTATGGTTCTGCCGAGTGCGCTTACGATTCCCGTGGTCATTGAACCCGCCAAACCGAAGGGGCTGCCTATGGCTGCGACGAAGTCGCCTACGCTCAACGTTGAAGAGTTGACTATCTGAAGCGGGTGATACTCGGTTGACGGCGCGTCTGTGGAGAGCACTGCCAAATCAGCGTAGGGGTCGGCTCCTAAGACGGTGCCTGCGTAGCCGTCTCCGTCGGAGAAGGTGACGCTTATGCCTGTTCCTCCAGAGATAACGTGGTTGTTTGTGACGATTATCATGCGTCCGCTGAGGTCGTTAATGAATCCTGAACCCTCAACTAGGCTGCCCGACTGCGTGTCGGTTATGACAACTACGGAGGCTTTAGCTTGGTCGTAGAGTGTAGAAAGCGAAACGTTCTCGGGGACAACTTGGGTTGAGCCGCCGTTGTTGGCAGATGTAGATGACAAACTCGCAAGTTGATTCTGCAGTGTGGTTATTTGCTTCTGGAGACTCGACAATTTGCTCTGTGAGTTCATGTCGCCGATGTAGTAGGCGAAGACCCCTGCGAACAGGCTGCATGCGATTATGGCGATGGCTGCGGCTGCGAAGTATCGGTTGCGCCGGGATTTTCTAGTCTGCCGTGGTTGCTCGGGCTGCGGCGGTGAAGGAGGCAAAGGCTGTGATGGCTGAGCAGGCTGAGAAGTCTCAGGCTGAGCGGCAGGCGGAGTTTCAGTTTGAGCTTGCTGTGGCTGTTGCGGTTGCTCAGGCGGTTGAGAGGGTTGGGTTTGTTCGGGTTGTTGTGACTCCGAGGGCTGCGGTTGTTCGGGCTGCTGAGTAGTTTCAGGCTGGACCGTTTCTGGCTGCTGGGAAGGCTCGGGCTGATTGTCAGGTTGCTCCATTACAATCCACTCCTGCCGGTAACAAGCATTTTTCCAAGATTGGACTGCTCCGTGATTAACTTGTTCTTTTGAGCCATAAACATGGTTCTCCGTAACTAAACGCTGCCGTTGTTAAAACTCGTGAAGTTATTAAAAAGTTTTTCATAATTGTACCCCAATCCTATGTAAACGTGGAAGAGCAGATTTCGAGGCGCTAAACTGATTGCCCGGTTTCCGAACAGGTCTTGAGAACCGCCCCTTTCCGTTTTGGGAGAACGGTTAAATATTGACCCGCTAAATGTCTAGTCTGACCTTTATGGAGTTTTCAAGTAAAAGCGTTACTTTCAAGTGCCCTGACGGAGTGGAAATGGTTGCCCACGTTGCTTCTCCCACCGCTGAAGGCAAACACCCTGCAATCTTAGTTATCCATGAAGCATGGGGACTCAACAAGCAAATCAAAAGCGTCGCGGACAGGTACGCAGCGGAAGGCTTCGTCGCTGTGGCACCGCATCTTTTCAGCCGGGAAAAAGACCTCAATGAACAGGATATTGAGAAGGCAATGGGGCGGATGTGGCAGATTCCGCCTGAGAAACGCAATGACCCCGCAGCGGTGCAGGCGTTGATGAATAGCTTGTCTGCCAAGGAGAGGAAAGCGATGAATTTCTTCTTCAGCGGGCGCGAGGCAATGGAAAAAACCATGGCGGAGGATCTTCTTTGCTGCGTAGACTACATGAAGTCCCTGAAGAATGTCGAGGGTGAGAAGTTGGGGGTTACTGGGTTCTGCCTCGGCGGCGGATTAACCTATCAGCTTGCAACAATGTACCCGTTTAAGGCTGCGGTTCCCTTTTACGGTGCCAACCCTAAGCCGCTTGACGCAGTAGCCAAAATCAGCTGTCCCGTCTTTGGGATCTACGCGGGCGAAGACACAAGGATAACTTGCGGGGTCACCGCCTTAGTGGAAAGCATGATTGCACACAAGAAGACGTTTCAAATGAAAATCTACCGAGGCACACAGCACGCCTTCTTCAACGAAAACAGACCCTCATACAACAAGGAAGCCGCTGAAGACGCTTGGTCACTGACGGTTGCCTTCTTCAACAGATACCTCAAGGCGACACAATGACAAAGACGCAAAAAGAAAAGGATTCAAGCTTGCTCTGGGACTGCTTCACCAACTGGTCCTTAACCCTCCAAAAAACCTCCAAGCAAAAGACAAAACAAAAACAAGAATAAGCACAAAAAACGTTTTCGTTTGCCTACGCTGCTTTAGCGAAAGGGTCTTTACCGCCCAGAATATCAACTGGATTGCAGGCACACGGTTTTAGACAGCTTCTGAAGTTGCGAGGTCTGCCCCTTCGTCATCAAGATGGGTTTTCCAGAGGTGGTCGGTGAAAACGAGCATTTTTCCTGTGGTTGGTTTCGCCTTTTTCCTTCGCCGTGTTTCATGTTTAGCCAGCATCGCCAAATCATTAGCTTGCATGTTAGGTAGAGAGCACATAGACCCATTTTGGGGCGGAGACGCTATTTAGATTTATGAATCACAAATCCAGTTCCTACGCTCCCGCGGCTGAAATTTTCAGCTGGCGCAACGCCGAGTCCATGTCTTTTGCCAGACCGTGAATGCAATCAGAACAAGCACAAGAATAACGGCGGCTGTGGGTGCCCAAACCGCAGAACCGCGTAGAATGTAGGCGACGCACAGGATGATCACTACGCCCAGAGCCAGCACTGGAGAATCGCCGACGAGGAAGTCTTTCCAGAAGGCAAAGAAGCCCCTGACCGCCTTCCAGACCTTGCTCCCCGAGTTATCGGTCGTCAATGGGCAGCAACCTCCAATCTGCGTTCGTGGACCCGTCCGAAATAAGCGATTAAGCCGACTGTTGCGAGAACGATTATCGCTAAAAGCACAAGTATGAAAACGTCATCCAGCGGCCATTCAACGCCCACACCTTCGCCCATCCAAAACAAGCCGAAAACCGTCAAGAGACATCCGACGCCCAGTTTCATGTAGTTCTCAGGCACCTTCGTTAAAGGCCCTGCAACTGCGGCGGCAATCGCCACCATAACTCCTACGCCTAAAAGCGCGCCAAGCGACGCAGTTACAAGTTGGTTGCCGCTTTGCGTGGCCAAACCGAAGCTGATGACAATCATGACTACCTCCATGCCTTCGAGAAGCACACCTTTGAAGCTGACGGCGAAAGCCAAGGAATCCCGCTGCCCCCGGATGCCCTGCTGCTCCTTTGAAAGAGCCGCCACTTCCTTGTCGTAGATATCATGTTCGTCGTGGGCTGCTTTAAAACCCGTCTGGCGCAGGATAGCCTTCGTCAGCCACTGCAACCCAAAGATAAGCAGCAAGGTACCGACAACCGTTCGCAGAATGTACAGTGGCACATACTGGATCAGCGCCGTGCCAATAGCCAGCACAACCACGGCTAAACATGCGAGGGCAAGCAGTGCGCCCTCGAAAGTGGAGCGCCAGCCACGTGTGATGCCTGACGCCAAAAGGATCGTTAACGCCTCAGTTGCCTCGACCGCGCTTGCGATGGCTACTGTGATGAACAAGAGAACCGTGCTTTGGTCAATCATGAAAAACCGTTCCGGAGTTCTTTTGGCGCTTTACTGTGGTTTTCTGTAGCCGTCTTGGTTTCCCCATTCCTTAAAGGAACAAGTCTTACGCACTTGAAATATAAGGGTTTCACGCGATTACTTTGACAGCCAACGTCAAATTAGCCGCCGGCTTTAGCGTTTAAGCAGGTAGAAAGCTGTGGCAAGCTCCGCAAAAGCCACTCCGCCTAAAGCTAAAACTGATAGAACATGGCTAAACGTAGCAAAAAAGGCGGCTACGTAGACGACTATCGGAGCCATAACAACCAGGACGCCGACAAACAGCTTTTCAAAATCGTTGAGTACAGAGGCTATTTTGCCTTTAGCCGCCGTTCTCAGGAACAGCTTGATTTCGAAGACACTGGCAGAGGCCACGGCCAACGTCATCAAGAGCGGAATAAGGAGCGCGTAGAGCGAAGTCAACGGCTTAAACAAGGACAATACGCCCAGAGCCAACGGCACAGGAACATAAGTAGCCGTGGAAATCAGCGCCTTCGGAACCGCTATTCTCTGCGAGCTAATCGGTAACGTCTTAGTGTACTCTAAGCCTTTTCCCTCCGCACCCAACAATGCAAGAGGCAGGAATAAAGCGAAGATTCCACCCATACAGGTGGCGACAAGCACCAACGCGGTTCTCAGGGTTTCCAAGTTGGAGTTCAGAAGCGTCACAATGACTGCTTCGATGACGGGAAGAGCAAAGAAGAAGGCTGTAGCTGGGTTTCTGGAAGCCGCCTTAAGGTCCTTCGCTACGTAGCCAAGCAATGGACCACGAGGCTTAATCGAGAAATCTTGGGCGGAAACCCGAGCTATGTTGACTCCGACTCCTTGAGAGACAAGTCTCACCGTTCCCAAGCTCCATTTGCCCGCGAAAACCGCGAGCAATCCATATCCTACAAGAGCTACTGAGGCAGAAAGCAAGGCAGTTGACGTAACGCTGGAAACTAAGGCTGTTACGACTACGCCTGCTGAAAAAGGGTAGAGCAAACTCAGCATCAAACTCCAAGCCTGCCCAGCGCTGAGCAGGGCGCTTTGCAAGTTTGGTATGATGTACCAAGGCATGCTGAACAGGAATCCGACGGCCACAAGCAGCAGACCCCACATCAAAATGAAGAACAACCTCAGAACCGTGCTGGCTTTCGACCTGCCGCCCCGCAGCATGTTTCGCTGAAAGATTCTTGTAAAACAAAGGGCGATGGCAACTGCGAAAACCGCGTTCATCGTTGAGGCTGTCAGCATGATCAACGTCGCCGCCGGAGACCCAGTCAAGTAAGCCACGACCACGACTTGACTGATAATCGACCCTGCAACCATGTAGTCGAAGGAACGTATGAAAGAAAACAGGGTTATCACTGAGAATTCCTCCCGATTCAGCGGCATAGTCGACAGCAGGGCAGATGATTCTGGGCTCATGAATGATGAAAGGGTCTGAATTGCGTAGAGCGCAGTGAAACCGAACGTGACGGCGAGGCTAAGCGAGACTGCACTTGTCAACCCGAACCCTGAAGCCCCAAGAAAAAAGGAGACGAAAGGCGCAATTGAAACGACAATGTTGAAAAACGCCACAATGCCTTTGTCGAACTTGGCGATTTTAAGCGCTCTCTTGGTCAGTTCAAGGTCATCCTGTGATTCTTTGCCTTGCCGGTTGCGTCCGAAGGCGCCCCACCACATCCTACCGCGTTCTTCGGCAAGAGAACGGTAAACCATTTCCCGATAGCAAGTCTTGCTCAGGCGCCAAGCTTCACTTAGCTTCATTGTGGAAGAACGCCTCCCTCAGCGTCCTCATGGTGTCGGCGATCTCGGATTCTTCGTGGGTCAGCTTGAGGAAAACTTCTTCAAGTGTTCCGACGCTGTCTTCGGTTTTGCTTCTGAGCTCCTCAAGGGTGCCTTCGGCTATGATTTTGCCGTGGTAAATGATGCCGATTCGTGTACAGACCTGCTGAGCAACCTCCATGATATGTGTAGAAAACAGGACGGCACCGCCTTTCTGCGCGTGAAACCCGACCAGTTCCTTGACTATGCGGCTGCTTTTAGCGTCTAAGCCGTTGAGGGGTTCGTCAAGCAGCAGCACAGACGGTTGATGGATCAGTGAGGCTATCAACGCGACTTTTTGCTTCATTCCCAACGACAGCGTTGCAATCGGCGAGTCAAAGTAAGGTGCCATGTCAAAAGCGTTCGCAAGTTGGGCAACCAACTCGTTAGTGACTGCTCTGTCAGTTTTCCTGACGGATGCAACGAACTCCAAGAAATCCCGAGGCGACAAGGAATCGTAGACTATGGAGTTTTCAGCCACATATCCGATTTTGGATTTGACTTCAATTGGGTTCTCCGCGGGGTTTAAGCCTACGACCTTTATCCATCCCGAAGTAGGCTCAAGCAAACCGAGGATGGTTTTGATGGCCGTTGTTTTGCCTGCGCCGTTGGGACCCAGCAAACCGTAGATTTCGCCTGGCATAACTTGCAAATTCACGTCGGACAGGGCTTGAACGGTGCCAAACTGCTTAGTAAGCTTACATGTTTCAATCAGTGGAGCAGTAGCTTCCAACATCTTTTGCAATCAAATATCGCCTGCTTCGGAGCCAACAAACCAATTGATTGACAATTAAACAAGTAATATCTTACTAATTCATAATCCATATTTTTGATCTCCAAGAAACCTTTCTTAGCCCATAAAGAGCCGCCAACGATTGAAACTCAGCTTTTCCCATCATCACAGTTGTGATTCAAACGACTCAATCACGCACTCGCCCATGGAAGCATTGAGCGCAAACGTGTCAAATCGTTTTAATAACACGGTTTTCAATAGTATCGGACGCTCAATTTCGAGGCATAGAAAGCCTAATGCTAATCCAAGAGGTTATACTTGAAAATTTCATGAGTTACGAGTACGCTAGGGTACCTTTCAAAAAAGGCGTAAACGTAATCGGCGGACCCAACGGCGCAGGAAAATCCTCACTTCTGCTTGCAATATCAGTCGGGCTGGGGCAAACCTACACGGAACGCTCCCGCAAACTCAGCGATTTAATCAGGTGGGGAAAAGACCAAGCCCGAGTCACGTTAATTTTGGACAACAGCAAACAGGGCATTAAGCGTCCCGTGTCCAAGTACCCGAAAGACCAGCTTTTCTTGACCCGCGTCATGCGGCGCGACGGCAAATACTGGTTTGAACTGGAAAACCGGGCGGCGAGCAAACAGGACGTTGAACGCTTACTCGGCAAGTTCGGCGTCGACCCAGACAACATGCTGATAATCATGCATCAGAACATGGTTGAGCAGTTCACCGTTCTAAGCAACATCGAAAAACTACGCATAGTTGAAGCGGCAGTTGGGCTGGAACCTTTCCGCGAAAACGTCGTACAAGCTAAAACCAAGCTGACCCGCATTCTCACGCAGGAAGAATCCGTTACCAAGCTGCTTGAGCAAGCGCAACAAACGCTCAATTACTGGCGAGAGCAATACGATAAATACCAAGAGAAAAAGCAGCTGCAGATTAAGCGACGCTTCCTCGACAGGGTGCTGGCTTGGGCGGAAGTTGAAAAGCGGGAAAGCACAATTCGAAGCCTCAAAGCGAACCTTGAGAAAAACAATGACGCCCTCGTCAAGATCGAAAAGGAAAAACAGGAAATCCTCAACCAACTGAACACTCAGCAAAACCAAAACTCATCCATTAAGGGAAACATGAAAGCCGTCTTCGACGAGCGCATAAGCCTAGAACACGACATCGCCCAAAACCAATCCACAGAATCGCTGATTAGACAGCTACTTGAAGAAGCGGAGATGCTGGAGCAGACCATTCCGGCCAGCAAGAGCAAGCTGAAGCTGCTTAGAAGCGAAAACCTCAGGGATATGCTGAAGAACTCGCAGTTGGAGATTTCCAGCGCAAGCGAGCGAGTTAAGCAGAATCAGGCTGAAATGGCGTATCTGGAGGAATCTGAGGGCAAGGTTTCGGATGAAATGCTTGAGCAGCGAGTGAAGCTAGCCCTTTTGGAGTTTAAGCGGGTAAACGCAATAGTTGGCTTGAAGGAACTTGAGGAGGATCTCAAGGAAGCCCAAGAAATCTTGGAGGGCATGATCCAAAAAGCACGTGAGTCAGGCGAACGGATAGCCGCAGCGAAAAGCGCCAGTGACATCCAAGATGAAATCAGTCTCACAGACGGACATCTGGCGGCGCTCGTCAACGTTTCAGAAGACATTGAACGACAATACGAAGCTTACTCGAAACTCTACCTTGAACTCAAGGAAAAAGCGCAGTTGGTAGCTGAAAACCGCGAGAAAACCCTTGAAGAAGTCAAAACACGGATGCAGGCATGGCGGTCAGTCATGGAAAACCTGCTTGCAAGGGTAAACGTGGAGTACCAGCGAATCATGTCTCAAACTCTGGCTCGTGGGGAAGTGCAGCTCTCAAACGGCCAAGACATCGAAACTGCAGGTTTGGAAATCATCGTCGGCTTCAAAGGCGGAAAACCCGTGGCGCTGGACGCCTACACGCAAAGCGGCGGCGAACGGACAACGGCGACTATGAGTTTCCTCTTAGCCTTGCAGCAGCATGTGCGGTCGCCTTTCCGTGCGGTCGACGAGTACGACATCCACATGGACCCTAAGAACCGCGAAATGATCGCTAAAATCCTCCTCGCCGTCATCAAAGACGCCAACGCCCAATACGTCGTCATCACGCCGAGCCAAATCACCTTTGCCCAGCAGGACGCCAACGTAATCACCGTGCAGAACATGGAAGGCAAATCAGTCGTCCGCGAGGTAGTTGTCTGATGCAGACTGCAAAGGAAGCCAAAGCTTTAGGCAAAGAAAGGCTTGAACGCATAATTGAAACCTGCGTCGCCATCGAAAATCACACGGTTGAACCCTTCGCAATAAACCTTGACGAGATCATCCAGATTGTACGGCAGTATTTTCCACACTGGCAGAACCCAGATGAGTTGAGGCTTGACGCTGAAGTCCTTCATCACTTAGCAACAGTCATCAAGATGCAGAGCGAATGGGTCAAGCAACGCTCAACATCGCTCTACACGGACCCGTTCATACTGGAGGAGAAAATCCTGCAAATGGACAAGCAGCAGATGGTCGACATCTTCATAGACGCGTGGAACCCGCTGGTTGAGTTCGAGCAGATCAGCATCAACACTTTAGCTCAGGGACTACTTTACTGGGAAGCGTTGGCACCCATCGTCGACAGATGGAAGGAGCTTGAGCCAGCGGAAGTCGCAAACGCATTCACGAGCAGAGACGAATTGATCAAGCAGCGAGTGCTCAGCGACAAAGAATTCTCCGAAGAACTCAACAACTACTGGCAGCAACTCAAAGAATGCGTAGCCGCCAAGGGAAAAGACGGCAAAGTAGACTACTGGGACTTCATCGGCGCCGACACCTACGAGGAAACCGTGCAAAGAGCCTTCCTAACCAGCTTCTTGATCAGCTACGGCTTCGCGACGCTGGAGATCGACCCGCTGGAAGAGCTTGTCCTTATCGAGCCTTTTCAGCAGCAGAGAACGGAGCCCTTAACCTTACAGTCAAAATCTGTGCCGATCGCCGTTTCGGTTGAAGACTGGCAGCGGTGGAAAAGAGGAGAATCAGATTGAGCAAGAAAGGCGTTTACGGAAGCAAAATCAAGAAAGCAACTCAGTTGCTTTTCTACAGGCGGCATTTGAAGCCTGGCGTCCGCGGGTCGGAACTGCATAAATCGTTGGGATCAGACTACCCTAAAGTCCTCGATCTGCTTGACGACTACCTCAAACCGCTGGATCTTAAGGTTAAGACTGTTTTTGAAGAGGAGAACACGCCTGAAAAGCCGACGCTAGAGGAGTTGGATAACGCACGATTTTATGTTGCGTTGCGGGGCGACTCGTCAACGAAGGATAAACTAATCGGCTGGCGCATCGACGACTTAGCAGGCTTAGCTATAACGATTTCGTACATCATCAGCAAGAAGGGGCAGGTGCCTCGGAAAGAGGTTGAGAAGCTGCTCAGCGAGAAAATGCCGAATTGGAAGGTCGGCTTAAACATCGACCGCTACATCCGCTACGGATACCTGGGGGAGGACGACAATGGTCTACTTTACCTTGACTGGCGGACAAGGGCGGAAGTCGACCAGAAGGCGCTGATCAGCATGTTGCTGTCCAGTGAAACGCAGAAAAAGGAAGTTGCTGAACCGACTGAAGAGACAAACCGGGAAGAGCAAGACAGCGTTTAACGTTCTTTTTACCTTAGACACGTTTGTTTTTCCATCAGAGTTGCAGCTGCCGAGTTTTGTAGTTTCGTTGTACGGTGCAGCAGGAAATATCTAATATCGTAATCTTTAATATACACTTGAAGCCCTAACACGTAACCAATCCGAAGTGAAAAAATGACAGCAGAAAAAAGATCACGAAAAATACTCGTTCTCGCAACAGCATTGACCGTGGTTGCGTTGGCTGCAGTCGTCGCGGTTTACGCCACAGCCATCCTTGGAACGTTCACAGGTGGCCCAGTTACCGTCCAAAAGCTTACGGCAACGGTCACCTACAGCGATGACAACAGCACAACAGGCACGTGGAGCACTACGCTTCAAGCTATCGCTGGAAACGACTGGTATACGAGACTTGAGGTAAACGCAGGCTGCACAGGGTCGGTGACCGTGACCTTCCAGCTGCAGGTACAAGACTCGGGTATATGGACTAACACGGGCACGCCCATAACGACTCAACCGATAACGTTGACCGGTTCAGCCCAAGACATTTACTCCTCAGTGGACGGTGCCATCAGCGACAACTTCGACTGGGGCACAATAGCAACCTCGCAGGGCACTTACCAAATAGTCGCAACAGTCAACCCAGCATCGTAACACGGATGCTAAACCCGCCTCCTAACCGAAAAAACAAGATAAAATCAGGGAAAAACTTGATTCCGCTTGAATTCGGCGTCGCCACTGCCATGACAGCAGTCTCAATCGGCGGCATCGTAACCACCTACCTGTCCGTTCTCAAAAGGAACGGGTGGATAGGCAACATGGCCAACAGCAAAAGCCAAATCATTTCGAAAGCAGAACCAACCAAGAGTGCAGCGGAAAACGAGGCATCGACGAAGACCGAGGAAAACAAAAAGCTCAAGAGAATCAAGGAAGCAAAATCAGATAACGCAGAAGAAGAGCTTGCCCCTAAAGAGACAGCCAATGCAGAGAACAAGGTTGTTCTTAAGAAGAAACTCGCTAAGACTTTGATTGAAGCACAGAAATCCTCTGAAACCTACGAGGTGCCACGCAAATGCAACCACCATTTTGGCTACCTGTCCTCTATGCAGAAAGACGCGGAAATCCCCGATGAATGCTACACATGCTCAAAACTGATCCAATGCTTCCAAGAACCGAAAAAATAGGCGCCTATTCGGCATCAAAGGGTCGTATCCGAAGTTCACGCGCTCCATCCTTTGTTTGAAACCATGCAACAAAGTTTAAAAGTGGCTTTCCTGCTTCTGGTTGGTTTTAACCGAGGCGCAGTCTGCGTGTGTGAACGGGTATGATTCCGTTTGAAACTGAGTTCGCTTCGAGAAAATCACTATCACAGTAACAGTAGGAGGAAAGGAAATGTTGTCACGTGACTGCGACGGATGTTCGCAGATGAAAGATTGTATTAGGCGCTTTTGCATCGTTGAGAAAGGCAATTGCGTCTACTGCCCAGACGGAACAGCCCACTTAGTAGACGGGCTATAAGAAAACTGAAAAACAGAACTTTTAACAAAGAATAAACCTCTAAACCCTTTTTTGATTTTTTCCGCTCCTAACAATCTCAGTGTCCAACCTTACAGACAATTTTCAAAAGGAATTGGCGGGTCTGGGGGATGTGTCTAAAAGCCGCACTTTCAAACAGAATCAATGGCTTCTTTTACAGACTTGTAAAAAGCAGAACGAGACTTTTCTAAGAAAGATGTATGAACTAGAACGGAATCATAAAAATAACGACGTCCCAAGACAGAAAAACGACCAAAGGAGAAAAAAAAGACAACATGAAGAAGAACGACCCGCAAAATGGCGAGCCTCCCTCTCAACTGATTGATGCACAAATAAAGGAACTGGGCGATTGGCGCGGTAAGACGCTTGAAAGAGTGCGACGACTCATCAAGGAAGCGGATCCAGAGATTATTGAAGAGTGGAAGTGGGTGAAGCCTACGTCGCCTGGAACTGCCGTCTGGTCTCACAACGGCGGCATCTGCACGGGCGAGATCTACAAGAGTGCGGTCAAGTTGACCTTCTTTAAGGGCGCTTCGCTGGAGGACCCCTCTCACCTGTTTAAACAGCTTGGGACAGTCAGGCGGGCCATCGACATCCATGAAGGCGAGGAGATTGACGAGGGCGCCTTCAAGACACTCATTCGTGCCGCTGTGAAACTGAACACTTCGAAGTCGCGCTAGTGCTAACTGCTTGTATGGTTGGCGGAAATCGCAAGGAAGCACTGAATTCGGCATGCCTACAACCGGATGAGACGCTATTAAGTTTGCGGGCCGCTGATAAGTCCGATGAGGTTACCGTCGGCATCTCTTACAATCGCAATCTTTCCGCCAGCACCGACATCTTTGATGTCTTGTTGGATTTGTGCGCCAGCGTTAAGGAGAGATTCCAGAGTCTGCTTGATGTTGTCAACGCTGTAGTAGACGGTCATCCCCGCTTTATGACCATTGGGATCCAAACCAATTTCGTAGTCTCCAATCTTAAAGCCAACATAATACGTCGAATCAAGGTATGGCTCGACACCTAAAAGCTTGCGGAATTGCGCTTTCGCTTTAGCTACGTCCTTGACAGGATAGACGATGGTTCTGACGCCTTGTTTCATAATTCTCACTACCGTCCAAACCTTTAGTTTAGTTAGAAGTTCACATTATACTATCATTTTAGGACTTCATATAACGGTTTCCGGAGCCTGCTGCAGCAATTTTGAGATGCGCTAATAAAGATAAGCGGGCCCGGTGGGATTTGAACCCACGATCTCCGGCTCCGAAGGCCGACACCTTAATCCGTGCTAGGCTACGAGCCCTTTTCCATCCTCTTTGGATGGATTCCGTACATTTTAGTCTTTGCTCGGAATAGTTGTTTTGCATTAGTAAGCGCTCTTCTCCTTCCGCAAATAATGCCTGCCTGTCGTTGGGTTGTAGTTGTACTCCTGATAGCCTTCAGAGCCATACCTGCTCATTTTCTCGCTGTAGTCAGGGTCAGTTTCGGAGATTTCGATAGGTTCCCATTCTTTGTCGCTGCCATAGATTTGCTCGGATATTGGAGCATAAACCTTAACATGCTTGTCTGAGTTTTCGCCAAGCAGATTTGCAACAGCGTCAGAGTTGCCTTTCAGGTAGCGTTCAAGGACCGCTCGCCAATGGCGATTACTGTAGAACGTGATCTTGTTCAGCTCTGGGCTTTGCCTATGGAGGCGAAAGAACAGAGAGACGCTGTCCTGAACAGGTTCGGGCAAGAAGTCAGTTTTCTTTCAATCTTCTCGCTTTTCTACCCATTCTATCGCTTCGTGAGAAAAAGCGAAATGCTCAGAAGGAAAAATGGTACAGCCACCAGTTGCAAGAACTTTAATGCCTCAAACACTGCCCAGTCAAGAAATGTTGACAAGAACGTGAAGAGTTTAGTGCAGAATCCTTGACAAGAACGCTTTTATCTGCAAACCCACAAAGAAGCCCAGGGAGTTAGCCAGATGGACAAGAGGCTCTTGGCGACGTTCTTCGTTTTGGCGCTTCTATTCTCGACGGCCGTTCCAGCCTCAGACATTATTAGGAGCAGCGCCGCGGCTGAAGCTCCTTCCTATGATTGGCCTATGTTTGGTTATAACACATCCCACTCAGGTTCCCCAGACAACATTGCACCGTCAGCTTACGATTTGCTTTGGTCCGTCCCAATGTACAGCGGCCAATCAGTTGTGAGCTCTTCGCCAGCGGTTGTAGGCGGCGTAGTATACGTCGGCTCTGACGAAGGGCATTTACATGCCTTGAATGCAACGAACGGAACCACGATGTGGGATGACAAGCTTGGAGATTTTACAGCCAACTCTCCAGACGTCGTCGGCGGCGTCGTGTATGACAGCACTTGGGATGGATTCAGTTACGCCATAAACGCGATAACTGGTTCAGTCATCTGGAGCTACAACAGCACGGATGACCTCAGCTATTCGTCACCGGCCGTTGCCAACGGCTATTATTACGTGGGCTTGGGAAACGGAAGTTTAGTCGCTTTAAACGCAACCGACGGCTCACCCGTATGGAGTTCTCCGAATGGTGCAGGAACGGACGGCACGCCAATAGTCGAGGGCAACACTTTGTACGTGTGTGACGATGGCAACGTGATGGCTTTGGACGCTTCCACGGGGACGTTGAAATGGAACTATGGTATGCAAGCAGGTGCGACATACCTTGCGCCCGCCCTAAGCAATGGCTTACTTTACGCAGTGTCAGAGGGAAACTTGCTTTGCGCCCTCAACGCATCTACTGGAACGCAAATATGGAATTCCACGGCAAGCTTCACTGAGGAATCAACGCCCGTCGTCGCAGGCGGAGTAGTCTACGTCGGATACATAAAAGGCATGCTTGCCCTTAACGCCACCACAGGCGCTCAAATATGGAATTATCAACTTGGAACCGACCAAGGCTGGGTAGAGTCTGCCCCAGCCGCAGCAAGCGGCGTGATCTGCTTCGGAGGCGGCGACGGAAACGTTTACGCTCTGGCTGCTTCAACGGGAGCTAAATTGTGGAGCTGTAACACAGGCACCGCTGAAATAAACTCCTCTCCAGCACTCGTTAACGGAATACTCTACATTAAAGGCGGCGACGGCCAACTGTGTGCCTTCGGTCAATCAAGTAAACCTACCATCTCCATTTCGCCGACCATTGGCCCCGCAGGCTCTACCGTCACGATTTCAGGTGAAGGTTTCACGGCGGGGAAAACAGTCAGCGCCACGTTTTCGACAGTGGCAGTCGCCGTAACGGGTATTTCCACTGTGGATACAACTGGCCACTTCACAGTAAACTTCACGGTACCCTCATCATACAACGAGGGCAGCTACACAGTCACGACAACCGACACATCCACCGACACCGCTTCAGCTTCGTTCAAGTTGATACCTCCCGCAACATTGTTTTGGCCGATGTATCAGCATGACGCGGCACATTCGGGTTCACGAGACAACATTGCCCCAGTCGACAACCACCTGCTTTGGAATTTCATCGTTGATTCAGGGCCTCTAATGAACCAGGTTGCCTCCTCCGCGGCCGTCTGTGACGGCATAGTCTACGATGCCTCCGAAAACGGATACGTATATGCTTTAGACGCATATTCAGGGGCACTTTACTGGAAGTTCGACGGCGCCTCGAACGGCGTCGGCGGAATACTTTCCTCCCCAACAGTCGCAGACGGCGTTGTCTACATAGGAGGTGGCGACAACTACCTTCACGCTTTAGACGCCTACAGCGGTGCAGAGCTTTGGAAGTCGTCCATAACCATGCCCAGCGCAATCTCAGCGCCCACCGTCTCAGGTGGAATGGTCTACATTGGCTCTTGGGACGACTGCATCTATGCTTTCAACTCAACAAATGGAGCACTTGTCTGGAAATACACGACAAAAGGGTACGTGTTCTCTTCCCCAGCAGTCATCGGAAACAACCTATACGTGGGTTCAGCAGATGGCTGCATTTACGCCCTGAACGCTGCCACCGGTAACCTAGAGTGGCGATACAACACTACCTCAACTTACCCATTCGGAGGAATCTACACATCGCCAGCAGTCTCAAACGGTCTGGTCTACGTGGGCGACGAAAACGGCTCGGTTTGGGCTCTAAACGCAGCAAGCGGCACAGTCGTCTGGAACTTCACGACTCAGGGACGCATCACAACATCCCCAACAGTCTACAATGGCGCAGTCTACATCGGTTCGAATGACAACAATCTCTATGCATTAAACGCAGCCACGGGAGTCGAGATCTGGAATTACAGCTCAGCTACCGCTCCCACAGAAGGCGTGGGCGTCGCAGGCGGCATTATCTTTAGCCCATGCGCGGACGGCAGCATCTATGGTTTGGATGCTTCTACGGGCGCGTTGAAGTGGAACTTCACGGCCAGCGGTCCCATGCGTGTCGCGCCAGCCATTGCTTACGGCGTCCTATATGAGGGGACAGAGCTTGGCGAAATCTTCGCTGTCGGCACGCCCCAAACTTCTCCAGAGCCGTCACCTTCACCTTCGCCGTCCCCGACCCCGTCACCGACGCCTTCTCCGAGCCATTCGCCAACCTCGGCTCAAAGCGGAACCCAAACCTCGTTGTCCACACCTATCCAACAGCCCACGCAAGGGCCCACCTCTTCGCCACTCACGAGTTCAACTCCAGATCAAACCTCATCTCCTACGCTGGGAAGCGTGCCCGAAATTCCGTCTACATTGACGACGGGAATCATTGCTGCGCTGGTTGCAGTGGCGGGCTGCCTTGCGCTTAGAACGGCTACATCAAAAAGAAGGGAGGGCTAGCAAACTATCAAAGTGAGTGAGGGTTTGGTACTCAGATGCCTACGGGAATGGAGTGCTTCAGAAACCGTCTCTAATGAGCATCCCGCCCTACGCTATTATCCTGGTCGATGCGAGAACAGGGCAGATTATTTCAACTCCGCCATGTTTTTAACTGAAAGACTCTACCCTGCAATTCTTCTTCTGAGGAGGAGCAAGGGAAAAGTCTATGATGTGACGCTTTTGACGCTACTTTACCTTACTCTTCAAACGCCGAACATGATGGCTGGCGACTGGACATTTTGTGTGCTCAAAAAGGGCGGGTGATATCTCCACGCTCAGCGAGTTCAAGTCCTACTCACTACGCCAATGTTGATCTTTTGCCGGGGTTGCCAACGTTACCCAAGCCAACCTGCAACCAGATACTGGCGCTGTGACTTTAAATAAGCTTAACTTGCATGAGCTGAGAAGGCTAGCTTACAAAACTATGCTAACAAAAAAAGAAAAAGAGGATTGTTGCGTTTGGCTGAGAGAAAACTTGAAGGTGATATCACCACTTGAAGGTATGCCGTGCTAGGCCACGAGCCCAACTTGCCTATGCCAAACAACACAGGCATGGTGTTGCATTAAAGCCTTTACGGCAATATTTAAAAAGCAACATAATATTAAACTTGTTTCACCAAAAGCGTGGGCCGGTAGCTCAGCACGGCTGGAGCGTTCGACTGATAATCGAAAGGTCGCCGGTTCAAATCCGGCTCGGCCCACCATTGTCCGTTTCTAGGTAAGATGCAGTAAGCTTATTTGGCAGATGACGCCTTTTCGGATATTATGATTTTGCCGAGAGGCTTCTATGAAAGGAACGTAATAGCGGTCGCCAAAGACCTGCTTGGAAAAGTTCTAGTACACGAGTCAGCGGAAGGCGTGACTTCGGGCAGGATAGTGGAGACTGAGGCTTATTGCGGTCCCGAGGATTTGGCGGCTCACAGTTCTGGTGGTCGCCGCACGCCGCGAAACGAGGTTATGTACGGGGAGAAGGGTCACGCCTACATCTACTTCATCTACGGAATGTACTGGTGCTTCAATGTGACCGCTGGAGGCGTTCCTGGAAAGCCTGAAGCCGTCCTTTTCAGGGCGCTTGAACCGTTCGAAGGGAAAGATATCATGACAAAACGTCGAGGCGCCCACAACGCCGTCAGCCTGTCAAATGGTCCCAGCAAGCTGTGCATGGCGATGTGCCTCACGGGGACGCTGACTAAATCAGACTTAACAATTCCTCCACTATTCATAAATGATGCTCCGGCGGTCCCGCAAGAATACATCGTGGCTACGACACGCGTAGGCGTAGATTATGCGGGCGAATGGAAAAATCAACCATGGCGATTCTACATCAAAGATAACAGTTTTGTTTCCACGTGGAAAAAGCAATAACTTGATCTAAGAAACGCTGGTTCCTTAGATTGTGGCTCGTAGTAAACGGGCGATCTCAAGTCGCCAGCGACCTAGCTCCCAGCTCTTTCCATCATGCAGAATTGCAAGGGGGAACAGCGTCCAAAACTGCAGATCAACCGCAAAACTAAAATTTCAACGTAAACATAAAACAAGATAGGGGTAAATTGTTTTGTCAAAAGAAGATGAGATGTTAGTAGAGTTAAAGAAAATCCGTGAAGCATTAGAAAAACCACCAGCAGCAGCACCTCCGAAGGGTTTATGGAAAGAATTCATCGACTTCCTATCGAAATACCAAGTCATGGCCATAGCTGTCGCTTTCATCATCGGCTTGTACCTTGGAAGCCTTGTCAAGGCTCTCGTAAGCGATTTGCTACTGCCCGCCATCGGCTTAGTTGTACCAGGGCTGTCGAATCTGTCAACGATCACTTACGCGGTTGGAAAACAGACTTTCAGCGTAGGCGACTTCCTGAGCTACCTGATAACGTTCATAATCGTAGCGTTCGTCGTCTTCCTGATCGTCAAAATCGTCAAACACTGGCACATCATGTAAGCGTAAATCTGCGGCAGTACTCTATTAAGCGGGTCTGAAGGTTCATTCACTGAGAAGTATGCCTGAGCTGACGCCTGAAGAAGTCTGGAATTTAAATAAAAAACAGCTGCTGAAACTGCTGGAATCAGGAGCCTTCACTCCGCAATCCAAAGAAACCCATTTTTATGCACCCAGCTTCACCTACTACAAAACCAAGCTCTACCGCTCAACCCCAAACAGCTTCCCAACGGTTTCTGTCACCGGAGCAAGCTGTGCCCTAAACTGCAAACACTGCGGAGGCAAAGTCCTCGAAACCATGCATCCAGCCACCACGGCTAAGCAGCTTTTCGACGTGTGCTCGAAGCTTAAGCGAGACGGCGCTGTAGGCTGCCTTGTAAGCGGCGGATGCTTGCCCGACGGTTCTGTGCCCCTCGGCGGATTCGTGGAGACGCTTGGAAAAGTTAAGCGGGAGCTGGGCTTGACCGTTTTTGTCCACACTGGAATCATCGATTTAGAGACTGCGGTTGCCTTGAAGAGGGCTGGTGTGGACGCGGCGCTGATTGACGTTATCGGCTCCGATGAAGCCATAAAGAAAGCCCTCAACCTCAACGTGTCACCGAGCAGTTATGCTGACTCGCTTTTGGCGCTGGAGAAGTCGGGGTTGACCTTCGTGCCTCACGTCATCGTCGGGTTGAACGAAGGCAGACTTAGCGGGGAATTTGTCGCCTTAAAAATGATAACGGCAGTCAAACCCGCGGCGCTCGTAATCATCGCTTTCATGCCCATACACGGCACAGCCATGGAGAAAACGCCGCCGCCCAAGCCAGAGGACATCGCCAAAGTTGCCTTGACTGCGCGGTTGATGTTCCCTCATACCCCGTTGATTCTTGGCTGCATGAGACCTAAAGGCGCAGCGCGCGGCGAAACCGACGTTTTGGCTTTGAAAGCTGGGGTGGACGCGGTTGCCTTTCCCAGCGAAGAAGCGGTTAAATATGCCGAGGGCAGAGGCTGTAGAAACGTGTTTTCTTCATATTGCTGCGCTCAAATGTACTTGGATGCTGGACGGAAAACTGAGAATTAGCCAGTCTTTGCCTGCTTCGCGATTCTGTAACTGAGGAACATCGACCAGGCTGAGACAGCAAGGGCTGAAATTGTCTCAGGAATCGCCACTTTTGGAACGTAATGAACTGTGAACTCGAGTATCCAGGGGACAGCTGCGACTACGCCGACTCCAACTGTGAAGGCAGCCATCTCTGTGTGACGCTTAAAGGCAAAAGCGCAGGCTAAGATGAACAGTGAGATGGGCGCCAGCACAAAAAACGCCACTGAAACGGTGAAGTGTGTTCCAGAGAAGCTCTCGTTGAAGACGCCGATTGCGATAAGCGCAACCGTCGCCGCCGCAAACACCACAGACCCAGCCTTCCCAAGGTTGCTTTTGCCAATGTGGGCGTATAAGCCGAATATAGCGAAGATTGAGCCTAAGAACCCGCTGGCGTAGAGCCCGAAGTTGAACAGCGGCCCAGTTAAGCCTTTCATGACGCCTAAGTCGCTTAAGGCGTTGCCTGTCCAGCTGAACTTCGGGTAGGACGCAATCGCAAGTAGAATGCAGGTAAACGCAAGCACAGGCGCTGCGAACCCTGCTGTTGCTCCTATCCTCTGCGTTCTGGCGCTATTGAAACGCAACCTTTGTTCCTCCCCAACTCATAGGTTGGCAGGCTGCTTTAAGAATTTGCGTCCAAGCGGGCATGCATAAGCAAATAAGACTTATCTGCCCATACATGTAGCTATGAACGCCGCTGGGATATTTCACAAATTGACGGAAGAAGGCTGCAAGATTCGTACAACATCAACGAATCACTTGTCTGAATTGCAAAAGGAGATTCAATCTCGGAGGGCTGCGGGTCAATTCGACGCAGAATTCGCTCAGAGATATCTTGACAGGTTCAAGTTCACGCCGCCGGAAGAACTGAAGGGCGCAAAAACAATCATTGCGGTCGCGATGCCTCGACCCATAACTAAGGCGATATTTAACTGGCATGGGAATCAACGGTCCTTCATGCTTCCGCCGACATACACCGCGTACGATGAGAAACGTCTGCAAGTTGAACGTTTGGTAGCTGAAGCCGTCGGCAAAGAAGGTTACAAGATTGCCACGCCTCTGCTTCCGTTAAAGCTGCTTTCGTGCAGAACCGGATTGGCGAAGTACGGAAGAAACAACATAGCCTACGTTCAGGGAATGGGCAGTTTCATGCGGTTAACCGCAGTCTACACGGACATGCCCCTTGAAAGCGACAGTTGGCAAGAAGCCGACGTTCTGGATCGCTGCGGGGGCTGCGAACTGTGCCTAAAAGCCTGCCCAACTGGCGCCATATCCACCGACCGCTTTCTCCTCCACGCCGAAAAATGTCTCACATTCCACAACGAGAAGGAAGGCAAAATCCCGTTTCCAGAATGGATAAAGCCCGAATGGCATAATTGCATTATCGGCTGCATTCGATGCCAAGCCGCCTGCCCAGAAAACAAGCCGTTCCTCAACCAAGTCGGTGAAACAGCGGAATTCACCGAGGAAGAAACGAAGCAGCTGTTGGCGGGAACACCTACGTCAGCTTTGACAGCGGACACAGTTGCCAAAATGAAAGTTCTGAGTCTCCTAGACTACTGCAGCGAATTACCTCGTAACTTAAGCGTTCTGCTTAGGTAAACTCCAACCAACCCGCGACAAAACATAGAAACCTGCATTCCTAAGCATGTTCTGGGCAAGTTAAAAGCGAAAGGTTAATGAAGGAAAGTTTCGGTGTATTGGTTGGTTTGCCGGTCAAAGGACACGGGTTCCACCTGATCCCATACCGAACTCAGAAGTTAAACCGTGTTCCGTTTCCAGCTGTAGTGTGGTCTTAGGCCATGTGAACCTGGGAAAGCTGGCAGCCACTTTTCCCCTAAACTTTTACTGGTAGATTTGGCATAGCTTTATAACTAACCGTTAATTGTTTTTGAGAAGTGGTGTAATAATTGAGTCTTATTCAAGGAATCGCCGCATTTGCACGTGCCACGTCGCTAGCGCTGCCAATGCATGTAAGCCAACTCGGCGGAACCTCAAACAACTGGCTAACTTACCTAAGCTTACTCTCATACGTGTTCTTTATAGTTCTGATTTTTTACGGTCAAAGAGTTCAGATGTACGTTATGATTCGCGAGGTAGAGAACTCGCTTCGAAAACTCAAGTACATCAAGGAGGAAGGCCGCAAAGTCACCATCGAAGCCATAAAAGAAATCGGGAAGCCGACAACGGATCCGTCAGCCCGAGTTGACCGATTCTTGGAGTACTTCACGATTGGTCCGCAAGGCATGGATCCTGCAGGCATAGTTTACAAGCTTGACCACATCCTCGACGTCAGGGACGAACGCATGAAGGATGAAGTCAAGCTGATGGCGCCCGCAAGCGACGAAGTCCAAGTCAACAACTTGGAGAACACGTTGGAAGCCGCGATGGCGCTGAACTTTATCTACAAAGTCATAAGGCACTACTACATTCAGGGCAAAAAAACCCTAAGCCTCTACGTCATCATGCAGATCCAGATGATACTGCCAATGGTTATGAAGGAAGCCGAGGCATATGCAAGCGCACTCAAAGCCTTCGCGTATGGGCAACCGATCGGCGACGGCGCAGGACCATTAATCGCGGCTAAACTCATGCACGGCTACGAAATCCGCAAACTCCACAAGGACTGCGTCATGGCAACCGTACCCTTCGCAGGTCGCACCGCGCTGGTCATAAAGGCTGAAGGACCAGGAGGCAACGTCGGCAAACCAGGCGACGCCGTTGAAACAGTCATCGAAGAAAACGAAGGCAAAATCGCCATGGTCGTCATGATAGACGCTGGCTTGAAGCTGGAAGGCGAAAACGTTGGCGAAGTTGCTGACGGCATCGGCGCAGCGATCGGCGGACCAGGCGTTGACCAATACAAGATTGAAGAGAAACTAACCAAATACAAGATTCCAAACATGGCAGTAATAATCAAAGAAGACATCGGCGACGCAGTTTCACCAATGCGCAAGGAAATCAACGACGCAATCGATAACGCCATTGAACGAGTCAGAAACGTCGTGATGGAGAGAACCAAGGAAGGCGACAAAATCATAATTGTCGGCGTCGGCAACTCCATCGGGGTAGGGCAATGAGGAGGACAAGGCAAATGTCGAATAAAGACCAAACAGCAGCATCCACCAAAAAAATCTCAAACTACATAACCATGATAGTCGCAATCGTTATGGCACTCGCCATCATAGCTCTCCTGTTGGCAGGCAGCCTTTACTACAACGGCACAACCGCCACAGGCTCAACCCAGTCAGGCGACTACGGAGCCGCAGCGGTCCTCGCCATAATAGGCTTAATCGCCCTCACCATGGCAGGAGTTACGCTTTATCAGTCAAGGAGGCAAGTGGCAGAAATGAAGATTGAAATCCCCAAAGTAAAGACAACCATCGGATGCACCAACACAGGCTGCGCCAACAAAACTGTTCGTGAATTCCAACGTGGCGACTACGTCTATAAAGAGCTTGATACACCATGCGAAAAATGCGGTGGAAAGCAGATGGTCACGGCAATTTACAAGGAAGTCAAAGAGAAAGAAAAAACCTACGCTGTCTAATCCGGCTCAAACTTTTTTGTTTCTTCTTTTTTAGTCGTTGAGTTGCGTGCTACTAAGTTAACACTTCGCAGCCGTCGTCCCTCAACAGAACCGTGTGTTCCGCTTGAGCCACGGGCTTCCTGCTTGCTTCAACGAAGACTGGGTAACTCATCACCGACTTCGAAGAAAGTAGTTCCTTAAAGGCTGCTACGTGTTGCTCCTTAGGGACGACGCCGATGAGCCATCTTTCCGCGAAAGGCAGAGTCCTGAAGTTGGCTTCGATGTGGTTTAGGAGTTTCTTGGCGGCTTCGGTTTTAACTGATTTTGCCTTGAGCAGGCGGTAGATGGTTGATTGCGGGCTGTCCTCCACTTGGCCTACGGCTTCAGGCAACGTAACGAAAGGCTCAATCGCGTAGACTTCACCAGACTTGACTTTGGTCAACGAAAGAGGCTGAGCCACGTTGGGGATGGAGGTCCCAGCATGAATCAAGTAGCGCCCGACCGAGTGCCCCGTCAGGTTTGAGATGGGTTTGAATCCACGGTTCTTGATTGTGGTCTCGATCAAACTACCGATCTTTCCCAGAGCCATGTCGCCATGGATGTTTTCAATTGCGGTTTTCAACGCTTGTTCCGCAGTATTCGCCATCGCCCTGCCCTCTGGGTTAAAGCAGGCTGTGAAAGCGGTGTCAGTGACGTAGCCATCAACTTGGACGCCAAGATCAACTTTCACCGTGCAGCCCCCGGGAATACGCGAGGTGTCCCCGGGCGGTGCCGTGTAATGTGCTGCAACTTCGTTTATGCTGACGTTGCAGGGAAAAGCAGGTTTGCCGCCTTTTGAGCGGATAAGTGTCTCGGTTTTTTCGCAGACGTCAATGACCAGCATGTTCTCTTTGACCTGCGTCCTCATTTCTTCTCTTGTTTCCCGCAGGATTTTTCCTGATAAACGGAATTTTTCAAGTTCTTCTTTGTCGTAGGGCATTGTTTCGCCTTGCTTTCTTATGGCTTAATTGCGATAGACCCTTAAATTAGTAACCATAGATACGGGCATAGAAAGCTATGGAACCATTGCTGCGCGGCGTGCAGATGGGAATTCCGTTTAGGGCTTGTAGATTTTGGGGTCCAGCACGGCGAAGTTATTGCCACCCAAGTGGTAGAGCAGCCGCGCCTTCTTCAGGTCATATCCCTCCGAGAACACGCCTAGGTCAGCATAGGCTTCCACTATTTTGCCCACGAAAATCGTGTGGTCACCCGTCTTGAACTCGTCTTCCACAGTGCATTCAACGTGGCCAACGCATTCGCGGATAGCTGGTGCCTTCACTTTCTTGGCTGGCATGGGCGTCAGGTTGGTTCTCTTAAATTTGTCGAAGCTTCTTCCAGTCAGCGAGCCGCAGGCGTAGACTGCTTGCAGAATCTCCAGCGTAGGAATGTTCACGACGAAGTCCTCTGATTCCTCAATCAACGTGTGCGAGTGCCTTGTCGGCGCGACGCTGATGGCGACCAATGGCGGATTGATTGAGGTCGGCATAGCCCACGCTAGTGTTGTGATGTTTGGTTTGCCAGCTTTACCGACGCAGGAAACCAGAACGGTGTGCATAGGATGCAGAAGCCGATATGCCGACGAAATGTTCACTTGGGTCTTAGCAGACACATAAACCACCTTTAATCAAAAATTATCTGTGGCGAATTTGCTTATTTCTTTTTTCCTCGGAGACTCCGAAGCCGGCAGTTCTGCTTCGAAACAGTTTTATCTGCAAGCGCCGCTTTTCACTCAGATAATTGGTGAAAAATTGAACGCAGTTGGTCGGGTGTTGCTCGGTGCATTTGCAGGTTTCGTTTTCTCTCTGGTCATTGGCATACCGCTCGGTATTATCTTACCGTTCATCGGCGTCTTAATAGGCATGTTTGCAGGCGGGTTCATCGCGGGGGCAATGGCTGGAGGAGTTGGTCGAGGCGCAATAGCAGGGTTGTTGGCTGGGTTGCTCGGCGCGGCTGTAATCGTAGTTCTTGCGCTTGTCGGCGCTACCCTTCTCGGTGGGTTCTTCAGTCTCATTATTCATGGACATTTCGGCAGCCTCGTCGGGTTAGCCATAGGAGTTATCGGCGGCATCCTTGCTGCGGTGGGAACAGCCATTTCATTGGTCGGCGGCATCATCGGAGGCGCTTTGACAAGGAAGCGCTCCAACGCGTATTATTCGTGGTACCCGTGAAGGATTACGCGGCTTCTAGGTTTTTTGAGTCACCGCAGCGTTTATGCTTCAAGAATAAGGGAGTCGCTTTACGTTGCCGTTGCATAGCGCGGCATGGCTGTTTGGAAAACGGCTCAGGCCTGATAGCCCTGAAAGCTCAATTTAAGAAGTTCTTGAATGATTGAAACAACAACATAAAAATTCAAAAGCACTTCTTGCGGATTTTAAATTCTTGTCTACAGCTTGCGGTACATGCATATTTCGTCAGTGTACTGCTCGAATCTTTTGATGCCGTTGGGTAGCACTCCGTATTGTGTGAATCCCATTTTGCGATAAAGGCTTTGAGCGTGTTTGTTGTTTCCGAACACTGACAGCACAAGCGTTTCGTATTTGCCCTCAGTTTTTGCCTTCTTAATCAGCTCTGTCAATAGTGCGGTGCCGACACCCATAGACCGGTAGCCTTCAAGCACCAGTATGCCAACAACCCCGACATGGCGCTGCTCCTGCTGTGGAGTCTTGTTTCTAACGTCTGTGATGCCTACGACTTTCCCGTTGACTTCAGCAACTAGAACCAATTCAGTTTTCGCAGCGATTTGCTTGAGTGTGTCTCTGAACCATTTTCGCTCATCCTTGAGAGAGGGTTTTTCACTGAAAAGGTCTATGCCCACCCAAGGGTTGCGTTTAACCTCGTCGTAAATGCTGTAGTAGTTGTTGACAAGATCCGCGAAGTCACGACGTCTAAGCACCCGAACATTGACCGCATGGTCGCAACTATTGTTTCGTGACATGCGGTTCTTCTTTGTCAATGAGCAAATATAACATTTGCCGAAGTGAGCCAAGTTTACATTTTGCCCAATTCGTTTGGTAACCAGTGCCTTAGATGTCAGAAACCACGCAGTACGGAGCAAAAGCTACCTTCCAAAGAGCATAAGGAAAAAATAGGCTTCATCAGCTGAGCCTAACGTTTTATGTGGTATTGTTCGATTGTGTCTTTGGCTTTCTCGCGGCGTTCCCTGTGTCCCTCGAGAAACTTGTTTAGCTTCTCCGCGATGTCTTTTTTGCATTCACCGCATAGGATTTCGCCGCCTCGGCATCTGCGTTCCCGCTCCGCCAGCTTGCCGCTGTCCTCCTCGAACAGGAAGAAGTAATACTGGAATATGCTGCACACAGTTGGGTCCGCGCCTTCTTTGCGCTGCTCAGCCGCAGTGCCTTTGCCGCCTGTGAAGGCGTTCCAAATTTTCTTTTTGACAACGTCGGGCGGATCCATTGTGAATATGCTGGTTTCAGGCATAGACGCGCTCATTTTTCCGCCTTGCCCCAGCCCAGGCAGGAAGCGGCAGTGGATCTGCGCGGGTTTGTAGTAGCCGAGTTTTTGGGCTATGTCGCGAGTTACTCGCCAGTAGGGATCTTGGTCGATGGCTGCCGGAATCAGGGCGGGGACGTTTTCGCCTGTGAGTTTCTTGTGGATGAAGCACGGTGCGGCTTGGATAGCTGGCCACATGATCCAGCCAATGTTGGTGCTGTCTTGGAAGCCGAAGCTGCTGCGAGCGGTGCTGTATGTTATGCGTTTGGCGACTTCAAGGGTGATGTCGTAGAGCAGCTCGATGTCTTTTGTGTCGTAGATGATGAAAGTGTCTTCAGGATTGAAGCCGAGGGCGATGAGGTCCAAAGCGTTTTCGTAGGCCCATTTGCCTGTTTCTTTGAGGTTGGCGTCGTCGTCTATGAGGAATTTTTCGTCATCGGTCATCTGGAAGTAGAGCCGCGTGTTGAATTTCTGCTGGATGTGAAGCGTGAATATCCATGGGACAAGGTGCCCGATGTGCACTGGTCCCGACGGGCCTCTTCCCGTGTAGAGGACAAATTTGATGCCTTGGTCGTAGAGGTCGAGCACGGTGTCTAAGTCTCGGTGGCTGAAGAAAATTCGCCGCTCAAGCTGCAGGTGAAGTTTGTCCGTGTGTTTCTCGACGCGGGTAAGTAGGTCGGGCGTCAGCGGCTGGGTTCCAAATTCGCGTATCAGGCGTTCGTAGTCAACTTTGCCTTTTACTTCCCAAGGTGTGACAACCATTTCGTTGTTGTTTTCTCCAGTGTTAGAGGAAGCCGTACGTTTTCACCAGTGCCTTTTCAAAAAGATTGGTGTTTAAGTCATATATGCCTTTTCTATACAGCAGCTTCGGCGGTACCTTAAGAATCCGGTGGGTGTCAAAAACGAAAACCCGGCAGTTAAAACCTGCAGCAACTTATCAGAAAGTTTCCCGACGTGTCGTTTCGCTCAGGGGACGCTTGCTTCTCGGCTCAGGCGCTTCGTCAGGGTACCCAACAAGAATCAAAGCGACGGGCTTCACGCCGTCGGGGGCGTTGATGACTTTTCGCACCTGTTCTTCTTTGAAGGCGCCGATCCAACAGGTACCCAAACCTAAAGCCCATGCAGACAATAGAATATTTTGCACGGCGGCTGCTGTGTCCTGGATGCAGTAGAGTGTCTTGCCGCGTTCGCCGTATCGTTCTTGGGCGCGTTTCTGGTCGGCGCAGACCACGACAACTACGGGGGCTTCTTCAACGTCTCTTTGACCGTAAGCTGCCAAAGAAAGGTTCCGCCTCGTCTCAGGCTGGGCTGCTACAACGAAAAACCATGGCTGAACGTTTCCCGCGGACGGCGCCCAAGTCGCGGCTTCAAGCAGTCTTTCAATCGTGCCAGCAGGCAAATCCTGCCTTTTGTATGCTCTTATGCTTCGTCTGTTCTTTATGGCTTCGAAAACATCCACATTCATCAGGCTCCTTTTGAAAGATAACGGCTCAGAAGTAAAAACGGTTTCCCTTACGCGCGTGGCGTGACCTCCAGCGGAAGAGTCTTAAGCCTTGTTGCCCATCCATGTTTTCGGATGATGAGCACTAGAGTCACAGAGCATAAGCGGTGATATTGACTCGACGGGCGAACTGACGATAAACCCCCTACATACTGTCATAACAGTAAAGTTTGAGCAGTTAGAGCAAAGCGACAACGCCATTACGCGTAAGCGCTGCCTTCGCTAAGGGACGAAATTTGGCAGAACGTGAAGTATACACGAAAAATTTTTTTATACAACAATCAGATAACAATTCTCTCCATGTGCTGTTTAACGCGAAACTAATTGGTTATGGAAGCATTGCTTATGGATACTGAGCTTTTAACTGTCGGGATTGTTGTTTGGAATAGGGCGTGGGTTATTCCTAAAATGCTTGAATCGCTCAGCAGCCAAACGTATCCTCACAACAAGATATACGTCGTTGTTGTGGACAACCTAAGCACCGACGGCACAATAGATCGTGTTCGTCAATTCTTTCAAGGCAAACCAGATTTTTACGGTCATAAAATAATCTCAGAGAAATGCAATATTCCTGAAGGAAGGAATCTGGCGGCTAAGAACATGGTTGGCGACTACTTGCTTTTCTGGGACAGTGATGTCATTATGGAGCCCACCGCCTTACAAAGATTATTCAACAACTTGAAAGAAAATAACGCGGACATAGCCATGGCAGGCAACAGCAGAGATATTTTCTTTAATTCAGAAAAAGAATTGTCAGAAAACGCGCCTATCTTCGATACAAAGCCAGACATTGTAAAAATTTCTTCCGGGATTGGAATGGGCCAAACGTTAATCGCCAGAAGAGTTTTTAATTCAGTAATGTTTGACAATGAATTAAACATTAGTGAAGATGATGATTTTGCGCTTAGAGCCAAAGAAAATGGCTTTAAAGCGATTGTTAACAACGGGATTTCCGTGTTTGATTTAAACATCGGCAAAATTGGGGAAAGCGACATTCACATTGATATGCCCTTACAGGATGCAATGAGCAACATGCGTAAGAAGGCTAAGGCACGAGCGTTCGGTTGTTCACCCAACCCCAGGCTCAAAAACGTGCTTTTTATTGTTCGCCATAAACGATACGCTTACTATTTGGGTTACATTCCAACGTTATTAGCGTTAATATTGGGAGTTTTATTGCAAAATGTGGTATTATTGGTAATTTTTCCGTTGTATTTGTCTTACTATGCAGCGGTTCAGATAAAGCGGCGAGGTCTTCATAAAGGCTTGATTGCTGTTGAAAGGAGTTTTTTAGTTGGAACACCTACTGCGCTGTGGCTATTGTACTATCTGATTAAAAGGCCGTTAACTAAGGAATCGTACTAACCTGCACACGCTGAAAAATACGAATTAGCTTCTCAAAAATGGCGAAAAACGGCAAAATCGAGGTCACACCAGCTTGCTGCATTAATAGGAAAACCCCGAAAAACCAGTAAACCGAGTTTTACTGGAGTTTGTTGCTTAGTTGGCAGCGGAAAATTTATCTGTGAAGCATCAGTGAAATGGGTGGCTGAATGAAAGCTTTACGCGCATGTGAATCGAGGTGAACTAGAAATGGTTGAAGCGAAAACGGTTGAGATGAAAATCGACGCATCCGAACTCAGGGGCGACGAGAAAGACTTGATTACGAAACTGGCGGACTTTCTCAAAGAGAAAACAGGCGGCGAAGTTGCTACAGAGGCAGAGGTCGTCACAGTTAAAGGTCAAGGCGAAGCTTTAAGCAAGAAATACATCAGGGTAACTGTGAAAAAGTTTCTGCATAAGCATGACTTGACGGAGCAGTTCAGAGTCATCGGCGAAAAAGAAAAACAACTCAAAATAAAAAGCAGAGGATTCGAGGAAGAAGACTAAACTCCATCCCCCTTTTAAATAAAAGCAACAAAATTTTTCTTGTCAAAACATTTTCTCGGGCAAAAATTGTCCTACTGACTGAACATTCTGTTCTAAAGCGTAGTATTAAATCAAAACAAACGCTAAGGTACTTCTAAGATAAACAAGCAGGGTCGGCGTTGAAATTGAGCCACAAAATCATCGCGGTAAGCACAGCAGTAATAGTTATTTCACTCGTGACTTTAGCCGCGCTTTCTGCTGAAACCTACACCATACTGCAACGGATCAACCCAATCGCCGCAATGGCCGCCTTAGTCGTCATCGTGGCAGGCGCCGCATGGTTCAGAAGAGCCGGCAAATCCTAAGTTCATATGTTCAGAAAATATGCTTGGAAACTGGTTATTTGATTCTTAACTTCTTATAGGCATAGAGAAATACTTTTTCGCCTTCTGGCACGGGTTCTTTGAACTTTACTGAGACTTCGCCTAGTAACAGTAAAGCCCTGATTTCGCCTGTGACTCCTGATACAGTAACAACTTGTTTTCCAACGAATTTGGAGGCAGCTTCCGAGGTACTGAAAAGACCGGTTACTGAGTACTCATTGGCTTCTCTTTTTTGCCTTACAGTTCCTTCCTTGGTCTTTTTTGAGAAGAATTCTAACTTGTTGTCTGTCTCAGTGATTCTTCCTCCGCCGATTATTCGGAATTCGCGGGCTTGGAGTCCGGGGTTCATCAAGAGGACTTGGTCTCCTTTCTCCGCCACGACTTGTTGTCTGAGTTCGATGTAAACTAGGCATTTTTCAGGAGCTTTCACCGAGGTCTTCACAACGAACTTGCCGTTTTCCATGACCCCGGGCACAACATTTCCCAGTACTTCATAAGACCCAACAAACACGTCTACATCGCTATACGGTTTCAACGGACGTAGATAGTATTTGTCCACTTCCAATTCAGTTATCACGCGACTGGTAGAACTGATGGAGCCAGGAGAAACTGCTACATAACCTCTGTGAGCTTCATCGGGTTTTAGGTCTTTGACAGCTACGCCCACTCTGTCTCCGGCGATAGCTTCCTCTTTATCCTCGCCAAATGATCGCAGCGAACGTACTTGAGCTTTTTTGTCGATGGGTTTGATCTCAACAGTATCTTTCACCTTAACTTTCCCACGGTGAATCGTGCCAGTCAAGATAGTTCCTACCCCGGCTACGGTGAATGCGTGGTCGATAGGCATCTTGAAGGGACCATTCCATTGGCGAATTGGCGGACTGATAGAATCCTGTAGAGCGCTCTTGAGTTCAGCAATTCCCTTACCCGTTAATCCTGAGACCTCCACAATCTTTGCCTTCTCATATGGAGTTCCCTTCAGAAGAAGTATGACTTTATTCTTGACTTCCTCAACTCTCTCCGGAGAAGCCAAATCGACCTTGTTCAGAGCAACTACAAGATTCTTTATTCCAACGTCCTTAATTATAGAGAAATGCTCCACGCTCTGAACCTGGAGGCCGAGATTGGCGGCTACAACCAGCACTGCTGCGTCAATTATATTGGCACCCGCCACCGCATGCCTAACCAAGCTGAAGTGTCCTGGCAAGTCGACGAGAGTAACCTGATACTGACCTAAGGCAAAAGCGGAGAAGCCCATGTCTAATGTCATCCCTCGCCGGGCGGAGTCTGGCGCCTTGTCCAGAGCAGCGGTCGAAGGTTTTTCAGTTAGCTGCCTCGCAAGCATTGTCTTGCCGTGGTCAACATGCCCGAAAAGACCGACGTGAACGGGGATGAGACCCTTGCCCTCAGTCAGGGTGTAACTTCTTGCGACCACGTTGGCCTCTCTGAGGAATAATTCGACGGCATCCACAGGTTTTGAACCGTCTGCCAGCGCCTTCTTCACAACTTCTTTTCTGATTGTGGAAAGATTAATTCCCAAATCCGGGTTCTTGTACCTCGTCATGACCTCCATCATGGCTTTTCGGGTTTCCCTTTCGATGCCTCTTGCTCTTAGCGACTTCTCGTCTTCCACAACTTTTTTGGGCTTGGACCTGATAGGGTTTTCAAGTCTCTTGAGAACTGCGGCAACAATGATGCCGGCGATCTCTCCGGAACTTTGTTTACTTGGGTCGACAACAACAAGAGGAGTGTCCCATTTGTAATCGCCCTTCGGTGGGTCAAGTTTCTGATTGATTTCCTCAATGAGGGATGACGGTATCGGCGATCCTCGTTCTTGGTTCCATTTGATAGCTTGTTCAACGGGGGTATCAATGTAGACTATGTCATAGTCGGAGCCTGATCGTTTGGCAATCTGCCTTAGGTCGCTCCTCATCGACTTGTAGTAGTTTAGGTCATCGCTGATGACGAGAAAACCACTCTCCAAACCAGTTGCAATCGCCTTCTCATAAATTGCCTTTACCGATGTTTCTCTCTCAGGTTTGAATCCTTTGGAGGAATACGAGAGCATGTCCCGAAAATCATCCGAGCTGATTACCATGGTCGTTATGCCATGTTTGTCCTCGAGCAAGGAGGCGACGTTTTTGCTGATGGTGGATTTTCCTGAAGATGGCAATCCACAAATTATAAGCAGGTAAGGATAACTTTGAGACACGCGTTTTCCCCTGTTGTTTATCCGTCTTGGGTTTATAATTCTGTCGAACATCAGACTTTGATGATTTCAAGTCGCTTAGCCAGCTTGAGCTAAGAACACCAAAAATCACGCTAAAGCAACTTTGTTTTAACAGCTTACAGTGTGAAAAACGGGCAGAAAGGCACAATTGCGAATGATATTAGCGGTGAAGCAAAGTGTGGTCACAAGTACATTTTAGTGCTTTTCGTTCTTTTCATCTATTTTGCTCATAGGGAGCTTCTGCTTGTTTTTTTGGTGCCACTGCAACCGCACAAAAGATCACAACCAACATTGCAACCATCAACAAGATGAACGAGGCACGGCTGAACTCCGGTACTGTCGGGCTAGGGGACGCAGTTGTTCCAGCTGCATCGGATAAGACGGAGACTGTATCTCCAAATGGTCCACCGTATAAAGGGCCCAAATTTGTTACGAATATTTCGCCCTTGCCAGAATCATAAGCTAGTTCTGAGGGACCCGTTCCAACTGTCACATTTGTAACTGCACTATTGCTGCTGTCTTTTATGACTGAGACTATATTTGAGCCTTGAATGGCAACGAATATTTCGCCCTTGCTTGAATCATAAGTTAAGCCATTGGGGTAAGCGTTCACTCTTACGGATCCGACTAAAGTATTGCTGCTGTCAGATATGACTAGGACCGCGCTCGTGTTGCCATGGATTAAATCTTCTTCATCGCTTACAAATATCTCGCCTTTGCCGGAATCGTAAGCTACGCCTGTGGGATCGGTTCCTACGGGTATGTTTGCGACAACGGTATTGCTGCTATCGTTTATGACTGAGATTGTGTTCGAGATGAAATTGGCTACGAATATTTCGCCTTTGCCAGAATCATAAGCAACACCCTCTGGGTTGTTTCCCACGGGTACAGTTGCAACGACTGCATTGTCGCTATCTGATATGACCGAAACTGTGTAGGAAAGCTCATTGGTTACAAATATCTCGCCCTTACTAGAATCATAGGCTAGGTTTGAGGGACCTGTTCCAACTGTCACGTTTGCCACCACAGTGTTGCTGCTGTCGGAAATAACCAAAACCATGTTTAGGTCATAATCGGCTACGAATATTTCGCCTTTGCCGGGATCATAAGCTACGCCGTATATCCCGGTTCCTATGGGTATGGTTGCAATGACGGTATTGCTGCTGTCATTTATGACTGAGACTGTTTTAGGGAGCCCTGCATTGGCTACGAATATTTCGCCTTTGCCAGAATCATAAGCTACACCCTGCGGATATGTTCCCACATTTATTGTAGCGGTTACTCCAATGGCATGAACTGCGTTAGCCACTGACAAAGCAAAAACTATAGTGATTAGAAACAAGATAGATGAGATCTTCTTTTGGCTCTTCATAAAAATCAGTTTTAGTTTAGAGTTTATAACATTTGCGTCAATTGATAAAAAAACTGCGTGTAAAGGTTAATGAGGTGATTTGATGAGTGAAGAAAAATTTGATAGTGAAGGTTTCGAGAAACTTAAAACTGCATTCAACGAGTTTTTCTTTAATAACATGATTTCAAAAACCATTTGCCCAGCAAAACAAGCAAGCACAGCATACAAAGCAATAAAAGAACAATCCGTGCATTTAAGCACTGAAGAAAATCAAACTAATCGAGAATTTCGTGAAGGTTCGTAGAGGTATGTCTCATGTTACCGCTTGATAAGTTGAAGGACACAATCCCCCAGAGCGTACTCGATAGAGGCTTGACAGTGTTGGGGACAGAGTCTCAGCCGATAAAACTGCTTTTCGAGCAAAGAAGAGTACCTGAAAAAGGGTGGAAAGACCGCCAAATCGAAGGATTACTGAATTTACTGTCTACAATGGATTCGGACAAGGACAGCAAAGCAGTTTTTGTAGGCGAAAGAGAGGGCAGAGTTGTATCCCCAGTAGTTTCAAAGCTGGCGTCTGGATTTCACCATGGGGTAGGAAGGTCAGGTGACCTGACCGAAGCCCAGCCTAAGGCGGCAGGTGGATCTCTCATGTATTTCTTTGCTAACAAATTGGCAAATGACGCCATGAAAAGGTTCGGAGTTCCAAACATCAAAAAGGCAGTGGTCTTTCCTATGGCAACAGGAATGACGCTTGCTCTTGTCCTGTGCGCGGCAAGAAACCTCAGTAAAGGAAAAGAGGTTGTTTACCCACAGATTGACCATAAAACTCCTTTGAAGGCTATTCATCTTGCAGGTCTTCAAGAAAGAATAGTTGAAGGAGAAGTTTATGGAGACGCAGTAAACGTTCCCACAGAAAAGATAGAAAAAGCAGTCAACGAAAACACAGCCGCGATTCTTTCAACAACTACGTTCTTTGCACCCAGAGAACCAGATAAAATCAAAGAAATTGCAAGGATCGCGAAGGAGAAAAAAGTGCCGCATATCATAAACAACGCCTTCGGAGTACAGAGCCGCGAAATCATGAAACTCGTAAGGGGTGCTGTCGACGCAGGACGCGTGGACGCAATAATCCAGAGTACAGACAAGAATTTCCTCACCCCAGTCGGAGGAGCAATAGTCGGCTCGCCCAATGAAGAATTCTTAGACGACGTGTCTGAAACCTATGCAGGGAGGGCAACAGCCGCTCCCATAGTGCAATTCCTGGCAGCCGTACTGTCTATAGGATTAGAAGGCTACGAGAAGTTGAGAACGCAGCAAGAAGAAAACAGAAAGTTCCTTGAATCATCTTTGAAGGAGGTTGCAGAAAGGCATTCGCAGCGAATGCTGAATGTTTACAATCCAATATCCGTGGCTATGACGCTGGATGGAAGAAACGCCAAGAAAATTGGCAAAGCGTTGTACACGGCAAGGGTCAACGGTGCAAGAGCTTTAGAAAAAAATGATTTCGGAGTTTGCTGCCCACAGTATGTCTCATCCTACATCAACTTTGATGCCAGCATAGGAATACAAAAAAATGAAATCGTTTTAGCGGCAGAGAGGTTAGACACCGTTTTGAAAACGGTGGAATAGTGGCGGCGTCCAAGGGGAATCGGACCCCGAGACCTTATCGGACTCATCGGATTTGAAGTCCGATGCTAGGACCACCTAGCTGTGGGACGCCCTAGTTAATCCTTCAGATGTGGAATAAGCTGTTTCGTCTCTCGTTGGCTAATGAGTACGATTTCTGTATTCACTCGGCAACATAAACATATTCCGCTGTGGACCCACGCGAAGCTTCTCCAACAGACCCTTTATCGCATCTGTCCGAGCTTTCATCTTATTGTTGCCACTGATGTGTGGCAGTCATAAAGCAAGTGGCAAGCGCCAACGCCATATCTGCGCCTCGTCGCAACGGCTCAAGAACGAATTTTTCGCCTACTTTGCCGCTGCTTGATCGGCGGGTTTTGCTGAAAGGGCTGGGGCTGCTGCTTTGCGCTTTAGCATGTTCTCTAAAGTTGGACGAAGCTTTGCGTTTTCCGTTAGTATCTTTTCTTTTCCCAGTGTCTTCATTTGGTCGGTCATTTCCTTGATTATATGGACGAATTTCTCTCCTTCAGCTGATGAAACGTAGTCAACCCTGAATCTTTCTGGGCTCAATCCAAGCTTTTGAAGCATGCCAGCCAATGCATCCATGCGCGCTTTCATCCTAACGTTTCCAGAGATGTAGTGGCAGTCATTGGGAAGATGGCAAGCGGTAATCAGTACCCCTCCAGCGCCAAGCCTAAATGCCTCCATAACGAAGTCTCGATCTACCCTCCCAGTACACATTACCCGTATGGCCCTTGTCGTAGGGGGGTATTCAAGCCGGCTCGTCCCCGCTCGGTCCGCGCCGGCGTAACCTCACCAGTTACACATAAACGTCAGTATCTTGTCTTCCGGGTCCCTTTCTAGAGCTGCTCTGATTTGTGAGGTTATTTGTTCATCCGTAAAGTGCATTTGAGTTAAGGCGTCTTGTGGGCACTCGGCAACGCATGTTCCGCAGCCGTGGCACTGGGCTGGATTAATCTGGGCTGGCTGTCCATCAGGTGCAGTTATGGCTCCAAAGGGACAGCTTTTCACGCACACACCACACTTTGATTTCACGTTTCTGCATTTGGAAACGTCAACCATCGAGACAATCGGTTCTATCTTCCATTTCGGCTGCGAAAGGACGGTTGCAGCTCTTGCTGCCGCGCCACTTCCTTGGGCTACGCTATACGGTATGTCTTTTGGTCCTTGGCAAGCGCCCGCTAGGAATACTCCGTCCATAGGTGTGTCCATTGGTTTGAGTTTTGGGTGGCTTTCCATGAAGAACCCGTCTGGTCCCCGCGTTATGTGGAGGATGCTGGCCAATTCTTCAGCTCCCTTGCTGGGTATGGCGGCTGTGCTTAGCACAACCATTTCTGTTTCAACTTCGATGGGTTGTCCCAGCGTCGAGTCCTCTGCTCGGACAATCAGGTTCTTGGTCTTTGGGTCTTCCAATATTTGGGACGGTTTTCCCCTGACAAAGATGATTCCCTTTTCGCGGGCTCTTCGATAGAATTCTTCGTAGCCTTTGGCGGGAGTGCGTATATCAATGTAGAAAATGTAGACTTCCACGTCGTCATGGTAGTGTTCTTTCAGGAGGATGGCTTCTTTCAGCCCATACATGCAGCAGAAACCTGAACAGTACTCGTACTTGTTTATGTCCCTTGAACCGACGCATTGTATGATGGCGACGCTTTTCGGGGTTTTTCCATCGGATGTGCGGACTACGTGTCCAGCTGTTGGACCACCTGCTGTGATGAGTCTCTCAAACTCTAAAGCTGTAACGACGTTGTCGTATTTTCCGTAGCCGTATCTGGCGTCCTCACGTGGTTCATAAATATCGCAGCCAGTTGTAACTATGATTGCTCCAACGTCCAATTCAACTTCTTCTGGCTTTTGCTCAAAGTTGATAGCTTTACGGTCGCCGCAAGCATCCACGCATTTGAAGCACTCTATACAGTAGTTCCTGTTTACAGTGTAAACAAGCGGCACTGCTTGATCAAAGGGAATGGAGATGGCTTTTCTTGTGCCCAAATTCATGTCCCACTCATTGGGGTATTCTATTGGGCAGACGTCTTTGCATTCCCCGCAGCCAGTACATTTTTTTGCTTCAACATACTTGGGGTTCTTGCGAACTTTTACTCTGAAGTTGCCTATGTAACCCTCAACGCTAAGGATGTCCGCGTTGGATATTACTTGGACCTTAGGATGGCGCATTACCTCCACCATCCTAGGTCCTTCAATTCATATGCTGCAATCCAAAGTTGGAAAAGTCTTGTCGAGCTGTGCCATGTGACCTCCAATGCTTTCGTATTTCTCGACAAGGTATACTTGGTAACCCATATTCGCTAAATCCAGAGCGGAGTTGATGCCAGAAATGCCCCCGCCGATAACCAGGGCGTTTTTAGTTACAGGGACCTCCATTGTTTCAAGAGGCTTAAGCAACCTCGCTTTGGCTACAGCCATTCTTACAATATCTTTTGCCTTTTCCGTGGCTTCTTCGGGAGTACTGGGATGGCACCATGAATCGAACTCGCGTATGTTCGCCATTTCAAACACAAAGGGATTTAACCCTGCTTCACTTACGGTTTTCCGAAATGTTGGCTCATGCATTCTTGGGCTACAAGCGGCTACGACGACACGGTTCAAGTTGTTTTCTTTTATTGCTTTTCTGATTTGTTCTTGTCCCGGATCAGCGCATGTGTATCTGTTCTCTTTTACGACGACAACGTCGGGTATTGTTTTGGCGTATTCAACTATCTGCTTAATGTCTACTGTTCCAGCGATGTTCATGCCGCAATGGCAGACGAAGACTCCCACTCGGGGCGGTTCTACCTGTTTAGGAGCTTCAACTGGTTTTTGTGTTTCTGGATTGCTCATTCTACAACATCCTCAATAACTATTCTTCTTTCTACCGCTTCTCTTCTTTTCTGGGAAGCAGTTGATATAAGCATTGCTTGAAAGTAGCGCCAGTTTGAAAATAAACTACAATCACTAAGATGAGACCACGAAGCCAACTCTAGGAACTCTTCAAGTTCGGGGACCTCAGGTTGCTTGAGTGTTTGGGCTGCTTGTAGGGCGCTCATTCTTGTTCCTCCGCATACTCAGGAAAACGTTTGGCTACTGCGTTGCGTCGGGTTACGCTGGCGGTTGCACGGAACTCTTTTGCCGCGTCAGCGGGCGAGGTTAACCTGCCTAAAGCCTTGTTCCATGCACCAGAATGGATTGGCGTGTGATGCACGGCTGTGCGTTTAACAGACAGGGCCTCAAGAACCGGGCAAACATTTTTGCATGCGCCACAGTAGGTGCAGAATAAATCGTAAACGTGGACTTTCTTGTCTTCGCCTAGCATCAATGCGCCTGGAATTGGGCAAACGTCGAGGCAGTCGGTGCAACCTTCGGGGCATTTCTCTTGGTCGATTTGAATGACTCCTTCGTAGGTTTTCTTGACCTTAATCAAGCCTGGGCTGCATTTGAACTCGCATACCCTGCAGGTTGGACAATAATCTTTCTTAATTTCAACGTTTACGTGAACCAGTTTCTTTGCGTCCTGAGACAAGGCAGCTACGTTTTCGACTCGTTGACCGTCGAAACTCAAGTTGGAAACTTTAATCAAGCCGAGCGGGCAGGCGGATTCGCACTCCACGCATTCCTGAGGGCATTGAGTTGTATCAATTTTTATGTCTTTGACAAGTTGCGGGAAACTGTCTTTAGCAAGAAGGGCAAGGTCGTGGCTGCCGTTCAATGAGACTTTGATTGCGCCGTAGGGACAGGTGACGTCGCAGATTCCGCAGAAGTTGCATTTAGCCAAGTCAACATCAACCTTGGCTTTCTTAGCTTTTTCCCCAGCGTTCTTAGGCTGCTTCTGCGTTGTTATTGCCTCTTTTGGGCAAGCCAAAGTGCATATTTGACATGAGACGCAACGTTTTTTGTCAATGGTCAACTTGTAGTTCTTGACCTGTAAACCCCACTCTATCGTCAAGGCATCTGCCGCATCTTTCTTTGCGGTTTTAAACGGCATCTTTCTCCACCCAAAGTCACAAGTGCACCAAACGACCCCGTGCACTGCGACTGCAAGTTTTGGTTGGAAGGAATTGAAGCGCTTTCGATATAAATATTGTTTGAAAAAACACTTCTTTTCTACGGTCAAAATCTAATTACTATGCGAAAACATACGACCGCAACTAAACATTCTGACTTAAAACATCCCTAAAAAAGGCATAAAACTTGCCAAAAATGTGGAGACAGAGAGACGTTTCAAGGTATGCAACGGCTGGAAAGTCGCCGCAGAATTACCAATTAACTTATTAGGATACGAAAAATTACTATTTTCTAGATGAGTCGATGCAAGATCAGACCGACTATCGTCAACTTTACGACTCAATGCTGAAAGCATTTGATGCCGTCAAGCTTGGCTATCTTATTGTTGAAATTCTGTATGATGAGAAGGGAAAAGCAGTTGACGTCATCTTCAGTGATGTAAGCCCAGCCACAGAGGAGTTAATCGGCAAGAACAAGCAAGAACTAATCGGGAAAAGCAGTAAGGAAGTGTTCGGCAACGTTAGCGACGAATTTCCCACAAAAATGGAGCCAGTTCTAAAGACGGGTAATCCTGCCCTTTTTCAGATTTATGGCGCCGCACTTCACAAGCAATACGATGTCTACGCGTGGAAATTAACACAAAACCAAGTAGCTGCATTAATGATTGACATTACTGAACGAAAGAAGGCAGAAGAAGAGATGGCAAAAATAGCTTCTTTTCCATCTCTCAACCCAAACCCAATTGTTGAAGCAGATTTTAAAGGCAAGGTCTCATATCTTAATCCGATTGCCAAAACTCTTTTCCCAAATATCGAAACCTTAGGTGAAAAGCACCCTTTTCTTTTCGACTGGCAAAACGTCATACGAGACTTAAAGAGCAAGGGTTCAAGCACGTCAGCCAGAGAGATTAAGGTTGGAGAAAACTGGTATTACCAGCAGTTTTTCCTTGTTCCGAATAGCCAATGCATACGCATATACTCCTTCGACATTTCAGAGCGCAAGAAAGCTGAAGAGGAATTGATTAATGCCACCAATATCCTGAGCAAAGAGTATGATGGCTTGTCAAAACTGCAAGAACTTAGCTCTCAACTAGTGAGCAAGGAAAACATGCAAGCGCTTCTTAACGATGTCCTTGATGCTGGAATCAAGATTACACATGCCGACATGGGCACCTTGCAGTTATATGAAGAAAAAAAGAACGCTCTGCAAATCGCCGCTCAAAAGGGTCTAAACCAGCCATTTCTAAAATTCTTCGACTCCGTTAAGCAAGATACTATTGCCATTTGTACTGCAGCAATGAAAAGCGGAATCCGAGTAATTGTAGAAGATGTCACCAAAAGCCCCATTTTGATCAAAACTCCAGCGCTTGAAGTTCAGTTGAAGGCTGGAGTTAGAGCGGTACAATCAACACCGCTTTTCTCCCGTTCTGGCAGGTTCTTAGGAATCCTCTCAACTTACCACAGAAACACTAACAAACCAGATGATTCAGATCTGCGCCTACTGGACCTGCTTGTCCGTCAAGCCGCGGACTACATTGAACGCATGCAAAACGAGCAAAAACTTGAAGATTACAGCAAGAACTTGGAAAAAATGGTTGAAGAAAAGACGAGGCAGCTGAAAGATTCAGAGAGACTTGCAGCTATAGGTGCCACCGCTGGTATGGTTGGCCATGATATCCGCAACCCGTTACAGGCCATAATCAGCGACGCGTTCTTAGCAAAGACGGAGCTGGAGTCAATTCCTGAAAGCCCAGAAAAAAAGTATGCAATGGAAAGTCTGGATGAGATTGAAAAAAACACTGAGTACATTAACAAGATAGTTCAGGACCTTCAAGACTACGCCAGACCGCTTAATCCGAAAGCGGAAGAAAGCGACTTAAAAACCATCATAGAAAACCTAATAGCAAAAAATGTTTTCCCCCGTGAGGTAAAGGTAAACGTCAAGGTTGAAGAGAAGGCAAGGTGGATTCTTGCCGACTCCTACTACATTAACCGAATTCTTCACAATTTAGTCACTAACTCTGTCCAAGCGATGCCAAACGGCGGCAAACTAACAATCGGTGCCCGCAGAGAAGCAGACAGGGTTGTCATAACAGTTCAGGACACCGGCGTAGGCATACCTGAAGAAGCCCAAGGCAAGTTGTTCACTGTAATGTTCACCACGAAGTCTAAGGGACAAGGGTTCGGGTTGCCTGTTGTGAAACGTATGACTGAATCGCTTGGCGGCAAAGTCACGTTTGAGAGCCAAGAAGGCAAAGGCACAATTTTCAAGGTAAGCTTGCCCGCGGTCAAATCCACATAAAAAGCCCGATCAACTTGACAGTTAGGATTTTCCCGTGAGGTTCAGATTCAGCAGCTCAGGATTTCTCAGCGGTGGATTGCTCTGCATCGTACACGGGGTTTATGGTGACCTCAAATATGGCTCCTGTGAGGTCGTTTCCTTCTCGCTGCGTCAAGATTTGCATTGTGATTTTGGGCACCGTGAGGCGTCCGTCGACGGACATCTTTGCTACGAATTTTTCCTCTTTATAGTTGCGGGACTCGTGGACGCGCACGTACACTGCTAAGACTTCGCCTGCGTCGATTCTGTGGCGCCAACGCAGAATTTTAGGCACTACTAAGCGGTTGTGGCTCTGAAGCTTAGCCTTGAATGTTTCAGTCGTGGAAAGCGGCATAACCGATTTACCTCGCATCTTTCCGTATCTAATTCTATCTTTTTGTATCTTTTCCTATCTTTTTCTATCTTTCCGTATCTTTTTAACCCCTACTCTAAACACGAATCACAACCTAAAACAAAAAAGCAACCCAAAAAACAAAGAAACAAAACGGGGTCCCCCCCCCATTTTTACAGCTAACACGCGAATCACAAGAGCACATGTCAACTCAAGTTCAGCAGAACAACAACCGCCCGCCAAATAAACATCGACGAAGCAGTTACCCATTGCTTTCTCGCGTGTTCAGCGTCCTTGCAACATTTAAATTTCACGCTAACAATTAAGTCAGACGGGATTGTTATGGCAACGTCAATTTCTGCTGAAGATGTCTACACAAAAGGCTTCAAAAGCGTTCAAGAAAGCGACACGCTCTCCAGATGCTTGGAAGCCTTTGAAAAGGGAATGCCGCCCGTCTTAGCGGTCTTAAACGACAAAGGCAAGTATGAAGGCATGATTACTCGCCGCGCAATCTTAAGGTCAAGACTTGACCCCACCGCGACCAAAGTAAAAACGCTGATGAAAGCTGCTCCACCAGTGAATCCTGATTTCTCACTGGGCAAAACCGCAAAACTAATGATTGAAAGCGGACTGCGGCAGCTACCCGTGTTCGAGAAGAACAAACTTCTGGGTTTCATCACGGATGAAAACATCATCCACGCCGCGGCTACAAAAGACTGGGGCAACGTCAAAATCGAGTCAATTATGACAAAGGCGCCGCACACCCTTGAATCGGACCGTTCAGTCGGAGCCGTGCTCAGCATCATGCGGGAGTACGGTGTCTCACACGTGCCCATCATGGAAGCAGGCAAACTCGTAGGCATAATCAGCATCCAAGACATCTTAGAGAACATATACTGGCCGCAGAGACGCCAAACCACAGGTGATATCGTAGGCGAAAAAATCGAGACTCTGAGTTTACCCGCAAAAGGCATCATGAAAAGATCCGTCGTAACAATCGAGCCTCAGACGAGTCTGCGTAACGCTGAAAAAACCATGCATGACCACGACATCTCCTGCCTAGCCGTCACCTCAAACGAGCGCCTCGTAGGCGTCGTGACCAAGCTCGACTTCCTCGAACCCATCAGCCAACTGGAAGCCACTGCACGCAAACTAACCATTCAGTTCGGCGTGAAAGAAGTCGACATAGCGCCTGAGCAGCAAGCCTTCATGATGGATGAATTCGACTCCTTCACCCGCAAATACCAAGACGCTTTTCAACTGGGCACACTCTTCGTCTACATGAAAAGCCACGGCAACACCAACCTAAGAGGAACACCCATGATTCACTGTCGCCTCCAGTTCCGCACCGCCCGAGGCACCTTCTACAGCGCCTCCGAAGGATGGGGCATCGAACCAACATTCAGAGTGGCGCTAGACCGTCTAGACCGCAGACTCCTCAGAAGCAAAGAACTGCTGGCTTACAACCCACGCTACGCACGAGACTACCTACGCAAAATCGGCCTACCACAAGAAGAAAGCTAGCCACAACCATTATGAGGCAACATCCCAAAACCTCTTTTTCTGCTTTGACATTTCTTCGGTGCCCGTAGTGTTTTAGAAAATGTCACTACCTCTTGAGAAATCACAACCTATGGGGCTACTCAGATTCTTTTCTCCAAAGTGTTAAATACGAAACTAACCAACAAATTAACGCAAGTGTCTGTGCACAAGGGGAGGCGGGAACCTTTGCAAAGAGACAAAACGCTTGAAATACTAATGAGTTTAGGGCTCACCTATTTGCAAGCGAAATCTTATTTAGCGCTCACCCAGTTGGACAGAGCAGAAGCAAGATTGATCGCCGAAGCTTCCGACGTTGCCCGTCAAGACATCTATCGAGTATTGCCGACACTTGAAAAACTCGGCCTGGCAGAGAAGATCGTTGGATCTCCCATAGTTTATAGAGCGACCCCCTTGAGGGAGGGGCTAATGATGCTGCTTCGGGAGAGAACAACTGAAGACGCGATGCTACGTAAAAAAGTCAAGTCACTCTTAAATAACGACCAAGAAGGAAGAATGCACTCGATTATCCATGAAGACTCAAGTCAATTCGTAATCACCTCTGAAAAGAAGCTTTTAGTGAAGAAATTTCAGAAGTCGTTCATGGAAGCCACAACATGCGATTTGATCTTTCCGGAATATTGTTGGAATTTTATCGTGTTTAATCTTTCCGAATGCATCAGGATTGCAATAGCGAAAAGTGCAAAAATCCGCATAATCACTGAAAAATGGGACACAAAGCCATCAATAACCAGAAAACTGGAAACTTTGAGACAGAGCCCCTTTTTCCAAATAAAATTCGCTTTTTCTCCAATCGATTACGGCTTAGCGATTTTTGATGATGAAGAAATGAACGTGTGCGTCTCAAGTAACCCATCAGTGGTGCCTAGCCTCTGGACCAACAACTTTCAACTGTTGAGGATGGCCAAGATAACGTTCGAAAATGAATGGAACAAAGCCTCAGGACTGCTAGATCATCGATCAAAGATACTTAATTCGACAACAGACGAGCCTGACAATTATCAAAGAATTGCTCACTAGCCACGCAGGGAATATTTAGAAGCTGGACTTACTTCTCTTGTCCTATTTTATTTTGACGGTGTAGTCCGCTTCAAAGGTTCTGGGGGGTATTTGCCTAGTTTTGTCAACCTTCAACCCCGCCTTGCCGCTTAACGCTTTAAACTGCTGAGCGAAGCCTTCCACGTAGTCAAGCACACCACATTCGTAGCAGAATCCACTTGAAAACGAAACGGTAACGCTCAGAGGCGACACGGAAACCAGCTTAACAGTTATCTCGGGGCTTCTAAGCCTGTTGTAAAGTGCGACGGCTCTGTTTGCCAGCTGTTCCAGTTCCTGCTGACTCAACTCCATCAGAGTCACTTAGATAGGGATTCTTGCGCCGTCGAACCCCAGTTTTGAAATTCCCAGTTCATCCTTGACTTCCCGCAGCTGCGAGGCTGTAAAAACAGGTCCGTCCCTGCAGACGCGGTACTTGCCGATTACGCAGCTTCCGCATAAACCTATGCCGCACCGCATCAGCCGTTCAAGACTTGCTTCCAAGGGAAGCCTCCGCGCTTCAGTCAACTCAAAGATCTTCTTCACCATGATTTCGGGTCCACAGGTGTAGATCATGTCGAATCTTTCGCGGTCCAGCAACTTGGTCAGTGGTTCTGTAACTAGACACTGTAAACCGTAGGTGCCGTCTTCAGTGGTTGTTATCAGGTTCTTCTCGACGCAGACGCCGCCAAGCTCTCTAACGAAGAGAAGCTCGTCCTTGGTTTTTGCACCCTCTACGAAGGATAGCCGCTCGGTTTTGGCTGCAAGCTGCTTAGCCAAAAACAACAGGGGCGCCGTTCCTGTGCCGCCGCCGACCAGCAGGACTCTTCCTCGGGTCTCAGTGAAGTTGTTGCCGAATGGTCCACGCAAGCCTACGGTTGCACCTGCCTCCAACGCGTGAAGGTGTCTGGTTGCGTCGCCGACCGCCTTAACTGAAACGGAAACCAACCCGTTACCTACGTCCATTACACTGAGGGGAATTTCGTCTATGCCTGGAATCCATAGCATGAGGAATTGTCCAGGCTTGGCTTTCGCACATAGGCGGTCGTAGATTGTGAAGGTCTTTACTGAGGGGCTTTCTACACGGACCTGAACGATTTCTGTGGTTCTCATTGTGTTAAGCGCGGTGAGCGAGGTTGACAATTTCTTTTACACTCCCAAAATGTTTCTTTCTAAGGTAAACTTCCAAACCTTTAGTTATATCATGAAAAACAGTTGTGTCCTCCCAAGCCAGGGCGGTTCCGACCTGCACTGCCGATGCGCCCGCAAGGAGGAACTCGACAGCGTCGCGCCAGCTACTTACGCCTCCGCAACCGATTATAGGAACATCGGACAAGGCTTCACGGATTTCGTAGACGCATCTCAGCGCCACGGGTTTGATAGCTGCACCTGACAAGCCACCTTTGATATTGCTCAGGACCGGACGTTTCGTGTCGATGTCGATTGCCATGGCCTTAAGTGTGTTGACTGCCGTTAACGCGTCCGCTCCAGCTTCAACTGCCGCTCTAGCTGTTACTGTGACGTCGGTGACGTTTGGCGTCAGCTTGACGATGAGGGGTTTGTTGACGGCTGCCTTGACTTTTTCAACCACTTGGCTGAGAAGCCTCGGGTTCTGCCCGATTTCCGACCCCGTATGCTGGACGTGGGGGCATGACAAGTTGAGTTCCACGGCGTCGGCACCTGCCTTCACCGCTTTCTCTGCCACAGTTGCGTAATCCTCATCGGAATAACCGAAGACGCTAACGATGAACGGAACGCGAAGAATTGTTTTTGCGTATTCTATCTCGCCGATGTATTCATCGATACCCGGATTCGGCAGACCCATCGCGTTAATCAACCCAGCCTCAGCTTGAACCACAGTCGGATTCGCGTAGCCGACCCGCGGTTCGACGCCGATAGATTTAGAAACCACCGCACCTGCGCCGCCCTTCGCCACACGACTGAAGGACTCCGCTGAGAAACCCAGCACGCCCGAAGCAAGAATCGTCGGATTCGGCAACTCCAGCCCAGCGAGGATTACGCGCAACGGATTACTTTCCAAATTCCAAATCACCTTTCCTTAAGCTAGTCTGCACAAATAATAAGATAAAGTTTCGCGGGGAAAGGAAAATCAGGGAAAAACCCGGCAAGTTTCAGGATGGTTTTTCAGAAGGCTACTTGGTGAAAATCGGCATGTCTTGAATGTACTCTTTCCCAGTTCTCAAAGCGATTTCAGCCTTCGCAAGTTCGCTTCCCAAATAAGCAAAGTGACTCGGCTGCGAAGCCAACCCCGACGCCGCGATTTCGCCGTAGATTACATCTGCTATCTTCGCTTTGAGGATTCGGTCAGGCTTATCCAGACCACGACTTGGGTAATGCACCGCAACGATTTCTTCGCCCAATCGGTCAACCATGATTCGGAAGGAACCCGCAGGGTCCAGCTCCACTGGCTTGAGTTTTCTAGGGTGGATTACCGTCGCCTTTTTCTCCAATTCCTTGTCATAAGGTTCCTCTCGATTCCTTTTGTCCTTGAACTTCAGCAGGTCGACGCCGAGGTCTTTAGGAACCGAACCTCGTTTCTTCGCAAGAAACATCATCTTCGCCGCTGCCACTTCTTCGCTAACGCTGCCATTCGCCTTGTTGCTTTTCTCAGTTGCCAAAAGTATACTTGCGCCGACTTCTGAGGAAAACCGTGCCAGCAACGCGTTGACGCCGACGGAGTCTGCATCCATCAGCTCAGTAACGTTGGAAACGCCAACAAAAATGGGCACATCTGGGTTTCTTTCGGCGAATTGGCGAAAAGCGCTGAACGATTCCAAAACATCGGTTGGATCAAGGATAAGGTCTGCGACACATTTTGAAACGCCGAGTTGCTTCGCGCGAATGATAATTTCTTCGAGGAAAGCCACACGTTCCTCAGCCTTCTTCGGGAATTGGCCTTTCTGCTGGTTTGTCGGAATCACGACGACGGCAACTTTCGAGACGCAAGACGCGATTTTTTCGATGTTGCCCGCGTCGCCGCTTAATACCAGGTCAGCACCTGCGAGAACGCCTTCTCGTATCTCCCCAGGGTCAAGCGAATCAATGCTGACGGGCACATCCACGGTGCATTTAACAAGCGCAACCAGCCGCCGCGCATCAGCTGGTCGGGATTCTCCTGCAATCATTCCAACATCAACGATGTCAGCTCCAGCCATAACGAAACGCCTCGCCAGCCGCTTGACTTCCGCCTCACTCATCGAGGGCGCATCGACAAGTTCAGCGAGAACACGCATCGGGAACTCTTTGCCCATTGCCAAATCGCCGATTAGCATGCTGCCGGGCGTCTTGAGCAGAGCGTCGCGGTTCCGCTCGATTTTCTCGATTTCCTCCAGAGCCTTCTTCTGAAGCCGCTCGCGGAGCAGATCGCAGGCTGGAACAATTGTTGAAAGCTTCACTTCGCCAAGAGCGTCCAGCACCGTTGGCAAATCAGCATCGTACCTAGGACCTTTGAAGGTGGGCACGCCGACAGCTTCCACGACGGCTGAGGTGTCGCCACTAATCAACCCTGGCGTAAGAATCAGATCGTAGCCCGTGAGGTCGACTTTTTTGAGGGCTTCGGAGATTGTTTTCGGCGTCAGGAACGCGGCGACGGCAACGTTCAAAGCGAGCACAGCGGTTTCAACGTGGCTTTCTTTGGCATAGCGTTCAACCGCATCTTTGGCCAGTTGGCTGGTTACTAAGAGCACCTTCATCGTTTATCACGGACGCCGCTGATTCTTTTCATCAGATCCGCCATAATCACCGAGTATTCGGAGTCAGGAGCGACACGGCGGACCACGTCGTTGCAGACGTCGATCTGCCTAAGTGATTCGTCTACCCGTTTCTGTTCTGCTTTGACGCCAGCAAGGGCTTCGACACGGGTTGCATGAATTATGGCCTCTATGGTGGCGCCGAACGCTCGACAATAAATCTTTGGGTAGTATCGCTGATTAGTGTCGATGCCGACTCTGTGCACTTTAAACATTGCGGTGGTTCTGTCAAAATCCACAGTCGACAAACCCTCAAGCGTTACCGCGACGGTTGCCTCGGCCGACCACAGAATTGGCGCCTTAACCACGTCGCCCACGGTGAACCAGTCTTCAGGCAACTTGCTCGCAGGGTTCGCGTCTTTGAAGGCTGACCTGTAGTAAACCGCAATGTCCCTTGTTAGATTCAATACGGCGGCTTTGTTGGCTTTTACGTTGGCGAGGGTTTGACTAGAATTGTAGAAGTTAACGGAGACATGCTCGTCGTCGACCATAAAGACACCCATTGGTGCAGCGTTGGATGAGCCGTCAGGGTTGTATGTTGAAACCACGGTTTCTGCAACTACCCCTTTTCGGAAGCCTAAATCGTTTAGTCTAAGTAAGTATGCCATCGACAGCCCAGTTGACCTAGAAGACCGCGAATAATTAAGTTTTGCCAAACCAAAGCAGAGCACTTCTCTTGAAGTTCGGGCTCAACCAACATCAAAAGGAAACTGCTGATTTTGCTGCGCGGAAACCATTACCAATAAATCGCCCCATTTACCATTCTTTGGCACGGTCGCTCAACCCATTGAATCAAAAAGAACCCAGCTATTTTCCCAGCCTGATTCGCGTTTCAACAGGCACTGCCATCGTTCTCGGTTTGGCAGAGGGAAAGTTAGATGCTAAACCGACGACGGTTTACCTTATGACTTACAGGAGCGGCAAGTGCACGGCCAACTGCGGCTTCTGCCCTCAAGCGCGAGGTAGCAAAAGCAGCGCTGAATTGTTGTCAAGGGTTACTTGGCCAACCTTCCCGACTTTGAATGTCATCGCGGCTTTAGGCGAAGGCTTCAGACAGGGCAAAATCAGGCGCGTGTGCATCCAAGCCCTAAACTACTCAGATGTTTTTGCCGACCTCGAAGCTGTGGTAAAGGGAATAAAAAGGGAAGCGGCAGTTCCTGTTTCGGTAAGCTGCCAGCCGCTTAACAGGGCAAACATCGAGCTTTTGGCAAGGGCGGGCGTTGACAGGCTTGGAGTGGCTTTAGACGCGGCTACCGAGACAGTTTTTAACAGGGTAAAAGGCAAAGATGCGGGGGGATTTTACACCTGGGATGACCAATTCCGTTTGTTGAACGAGGCGCAGGCGGTTTTCGGGAAAGGCAACGTCAGCACACATGTAATCGTCGGACTTGGCGAAAACGAGAAAGAAGCCGCCGCGGCGATTCAACGATGCGTCGACATGGGCGTTTTGCCTGCGCTTTTCGCTTTCACACCCGTTCGAGGAACTAGGCTAGAGAAAAATGCACCGCCGCCTCTTGAGGCTTACCGGAGGGTGCAGGTTGCCAGATACTTGATTACCAATGGGCTAACGCGGGTAAACGACATCGCATTTAACGAGGAAGGCGAAATCGTGGGTTTCGGCTTGAAAAGTGACGTTTTTGAAGAGGTGATCAATTCGGGCGAGCCCTTCCGCACTTCAGGTTGCCGAGACTGCAACAGACCATTCTACAATGAAAAACCCGGCGGACCAATCTACAATTATCCGCAAGAACTGAACCGTCAAGAAATTAGGGAAGCGAGAAGCCAACTGAAGCGGGACTAAGTAATCAGTTGGTCGGCTGTCTGCGTTGGTTTTTTCTCGTCTTTAGGAAGCTTCGGCTTTTGCCGGGTAACCTGCTCGACAAGCCGCCAGAACTCATCCATCGTGTAACCCTTCAGCAGGTCCTTCATGAGCCGCTTAACTTGGTAATACGTCATTTGGGCTTCGCCTTTGTCGAGGTTTTCCTGTGGACCTTTGATGCGTCGGAAAAGCTCATCCATCTGACGAGGAGAAGCACGGATGCCAGCTTTCTCCAGAAGCTTTTGGATTAATGTTTGGCCTGTACCCCTGCCGATGAAAATGGTAGTTTCTCTGCCAACAATCTCGGGCGGGAACGGCTCGTAAAGCAACGGTTGAGCCATCATCTCTTCGACTTCTTCCTCGACCTCGTGTGTAAAAATGTTTTCGCCGATTACGGGTTTGTGGAACTGGATAGGCATGGCGAAGGCTTTTTCGGCTGACTGAGCGAGGCGGTAGATCTTTCCCAGATCTATCCCTGTGTCGATGTTGTAGAGAAGCTCCGCTGCAGTCACAATTTCTTCAAACGGCGCTATGCCTGCGCGTTCGCCGAAGCCTGCAATGCAGGTGTGAAGGTACTGAACGCCTTCTTCCATTGCTGCCAGCGTGTTAGCTGATGCTAAGCCGAAGTCGTTGTGGCAGTGGATTGACAGCGGGATCTTGCTTCGTATAGAGTCAGGTAACCCTTCGCGGATGTGAGCCATCAAATAGCGCATCGACAAGGGTCTGATGAAGCCTACGCTGTCGGCGATCCCTAAAGTTTTTGCTCCAGCCTTAGCTGCGACTTCGAAGGCTTCCAGTATGTCTTCGAGTGTCGTTCGTGTGCCGTCGACGAGAACAAAATCTACTGTTGCACCATGCTTTTTGGCGTAGTCTATGCTTTCAGAAAGCCGCTGAAGCGCTTGAGCCTTGGTGATTTTGAGTTTGTACTGTAGATTTAGCCCGTTTATTGGTGTCTCGAGGGTAATTTCTTTTATACCGCATTCCAAGCAGGCGCTGATGCTGTTTTTTGTGGGTTCAGCGGAGGCCGTCAGTTTTACAGCGCCGAAGCTTTCGTTTACGATGCGTTTAACGTTGCGCTTTTCATCTTCAGACAACGCTGGAAACCCGACGTTGACGATGGAGACTCCTGCTTCGTCCATCAACTTTGCGAGTCTGACCTGCTCCACATAAGTCAAGTAAACGGTCGGCGCTTTGATGCCTTCCCGAAATGTTTCGTCCCAGATGAAGACACGGTCAGGAAGTTTAGGCGGCAGATTTTTTCTTAGGCGGTTGTAGTTGGCGATTAATCCTTGGGCTTCCAGCTTCTTGAATATGGTCTTTCTCATCGAGACACAATCCAGCATAATTAACGTTAAACAGCATGTTTATTCTGCTAGTTCTTATATAAAAACTAAATTATTAGCGATGTTGCGCCTTTTTCCCGCAGTTATTAGACCTTCTGTAAAACTTTCGTGTACGTTTCCGCAAGAAAGCTTCCTTGCATGGTTTACATGCAGAAGGCGCTTTGCAAAAGTCTTAAGTGCTCAGGGCGTAATGGTATATCCGCCAAGGGGTAACTGAAATGAGTAGCTTGCAAAAGACGATTGAGAAAATCAAGAATCTGGAAGCTGAAAAAAAGGGTCTTCTTTCGGAAATTGACGAGCTTAAAAAGTTGGCTGATGCAAAAGCCTCTGCCTTGGAAGTTGAGGTTGCTTCATTGCGGGAAGAAGCTAAAACGCTCAAGTCGCTGATGGCACAGGGACAAATAAGTCAGCAGCCCACCGTAGACCCAATTAAACCTGGCGTTTGAGCAGCAAACGGTTCTTTTAGCCGCTGTTTACTGTTGCTTATCGGATGGCGGATTCCGCTGTAGCAGAGTGTTCACCGCGTTTGTGAGTGCGTCGCATGCTGTTTGCCGTGGTTGTATGGATGTGTCGGTTTCGAGTCTTTCCAGCGTTTTGTGTAGGCTTTCGATTTTCTCGGTGATTTCCTGCTTCTTCTTCTCGTAGGCGTCATGTAGTTTTTCTTGGTCGGCTGCGAAGCTGGAAAGTGTCACTTCCAACTCGTTCTTCTTGGACTTCAGTTCCTGCTTGGTTTTGGCTAAGGTTTCTGCTGCCTGCTTCTTCGCGTTGAATTTGTAGAAGGGCAACTTGATCTGTTCTTGGCTTGCGGCGTCGTCTTCTAACCCGCGGATTTCCGTGCTTAAACGTTGCACATCTGCGTTTCGTTTGTTGCTGAGTTGCCTGGTTTTCTCTGCGTACTCCTTGTCTGTTTCCACTAGTAGGTGGTTGTTGTCGGCGAGTTCTTTCGCTTCTCCGTCGAGGCTTGATTCCTGAATCCGTCTTTCTGCGAGTGCGCTTTCTATGTCGAGGAAGGCCTGGGTGCGTTCCTTGGTGAATTGTTCGTCGATCTGTGTTTGCGGGTTGGATTCGAATTCTGAGATTATTTGTCGTAGGTTTACTAGCCAATCGTCGAAGTATTGGCTGAAGGGTGAAAGCGCGAAAACCTGGTTTCCCATGCGGTTTAGGCTTGCAATGGTTTTTTCGGCGGCTTGTTTAGCTGAAACTTCCGCCTGCTCTTCCAGGTATCTGCCTGCGCTTCGCTGTTTCTTCTCTTTCATTTTCTTTTCGCGTTCCGACTTTGAGATCTGTCTGGTCGCGTTTTCGCGTGAACGCGTTTGAGGTCGATACGTCATAGACACACCAGAGATACCATGAAATATTTAACGTTGACTATAGTTGCGGAAAAAGACGCGGCGTTTTAAAAACACAAAATAGGGTTGCCTGAGTTCTGTTTGAATTTAAGTCGAGACTTTTGCCTTGATGAAAGTTGCGGCTTTGAGTTTGGCTTTTTGCATTGTGCTTTTGCCACAAGAATCAGGGTAGCTCTACGAGTCGGCTGTTGGACGCGATCTCTTTACATTCGTTTTTGCTGTAACGAGCATGGTACCCCTATCGGTCACAAAAAAAACAATTTTTACATTGGAAACTTGATGTAAAAGATAGACCCCTTCCCCCGGCAGATCCCTTCGACACTGGGCTGGATTCTAGTTGGACTTTTTGATTTAGAGCTAAAAGCAAGTTGAAACAGTTTTCGCTTTATTACACAGTTCTGTGTAATTTTGGGGGGAGCCCCCTAGGTTTAGCGGTTGTTAACGGCGCCAGTTTCAGGCTTTAAATCGATAAAGCTGACAGAAAAACGCCACTCTCCAAACTTCTCACGCTGCAATCATTACACAATTGCTTATATACCTCGGGCAAGATGATGCGCTTCTCTGCCGTCTAAACGCTGTTGCGTGCCCTCAGCCGCTATGAAGAGCTCTTTTTGTGTTTTGTCTTTTGTTACAGAAGGCAAACCGTCACCCGGTGAGACCTCGGCAAAACAGATGCTGAAACAATTTTACATTGGTTTTTTGATGTAAAATTGGGGGTACCCCCTATCGGTTCAGATGCATGACGGACCCCATTTTACATTGAAAAATGTATGTAAAAGATAAACCCCTTCCTTCTCGGGTAAACGATTTTCATCAGGGCTTGATTCTGGTTGCTTTTCTGGTTTAGGGCTTATGCCTCCGTTTTAGTTGCGACTCTGGGTAGCTGAATTGCGACTTTTAGTCACCGCGCAGTATTTGGACAACAAAGAGAAACGAAAAAGAGGTCATGAAGGGTCGCAAATTATTGGGTTGTGGGGCTTGGAGAACCATTGAGGGGGGAGAAGGGAGAGCGTAAAAACATGATTTTCTCCAAGCCTTTCCACCCAACCCATTGTTTTGGTCTTGTTTTTTCTTATTCCCTCCGTAACTATAACGCTTTGAATGCTTCGAACCAGCGGTTGTAAGCCGTCAGCATGTCCAGCGACACGCTTGGTTTTCGTTCTTCGAGAATCTGCCGGAAATCGCCCATCGTGAGCGCTCTTGGTGAGGCTGACTTGTCCATGGCTTTGCCTGACTCGAAGAATTCGCCGATCAGCTTAAGCTGAGCTGACTGACACACGTCCCGTATGTCGCTTCCCGAAAAGCCCTCGCTTATCCGCGCAAGCTCGTCGAGATCAACGTCGCTAGCAACCTGCAGGTTGCTCGAGTAAATCTTGAACATGTTAAGCCTTGTAGCGTGGTCTGCCAACGGCACGAGGATACGTTTCTGGAACCGCCTGATAAACGCCCAGTCCAAATCCCACGGCTTGTTGGTTGCGCCGATGACGTAGACGTGCAGGTTCTTGCCCTTGTCCACGATGCCATCCATTTCCTTGAGGAATTGGTTGCGGACGCGGATTTCTCCGCCGACCTCGTTGCTGTGTGCTCCCATGAGCGAGTCAAGTTCGTCGACGAAGACGATTGCTGGTTTCCCATCCGTGGCGGATTTGCGGGCTGAACCGAACAGTTTGGCGACGTTCTGCTCTGCTTCACCCAGCCATTTGGACATAATGGATGCTGCGTCGATGGAGTAGAAGTTGGCGTCGATTTCAGTGGCGACCGCCGCCGCCAGCAGGGTTTTGCCGCAGCCTGGGGGACCAAACAGCAGTATGCCGCGTGGCCAACCCAGCGGGAACAGGTCGGGTCGCTGCACTGGGTAAACGATGGCTTCTTTGACGGCTTTTTTGGCGACATCTAAGCCGACGACTTCGTCCCAGTTCACTTTAGGTTTCTCGGTGACTACAAGCTCCTCGTTCTGCTTTGCCGATAAGCTTGGGCCGCTTCCACCGTCCATGGTTGCCGATCCGGCTTCGCCTTCGTTGTTCGCCGCCTCATTCATCTCAGACGAAGAAACAGCGCCTTGGAGAGCTTTGATTCTTTCCTGGTAGGCGATTGCCCGCTGCACGTATACTTTGTTTAAGCCGTATTCCGGGTAAAGCTGAACAAGCTGCAGCAATGCCTCGATGGCTTTCTGGTAGAGCGTGATTGCTCTGCCTTTTTGTCCTTGCTTGTCCAGCCGGACGGCGTCCAACGCGTAGGCTGTCGCCGCTTTCTCAAGTTCGTTTGAAGCGCTCATATGTGTCTCTCCTTTCTCCTCATTCTGGCGGTTTTAACTCGATTTTGATTTTGCCCTTCGTGCCTAAGCTTTCGAGGGCACGTTCGATTTCTTCGTTTGAAGTGTGAAGCTCATCTGAGCAACGGTTCAGGTCGATTTCTCCGTTGGTCTTGCGGACGTACTCCATCAAGATGTCTTCCAAGTTGGAGTTTTGAACGCGCATAGTGAATTCTTTGATCTCGTGCTTCTTGTAGCTGAACAACGCCTTCTCGGGGTCGAAGCCTGTTTCCTCCGTGGTTTTGTGCCCGATCACCTGTGAAGACGTGGCGGTCAACGCAACCATCTCGCGGATCGGCGTCTTCTCCTGCACCTTTGGCGCCCCAGCTGGGGGCTCAGGCAGGGTCTCAGAGATTTTCTGCTGCATGAAGCTGGCGACTTCTTTGAGGATTTCTTCGCCGCCCTCTGTCTTCCTTCCGACTGGAATCACGTTCTCGTCGGTTGTGATTTTCGCGGCGTGCAATGTGTCTTGGATGGTAGCGTTGACATTGTCCAGTTCGGAACTTACGTCGGGAAGAACTTGGAACAGCTCCTGCGAGACGCCCTGCAGCAGTTTCAGCGCGGGCTTGAGGTCGGTGACGATGTCGCCTAGCTCCTTTATGGTTTCCAAGCGCATGATTACTCGTTCAATGGCTAACTGTGTGCTGTAAAGGAACTTAACGAGTTTGCGGACTTCAGCCAGTTCCGTGGCGCATATGGCGGCTTTTTCACGGTTGTTCTTCTTCAACGCGCCCATGCACGACTCAAAAAGTATGCGGTCTCGTTCTTTCAGCCGGTAACTGGCCTGCTCCAGTTTGCCCTGCTGAATCTTAAGCGTCATGATCGATTTGGCGGCGACTTCACGGATGGGGGGAGGGGTAGGGTTGCTTAGAACTTTGACTTTGTATCCCTCCAGCGTGACGTCTCCACTCTTTTTTCTGGCGCTATATGCCAGCTTTTCCTACTTCTTTAACGTAAACAACAACGGGGGGTTCGGGCAGCTTCTGTGCTGCAACATTCACTTGTTCAGCGTAGGTTTTTGTTCGCTGAAGTGCGTCTTGTGTGTCGCCGAGGAGTACACTGGAAACTTTGCTCTTCGTCAGTTCGTAGTCGGTTTTCTCTGAAGTGGCTCTTCTCAGGGCGTCTTGTAACAGGGCGAAGGATGCCTTGTAGTTTTCTTCATCAACTTTGCCGATTTCGTGCTCGATCTCCGTGTTGGCGATTGCGTAGCTCAACGAGGTTATTTCTTCCTGGCACCTGGCGATTTCCACCGCTGCTTCGTCGACGATGACCTGGGCGTCTTTCTTAAGCGAGGCTAAGACGTTGGTGAAGCTGCTGTGAAGGTCCTGGTACACTTCAGGCGCGATCTTCTTCTTGTCGTTAAGATCCCTCAACGCTTGGTCCTTGCGCCAAATCAACGGTATCTGGTCGCATAAGACGTTGGCTTGGTTCTTGATTCTTGAGATGTAAGTGACATCAGCCCCGTTGAATTTCATGTTGTCCATGGGCTGCTTAGTGAATTGGCCATCGCCAAACTCGACGAATATCGCCTCGAATTTGCCGCTGGGTGTTAATGCGAAGGATGCAACTTTGCCGATTAGTTTACCGTACTCGTTCTTGACGGGTTTACCAATATAAAGAAAAAGATTGGAGTTAGACATTGGTGTTTTATCCTCCTACTTTTAGAATCCCTGTGTTGACTTCTCTGATTGTGGGGCTGCTGGCATTCCCGGTGGCAGATCAGGGAATTTGTCTTTGATCTTCTGCTCTGCTACTGTGGCTGCCTCGGTGAGAATTTTTGCTGCGTCTTCGTTGACTGTGTCGAAGTTGAGTGTCATTCCGCTGCCTTGGCCTGCTTCGATCATGATTCCGCTTAGCATGTTGCCGATTTCGCCGAGTTCGTTCTCTGCTTCTGGGAACACACTGACTAAGCCTGCTCTGACTGAGCGCAGTACACCTACGGCTGGGCCTAAGGTTGATACTACGTCGCCGAGTTCTGATACTGTTCGTAATCGTAATGTGATTTGTTCTAGTGCAAGTTTCGCGTTCATGATCAACTTTGACATTTTGCGTACTTCAGCGAGTTCGTTGGCGAAGACGTTTGCGCGTGCGCTGTCATGCTTTGCATAGGCGTCGACGATGCGTGCAAAGATTGCTTTGTCTCTTTGGCTGAACCTGTCTGTTGCTTGGTCAAGTTTCTGTACTTGAAGATCGATGCGTCTGACGGCGAAGTCAAGTCGTGGCTTCAATGGGCCCGGCGGCTTCACTGCGTCTTTAATGCGGTTGCTGAATGGGGTGTCGTCCCGTTTGCTTTCCCACTTTTTTGCGAAGTTTTCTGACAATTTGATTACCTCTGAAAGAGTGAAATGCCGTGGCAGAGGAATTAATATATCTAATATTGCCTGAATATGCACGTATATATGTAGGGATATACATCCTGAAAAAGAGTCCATTGATATTGCATTTTACAGTTAAAAAATTGTGCATGTGTTAGTTTGTTTTGGCAGAAATGTGTGTTATAAACTAAAAAGCGCCGAGAAGCAATGCTAAAAATAAAAAAGGTGAATTGAATGAGCAGCAGAGTGAAAGTGTTCGGTTTAATAGCTCTCTTAGGCTTTGTAGCGGGTATCATAGCCCAGGTTACCGCGACCTATTTCATTCCATGGCTAATCAGCGTTCTTCCTACGTTGGCTGGCGCGACAACCTACTTGATTTCAGGTTTCGCGGGCGCATGCCTAACAGTTGTGTTAGTCGGCGCATGGGCTTACATGACAGGTAGCAAAGACCCGTATAAGTAAAAGCCTAACCCTTTCTTTTTCCTCTTTCTTTTATCACAACCTTAAGAAAAAAAGAAAGCTGGATGATTTTGGCTTATTTGTTTTCGCTTTTCCTCAGTTTGCCGTAGGCTATCATCGGCGCGCCTAGGAAGATGAGCGCGAGCGCCCAAAGATTTGGATTGTGAAGAGGACCTATCACTTCGTACCAGACGCTTGGATGCGCGGGGTAGGCACCTGTCAGGTAGTAGTAGAAAAGGTTGAAGACGAAGTAGCCACCCAACGCGACCATGAAGACACCGACCCAAGCCAAATTCGGCAGGGCAACCCGCTTCTTAATGGCAGGATAAGTTACCACCAACGCGGAGACAGCCAACGCGAACAACCCGAAGACAGTAAGGAAAAAGCTAGCGAAGTTGGCAGGTTGCAGAACGAAGTTGAGTCCCCACTGCTCGTAAACCCGCGTGTACGGCACCGCCTCCCCCGCCCAAAGCATGGTGTAGTTGAACCAGAACATCGCAAAGAGATAGCCGACGCCAGTTAGGCAAGCCCACTTGATGACTTCATCGCTGGGTGCGTAGTCCTTAATGGCTGCTCTCATCTTAAGCAGCAACGGCGTACAAACAATAACGAATCCGAGAAGCGGGATCAACGTACCGAGGATGATGAGTATGTTGGGTGTGTGGCCGAAGTAGAACAGTTGCTGGCTGGTCGAGTTGTAGGCTATCGCTGTCAGTATCGAAGGGATAAAGGCGAGTAAGAAGACGGCTTCTAACAGCATTGCCATGCATGTGCTTTGCCGCAAGCTGAGCTTGGAGCTATCGGTTTTCCTCCAGAAAAGGTAGGCTGCCCAAACCGCGAACACCCCCGCGATGGCGCGGCTGACGATGGCAACGGAGCCGGAGACACCTTCGCTACTGTAAAAGGAAACAAGCCACCACCACGGATCATGGCGGAGGGATGTGTAAATGTAAGAGTTTGTTAACATGCCAAAGCTGTCCCGCAAGCCAGCCCAAGCGAAATAAGCATTGTATCCTAAGTAGACGCAGGCGACAACCAACACCCAAAACCTAACCGAGCCAGCGTACTTTTCAAGCATTTTTCCCATCCAATCACCGTCAGATTGCTTGGGCGTTTGGCTATTTAGTTCTACTCAAGGAACGAAACGTTCCAAAACTGGAACAGCGCCCAGCCACAGCGGATTAAGTCCGCAGTTTTTGAAGAATCGGAGGTATTTCGGCGAGGCTGGTTACAGTGAAGTCTGGCACCACGGTTTCCACGGGTCTTTCGTCCCGCCTCTTGATGTAGATAGCCTTCATGCCCGCAGATTTGCCTCCTTCAACATCTGCGTCTAACGTGTCGCCGACGAAAACCGCCTCACCAGCGGAAACGCCCAATTCATTCAGGGCGCGTTTGAAGATTTTTGGGCTGGGTTTGCGTTTGTTGACGGCGCCTGAAACAATTACGGTGCCGAACAGGTTGGTTAAGCCGTATTTTGCAAGAAGCGTGTCGGCGCATTCGGGAATGGCGTAGTTTGACACGATGCCCAGTTTGTATCGATCGCATAGGCTCCGCAGGAGCGGCTCGGCGTCTTTGTCTGGGTCAACGAACTTCAGGAATTCTTGGCACCATTCCGCACATGCAGCAGCGAGCAGAGGGCTGGAGGCGTCGCAGTTGTAGCCTAGCAGCTTTAGCGTCAACGCAAGTCGGACCTTAAAGTGGGGTTCTTCAAGGTTCAGGTCAGCCTTCGCGTAGAGTTGGTCACGAGCCTTGGCGTGTGCCTCCTGGAACTTCTCCAGCGACACGTCGATGCCGTTCTGATTGAGAAACTTGTACATGCGCGTGAGGGATGGACTGTAGAAGTCATGGTTCTTCTTGATAATCAACAAGGTATCGAACAGGTCGAACAAGACAGCTTTAATTGCCATTGGAATTTTCCTGCAACATAAGGCGGATGCAAGGTTAAAATCTTTAACTATACCTGTTCGAGCATAGTTAAGCGAATTTCCTTCAAGACTTCTTAAGGGAAACAATTGGAGAAATTAGTCAAAAAAGTTTGACTGACCTTAGTCAAGGAAGTTTTACCAACATCATTTTATACCCCATAGCTCCCATGGCAGGTTAAGGAAGAGCGATAGGATAGGTATGAACAAGCGTTTAGCTGTAATAGGGATTATTGTTTTACTTCTAACACCGTTAGTTACTCTTCAATCAACCATTGTTAATGCTCAATCGGGTAATCAAGCCCCTAAAATGGCATGGCAAAAAGTGTATGGTGGTTCAACTTTTGTCGTTTCGAATCTCATCCAAACAAACGATAGCGGATACGTTTTTATGGATGGTGGTTGGCAACATTCGATTAGTGCCGCACCAGCCACTATTTACAAGCTTGATTCTCTGGGAAATCAACAATGGAATAAAACTATCAATTACTTTGAAGCGTGGCTTAATGGTTCAGCAATTATCCAAACAAGCGATGACGGATACGAATCAGTAGGATATTGGCTTTATAATACTAACAGCCCTTATGCTTCGGGGTCAATTGGAAATGCAACTATTATTAAAACAGACTTTCAAGGCAATATACAATGGTCTGAAAATTACACGAACATACCAAGTTTAGGTACTAACCTTAACCTTCAAACCTATAGCAATGGGGCTCATTCAACAGCTGGAAGCATTAAAACCAGCGATGAGGGATATGTTAACTGGAAAGCAGGGACAATTACCAAGACTTCTTCTCAAAATAGTACTCAATGGGTTTTAAACCTTACATACGCTACAATTGACAGCCCCAACGGTACAGCTACCCTTGGAGTATTTTCGATAATAGAAACGTCTGACGGGGCACTTGCCATATTAGGAGTTGGATACCGTTTATTAGACAACGACCTTACAGGCAAAATCTATCTATATAAAACCGATTCATTCCTACCTTCACCGTCACCTACTCAACTTCCAAACCCTATATCAACAGCTATACCGCCTGCAAGCAAACCAATTTCATCGCTATTAATCATCGCAGTTACATTAACAATTCTGGTAATCATAGGAATAGGCCTAACTTTGCTTCTTTATCGTAGGCATCGAAAAACCGCTAGCTAAATCAACGGGTTTCACCGATATGGCGCGAAGTTACCTGTCCTTGTCCCAGTATTCTCTTGTCCGCAGGTACTGAACCTTGGCCTTGAGCAGGTCCATGTAGAAGCCGTCTTCGTCCGCATGCATCTTGCCCAGAATCCGCGACGCCGTCTCTGGTCCGACGCCCTTCACTTGCAGCGCCCGCACCGCATCCTTTCCGTAGCTCAAAATCAAATCTGCTTTCCGCCGCGCTTGGCTGAGCTCCTTGAGTTCTTCAGGCGTTAACTCTTTGCCTTCCCGTCTCCGCGTCAAGGCGTCGCGTAGTTGATTTACGTCCTGAGAACGGTAAAGTGGAGCCAACAAGCTTGAGCCGCATTTTGGACAGCGCGGCTCCTGTGCCAGCTCCTTGATTTTTTCTTGCCCCGTCCACTGGTTGCATTTCATGCACATCAACGCCACGGTTCTCGCGTCAATCGCCATCTTCAGCTTGTCGATGTTGTTGACGATTACGCGTTCAGGCGCCATTAACTCGGTGACCTCTGCGTATTTCGCCAAGATGCGGTAAGCAAGCGGCGTAGGCTTCTCGTAGCTGACGTAGGTTGTCACTTTGATTTTTCCAGCTGCCACGTCACGCATGATTTCCTTTGCTCTGGGCAAGTCGACTTTTTCTATCATGGCTTCGCGGATGGTTTCGCGGTAAACAGGCGTGTTGTCAAATCGAGCTTTAAGTTCGGCTTGGCGCTCGTAACTCATGGTTTTTCCACGGGGCAAAACGCCGAATCGCTCTGCCACCGCCTTCATCTTGTAGCCGAACGGGAATTTAGCTTCCAAGTATCGCCCAAAAGCAGACTCAATCGCCTCGTCGCTTAAGCCGAAAAGCGCCGTAGGCAACACGGCGATTTCTTGGTTGCTAAGTTTCCGCGCGAGTTCTATTAGGATTCGGTAGCCGTCGGTCCACCATCCCGTGATAAGTTCGCGTTCAGAAAGGACGCTGTCGAAGACGCCGCCAAATGTCTTGTTCACGAGCTCGCCGAAGCAGGCGTGGACGATGAGGTATTTGTCGTAAAACTCCAAGACAACGTGGCTTTCACTCGGCAAAGGCGCATGCTGCTTGATTTGCTCATCCACTTCGCCGATGGCGTTAAGCATGCTGTCGCGGTCAGAACCAAACTCCTTGGCTAAAACCTCAGCCGCCACAGTGACACTGCCCGTTTCTTTGAGCACCTCGGCGATGCGTTCCCTGTTGTGCCCCGTCTGCTGCGCCAGCTCGTATGGCACAGGCAGGATTTCTCCGTCCCACCCTGGCACCGAAGCGAAGGGGTCTTCAGACGGCAACACATGAACGGTTCCCGCTTCCTCTTCGATCTGCACTATGCGCCAGACTCTACCTTTCATAATGAAGTTCAAGCCGACCCGTGCGTGGAGCGCCATGAATTCGTCGCCCAACGTGCCGATTTTTCGGTCGCTGAGTATGTTTATGACTGGGTACCTGCGCTCGTCGGGTATCATTGAGAGGTTGCTGTAGTAGTATTCGCGGGTTCTGCGTGTCTTAGTCAAAACTTGGGTTTCCTCGTTGAATCTTAAGTGGTTTAGGCTGTCTAAAAAGCGTATCAGATCTGAGAGCTCGGTTTTGCTGAGGTTTCGGTAAAGATAAGACCTGCGCAGCAGACGCATCAACTCGTCGACTGTTACCTCGCCCAAGTCCATGAGGACACCCGCGATTTGGTGGGAAAGAACGTCCAACGCGTTTTCATGCATCTGGACGGGCTCAATCAGGTTGCTTTTTGCGTTTTTTATCGACGCCAAAGCTTCAAGCGTGTCGTCGGGGTAAACCGTGATTATCGTGCCTTCGGAAGCCCTGTTGAGGCTGTGTCCGCTTCTGCCGACTCGTTGAATGAGGCTGGTCACCTGACGCGGCGACATGTACTGGATGACCAAATCCACATTGCCCACGTCGATGCCGAGCTCCAGAGTGCTCGTGCAGATGATGGCTCTGAGCTGCCCGTTCTTGAAGGCGTCTTCGATGGCGACTCGCTCTTCCTTGCTGATTGAGCCGTGGTGGACGGCTATGTCGTCGCGGTTCAGTTGCGCCAGCTTATGACCTAAAACCTCCGCGACCGTGCGGCTGTTGACGAAGATAAGCGTGGACTTATGCGAGTCTACGAGCTCTAGAATTCGCCTGATCCTCGCCGCCGCCTCGGGCGCCGTCTCCAGTTTCCCAGCCAACTCGTAGTCGGCTTCTGTCGGCGAAGGGTTCTCGACGCTGTAGCGGTAAGCTTTCTCAGGCGACACTTGGATAACCGTGATTTTTCTGCGGGTGCCAGCGATGTACTGCGCGATCTCCCGCGGGTTCCCGACAGTTGCGGACAAGCCAATCCGCTGAAAGTCTCTGCCCGTCAATAGCCGCAACCGCTCAAGAGCCAACGAGAGCTGCGCGCCCCGTTTGCTTGAAGCCAAATCATGCACTTCGTCCACGACAACGAACTCGACGCTTCTTAGGTGATGCCGCATCTGGGCGCCGGGAAGAACCGCCTGCAACGTCTCAGGCGTGGTGACCAGCATAGCCGGCGGCTTCTTAGCCTGCATCCGACGCGTCTTCTGCTCGGTGTCGCCGTGGCGAACCTCAACCGTGAAGCCCAGCCGCTCGCCCCAAAGTGTCACGCGCCTGAGCATGTCGCGGTTCAATGCGCGCAGAGGCGTAATGTAGAGCACTCGAATTCCCTTCTGGCGCTGGTTTTGACTCTGCTCTTCGACCAGCTTGGAGAAGACGGGCAGGAGAACGGCTTCCGTTTTTCCACTTCCAGTCGGAGCAATCAACAGGACGCTTTCTCCCCTGAGCACCGCTGGAAAAGTTAGAGTCTGCGGCGGCGTCGGAGTCACAAACCCAAGCTCAGCTACCACTTTTCGGACGGGCTTGACGAGCAAATCGAAAACAATGGGTTCGGGCTGCATTTTCAGCTAATGGTTACTGATTAAGGCGTGCTTTAACTCTTTACCTCAAAACCGCGACACATGCCTGAAAAAAGCCGCGGTTAACGGCTCAACAGTTTTAGGTCAGCGTTGAGGTCCAAATAGGAAATCAATTTTGCAAAATCACAGAGTTGACTTTGCAAGAAAGTTAATATGCGGTAAAAACCCAGCAAAGATGGTGGTGGAACTCCCGTAAAACTGACAAGTGAACGATTGGTGGGGGGGGTAAAAACGAACTTGAAGCTTTACGCAGTCAAAAAAGGCAACCAAAGGCTGGAAAGCAACGTCCAACTGGTCGTTATAGACCTAGACAAGGGCAAACGTTACCCGATCAACTTCGTTTGCATCCTGCCAAGGTACCTGCGCCTACTTGAAAAACGTTCCAGCAACTTCGCCAGAATCTTCGGCGAAAAAAGCTTATGCATCGCAAAGAACCTTTTGGTTGACGCAAAATACGCCGAGGCAGACCCAGAAATACAAAAAGTCATCAGCAGACGAATAAGAGACATCGACCACATAAACGCAGTGGCAGGCTGCTAAAACAACTGAAGCTGTAAAGGGTGCTCTTGGAGTACTCGCCAAAAAGACGGTTTCTCTAAAAGGTGGCAATCAAGCTGTTTCAAAAGAGCTTAGCAGCTGCGGTAGCACCGTGGCATAGGCTTCACTTATTTGATAGGTAACTCTTATGCCGTCGGAGCTTCCCTTTACGATTCCTTCCATTTTGAGCCTGTTCATCTGCCAAGTCAAGCCCTGCGAAGTGATGCACAGATGGCTGGCTAACGCTCGGTGATTAACCGTGTTTTCCGCCGCCAATTTCTTGACTATTGCGCGTGCTGTGTCATGCCTTAGAAACGAAAGTAGCTTCATCTCAGTTTGCGAGAACGTTTTGGATGCGAAGAACCTTTTGAATTTGCCGTCCCGCATGAAAGAAATTAAACCTGCTTTTTTGAGGACGCCGAGGTGGAATTCAGCCGTTCCGATAGCTATGTTCAAGCCAGCGCAGATGTCTCTGAACGCGACGCCTGGGTTGGCCACGATAAAATCGTAGACTTCTGCTCGTGTCGAGTTGTTCGCTAGGACAGATTGGGCTCCGTTTGTGGCGTCGTCAAAGATGAACTGGCTAGAAAATGGCGCTGTGTAATAAGAAAAAGTCGGAAATGCCCACATGTTAAGTGGGCTTCTAAACGGCATTTCGGCGGCTAAGGGCGATTTGAAGCTTATTGGCGATGGGTTGCCTCGTTCAAGCTGGATGAAAGCAACCAAGGAGAGGGATATGACAAGTGAAAGAATCAAAGCAAGTAGCGGTTTCCGTAACGTCAAGCGAAGCGTTCCCCACAGTGGATTGCCGCTTGCCTATTTTTAAGATTATTTGTAAGCGATTGTACTAGTAAAGAGGATGCCCACGGATTTATCTTCGTCAGCCGAACAAAGTCCTCAGGGTTTTAGCTTTAAATTCTTGATGTACAGATGTATTGGCTAATTGCTATGGAGAGAGCACATGGCTTTAGACTTCGGCATAGTCCTTGCGGTTGCCGCGATGGTAAGCTGGGGAATAGCGGACTTCCTCGCAAAGAAAGCCATCGACCAAGTCGGGTACAAAATCAGCATCGTCATCAATCAAGCCGTCGCCTTCGTCCCCGTCGTCATAGTCACAGCTCTGTTCTTCAAGATGCCCAGTTTTACACCCACGCTTGCCGTTGAAACCGTTTTGGCAGGCGTAACCGGTGTCGTCGGTTACATCTTCCTGTACAGGGGCTTCGGCAAAGGCAATGTCTCCGTTGTAGCCCCCATAACCTCAAGTTGGTCTGTCATAACGGTGCTGCTTGCAGCTTTCCTCTTCGCGGAGAAGCTGAGTCCGCTCCAAATTGTGGGAGTCGTCGCCGTTTTTGTCGGCGTCTTTTTCGCGTCCACGAATCTGGCTGAGCTAAAGAAGAGCATCAAGACAGGCGGGTGGGCTGCGGGAGCGGTGGATGGCGTCGTAGCGATGGGGGCGTGGGGCGTCAGTTACGCGTTGCTCAAGCCGATTACGGCGGCGTTCGGACCAGTCATGGCGCTTTTCCTGCTCAAAGCTCTCGCCATCGCAACCATCCTTTCGTTCACGGGACTGGCAAGAACCAAGGTTTCAATACCGAAGAAGATGATTTTCTTGTTCCTCGCAGTGGCGGGGTTACTGGATTTCTTCGCCTACTTAGCCTTCAACTTCAGCTTGAACACGCAATACGTCTCCGTCGTCTCGGCGATTGTGGCAACTGCACCCGCGATAACGATTGCGCTTGCCTACGTTTTCCTAAAAGAAAGAGTAGTAAACAACCAAAAGCTCGGAATAATAGCCATCCTAGTCGGCCTGGTGCTCATTTCCCTAACTTAAAGTCAACGAAAAATCAAAATCCTCATCTTTCCCGCTTTGCGGAATTCACAACAAGCGAGATCAAGAAGTCATCCGTTACGGTTCCAAAGGCACCTTTTTTGGTCGATTCCTCGTCGAATCTTTTGACGCCGTCGGGTTTCAAGCCAGGCGATTTTATGGCGAAGGGCACCGGGATTCTTGAATGTGTTCCCGTACTGACAGGCGTTGGGTGGTCAGGCGATATTGAAATCACGTATGGCTCTTTTAATCTAGCAAGGATTCTGCCCAGCAGCCGCTTGTCTAAATCCTCAATTGTCTTCTTTTTTAGCTCGGGATCTTTAGCATGACCTGCTTCGTCTGGCGCTTCGACATGGACAAAAACCAAGTCAACGGTTTCTAGCGCTTTCAATGCAGCGTCTGCTTTACCCTCGTAGTCGGTGTCCCATAGGCCGGTGGCGCCGGGAACATCAATGACTTGCATGCCTGCGTACGTGCCTATGCCCCTGACTAAGTCAACTGCGGTTATGACAGCGCCTTTGAGCCCGAACTTCTTCTTGAGAGTTGGCATTGAGGGTTTTTTTCCGCCTCCCCAAGGCCAAATCAGATTGCCCGGTCTTTTGCCCGCCTTTTCTCTCGCTACGTTGACGGGGTGACTACGCAGAACATCTCTGGACTTGGCAATCAAATCCCTGAGCAAACTAGCATCTTCTTTAGCGTCGGGCGCTTTGGCTTTCGGAAGGATGTCTGAAATTTTCACTCCGATGGCATCGTGCGGCGGCACGCACTCGATAAGTTCAGGATTTGGGAAATTGCGGAGAATCAGGAAGTGGCGGTAGCCGCATCCCGAGTAGAACTCGATTTTACCCGGTTTGTTGAGAGCTTTGCCGACGGCCTCCATGAGCTCTTCGCCTTCTTTGGTGGTGATGTGCCCTGAAGAGTAGTCGAGGATGGCACCTTTTTCTTCGGTTATCACGTTGCATCGGTAAGCTGCGTCCTTTGGTCCAAGCTTTATGCCTCGGGAAGGCGCCTCAAGTGGGCCTCTACCCGTACAGTAAATCTTCGGGTCGTAACCCATCAGCGAACAGATGGCTGCGTCTGAACCAGGAGTCATCCCGTCGGGAACCGTTTTGATTAATCCGCTTCTGCCTTGCGCTGCTATGGAATCCATGTTGGGTTTGTATGCTGCTTGAAGAGGCGTTTTGCCGCCGAGTTCAGGGACAGGCAGGTCAGCCATTCCGTCCCCGACGACGAGGATATACTTCGTCTGATTCAACTCCAGTCTTGCGTATGTTTGCTTCTTTGCTTTTCAAAATAATGCGTTCGTGTATTTAAGCGCAGAAAAATTCAATGCTAAAAACAGGCATGGAAAATAAGGAAAAATGATTGTGGAAATCTACGGCATGACTACTGCGCCGATCAATGTAATGGTTGTTATGGGCTTAGACTGCTCAATTTGACCATTTGGAAGATAGTATCCTGGGTTGTCTTCTACAGCGACATTTGAGATGGCCATAACGACGTTTTGACCGTAGATCACTTTTCCAAAGACTGTGTATGAAGTGTCAAAGGTCGCGTATTTGTTGTTGTTGTTCGCCACGTTAATAAAGAACTGCGTGCTCGCAGAGTTCGGCTGACCGGTATTCGCCATCGCTATCGTCATGTTACTATTCACGTTGTCGTTGCCTATCTCGTCTTTAATGGTTGGCTCTGTAGTTTTGCCTTCTCCACCCTGTATCATAAAGCCAGCAATGACCCGCATGAAGGTAGTATCGTTGTAGTATCCGTCCTTGACCAAATTGACGAAGTTGGCTGTTGTTATTGGCTTATCATTTCTCAGCTGGATGACGACGTCACCTTTGGAAGTGATGAAGAGAACTTTTGTGCTACTTGTGCTGTATTCGCCGGCAGGGGAAGTAAGCGGCGTCACAGAGGGATATGAACTATTCGAAGAGAAAGAAGAGGTCGTGGGAGAAGCAGTCGGCGTCGGCGAAGAAGTGCTCTTCGGAGAACCAGCTTTGAGTAAACCAGTTTGCGTAATCAGCACCGCTGCGACAACAGCAATTAATATCACAGCTACGATTGCCCAGACAGCGCGGTTTCTGTTTCTCTTTCGCGTTTGAGGATTGTAAGTTTTGACTTTGACGTTTCGTTTGGAGCTCATGCCGAGCATTATACTGGATTTTTTATTTAAATGTTTCAAATATAGAATTTAGAATGTCTATGCAATCGCAGGTGCTAGAAACGGCACTCTGGGTGATCAAAACTGGTGGTTAAGCGTTGAGCTTGGGAACATTTTTATTGCATTTTCATTTCTACATTGATGCTCACCCACAGCGGGAAGAGAGTCAATCTTAGTCAAGTTGAATCATTATGGCCGAAAGCGAATACAGCGTTCACATCGATTTCGAAAAGATCAAAGCTGAAGCTGAAAAACTTCAAGGTGCCAACGGCGAAACGAAGGAAAAGATTTACGCTTTCCTCAATTCACTCAGAGAAAACACCGAAAGAGTTGAGCCTACACTCAACAAGGAAACCAACGACGAACGTGAGCTTTGGGAAGATTATCGGCAGTTGCAGAGGGAGAAACTGGCTGTTTTGAACCTTTCCCACCAATGGGATTACTTGGTCGAACCATTAAAGGAGGCTAATCCTAGGCTGGATTTCCTGATTAAAGACGCCATTGAAGAGTTAAACGAACATATCAGTGTGCTGGCGGAATCGCATCGCGCGCACATAGACATACTTGAAATTTACAACACGCGCAAAATAGAAGTTTTAGCCCTCGTCATCACTGCAGTCGTCTCATACATTGCAGTATGGGAATTCTTCGTTCGAGACCTGCTGGTCAACCTTTTTTTCCCTTTCGGCTTAAGTCCAGGGTTAAACTACCTACTTGTCGCGTTAACTCTGGTGCCAGTTTTCGCCATTTTAGCATGGACTTGGTTTAAACGAAAAAGCTATTTCTAAGGGACGCAATTTAAACTCTGAGCGCTTAAATTGTGGGGAGTTTGAAGCAGTACCGAGGCCACTGTGGCCAATGCTGGGATGTGCTGCATGCGCCGAAATCCAGCGTCAACTTCATGCCGATTTTCAGCTTTTCCTGCGCTACGCAGTTGATCATGCCTGGAACTTTCAAGCCGCCTTCAAGCTGAACGATGCCGACGGCGTAGGGAGTCAACGCTTGGAACTGCTCGGGCGCCACATGTATGACTGAGTAAGTAAGCAACTTGCCTTTTCCTGAAATGTTGACCCACTCGAACTGTTGCGAGAGGCAGTTGTCGCAGATGGGTCTTGGTGGCAGAAGAATTTTGCCGCATTTTTGGCATTTCGCAGCCATCAACTTTTGCTGCTGCAGGAACTTGTAGAATTGCTCGATTGAGAAGGGTTCTTTCTCGCTCATTTAGCTGTCTCTCCTGTAGATGTGGACTGCCGCCGTGGCGCCTGACCCGCCAACGTTATGCGTCAAAGCCAACTTGGCATCTTTCACCTGGCGTTTATCCGCTTGATCCGTCAGCTGCAGGTACACTTCGTAGGCTTGCGCCGTTCCCGTGGCGCCGACGGGGTGCCCCTTGGCTTTTAGGCCGCCGCTTGTGTTAACGGGCATTCGCCCACCCAAACGGGTTTCACCGCTCTCCAGCAGTTTGCCGCTTTCGCCTTCGGGGCAGAACCCAAGGTCTTCGTAAGCGATGAGCTCTGCGATGGTAAAGCAGTCGTGGACTTCAGCGAGATGGATGTCCTTTGGCTTCGCGTCCGCCATTTCATAAGCCGTTTTAGCAGCAAGTTTAGTAGCGTTGAGTGAGGTGAGGCTTTTGCGTTCGTAGAGACCGATTGTGTCGCTGGCCTGCCCGCTACCGATTATGTGAACTGGCTCGTCCGTGTATTTGCCTGCCAATTCAGGTCGCGTCAAAATCAGGCAACTGGCGCCGTCAGTTATCAGTGAGCAGTCGAACAACTTAAGCGGCCAAGCCACGTAACGTGACGACATGGCTGCTTGCAGTGTGATTTCCTTCTGCATGTGCGCTTTGGGGTTGAGGCTTCCGTGAAAGTGATTCTTGACAGCAACCGCCGCCATCTGTTCCTCGGTAGTGCCATACTTATGCATATGCGCCGTCGCCATCATCGCATACAAGCCTGGGAAAGTAATTCCGTTAAATTGCTCAAACGGGTAATCCGACGCCATAGCCAAGTACTCAGTGACCTCAGCCGTGGTGAGATGAGTCATTTTTTCGACGCCGCCGACTAAAACCACGTCGGCAAGCCCAGACATCACCGCGTAGATTCCCGAACGCAGCGCTGCACCTGAAGACGCACATGCTGACTCCGTTCTTGTGGCTGGAACGCCCGCCAGTCCCGCCCAATCCGCCGCAATCGCGCCCATATGTCCCTGATGCTCGTAGGCTTCGCCCATTTGGCCGATGAAGACGGCTTTGACGTCGCTTTTCGGGTTAAGCTTTGGGCATCGGCTGAACGCTTCTGAAGCTGCTTCCGCGAAAATTTCCCGCGCAAGTAACCCGTCGCGCTTGCCGAATTTGGACATGCCTGCGCCTACAATGCTGACGAGCGGTTTCCCATTCAAGCCCTATGTTCCTCTCGATGCCAATAAACAGATGCCGACGCTAAATAAAAACTATACAACAAAAACTCTATTGATTACCCCAAAAATCGCGTGGCAAACGGGTTGGCGCGCTATTTCTTCTTGCCAAAGCCGAAAAGCGAACGCTTGGGTCTTTTACAGTAGGGCAGTTTGCCCTTCGCCGCATGATAATGCGTACACTCATCGCATTTGCCATGCCTCTCGCATTTATTCTTGGGGCAGGGACAATCGGACCGAATCACGACATTGAGGTAGCGGATTTTTCTTTATACGGCTTTTCCAAAAAATCTGCTTTCAACAATTTGTTGGCTGAATACAACATATTTTTTTGTAACAATACAACGGTCTTAAACTAAAGGTCGGTGACGTATATTCTTAGAACTAAGATAGGCATAACTACGACTGCGCCGAAAAGAACTGCGGTTAGTGTCATGACCTGTAGTGCCCTGTCGATGTGCTGGGGCGTGATGCCGTGATTATCGCCCAGCGCGTAGTGCCCCGGCTTTTCTAGCTGCGTGTCTAGTGCACCCGCCATCGCCGAAATCGTCCAGCCTGCGTTGACGCTGACGGTTTTCGATTTGTCCCGCTGAAGGATGCGCCATGATTCTCGCCAGTTCTCACGAAGCAGGAAAGCGGAAGCAACCATGAGGTAGGCTGTAAGCCTCGCTGGGATGTAGTTGGTTATCGTGTCTAGGTTCGCGCTGAACCAGCCGATGTTCTTGTTTTCAACGTTCTTGTAGCCGACCATCGAATCCAACGTGTTTATGACACGGTAAGCGAAGGCTCCTGCCACACCGAATATGGCGAAGAAAAAGAAGGGTGCGGTTATGCCGTCGGTTGTGCTTTCAGCTATGGATTCAACCGCCGCTGACGTGATTAGCCGTTCGTCGAGCGTGCTTGGGTCTCTTCGCACGATGTAGGGCAACCATCTTCTGGCTTCCGCCAAATCATTCTTCTTCAACGCGGCAGCAATCGGCTTCGTGTATTGTCCCATGCCTCTGATGGCGAAGGTTGCCTTGAACAGGACCGCACCCACTATTATGTAGGCGATTTGACCGTAGAAGCCGAGGGACCTGATCCAGAAAAGCAGCAAGAAAACGGGCACAGCAACGACAGCCATAACCGCAACGGCTAAAACTACGCCGTTGGCTTTTTCGACTCGGGGGTTCTGGTTCTTCAGCCTCGGCTTAAGGTAAGCGATGATTTTGCCTATGCCGATGGTCGGGTGAATTCTGTCAGGGTACTCCCCGAAGACAATGTCGATCAAGAACGCCAAGACGAAGATGAGGGCGGAGTCGGCGAAGAGGGAGAGGTCGAAGGAGAACATAGTTAACCCTCAAGCGTAGGCATGCTGATTCTTCACTGTCCGCCTTAGAGATTCAATAAGTCGTACGTTTTCAGGGTGGGTTTTCACGGCTACGCGAATGTAGTATTGGTCCAGCCCGTGGAATGAGGCACAGTCCCGAATCAAAATGCCCTGCCGCAAAAGTGCCCTAGCCAGTTCAGCGGAGTTTAATCCTGACTTTCGGATGTCGATGAAGAAGAAGTTTGCGTCTGCCTGATGGACCTTGAAGGAAATAAATTGTTTCAACTCAGTTAGGAGCCAAGTCTTCTCTTTCTTGATGAGTTCACGAGTCACTGTCAAATGCTCTTCATCTTTTAGTGCTGCCACGGCGGCTGCCTGAGCAAGGCAGTTAACGTTCCACGGAATCTTGGCGCACGACAACACGTTGACGACTTCTTCACTTGCTATGCCGTAGCCGACACGCAAACCAGTTAAGCCGAATATTTTGGTGAAGGACCGCAATATGAACAGGTTAGGGTAACGCTTGACTTTGCTTATCAAAGAAAGGGCTTTTTCGTTTTCCACGAACTCTAAAAAGTCCTCGTCGAGAAAAACCAGCGTGTCCTGCTTCAGAGCCGCCTCAACTATACCCGTGAGGGTTTCGTTCGGGATGAGGGTGCTTGTGGGGTTGTTTGGGTTGCAGAGGAACACGATTTTGGCGCCTGCCAACTCGCGCTTGAAAACCTCCGCGTCAACGTTGAAGTTCGCGTCAAGCCTGACGAATTTAACGGCTTCGCCAGTCTTCCTAACCGCGCTCTCGTACTCGCCAAAAGTAGGGGCTGGAATCAAGGCTGTTTCTCCCTTTTTGAGGAAAACTTCGGCGAATAGGTACATGAGCTCGGTGGAGCCGTTTCCGACGACGACGTTGTCTTTGCTGACGCCGCTGAAATGACCGGCGATTGCTTCCCTAAGCTGGTTACAGTTAGAGTCGGGGTAAGCCGGAATTTCAGTGAACGCTGCCTTAGCTGCTTCAAGCGCCTTTTTGGATGGACCCAACGGGTTCACGCTTGAACTGAAATCCAGAATTTCCTCGCGTTTCAGCCCGCTTTTGCCCGCCGCATCCAGAACCTCCCCACCGTGAACACACGGCTTAAGGTTCTTCATGTTTTCTTTGACCAAATCTTCAACAGGCTTCATGGGGTTCAATCCTTCAGTCAAACAGGGCTGAATGCGATGTTTTCTCTCTGGCGTAAATCATATAAAGGTTTAGCTGGCCCAAGCGAACCCGGAAAAACACCTATCAAAGACTAACGTCAGAAGCGAAGAACCGAAGGCAGCGGATAAGCACTTTGTAGACATACAAAAGCTTTTTTGGGTTGGCCAAGGAGATGTAAAATGGAAGGTTTTGGTTGATGAGCGAAACAAAAGACAAGCATAACATGGATTTGCTTAAGGAAATGGTTAACGAGAAGAAACCAGGTGAACCTGTGGAGGAAGTTCTTTCCACGTTCTGCCAGCGACAAGGAGTAGCCATGGGCACCTGCCGCGTCTACTACAACAAGCTGGTTAAGTCGGGCGAAATCAAAGAAAAATAACGTTTAAGTTTTAACCCTCCTAAGTATCCAGCGAGGGCTCAGCGTGAAGGAACTTGTATTCGTAGGTTTAGGATTAAATGACGAAAAAGGCATCAGCGTCAGCGGGCTAGAAGAAATAAAGTTTGCTGAATACGTTTTCATGGAGTTGTACACAAGCCTGATGCCGGAGTTTAGCTTGCCGAGGTTCGAAGCCCAATGCGGCAAACACGTTACCGTGGTCTCGAGGAGCGACTTAGAGGAAGAAAACGGAGCCGCGATTTTGCAAGCCGCCGAAAAAGGCAAGGCGGTGTTTCTCGTTCCAGGCGACCCCTTCATCGCCACGACCCATGTCACCCTTAGAATCGACGCGGAAAAGCGGGGAGTTAAAACCCGTATTGTCCACGGCGCATCCATCATCTCGGCTATCGTAAGCCTTTCTGGGCTGCATAACTACAAGTTCGGGAAAACCGTTACCGTTCCCTTCCCAGAAAACCTCTCGGCGACCCCCTACGACGTCATCGTTCAAAACAAGAATGCCGGGTTACACACGCTTTGCTTGCTTGACTTGAAGCCGTCCGAAGAAAGGTTTCTAAGCATCAACCAAGCCGTCGCTTCGCTTTCTGAAGTGGAAAAGAAAAAGAAGGAAGACGCCGTTGTAGCTGACTCGCCTGTGGTCGGCGTCGCTCGAGCGGGAAGCAGAAACCCCACGTTAAAAGCAGATTTCGTAAAGAACATCACAAATTTCAATTTTGGACCGCCGCCCTACAGTCTGATTTTCCCAGGTAGCATGCATTTTATGGAGACTGAAGCCTTAATTGCATTTGCGGGTGCCCCAGTGGAGTTTCGGAGGCTTGTCAAGTGAGCGCAGAGGCGCTGGCTGCGAAGTACATCGGCTCAGCTGAGAAAGTACTCAGAGAACTGGAGCGGACAAAGGACACCGTTACAGTTTCTGAGGCGGATACGGCTAAGATTCTGCGTTGGGCTTCTGACTACTTGGAGGACGCAAAGTATTATAAGGCTCAGGGAAAGTTTGAAACAAGCTTAACCTCGGTGGCTTACTGCGAAGGGCTCCTTGACGCATTGAGGTTGATAGGCGCAGTGACGTTTGAATGGCCGACAAGTCAGGAAAGAAAAAAGTTGTCTTAGCATCAGGAGTGTTTGACCTGCTCCACCTGGGGCACGTCAAGTTTTTAGAGGATGCCAAGAAGGCAGGTGGAGAAAACGCTGAGTTAATAGTTGTTATCGCTAGGGACAGCACGGTTGAGAAGACGAAGGGCAGAAGACCAATCATGTCTGAGGATCAGAGATGCCAACTGGTTGAGGCATTGAAGGTGGTTGATAAGGCGGTGCTTGGCTACGAGAAATTTGACGTAGGTGAAATCATCAGCGACATAAAGCCCGACGTAATCGCTTTGGGATACGACCAAGAAGACATGGCAAGGCAGGTTCTGGACTACGCGAAGGCTCACGAATTGAACGTCAAGGTTGTTAGAATCGGCAAGTTCAAGGAGAATACTTTAGATAGCTCATCGAAGATTAAGCAGGAAATAATCAACAAACTGTCAACCTAATCTGGTTAACCCGATGAACTGCGAGAAGTACAAGCCAACATACATTCTGATAGCCATCAACGCAGCAGCTTACGTTTACACTTCCATGGTCGGTGGAAACTGGCTGAACACAAACTTCAACGCTATACCGCCACTTTACCAGTTCAACTTTGAAGTGCTACACGGTTCGTACTATCAGCTTCTTACATCCATGTTCATTCACGCGTCAATCCCGCACATAGTAGGCAACATGCTTTTCCTTTTCATCTTCGGTCTGAGAGCAGAAGAAATGTTTTCGTTGCCCGAGTACCTTGGAATTTACCTCGTCGGCGGCTTAGTCGGCAACGTTCTCTCGTTGGCATTCGGACCCAACTTCCTGTCCGTGGGCGCTTCAGGCGCGATTTTCGCGCTTTTCGGAGCATGCGTCGTCTATGATAGGCATTCAGTTCGTCAAAGCATTCTGGGGGCGCTCGTCTACGCGTTCTTTCTGCTTTTCCTCAGTGGACTGGGAACAGGCATAAACGATCTAGCGCACCTCGGCGGCTTAGGCTTCGGTTTAGTCGTCGGCTACTTGATAGCTTCAACACGTAAACCACAGCAAGAAGTCTCCATCAGGTACAAGCATCCACTCTACCCGTTCTAGCTTACTGGGCAATGGAGATTTCAACTTTTACTTTGTTCCCGTCTTTAAGGTTTAACTGTTTGCGCAGGCAGGCAGGCGCAATGATTTCCAGCACTGAAACATCATAGTGGCTTCGCAGTGCCGTCACCAAGGCGCCTTTGACCTTGTTGTCGATTACAACGGGGTAGCATTTCACTAAGCCAAAGGAACGGTCTTCGTTCTTGAAACCCGTGACTTCGATGGCTGGGTACGCTTCCAGCTCCATACGGGTTTTGATGTCGTAGTCCGCCGTCAACTTTAGGTTAAGAGTGCCGGGATACGGGTCAAAACCCAGTTTTTCAGTGAACTGTTTTCGATAGTTTTCTTTGGAGATATAGTATGCGCCTTCGCCCAAGCCAGTGAAGACCTCTCCTTCCAGCGTCACGGAGGGGGGGTAAGATTTTTCTACAAGAGACTTCAGGCTGGAGTACAGCTTCTGCAACTCTTTAACGCCTAATTCTTCGATTCTGATTAAGCTGCCTTCGGGGGTGATGTTACGTTGAATCCAGCCTTTGCGTTCAAGCTCGATAAGGTAACGCGACGCGGTTTGCTGCGAAAAACCAAGTTTCCCCGCTAAGTACTCGGTTGAGATCTTAGCGGTCCGGCGGTAAGCACCCATCTCCGCAAGCTTCAGCAACATGTAGATGTGTTGCCAATCATGTTTTTCGCTCAAAGCCTCTCTCCAGTGGGTTACAGAGTAAGCAGATAGAATATTTAAGCGAGTCGAAAGGTCTGACCAAAACCCAAATTTAGAAAAGCGAATTCTAGTAAATATCAATCTTGCTTTAGGGAGAATCAACCTAAAAATGGGAGAAGCCTTCTTGAACATTTTCGAGGAAATGGGCGCTTATTGGGCAGAGATAGCCGACCAAAACCCGACTCAAAGACAGACACAATTCATGAGAGACACGTTGAAGCCTACTGGGCGGGTTCTGGATCTTGCTTGCGGTACGGGACGTCACTTAATTCCCCTCAGCAAAGAAGATTACAATATAGTTGGGTTGGACACGTCTCTGCGTCTTCTCAGAATAGCCAAAACTCGACAGAGTGGCATCCAGCTAGTGAGAGCCGACATGCGTCGCCTGCCCTTTAAGTCTGAAACGTTCGCCGCCGCAGTAAGCATGGATACGAGCCTCGGGTACCTACCATCAGACCGGGAAGACACACAAAGTCTCAAGGAGCTTCGGCAGACGCTTGAGAAAGAGGGTGTTCTAATCGTTGACGTTTTCAACCGGGAACAACTCACCCGAAAATATGCAAAGAGAAGACAGGTCAAGTGGATTTTTCTGCCCCTTCTACTGAAACTGAACGGTTTGGGAGAGCGGCTGCTTTTTCGTTTTTTCAGTTGGCGGGAGTACCCGAGTTTCTTTCTGCTGCAGAAGCGGACGGTGGATACCGACGGCTCGAAGCTCCGCGATTTGTGGATTGTCTGCGACAAGGCTGACGAAAAAATGAAGGTTTTCAAGCATGCGGCGCGGCTGTACGAACGGAGAGTTTTGGAGAGACTACTAGAGCAAGCTGGCTTCGCAGTCGGTCATGTATACGGTGGCTACGGTGAAGAACAGTTCAGTCCAGACTCGGATAGGCTCATTTTGATTGCAAGCGCCAAATCGCCTAAAACTTAGGTAGTCAGGAAGGGGTTGACTCTTTTCTCTTCGCCAATTATGGTTGTTGGTCCATGCCCAGGGTAAACGATTAAGTAATCGGGTAGACCTGCGAGCCTCTGCAGGGACAACTGCATGTCTCCGTCGGAGCCGCCTGCAAAATCGGTTCTGCCTATGCCACCTGCAAACAGCGTGTCGCCCGTGAAAACCAGCCGTTCGCCTCGGAGGCAAATGCCGCCAGGAGTATGCCCAGGCGTATGCATAACCTTTAGAGATTCGTCGCCGAACTGAATCAAACTGCCCTCGTCAAGCAGAACTGTTTGTGGAAAACTCGGGTTCTCCAAAACAGCGAGGGAACCCGCGTCCAAGCGATGAATACAGATGGCAACGTTGTATTTTTCCTGAAAAATGGCGTCACCGTTAATGTGATCCGAGTGGCCATGCGTGTTCACGATCAACTTCACGTTTAAGCCTGCTTCGGCTATGTACTCCAAAATTTGGTCAGCCTCCAAAGAAAGATCTATTCCCGGGTCTATGATGATGGCGTCTTTCGTCTTTTGGGAGCTGACGACGTAGCAGTTTGTCGACAAACTGCCGACCGTGAAAGTCTCAATAAGCATCGAAACCAACTATTCGATTAATGCACAGAAGACGAAATAAACTATTTCCTCGCTCCACACAGGAAAAACATACGCCTTGCTTACACAAACTTTAGCAATGAACTAAACCGAGGCAACAACAAGCAGGACTGACAGGACAAATAAACAGGAATTTCAGAAGCGTCTCTTCGCCATTCTAAGCGTCGAAACCTGCTTGAAAGCCAGTTATTTTTATGATACTTCCACATTTGCCGCAGGAAACGACTAACTCAGCGAGTTCATCGTTGACGACCTTGGTATCGACAATTTTGTAGTTTGTCTCCGATTCGTCGTCAGGTGAAATCTGCGTTCCGCATTTGGGGCATGAGAAAGTTCCGTCGCCCTCGATTGCCACTAGGTTTATTGTGTAGGAGGAGTTCTTTTTGTCTGGCTTTTTCATCATCATTTTATCCCACTTCGGTTTTTTCTCGTTCTCTGAGTCTCTTTTTCTCTGTGTTAATTAATTAACAGTTATGAATTTCTAGTCTGTATGCCGGATACTTTTAAGATTTTACCCAAAAGGGGCAAAATATGGAATGTGTATTCCGCGACTTAAGCAGACGATTTCGCCTTCTCTTGTTCGAATTTTTCGGGTGAGATGTAGTCGCCGTATTTTTCTTTAGCTTCTAGCAGGCGTTGCCGCTGTAGGTAGAGGATTCCGAAGAGTTCCAGCGGTGTGTCGGTGACGTTTTCTTGGTAGAAGCGTGAGACCCGCTCGATCTTTGCCAAGTTCTCTGGGACGCGAATTGTGAATTGTTTGACGTAATCTTCTTTGGTGTAGTTCTTGTTGAGGACCTGCTTGAAAAGCCTGTGGAGATCTTCGTATTTCGGTATGTACCCAGTTGGAGTTTCAACCGCGTCGACTTCGTTGTGTACTCTGAGCTCCATCCATTTTATCCAGACATGCTTGTCCTGGGTGCCGTTTACGTATTTGCCGTTGCCGACTTCTTTGAGGAAGTAGTTGACGCCGAAGATTATTGGTCGCTTCTTGAGTTTCCTGCCGAAATCCAAGTTGTTATGAACGTTTTTGCCCAGCGGAATCGAGATAAAGTCCTGTATGCTCATCATGTTGATTTCTGGGACGCCTTCTTTGCCGACGGTGGCGAATGTTGTTACCGTCTCGAGTGAGGCGCCGTATGCGATGATACCGTGTTCCCAACTGAAGCTCTGCTGAACGGGCACGTAAGCCTTGTAGTCACGTCCACCATACATTATGCCGCCAAGCTCGACGCCGATGGGGTTGTGAAGCTCTGGGTCACAGTTATCAAGCGCCTTAAGCGCCAGCGTGTAACGGGCGTTTTTGTTGGCGGGTGGAACATCGTTACCGTCGCTGTCTTTTTTGCCGTCGAACCATGCGCCCGTGTAGTTGCAGCCGTCTTTGGGAAGTTCCTGTCCCATGCCGAGCCAGTAGGGTTTGCCGTCTTTGACCAACACGTTGGAGAAGATGATTTCGCCTGGCTTGTTGAGCAGCTGGTAGATTAATGCGTCGTCTTTGGGGTTGACATCTTGGATGATACCGAATATTCCTGATTCAACGTTGACCGCGTGCGCGGCAGAGTCAATGTCCCTTATGTAGGCGATGTCGTCGCCCAGAATCGTCTCGCCTGGAAGCATTGCGGTCGAGGTTTTCCCGCATGCACTAGGAAACGCCCCTGCAAAGTAGGTTTTGCGTCCGCCTGGACCCATGACACCCATGAGCAGCATGTGCTCTGCCAGCCAGCCTTCGTAGCTTGCCTTTCGAATGGCTAAGCGAAAAGCAAGCTTCTTGAAGCCCACGCTGTTACCTGCGTACTGGGTGTTGACGCTGTAGATTGTGTTGTCCATGTGGTCAATGTAGACGCACTTTTTGTTGTAGTCGACGCTTATCATGTCGCCGTTGAGTTTTCCCGCTGAATGAAGAACGCGGAGGAACTCGCTTTTTGGCCCCGCTTTCAGAAACTCCTCGTATCCAGGGCGGTAAAGCAGGTTCTCTGAGTGGGCGACGTACCATGAATCGGTGCATTGAAGACCGAGAATGGTGAAGATTGAATCTTGGGGTCCGAGGGAAACGAACCACACAATCATGGTTTTACCTTGCATGGAATCCCGCAGTAAGCCCCTGACTTCTGCCAAGCCTTCCTGGCGGTCCATTTGGTTTAGGGCTTTGCTCAGGACTATGCCTTTTGGCACAAGATACTTGGTGGCTTGTCGGTCTCGTCCCTGATCGTACTCGCCGTCAAAATGCACGGTGTGCCCACTCATAGTCAGGATTGCTTGTTCTTCGCCTGTGGAGATTGCCATTTTGCGGACGTAGGCGATGTCTTCAGCGGAGTCGCTACAGATGAATATGTCTTTTGGTTGGCAGAGGTCGCTTTCTTTAGCGATGAACTCGTGAACGTTCGGGTTGTCTATAGCGCTTAGTTTTTTGAAGTCAGATTCGCTGAGCTTCGGCTGAAGCGCTTCAAGGTAAGGATTCATTGTGGCCATTTCTGTTCCCTTCAAACTCCAACTACGATGCAGTTAACTTGTTTTCCTCTCTGAAAGTTGTGTAAGTAAAGATAAACTTTTCGCAATTAAAAGAAAAGTTGAGGATTGTATCGTTCTCCAATTTGTTTCTTTACACAGAATCAGAGTTCGTTTACAGTTCCAGGAATCCTCGGGAACGGCTGACACTCCGCTACGTGCTTTACGTCTGCGAGCCAGCCGACTAGTCGCTCGATGCCTATGCCTCCACCAGCAGTGGGTTTAAGCCGTCCTTCCTTAGCCATAGTCAGAACAAGCTTGTAGTTTTCCTTCTTGACTTGGTCGCGCTCAATCTTCTTTGAGATTTTGCTGTATTCCCATTCGCGTTTAGCACCTGACAGAACTTCACCGAACTGCGGCAGGAACAAGTCGTAGTTGTCCCACTTGCCAGTCTTGAAGTCTTCGAAATCGTAGAATTCCCGCGGAATGTTCATGACCCAAACAGGTTCCTTTGCGTCCTCAGCAACGCCTGCTTCCCAGCCACCAGCACCATATTTTGCTTCAAGTTCCACGCGGTCGTAGACTTTGAACGGAGCCTTCGGCACCTTAAGCGTGTCGCATCGGCATAAGGTTGTCAATTCGTCTTTCATGTCGCTCTTCACGTCTTTTACCAGTTTGCAGAGTGCCTTTTCCACGAGTGACATAACGTCTTTTGAGGTTGCGTCTCGGGCTTCGAAGTCAAGCTGGGTGAACTCGTAAATGTGTTTGCCTGTCTTGGCGCGTTCAGCTTTTTCGATGCGTATGTTGGGTGAAAGTATGAAGAGTTTCGGGTAGGCGGTTGAGGCGGCGACAAGTTTGTGGATGATCATACTGGCTGTCGTGCGGACGGGTTTGCCGTAGATGTCCACTTCGATTCGTTTCTCTATGGATGCGCCCGGGTCTGGCCACAATGGGTCTGTGCTTTGACTTAGCGCAACGGGTAGAAGCCACTGGAAGCCTTGGCCCACGAATGTGGAGGTTAGGCTATTCAGCGTGTAAGTCATCACTTTTCCTATACATGTTTTTCTTTCGAGCTCGACCGGAGTCAGTTGCTCTAACGGTTTTGGCATCTGTATGGTTTCTTGTATGCCTTTCATTTTTCTGCACCTGAATGATTCTTGGGCTGTACAACTGTGCAAAGCAGATAATAAATTTTTTATAATAAAACATGGATAATTTACAATAAACACAAAATTTTATAGGCAGTACTTGTAATATTTACATATGAGCGCCAAACTTGACGAAAAAGACGTGGCCATACTTCAACTCATACAGGAAAATAGCAAACTAACCGCAAACCAAATCGCCAAAAAAATCAACACCCCAATCACCACAGTCTTCGCAAAAATAAAACGTATGGAAGAGCAAGGCATAATAAAACAGTACAGAGCCATTCTGTCCCCGGAAAAACTGAACCTCGCCACGTCCGCTTTCATCCTCGCGTCAGTGTCCTATACCGCCAAAACCGACGGAGCCCCCGTTTCGCAGAGAGAGGTCGCCGAAGAAATCGCGCGTTTTCCCGAAGTTCAGGAGGTCCACATCATCACTGGCGACTGGGATCTGTTAGTGAAGCTTCGCGCCGAAAACGTCGACGCCGTCGGCAGATTCGTTGTGGACAAGCTGCGGCTGATCAAAGGGTTAGAGAAGACGCTTACATGCATGGTTTTTGAAACCGTGAAGGAAACCACAAGCCTTCCGCAACCGCTGAAGAGGAACGACAAGAAGCCCGCTAAGCCTTAACATCGGATCGGCTTGAGTAGTAAAGCAGCGGCAACGCGAGAAGCACGGTGTTCTTGCCCTTATTCGTCAGGGAATACTCCACCCGCAACGGTGGACCTGCCGAGACGTTTCTTGTGATGTAACCATGCGTCAGAAGCATCTTCAGCTTGTCTGAAAGCGTCCGCGAATTCACAGATAGGGTTTTTTTGATTTCGCCGAAGCCTATTGCGTTCTTGAGGAGGAGATTATAGAGTATTTCAAGGCTCCATTTCTGGAACAGCAAATTGAAGCTTTCCTGGAGGCTGTCGATTTCTTCTTTCAGCTCGGCAGGTGTTATTTTTTGGGTTTTGATTATGTCGTTGAATGTTTCTTCCACGCCTTTGAGGACTTGGTCCATTCGGGTTTCGACTATTCTGCGGAACTCCGCGCTCAACGTTAACGGTTCGCTCATGCTGGCTACACTCGGTTGTGTTTAGCTCACTTCACAGTTTATTAAGCTTTACATATACAACAAGGTATACAAAATACAGCGCTCAGTGAGGAGAACAGACTTGGAGAAATACGACGTTGTAGTAGTCGGCGCGGGGACAGCAGGCTGCTTAGCCGCAAAAACCGTAGCTGAATCAGGCTTAAAAGTTTGCATGATCGAAAAGAAGCCGCGGAACCAGATCGGCGAAAAAGTATGCGGCGACGCTCTAGGCGAACACCACCTAAAAACGCTGGGACTTGAGAAACCCACAGGCGGCGAGTTGGAAGCCAAAATCGACGGCATCAAAATCTACTCGCCAGATGAAAACACCGTTTTCACCATCGCAGATAAAGACTTCATAGGCTACCTCCTCAACAGACGCCTCTTCGGCCAGTGGCTACTTGAAAAAGCCATCGACAAGGGTGCACTGCTGCAGGACAACATGAATTTACGTGAACCTATCATTGAAAAAGGCGCAGTCGTGGGCGTTACTGCGAAAGACATGAAGACAGGAGAAGTCTCAGAACTGCGAAGCAAAGTTGTGGTTGATGCAACTGGCTTTTTTGGCATGGTGCGCAAGCAGTTGCCAGCTGAGATGGGTATAGACCGCGAAATATCCAACGAAGACGTCGAAGCATGTTACCGAGAAATCCGTCAACTGAAACATGAAACCGAAAACACTCAGTTCTGCGAAATCTACCTCAACCAAAAAGCCTCACCCGGCGGTTACATCTGGATTTTCCCCAAGGGCGGAGCGCGAGTAAACGTCGGCATCGGCGCCATAATGAGGAAAGGCTACCCAAACCCGAAAACCCAGCTCTACAGCACAGCCTACAAGAAACCCATGTTTGAGGGCTCGGTAGTTTTGGCTGCTGGCTCATGGTTTGATCCCGTCCGCAGACCCCTCGACAACATGGTATCAGACGGTGTAGTACTCGTCGGCGATACCGCTTCGCTGGTTAACCCAATCCACGGAGGCGGCATCGGACCCTCAATGATAAGCGGTTACTTGGCAGGACAACAAATCGCTGACGCATTGAGCAAGGGTGAACCGACAAAAGAGGCGCTTTGGGGTTACAACAAGAAATACATCAATATTTACGGTAAGAAACAGGGAACACTGGACATTTTCAAGATGTTCTTGTTGTCCTGCAGCGACGAGGACCTCAACTATGGCATGAGCGAGAAACTGATGACTGAAGACGATGTGCTCAAAGCAGGCATGGGCGACGACTTCCACCTCAACATCACTGAAACAGCCAAACGTGTTTTCCGGGGTATACGCCGCGTCGGATTCCTCAACAAGTTACGGCTGACCGTGACAATGATGCGGGGTTTGGGCGCACACTACAATACATACCCTGAAACGCCGCAGGGCTTCGAGCCATGGCGGGCACAAACCGTAAAACTCATTACTGACGCAAGGCAAAAACTAGTAGACTAACTCCTTTTCATTTTTCCGGTTTTTTCCCTTTTTGGGAACTGGTAAAGACTTAAATTCGGAGTTTCACATGCTACTGAGCGGTGAAAAATTTGGTTTACTGTTCTAGTTGCGGCACACAAATCGCGGACGACGCCTATTTCTGCCCGAAATGCGGTGTCAAAACCCAGAAAGGCAGAGAAGCCGATGTGCTTTATCCCACTGACCGCTTAACCGACGCTTTCTACGCCGTCGGGTTGGAACTTGAAAAAGCGTTCAACCAAGCAGCTCGGGAAACCCACGCGGCCATCCAGAGGGCGAAGGAAAACCTGTCACCAAGACCGACTGAGCAACCGACTGTCGTTTGCCCTAAATGCAACTCTAAGAATCCTTCGGGAGCAATCTTCTGCAACAATTGTGGCAACAGAATTGCGGCTGAACAGCAGCGTGGCAGTGTCGTTTAATGGCGGTTGAACCCAGCAAGAAAACGCTCATAGCGTATGAGACCAAACAGGGCGCGACAGAGGAGTCTGCGAGAAAAATAGCCAATGTCCTGCGCACCAAATACAATCTGGAAGTTGACTTGGTTGACTTGAAGCAGGAGGGGCTACCCGACCTAGCGCTGTACGGAAACGTCGTTGTCGGCGGAGGAGTAAGAGCCGGTAAAGTGTACAGTAGAGTAATGAAGTTCCTTGGAAACGACTTAACTGGCAAAAAAGTCGCTTTCTTCGTCTCTTCTTCTTGGGCTGGAACCCCTAAAAAAGAAAGCTATGATAGTGCCAAAGCTAGGTTTGTAGAGAAAAACCTAGCTGAATACCCAAAGATTAACCCTGTAAGCACAGAAGCCTTCGGCGGACGCATAAGGATCCTTGGCAAGTTGATGTTAGACAACACGGATTTAGCTAAGGTAGAGGCTTGGGCGGAAGAGCTTGGAAAAAAATTCGCCGAGTAAAGAAGCAGGCACCAAGGCGGGCGCATTGCTTTGCCCAGTCTGCTGCGTCGAATACGTTGAAGTTGAGTTCGATTTCGAAGTTGATGGGGTGGTGCTGCGCAACGTTAAGGCGCTCAGGTGCCCAGGGTGTATGGAAGAGTGTTTCACGCCAGAACAGGTCGCAGCAATCACCAATAGAGTCAGCGAACAAACAGCAGCGAAGCGTCACTAAATGCAGTTTCCTTAAGTTAAGGGACGTTTACCACAAAAAATAAATCGCAAATCAAACAGATTCCACGTTCCATCCCAACGGGAGACTCGATGAAGATACCATTAACCAAAAAAACAGGTTTCATCCTTGTAATTCTTTTATTAGTCTGCATTAACCTGAGCATTTTCGTGTACGCTTATCCTCAAACATTTAAGCCTGAGGCACCGACACTTGCACGTGACTTTTCAGCTTACTACATCGGCGAATGGCGGCTGCTCCATAACCCCTCCCAAATCTACTCGCCAAAAGCCCAGCCAGGAGACTATCAGATTCAACCTCAGCCGCAACCCTTCAAGTACACGCCGTCTTTCCTGATACTGTTTGCCCCTTTCCTGTCTTTAAGCTACCAAAACGCCCTCAACGCCTTCGACATCGTCCAAGCACTACTGATTTTCGCGTTGGCGTTCTTTGTTTACAAGCTAGTCAAAGACAAGAACATATTTCTCGGAGTCGCAGCAGCCGTAATCATCATTGTGGAACCGATACTTGTCACGCCGTCAGCAAGCTACTCCATCACTGGCTTTTTCCACTACCGCATGTTGAGCCTCCACGTCCAAACTTTCTCGCCGACTTACTACTGCGGGTACCAACTGGCAAACGCTCACATCCTGCAAACGGTTCTCCTCGTGGGCGCCCTCTACTTTGGGTATGCAAGAAAACCGTGGCTTTCAGCGCTGCTGTTCACCTTCGGCGTGTTCGATCCTCGAGAGGCACTCGTCGCCCTCCCACTGCTGCTGTGGTACAACCGTGCTGCGCTTTGGAAATTCATCGGCGGAACAGCAGTTTTCCTTGCTGCGACAAATCTGCCCTTCTTCTTTTATAACGGCATCGGCTACGCTTTCTTATCAACGGAAACTAAGGCGTCGATTGTTTCTCAGGTGTACCTTTATGATTGGATTCCACTCTACGCCGTCGCTGCGCTGGGCATAGCAGAGTTGGTGACCGTCTTGCAGAGCCGAAGGCTCAAGAAAGCTGAGGCATTAGCAGTTCCGTCAAGGATTTAGGTTAAGTTTGTCCGCGTAGAAGCGGCGTTTTCTTCAGCAGTTGATAAGTCTTCTTTGACGCCAAGTATATGAGGCTGCTTATGGCTATGGCGAAGGCAGGTAAAACGGGGATAATGTACCAGTCAAGTTTCGATTGGGCCAGAGAGAACACAAGGAGCACGATTGCCATCCAAAACAGAATTAAGGCGTCGGCTTTTGCCCGCTTCGCAACCGCGTTAAATGCACAAAGCGCCATCGCAAATGGGAGGAGAACAAGCCACACTGGGCTTTCATTGCGGGCGAGATAGTTAAGGTAGAACAAGTAACTTCCAGCGTGGTTTTCAACCACTCCAACCGAGCGACTAACAATGTCGTAAACAAAATACCACTGCCAGAACGGCGTCCCGAAGCGGGCTGCCATGTAAATCAGCCAAGGAGAAAAAGCCAAAAGGCCGATTCCCCAGAAAATAGTGAAAGTTTTTGTGAAAAGGAACCTTAGGCTTTTCGTTGTCGCTGCAAGATAAACAACTATGATCAGCAGGACCAGCAGAGCCTCAAACTGCTTTGTCATCAACGCCAATCCGAAGAACAGCCCACCTAAAGCGGCGTTTCGGTTAGCATGTTCTCCTTTTTCGCTTGAAACAAAGAAGTAGACGCTGCATAAAAAGAAGAAGACCAAGGGAACATCTGTCATGGCGAGCCTTGAATACTGGTAGAAAGTCGCGAATGTTCCCAGAACGATGACAGACAGGAATCCGACGAATCGGTTGTAGAGTTTCTTGCCAAGGAAAAAGATGGCGACAAGCGAAAGTGCACCGAATATGGGACTCCAGAATCGCGCGGCGAAGTTGGTGACGCCGAAGATTTGGTAGGACAGAGCCATCAGCCACAAAGTCAGCGGCGGCTTACCTACCCAGAAGAGTGCGCCAAAAGCCCAAGGCGTCATGTAGTCGCCGGTTTTTATCATGTGAAAAGCCCATTGAGAGTAGGTTTGCTCGTCAGCAGCTACAAGGTGACCACTTCCCAAGTTGACGAAAAGCAACATCGAAGCAGCGAAAATTGCGATTACACAAACAGCGTCGACATGCCTTGAAAGCCAAGACTCGTCTTTAACCGAAACACCCGCGGGTTGAGTGTGCTTCTTGCCCCACGTGGTAGATCGGAAAAAGACGACGCCTTCAAAAATGATGATGACCGCTACAGCGAAGGCGGCTACATCCAGAACAACCGTGGTCCAAGGCAAGGCGCTTTGGATTGAAGACGGCAGGGTTTGAACACTGGAGCTGAATAGTGCAAGTGCGTAGATGTGAAAGTCGTCGGAGCCTACGAACAGCGTGTTGTTGACGATGGCTGGAGACGATTCAACGTAGTTTTCTGTTGGGTAAATCCACTCTTTGGCTCCAGTTGACGCGTTAAGGCAGTAGATGTTATCGTCTTCAGAGCCAACGTAGACGTTGTCGCCTGCGACTGCAGGCGAAGATGTCACCCAGTAGCCCGTTGGGCTCTTCCAGATTACGTTTCCCGTCGACGCGTTGAAGCAGTAGATGTTGTTGTCCTCTGAGCCTATGTAGACGCAGCCGTAAGCCACCGCTGGTGAAGAAATAACGGTGTCTGGGGTTAGATAGCTCCAAACGTGTGCGCCTGTGGAAGCGTTCAAAGCGCAAACCCAGCCGTCGTATGAACCAATGTAAACGTAGCCGTTTGAGATGCTGGGCGAAGAAAATGTGCTTCCAGTATGCGTTTGCCATAGCTCTTTTCCCGAGGAAGCGTTAACGGCATAAACGAAGAAGTCATCAGACGCAATGTACACTACGCCGTTCGAAACTGCAGGCGACGACTCGATCGGGTCACCAGTTTTGAAGCTCCAGATTTTTGCGCCGTTTGCCGCGTTTAATGCGTAGAGGTCCCCATCGCGGGATCCAACGTAGACTATGCCTTCGACAACCGCTGGGGAGGAGCCGACCCATCCGCCAGTGGTAAAATTCCAAAGCTCCATTCCATTGCTTTCGTTTAACGCGAAAATGTCCCCGTTGTTGCAGCCGGCGTAGACGCAGCCGTTGCTTATTGCGGGCGAAGACATCATTTCAGTCTTGTTCTGGTAAAAGAACCAGAGAAGTTTTCCGCTTGACTGGTTGAGACAGTAGATGGCGCCGTCGTTGCAGCCCACAAAGACTTTGCCATCCGCGACTGTTGGGGAAGACACAACTTCATCCATCACCGTTGCTTTCCACAGAAGTCTGGCTGAATTCGCTGTGCTTTCGTTGTTTGCCGAGTTGCTGTGGGTTGCGTCATGGAGGAACATTGACCAGCTGTCGTCGTTGGAAGCGGAGGTTATGTTTGAGCGAGCGGACATCAAGCAGGACAGAACTAAGATAATGGCAACGAGTGCAATTGTGCAAATGTTCTTTTTCATCGGCATCAATAAAGAACCTTGTCAAAAACAGCCTATATTAGACTATCCAAAATCGAAGAAAAACAAAACTTGTCAGGTAAAATCGGATTTGGGCTGAGATTCAGCTTTTTCCTGAGCTTTCTCAACCGTGAGAACAAGCCCCCTCATCGCTTTAACAGTGACCCGCTCTCCTCTAGCAATCTCCCCGGACGCCGATTCAGCCCGCCATGTTACTCCTTCAACCCTGACTTCGCCTTTAGGCTTCAACTCTGTGACGACGATGCCTAGCTTTCCAATCAACGCTTCAGAGCCCGTGAGTTTTCTGCGATGCCTTGTAGGTCCAATCACCCACCTGATGTACAAGCCTGCGAGCACTCCGAATGCAACCACCAAACTAAGTTCAACGATTGCAAGGTCTCCAATCGGTGAAGGCGAATACTGAAGGTCGAAAGACAGGAAGTAAATGCCCACAGCACCCAGAATAACGCCTGCCATAAGCGCAAAGCCGTGTCCAAGCTTCAACTCCACCACAATCAGCGCGGCAGCCACGATCAAGATGACGATGCCGAGCAGCGAAGCGCCGACGGCTTCTGCCCCGACCAAGCCAGCAACTATCGCAATGATCCCTAAGATTGTGAGTACTATGGTTGGATGGAAGAAGTCAATCACTATGGCGACTATTCCGATGAGGAAGAGGATGCCGTCCAGAATGGTGTTGCTTAAGGCGCTTAGAAGTTGCTCATAGAAGTTTTCTCCAAGTGTCGTTTGCGAATTCTCAGATAGGCCCCATGTGTTGAGCGCGTTTGCCAGCGAGTTTGCTGTGCCTTCGACAACGTGGTATGCAACAGCTTGATTTGTTGAAAACGCTTGGTCAGCGTAAACCATGTTGAAAACTGCTGTTTGGTTGCGGCCCCAATTTGCGGCTAGACTCTGCATTAGAAGTATCATTGCATCCTCAGTGTGGTTCTGCTCCAGCGCCGTGCCGCCGACCACGATGGGTGTGCTGGGTCCGATTTCTGAGCCTTGACCCATCAGTATGCTGTTTGTCGCCATCGCTATGTAGCTGCCCGCTGAAGCGCCGAGACCGTTAGGCACGATAAAAGTGTACGTTGGGATGCCAGAGGCGTTAGCAGCCGTAATAGAGCTTATGATGTTGGTCATGTCGCTAAGGAAGCCGCCGGGCGTATTCATCTCAATAACTATTGCCGACGCATGCTGACCCTGAGCAGTGGAGACAACTCGTGACATGAATGTAGATGAACCAGGATCAACGGGCACGTCAAAATTCGCTATGATTACTGGTCCACTCGCGGAAGCCGTCGGCTGAGAAGAGGCAATCGCCTCAGAACCTTGAAAGGCGCCAACGGCAAGTAAGAAAAACAGTGTGCAAACCACACATAGGATTGAAACTCGTAGAATTTTCCCTTTGTGTTTCAGCAAGTTTCTCTATTCTTCGCTATTCAGATAGCTACCTATAAGCTTTGGCATCCATCAGCCTGAGGAAGCGTGAAAACTACGGCTTTTTTCTGCGCCTCATCAAGAGCAACGCTAAGGTTACAATGACTAAAACGGTTACGATTACCGCTATTAGAGACAGGTAGAACACATTTGTATCTAAGCTGAAAACTTGCGGTGCCCAAAGATTCGTCCCGCTTGTCGTCGTGTGCATCACACAACCTGGCAGGTTCGATGTTGCTGCGACCATGATCCCTGTTTGCTTGTCAAAGTTGTAAGTGCTTTGGCTTGTCTCTCCGACGAGTACGGTTCTGCTTGCGCCTCCAGCCTCAACATGGGCTATGGAGGTTATGTTCATAATTCCTTCATATTCTGTAGAGTAGTGATCGCCAGGTTTCAGGTTTGTAGGTACAAAGAAGCCGTCGCCGATTGCGCCCGTCGCCACGTTCAAGTTGATCCCAGGTTCAGACAGCAGAGTTCCGTTCCCATACTGCGTTAGGACATTTACGGTTATGACGGGCCCATTCACTGCAGTTATGTTCATGCTTGCCCAAGTAATATTATACTCAGGGTCGACGTAGCTACCAGTTTCCCTTACCGAATACTTTATCCAATCGCCTGACTTAACGCCGACTTCACTGCCACTGCTCTGGGCAAAAGCTACACACACCAGTTGGCTAGCCGCCAACAAGGTTAAGGCAACGACGAGGAAAGCACATCTACGCATAGCAAATCAGTCTGTATGCTGTTTAACTATGTTAAAAAAGTTGCCATCAATTTACTATTTTTACAGAGACGCAGGATTTTTTAGGGCATGATTGAGGCTTTGAGCGTTCTTAAGAAATGGAGCGCTAAAGAGATGCCCCGTTTTCTCGAGGTTTACGGCTAAATAGCAGAGGAATGCCGAGCATAGGAAGCGACAGTATCCACAAATCTTCGTTGTGCCCCAAGAACCATGCGTACCAATCGCTCCAGCCACCGAAGTAAATCCACGTTAAGTAATTCCACAGGAAGTATAGTCCAAGAGACAAAATGATTACGCCGACGCTTTTCAAATTCAGCTCCTGCATACTCTCTGCCGCTCTGGATTTCACGGCGAAAGCTCCAGTGTAAACCGTCAAAGCCAGCAAGCCCAACGCAGTCAAAAGGAAGCTGAGAAGGTTCTGGGGGTAAGAAGTAAGGTAACCTGTTCCTTTTCCCGGCTCGTTTATCACCGTAACCCATAGGGTTGTATTTAGGAGCCAGAGAACGAAGACGTAGACCGTCCCGTAAATCAAACCCCAACGTATCCCTGCCCTCAAAGGCTTGTTGGGATTTAGCTTGTAAGCCAAAACAAATAGTACAATGGGCGTAGCTATGGATTCTACTAGAACGGGTAACGTGTTTAGTGTAAACGAATTCAAAACAGACATCGGAGACAAATGGCCGAAAGCATGGGTGAAAAATAAGTCCCTAACTTCAAAATAGCCTGAGGGAAGAAAAGCCAACACCCAGTAAAGCCCCTCGAGAACCACGATCGACCTTGCCACTTTGTAAACCGTAGGCTTCGGCAAGCTTCTTTTTGCGAAATAGATGGTGATTGCTGCGAAAGCAATTATGCCCGCCGCCAGCCGAAAGAATGTTGCTACGAAGCCTACGACATCTTCAAAGTAGATTTCAAATCGGAAAGCTCCTCCAGCGATGCGGTTCCATTCGCCGATCCATGACAACGTGAAACTGTCATGCAATGCAAAGAGAAAATAGGCTAAGGCAACTATGAACAAACCTAACTTCAGCGGCGAGAAAAATTTTTCTGAAGCCACACCCTTACCCCCACAAACCCAAGAGAAAGTCGTTCTCCAAGCTATATTACGGTTGCGGTTCAACACGACAACCGCTTCGAGCACGCAGCGCTATGCAACTTAGACCACACAAAGGGTAACGTTAAATAAAGTTCAACCCTATCTCTAGGCAAGCAAAAGGGGGATTTCAAATGGGGTTGGTCGACAGCAAGTTTAACGCGATTCTGTACTCGGTTGAGGGGGTCGGGGCGGCTTTTGTAATCATTTTTCTAGCGGCTTACCTCGGAGGTTTGCCGACAACAAACGTTCTACACAACCAGCCAGAATTCAGAATCCCACTGGCGTTCCTAGGAGCGCTGCTCCTGATTCTGGTTTTAGTATCGGTTATTATGGCGGCGTGGCATCGCACAAAAAAAGGTGTCAACGCCTAGGCTTTGAGCCTCACGATGGCTTCGTCTTTTTCGTGGCTCAGAATGTTTTTTTCGCCTACGAGGCTTAGGTGGTAGGTTAGGTTTGGGCCGTCGCATAACGGGAAGTTGGCTGGGAGCGTGAGAGTGCTGTCCTCGACCGGCGCGCCTAAGTACTTGAGGAACTCTATGAACCTGTACTGGTCACCGAACGAGTAGGAGACGAGCGTGACGTTGAAATCTCTTGTCGTCGGTTTCCAAGTGCAAGTCTGCGTGCCCGGCTCAGAAATCTGGCATAGAAGTTCTTTGGCGGAGAAAATTCCCGTCGCGAAGTCTCCCGGCGCTCCCTGAGTTCTTTCCAGGATTAGGCTGACCTGTTTGAAGCCTTCGCCGTGAAGTGAAACGTCGGCACGCAACGTTTGCCCGCCGTCTGGGGCGTAGACGGCCTCGATTTGAGCCGTTGCCTGTGCAGAACCATGCGCGATGTTGAGAACGGGTTTCTCCGGCTGAAGCTTCAGCGGGGACCACGGTGAACGCAGCAGGAACACCCAGAGGTCGTACCCGTGGGGGACATCAAAGTGGATTGCGGGCGCAAAGAGGGAGCCGATTATGTTTACGTCCACGAACCCAGAGGCGGGAAAAACATTGTTTCCCAATTCGACGGTGAAAAACTGGGTTTTTCCATCCTCAGCGATCCGCTCTGTGTACTGGGCTGGCTTTGGAGCCATAATCCACGGAGTAAACGACCATTGTCTCCCTCCCCCGCGGGCATAATACAAACCAAACCCCACGTGTGCTGTGCCAACATAGATTTCACGGAAATTAATAGGGGCAGCGTTTCGGATAGTGACAGTTGTGTTTCCATCTGGCGACATATTGTAAGTTGCATCGTGCCCATAAACTAAGGTGAACGATGGAGCTATCGTAGGTACCACGTAGACTAAGGGTTGTCTGCGTCTGCTTTTAAGCTTTAAGGGTTGGCTGAGCACAGACGGGTTTTTCTGCCGCCCTCAAATTGGTAAACCTTCCCGATGACCGCCAAGATCCGGTCGTCGTATACAATCGCGGATCGAGATGGAACAGCATAGATCTTCTCGATTTTGGAGAATTGCAGCAGATAGACATCTTTCCTAGACCTGTAATGTGCTTTCAGCGTGAGGTCTGCTAAGCCTAAGCCGTTAACCACTCGAACCTGCTTGCTCCGTCGCGGAGTAATCACGCACCGGCGGCAAAGAGCTAACGCACCAGCGCTTCTGCCGACGATAACCCCTCGGTAGCTCCGCAGCAAATCATCGACTTCCATCTTCCTCAATCGCTCAATCAACGCGCTCACAAGCCCGCCCGTGAGGTATATCAGGTTTGAAGCGGCGATCTTCTGTTCAATCGTGGCCTTCGAATCCATGTACTCAACGAAATCCACCGTAACCGCACCCATGCTTGTAAAGTAGTCGAACAGCAACTTACGCTTACGGTACAAGCCATCGAATGATGCCCGCGCCCAGGGAAAAACCACGACAGCAGGACGCTCGCCCGCGTCACGGAAGGCTCTCTCATTAACCTCCATGGCGCTGCGTTTGCAAACGTTTTCTCCGCCGAGCAGGTACAGTTTAGGCATAAAGCAACAAAAGGAAACGCGGTTTAAAAGCTGCATCCCATGCGGCGGCGATAAACAAGGCTTATATTGCTTGGAAGGAGAGTTAGGCACCGATGCAAAATGACGGTCGAAGGGTTTGTCGAGTATAAGCGCAGGGAATTCTGCAGAGACGTCAAATGCCCAGTTCAAGTCGAATTGAATAAACACGTGGAAGGATCGGCGGATTACGAGGAAACTCGGAAGAAATGTGGCAGCGGCTGCCTCTGTACTACTTGGCAGTTTCACCACTGGCTCATAGAAAAAGGCTACATGCTACTGGTCAGCGCCCAGCTGAAAGGCAACGAACAAACCGTTTTGGTCAACTTGGACAAAAGCATTATTGATTGGGTTGATCATCAGGTCAAGAGAGGGAAGTCTAAGGATAGAAGCGAACTGGTTGCCAAGGCGCTAAATAGGTTCATGCAAGCTGGAGCTTGATAAGCAGGGTTGTGGGTTGATGGCCGAACAGTTTAAGCGATTAAACGTTTAAATATGACGCACGTCATATTTTTCGGCATTGTCGTGTAAACAATGAACAGGAGTTTTTTGGCAGCAACAATAATAATTCTCACTGCGTTAGCTCCCGTAATCCTCAGCCCAAAGATCCCTACAACACATGCCCAAACCCCCTCATCAGCCCCAATCATAACGGTAACTGGTCTAGTGAATGATCCTCTTAATCTGTCCCTCAGCGACCTAAAAGCTATGCCACAAACTACAGAGTACGCTGTATTGTGCTGCGTGGCCTCGCCTGGGACGCCGTTGCAGGAGGGAGATTGGACGGGCGTGAGCCTCTCGTACTTGCTTCAACTGGCAGCGCCATCTGCGGATGCAGTTAAAGTTGCTCTTTTTGCGCCTGATGACTATTCCACTGATTTCTCAGTTCAGGTGGCTATGCAAGGCGACATCTTGCTGGCTTACGAAAAAGACAATTTGTCCCTCAGTAGCCTCCAGCTTGTCGTGCCTGATAATTGGGGATACAAATGGATAACCAACCCCACCCAAATACAGCTTGTAAACTACGACTTCTTAGGGACTACAGAAAGCGAAGGGTACCCAGACAACGCGACAATAGCTGGCTCGGATGGAGTAGGCCAAGTCGCACAACCAGGTTCCCAATTTACATTACCAACTCTAGCCGCGGCACCCACCTCTAACTCTTCAGCTGCGTTGACAGGCTCGCCTTCGCCTATCCCGACCACGACCCCGACCCAGCGTTCAGCAGTTTCTAACCCCAACACGCAGCAAAACAAGATGGGTTCATACATCATTGTGGCCATCGCCGCCACTGCAGCTTGTGCGGTGACTTCAGCAGGAATTTTGGTAACGTGGAAGAAATTTAAGAAATGATCTAACCTGCTAGACTCGAGCTTATGTGCGTCTGTTACGATTTTTAAGGTTTGTTCTCAAAGTCACAATATGGTCGCATGTGGAATAGCCATTAAATTGTTTCTGTTATCCTATGACTCAAACAAGGAGAAGGCAATTGAAAACGGCTCTGGAAAGACTCGAACAGCAGATGCGCCTATACGCAAGACGTTTCTTGAAGGCGGAGTACGGTGAACAAGCGCTTAAGAAACTAAAAACAGTAGAAATAAAAGCAGTTGACGCTTACGACTCAGGCGGAGTATCTGAAGCAACAGAGAAAGAAGTCAAAATAGCTGCCAAACGCGACGTAAACGCCGGGAAACTAACCAACACAACCAAACTGATCTTGCGGCATGAGCTCGGGCATGTTCTCGATGAGAATTCGCCTGCCTTCCCTGACTTCGACGAGGAAATTGAACACGAGAAGATTGCTTGGGCAAAAGCAAAGCCGAAAACACCCGCGGAAAACTGGTACAAGAACATCTCAGTCAGAACTCACATAGACCCTTTGAGGATGCAGGCGCTTGGGTTTCCAAGACCGGAAAGAAAGGTTTCTTCTGAAAAGCTGGAATGGGCAAGAGGCATTGAAATCCAGAAAATGAGCAAGAGTAGTCCGTTTGTCGACGCAAACTTGGCGGAGAGATTTGCGATGGTTAACTTGGTTGGAGACCCCGAATTCTACGTTTCAAGTGCCGCTAAAGCCAGCGAGGAATAACTCGATTTTTGAAATTCGGCACAAAGCCTCAGGCTGTCGACGGTCAGTAGACAATGGGATAAACTTATTTAATGCTTAACCCAAAGAGTCCACTCGGAGAGACAAGTATGGAGTGGGGTATGAAAAACAGGTTAAGCCGCCTAATCCAACGAGACGGAAAAGCAGTCTTTTTACCCATCGATCACGGCTACTTCCAAGGACCAACCCATTGCCTTGAGAAGCCCGGTGAAACAATCAAGCCGATCTACCAGTACGCCGACGCCCTCATGTTGACCCGCGGCGTCTTGCGTAACTGCATCGACCCAGCCATCGAGAAACCGTACATCATGCGGGTTTCAGGCGCCGTATCCGTCGTCGGAGAAGATTTGGCCAACGAAAGCCTCGTCACCTCCATCCAAGAAATCATCAGGCTAAACGCCTCGGCGGTTTCCATGTCCGTCTTCGTCGGCAGCAAATACGAAAACAAAAGCCTCACCAACTTGGCAAATCTAGTCGACGTGTGCGAGGACTACGGGATTCCAGTGATGGCGGTTTCAGCCGTCGGCAAAGAACTTGAAAAACGGGAAGCACGGTACTTGGCGTTGGCTGCTAGGATTTCCGCTGAAATTGGAGCCCGCGTCGTCAAAACCTACTACTGTGAAAACTTCCACAAAGTCGTCGAAGGATGCCCTGTGCCAGTCGTCATGGCAGGCGGACCCAAAACGGAGACGCAGAAGGAAGTCTTCGACTTCGTTTACGCGGGTATGCAGGCAGGCGCCATCGGCGTCAACTTAGGCAGAAACGTCTGGCAGACTGAGAACCCAGTTGCTGCAATCCGCGGCATAAGAGCCGTCGTCCACGATGGCTACACACCGCAGGAAGCAAGTGATCTCTACGAGCAGGTAAAAGCAGGCAAAACCTAAGCCACCACGCTTATTGGTGAAGCACGTTGCTGACCGCCGTCTATTACAACAACCATGACATTCGCATCCAAGAAGCGCTGATTCCGCAGATCGGCGAGGATGAGGCGTTGCTTAAGGTTATGGCAAGCGGCATCTGCGGCAGCGATGTCATCGAATGGTACCGCGTGCCCCGTGCACCGCTGGTTTTGGGGCACGAGGCAACAGGCGTCATCGACAAAGTCGGCGCCAAAGTCAAAGCCGTCAAAGTTGGCGACCGCGTCTTCGTCTCGCACCATGTTCCCTGTTTCAACTGCCGTTACTGCAAGCGCGGGCACCACACGGCTTGCCACACACTTCACACGACGAATTATTATCCAGGCGGATTTAGCCAGTACATACGCATCCCAAAAATCAACCTTGATTTCGGCGTCTACAAGCTGCCCGACGACATGAGCTTCGAAGAAGGCACGTTCATTGAGCCGTTGGCGTGTGTTTGCCGTGGTCAACGCCTATCAAACCTGCAGAAGGACGACACGGTGCTGATTATCGGTAGCGGCATCGCTGGAATCCTGCATGTCCAACTCGCCAAGTTCAAAGGCATCAAGAAAATCGTTGTCTCTGACATTAACCCCTACCGGCTGGAGTTGGCAAAAAAGTTCGGTGCAACTGATACCATAAACGCAAAAGACGACGTACCCGCCAAACTTAAGGAAGTAAACGAGGGACACCTCGCCGACCAAGTCATCGTCTGCACAGGCGCCATATCAGCTTCGCTTTCCGCGTTGGAGAGCGTGGACAACGGTGGCACCATCCTCTTCTTCGCCGTCCCCGATCCAACGGTGAAGCTACCTGTGCCGATTAACCAGTTCTGGCGAAGCGAAATCACGATGCAGACCAGCTACGGCGCCGCTCCAAACGACCTTGAGGACTCGCTGAAAGTGTTGGCAACAAAGCAGCTGAACATCAAGGACATGATTACGCACAGGCTTCCGCTGACGGAGGCGCAGGAAGGCTTCCGATTGATGGCTGAAGCGGGGCAATCACTCAAAGTCATTCTGCAACCAAACGAAACTTAACAAACGCCACTTAATGCTGTCTTGATGCGCCGCAGTTGATGCATTTCTTGTCTTCTGGACCATTCAGTTGCTCGCAGTAGTCGCATTTCCAGCCTTGGACTGTGTTGGCCGCCATTTTCGCGGCATCCTGCACTCTGACGGTTGTTAACACAGTTTTTTCGAGTTGGTGCCCGATCCAGATTGCTGCGTCGTCAGTCTGGAAACTGTAGGAAATAATGGTTGCTTCATTGGAGACGTGGAGAACCTCGATGAGAGGCGGAGGCAAAAACTCGGGAGAGGAGTATCGGTCTCGAGGTCCAATCATGCTGCCAGCATCGATAACACTTGCGATGCCTGCATTTCCGGGCTCCGCGATGTTGGTCTTGCTTACGATGGCATGTTTGTCATAAGTGCGACCTAGCTTGCCCAGTTCGCTGTCACCTACCTGTCCAATGGGTATTTGAAATACAAGAACGCTTTTCGCATCTTTTAACGCTGGGAAAAGAGCTAAAGACTGTTGACAAACGTCAGCAATCAGTTTCTCTTGACTGACATACGCCGGGTCGATTTTCATTTGTTGTCCGTTCCTGCCTTTTGATTCTTTGGACTTTTTAAGTAAATAAGATTTTGCATAAAATTAGACCTCCCAGAAGAAATGATAACAAAATAGAGTTTTAGAAAGTGCAAACTGAAGTGCCTTGTAGAGATTCACATTAAAAGATAAAAACATATGACGACATACACTTCTTTCATGTCACATTTGCCAGATGGGATCAGGAATCGACGGAGCGTTAGGAAATATGAAGATCACCGCGTGCCAAAAGAGATTATCCTAGAGCTTTTGGAAGCTGCCGGGTGGGCTCCGTCAGCGCATAACGCTCAGCCGTGGCGTTTCATAGTTCTAGATGACGGGCAGGCGAAGACGCGGCTGGCAAAGGACATGGCGAAGGCTTGGGCTGCCGACATGGCAAAGGATGGCATTGCGGTCGAGCCTGAAATGTTCAGGCTTCGGATTGAAAGGTTTGCTGAAGCGCCCGCTTTGGTTCTTGCGTGCATGAGCATGGAAGGGATGACGAAGCAGCCTGACACGGAGAGGCAGGGTGTGGAGCGGGATTTGGCGATGCAGAGTTTGGGGGCTGCCCTAGAAAATTTGCTTTTGGCCGCTCACACTTTGGGTTTGGGTGCATGCTGGTTCTGTGCGCCCGCGTACTGCAGAGAGGCGGTCCGCGCTGCTCTGAAGATTCCAGAAAAGGTTGAGCCGCAAGCCTTGATTGCGCTGGGCTACCCGGCTGAAAAATCAGTTGCCCCCGCCAGAAAACGGGTTGGTGAATATTGCTTTCTTAACCAGTGGGGCGCGCCGTTGAAGGCTCAGCGGAATAAGAAATCTAGTTAGCGAAGTTGATGCTGCCGCGGTTGATGCGCCGCTCTTTTGGCTTTTTCATGCGTGGCCGCCTATGCGCGGGCCAACATTTCTTGCAGTAGATAGGTCGGTCCCCTCGCGGCTCAAAGGGCACTTCACACTCAGCGCCGCAGTCGCTGCAAACTGCCTTGTGAACTGGCTCCTCGTGGGGCTGCTGGAAAAGGTGGTAATTCTTGAGCCTTGGCCACCCGGTTTTGGCGTAACGTAGCATTTCAGGGTTGTTCTTCAGCCAACGCATCATGTGGAAGAAGCTTTTGCCTCTTTTTTCTTCGCGTTCAGCTAAGGGTTCGTAGCCTAAGTTGCGGATTTCATCCAGATAAGCGATTTCGATTAGCCGCTGTGCTTCGCCGACGACTTTGACCCGCTTAACTCGGTCTTCGCCGTAGATTTTGCGAAGGTCCTCAGCCGCCACGTCGAAGATGCAGCCTTGGCAAATGTGAATCTGCTCGTCTGCTGCGGGGTTAAACCAAGCCACGAGTTTGGAGACGATGCGTGAGGATTCTTGCAGGTACTCTTTTTCACGGAAGATTTCCTGATAGAACCTCACGTCTATCATGTCATATTTGAATTCGCCTGTCTCTTCCCGGTAAGCGCCGACTACGACGCCTAACAGCAAATCGCCGCTGCCCGCGTCGTCAACGATAACTGTCAATGTGTGAGGTTTCCCTTCTTGTTATCCCAATGCAAATCAAGAGCGGTGTATAAAAGTAGTGCTCTCAAAAGGGAACAATACCGAGGAACTGACGCCGCAAACCGAGGCCTAAGAATGCTGGCAACCCCTGGGAACCCGTTTTAGCCGTGAAAAATGGCCTGAAACAGTGTTCCCCGCATACGTTATTGCTTGGCTTAAGCCATTCAATTTATAAGGATGAATGATACGTTAATGGGGTAATGTGTAAGAAGCAATTTTTGCACAGCGAATATAGTAGGAGTTGAATAAGTAAAATGTCATATGGCAACAGAGAAATGCACAAGGCAACCTGCGCTGACTGCGGAAAAGAATGCGAAGTTCCTTTCAAGCCAGACGGCACAAGGCCAGTTTATTGCCGAGAGTGCTACGCAAAACGAAGACCACCAAGAAGATATTAAGCTTACAGCTGAACATCTTAACTTAGTCTCTCGTTATTTTCTTTTTTATTTTTTCATTCATTTTAGCCGTCTTGTGTTTTGAACTTGGATTGAACCCAGAGGTTCAATTTTGCCTTTTTCGGCATGGTAAATCAGCTTGATTTGGGCTTGAAAATGCTAAAGTTGGTTGAAAATGGCTCTGAAGGGTTGAAAATTTTGAACTTTTTCATGGTTCGGCGTGGTCTCGTTTGAACTTTTTGCATGTTGAGGAAGCAGGGTTTTGATGGGTTTCTTTTGCGCAAGTTTGTTGCAGCTAACGGCGGATTGTTTAGTCAATTGGAGCGGGCGTCTGCTCGGTGTGATATGTCAAGTTACGCAGCATAAGAGACCAAAAATCGAAAGAAACAGTTTGGCCTAGTTTTTTCGTACCTTTCAATAATTCTTCTTTTCGCCGCTGTCAAGCTTTCGTTTAAAAAATAGTTGGGCACGAAGAAGCTGATGAATCTTGCTTTTTTCTTTCTGTCGCATGCATCATGCTCCCTACTATGATCAAGATAAAACCAACAAAACTAAAAAGGAACGCTCCAATCACCAATGACCCTGAAAGTTCGGAAGCGCCGAGAAAAACCAAACCCAACCCCATAGGAAACATTATAATCCCAGTCAAGAAGACTTTTTGTCCTGTGTCGCTTCCGAAATGCGGTTTTTGCCTCTTGACGGGTTTATTTTTAGGGTTATAGTCGTAACCATACCAGATAATCGTGAGACCAACAAATATAGGGATTCCAGAAAGATAGATACCCCACGTACCAGCAGACAAATAGCTAAAAGTCAGGTAGACTCCGATTGCCGTTACGATTAGTCCAAGACAGACAATGCTGATTCGTGTCCTAGTGGTTTCATCCATAAGTCGGTATTTAATAAAATTTGGTTTTAAGTTTTGCCGTTGGCTGAGTTTATCGAAACTTCATAGGTAACTTAACTTTAACACTATCGCTCGGTGCAAAAATATTTAGACGGATTCCTGTTTCAAATTGTGTTGTGCCTTGTTTGTTTTCAGTCTCTTTTGAAACAGGTCATAGTGGAACATTGGCCAATCGCCGGTTGACGTCTGAGCATCCGCTGGCATAATCACCAGTATAGTTAGAGTTGACGTAGCGACTAACAGAATAAGGGCTAACGCGATTCTTCTGTTCATTCTCTCTTGCTTAACTTGTGACGACGCTTCATGCGATAAAAGGCTACTCGTCAATTTTCCTTGACTAAGCTAGGTCAACGTTTCTTGTCTTAACACAGTTTTTGTTTTTCTGAAGTTAAGTTTTGTATGTTTTCATGTTGTTTTAGGTTTTGAACTAACAAATGCCAGACTACTGCGAATTTGACGGAGTAGAAGACTGGAAGGCCCGCTAGGATTCACCTAAAATTTAGCGAATCCTTGCCTTAATAACAGCAATAAACACAGCAGTGATCATATCTTCATTAAATGCAAACGTTTATAGTCGCAAGTTTACCTATCTTAGTCTGCGGAATGTAACCGCAATCTTTAACCGGGAAGAAGAGAGACTGCCGAACTCGAAGATACTCGAGAAATAAGGTTTTCACTCCTGAGCCGGTCTGTATTTGTAAGCAGGTCAAGAAACTATGACTGAAGAATTAGACAGCGTTGTGAAAAGGCCGTTCGAAGTAGATGCCTCAGAATACCCATTCAAAGACAACTGGCTATCTTATCGTGATGGTTATATTCATCATCTTGATGAGGGAAAAGGACCACCTGTTCTGCTTCTTCACGGGAATCCCACGTGGTCGTATATCTACAGAAATATCATCAAGGAATTGCGAGGAGAATGTCGCTTAATCGCTTTGGATTATCCTGGATTCGGGATGTCAAAAGCGCCTTCCCAGTATGGGTTTACACCCCAAGAACAATCAGAGACGGTCATGGAATTGATCCGTCGCTTGGAATTAAAGAACATCGTCCTCGTGGTTCAAGATTGGGGTGGACCCATCGGCATGAACTATGCAGTTCAGAATAGATCAAACCTGCGCGGCCTTGTGTTGATGAACACTTGGGCATGGCCCGCATCCTTTCTTCAAAGATTATTCTCCCTTGTGATGGGAGGATGGCCCATCGGCTACTGGCTTCAAACACATAGAAATTACTTTGCAAAAGCGATGTTACCCGATGGGATTTTCCACAAGGAAAAGGTTACGCCTAGTTTAAGAAAAGCCTATACTGACCCATTTCCGACGGTGGATTCAAGAAAACCCACCTATGTTTTCCCGGGGCAGATCCGAAAAGCGCATGCCTGGCTAAGAGAGATTGAGTCAAACCTCTCGGTTCTTGGTGACCTGCCAACCCAAATTCTCTGGGGGAATAAGAACGATCCAGGCTTCGGACCTAAAGAACTCAAAAAGTGGCAAGGATTTCTTAAGCTCAATGAGACTGAGATCCTTGATGATGCCTCACACTCGGTTCAAGAGGATCGACCTGATCGGGTTGTTGCGGCTATTCGAAGAGTTCTTGAGAGAACGCAAGACAAGGCTGAAGTAAAGCAGTTCGATAATGTCTCATAGCGAAGGGCAGCTGCCGTGGCAGACTTGCCGAACCCCGCAGGTGCTTCGATGATGATGAACTGCTTCCCGAAGGCCAGCGCATCGATCTTCTTCAGGATCTCCCCTCAATTACGGCCTCAGCGACAGCTAAACTCAAGATTGTATAGAAAAAATAGCCAAAAAATTCGACTGCAGATTAGTAGTTAAAAACGAAGAAGACAAAGCCATTATTTACCGTCCTAAAAAATAAAAAAACCAACATTTTCAGCTTTTTCAATTGTAGATTAATTTAACGTTTTATTGTTTTTGGAGGCAAGCGAATTGTGAAAGTGGTTCCTTTGCCTTCTTTGCTCTCAAAAGTTACTGTGCCACCTAATGCCTCAGTCATGCGCTTAACAACAGGTAAACCGAAACCTTGACCTTTTGATTTAGTGGTAAACATTGGCGTAAACAATTTGTCCTTTACTTTTTCTGGTATGCCAACTCCAGTGTCCTTCACGGATATTATGGCATCAGTTGCATCTTTGAAGACACGTATGGTCAGTTTCCCGCCATTTGGCATTGCTTGAACGGCATTATTAACCAAATTAATCATAATGCGATTAATGTAAGAACAGTCAGCCACAATTTTCCTAGCTCCAGTTTCTACTTTAACAGATACTTTTACATTCTCGGGCAAACCATTCTTTTTCAATAAATCATCAATTATGAGCTTCAAGTCGGCTTCCTCTGCATGAGGGTTAAGGGGTCGAGCAAAGTCTTGCAGGTCTGCTACAATCTTGTTAATGTAATCAATGTTCTTCTCAATCCCCTGCAAGCTTTCTAACGTACTCTTTTTTTCATCGCCCTCAGGAATCGAAGCTAACTCAGTCTTAGCCAAGAAAACATCGCCTATGATCGCCTGCAGGGGATTGCGAATATCATGCCCAACCATACCCGCAGTTGCACCTATAGCAGCCAAACGTTCAGAATCGTGAAGTTTCTTTGCTGCTTCCTGAGCCTCTTCCTCAGCCTTTCTAAGCTCCGTGATATCTCTTGCTGCAGCAAAAACGCCTTGTATTTCGCCCGCTTCATTTCTATACACGGTAGCATTGTACAAAACATCAATAACTCTTCCATTTCTATGTCTAATCGCAAGCGGATAATCTTTCACTAACCCCTCCGTGAAAACTCGCTTATAACCAATCTTAGCTTTTTCAGGTTCAATAAAGTAATTTGAAAAGTCGCTACCAATCAAATGTTTCCTAGAGTGTCCTGTGGCGAGTTCGGTGGCTTTGTTGACATCTGTTATTTTGCCTTCAACGCTAATGGTGACTAATGGGTCAAGACTTGCTTCGATGAGATTCCGAGCATATAACGAACTTAGCTCAAGCTTCTTAGTACGTTCTTCAACAAGCCGTTCTAACCTGTTTCGATATTCTTCAAGCTTCTCCTCAGCTTCCTTGCGTTCAGTAATATCTTGAACCATGGACAATACGCCGATTACGGAATTGTCCTCTCTCTTAAGAGGGGTATTGCTCCATGAGCAAGATATCAGTTTGCCGTCTTTGGTTAAATTTTCGTTGATGCTGTTTGCAGTCTCATCTCCTTCAAGCAATCGCCGCCAGACTTTTTCTACGACTGGTTGCGCTTCTTTTGGCACAATAGTACCGTAAGGATGTTTGCCAATCATGTCTTTAGCAGAGTATCCAAAAATGGTCTCTGCAGCCGGATTCCACGAAATGACTTTGAAGTCTTTATCCCAGACAATACAGCCAATAGGCATTCTCTTAATCTGTAATTCTAGCTGGTCTTTGACTTCTTTCAGCTTAGCTTCAGTTTTTTTGCGTTCAGTTATATCTTCAAAGACAACGATGGCTGCAGTTATATTGCCTTGCATGTCACGTAGCGGTGCCGTGCTGGCGATTATAGGTAAGACCTGACCGTCTGGGCGTTCGATTATCATTTCTTCGTTATGCACTTCTTGACCGAGCTTTAAGGAACGGCTTACGGGCATTTCCTCAATCGGGTAGTTCGTTCCGTCCGCTCGCTTAGCCTTAACTTTCGCCACATTTTCGTCCAAATCAAGCCCTAAAGTGTCAAAACCGTAGAGCTGCATGGCACGTTTATTAACGTATGAGAATTTTCCGCTTGGAGCATCAATAATGACCACAGCCGAAGGAGTCGTCTCCAAGATGGTTTCCAAGCGTTTCCGGTCAAGCTCTGTTTGTTCTCCGGCTTTTTTTAGTGCTTCTTCAGCTTTCTTGCGCTCGGTAATATTGCGGAAAACAAGCACCACCCCCGTAGTCTTGCCGTCTTTGTCTTTTATGGGTGCTCCACTGTCATCAATTGGAACTTCGGTGCCGTCTTTTCGAATCAGGACGGTGTGGTTAGCTAAGCCAACAACCATGCCTTCTCTGAGAACTCGGTTTATTGGGTTTTCAACCTCGGATCGAGTTTGCTCGTTGACGATGTTGAACACAGTCTTTATGGGCTTCTGCAAAACTTCGCTTAGTGCCCAACCCGTCAGTTCTTTGGCTTCGCCATTCATGAACGTGATTTTACCGGATGTATCAGTGGCTATGACAGCGTCTCCGATGCTTGCCAAAGTAGTTGCCCAACGTTGTTCACTTTCCCGCAATGCCTCTTCAGCTTTTTTGCGTTCGGTTATGTCATTTGCGTAAATATTTACGTACCCTTCCAATGTGATGGGAACAAAATTGAGGGATAATGTTGCAGCTCCAAATGTCTCTTCAAGTTCTTTTCCCTTTTTGGATACTAAGACGGTGGCAACAGTTTTGCTTATGTATTCAGGTGCATGTTCGCCAACTTTAGCATTCCATAAAGACAATAAAGAATTGCTTGCCGTGTTACCATAAAGAATTATGCCTTTTCCGTCTATACGAAGTATTGGATTAGGATTTTCAGAAGGAAACTTTGCGACTGCTTCTATCTGGTGCTCTCGTTGAATACGCTCTGTAATATTCATAGCTACATGTGTTGAACCAACAATGCGTCCTTGTTCATCCTTTAGAGGAGTCGTAGTTACTAAGAAGTCTCCTCCGAGGCGGGGTTCATGTACTTCAGCCGTATGCTCGTTTCCATCTTTCATGGTTTGTGCATGTGGACAAAAGTCAGGTGGGCTGTCCAATCCATGAACACACTCATAACAGAATAGGCCGATGGCTTTTTCCGGAGTTACTCCTAGCTGTTGCGCCATAGCTCGGTTAGCATGCACGATTCTATACTCATTATCAAGAATGGCTACAAAATCTGGAACACTGTCGAAAGTGCGTTCCCAATCTTTCTTTGCATGCCAAAGTTCTTGCTCAGTTTTTTTACGTTCGGTTATATCATCAAATATAACTGCGAAATAGCCTTTTTTGGGACTATAAACGGAAAGTGAATACCAAACATTCCTAAATTGGAGTAGTGATTCAAAAAGTGCAGGCTCACCCGTTATAGCTACTTTGCCATATTTACTTATCCAATCTACGGGGTCGTTTACCAAGTTTGGAAATAATTCTGTTGCCCTCTTGCCCAAAACCACTTCTCTTTTAGACCCAGTAATCGCTACATAGGCATCATTCACATAAAGGTAAATGTAATCAATAGGTTTACCCTGATTGTCAGTTACAATCTTGCAATAGGCAAACCCATTTTGCAGGTTCTTAGCAAAAAATTCGGAGCTTTGTCTATCTGATTCAAACTCTGCAAGAGCATCAGCAATTCCGCCGTTAGAAGACATTTAGTTCTTCACTCTTTGAGTTTAGGTTCTTATCGCATTGATTTCATAAAAAGATTACGTTAAATGGTTCTGCTAACTTAATAGGTGATGGCGAAAGTTGTTACGAAGCGCACGAACCTAATCAAGTTCCTGAGCTTTGAAATCTACACCGGTCATCTCCATCCGAGTTCCCCGTCAGAATTCAGAAAAAATGGGAAAACGGGTGATGGCACGGCTGGTTCGAGGTACAAATCCCAGTAGTCCTCTCACAGATCCTAGTGCATTTCTGGACAAGTGAAGTAGCCTAAAAAAAGAGGGAAGGTTTGAGTAAACAGTATAGCGTTTCCTCCAGGACAGCCATACCAGTCGGACCCGCCTCATCCTCAGGTGTACATGCGTGTAGCTTTTGTTATTTTTTAGTCGACCGTCGTGTCAAGATTCTGACAGAGTGAATAGTGACGTAAGCAGCAGACAGAATTAGGAGAACAAAAAACAGTGTCTTCTGTGAAAAATCAAACGAAGACGTGAACACGTAGAGGCCATAGTAACCTGCAAGCTCTAAAAATAAGAATCTCAATGCAAAACCTGCCGTGCTTGAGAGAAAGAATTCTGCTGCATTCATCTTCAGGGTCCCGGCGGCCAATGAGGCAATGCTGTAGAAGAAGGGTATAAACGTGGATATGAAAATTGAGAATGGCCCATGTTCCTCTAGCCATTTGTCGGTTGTTTCAAGTTTTTTCTCTGATATCCGCATAAAGGACAAAGCTTTCATCATCAATGGTCTGGCCGCAAATCTGCCGCACACGTACTCTATGGGAAAGAGGGATCCTAATATGCACAATAGAAAAGTGTAATAGGGGTTGAAGACACCAATCGACGCTAGATATCCAAATGCGGGCACCAATATGTAATCGGGAACTGGCGAGAAAGTGATGGTAAGAAACATTCCCAGGTAACCTGACAGCAGAAACAGCGAAGACAAATCTTCACGATTAGTACCGTATGGCGACACGTTGACCAAATGAAAATACCCATTAATCAGGGCTAAACTGCTCACAAATACGGTGAGAATCGAAATGACGAAAAGGTAATGCCAGTACTTGTGAATCTCTTCCACAACCTCGCTTAGAAAACCGTTTTCATTTTTGTTGTTTTGGAAGGATTTGCTTTTGTCAGGACGGTCGGCTACTTGCATTGCTGTCCCTTTTTTGGAAATTGCGTTCATTAGATTGCAGACAGTTGATATTGCCTCTATTTTAGTTGTTGCTTTGGTTTTTGACTAGTCGCGGGTTCAATTCCCGTCGGTGCCCACGTTCCAGCTTCAAGGATGGCTTCAACGTCACTTTTGAAGCTGGTTCCTCAGTGTACGCACGTACGCTTCTTCTACCCTTTATGCATGTGTCAAGCTCCAAGTTTTTCGCCTGCATTAGTTATCGTGAGTTGATTTCTCGACAGCTACTTGTTTCCCAATAGAGAATGATTTTCCAATGGGTTCCCCAACCCTACAATAAGACATTTTTGTCAAGCTCCAGACGATCGGTTTCATTTTCTTGACATCAGGCATCTTGTTTTCATCAAGCACTCCTTCCTGGGCTTTGGCATCTATGATTTCGCCTATGAACTCGGTATGTAACCCAATTTCAACAATCTTGATAACTTTGCACTCTAAAATCATTGGAAATTCCTTTACGTATGGTGCATCGACAAGATCGCTCTTTACTGGAGTAAGCTTTGTAGTTGAAAATTTGTCGGTATCTCTTCCGGAAACAATGCCAAAATAGTCAGCCTCTTTGACATATTCTTCAGAGGGAAAACTAATCGTAAACGCCTTTCGTTCTAGAAGGTTACCGTAAGTGTAGGTTGCCTTCCTTAGAGAGACGTAAACGCAGGGAGGTTTAGAACAGCAGATTCCTCCCCATGCAGCGGTCATAACGTTTGGTCTTCCTTCATGATCATACGTGCCTACAACCCAAACTGGGGAGGTAGGTGTAAAAGTATTGGCTCCGAGCGAAATCATAGACCGCTACTCCTTTTTGACCGCTGATACTTTAACGCTTACAACTGTATTGGCTGTTTCTTTGAGCTCTTCCTGAGTCATGTCTAAGCGGTCTAAAGCCCCTTTGAAGGCATTCTCGCTGACGATGTATTCAAGCGGATAGACTTTTTCATCGAGAACCGTTACTTCTGCAAAGCCTGCTTGCCGCATTAGGTCAAGGTATTTGTCTTTGATTTCTGCTCCAGCAATGCATCCTGCATAGGCCTCAACATTCTTTTGCACTGATTCAGGCAATGGTTTTAGCAAGACAATGTCTGAAACCATCAATCGACCGTTCGGGGCAAGAACTCGGAAAGCCTCCTCAAAGACACGCTTTTTGTTTGGTGCAAGATTGATGACGCAGTTTGAGATTATGACGTCGACTGAGTTGTCTGCTACTGGAAGGTTTTCGATTTCTCCTAACCTAAACTCAACGTTTGTGTACTTACCTTTCGTTGCGTTTCTCCTTGCTTTATCGAGCATTTCAGGGGTCATGTCCACGCCGATGACTTTTCCTTGTTTGCCAACCTTCTTGGCTGCTAAGAAACAGTCAAATCCTGCACCTGAACCTAAATCGAGAACTCTCTCGCCTTCCTTTAGAGACGCTAGAGCTGTAGGGTTGCCACAGCCTAATCCAAGATTAGCGCCCTCGGGGACAGCATTTATTTCTTCTTCGCTGTAGCCAATCATCTTGCTTATTTGTTCGTTAGATGGGGCTGAGCAGCAGCTAACGCTTGAAGCGCAGCAGGAACCATTTGTTTTAGCTACTTTTGCGTAGCGTTTTCTTACTTCTTTCTTCCCCTGTTCTTCTTTCAAGATTATTCCTCCCGTGTGGTTATTGATTTAAGCAGCGGACCAAGTGTTTTTGTTATCGCTCCCGCGAGTTTTTCAGCTTTTATCATCATTATGCAGCAGATCTCTCCGTCTTTCTCGCAGGCCACGACGGCTAGTTTGTCGTTTGGTCTTATGTTGGCTTTTTCTCGTAAATCTTTTGGGAGAACGATTTGGCCTTTAGCATCCATGCTTATGACTGCATCAATTCTGCAGGTATCTCCTTCGCATCCATAACTTGCCATTGTTAATCACTATGTAATTGCAGAACGCTGGCTTAGTACTTAAAGTTTTCTGAAAAATCAGATATTTCTGATTATAACACCTAATCAATTATTATCATTAAACGAGATTTTTCTTACCAATCGGCTTAAATAATCGCTAACTAACCACCAACAGCCTATAGTGAATTTATATTGCAAAAAACAGGCGCTCACCTATCATGGCTAAGCAAATTCCTAACACTTTGGATATTTCTGGCCATGCTTGCAGGAGTCCTAATCGGATATGTCTACCCACACCTGTTATGATAAGCTTAGTTAACGTCGCTCTCTGGATAAGAAAGAAGTACTACACAGATAAGGCGAATGAAACATGAAAAAGCTCGCGACTATAAAGAATATATTGATGAGGTTTTTATACCTCAAAAGAATCGTTTGGAATGAATCTAATGACTAAAACTAAAGTCTTATTCTTGTGTACTCATAATTCGGCTCGATCTCAGATAGCGGAAGGGCTGCTTAGATTCCTTTATGGAAACGAGTACGAGGTTTTTAGTGCCGGTACGGATCCCACACAAGTGAACCCATTGGTCATTAAGGTTATGGCTGAAAAAGGGATAGATATTTCTGGGCAATATTCAAAAAACCTCGATGTTTTCAAAGACGTCGATATCGACTTAGTAGTTTCAGTTTGCCGCAGCGGCTCAAAAATAAATTGTGCAATTTGTGCCTCCCAGATAGTTATGGGCAGACCTGAATTGATTACCTCAAGATTACCCAGAGCAAAAGATTATTTGGACCATCCCTTCGATGACCCCTCCGAAGTACAGGGAACCGAAGAAGAAAAACTTGAAGCCTTCCGTCATACAAGGGACGAAATGAAAGCGTGGATTATCGACAAGTTTGCTTATTTGAGCGAACGAGCGCAAGCTAAGACCAAAGTCATTTTTCTATGCACGGGAAATAAGGCGAGAAGCCAAATGGCTGAAGCATTTCTGAGGAAATATGCCGGTGATCATTTTGAGGTTTACAGTGCAGGGTTTGATCCTCAACCCATTCACCCCTACACTATTCAGGTGATGAAAGAACTGGGATATGACCTAAGTGGTCAACATTCCAAAGACTTAGCACAGTATCTTGGGAAGGAACATTTTGGGATAGTCATAACATTATGTCAAAAAGCAGAAGAGGATTGCCCCACCCTACCAGATGTATCCACAAGATTGTATTGGCCCTTCGAAGACCCAGCAGCATTCCAAGGCACAGAAGAGGAAAAATTAGCCAAATTCCGAGAAATCCGAGACAAAATCAACGAAAAAACAAAAGAATGGCTTAAAGAAAGAGGCATCGCTGAAAACTAACGCCCAAAGTGGTTTCTCTTAAAAACACTCGCTTGCGCATCCTCAGTCGCTGTCATTTTCAGCGCGCGAATGCAAAAAGAGGGGTAAAAAGTACAAAAGGCGGCTGTACAGCGTCGGTTCCCGTCGGACGCGCCTCTCCAGAGGCGCATTTATCCCTCTTTCTGAGCTATTTTTCTTGTTTAATTAGCTGCCGTAGGTGGTTACTGTGAACTATAAGCTGGCGGCTTTTGAAGCCCCCTAGTACTAAAATAGTTTTAAGGAACCAAGAGAACAATATGGTTGATGCAAATTGTCAACGATCGTAGACGATTTGGACAAGAAAATCCTGCACGAAATTTGCAGCGGCATCTATTCTTACGACGATCTGGCGAAAACCCTGAACGTAACAAGAAGCACAATTTACCGACGAATTGAAGACATGGAAAAAAAGAACTTAATTACCAAGAAAATCATGGCTATACCAAACTTCGAGCGTCTGGGTCTCTGTGCGATTCTGGTAGCCATAACAGCTGCCTACGACGATGCGTCGCAATGCGTCCAACATCTCAAATCATTACCAAACACCAAGCTTCTCTACAGATGCTACGGAGCGCACCAAGCAGTTGCCAACGTTTGTTGCCAAAGAGGCGATGAAGGACAAGTAATAGAAAGCATACAAAAGGCACTCAAAGATCAAAAAACCATCTCCTACCAAATTTCAATAGGTTACGAATGGGAGAAAGTAGACTTCGCACCTTTCTAAGATGATCAAACGTATTTGACACAGGTTCCGCTCAATGCAGAGTAAAAACTTGAGAGTCTGATCATGCAGAAAACTAATCAAAACTCTGAATGATACAGCTCGATTTAATAGACTCATGCCCCCTTGCAATCCTGCGAATTCTTCTTCTTCCGCTGTGACTAGAATCTTGAAAAATTTTTTTTGGAACTGATGTCTTATTGAAGAGAATATATTGAGTCAAATGTGTCATAAGGTAACTATAAATTACATAAAAGGCTTTCATTAATAAAAAAGATGAAAAGGTCCGGCAGAAGAAAAGATGGAAAGCGCAACACCTAAAACTTCAAACTGCATGTCAGCAGCTCATTATGTTCCTATACATGGCTTTTTAAAAAAGGTGGGTTGGCTCTCACAGGATGATTTAGATAAGAGACTCTCAGGAACCGGGAATTTCCATGCAACATAAACCTTGGCCCCATCAAGATATGGACTATTCTCCTGCGTTACTGGAGTTTTGAAGATGCGTGATCCATTCAGCATCAATGCGGCTCAAGTACCGGATTCCAAGATGCCCTCTGAAATGGAAATGATACGGGTTTTGCACGTTGATGATGACGCCTCTTTCTTACAAGTTTCTAAGCAGATCTTAATGTCCATTGACAGTGTTTTCGAAGTTGATTGCGCTTATAGCGTTGACGATGCATTCCTAAGATTATCGAACAAAGAGTATGATGTTATCGTTTCTGACTATGACATGCCCTACAAAAACGGTTTAGATTTTCTCAAACAACTTAATAAACAAAAAATCGACCGGTCATTCATCCTGTTCACTGGGAAAGGCAGAGAGGAAGTTGCTGTTCAGGCGTTAAACCTTGGTGCAGATGGCTACTTCAGCAAGTATGGTTCGGTCGAGACTGTCTATGGTGAGCTGGCGCACGGAATCAAGATGGTTACCCAAAAAAGGAAAGCTGAGCAATCTCTGAAATCAAGAGAGGAACAGCTTGAGGCGATTGTTTCAAATGCACCAATCGGGATTGCTGTGTCTGATTCGAACAAGTACTTTTTGAGTGCTAATGAAGAGTTCTGTCGAATTCTTGGTTTTTCTGAAGAAGAACTTAAGAAAATGACTTTTGAAGATGTTACTCATGTAGAAGATTTGCAGGAGAGCCGAGCAAACGTTGAAAAGCTTGCCTGTAAACGTGCGTCTTTTTTTACCCAAGAGAAACGTTACGTTAAAAAAGATGGAACGACAATATATGGAAAAGTAACAGTTAAAGCGGTCAATGGCAAGCAAAACAAACCAGCCATATTCGTAGTGGAACTGGAAGACATAACTGAAAAAAAGAAATCTACAGTGGAATTAGAAAACAAGTACGAGCTTCTTGAAAAAGTGACCGAGAGCCTTGATGCTGGTCTGGCTATAGTCTCAAAAGACTACCAAGTTGTTTGGGCTAACAAGATTCTAAGGGATTTAGGAGTTGCACCAAACAAGAAATGCTATCAAACGTTTAACAATTTGGAAAGCGTTTGTCCAGATTGTGGCGTTAGAAAAATCCTTGAGGAGAACGTGAATTATGATGTTCATGAGTTCAAAAGTGTTAATTCAAAAGGCAAAAATATCTGGGTTGAGTTAAGAGTTACGCCCATTAGAGACAAGCATGGAAACGTCGCTTCTGCACTGGAACTTGCAGTTCCTATAACTCGATCTCGTGAAAAAGAGAAAAAATACAACAGATGGCTGCGATAGCCTCTAGTTCCGGTTGAATCCTTCATGATTTGATAGTAGCGCTTCCTTCCAGAGCTCTCTTTCTTAAAAGCTTACAAAGAAGAGAAAAAAAGGAAACTAAGCAGGATAAATTCTCCTCCAGAGGGTTCAATTCCCGTCGGACCCGTCAGGATGCCATAGAGCGCATAGTGTTAAAAGAATGCGGTGCCTTGAAGTTGGTAGGAGCTGCGTGGCGTCTTGGAGACAGCGCATAAGGCGGTGATTTCGATGGTTCTGGCGGCAGTCATAGCCATCAGTGTCGTCGTCCTAGGATTCACTTTAACGGGTTCTCGAAGCAACTCTTCAGCCGCCCCCAACATGCCTGTCAGCCAAAACGCGCCGACGCCGACTACGTCACCGACTGCGTCGACCACCCCTTCCTCCAGCGCCACAAATTCCCCTTCTGCTCGTCCGTCGCCGACGCCGACGACAACCCTACCTGTGTTCTCCACGTTGCAGACAAGCAGCGTCAACGGCAGCTTCGAACTCACACTCTCAGTTGAAAAAACCGTCCACAGCCCAAGAGAACCCGTAAACGTAACCCTTGCCCTAACCAACATAAGCGACCAAACCGTCAATTTCACACATACCGCGTTTGATTTTGATTTCTTCGTGGAAAACGCCAGCGGCGGCAAAATCTATCAATGGTCCATCGGCCAGGCTTTTCCAATGTGGGCCATGATCAAGCAGCTTCCGCCGGGAGAAAGCGAAACGGCGACTTACACTTGGCCTCAGACGTCCAACAGCAACTTCCCATCAGTCACCGCCCAAGTTCCAGCCGGAACCTACTACATCGTTGGAGAAACCCCCGACAAAGCCGCCGGGTTGCAGACACCGCCGCTCGAAATAGTGATAGTCGACAGTTAGCCGCTGAAAACTGTTGAACCTGGATTGGACTGTGCGGTTCAGTTTTTCCCCTTTTTCTGGTCAGTCGGCTGGATTTAGGCTTGAAAAGGAAGAAACGACTTAAAGATGGCTTTGAACGGTTAAAAGTTGTGAACTTTCTTGATGGCCAGCGGGGTCCTGCTTGAACTTTTTGCATGTTGAGAAGCGGGTTTTTGATGCTTTTCCTTCGGCGCGGGTTCGTTGTGGAGGATGGTGCTTTTCGGTCTCTGAGGAAAAATGCTTCTGAACCCTTATCATAGCTTACTGTTTTGGAGGCGAGACGTCGGCTTCTTGGCTGTTTATGCCGTGCCACGCTATTTTGTATCCCAGGTAGTTTAGTGTGGTGGATGCGTCGGTTAATCCTTCTGCCTCGATTAGCTGGGTTGCTTGGTGTAACGTTAGTTTTCTTTTTTCTGCTTGTTTGAGGGCTTGGTTGAGTATGCCTTGGATTTGCTGTAGTTTTTCTTTACTTACTAAACTGTTAGGCATCGCCACGTACCCTTCTGGTGGGTCAGCGGAGAATACTGTTTGTACGGCTTCAGAGGAAACGCCGATTCTCTCCGCGAACTCGTCATAGCGAACCATCAGTTCCGTAAACTTCACGGGCAAGTTCTTTAGCAATTTGATTTCTTTTGTTTTTGTCTCTTCAAACGCTGCTTGAAGGTAGCGGAGAATCGGCGGCAGCGAGATTTTGTCTTTGTAGTAGATGAAGTGCAGTTGGGGGCGCTTCTCCAATGCGACGAGTTTCTCGCATGCCAGATCTTCGTTGACTACGAGGATCATGTTGGCGTCTACTTGTTTGAGTTTTTCTGCTTTCCTAAGCAAGTACTCTTCAGTCCAGAACCCGACGATTTCAAGGTAAACCTTAAGGCCGCCTCTTTCAAGTGAAAAGTCAGGGACGATAACTTGGGTGCCGGCTTGGACAGGTTCAGGTTCCCTCTTTAGTGTCCAACCGGATTTTACGGCTCTAAACTGGCTGGCAAATGCCTCTTCAGCTGCGCTGTCATAAGTCTCTGGCTGCAGGTTGGGTTTGCGTAGAAGTTGGCTGTGTTTTGCGTTGTCCAGTTTGAAGCTGCATATCTCGTTTGTGTATTTCCAGAGGATTTTGGCATTTACGGTCCATTCCTGGTTGGCGATGATTGTGGGCAGAAGCTTGGCGATGTTGATTCCATACCGTTTGGTGAGTTTAAATAGGCTGGCTGGCCCATCTATTTCGACCCAAAGCTCACTATCGCGCTGAACCTCGTAGATGAGCCCCAGTTTCTTAACCGAGTAGAACAGCATCTGCCAGTTGCCTGAAGCTTTAAAACACAGCTCGGTGCAGTCAAATAGCAGCGTCTGCGCTAGGCTCAGGTTGTACTGCTGAAGTAGCTCCAACGGCGTTGGTGCATCGAATTTGGTGAGAATTAGCTCTGTGTCTAAATCCGCGTACAGCTGCTCCTCAATGTCCTGTGTTGTCAATGCTGTTTCGCAAGCAACAAGTTGCAGGATTTGCTGCCGCGTCTCTGGTGTTGTGGGTAAACCGTGTTTTTCGGTTGCTTGAAAGATTTTTTTGCGTAAGTCAGGCGGGTTGATTTTGCTGTTGCATATGAAGGTGCCTCTTCGGTCAAGCAGCAAATCTAACGCTCTAACAAAGCGGTACTCGTATCCTTGATTTTCCAAGTCTGCCGCGAATGCTTTGAGGACTTTTTTCTTTTCTCCAACATGTCTCTTGTAGGCTTCGATTAGGCAGCCTGCAACTTCAAGGTTCTCAGGTGAGAGCTTAGCGTAGCGGGGCTGAATCTCCCCTTTGCGCTTATACACCACCAGCAAGCCGCTTGGAAGCAACTACTGAGCCTCTCCTGTTTTTTGGTGTCGCCTACGGCTTATGCCCACCTCAACCGTTTCCTTTGAGATTATCTCTACGAGCTTGGCGGTTTTGCCCTCTTTTTTTCTAAGAAGCCTACCGAGGCGCTGTATGTATTCCCGTCTGCTTCCCGTTCCACCCAGCACCACACCAACCGAGGCGTCGGGGACATCGACGCCCTCGTCGAGAACTTGGGAGGTAACTATAACCTTGTATTTGCCGTTTCCGAAATTAGCCATTATCTCCCTACGCTCTTCTCTGGGTGTCTGATGGGTAACAGCGGGTATCAGAAAACGCTTACTCACCATGTAAACCAGGTCGTTGTACAACGTGAAAATCAGCACTTTCTCGTCTTTGTATGTTTCAAGCTTTTCCGCCAGCAAGTTAAGTTTGGCTTCTGAGTTAACGGCGACTTTTAGCGCCCTGTTTCTTGCCAAAAGCGCTTCCCGAGCACGTGGGTCTCTGCCCGTCGTCATTATGAACCTTTGAAAATCAAACGCTGACTTGAGAACAACGTGTCTTTCAACGAGGTACCGCCTGAAGACTTTCATTTGGGCATCGTAGCTTTGCTGCTCCGCCTCGGTCAAGTCCACGGCTATTTTTTCGAAGGTGTAGTTTGAAAGGTGCTTAGCCGTCGTGAGTTCCTCAACAGAAACCGAGTAAACTGGGTCACCCACCAACAACGGAAGCAACGCATGCCTCTGATCGCTTCTCTCATAAGTAGCCGTTAACCCCATGCGGTAAGGCGCAACGAACATTTCCGCGATCTGCATGTAACCTGGCGAGGCTAAATGGTGTACCTCATCAAAAATCAGAAACAAAAACCTGTTGCCAAGCTGAGCCGCCAAAGAATACGCTGAATCATAAGTTGCAACCGTCACCATCCGCACCACGTTTTCGCCGCCGCCGACAACACCCGCATCCACACCCAAGTAGTCTCTTACCCGCTTTTTCCACTGGTCAAGCAGATCCAACGTGGGAACAACAATCAGGGTCTGTGTTTTAAGCAGATCAATCGCTTTTAGGGCGATGAAAGTTTTTCCTGCGGCGGTAGGCAAAACCAGCACACCCCTTTTACCCGCCGTCAACCATTTGTCCAGCGCCTCGCTCTGATAAGCCCTTAACTCAACATTACACTTCAGCTGCTCAAAAGCAGGCAAGTCCAAAACAGCATCCTCAATCTTAACCCTGCTTTCCCCAAAATACTCCAACACATCCCTATAATGACACGCTTTAACCCGATAACAACCACTCCGAGAGTCCCACCTGCCATACGGAGACCCAACCTCACCCCTCAACAACAAAGTACCCCTATCAAACCACAAACGAAACATAACAACAAATAAAATGCCCTAATCAATTAAACTTACGCAAAGCCTCTTCTTGCCCGCGAGCATAAATCTTTGCAGGTTCTTTGGATTTAGCAGATTCTGTGCATCTCAATGTACTGATATCTAAATTATTAGTACATTGTAAAGCTCACAAAAGTTTGCCAGCAACCTGACGTTAAGTTCTGCATCAGGCTTTCGAGCTGTAAACACCAAGCGCTCGAAAGTTAAAAGAAATCCTAAACGACAAATTCTACGCCTTCTAATCCCTCGAACCATCTGTCGCCCGTCAGAAACTTCGCACCAGCTTTAATCGCAAGGTAGTATCCGAGGGCATCAGCGTAAGATAGGTCACAGCCTTTTTTCTTTAGCTTGAGCCTGAGCTTCATCGAGCCTTCGATGTCAGCGATTCCGAACTCAACTACATACTTAGAAAACACTTTGACTACCTGCGAAGCTGCCGCGACCCCGTGAACTTCAAGGGTACGGTAACAGACTTCCAGCAGATTGAGCTTTGTCAAAAAGCCGTCGTTTTCCTCAAAATATGGCTGATACTTAGAATTGCCGCTCACGTAGGCTAGTACGGCATAGCTGTCGTAGAAGAATCTGGCGGTTTTCTGCAAGCTATTCCCAACTGCGCCTCATTTCATCCTTCTCGTGCTGCAGATCCTTGAATGGGAATTTGCCTCTGAGCGTGCGGACATCAGATACTTTTCGCACGGTAACCTCGACTTCTTCCCCTTCCTTCAGCCCTTCTTGTTCAACTAGTGATTTGGGGAGGACTATACCAAGAGAATTACCCCAACATTTGATTTTTGCTTTAGTATTCATAATTATACATGTATAACTAACTAGCTTTAAAATATGTCGACGATCGAGCCGCCGCGGGAAAATAGCTTGTTCACTGTTTTACGACAACGACGTTTACTGTGTACCCGCCGGTTATCATACGACCAATACGTTGTACGACTCGGAAAGCATAGCTCTGACCAACTTTGGCGTTCGACGGAACACGGCCAGAAACCTCGACCATGCGACTTTCCCAAGGCTCGAATTGCGCTGTGTGCGTTACCTCAGTATGCGAAATCGTATCCGCAGCTTTCCCAGCCACCTCCTGCTTTGCCAAGGATAACAGACGACTTGCGAATAGGGTGCTGGGTTTCGTGTACACTGCTGGTGCATTGCTGAAACGTAAGCTTAGCGGGAGCACCGAAGACGGCGCTTGCAGGTGACTGGAGAGATGCAGAGTGCGCGATTTCAAGAGTGGGTGAACTGCAGTCGAACGCACAGGCTGAACTTCAAGAGTTAATGCCGCAGGAATGCCGATGACATTCATGGCTTTGATTTTGGCAGTGAAAGATTCGCCGCTCGCGAGCGTAAGAACCTGCTCATTTTTCTGCCCGACATGTCTGTCATCCACTGGATCCATCGGCGCCACCAACGGGTCAAAAACTGGAATATAAGCTTCAGCAATTAGACATTCGTGACCGCCGTTCACTTTGGTTGGTACCCAAGGATACGGGCATTGCACCACGACGCTCCAACCTGAAGGGATGTTCGCAAATCCGGTTCCGATCAGGGTCGCGTTGTTTTCCGTTATTGCAAGCGAAGGATCTGCCCACCAGAACTTCACGGTTACGCCTGTGGCGTATTGCCACCCCAGATTGGTTACTCGAGCATAGACTTGGTTGGGTTGACCAACGATGGGTTGATTGACCCCGTTGTTGTTTTCGACCCAAACGTCAGGCGATTCCCAGAAAACGGTTCCAGTGGGAAGCGGACGCGCTCCTGTGTCGCCGTCGGCATCTCGGATGAGCAGCCAGGGCGTATAATTTATTTTCGGGCGCAGTTCAGTGGTGCCGAAGGGTTGGGTTGGAGCTCGTGCAGCCGGGAGAGAACCGAAGCGAATCTTGACTCCTTTTGTTTGCTTTTTCGCTGTTGCCTTCCCTGCAGTTTGCGTTTTTCGAACTTTTGTTTTCGTCATTTCACCACCTTTCTTAAGCCTCTGGGGCTGTATTGACCGTCCCGCTGGATGGATTCGAGCCTGGCGCAGGATTCCAAGTTAGCCAGCCATAGCCGCGGTCAGCATCCAGATTATAGTCTAACAGGCCACTTGCGTTTTGGCTTATGAGTTGTACTGCGTTTGCCACGGCGTCTCCGAAGAATTGAGGGTTAGTTGATCCGCTGGGTTGTGATAGGATGCCCCCGTTTTGCACGTTAGCGTTAGCTTGGATGAGTGAATTCGGATATTGACCAGTCTGAATGATGTTGTCTGTTTCGATCTGTTCCGTTGAAATTGTATATGGAAACACCAGCCAGTCATTGTCAGGAGCGCCATTCAGAGTGTCAAGTTGGCGCGGATAACAAGCGAAAGCCGCGGTTTCGGTACTGCTGGATTGAGAAAATGCGTTTGTTTTACATAGCGGCATGCCTCCTGTATCTGGAACATTTCCTGTCGGGAAAACTGGCGGGCTATTCGGGAGCCAAGCTTGAGATGGTGATAAGTCCGTAACAGGAAATGTATCTCCGTTTGGATCAACCCATCCTAACAGGACTGGCGGCGGATACGTAAGTCCAGACCATACAAGCAAATCACGCATGCTGTTCTCGCTGTCCACCAGTGATTTTCGTATCCAGTACGCGTCGTTTTGCACTTGAGACCAGTCAACTACTGGTGCGTTCAGCGCTGCTAACAGAGCGATGACGCCATTACTTAGATTGCCCGTCAGAATCTCGATGAGAGCCGCGATTGCAAAAATTATCGCACAGATTATGCCGCCTGGATTGATGGCGTTCTGAACGGCTTGCTGCTGATTACCAGGGGTCGGATTACTGACAAATGGCGGTTCTGGCATGCCTGTAGGAAGGCCTGCTGGGTTGTTACCGACGACTCCGCTGCCCGATGTCATGAACCAATAGACGGCTAGTGCCCCTACGTAGGCGTAGGCGAGGGTGTTATCATCGAAAGCTTGGATTGGATAGCTGTTTTCATCCACACCTGCAATCGGCAACGTGGTGCCACTCGTGTCTAGAGGAAACGTGTATGTTTGGTTCATTGCTGTTGTCAGGAGGTTTGAAATGTCTGTGAATGACTGCGGGAGGTTTTTAACTAAATCTGCTATGTTTCCTGTCGCCACACCATGAACTACGTTAGGCAACTGGTCGGCGGCTAGATTGCTCGCCAGATTTGCAATGTCAAATTCATTTTGGAGGTTCGCGTTGCAGATTGATGGCCACCCGATACCTGTTTGCGGATCACAATAGGGTGGAGTGGGATTATCTCCTTTGGGACCTGACATTGTGGGTTGAGGAGAAGACTCAAAGAATCCGTAGGTCCACGAATCGACGAAGTTGCCGGCAAGGCGGTTTCGCCACCAGTGCGTGCGGTATGGACCGCCGACTATGTTGTTAGTAAACGGTTCCGCTGTCACAGACGAAGCAAAATGACACGCCCAGCCAAAGGCAAAAGCTTTTTCTTCTTCTGTTTGCGCGTTCGCTAAGAGGTTTTGGAGAAACTGACCAGTGTGATGCCATCGAAGGAATTCGTGGCGTCGATTCATAATGGGATCTTCTGGTGGAGGACTCAAGCCGTTACCTTCCATCCATGGGCCGCAGGTGATTATGGCGCCGATAACAGCGGGTAACACGCTAATTGTCGTAGAGGTTCCGCTAGGCCACTGCAATGCACCTAACGTCGTTAGTGCGTTTTTGACGCCTGATATATCTCGGTTCTGCACGGCGTTATCTAGCTGGTTTATGAGGGCAGTGGCTTGGTTTAGTATGGGCCAAAGGGGGACAACTATGGAACTGAAGAGTACTGAGTAGGCTGCCCCGACTGGATTGAAGTACAATTCAGATGCCATGCTTTGTTGTTGAGGATTTGCATTGGGTGCAAAGAGCGCTTGAATACTACTGGTGGCGTTGACAGTTGTGAGAGTTGGGTCAGGAGTTTGCGTTGGAGAAGGAACCAGGCCTGAAAGAAACAAGGCGAGTTCTTCGCTTATGGGCATGTAACTGAAAATATCTGGTCCCATGGCGCCTAAAACGGCAAATTGCATCAAAGAATCGTCTTGCTTGAGTTCTTGTGCAAGCGAATTTCCGGTTTGAGCGAGCTCCTCGATTACTTGTTTCAGAACCTCATAATGAAATGCGAGGTTTGGCATAACAAATACATCTTCTTTCAAGAATGTTGCAAGAGATACTAGTGAGGCACTTCACTATTATCGTCTCTGCAAACAGTGAGTAAAGGTAAAGGTCTATTTAAGGAATTCTAACCAGGTTTTATTGATACTTTTTTTGTGATAAACTGATTAATGCATTAACGCAAGTGCGCAGAAGCTTTCAGATTTAAAAGAAATTTGCAAAATGTTAAAAACTAAAAGCTACATTTGAAAACCAAACTCGGAAGGCGCCGCTACTTTAAGTGAAATTATCTGTTACTGTTTCTCAGTCTTCTTCTTTGCTTTTTCAAGAAACATTGAAGCTTCTATTTGACTTGATAGCTCCTAAAAATTGCATTTCTTAATCTCTCCGCATGGGCAACTTAACAGAACCATCAACCACAATTATTATAATCTACGCCTCAAATAACAAGCGCCAGAGACAATTAAGGAAGAAAATAGTGTGAAACAGTTTGTTATTACCCCAGCGGTGGGGAAACGTTTAATCGCCAGGACTCTGGCAAATCACCCAGCGATTAGAAAGGCACTCAAGAACGGCACAGTCGTCATCGTTGCTGGAACAACGAACGGTTACGTGGCTGAAGAAATATTGAGTTCGTTGGGAGTCAAGGATTTTTCGAGGAAGCATTTTTTCCGCGGCATAACCTTGCCCCACAAGAAGCCTGTAGCTGGCACTGGAAGGCTGGTTGATGTGAGCGCGTTCCCCGGCGACGTCGTGATAGTCAACGGCGTCTGGCAGAAGGGCAAGTCAATCGAGGACGTTGTCGACTCGCTTAAGGAAGGCGACGTCATCTTGAAGGGCGCCAACGCGTTGGATCTGAAGCGTAGGCAAGCCGCCATCTTGATCGGTCACCCGAAGGCTGGAACCATAGGCTTGGCTTTGCCAGCGGTTGTCGGCCGCCGAGTCAAACTCATTATTCCCGTCGGGTTGGAGAAGCGTGTGGACTCCGATTTGTTTGAGTTAGCCAAGAAGCTTAACGCGCCAGGCGCGGGAGGAAGCCGTCTGCTGCCCGTTCCAGGCGAAGTGTTCACTGAGTTGGATGCGTTGGCAGCTTTGACTGGCGCAGACGTCGAGTTGGTCGCGGCGGGCGGAGTCTGCGGCGCAGAAGGCGCATGCCTCATAGCCGTCACCGGCAACGAGGATCAAGAGGAGTACGCTATGCAGATTTTTGCTTCAGTAGCAGACGAACCAGCGTTCAGCACAGACTACCTCTGACCGCTCTTAGTCTATAAGGAGCAGCGCGAATGTCTCAGGGTTCTTCTCGAAAGGCAGAGTAAACTTTAAGCCAGCCTTCTCCGCAGTGGCTTTCACGTTGACTCCAACACCTTCTTCGGAGAAACGCCTCATCTCGGGATGAACGCACACGCCCCTCTCAACATTGCATTTTTCGCAGATGTTACAGGAACCCGAAACCAACCCCACCGCCAGAGGGTACCCCTTCTCGAAAGCCGCCTTCTCAAGCCTGATGACGTTTTCTCGGAGGCGGCTCATGTCCTCCATCCAAGCGGACCAAAAAGCATCCACCTTCGCCTTCACCTCGACGGGAACATTTGGGTTTCCAAGGTGCTTCCTCAACGCGGAATCTGCTTCGGCACGCGAGCCAAACTTCATGAACAACGCGTGGTGGTATTCGGCTACGATTTTTCGGAACTCGCTGGGCGTCGGCGCGTATGGCGGGCAAGCCAGCGTCTTCCCGTATTTCTCGCAGCCCATCCTGCACTTGAGGACAACGCGGTCTTCAACCACGATTTTCTCCACAGGAATCACCTTTGCGTCGACGGCGCCTAACTCAAATGCGCGTTTCTTTAGGAAATCAAACGGTTTCATTTTTTCTTTTTTCGTCATTTTCTAACCAGCTTTTTAGGTTGATAAGCGCACGCCGGGTCTTGGTTCAAGGGGTCTTTGGAGTAGATGTAGGCTCGGGCTCGGCATCCGCCACAGATGGTCTTGAATTCGCAGATGCCGCATTTTCCTTTGAGGTTGCCACGGTCTGCCAGCTTCCCAAGTCTGCCTGACACACGCATGCGGTTCATGATTTGTTGGATGCTGTCGGTTCTTATGTCGCCGAACTCTAAGCCTAGCGGAGCGCAGGCATACGCCTTTCCATCCTCCAGAATCTCCAGCCACTCGTACTTGACCAAGTCGTCGCACATGCTGCATGTGCTCCGCAGTTCACGCTGCGGCTCCTTCGTTTTCAAAACTCGGTTGTTAAACATCTCGTACGGTACAATCAGAATCTTGTCTTTTACTTTCTTGTTCAACTCGTAGATTTCCTCAAGCTGCCTTTCCTTCTCCGCCGGCGTAGGCTCAAGCGGACCAAGCACTCTAAGCTGGTTCTCAACGTCTATGGGCTGGGGAATCAGCGAAGCCAAATGGAAACCCCGCGCCCCCAACTCAATGGCGAGGTCGATAAGCTCGGGAACTTGGTTGACGACGTGCTTTGTGTTGATAACGCTTAACGCAAACTGGATGTCAAATTCTCTGCATAGCTTTGCGGCTGTTATGCTGTCTTCGAAAGCAGCTTTCCCGCGGAGCTTAGCGTCAACTTCGCTTAGACCCGCAAGGCAAACTATAGCTTTGCAGTTCGCCGCGGCAAGTTCTTCCGCGACTCTTCGGTCGAAGCGCCAACCCGTGACTTTGACGTACGGCGACAGCCCCAATTCAGCAGCGCAATGGATAAGCTCAAAAAAGTCTTGGCGCATCAACGGCTCGCCCGTCCAGCCAGCCCCCGTGATAAACATGTTGTCAACGCCGAAATCCGCGGCTTTCTTCAACATGATTTTTGCTTCGGCTGTGGTCAACTCGTTAGGCAGCGGCTTTCCGTCGCCGAGGGAAAAAGCGTGTTTCACTGGGTATGCCCTTGTGCATGACCAAATGAAGTGATCCAACTTTTTGCCCGTCTTCTGTGCGCCAAAAACCAGTTCGCTGCCTTTCTTGTAGGGCAATTAACTTTGCTCCTTTTTGCAGGGTTGAACGAGTTCTTTCGCGACGTTTTTGGTGTGACCGGGAATCTCTTTGTGCCCGTTTTTCTTAAGCTCCATCAAATCGTGGCTCGCGTTAACCAGCGCTGGCAACTCGGAGGCGTGTTTGATGAAGACGGCGCCGTTTTTCTTGAGTTCCTCCATCAGAGTGGTTGCTTTGCCGCCTGTGAAGTCGCGTCCTTCAATGGATTCTTCTTCTATCACGTATGTCTGTACGCCCTCCTTGACTGCTTCAAGCGCCGACTCCAAGTTTGGGAGGTTACCGTAACCGAATGGGACAGAAGTGATAACTATGAATCCCGATTTCTTCATCAGGTCAAGGTTTGCTTGGCGGGTTTTCTCGGTTATAGGCGAAAACGGCGCTTCACTTATGACGGGTATGTTCAGGTACTCGGCCGTTTCAAAGTCAGTGTCTAAAACGTTGAGTACGCCTGCAGTGATTGTGTACCCTTCTTCCTGCAGAGTCTTCATCAGCACGGTTCCAGTTCCCGCGCCGCTTATCACGTGAATTGAACAGTTTCTGGGCGTTGAAGCTTTCGGGGGCGACAGCGGAATGATGTACAGTGAGTCGGTGACGGCGTTCTTCTTCACCATGGCTTCAACTCTGAAGACGCTCTTTATGTTTTCACTCGTCAGCACCTTATCGATGGCACCTGCGGCGAAGACTTTCCCGTTCTTCAGAAGCAAAGCACTGTTGCAGTACCGCGCCGCAAGGTTCAGGTCATGCACAACAGCCATAACTATTATTCCCTCTGACACGCAAAGCGACTTTATCAAATCCATGATTTCCAGCTGGTTGATGATGTCCAAGTACGTGAGGGGCTCATCCAAAAGCAAAATCTTCGGCTCCTGCGCCAACGCACGAGCGATGATTACCCGTTGCCTCTCTCCGCCGCTTAACTCGTTCACTGGCCTCGAAGCCAGATCCCAAGTGTTCGTCAGATTCATTACTCGGCGGGCAATTTCCATGTCATGCGCGGTTTCCATCTGGAACCTTTCCATGTGGGGGTTGCGCCCCATCAAGACAACTTCCACGGCAGTGAAGCTGAAGCTGATTGTGTTGTCCTGCGGAACCACAGCCATCTGCTTTGCAACTTCGATGTTCTTGAGTGCGTAGATGTCTTTGTCGTTGAGCATTATGGCGCCTTTGGATGGCTTAAGGGTTCGGCTTACGCTTTTGAGAAGAGTGGTTTTTCCCGAACCGTTGGGTCCAAGGATGCCTACGAAGTCACCTGCCTTAACCGACAGGCTTACGTTCTCCAAGATTTTAATAGAGCCGTAACGGCATTCAACGCCATCGATATTCAGTGAAACCATGTTGTCGCCTCAAAGCGAATAAGCTGTTTTTCTCCTCCTGAGCAAGTAGATGAAGAGCGGCGTGCCGACGAGGGCGGTTATGACGCCGACGGGCAACTCAGACGCGCCCGTAGCAACCCGAACAACAGCATCACAAATCATCATGAACATGGCTCCGACGATCGCGGAGGCGGGAAGCAGAATTCTGTGGTCAGGTCCAATAGCCAGCCTAGTCATGTGTGGAATGATTAAGCCCACGAAGCCTATTACGCCGCTGACGGCCACTGCTGCAGCCGTAATTAAGGACGCGATTACTAGTAGGAATAGACGCACCCTTTCCGTGTTCACCCCGAGATGGTGTGCGGTTTCGTCGCCCATGGAGAGCATGTTCAGGTCGCGGGCGAAGAAGAACGTTACGGCTATGCCAGCGATTACGAAAGGAAATACAGTCCAGACCTGCGTCCAAACAATGCTGGAGAAACTGCCCAGGGTAAAACCAACTAACCCGCTGAGCGCGCGACCAGCGTGAACCTCCATAATTGAGAACAAAGCTAGAAAGAAGATGTTAAAGACTAAGCCTGTAAGCAGCAGGTTGGTGACGGGAATTCTATTGCCAACCCTCGCAACCAAAAGCACCAAGAACACGGCCAACAAGGCAAACATGAACGCGAAAGTCTGCGCTACTCCTAGACCCACAATTGTAAGGGCAGACGAAACATACAAGATTGCGACGCCGTAACCCACTGACGCGCCCGCTGAGGCACCAAGTAGGTACGAGTCAGCCATAGGATTCCTGAAAACGCCTTGATAAATGACACCCGCAGCGGCCAATCCTGCTCCGACTAAAGCTGCAGCAAGTACACGTGGAAGACGAATTTGCATAATTATAGCTTGGTTGGTCGGCGATATTGCAGCTGAATTTATTGAGTTACCTAAAAAAGGAATCTGCTTCCCCAGTATATAGAGTATCTGCGAGAAAGATATCGAGGCCTGGCCTACGTTAAGGGACACGATAATTGTCAAGATTAGGGCTAACACTAACGCTGTCAAGATTATTTTCCATCTTGACGAACGCTTGACGTATGTTCCTTCGACTTTGCCCTCAGTCATTATGATTCACAACAAAAAATTAGGAGGTTGAATTAAAAAGCTGCGGATACAAGTCAGCGGCGACAGCATAGACGCAGTCAGCAACTCTCGGGCCAGCTTCAGCAAACAAATCTCCGTCGATTACGTAGACTCTGTTGTTTTCCACGGCGCCAATTGTGTTCCATCCTGGTGTCGCTTTCACATCGGCGACGCTTCCGTAGAACGGCGCTTGTCCCATTTCTGTCGGCAAGAATATCGCGTCAGGATTCAATGCAACTACGCTTTCGGAAGCAACTATCGGGTACTGTGTAGTGTCACTTGCGTTAGCGAAGATGTTGACTCCGCCAGCTTTGGTTATGACATCGTTAATCCATGTTGAATAGCCGGCGACCATTAGCGGCGGTGTCCAAATTTCATATAATACCTTCTGCGGTGTGACATGTGCATTGGTAATTTTTGCTGTGATCGAGTTGATTGTGTTCGTAATGTTTTTGACGACTGCGTTTGCCTGTGTTGTTTCGCCCGTGGCTTTTCCGACTAATGTTATGTCGTGGCAGATGCCGTTGATTGTAGTCGGGTTGAGCACTATCACTTTGTAACTGTCGCTTCTCATGCTAGGAAGAGTTGCATCGTTGATGTCGTCGGTTACTATGAGGTCTGGACGCAGGCCCGCGATAACCTCCATGTTGGGGGTGCTGTAGCCGCCGTCTATCGTCATGTTGCCCGCAGCCGCCCAAGCTGTGAAGTTGTATGGGTAATCGTCATAGGTTGTGACGCCAACGACTCTGCTTCCGGCGCCTACCGCGAAGAGAATCTGTGTGCAGCTGGGCGCCAACGACACGATTCTTTGAGGAACCGCGGTCAGCGTGGTGTTGTAGTTTTCGTCGTCTGTTATGGTGATGCCTTTTGCAGTGTTTTGGCTTGGAGTTTTGTAGTCGAAGTAGATGAATGTGCTGGAAATTATTATTACAATGATTACTACGGCTGCAATGTAGATTGCGTTTTTATTTACCATCCTTTTATTCGCCCTCGTGTTAGGCTGGATTATCCAACCTAGTATAAGAAACTTTCTAAAAGAACAGGCAACCCAGCATAACCTTAAAAAAACCTGCAAAAACCCAGTTCAAAACCCAGAAAACACTGCGGCTAAGACACTTCTTACTTGGAGAATTCCCAAGCGACGTTGAATCTCCATGGGTCACCCTTCTCAGACAGCCTGATTTCCTCGTCAGTGACCTCGATCAAACCTTTCCGCTTCAGCCGCTCTATCGCATCGGGAAACGCTTCTTCGGGAAACTTTCCGAACTCGTCCCTGAAGTCCTTGCGATCCACACGCTGTCGAACGTATATGAGCATAATCGCTTTCCGCATCTTATCCTCCTTCGAAAGCGTTGCTAGCGAAGCTAACGGGAACTGGCCTTGCTGAACCTTGGATATGTAGCCGGTGACAGCTTCTATGTCTGAGTATTGGAAGTTGCCTAAGTGCCCCATGAAGAAGCCTGCTCCTGTACCGACGACTTCTGCAGACGGCGCGCCGAGGTCCTCTTTGAGCCTTGAGAACCTGTTGTGGCACGTTGGGAAATACCCGTTCTGCTTGAAGATGCCGTAGGCTTCAAGGTACATTGCAAGCTCCTTCTTGTAGTCGCCAGGAGAAGGCAACTCGCCGCCGGCGATCCTCTTAGCCAGAGGTGTGTCCGCGTAGAGGTCAAGCGGGTAACAGTCGACACTTTCCACTTCAAGCTCCAAAGCCTGCTTTATGTCGTCTCTCCACTGCTCCAGCGTCTGCCCCGGAAGGTTGTACAATAAGTCGATGCTTAGGTGCAACCCGCTCTTCTTGACAGACTTGAGCTTCTGCTTGGCGTCCTTGCCTCCGTCGCGGAGCGTGAGGTTCTTGCGGAAGTCATCTTTGAAGGTTTGAACGCCGATATCCAGTTGGTCAACTTCATGGTTGGCTAAAAGGTTGATTTTCTTTTCCGTCAACCCGTAGGTGCACGCAGTAAACTTGGTGGTGCAGGCGTCCGATAAGTTGAAATTGGCTTTGCAGTAATCAAGCACGTCTGCAATCTGTGTCTCGGAGAGGACGGATGGGCTGCCTCCGCCGACGTATATCTCGTCGAAGCGGGTTGACTGAACGTATCTGCTCTGTGAGTAGGCATGCAAAGCTTTCTTCAAAGCCTCAAGGTAGAGAGAGATGTTGTGCTTTTCGCAGTTAACTGGAAAATAACAGAAAGAGCATCTTCCATCGCAGAATGGAATCCAAGGCTGCAGCTCTTTAGGTCCCTTTGAGGAGTTCTCCGTTTTGAGGAAATCTGCAAAATCCCTGATTGCGATCTTGGTCGGTGCTGAGTTGTTCCTGTACGTCATAGGTGGCCAATGCTTAAGCGTGTCATATGGCAACGCATCAAGATTTATGGAGACCACGAAATTTTGCACCTTGCTAAGAAGCCAGTTTCAGCATTATTAAAGTTAACTATAACTGAACCTTCATATGGGCAACCACAATGGCGCACAGCCGAATCCTCCAAGATGCTGCGACCGATTGAGCCACGCATGGAAATTGGCTATTTGACTGTGGAATAGGCGTTTTTGAGGATAGCTTCCAGCACGCAGGTGGTGAATGGACCCAGCGTCTGTTCATTTCTCAGTTGCAGTTTCAATCGATTAGCTTTAGATCGATCTTTTTTGCCGTTGAAGCCCCTTATCGCACTCAACACAATCTCTTCGAAGGCAGCCTGATCGACGCCGTCTTCGCCATTCGCTGGGAGTAAGCCCTTACTCAAATCGTCGTCAAACCTGAGGCTCGCCAGAACCAGCAAAGCTATCTTTTCGTCAGCTAAACTGCGCTCCACCTCTTTCACAAGCCGCTGATGTTGGGGCGTTCCGACTGGTACATGTTTGTCATTTATGAGAGCAAGCAAGTTTTCAGTTTGTAATCCCCTTTCCGCGAGTCTTGCGGTCAACGGTCTGTTCGCTGAAAAGTTTTCTTGTTTGTGGATGGCTTCTTTTACGCATTGCCTGACACATTGTGCGATGAGTTCGCCTATCAGAGTGAAGGTTCCGGCGAAGCTTATCGGCTCACCTTTTTTGGTGCAGGCCACTGCAACGGTGTCAGTTAATGTTCCGCTTGCGAGGTCGCCTGAAAACTGGCTTCTCAAATCAAGCTCTCGCAAAGCAACAGTTTTTGCTTCAGTGATGGTTTTATGTGCTTCAACCATGCAGCCGTCCGTCATGTTTCCGTTTACAAGCAGGATGATGTTTATGGTGCCGGGTTTCGGCTGACTTTTTGATGCCGCAGGTTCGCCTGCAGTAACGGCCACGGTTGTTCCGGCTGTTACGAAAAGAGCCAAGGCTGTATTGCCCAGTTTTCGGTTAGCCGTGGCTACGTTCTTCATTTTGGCGGCAGTCATCAACCCCACTACGTCTCCGTCAGGAAGCCCCAGATCCTGAGCCTGCTGTTTCAGGAAGGCTTCAGCGTTCCAATGCTCGTCATTCTTGTCTTCGCCGCTGCCTTCGGGAACCTGGACATTAATTATTCCATGCTCCTCAACTAGCCCGCCGTTTAAAACCGCGGAGCTAAGCACCGTTAAAGGTTCGCTTGACCGAATAACAAGAATGCTGCCTTTTACCTCAGCCTCAATAGACGCCATGCCAACGTCAAACTTCATTTACATTCGCCGCCGAACTTTTGATGGTTTAAGGTTGCGCAAGTGAGTTATAAGGCTTGAGACAACTAGACCAAAATTGTGTTTTCCCTAAAAAACCAAAGCAAGAAAGGCTAATGAATGAGGTTCTCTGCTCGGAATTTCAAAAAGATGCGTAAAAATGCGAAGTTGAGGTTTTCAAAAAACAAAAAAGAAAAAGAGGAGATTTACTTTCGGTTTTTCTTGGTGTAGGCGTATGTCCCAAACGCGAGTGCGAATAACGCCAGAGCCGATATTGCGACGATTGCTGATGGGAACTCGGCAACTTTGGTAGGCGTAGCTGTCGGTGAGGCTGAAGGTAATGTTACTGAGAGGCTTGTTGGAACCCAGATTGCTTCGATGGCTGCTCCGCTTGATGTGGGTGTGTATGCAAGTGAACTTGAAGTGTAATAGTTGTTTTCTGAGCATTGTACTACCCAGCATAGGAACGTGTAGCCGCTTCCTGGTGTCTGAGTTATGGTTGTCGTGTGTCCTATCGTGGCGCTGACTGATGCTCCGGTGAGAGACCCAGCAGGAACTGTTTCTCCGCCGGCGGTCGAGAAGAGGCTAAGTGTAGCTGCTCCGCTTCCCGATGTTGTTGCGGTTGTGTTGGTTGTCGGAATGAAGACTGCCTCCAAAGAGCATTCATTTGAAATGACTTTGGAGAATGTGGCGCTGGTTGATCCAACCGGACCGCTTTTGTCGGCATATACCCAGCATAAGAATTTGAAGCCGGAAGCTGCCGTCGCCGTGAACGAATATGTGTCGCCGCTGATAAGACTATTACCTGTTGACCCCGCGGTCATTGCTGTGCCGTTTGCTTTGACTGCTCCAGATGATGCCCCGCCTAATGTAGTGTAGACAACCAAGGTCTGATTTGTTGCTGCTTTGACGGAAGGAACGCTTGTTGCGCTTGCTGCTAGAATTAAGAGCGTTGACGTTAGTAGAATCATTGTAAGAACTTTAAGGTTTTTTGTTTTCAAGTTTCTCGAAACTCCTAACATATCGCAAATGTAGTTTGAGGGTTTTTTCAAACTCTTCAAACACTTTTCTGCGTTTTCAACATATAGAGTGAGTTCAATATAAGGTTTTACCAACTTCATAGCACGCGGTCGGAAGCTCTCATAAAAACAACGTTATTTTAAACGCCGAATAAGTTTTGCGGGTTGATTTGAACGAAAAATTTTCTCAACGTTCAATTGAGATCTTGCTGACGCCAGCTTCTTTTTCAACGTTTATCACGTGCTCGCCTTTCGCGGCGAACGCTTCGCTGTGAGTGACCGCGATGATCTGCTCTATCGCTTTGAATCGACTTATAGCTTCGGCGAGCCGCTCTATGCTGCCGTCTTCGCTGCCCAAGTTTTCCGTCGGCTCATCAAGCACGAGCATGCTTAATCCGTGGCCCGTCCGTGACTGCATGATAAGCTGCCCCAAGCCTAGGCGGTAGGCGAAGGCCAGGAGGGTGCGTTCGCCGCCTGAAAGGTTGGAGACTTCGCGGTCGACGCCTGCGTCGCTTTTCACGTAAGGCGTGTAGGTGTCGTCGATAGTCACGTTCAGTACGGATGCTTCTTCGCCGACTAAGCCGTCAAGCACCTGCTGGATGTAGTTGCGCAGTACCTTCACGAATTCGCTGCGGAGCTTAGGCTGAATGCTGCGGTAAGCGTCTCGGATTGCGCCTAAGATTTCGACTGTTCTGCGGGCTTTCTCCATGCGCTCAAGTTTTTGTTGTGCGCCGTCGATTCGCTCTTTGAGTTCGTCGAGCCGTTTGAAAAGGTCACTTTTGCGGCTCTGCTTCAGCCTCAGGTCCGAGTCCACGACGTAGTACTGCTTGAAGACTCCTTCGCGTTGGGCTCTCGCCGCGTCAAGTTCGGACAAGTCGAACATGCTTATCTCAAACTGGACCCGCTCAAGCTGATTCTTCAGGTCCGCTTCAAGCGCTTGTTTTTCCTCGTACTCGCTTGATAGGCTGTTAAGGTTGTTTTCTTCTTCGCTTAAACGGTTCTTCAATTCTTCAGCCCGAGTGAGGCATGTTTGCAGGTTAGCGTAGGCGTCTGAGGCTGACGCTTTATTTTTTTGCAGGGCATCGATTTCAATTCTAAGGTGAATGAGCGTGTGCTCGCGTTCAATGTTGTCTTTTTCGATTCTGGAGAGCAGGTTGGTTTTGTATTCGCCTTCCAGCGGCTGTATGCAAAGCGGGCACTTGCTTTCCTGGGCCAGCGATGCCGCTCGCCTCTTGTCCGCCTGCAGGTCCCTTGAAGTTGCTTCTTGGTCAGCCCGCAAACCGCTGATTTTGTCGTCAAACGCTGCCACGTAGTCGCGCATTGATTGTATGGGTTGGTTTGTGGGTAAGCCTGCTTGTTCAAGCTTGCTTAAGCAAAGTTTGGCTTGAGCGTCAATTGAGGCTTGGCGTTGACGCAGGTTGTCCAAGATTGTTTTTTTACCCTGCATTCGCTCAGCTAGAGACGCCAGTGTCCTGCTCATGTTGGCGGCGTCGGAGTGCAACCTTGCCTCCTTACGCTTCAGCTCCTCGATGGCGAGGCGTTTCTCTTCGAGACGTTTCAGTTTGGAATCCGCTTCATCCAACGCTTTCTTGGCGACGGCCAGTTTCTGAGCGTACTCTTCTAGCTCCATCTCCAGCAACGCGTATTCTTCGCTTGCTTTGTTGTATTCTACGCTGAGCTTCTCTAAGCCGTTGACGTCGGGGTCCTTCTCGTAAACCCGCCTCTCCGTCTCGTAGTCGCGTTGGTACTGAGCGATGTTGCTCCACGCCGTTTCGTAGTCAGATAAGCCGAATAGTTCATCCAGACGGGTCTGCCTGTCCCGCGGCTTCGCATCCAGCAGCTCCTTTAGGCGCTCCTGTTTGAACCACACGATTTCGCGGTAAAGGTCCTTGTCTAAGCCCGTGATGGCTTTGAACTGCTCGGCGATGGCGTCGGTTTTCATGCTGGCGACAAGCTGCTCGTCCTCGTAGAGCTTAAGCTCCTCGAAGTTCTGGTTGATGCTCTTGCACTTGCGTCGCAAGCCGCGGATGAGCTTGTAGGTTCTGCCGTTCTGGGTGAACTGGACGGTTACTCGTCCCCAGTCGGCGCCTTCCCGCAGCAGGTACTCGAAGCTTCTTCCTATTGAGTCGCCGAACAACGCGAAGTCAACCGCGTAGAGGACACTGCTTTTTCCACAGCCTAAGCCGCCGACGAGGCAGTTGAAGCCGCTGGTGAAGGGCACGGTGGTTTTGACGTGGCTGCGGATGTTCTCAAGCTGGATGACTTCAATCTTCATTTTGTCAGCTCCTCGATTGCCGCCGTGACTTTGTCTTCCTGTTTCCGGCTCAACGGCTCGATGAGGTTGAGGGCGGAATGCGCGATTCTCTGGGCTTCTTCGCGGCTGTACCGTTGAGCGAAAATCTCAAGGAAGTAATCGTAGGCTTTTGTCCGTAGATCCTTGAATTCGCTTTCAAAAATCGAGCGTGCCACCTCGTCAGATATGGCGGTTTCCTTTAGCTGCACGATGGGGTGGACAAGCAGGGCTTTCTCGCCTGCGCCTCGGATTTTGCCCGTGTCGATTTCCGAGCGGCTTGCTTCAACTGGCAGCGTTCCCTTCAACACGGGGATTATGACTGCGCCTTCGGCGTCGTTGTCTCTGACCTGCTGAGCTGCGAGTTCAGTGATTTTCGAGGATGCTAAGCCGTTGAACTCCTGCTCCAGAATTATGAACCTGCGGGGTGACTTGAGCTCGATGGGCTGCGCGTCAACTTCACATTTCTCGTTGACCTTGACATGCATGAAGCCCTTAGGGTACTGGGCTTCCCGGTAATCTGCCGTTTCTGTGCAGCCGCTGTAAACCAGCACACCGCCCTTGAACTTCTCTTGGTAGCGCTCGTGAACGTGCCCCGCAGCGTAGTAATTGAAGCCGTCTGGCAGCTGGTCGGGTGAAAGCTCCGCTTCAATGTAAGGCGGCTTAACGTTCGGCAAGTCCAAGGCTCCGTGAAAGGCAAAGATGTTAAAGATATGGCTGTCGGGTGCAGGCGGGTTATCAGCCATGAACTTGGGCAGCGCCTCCTGCGTCTTGTGCTTGTTGTGGAAGTTGGATATGCCATAGACGTAGCAGCTGTCTTTTTTGCGCCAGCATGCGCCGCTATGCCTTGGCAAGTGGTGGATCAAGCCGGCGCTGTCCAGCGGGCACAGGATGGTACCCGTCACCGTGTTGGGCGCGGAGTCATGTGAGCCGTCAACCGTCAAGACTGGGATTCCCGCATCTTTAAGTCGTTTGAAGCTGCGGATAGTGTTCTCCAACGTGACGTTCGATGGTCTTGCCTGATGGAAGAGGTCGCCTGCGATGATGATGAAATCGGCTTGGAGCTCGATGGTTCTGTCGACGAGTTCTTTGAAGGCGTTGTCGAAGTCTTGTCGCCGCGCTTCCAAACCGTACTGAGCATAGCCTAAATGCAGGTCTGCGGCATGGACAAAACTGAACGGCTTCACGTCGCCAACGTCTCCCTCTCTTCTGATGCAGTGATTTAGGGGTTTGTATGTATTTAGCTCTTGGCTTTCAAACCTGCGTCAACGCGACAGCTTCTTTTTACATGAGGTGAAACCAATTTTACATTGGAATTTTGATGTAAAATTGGGGGTACCCCCTATCAGTCGCTGGATTTGCCAGGTCCATCTTTACATCAAATTCTTAATGTAAAGATGGGGTACCCCCTGTCCGGTTCAGCTGCATGGAAAAACCATATTTACAATGGGATTTTGATGTAAAAAGTAGACCCCCTCCCCCCTCGGGTAGACGTTTTTGATCAGTGCTTGATTCTGGTTGCTTTTTTTGATTCAGCGTTCAAATCAGGCTTGCATTTCTCCGCTGGTTAAAACAGGCTGCTGATGAAGCGACAGCGTTTTCGGTTCGGCCCATGAATTGCCCCATGCAGAACCGCCTAAAAAATCCGCTTTTCAAAGGCGAATAATATAAGCAACCCTCTGCAATTAAGTGTAAAAAGGCGCCTTATTAGAATGAAATGCCAAACCTGCGGCCAAGAAACCAGTCTTCCATTTCACTGTCCATTCTGCGGCGGACAATTCTGCAGTGCACACCGCCTACCTGAAAGCCACCACTGTGTTGGAATCGACTTCGCCCGCGCTCAGAGGCAAGCGCAGGTGATGACGCCGCAGTCCTACAACTCGTACCAGTACAGCTACAACGTCGGACCGCAAAAACGCAGCAACCACATAACCACCACCCCAAAAGAACTCCAGCACATAGGAATAGCTGCTGCCTTAGTCATTGGCATCGGCTTCTCAATCGGCCTCTACGGCAACTACCTGGGCGGCTTTGCTTATTATAAGTGGAGCTTGCTTGTGATGGCGGTCTTTGCCGTGCTGATGACCGTTTCATTCTTGACCCACGAAATAGCGCACAAAATCTTTGCACAGAAAGCCGGCATGTGGGCAGAATTCCGCCTGACAACATGGGGAGCCGTCCTGACATTCGTGTCGATATTCCTACCTTTCAGGATGATTGCGCCGGGCGCCATGATGATCGCTGGCACGCCGAACAGCAAAGAAATGATCAAGATATCCGTGGCAGGAGTAATAACCAACATGATCTACTCCGTGGTGACGCTGGGAGTCGCGTTCTCGTTGCCCTCGGGAGCATTTGCCACCATGCTGTTCTTCGCCGCCTACATCAACGCATTCATGGCCATCTTCAATTTGATTCCATTCGGAGTCTTTGACGGATACAAACTCTTCCTCCTCAACAAGAAAATCTGGCTCGCCGCCTTCGCCGTCGCCGTGACCTTGACAGCAATAACCGTCTACTGCACATTCGTCCTTTACCCATTGTAAAGCAAACAGACAGCGTTTACACTCAACTTGTATTTCTTGACAATAAGATAGTAAAATGCTCAAATGAGCTCGATTGTCACGTGGACTTCTTCGGGTACGCGGATGCGCATGATTCTTCGCATGACCCGCTCTTCCGAGTCGATGTCGATTAAGCGTTTGTGGATGCGCATCTCCCATCTGTCCCATGTGGCGGTTCCTTCGCCGGATGGCGCCTTCAAAACTGGAACCCGCAGCCTCTTGGTGGGCAGTGGCACTGGACCGTTGATTTTGACGCCTGTCTTCTGAGCGATGCTTCTGAGTTCTCCGCAGACCTCTTCAAGTTTCGCGTAATCGGTGCTTGTAAGGCGGATTCGTGCTTTTCTTACCATTCTGGTCAATCAATCCATTATTTTTCTGTCTAATATACGTTGAGCCAGCTAAGAGACTTAAACGGAACATAAAAACCTATCGTAGGTTTATTCGACCTTATCTACCTCTATTTGGTTTAGTCCGCCGAAACATTTGGGTCTGCGGAAAAAATGAATCGCTACTCCCCCGACAGGAATCCTCGTCGCACTTTGTCAGCCAGCCTTACCCAGCGCCAAGATTTCTTGAAAATGGGTTTGCTGAGGCTCTGGCGAGATTCCAAACGTTTAGGAGAAAAAAAATGTAAATGTTTTCGGTGCTGCAATTTTCTTGAACTTAAGCAGAGAGATGTCTTAGCCAGTTTTTTCTACGAAACGCACAAAACAAGCTAAATATTTTCCTTCAGTCTAAACTTGTTTTCAGGTATTTTTATCGTAAATCTGGCGCCGATGCCAAATTTACCGTTTTCCTCTATGGTCCAGCCATAGGCTTCAATTATGCGTTTTATCATGTAAAGACCAAAGCCAGTTCCCTTTCCAAAACCCTTCTCAAAGAGATGCGATCTAACTTCATCAGTCATTCCTACCCCGTCGTCCTCATATATTAGAAGCATCGAACTCCCATCTTTTTTGCAAGAAAGCCGAATCAAGGTGGTTTTTTCGCCGTATTTTAACGTGTTATCCATCAAATTATACAGGAGTTGCCGCAGTAAAGAGTCGGCTAACACTGCTAACCCGCCACATCTGCATTCTAAGTTTATGCCTTTGAAGTCGGATACTAGCGCAGAGGCTTCGGCAAAGAATTTTTCAACATTCACGTAAACGAGTTCTTCTGAACCGATTTGTTCATAGACTCTTTCAAATTCTAAGATAGCTAGCAACTGTTTTGAAGCTTCCTCCATTGCAGTTAAATATCTTATTGCAGTTGCGTTGTCCACAATTTTCTTCTTTAGTAAGTACATGTAGTTGTTTAAGACAGCGAGCTTATTTCGAACGTCGTGTCTTGTTAAGCTGGCAATGACACGGAGTTTCTCATTCAGCTGTTTTATTTTCTCTGCCGCCGCGGCGTATTCTTCAACATAGCCTTGGAGTTCAAGCTCTGTGCTCTTTTGATCAGTTATGTCGGTATAAGCACTTATCGAGCCTATGAGTTCCCCTGCCTTATCAGAAACAGGACTAACGGTGACGATTACTGGAACCATGTTTCCGTAGCGGTCTTCTATTTGAATTTCAGCAGACCGGTTTTCACCTGGAATCAATCGATTAGAAATTACGTTTATCTGCTCTTTAACAACCCCGCGCGTCAAGACTTCATCACTTTTTCCAAGAACCTCCTCTGCTGCCCACCCGTACAGATTCTCTGCTCCTCTATTCCAGTAGCGAATAATTCGGTTCTTATCGACTGCAATTAAGGCTTGTCCGGCAGCTTCAAGTAGCTGACTTTGAAAAATAAGAGTCTCAGTTGTTTTTTTCTGTTCAGTTATGTCGGTAACAATGCCCCTTAATCCAACGGTCTTGCCAGCAAGTTTAATTGGCGTTGCTTTAATTATCGAGTAAACTCTGCTGCCGTCCTTTTTCCTAAGTACGTATTCATCGATTGCGGTTGAAGAGGTTGCTATTGCCTTCATAAAGTCGTTTCTTGCTCTTTCTGATTCGCCAATATTATAAAAAAACTGGGTAAAAATTCCTTTTTCGATGTCCTCTTGCGTGTAACCGGTAGTCTCAAATGCAACTTGATTGACGTAAGTTATCTTGCCATTCAAGTCTGCTTCAAAAACCATTTCAGGCAGCGAGTTTGCAAGTTCTCTAAACAGTTCATCGCTTGCTTTGAGAGCACGATTAGTCCTTTCGCGTTCGTTAATATCTGAGAACACACACAGCATAGCTAGTTGCCCATTGTATTTGATGGGGTTTGAGGAAGCCTCCACCAACACGACAAAGCCATCCTTACGAACTGCCCTAAACGCAACGCTTTTTTTTGCAATTTCGTCTCGAAACCTCTTTTGCAGCCGTTCAAAACAAACTGCTCTATCCTCATTGAAGATGAGTTCTGCAATCTCTTCTGGTGGCATCGAAAGCATTTCTTCCGCCGAGTATCCCAAGATTTCAGTAATCGCTTTATTTGCAAAAACAATCTTAAGCGGATGGACAAAAACGATCATGACGCCTTGTAATAGTTCTTCGACTACAGTGCGATATTTCAACTCAGACTCAATTAGCAACCGCTTGGCTTTTTTACTTTCTGCGGTCTTAATTATCGCGTCGGCTAATTCGCAATAGACCGATTCGGTTGAACCATTCTTGTTGATGTACCTGTCAGCGCCCGAATTCAAAGCTTTAACTATTACTTCTTCCCGTCCTTTCCCAGTAAACAAGATAAAAGGTATCTCTCTCTTCTGGTCACTGAGTTCTTTCAGGAAATCTAAACCGTTCTTTCGTGGCATTTCGTAGTCTGAAACTACTACATCGTAAGCTTGTTTGTCCATTTTTTCCAACGCTTTATCAACTGATTCAGCAGTATCAACATCAAAACAATTCTCCAATGATAGTATTTGCTTTGAGACTTCGAGGAAACATTGATCATCGTCAACGTGCAAAACATGCAGGTTCTTTTTCTCGTGGGAACGGGCTGAATCAATCGTAATGCCAGTCGTCGCAAATTCTTGGCTGGCAGCTCTTTGTGACGTCCTATTCATAAAGGGGAATAATTTGCATAATCTAAAAGGTTTGTTAAAGCAAAATATGAATTATTGTTAAGTTAACGGACTGAACTATTCCTATCACGCCTAAAATGCATAACCAGCCATGATGAGGATCCGTTGAATAAAACAATTCAGGCTGTCTGCTCGTAATTGACTGCTTCTTTGCACTTTTGGAAGCCAGACAAAAAATGAGTGATTAGGTGGTTCGGGAGTTGAAAGCCGCGATAGAAAACTAATTAAGACAAATTCAATTCCCTCTAATCGATCAAGGAGGAACAACTATACCGCCTACTTGCCCAAAATGCGGCGCTACGCTACCAGAAGACGCAACTATTTGCGTTAACTGCGGAGCAGCCATAAACGCCGTCGCCCCAACACCTATCGCTCAACCACAAATGACACCAGAAAGCTCCGTTGCTTCGCCAAGCGAATCTGCCAGCGACTTGCAGGTTCGGCTGCAGAAAGCCATGAGGCGAACCGAACTATTGACGTATGCGGCATTAGGTCTGGGAGCAACCATTCTCGCCGTCATCATAATAATTTCACTGCTATAGATAGGGGAACATGCAATCAATTATCGGGAGGGTTGAAATGGAGGAAACAATTGAACAAACGTTGAAAAGAGTAGAGCGGATAAACCGAATTCTCACAGTCACAGTCATCGTCGAGCTAATCGTCCTGCTGTTGTTCCTGTAGGCAAACAAAACTTGCATTTTCCCACTTCGGTAGATCAGACAGCGTTTGGAAACTCACTGCGACGCGCGCGTGTTATTCTAATTTGAAAACTATCGCTAGTTTCTTCTTGTCAAGGTCCTCCAGAACGCGCACCCAATCCGCCGGCATGTTTTCCTCTTCCTCAGTCGTCAGCTTTCTCACCGAAAGGTCAGAACCTACATGAAATGGCTCCCCGCATGCTTTGCAGTTGTGGTACGGAAAGAGGTTTTCAAGCGGCTTCGTTATCTTCTGCTTAGCTCCGCAATTGGGACATAGCTTGATGGCGGACCTTTCGGATTTGTTTTTGTGCTCCACCGTGATGCCCACGTTAGCTTCAAGCTCTTCCAAAGATGGGTATATACGGCGTAGCGGCAGGTCTCCCTGTTGCCACATTTCCCTCAGCATATTTAGGAGCTCTTTTCTTTCGCTCACGCAACTGCCTTCTTATCGCGCAATGCCTTAGTCGTTATCTATGCCCTCTATGAGAATAAACAATTTTTGGTAGAAACGAAGACAGAGAATGGGAGCCCGGGATAGGTTCAAACTCTCGTTCAAACTTTTCTGCGCTACCCTCAATTTGCTACTTAAAATGTAGCTTAATGCTATCATAATTGCTACTTTTTGATAGTGTACCCGAGAGGTCGACAATTTTTATCGGTCATGTTACGACCCTCCTACAGCATGCGTTAATTGTAATGTTTTAAATAATTAAACTTGAAACATCTCAAGTTATGAGACCGCTATCTTCACTTGATCATATGAGGAAGAATGGGAAAAGATGAAAAAGATGAACCTAAAACGGGTCTTAACGATAATTTCTGTTTTTGGCCCCGCAGTCCTCGTCTCAGTAGAATTGTTTGATCCTGCCAGCATCGTCGCAGCAACAGCAGCAGGCGCAGCGGTCGGCCTAGGAGTATTATGGGCAGCCTTCTACTCAGGCATCTTGCTGATCGGAATACAAGAGATTAGTGCTAGGCTAGGAGTTGTCACTGGAAAAACTTTAGCGGAAAACATACATCAGAAGTTTGGACCACGCTATTCACTTCCCCTCTTCACAATTTCGATGTTTCTGAACCTCGCCACGCTAACTGCTGAAATAATGGGTCTAAGCCTCGCATTGTCCTTCTTGTTCAAAATAGCCTACCCCTTAGCAGTATTCATATCGATTCTGCTAAACATTATTCTAGTTTACTTTACCGCCTACGACAAATTAGAGAAAATCTTGATAATTCTAGTAACTGCGATCTTCTTATCCTACGTGTATTTTCTCTTCTCGCTTCACGCAAACTTTGGCGCGATAGTATACAATTCGGTGATTCCTTCCCTGAAGGCTAACTCTTTCTACTATGCTGAGGCGATAATAGGGGCCTCGATTACACCCACCTACGTCATCCTCCACAGCGGACTAGTTTACGAAAAAGGGTGGGCTCATCACCACGAGAAAGGAGTTGAAGACCTAATCAAGGAAGACAAATCCGTGAGAGATGAAAGGGTCGATTCCTTTGCCAGTATTCTCGTGGGCACAATCCTCACTATCATTATAACGGCCAGTGCTGCGCTACTGATTAGGGGCAAATCGGTAACCAGTTTCGCGGATATTGCAGCCCCTTTCAACATGAAATTTGGCATAGTAGGAGTTGACGTTTTCGCAGTTGCCTTTGCCTTCGCTGGGATATTAGCAGTGGTTACTGTGGGCTTGGGTACCGTTTACTCTGCGTTCGGATTTTTGGGTCTTGAGAGCCGAATTAAGGCAAGAAGATTCAGGCTCGTATTCGTCTTGGCGCTCGTAATCTCTGCAATTTTCGCGTTCATACCCAACCAAATTCAAGTAATGGTCTTCACCCAATACATAAACGGACTCTTGCTGCCATTTATCCTCATACCTCTTGTAATAATCACCCGAAACAAGGATTTAATGGGCAAATACAAACTCGGGAAAGTCACCTTGGCTTTAGCATTAGCTACGATCGTAATAACAACGGTTCTCTTCATTGCAAGCGTAGCTTCAATGTTGTAGAAAGTTCAGAAGTTTAGCAGGTTTTCTGGGTTCCCGAGAGTTTGAAGGTCAACCTGACTTTGGTAAAATGTAGCCCGGGAGAGATTCGAACTCTCGTCGGAAATTTGAGGCTTATTTTCTATTTCAGTCATTTTTAAATCCTCGTTAACATATTCAACTGCAATTTGTGCTTAAAAGGCTTGCTTCAGCATTTTATGTAAATGGTTATTATATCGAATTTGTAAATATCTCTAAAACAGGGGCGAGGATGCCTCAACAAAGTCGACGGTGAATGGAAAACTTGTAACCCTGTCATCGATTTCTACACGAATGCGGCTACTGCTGGGCGAAAAAATATGCCTTAGAAAGTCTTAGCAACACTGAAAAGTACAAAGACGGGGTTCACGCCGAAAATCGCAGAAAATGAGTTGTATAAAGGATTCAGAAACCAATTTGTCTTTGTCTCTGATATGGGGGATTTGTTCGGAGACTTGGTTTCCAAAAGAGTGGATAACGAGAGTCATTATGGCAACAAGAAATTCACCGTCAAGCGACTTTCTGTTCTTGACTAAAAATCCAAGCCGATTCAAAGAGTTCGTTCACCTGCGCCGAAACAACATCATACTGGGTGCAACAATAGAGACAAACAGGGCAAATTACTTTTCGAAAGCTCCTCCCAGTGGCTGAAAGAGCAAAAGCAATGATAGATTTGATGTATAACCGAAAGTATCTCTCGGTCGAGCCCATAATGGATTTTGACTTAGAAATATTTACAGACTGGATTGAAAAAATAGCACCAATTCACGTTGCCGTCGGCTATGACAATTATAACAACCATTTGCCTGAACCCTCTCTGACTAAGACTTTGCAGCTCATAGAGAGACTGAAGGAGTTCACAAGAGTTAGAGAACGCAAGTTAAGAGAGGCATGGTCACAATAATGGTGCGCCTGCGCTCGTGCCACAAGTTGATAGAATTGAGCGCAAGCTCTATGTTTTTGACATATATAACAGGAATTAACAAATTAGTAAAGTGTGTACTTCTCAACAACACTTATTTCCAGTTTGACTGAACTCATCAATCAAATGTGCCATGCCTAAAGGAACAAAACCAGTTACATTCGTCATGTTACCTTTTTGCCGTTTTTGTATGGGTGATTGGATGGACCTTGTGTTTAACAAATGAAAAGAGATAACCCGGCAAAATAAAAAATCTCTGACAGCACATATTGTTCATCATTAAAGTTGTACCACGCGCTGTGTTTGCAAAGCTTATTATCCTCTTTTGGTATTTGAAGGGCAGTAAAGCTGTAGAATTCATATGGTAAAATTTGCTGTGCTCTATAACTTTTCTGAGCAGACTATAGAGATGGCGTTGCGTAGATTAAAAAGGCTTCAGAGATTGAATTCGACTGTTGCGTTTTATCCGTTGTTTGGGCCAAGGCAGCTTGTGTTTATCCCAATGGCTTATGATCCTTTCATGTTTGGTTCCAATTATCGGAAGGTTCCTTTAAGTGAGGCTTCCCATGCGATAAATTGGATTTTTCTGCAAGCGCCCGGAGTGTTCAGGCTTTCTTTGAAAATTAACGAGGCGGTTGCGCCTTTGGTTAAAAGTGATCTTTTGGTTTCAACGCGGAATCAAATAAGGCAATTGGGCTTTGAGGAATTGCATGTGGATTATACGCCTATTGCACTTTGGAATTTAGATCACAGCATAATGAATTGGTACAAGCATATCGGCAAGTATTCTGATTTTGATTACTTGATCTTTTACGAATCAGATATTTACTCAACTAAGCCCCTTGAGTCACTCTATCAGAAGTATGCGAGTTTGTATGATGCTTGTTTTGTTGATTTTGAAGTGCCACCAAGTGATTGGCATTTTAACAGGTTCCCGCTCGGTTCAAGGCGTGCGACAATCAAGTGGCTAAAGAAAAAGGGTCTTTCAACTACGATTTATCGCAGTATTTTTGCGGGGGCGATGATTTCCCGGCGTTGCTTTGAAGAATTAAGTAAGTTGGGGCTTGATTTTTCAGGTTCGCCTTATTGTCAAAATGAGATGCGCTTGCCTACGGTTTTAAGTGCTTTAGGTTTTAGGGTGGGCAGGCTTGATTTTCCGTTTGTTAGGTATCGTCCTGAATTTTCTATGGCTGAAATTGAAGCTAACTTCGAAGCTGGGATTTTCCATCCTGTGAAGAAAGCGTTGGCTCCTGAATTGTCTATTTAACTCGGGTTTGGGATTGAACGTTAGTTCAATCTAAGATTGCTTAACCCGATCAGGATTGACGTTATTAGAGAATTTTTGCTCATTCCTTTCAGTTCTTTCGGAACTCTACCACAACGTGGACAAAACTCTGCCTTGGCGTCATTTATGTCATGACTGCACATAGGACGAACTCTCACGTTTTTCACCTTAGCTTTTGCCTGTCTTGCGTTTTCTAAGCATAAGCACTGCTACAGCGATTGCTGCGATGACTGCGACAGCTACTATTTCATACATTGCCATTTGAGGTAAATTCGACTGACGTTGGTTTAGTGTCACAATTGTTGCTGTCGGAGTTGCGTTCGGGGAAACATGAGACGGAGTCAGAGTAACTATCGGAATTGGTGAAGGCGCGGGGGTTGGAGAAAATGTTGGAGTCGGTGACGGATTTGGTGACGGTACAGAACCTTTTGTTGCCCAATTAGCCCATGCTGTAAAATCAGTATCAGTCCAGTAATCATATGCCCAGATTGAAAAACCTGCTAAGTTAGGATGAGGATTGCTGGCCATTGCCTGG
>Ga0326728_10000269_pt1 | contig 210647 bp, 207 predicted proteins | sample MB3enrmetagenome_FD_207602 | JGI IMG/M metagenome (GOLD analysis project Ga0326728, IMG submission 207602) | Lab enriched peat soil microbial communities from McLean, Ithaca, NY, United States - MB31MN | ecosystem: Environmental > Terrestrial > Soil > Wetlands > Peat | place: USA: New York...
TCAAAATAGTAGTTTGAGAGAACCAGCTCCCGGCACGTCCCGATCGAACCGGCAAATTTCATTTCGCCCTCCATCGTCCTCCCACCCATGTAAGGTGGTGCATGCTTTGATGAATTCCGATAGAACAACATGGAAAACGGCATGATCATGAGGAGACAGAGCATCATGATCATGATGGTGAGATTGGCCTGGGCAAGACGGGTCGTCTCGCCATAAATATTCATAACGAAGGGTTCTATAAGCGCAGATGATATCAGGGGGAAGATGAGGGCGACGACAACGACAAGTGCGGTAAGGATAGACAGGACGGTCCACATTTCAGTTTTTATATTGCCCTCGACATTTTCCTGGTTCCGCATGACGGAGATGATCTTCCCCATCCACTTGCTCCAGAAGAAGAGGCTTGCCGAACCGCCGAACGCGAGGATGGTGATAAATACCAGGCCGAACGGTGCGGTGATGAACGCCTCGATTGCCGCCCATTTTGAGATGACCATCCCGAAGGGTGCGAGAAACATGCCGGCCATCCCGATGAACATCATGATGGCGACCTTGGGCATCCGTACGATGAGGCCGCTCATATCTTCAATATCCTTGCTGCCGATTGTCTGCTCCACGGTGCCAACACAGAGAAACAGGAGCGATTTGGCGACAGCGTGGAATATGAGCAGCAGGATCGCCACCCACATGAGGTTGTACGTCCCGACTCCTGCACATGCAACGATAAGGCCAAGATTTGCGATGGTCGAATAGGCAAGTACTCTCTTTGCATTGCTCTGGGATATCGCGATGAATGACGCGAGGAGGAAGGTAATGGCCCCTACGAGAGCGATCATGAGCCCCTCCGTCGTCCCGGACAACACCGGAGCAAACCGGATGATAATATACACACCCGCTTTTACCATTGTGGTTGAATGGAGGAGGGCCGAGACCGGTGTCGGAGCGACCATGGCGCCGACCAGCCATGAGGAAAAAGGCATCAGGGCCGATTTGGTGATGCCGGCAAAACTTATCAGAATCGCCGGGACCAGCGCGAGTGCGTAACCCGAGCCGATGAGGTAGTTCATCTCCAGCAGTCTGCCGGACGGGTCGATTACAGCAATATATATCAGTGCTGCGATAAACGCGACCCCGCCGAGAAGGTTCATGGAGAGTGCGAGAAATGCGTTAGTGGTGGCTTCCGTTGTCTGCGAATACCCGATAAGGACGAACGAACAGAATGTGGTGATCTCCCAGAAGAAGAAGACCCAGAGAAGATTATTGGAAAATACCAGACCAAACATGGCAGACAGGAAAACAAACATCCAAAAAAAGAACGATTTTCTCCGGTCTTTTATTTCGGCGTGCTGTTGATGGTATTTCTCCATGTAACCCAGCGCATAGACGCAAATCAGGCTGCCGATGATACCGATAATCATCGCCATGATGATCGAGAGCTGGTCAATGAGGAGGCTGTTCTCGGGATGAACGCCAGGAATAAGCCCGATCTCGAAAAATACCAGCAAGCCGGCCTGTAAAAGGATCAGGACAACCGTGAACGATTTACGGTGTTTTATTCCCAGGTAAAGGATGTACACGGCGAGGAGCATTTCGATAACAAACATGATCCTGCTGGTTGGATCAAACGGGATATTGAAAAAAAGAGTGTTTTTATCAAAATACGTAAGGAGAAGATAGAGAGAAATGATTCCCAGCACCAGTGCGGAAAAAATTACGACTGCATTTCTTATATTATCTCTTGAGATGACGAGCATCAGGAGAGCAATAATTGCCGGAAACCCGATCAGGAACAACAGGTCATTCATTCATCGATCCTCATAATGGTTTGAGGTTTATCATAATTAATCATTTTTAATCAGGTTCGCGGATCCGTATGACGGCGGAAGCGGACCGAAATGGCGCGACCGGCTGGAGATTATCCGGTAACCATGAATTGCAGAATAAAACGGACGGTTGAAAATCCCCGGATAACCGCCGCATGATAAAAGTTTAATGTAACAAAAATGCACTAATACTGTTTTATGGAGGGGTTGAGGACGATTCGGGGAATCCCCTTGGTGTCATGACATCCTCCTTAAGATTATCGTGAAGCAGGTTTTCTGCTTAATACCAGTTGTCATACCTGATATGTTATGGATGATTGCGAACCGGTTGTATGGCGTATGCGGTCGAATATAAACACGCAGTCTGGTTTTGTGGCATTCTGTAGCACACCAGGGAGGTCAGGGAATGTTTGAACTTCCAGTTGTTGTTGTCATAAGCGTTATTGCATTGATCGTCGCGGGGCTTCTCGCTCGTAGTATCCTTGCGCAGGACGAGGGCACTCCCAAGATGCGGGAGGTTGCCGATGCGATCCGGGTGGGTGCGGAAGCATTCATCAAGCGACAGTATTCGACCATCGCAATCCTTGCGATCGTACTCGCCGTGGTTATCTTCTGCGTGTACTTCGTCACTGGCCAGCAGGCGTTCGCAATCGACACAGCGCTTGCGTACCTCTTCGGTGCGTTCTGCAGCGCCCTTGCCGGGGTCATCGGCATGTCGGTCGCCGTCAGGTCAAACGTCCGTACAGCAGCGGCTGCACAGGAGAGTGCCGCAAAAGCCCTTAAAACCTCATTCTTGGGCGGTGCGATCTCGGGCCTGATCATCGTCGCGATGTCCCTCTTGGGCGTCTCGCTCACCTACTATGCCCTTGGCGCAAACCCGCAGACCACGCCGTTTATTATCGTCGGCTTCGGCTTTGGTGCCTCGTTTGTCGCCCTTTTTGCCCAGCTCGGCGGGGGTATCTACACGAAAGCCGCCGATGTCGGTGCAGATCTTGTAGGCAAGGTCGAAGCTGGTATCCCTGAAGACGATGTCCGGAACCCTGCCGTCATCGCAGACCTCGTGGGGGACAATGTCGGGGACTGTGCCGGCCGTGGCGCCGACCTTTTCGAGTCCACCGCAGCCGAGAACATTGGTGCGATGATCCTCGGTGTCGCGCTCTTCCCGGTCTTCGGGGTCAATGGCATCCTCTTCCCCATTGTGATGTGTGCATTTGGCCTTCTTGCAAGTATTATAGGTATTCTCACGGCAGGTATTCTCACGATCAAAGGCAAGGATGGTGCTGACCCGATGACCCCCATGAACATAGGGTATTACCTCACTGCCATCATCAGTGCCATCCTCCTGTACGTCGCTGTGAACTGGCTCCTGCAGGGTATCCTGTGGTTCTATCTTGCCGGCCTTGTCGGTATCGTGCTCTCAGTGCTGTTCCTGAGGGTCACGCTCTATTATACCGACCACCACTACCGGCCCGTGCAGGATATCGCTGACGCCTCCGAGACAGGAGCGGCAACAAACGTCATCACCGGTTTCTCGGTCGCTCTTCAGACCACCGCCATCCCGGCAATCCTTATCGGCGCCGCCCTGCTCGTCGCATACGAGTGCGGTACAATGACCCGCATCCAGTACGGTGGAATCTACGGTACGGCAGTCGCAACGATTGGTATGCTCTCGGTCTGCGCCTACGTCCTTGCGATGGACGCGTTCGGCCCCATCGCCGACAACGCTGGCGGCATTGTCGAGATGAGCCAGGCTCCCGAAGACGTCAGGAAACGCATGGACGCCCTCGATGCGGCTGGCAATACCACGAAGGCGCTCACCAAGGGGTATGCAATCGGCAGCGCCGCTCTTGCGGTCTTCCTGCTCTTCAATGCCTACATGTCCGATATCTCCCGGCTGATAGGGAAGACATTTGATACCGTCAACCTTGCCTCAGTCCCGGTCTTTGTCGGTGCGCTCCTTGGCGCGATGCTCATCTTCCTCTTTGCAGGCTTTGCGATCCAAGCCGTTTCCAAGACCGCCCAGTACGTGATCAACGAAGTCCGCATCCAGTTCAAAGACCCGGCCATTATGGCGGGGACCAAAAAGCCCGACTACGCCCGGGTCATCGATATCACCACCCTTGGGGCACTCAAGAACATGGTGATCCCCGGCATTCTTGCCGTTGCATTCCCGATCTTCATCGGCGTCACTATGAGACATGAAGCGCTCGGAGGGTTCCTCCTTGTCGGAACCATCACCGGCATCCTGTTCGCCCTTATCCTCAACAACGGTGGCGGCGCATGGGACAACGCAAAGAAATATATCGAGAGTGGAGCCCACGGCGGCAAGGGGAGCGCGGCCCACAAGGCTGCGGTCATCGGCGATACGCTCGGCGACCCGTTCAAGGACACGGCAGGCCCCTCGCTGCACGTGCTCATCAAGCTGCTTGCGACACTCTCGCTCGTGCTCGCACCGCTCTTTATCTGAACTTTTTTTCCTCTTTTTTTTTTCCTTTTTCCGGAGGCGCAGGTGTACGGGCCAGTTTTGCCGGTATCGTTTGCGGCATGGTCGGTTGTCTTGATGAGCAAGGCACCCATACCGGTACCAGTACTGAGGCCATAACGTGAAGGATATACGAAAGGCATTCGATGCGATTGCAATGGACTATGATGCACAGCGGAAGTGGGTGATCCCGGACCTGTCGGGTTTCTATGGCGCCGCTGTCTGGGCGGCGGAGTGCGTGCAGGGGGAACCGGCGATCCTCGATATCGGCGCCGGGACCGGGCTCTTCTCCGCCATGATCCTGCAGAAGTTTCCGGAGGCTTCCCTCACCCTCATGGACCTCTCGGAGAATATGCTTGGCGTGGCCCGGCAGCGGTTCGCTGAACGCGATAATGTCCGGTATGTCGTATCAGACTACAGCACGGCAGATCTCGGCGGGCCGTACAATCTTGTCTGCTCGGCGCTCTCAATCCACCACCTTGCCGATGACGGGAAGTGCCGCCTGTTTGGAACGATTTACCGTGCGTTGAAACCCGGAGGGATGTTCGTCAATGCCGACCAGGTTGCAGCCGAAACCCTGCACCTCGAACTGCGCTACCGGGAGTACTGGGACGGGTTTGTCTGGAGCGGCCCGATGACCGATGCAGAAAAACAGGAGGTAATGCGGCGGCGCGACACGCTGGACCGGAACGCGAAGCTCTCCACGCAGCTGGCTTGGCTGTCAGAATGTGGGTTCTCCTCCGCAGATGTCGTCTACAAAAACCGGACATTCGTCGTAATTGCAGCGGGCAAGGCCTGATCAGCGGTCCGGCTGCCGCACGGCCGCCAGCTCGTCCATGACTTCCCGGTCATCGAGATCATACCACCGGCAGTACGCTTCAGCGACCGCAAACCGGGACCCTCCCCGGACGTTCAGGCAGACCAGCTCGTCGACATTAGAGGCAACAAGCCGGGCAGCACCGTCAGATGCGGTCGGCACGGCGACTATAACTTTTGCCGGATGGTGCGGGCGAAGTGCCCTGATGGCGACGAGCATCGTATATCCCGAGGCGAGGCCGTCGTCGGTCAGGATAACGAACTTCCGTGTGAGATCCGGGAACGGGCTGAGACCGGTATACCGGGCAATCCGTTCCCTGACGTTCTGCCGTGTCTCTTCGATCGCGGCACTGACGTCGTCCGGTGCCAGCCCGAGTGCAGCCACCAGCCGGTCGTTGAAGATCACCTGCCCGTCCCACGCGATGGCCCCAAAAACCGCTTCGGTCGTGCCCGGGATCCGGATCTTGCGGACGATGACCGGCACGAGCGGGGCGGAGAGCGCACGGGCGATCTCCACGCCCACGGGCACACCTCCAGCGGGGATGGCACAGACCATGGGATCCCTTATGCGCGGGCGGCGCATGAGGAATGCGCCGAGCTGCCGCCCGGCGTCGTGCCGGTCCGCGAAGACAGAGACCCGGTCCCGGAGCACCCGGTTGTCGGTGATGGTTCCCATGCGGGGAGCATATTGCCCCAAGGGGGATAAATGTTGCCGGCAGGAGCCGGAGAGACAAAAAAGGCAGAACCGGGATATCCGGTCCAAACACCCATGAAAAAATGTGTGGGAATTTACGTGCCCGTAGCATGTCCGTAATAATCCAGGGCCGTTATCGTTTTTCCGTCCCGGGAGTGTGGACCCGGACAACACCGTTGCAGGAACTGCAGATGTAGAATTCCTGTGTCCAGCATGATGGGCAGACCCCCCGCCCGCAGAGGACGCACTGGCGGAGCTCTGTTACCGGGTGGGGGTAGAGCAGAGATCGCACATGTAATGGGCGAAGCTGTTGGGGTCCTTTACGGAAGGCTCTCCCTGCTTTCGCATCACCGTAATCTCTTTTTTCAGCCCGGTGATACGGTCGGGGGATTCCTTATTTTTGCGCTTCTTTTCTGGGCCAGTTCTTTTTCCACAGCGTCAAGCCGTGCCAGCAGGATTTTTCCCCTCATATACCAGACCCTGATCATGGTGCGGCAGGAACACATCCACATCATCAGTGCTGGTGAGAATACCCACAAGGCTTACCCTGCGACGGTCCGCGATCTTCAGGGTATTACGCACGCGTTTATCTTTGCAGATACGGAACTCTATACCAACTCTGCCCGCGACGATGAGCGGACAAGAACATACAAGACGGCAACACGGAGTGCGGTTACCAACGTGAAGTCCATCTCGGCATCGCTGAATATCCCCTGTTCGCTGGTCTATATCGATCCCCCGGCTTTTGAATCTGTGAAGAAGGCCATCCTCATGATCGGAAAGGATCACCCCACTGCACGTTATTCATTCGATCTTTCTGCCGGGTCTAAAGACCTGAGCATGGCGCTCTTTGCAATCTCGTTGTGGGTGAACGGGGATGCGTTCTATACGTTTGGCGTGTACAAGGGTGAGGTAACGAATACGAAACTCGCGGTGCCGAAGATGACGGCAGAGAGCGTGGCGGCAAAACCAAACTACCTTACTGTTCTCCGGACACTGTACCGTTCTCAGGAGAGCCAGGCACCATTGGTACGGGTGCTGCCCCGGTCATATCTCTTCAACCAGCTCTCAGGGTTCTACGTGCCGGTGCGAAAGAAGGGGGTGAAGATTGCGGAGAACAAAACAGGGAAGACGGACCTCTATACCGGAAAGAGGGCGGTGCTCCACGAGCTGAGCTAGGGGACGTTTTCGAATATCCTCAGGACCATGACAGAACTGGACCTGGTGCAGGAGAGGGGCAGCCCGGACAATAACCGGAAGGAGAAATTCTACGCTATTACCCCATCCGGGAAGCTCGCTGTGCAGCTTGCTGAGATCAGACCCCGGAATCCATGAGTCACATATCCATCCGATAATCGCATGTACATGCGTGAATCACCTGTACATGTTACAAAAAGTTTCCTGCTCACGCCGGACAGCCGGTCAAGGGGGGGGCAATCTTTCACATGAGGGACAGGTACCTCCCTGAGGGTCACCAATGGGAAATGTGCTGTGGGATAGTGCCCTGCTCCCAGCGTGATATCCCCTTTTACACTTCCTCAGCTCGTCAGTTTTTAAAGAGCCGGTCGTGGAAGTGCGCCAGAAGACCAGCGCAATCGTTACTGCCACACCTGAGCACCTAATATCCCCATCCCTCCCACCACTCTTCATGGATCCGGTCATCGCCCGCATCAGACAAGAACTCAATGCCTATGCAGAACCTGCCGCACAGCTGACCTTCCAGCGGTTCTTCAAAGAAGCGGTGAAATGCTACGGCGTAAATGTGCCGACCGTCACCAGAATCGCCCGGAAATACTGGAAGGAGATAAAATCCCGGGAAAAACAGGAAATCTTCAGGTTGTGTGAGGAACTGTTCAAATCGGGCTACTGCGAAGAGGCCTTTGTTGTCTCAAACTGGGTCCCCCTTCTCAGGGACTGGTACGAGCCGGCAGATCTCGCGGTGTTCCGGAGATGGATTGATACCTATATCACCAACTGGGCCGCATGCGATGGGTTCTGCAACCATTCGGTGGGTGATTTCATCAGTAAGTACCCCGATACGGTTGACGAACTCAGGCACTGGACGAAGTCGGAGAACCGCTGGATGCGGCGGGCAGCCGCTGTCTCGCTGATCGTCCCGGCAAAACACGGGAAATTCCTGAACGAAGCCATCGGGATCGCTGACCTGCTGCTGAATGATACCGACGACATGGTTCAGAAAGGCTACGGCTGGCTCCTCAAAGAGGCAAGCCGGCACCATCAGGCCGAGGTGTTCGAGTACGTGATGCGCAACAGGAAGATTATGCCCCGGACGGCCCTGCGGTACGCGATCGAGCTGATGCCAGAAAATCTCAGAGCGGAAGCGATGAAGAAGGTGTGACCGGCTCGTGGATGGTCAGCACGACAGGTCTCCATCGATACTGATCTCGCATGGGATACGGCTGTACCGTTTCGGATTCTCTTCAAACTGCTTTTTACAATAATTACAGCAGAAATAATACGTCCTGTTCTGGTACGTGGTCACAAATGGGGCGTTCTTCTCTTCAACAAAAGCATAACAGACCGGGTCGTTTGCCATGGGCTCTCTCCACCTCCAGCTGATCTCATGCTCCGGGTTTATAATGGGTAATGTTTAATAAAGAATGCTGCTGGTAACCATGAGACTGCACCGGGAAATTCCCGGTTCTTCCGGCCATCCTGAATAACTTCGAAAATTCCCGCACCTAACGCCAGATTTAACAAACCGGGTTCCCAATGTTGAGCCATGGAACCGAAAACCCTGGGAATACCTGCCCTTGCATCGCTCATCGTGCTGGTAACCCTCCTCGCGGGATGCACTTCCACACCTGGCACTATAGGCACGCCGGTGGCGCCGCCCGCGGGGCAGACAACGCAGGGAACCCCATCCCTGAGTGGAAACAGTAACGCATCTGCGGCCAGCGCAGCGGCCGATGTTGCAGCAAATAACCAGTTTGCCCGGGACCTGTACGTGCAGCTCGCCAGCGATCCGCAGGATGCGGGGAAGAACATCTTCTTCTCGCCATTCTCCATCTCATCTGCCCTCGCGATCACGTACGAGGGTGCCCGCGGTACAACTGCAGACGAGATCCGCTCGGTCTTTTACTTCCCAGCCGATAATGCGACGCTGAGGGAGGGGTTCTCTCTTGCCAATGCGGGAATCAACAGCGGAAATACCGGTTACACCCTAAGCACAGCAAATGCTCTCTGGGCGGAGAAGACCTACCCGTTCCTGCAGGACTATATCGCCACGGCCGGGCGCTGGTACTCGGCCAATGTCACGAACCTCGATTTCATCGGTCAGCCGGAGCCGTCGCGGCAGATCATAAACGGCTGGGTTGCGAACAGGACACATGACAAGATCCAGAACCTCCTGCCGGAAGGTTCCATCGACCTCATGACCCGTCTCGTGATCACCAATGCCGTGTATTTCAAGGGTAGCTGGGTAAAACAGTTCAACTCGAACGATACCGGGGACGCGGATTTCCATATCTCTCCCCAAAAGACCATCACAGTAAGGATGATGCAGCGGACAGATGAGGATGCGATCTACCCGTACGCAGAGACCGCTGACCTTCAGGTACTGTCGATGCCGTATGTACACGAGACCGGAGGCGGCCTTTCCATGATTGTCATTCTCCCAAAAAACGACAGTCTCGCAGCAGCGGAGGCCGCTCTCGATCCGCAGAACCTCTCCGCGCTGGAGCAGTCGGCCTCATCCCGGCGCGTGATGGTGTACTTCCCGAAGTTTGAACTCAATACCCAGTACGAGCTGTCCGGAACACTTGCGGCGATGGGGATGCCCACTGCATTTTCCGCGGCGGCCGACTTCTCAGGAATGGACGGCAAAAGAGACCTGTACATCAGCGACGTCTTCCACAAAGCCTTCGTGAACGTGGACGAGGAGGGCACCGAGGCGGCGGCCGCGACGGGCGTCGTAATGAGACTCAGTGCCGTAGCGCATGAAGAGCCGGTGCCGGTCTTCCGGGCGGATCACCCGTTCCTTTTCCTGATCCGGGACAACGGGACCGGGGCAATCCTCTTTGCCGGTCGGGTCGTCAACCCGAACGGCACGTAATCTCTGGCCGGCGGAGGGGGGGCCAGGCATGCCGGACTCCTGACCGCTCCGGCCTCTACCTGAGTCTCTCGTGAAAAAACGGGGAGTGAGACTTCAAGATAGCCGGCCCGCTCTCCGGTCACTCCCATACCCGGGAGACGATCTGTGCACCCTCATCCTCGTACGCCGTGACCCGGCTTTTCAGGTTGTTCAGCCTGCAGGCCGTGATCAGGTTCCCGGTCATTACGTGGATCTCCCGTTCTGCCCCCACCTCTGCTTCCTCATCCGGCCGCGGCTCCCATGTGAGGATAAAATCGTCATGGTTTTTTATGGCCGCAGCGAGCATCCCGGTGATCGTCCCGAACGTGAAGGGCGCTGTATTCTTCAGGGATTTCTGCCGTTTCCGTTTCGTGGCCATGCACGAACATACTATACTGGAGGAAATAAGGGTTTCATCCGGGCAGGTGATAACCCAGGAGATCATAAACACTGCAAACCTCGCGCCGGTATCTTCGGACACCAGAACAGGACACATGCAACCGGCGATGCCTCCGCATCCAATAAATACCTCAAGGCATCCTATGCTGGTGTGGTGATACGATGCCAGAACTTGTGATCGACAAGAAGAAGACTTCCCTCGTGGTTATCGACCTCCAGAAAGGGATCGCTGCGCAGCCGACAAAACCGTACCTGGCACAGGACGTGATCAGGAACGCGGCGCAGCTGGCAGGGGCGTTCAGGGAGAACCGGATGCCGGTATTTCTGGTCCACGTGGCTCATGGACCGGAGACGATGCTGAAAACCATCAGCGACCAGTCCTTCGCCCGTTCCGGCCCCATGCCGCCGGACTGGTCAGAGTTCGTTACAGAAATAGGGCCGGCACCATCGGATGTCGTGATAACAAAACGGCAGTGGGGTGCATTTTACGGCACCGATCTTGAACTCCAGCTCCGGCGGCGGGGAATGGACACGATCGTGCTCTGCGGAATTGCGACCGACTTCGGTGTCGAAAGCACGGCGCGGTTCGCATATGAGTACGGTTTCCAGCAGATCTTTGCCGAAGACGCGATGGCCTCCATGTCGGACGAACAGCACCGGGCAGCGGTCAGCTTCATCTTCCCGCGGATGGGGCGGGTGCGCACGACAAAAGAAGTGCTCGCCGCCCTGCAGTAGTCCCGTTTCCACGGAGATCATGCTCAAAAGCCACGAACTCATCCTCAAATACCGGCACGATGGGAGGTATACGTTTTGCGACCTGCAGGTCTGCTATGTTGACCGCGGGGCGCTTGCCGATATCTCGTGCGTGAACGGGAGTGATATCCGTGCGCTGGAAGCGTACTATTTCGAGGTCGCATCAGAGTACGGTGTCAAATACATCCCCTACCACCGGATTCGGAAGATCTTGTATGCCGGGGAGACGGTCTGGGAGCGATAGGTTCCGGACCAGCGCAACCGGCTGATGGGGATCTGGCTCGATTGCGCGGGGAAACCATGCCCGGGATGCGGGCCTTGCCGCCCCTTATTCATCCCCTTGCCCCCGCACTTATAATAAAAAGCGCCACTTGCGCCACTGCACAGAGCGGCACGAGGATAAGAAATATCATCTTCCGCGTCTTGTGTCGGAAGATCTTCATCCCTGCAATCCCCCCGAACAATCCGAGAAGTGCAGAAAGGAGCGGTGCCCGTTCGGAGACCCGCCATCCTTTTTAGCGTGCCTGTCGCTTATCGTAAGCATACAGCAGGAAGACGAACACATTCACTACGAAGATTACCGCTCCAAGGGCAAGAGACACAGTCTGAATCATTGTCCGTCAGAACGTGGTACGTGCTTCCTTTTTTTCTCATTTTTGTTTCTTCCCGTACCAACGGGAGAAAAACCGCTGCTTCAGATATCCAGCTGATGTAAAAACCGCTCGTGCAGCCGGAGATCGCCGCACAGTTCCGGGTGGAACGATAGTGCCATGTGCCGGCCCTGTTCTATGGCAACAATACCATGATCGATGCGGGCAAGCACGTGAACACCGGTGCCTGCAGAGATTGCTACCGGGGCCCGGATGAAGATCGCGTGGAACGGCCCGCCGTCAAGGCCGTCCATTTCAAGGTCAGCCTCGAACGATTCCTTCTGCCGGCCAAATGCGTTCCGGTCGACCGTCATATCAATCAGCCCCAGCGGATGCACACGGGGATCTGCTACTTCGGTCGCTGCCAGCACCATGCCGGCGCAGGTCGCAAAAATACCCCCGGAAAATGTGCGGATGGGCCCGTAGAGATGGTTCTTCTGGATCAGCCTGGAGATGGTCGTGGACTCCCCGCCGGGAATGGCAAGGGCAGTGCAGCCCTCAAGATCGGCAGGCCGGTGGACTTCGGTGACCACTGACGCCGGCCCGACTCCCCGTTGTTCGAGTGCTGCCCGAAACGCGTTAATATGCTCGCTCACATCACCCTGGAGCGCCAGCACGCCGACCTTAACGACCACGGTACTGCAGCACCTCGTCCTCTCTCAGCGTGTGGACGTCAAGACCGGGCATCGCCTCGCCCAGCCCCCTGCTGACCTTTGCAATCACGTTTGCATCGTTGAAGTGGTTGGTCGCCTCCACGATCGCTTTTGCCATACGCTCCGGGTTCGAGGACTTGAAGATACCGGATCCGACAAAGACGCCATCGGCACCGAGCTGCATCATCATGGCCGCATCTGACGGGGTCGCGATGCCGCCGGCGGAGAAATTCACGACCGGAAGACGCCCGCGTTCCGCGCATTCGATGACGAGCTCAGCCGGCGCCTCGATCTCCCGGGCGTAATCGGTCAGCTCCTGAGGAGCCATCCCCCTGAGCGCCCGGATCGATCCCGTAATCGCCCGCATGTGACGGACCGCCTCGACAACATTGCCGGTGCCTGCCTCGCCTTTCGTCCGGATCATCGCCGCACCCTCATTGATCCGCCGGAGCGCCTCACCGAGATCGCGGGCACCGCAGACAAAGGGGATGGTAAATTGTTTCTTATCGATATGGTATTGCTCGTCTGCCGGGGTAAGCACCTCGCTCTCGTCGATCATGTCGACACCGAGCATCTCAAGCACCTGCGCCTCCACAAAATGCCCAATCCTGACTTTCCCCATCACCGGGATCGAGACCGCATCGATGATCCCGGCAACTTTTTCCGGATCCGCCATCCGGGCAACGCCCCCTGCCTTCCGGATATCGGCAGGCACCCGCTCCAGCGCCATAACTGCGACGGCACCGGCTTCCTCGGCAATCTTTGCCTGCCCGGCATCCACGACATCCATGATCACGCCCCCTTTCTGCATGGATGCAAAGCCGCGCTTGAGAAGCTCAGTGCCAAATCTCAGCTCTTCCAGTTTCATATGCAGGTACTATTGATCACCCATGCCAATAAAATCAGAGTACCCCCGGCAATGAGGGCAAAAGCGAGCGTGGCCGCCCGGATCGCCCGGAGGATATCCCTGCCCCCCTCCTCAAGCGTCCTCTCCCCGTTCCCGATCTCGTAAATCCCGGGTTTTGTGAACCTCACCCCGCACCCGCCGGCCATCGCTGCCATCACGATCCCGCCGTTAAATCCCGGCCGCTTTTTGCCGTCACGGCGCATCACCCACCACGCTTGGCGGGAAGTTCCCCGGAAGGCGAAATAGGCGAGCAGGAGAAGCACCGTGATCCGCGACGGGATATAGTTGAAGAGGTCGTCCATGCGGGCGGCGCACCAGCCGATGCGGGCACGTTCGTCACGGTACCCGAGCATCGCGTCCATCGTATTTGCCGCCCTTAAAATGGCCGCCCCTACAAGACCGAAGAGGGAGAAATAGAAGAGCGGCGAGATGATACTGTCGGTGAGATTCTCGGTCATCGATTCATACGCGGCAGACCGGATCTGGTCCTGGTCGAGCCGTGCCGTATCGCGGGAAACGAGCATTTTCACTTGCTTCCGGCCCTCTTCCACGCCATCCTGCAGGGCCGCAATAACGGCACGGGTATGTTCCTCAAGAGAGCGCCATGCAAAACAACACTTGAGGAGAAACGGTGCGCCGACGAGATATATCAGCCATGGTGCAAACCGCCAGAACAGGAAGAACGGGAGCGCAAAGATGGACACTGTTACCGCCCAGAATAAAACCCCGGCCGCACGCTGGAGCCGGACCGGCCAGAGCCCCGGGCGTCCCCACCAGCCGATAAACCGGCCCAGCAGTGCGACCGGGTGCAGCGTCGATTGCGGATCACCGATCAGCCGGTCAACGATGAGTGCGAGAAAGAGCACCGCTCCGGCAAGCCCTACTGCTGGCGGTACCATACGTAGAGCGCACCGACAATGAGCGTGATGAATGCAATGATATTCAGAAATTCAATCCCGGAATAGAACCATGAGATGTATAGGATCAGCGCGATACCCAGCGAGACCATAAGAAGGTGCGGGCGCCCGTGAGCTACCGGCTGGATGGGCTGATCGCGGACGGCTGCCTTTGGCCCTCGCGCAGTCCTGTGGTTCACGTCCACCCGGATCTCCGCCTTCATGATCCCGTAGCCGGCGAGGATCTCAATATCAAAAAAGCCCTCGGAGCAGTCTTTCCGGACCGGGATGGTCAGTACAGTCTCATCGACAACGTACAGGTTTTCGTGAAAAAAGTCAGTATACATTCCGGCGTTTGACGATGTGGCGGTGATATGAAGAGGGGCCCCGCGGTTGATGAACTTCAGCTTCAGGTTTCCGCCGCATTCGACACGGGCGTTCTCGCGGGGAACTTCGATCGAGTTGATACCAGAGCGGTTGAGGTAGATCTCGGCGATGTCGCTATCCGGGGGTATGTCTGTCGCCGCGAGCACCAAAAATGGCAGCGGGATGTTCATGACGGCACCGGCAAGTGTCAGGTCGTCCGGGGGAGGAGATCAGGGATGCCCTCGTGGATCGGGTAGTCCACCCGGCAGGCAGCGCAGTACAGCCCGCCTTCGAGGATCTCCTTCTCGTCCTCCACGTCCACCCGGAGCACGAGATCCCCTTTGCACACCGGACAGCAGAGAATATCCATCAGTTTCCGCTTCATACCTTTTCGTCCCTGATATCGATAATCTGGGAGATATCCGGCCCGGTAGAGATGAGCGTGATGGGGCTGCCTATATCCGCTTCCGCTCTGGCAAGGAATTCCCGGGCCTTTTTCGTCAGTCTGCTGTATTCGGTTACACCATAGCATGCCTTGTCGATCCGGTCGATACCAGTGATAGCGGCCTGCGTGCAGCCGTTGATCATCGCCGAGTACCGTGCCATTTTCCCGTCCCACCCGCCGATCCGGCGTTTCCGGTGTGTGACGGTGCCGAACTCCTGGATGCCCATAGCATCAGATTTCTCCGCACTCATCTCCGTGAAGAACGGGCCTTCGCCGACACGGGTTGGGTACGCCTTGAAGACCACGATCACATCGTCAATTTTTGTCGGCCCGACACCGTTGTCCGCCGCGATCTGGGAGGCGGAGGTGTCCTTGCTCGTGACAAATGGATACGTGCCGTAATAGAGAGAGATACCGAACCCCTGCGTTCCTTCAAGGAGCACGGTCCCGCCCGTTTTGAGGGCGTCGTTGATGGCGAGCGGGACATCAAGTAAATATTCGGCGAGCTCCGGCACGTCCTTAGCCTGCGGTGAGATCCGCATAACCCGGTCGGCGTTTGCCGGCCCGCAGCCGGACCCGGTGCTCCCGATCGTCTTGGCAAGGTGGGTGCTTCCTTTGTCTCGGGCAATGTGATCTTCTGTGATGATACCGCAGCGCTTGTCGACAAACACCCTGCCCCGTACCCCCAGCATCTCGACCTCCCTTTCGAGGACGCGGGGATCAACCAGGACACCGCTTCCGATGCAGAGTTTTGCCTTCGGGTAGACGAATCCTGAAGGGATCATGCGCACGCCGTATTCATGGTCACCGACCTGCACGGTGTGCCCGGCATTCGGACCGACACCGCCGCGGGAAATAATGACAGGTTCATCCTTGTGGGCGATATGGGCGACGACCTTGCCCTTCCCTTCATCCCCAAAAAATCCACCGACGATAATTGTACAGCTCATTGAAATATCATGTAGTGTAGGTCAACGTGGGCAATAAATTATGCCCCGCGCCGGTAAACACGGGGGATGAGGGGACAACGGGTTTACGACGCTCCCAGCTCGCTTTTAGAGGCCGTTGACGAACGCTTCCATCCGGCTGAGTGCTTCGGAGAGATCCTTTCTCGCAACCGCGTAGGCGCAGCGGAGGTGGTAGTCCCCGCCGGCACCAAAAACGCTCCCGGGGACAACTGCGACCCGCTGTGCTTTCAAAAGCCGTTCCGCAAATTCCACGTCCGAGAGCCCGGTCCCCCGGATGGACGGGAACGCGTAGAACGCCCCTTCCGGCACGTGGCAGGAAAGACCAATCCGGTTGAGGCCCGCCACGAACATATTGCGCCGGAGCCGGTACTCGTTAACCATGCCATTCTTCTCCTCCTCCGCCGACCGGAGCGCCTCGAGCGCTCCGACCTGCCCCATCACGGGGGCACAAAGCATTACGTACTGGTGGATCTTCAGGGCTGCATCGCAGATTTCCCTGGGAGCACAGAGATATCCCACCCGCCATCCCGTCATTGCATAGGCCTTGGAGAAGCCGTTTAAGGTGATCGTCCGCTGCCAGAGGTCCCCGACACTTGCAGAGGCGGCATGAACCCCGTCATAGGTCAGTTCCGCGTAAACCTCATCACTGATCAGCAGGAGATCCCGGTCTGTAACGATATCAGCGATGGCGGCAAGATCAGTCCGGTTCATCACTGCGCCGGTCGGGTTGTTCGGGAAGTTGATGATAAGGGCCTTGGTCTTTGGTGTGATCTTTGCCAGCAGGTTTTCCGGGTTCAGCTTGAACCGGTCCCGTTCGGTGCATTCCACCGGTACGGGTATGCCCCCAGCAAGCGTTATACAGGGAGCATAGGAGACGTAGCCGGGCTGCGCGACCAGCACTTCGTCGCCCGGGTTTACGATGGCGCGGATTGCGATGTCGAGTGCCTCGGATACGCCGCTGGTGACGAGGATCTCGCTTCTGCTGTCATACTTGAGGTTGTACCGCATGGCAAGATGCTGCGAAAGCGCGTCACAGAGCGGTTGGATACCCCGGTTGGACGAGTAATGAGTCCCCCCCTGTTCGATTGAGTAAATACCGGATTCACAGATGTTCCACGGCGTCCGGAAATCGGGTTCGCCAACCCCGAGCGAGATGATGCCTTTAATCCCGACCGTGAGATCAAAAAATTTCCTGATGCCGGACGGCTGGATCGCTTCGACACGCTCTGAAATGAAACGACGCATAGTCCCACCTAGAACGAGTAGGGAAGACGTTCTGCTTCCTGCACCTCAAAGAGTACGTTTCCGTTTTCCTTGAATGACTTCATGATGATGTGCGTTGCCGTCTCCCGGATCCGGTCCATCGGTGCAACGTGCTCCGAGACAAACCGCGATACCTCCTGCATGTTTTTACCCGCTACAAGAAGCTGGAGATCGTAGGTGCCGGTAATGAGCCGGAGTGTCCTGACCTGCCGGAACCGGGAGAGCCGTTCCGCGATTCGGTCATACCCGTAATCCCGTTCCGGGCTCACTTTCAGCTCGATGATTGCCGAGACCTCCCCATTGCCGGCCTTCTCCCAGTTGATCACGGCCGTGTATTTACGGATCATCTGCTTTTCCTCAAGGTCGCGGATCCGTGCCTCGACTTCGGCCGGTGGGAGATTGGTCATCGATCCGATTTCCTGTGCGGAGAGCCGGCTGTTCTCTTCGAGAATCCTGAGGAGTTCGAGATCCTTGTCATCCATCAGATTTCACCTGAACCACGATTTTAACCATTTTGTTTCCATCTGAGTTATATCAAGATCCTTCAACCCGTTCAGCCGCTGGTCCTTGAGCACAACCTCCCGGATCTTGCCGGCATTGGTGTCAAACCACATCTCCTTCGTACGCCCGTACCGTCCGCGGCTGATGACCCGGGTATCGATTACGCCGAGCATGTTCAGTTCGGATATGAGATCGGTGATGCGGCGGTGGGTGAGTACATCCAGATTGACACTCGGCGCAATATCCTGGTAGATACGTGAGACCTCCCCGCTGGTAAATGTAGTATGGCCCAGCTGCTCCAGCGCCAGCATGGAAAAGAGGATGAGCTTGCTCTGGGTTGGGAGTGTTGAGATGCACTCGATCATGCTGTCGGTCTCGATCTTCGCCTGAGCCTGCTTTACATGCTCCTCAGTGACCTGATTTGATTCGTCGCGGTCCGCCAGTTCCCCGGATATCCTCAAGAGGTCCAGCGCCCGCCGGGCATCACCGTGCTCCTGAGCGGCAAGCGCCGAACAGAGCGGGATAACACCGTCGGCTATCGCACCATCTATGAATGCAGCGGCTGCACGCTGGGTCAGGATGTCGACCAGCTGAGGCGCATTGTACGGGGGAAAGACGATCTCCTCTTCAGAAAGAGAGGAAAGGACACGCGGATCCAGGAAATCCTTGAAACTCAGATCGTTTGAGATTCCGATAATACTGACCTTGGACTTTTTGAGATCGGAGTTGATCCGTGTCAGGTTGTAAAGCGTATCGTCGCCGCTCTTTTTGACCAGCTTGTCAATTTCGTCCAGCACGATCACGAGCACCCCCCCGCCAGCCTCGAGCTGGTTCTTGAGCTCGGTATACACCTGATCGGTCGGCCAGCCTGTCATCGGGATATGGGTGCGGGTCTTGTCGCTCGCGATTTCATCGAATCCATCGAGGCATTTGGCGATCTGCGCCAGAACCCGGTACTGGGTGTCAATTACCTCGCAGTTGAGGTGAACAATCCGGCAGGTAGTCCCCATCTTGCTGCTTGCCTTCTCGAGTTCCGAACCGACGTACCGGACGCACGCTGTTTTTCCGGTCCCCGTCTTGCCGTAAATAAGAATATTGGAGGGAGTTTCATTCCGTAAGGACGGGGCAAGAATAGATGCAACGGTATCTATCTGGGGTTTGCGGTGGGGGAGAATCTGGGGGCGATATGAGTGCCGCAACACCTCCCGGTCTCTGAATATCCGGTTATTGGAGAGGTATTTGATAAACAGCCCGGTTGAGGGATCTTCGGTTTCCGGCATAATGATACTGAGGAGCTGATTCTTAGCGGGGTGAGATTAAAAAAGCGATCGGTTTTATCATATTTATAAACCGCCCGATTTCCTGTGGAAAAAAGATTGATTTGCCGTAAAATTGCAATAAAAGACTTTTTAGAGTATTTTTATATTTTTATTTTACGCTTTTATTTTTTGTTGATTGATCTGTGTATTTGGATGTGCGCGCTTTTCTCGCATCAAATTGAAGAGGGAATGATGGTATAGGGGAGGTACCCCTTTGTTTCGTGTGGAAACCTGAAAAATCTGCCTTTTGATGTACAATTATTTTTTAAAAAAATAACCATTTTTATGTTAGATTCAAACTTATTTAAGCAATTCGAAATGAATTTGGACGGCCTGCAGATCAAACGAGTTCACAAAACGTATGGAGTTTGAAGAATGCGGAAATCATAGATATGAGATACAAAATTCCTATACTCCACTGGAAATGAAGGGGTCGCCGGTATTTTATAAAATATAACCAAAAAAATGATAAAATTAGAAGATATGCAGCTCTATTAATGAGTAATTACCAATATGTTTATGGTAATGAAACAGGAACACCTGCGGCCTGTTAATCTTTCTGTCGCCATCATCACTGTTTCTACGACACGGACCACGGAGAACGATGCCAGCGGGCAGACTATCCAGAAGATCCTGCACGATGCCGCTATCCCTGTCACCCATTATTCCATTGTCCCGGATCAGGTAGAAGCAATCCGGACTGAGTTGTATAAGGCACTCGATGCCGCGAACTGTATCATTATCGATGGCGGCACAGGGCTCACGCACGATGACTGTACAATCGAGGCCGTACTTCCCCTGCTGGAGAAAAAGATAGACGGGTTCGGGGAACTTTTCCGGATGAAGAGCTTTCAGGAAATCGGGGCATCAGCCATGCTTTCCCGGGCTCTCGGCGGGATCCTCCATGGCAGAGCAGTGTTCTGCATTCCCGGTTCAACCCCCGCTGTGATGCTGGCAACCAGAGAACTCATTGTTCCGGAGATCGTCCACATCCTCTCCCATGCAAACATGTGATTAACACGCTTATTGTTTGATCATGTAATTGTATCCAGATGTTACATGCCAGCCGATTCCCGTGTTACTTGCTGACATCAAGGAGGGCAATACGCTCGATTACCAGATCGACAACCCGATCCCTGCCAGCCGCATCCAGCTCTTCCGGGGTGATATCAAAAAAGGCAGCGAGCACAGGAAGTCTCTCTGCCGGTACGGTCTCTTCCGTGCCTCCTGCAAAATACATATGCTGCCCCAGATCCACCCAGACCTCCTCCCGTTCGGGGCAGCAGCAGATGTAGAGATGGTTTTCCCCGTCATGGATGCCAAATGAAGCGGCAATAACACACTGGCGGGTGCCAGCGGCGTACAGCAGCGCCTCCATCTCGAACGAGTTGGATATCGGATCCCCGCCGAAAAACGATCGGTGTGCATGGTGGATTGCCGCCTCGGCGTGCCGCGCCCCGGCCATCTTCTCCGCGTCAAAACAGATGATATGCGTGCCGTGCCGTTTCCCGATCTCCTGCAGCACCTGAAGGATCGTGTTCCGGTCGCGCACAGTTATGAAAGCGGAGCGGATTGCAAAATCAGCGTCAGGTTGGTCCATCCTCTCACCCGAACCGCAAGAGCGTTGACTGCGCGACGTCACCATCTGTCTCATTCGCCGGTTCATCCGGCATGGCGTTCCTGTGCTGAAGCTGGTCAAAAATCTGATCGGTGATCCCCTGCCCCAGGATCCGCACAATCTCGTCTTTAGGATGCCGCACGATCTCCTCCGGTACGGTAATACCGTTGTTAAAGAGGCGCCGGGCACGGACACGGCCGATGCCCCGCAGCCGGACGAGCGGGAGCAGTTCGCGCCGGATACCGTTCTTCATGCAGATCTCTAATTCCCGCATCCTTGGGTAGAAGGAAAGGGCAAACATCCGCGCCAGCTGGGAGCTGGCATGCAGCAGCCAGTTCACGCTCTCCACCATACCATAGACGTCCCCGGGGCCCACCGAGTACCGCTCGCAGATCTTCTCCTCGGACATCTCATCGGTCCAGTCCGAGAGGAGCATCGCGGTCTTGAGTGCTCGGTAATACTGTTCCACCTGCTCGTCATCTGAAGGGAACGGGAGCCAGAGTTCACCGGTATGCTCCTCTATCATGCGCGAGAGGGCGTCAATATCGGTATTCCGCACGTAAAGGCGGGGCATATCTGGCGTACTGCAGAGTACCTGCAGGAGACCCCGATCAGAATATGCCACAGAATCCTTCAGGGTACCGACGACCATAGCTGCGCTCCGGGGATCGATGTACAACCGTGACACCAGGCTCCCGAACTCGGTTGCGCCGAGGTTATCGCCAATCTCGATGAGCATTTCGGCACCGGTTAAAAAACCAAGCGCTGATTCGACGGCCTGATGCATGAGACGCCCCTGCCGGTGTTCGTGGACGTAGAACGTCCGGTTCATGAAAGCAGAAAGCCCCCCCCTGGTGCTGGCAAAACCGGAAGCGACCAGCGAGAGGACGTGTGTGTATAACGCGGCCGGGTCGGCAATGCGGGAGTGCACCTCTTCTACCGGGGCGTCAATATAGCAGTCAAACAGTTCCTCCACCTGACGTTCGTCCTTTGCAATCAGCACCGCCTCTCCGTACGGGTCGAGCCGGGGTCGCCCGGCCCTCCCTGCCATCTGGTGGTACTCGCACACCGGGATAGGCTGCATGCCCTCACCTGCAGAAAATCGCAGGTAGTCCCGGATCACCACGCGGCGTGCAGGGAGATTAAGCCCGGCCGCCAGAGTCGGCGTGGACGAAATACACTTGATCCAGCCTTTGCGGAACCCCTCCTCGACGATCGCCCGCTCGGTGCGGCTCAGGCCCGCATGGTGGAATGCGGCGCCTTTTGCCACGCAGGCAGCAAGGCTCTTTCCCATCTCGGTCTGAGCGCCCGCGTGGAGGCGCTCCGCATACGCGGCAAGGGCCGGTTCCTCGCTTTTGATTGCCGCAGCGGCACGTTTTGCGAATGCTTCGGCATTCCGGCGGGACGAGACAAAAACGAGACACTGCCCGCCCTCGGTGATGGTGTCGAGACAGAGGTTGAGGTCGTCATAGTTCCTTGATACCGCCCTGACGTCCCGCGTCGTCCCATGAAAATGAATCCGGTTGTTGCAGAAAACCCCCTGCCGCAGGTCAACCGGGCGCCACGAGCTGGTGACGAGCTCTGCGTCGAGCCAACCGGCCAGGAGACCCGGGTTGCCGATGGTTGCGGAAAGACCGATCACCTGCATGGCCGGGTTCTTCTCCCGCATTTTTGCTATCACCATCTCGAGCGTCGGGCCCCGGTCCGGGGAGTCAATCAGGTGCACTTCATCGATCACGAGAAGCGTGATCCGGTCGATCCACCGGGCGTTGTTGCGGAGGAGCGAATCCACTTTCTCGCTTGTGGCAACGATGATATCGTTCCTTCCCAGCTGATCGTCACGCCGGTCCAGATCGCCGGTCGATAGGCCGACCCGGACTCCTTTGCTGCTGAATTCCCCGAATTTCTCACTTGCCAGCGCCTTTAAGGGAACGATGTAGAGGCATTTTCCTCCATCGGCAATATGGTGGTGCATCGCCATTTCGGCTACGAGCGTCTTCCCGCTTGCCGTCGGGATTGCGACAAGGATGTTCTTTCCCGTGAGGATCCCTTTGGCGATGCACGTCTCCTGTGGGGGGTAGAGGCCGGCGATACCCGAAGCGGCGTAGTGCTGTTTCAGGTAACCGGGTATGGCAAGCTCCTCAATCTGCATACAAACCATGTTAATGAATACGCCCTTCACGACAAACCGGTTTTCCGGCTGCGTCCATTACAGATGATTCCTGCATTTTACCGGTTGAACGGATATGAACCCCGATTCATGGCACTTGGCCGGGGAGAAGTCCCCCTTGTCAGTAATAATAACTGATCATGTCCTGCTTTGCCTCTTTCTTCTTACGGTCAAGGAAGGCAAAGACGTTTTCATGGGGTATTCCTTCAATGAGCATATCGATGGCGGCCCGTGCAGTTTTCATCTGCTCGGGATAGCCAATCAGTGCCACGGTATGGCCGAATACCGAGAGGTCGACGTCCGTCATGTTCTCGATCTGTTCGCGTGCCCTCCCGTCTTTCCCTATGATCCTTCCCTTCAGCCGGTCGAGCTGATGCGGGTTGTCTGCGGTCCGGGAAAGGTCGATAATATCGAGGAGGAGATCCTCGTCATCAAGCAACTCGAACGCCCGCTCCGGTGAGAACCCGCTGTTGATCGCATTGATCGTCTCCACTGCCCGGAGGACAAGGAGTGTGTGCTCCTCGGCGCCCTCCACTTTTATCAGTCCTTCCCTGCTGTCGATGGTGATGGTCGTATGAGTTTTTGCCTCAAGTTCTTTTTTTGTCGAACCTCCCTTCCCAATCAGCACGCCCACCCTGTTGGTTGCGATCTTGATTTCCTGTATCATGGTTTTCTGATCCCTCTCTGGTATTCACCGGCCCGGTCTCGTGGGTATTCTGCTTCCTGTACCCGTTTGTCCCCACCTCATGGCTCACCTCTCGCCAGACCGGTCACTGCTTCAAACACCATACGCTCGTCAGTGATGCTGCACCGCTTTGCAAAGAACCGGTTGATATTCCGGATGTCCCGGATCAGGAACTGGAACGCACGGGGGTGATCACGGGTTACGGACTGGCCCATATCGATGAGATATGGTTGGTTGCCATACAATATATTGAACTCGCTCAGGTCACCATGCACGAGCCCTGCTCCGGTGTAGAGCGTTGTGATATATTCGAGAATTTTCCGGTATACGCCAGCCGGATCGCTGAGCTCCGCATGCCGGAGCTGGGGAAACGGCCGCTCCCCCTCACCGAGAAATGTCATCAGCAGGATGTTCCGGTCAAAGACCAGCGGCCCGGGAACGGGAATACCCGCCGCTTTTGCCCGTGCAAGGTTGGCAAACTCCTTCTTCGTCCATGCAAAGATGAGATCTTTCCTGGATTTTTTAACGTGGGAAAACCGGCGATCCCCGGTCATGTAGGAACTCATGGTGGTAAAATTTGCTGTCCGGATGCGGTAAATTTTGATGGCGACGCCGGCCCCGTCCCGCTCACCGTAGAAGATATTGGCCTCCTTCCCTGTGCTGACAGGGCCGCCCATCACTGAGAGCCATTTTCTGTGAACCAGCTTGTAGAGAGCAAGCAGGGTAACCTCATCGAAGACGTCCTCCCTGACTTTGAACTGGTTTGCATCCTTTATGCGGATGCCCATCTCTTCAAGGCGTCTATCGAACCCATCCTGCTTCTTTTCCAGACTCACATCGGTCTCCGGTCTTTGTTACCTGTTGCACCGCTCAGCGGATATAATCCCGGACGGGCGCGAGGATCTCGACGAGGCACTCGCCACAGGCCTTTTTGAGATCGAGGGGATGAATCCCTCCGCAGGCATACGCCGCCTCGAGCTCCGCATAGCCGGCAAACAAACAGTTCCCGCCAAATTTTTCCGGCCTCCTGATGGTGATCTCCGCGAGGCGGGGAAAGACGTGGTACTGGAAGATCTGGAGGATCGGGTTTTCAGCAATCTCCGGTGGGCAGAACGCCTTCTGGCATTTTTTCCGGATCTCGTCTTCGCTGTCTGCAACCGAGATGTAGTTCCCCTGAGAAGACGACATCTTCTTCCCGTCGAGACCGTTCAGGATGGGCGTGTGAATACAGACCGGTGCACGATACCCGAAATTGACAAGATGCTCGCGGGCGAGCATATGGATCTTACGCTGGTCGATCCCGCCTACGGCCGCGTCCACGCCGAGCATGGCGATGTCGGCCATCTGCATGATCGGGTACACCATCTGGGAGACCGTCGGGTGATCCATCTGCCGTCCCACCTCGTCCATGCTCCTTGTCGCCCGGTTCAGGGTGATCTGCTGGGAGAGCTCGAGCACCAGAAGTTCGTAATTGCAGTTGAGCTGGAGATCGGACCCGAGCACGTACGTCACGTTTTTTAAGCCCAGCCCCTCGAAGCACCGGCGGTTGTAGTCCGCGAGCTCCCCGATCTTCTCCATGCTCCCTTTCCGGTTCAGGAATGCATGGAGGTCTGCGAGAAGGACGACGACCTCAAAACCGGCTGCCTGAAGATCGACCAGCTTGTTGATGGTGACCATGTGGCCGAGATGGATCTCGCCGCTCGGCTCGTACCCCGCGTATACTTTTTTTGTGGACTGTGCAATCAGGACCCGGAGCTCGTCATCTGTGACGACTTCAACGGTGTTCCGGGAGACCAGTTTGTAACCGTCCATCAGAAAGAATGGGTGATGGTGGAAGTTAATGGTTATTCTGGATGGGAGAAAAGCCAAGGGCGTCGTTGGTCTTTTTAATGGATGCCGATGCCTCTTTCTCGGTCCCGGTCATAGCGCGGATCGCATCGACGTTCTCCACGACAACATCCGCCTCCTGGTGGATCGCCTGGAAGAAGCAGAGTTCGTTCTTGTTCGCGTAGATGGAATCCTCGAAGATACAGTTCTCGTACAGGTCGGCACGCTGCCGTCCGAGGTCCATGGCAAATTCCTTCAGCTCTGCTGTACTTTTGATCCCTGCACTCTTCTTGACAAGTCCCATCCGGGGGTGCTTTACGATCAGCTCGATCACCCGCTCACGGTTCACATCTTTCTTTGTCGTGATCCGGATGGCGTGCATGTGCATCATTGTCGTCGGGACGATCATGGCCATCGTGGTGATGGAGATGTGGGGGAGTACGGTCTGGACGTCCGGGCCGTGATGGCTGGGCACGGTGACCGGGTCAAGCACCACCGCATCGATCGGTCCCTTCTTGATCTCGCCCGGGTCAGATCCCCGTCGCACCATGATCGCGTGCACATGTGCAACCCCGTATTCCTTGTCTATCGCGTGGATGATCCGGCAGAGACCCGTGGTGTTGCACGAAACCACGCGGACAAACTGGCGGCCTATTGCGTCCTTGTAGTTGCAAGAGGAATTGAAGGAGAAACCGGCGACCTCGTGCTCTTCACCTCCCTGCCAGATAGCCTTTTTTCCCAAACGTTCATAGAGTGGCTTGTTGGTCGCCCCGACATCTCCCGGCGTCGCATCCACCACCACGTCGGCTGCGCGGCACATGTCTTCCACTGATCCCGCCACCGTCAGCCCCGCCTTCTCAAACGCGGCCTTCTTCGAGAGATCCGCGATATAGAGGGGGTAGCCCCGCTGCTTTGCGATGAATGCCTCAGCATTCGGCCGGGTCTTTGAGACGCCGACCACTTTCATATCCTTCTGGGCAGCGACCACATCGGCAACGCGTTTCCCGATGGTGCCGTACCCGTTGATGGCCACCTTGATCATATAATCATACATCGTTCCGGCAAGGAAAAAGCTATCCGAATGGAAACAAAACATCGTGACACGGGATTCGGTTCGGTCAGTGATGAGCAAACATGATGGGTATCTGGCAGGGAATGCGAAATAAAGAAGGCCTCAAAGAGAGATCCAACCACGAAAAAGCGTTCAGAGAAACAGTTCCTGTATTTTCACCACTTCAGCACTGTCTTTTGCCTTTGCGTACAGCTCCAGCGGCTCCTTATTGACCTCCAAAAACCGGATGCCCCAGCCGATGCAGTCGAGGATCTTCGCTGCCCGGTCCGGTTCACCGAGAATATAGAGCGTTGCAGCGAGCGCCTCGATCGATGAAAGCGTGCAGGGTCTGCCGAAATTCACCGGGTTTGCGGCCACGAGAAAAGGAAGTGCCCGGCGGATCCTCCATGAGCTGATCGCAGCGGTGTCAAGCACCTCCCATGAACAGTCTAGCACGGTAACGGATCTGGCAGCGCAGTCTTTCGGGGAGAGTGCCTGTTCCGCGGTGGGATCGAGAATGAGCGTATTCCGGGGTATCCGGGAGATTTTGGTCAGGATCTTCACATGACCCGCTTTTTCCAGTTTTTTTACCGTACATTTCCGGGGATCGCAGCTGTTGTCACGGTACGCGTAGAGCGGTATCATTGATCATCTTTGCGTGCAGACACTCTATCAATGTACGTGCTCTGCTCTCCTTGCATCCTCAACCCCGCTCTCAGGGCGCACGGCATCACAAAGCCATCCGATATCGAATTATTCCGGCGATGTGCTGAACGCTGCAGGAGATTTGGTATTGAGATGGTGCCGCTGCCCTGCCCCGAGACACTGTACCTTGGCCCGGACCGGGAGCCCGGCACGTACCTCGAACGTCTGAACACCCCGGCTTTTGCCACACTTTTGGAAGACTTTATCGATCAGGTAAACAGAATCATCGAAGAGCGGGGTCCGCCACTTTGCCTTCTGGGCGTCAACTCCTCACCGACCTGCGGGGTGACCAGCACATATTACGGTGCCGAGAACGGCAAACCTCCAAAGAGATCCGGTCGTGGCGTGTTTTTTGCACGGTTCCTGGATATCCCTGCACGAGATGTTGGGGATTTTGCGAAATATATGGTCTATCTCGCCGCCCCACTATTCTCCGAAGCGGAGCGGGCCTATAACGAAAATATCTCATCAGAACTCAGAGAGAACTTTTTTGGGGTCTACCTCCCCCAGGAGTGCGGGGACAGGGACGCCCACCGGAAAACAACAGATCATGCAGTGATCTATAAAACCAATAAAATTGCACTGGAACAGGCGGACATCGTTGTTGCCGTTATTGACGGTGCAGATGCGGATTCCGGTACTGCATGGGAGATGGGATATGCAGCGGCGCTGAAAAAACCGGTTTTTGCCATACGGACCGATTTCCGGATGGCGGGCCGGGATGAGCTGGTGAACCTCATGCTCGAGCAATCGTCACAGGTTGTTACCTCTCCGGAGGCGCTTCTCAGGGCACTTGAACCGTACTGTATGGGAATAGTATGCCCGTGAAAATTCATGGCCGGCGGCCTGCCGGAGGCCTGGTCTGAATGGTAAAGGTGACGGCCTGAGGCAAACCGGTAAGCTATATGACAACCATTATGCAATAGTGTGTGATAGCGATGGCAAAGAAGAAGGGGGAGCGGCATGTTGAGAAAGGGCCGCAACGTCCGACAGAATGTGACCTTGATGGAGGTTACCGGTCTCCTATTGTCTCCCTGAAAGATCTCACTCCTGAAAAGATCCAAGACACCATTATCGGCAGCAGGTACGCACAGACACTTATCCTTCTGACCATCATTGGTCTGTTTTTACGGTTCTATAACCTTGGGTTCAACTCGCTCTGGCTCGATGAAGCCTCCACCTATACGATCTCCACGAATTCATTCTCCCAAATCTGGCACGTGACGGCTGCCGGGGAGTTCAACCCGCCGCTCTTCTACTGGATAGAGCACGTGATGCTTATGTTTGGGAACAGCGAGGTGATACTGCGGTTCGTCCCTGCGGTTGTCGGCGTCCTGACCATTCCCCTGATCTACTGCGTCGGCAAAGAATTCATGGACCGGAACGTCGGGATCATCGCCGCTGCGGCATTCGCCTTCTCCCCGTTCCTGGTCTACTACTCGCAGGAAGCACGGGCATACTTGATGATGCTCTTCTTCGTTGTATTTGCAATGATATTTTACTTAAAAGCCCTGAAGGACAACCGTATCCTGAACTGGGTCCTGTTCGGTTTGCTCTCCGCGCTGGCGTTCTGGTCCCACTTCTATGCGTTTGCAATCATCGCGTCCCTTGTCCTGTATGCGCTGGCGGTACAGGTTCCTGACCTTCGCCAAAACATCAGGAAAATCGGGATGGTCGTGCTCTCGGTTGTCGTTTTCTCGGTCGTATGCTTCCCCCTTGTTATCGTCGGGCTTCATCTCTTTGCCACCCGGACTGCATCGGCTCCCACATTCGGCATCGAGGGTTTTGACGTTATCTACCAGACCTTTATCCAGGTAGCAGGGTTCAATGAACTTGTGATGTATCTCCTCCTCCTCCTCTTCATAGCCGGTATCATTCAGGCATTCCTTATCGACCGGAATAAGGGCTGGTTCCTTGTCAGCCTCACGGTCCTTACGTTCGTGATAAGCATCTTCCTCTCGTACCGTATGCCGATGGTTCCCCGGTACCTCATCTTCTTTGCAGCGATCTTTTTCATCGGCGTTGCTGTATCGTACCGGCTTCTCTATTCGCTGGTGAACAATAAAGGGGTTGTTTACGGGTTTCTGCTGCTGATGGTGATCGTCAATGCCCCGGTGCTTGCCGGGTATTATTCAGGATATACCAAGGAGGACTGGAGAGGTTTTTCCACGCAGATGCAGCAGACTGCAAAACCGGGGGACTTCATCGTTCTCGTGCCCGGGTACATCGCTCAGCCGTTCGATTATTATTACACCAATAGATCGTTCGGAACCATTGAGTTCGGGGCGACGACTGCAAAGGATCTGGATGCAATAAATGGACAAAAAGCGAATAACACGATATACTATATTGTAACCAGTGACATCTACTCTGCGAACCCCGCGGGAGATGCCCTCGCATGGCTCAAAAACAACACAAAACCGGTCGGGCAGGATACCGGTATCGCGCTCTTTGTCTCCAGCTGAGCGCCCGGGATTTTGTCTGCCATGTACGACCTGACGGTGATCATCCCCACCTTTAAGGAAGAGGCAAATATCAGGAAGATCGTCAGCGAAGTTGATGCGATCCTCTCGAAGAGTTCGCTCAACGGTGAGATCCTGGTAGTCGATGACAACTCACCGGATGACACCATCGGCATTGTCAACGAACTCAAAAAAACCAAAAATAATCTCAATATAGTTGTTCGGGAACGGGATCACGGACTCTCGCAGTCGGTTGTCGACGGATTCCGCCAGGCCCAATCGGATATCTTCCTTGTGATGGATGCTGATCTCTCCCATCCCCCTGCACTTATTCCGACAATGCTTGCAGAGATCCGCGCCGGCAACGATCTGGTCATCGGAAGCAGATACATGGAAGGCGGCGGGATAAAAAAATGGCCGCTCAAACGCCGGATCATCTCCCTTGGGGCGACATTCCTTGGGAGGCTGCTCTTTCCTGAAATCCGGGATCCGGTCAGCGGGTTTTTTATGGTTAAAAAGAGCGTTGTCGAGCATGCGCCGCTCAAGCCGAAGGGGTATAAGATCCTGCTCGAAGTTCTGGGCAAAGGAAACTGGAAAAAAGTTAAAGAGATCCCGTTCGAGTTTGTGGACCGTGCGACCGGATCGAGCAAACTCCAAGGACAGACCATCATTGAGTACGCGGAACAGGTTATTGACAATATACGGTTTTCCTGGACTCATCACGAGAGTGCCATCTGGCAGGAATGGGTCAGACTTTTCAGGTTCGGGATAGTGGGGTTCTCGGGCATTATCGTTAATGAGGGGGTGCTTATTTATCTTAAGCAATATGCTCAATTCTCCCTCCCGGTTTCGAGTATTTTTGCCATTGAAATCTCGATAGTGAGCAATTTTATCTGGAACGATCTCTGGACATTCAAGTCTGACCGGCAACATATGTTGGCCCGCTGGTGGCAGCGACTCCTTTCGTTTCAGGTGGTGTCCATCGGCGGAGCCATCATTAATTTCATTATCCTGAATGTTTTTGTGTTCCTTGTCGGGATCGATTACCGGATTGCAAATATCATCGGGATCCTGATCGTATTTGCATGGAATTTTCTCGTTAACCGGAGGATTACATGGACGCGGCTATGATCCGGAGTCGATCTGTCTGGAATCCGCACATTTGGCAATATATCCGAGGGTATTTCTGGATCATGTACCAATAGGGATCATTAAGGAACAGGCATGGTGAAACGGTATGGGAAAACGCGGCAAAAAAGGGGCTGAACCTACTGACAGGAAAGGAAAAAGGATCAGGGAACCGTTTATGTTTCTTGGGCAGACATTCGAATTTATCGATAAACCAACCGTAAAAAAACACCTGTTCTACCTCATTCTCATTTCGATTGCAGTAAAGCTGCTGGTGCTGGTTGCGACTACGGCAGTGTTTCATTCTTTTATCGATCTTTTCGACATCGGATATTATCTCCAGAATGCGGTTTTACTTACCCAGGGCCAGATTCCGTACCTGAATTTCAGTTTTGATTACCCCCCTCTGGCATTCATTCCCATCGGCATCGCGCTCATCCCTGCCCTTGCAACCCAGAACGCCATGGCATTTGTGTATTCCTTCCAGCTGCTGATGGTCCTCTGTGATATTGGCACGCTCGTGTGTGTGTATTTCATCGGGCTCAGGGTTGGGAACGAGAAGACTGCATTTTCAGCCGGGCTGATCTATGCCACTGCTTTCTCTGCCGCGTATTTCGTGCTGACCAAGTATGACGCATTCCCGACACTTTTGTTGATGGGTGCGGTCCTGTTCACTGTCTATGGCATGGGCATTCGCGGATATATCTCGGCGACACTCGGCTTTTTTGCAAAAATTTTTCCGGCCATCGCATTTCCGTTCATGATCCTGTATAATGCGAAAACGACCTCCTTGCGAGAGGAGATCATCTCCACCGCGAAAGTAGTTGTCCCATTCTTTGTAATTTTGTTGCTTCCATTTTTGATCGTTCGTCCGGACGCGATCAACACATATCTGTTCGCCACGGGTGCGAGCGTCGGGGTGTATGTCAATACCGCTACCTATACCCTCTATACATACGTTCACGACATCGCGCATCTTGGCCTCACGTCAGCCACCATCTCTTTGTTCATGTATCTTATCATGGGACTGGTACTCATACTCCTCCTCTGGATCGCATTCAAGGCGCCGGCAAAGAGGTCGTTAACACTCTTAAAGTTATTGGCATGTGCGTTATTTGCGTTTGTTTTCTTCACAAAATTCCACAGCCCCCAGTATATCGTTTGGTACACACCGTTCCTTGCCCTGCTTGTCGCAGATGATCTGCTAAAGATCGGGTTGTTTTACCTCACGCAGGCACTTGCATACATTGAGTTTCCGCTGATGTTCAATACCTATTACGTGAACCTCCAGTATACCAACCCGGTTGGATCCGGGGGCTGGTACCTTACGCTGGTCTTCTTTACCCTGGAAAATCTGGTGCTCATCATCCTGTTCTATATCGTCCTGCGACCAAAGGAGGGGCTGATGGCAGCACTGAAGAATTACTATCCGGACGTTATACGGAGGAAATGATTGTATACACCTATCTCTGGATCTTTGAACAAAACAAAGGGTCATATGGGAATTTATGATATGACGAATACAGCAATATTTATCAGGCAGATTCCCGCGTTTGAAGGTCTGACATGATGAAGATTGCCATCGCTGCCGGGACCCGCCCGGAGTTTATCCAGGTAGAGCCGGTAATCCGCGAGCTGAAAAAACGAAATCTCGAATATATTTTCATCCATTCCGGCCAGCATTACGATTACGAGATGGACAAAATATTTTTCGATGAGATGCATATGCCGGATCCGACCCACTATCTGGGTGTCGGTTCGAAACTGCCCGGGGAACAGGTTGGGGAGATAATCATCAGGTCTGAACCAATTTTCCTCTCTGAACGACCGAATCTGCTTCTGGTGACCGGGGATACCAATACCGCTCTCGGTGTTGCCCTCGCTGCGAATAAAGCCAAAATCGAGATCGGGCATTTTGAAGCAGGTATGCGCAGTTTCGACAGATCTATGCCAGAGGAGATTAACCGGATTATTATTGACAATATCGCGGATTATTTGTTTTCACCAACGCAGAGAGGTGTTGAAAACCTTCGCGCTACTGGTATTGTGAACAATGTCTGCCTTGCCGGTGATGTGATGCTTGATTCAATTATTTATTACCGGAGATTGATTGAGAATAAATCCAGAACCCTGGACGAATTATCATTATCTGACCGGGAATATCTCCTTCTCACGCTGCATCGCGAGGCAAACACTGACAACAAAAAACGATTAAAAAATATCCTGGATGCATTATCTGAGGTTCCCGTTCCCGTAATCTTTCCGGTTCATCCCCGGACGAAGCAGAGGATTCAGATCCAGGGTCTCTCTCTCTCTGATAACATTTACCCGATATCTCCTGTTGGATATTTCGAATTTCTCAGGTTGATTCATCATTCGTGTAAACTCCTTACCGATTCCGGTGGCGCACAAAAGCAGGCGTTCTTCCTGTCAAAACCATGTATCACGTTGCGGGGCAATACAGAATGGGGTGAAACCATTGAGAACGGATGGAATATCCTGGTGGATGACGATCAAAAAAAGATCATCAGGGCAATAACAGGTTTCGAGCCAAAAGGATCTCCGGATTTATCAGTATTTGGTCTTGGAAAGAGTGCCAAGAAAATTGTTGACACGGTAATAGGATCTACTGAATAAAATTGAACCTTTACTATTTTACTGGTTCTTGCCAGATACTCTTAATAGTTTATTGCCGGTGATCCCTCTTTTATGAACCAGCTGACATATTTTGCAATTCCCTTCCTGATATCCGTTTTGGGCGTGAATCCGAGATACTTTTTGGCTAAGGAGATATCCGCAGCGAACCTCATCACCTCACCCGGCCTTTTCGGGAGATGAACCGGTTTTAATTTTTCGTTAAGATCCCTGCCGGTCTGCTCTGCTACGGTATTGATTATGATATCTGCAAGTTTATTGATGCTGGTCTCTTTCCCGGTTCCGAAATTTATCGCAGTACCGAACATATCAAGATCGGCCCATTTGTCGATGATAAGAGAGTAGGCTGTAATGAGGTCATCGATGTAATGGAAATCTTTTGTCTGGAGGCCGTCACCATATATTGTCGGCGGGCAGTTGTTGACCACCTGGGACACAAATTTTGGTATTACTGCTGAGTACCCCTTTATCCTCTGGTTTGGCCCGTACGTGTTGAACTGCCGGAGGATGATAATAGGTAAATTATAAACGTGGTGGTATGCCGAACACAACCGGTCAGCTGCTGCTTTTCCTGCTGCATAAGGCGACTGGGGATTAAAAGGATGGTTCTCATCCATCGGGATATATTGGGCAGTGCCGTATACCTCCGAGGATGATGCATACAGCATGAGTTTGAGGGGGTCTCGTCTTGTCATACTCCTGCGGACAGCTTCAAGGACATTCTGGGTTCCAAGAGTGTTCACCTCAAAACTGGGAACAGGATTGTCAATAGATTCTTCCCAGTGAACCTGTGCTGCAAGGTGAAATACCATATCAACATTACTAACAAGCCGGTCGACAAGGTCAAAGTTCATCACAGAGCCATTCACGAAATAAAAATGGGGTGAATGATTATAGCAGGCCCGGATATTGTCGGTAGTGCTCCGTGTCAGGTCGTCAAGGACTATAACTTTATGTCCTCGTTTTAAAAGATATTCGGTTAAATTACTTCCGATGAAGCCCGCTCCACCTGTGATGAGTATGGTTTCTCTCTTCATAACAGTACCCGGTTAACTTATTCCCAAAATGCCTGAAATGCTTATCAGATTCTATTGTTAATAAAGGAATGAGGTAAATATAAATATTCTGAGAAATGAAGCTGATGGATATTTCGACTCTTTAGCCCGGATTTTCTCTCACCATATTATCACCGGGATCCCGAATCGGGGTATCATAAAATTGAGATTAACCGTCCTCACGCCCATCTCCTGTTGAGGAACCGGGCCCAGAAGATTTTATTGAGGATCCTGAGGTTGTTCTGCACCTCTTTCCTTACATCAAGTTTTGACTCCCCGTATTCCCTCTTGTAGAGCTTTACACCGATTTCCCTGACAGATCTTCCATTCAGAATAAGCTTCGATATAATCTCCGCGTCAATCTCAAAATTATTACTTGTGAGAGTAAGCTCGTCAAGAGACTCTTTTTTATACAGCCGGAAAATCCCGCTGACACACGTGATATCATTCCTGAGGAGCACGCGATACAGAAAATTGACCGCTTTGCTGATAAGAAGCCTGAATGGAGAGGATATCTCGTTTGCAAGATCTTTTCCACGGTAAGGGGATGCCGATATGCAATCTGCTTTTGACTCCTGGTACGCCGATAATAACTTACCAATATCCTCAGGTTTGTACGTAAGATCAGAATCCATGGTAATGACTAAGGTACCATGCGCATGTGCAAGTCCTGTTCTGATCGCCGCCCCCATTCCCTTGTTTGTCCCGTGGGGAACCACGATAATATCTTTTGTCCCTTCTTGTAATGCATTCAGCCGTTCAAGTGTTCTGTCACGGCTGCCATCATCCACAAGGATAAATTCGCAATCCTCTCCAAATTGCCGGATTATGGATTCGGCTATGGGAAAAAGGTATTTTGGATAAAGCAGTACATTCTCCTCTTCATTAAACAGAGGGATGATAACTGATATCATGCAGTTTCCTCAATAAGCCGGTCTGATGCAAATTTTGAAAAGATAAAACCAAGTACCATGACAAAATACATGGAAATCAGCCGGGATGACAGTACGATCGCGATTGAATCTGTTGAGGCAACACCCATCAGCGTAAGGAAATAGCTCATCGATCCCTCCGTCACACCCACACCCAGTGGGATCTGCGAGACGAGTCCGGCAAGGATGGAAAGAGAGTAAAAGATGGTCATGACTATCGGGTTCAATACGTAACCGAATGCGAGCGCGACAATCCAGATCTGCAAAAAGTCAAAACCCAGGGAAAAGATCGTGATAACCAGAACGCCGGCGATCTTCGAAAACGGTATCTTCTTCACCTGAATATCAAATGATATTTTTTTGAAAGCCGGGATCCACGAAGAGAGCATTCCTATAATCTTCAGAATAAAATCTATTTTATAATAAAATAACAGGAGAAGAACGAGAATTATTGCGATCACTTCGAGCATAATGACGGTGATCCCTCTCAGCTGGATGAATACGATTGCACACGCAGCGAAAAAGAGGATCATCAGTTCGAAAAAGCGTTCATAGAAGATCATCGAAACGCCATCGGCAATACACATCCCATGCCCTTTCTGCATATAATATGCCTTGTAAATATCCCCGATTTTTCCCGGAGTGATGTTTGCATAGAACAGACTGGATACGCTGACAATTGCGGCCTCCTTCCAGGAAATCAGGGTTTCGTACTGGGAACAGAGATATTTCCACCGTACGATCCTGAAAAAAATGACCGCAAGTGTACTGCAGATCGCAAGGAGGTAAAGGGGGATATTAACGGAAAGCAGGATCTGGTAATTTTCCAATATCCCGGATTCCGCGATAAAATACCCGAGGATTATCAGTCCCGCCGACAAAAGGATCAAACGGAACAGCTGCCTGTTATTTTTTATAAAATTCATGAGACTCACGTGTCTGCGAAGAGAAAGACTTACTAGTTATTGGTTTTTTTCATTATATCCCAATCGGTTTTCATAGCATACGCAGATGAAATTTTCCCATAAAAAAAAACTCTCATATCCTCTCAGAACCTATCATCACCATATGTCCAACATCACCGTCGCCGTCCTCGCTCCAAATGGTTATGCAGACAACCTGGGAAAGAAGGGGACAACGAGCGATATCACGTTCTATAATCTCAAGAAAGGTGAAGCGACCGTCACCTTCATAGAACCGACCCGGTACCCGGAAAAACTCTCCTCGCTCTTCTATGCGGTCTCCCTTGCCGACCGGGTGGTTCTTGTGGTCGGGGAGATCGATGCGGCATTTGGCGAGACCGTCCTGATGCTCCAGTGCGCGGGAAAATCACAGGGATATATCATTTTTAAGAACTACCTCATTCCCGACCAGATCGCTCCTCTCGTCAAAGGGACCGTCCTTGAGCACTACGAAGCATTCGAGGACGACCCGCTCGGCCTGCGGGAAAACCTGCTCGAGGCCGCGGTGAAGATGACCGCCCACCAGAAAGTAAAAGAGACCGGGGCGAACGGGACTGTTCCGATCGACCACCACTTCAACGTCAAAGGAGTAGGCGTTGTCGTGCTCGGGTGCGTGGTACATGGTACCATAAAAAAACACGATTCCCTGAATGTCCTCCCGACCGGTAAAACGGCACAGGTGCGCTCCATCCAGAAACATGACGAGGATGCGGAGATCGCTGTTGCCGGAGACCGGGTCGGCCTTGCACTCAAGAACATCGAGGCGGAAGATCTCGACCGGGGGTATGTCCTCACGAGCGATCCCACAATAATGAGCTCCACTACGCTATCGGGAAAGGCGCAGCTGGTCAGGTACTGGCCGGCGCCGTTGAAAGAAGAGATGGTGATATACGTGGGGCACTGGATGCAGTTTCTCCCGTCGCGCCTCACTAGAGTGCAGGTGGGAGGCGACTGGAGGATGCCGGAACTGACCCTCACTCTTGAAAAACCGCTGGTACATCCCCCGGGTGCCCGCATCGTGCTCAGCTACCTCGAAGGCGGCAAACTCCGGGTCGTGGGCACCCTCACCCCGACCTGATCCCGCCCACCGGTCTTTTTTGGCCCCTGTGCCGGGACCGGATCACCCGGAGGGCACATTATGTCTTATGTAGTGGCGCGATTATTGGTACAGTGAGAACCATGTTTGGGGACATTCTTGGATGGATTGTACTAGGTATCGTCATCCTGGTCATCGTCATTCTGATCTTCTGGGCTGTCGGCATTTACAACCGGTTCTACACCCTGAAGAATTCGTCCGAAGCGACGCTCGGGCAGATCCGTGTCGCCATGAAAAAACGGCTGGACATGATCGACCAGCTCCTCGGCGCGGTCAAGAGCTATGCGAAGTTCGAAAAAGAGACGTTCGAAAAGGTGACAGCGATGCGGGCGGCTGTTGCGACGGCAGGGCCCGGGGACCTCAACAAGGTAGAAGCGGAGTCCCGTTCCATTCTCGGGCGCCTCTTTGCCGTGGCGGAGAACTATCCCGACCTCAAGACATCGACTACGGTGACCTCGCTCATGGACTCGATAAAAAGCATCGAGGAGGAGATCGCCCGCCAGCGTTACACCTACAACAACATCTCGCAGGAGTTCAATACGGCGATGGACACCGTTCCCTCGAAGTTTATCGGGCATATGACCGGTCTTGCGAAACTCGAGTACCTGCAGTTTGAGGAAGCGATCGCAACCCCGCCAAAAATAGAGTTCTGAAGGGTAGTACCGTGAGCGAAACAAAACAGCTGGCCGTCCTCGTCGTGGCCGCACTCCTCATCGGGATAATCGGGCTTGTGGTTGTCCTCACCGTCCCGCCCTTGTTCGAGGGCGATCTCGTCGCCAGCTCGTACGCAGCAGTTCTCTACCCGAACGGAACCCTGCACGAACAATATACCTATAGTGTCGGGACATCCGGCGAGTACCGGATGCTTTACCGGAGCTGGGAGGCGCCACTGACATTCGCGGCCACCAACCAGTCATCAATCCAGCTGGTTGGGATTGATGCGCCGGCCGGGACGATCGGGTATGCGAAGGACTCTTCAGGAAATGTATATCTGTCGAACGCCGGTTCAGATCCATCCGTCTCCATTCAGGTCGGGCGCCTCGCCCAGTACAACGAAGTCGGGATCTACAACCCGGAATATTTTGCATCGGGTACGTATACGGTCGGATATACGTACGTGGTCCACCCGCCAATAGAATACGATTCCGCAAACGATCACCTGAACTTCCTGCTGGCAGGAGGGAGCCACATCCCCTATCATTACGTGCAGATCATGGTTCCCACGGCCAATGTCGTGCAGGTATACGCGTATCCACCAGGTCTGATCACGGAAAAAACATACGACACGTACATGCTCACCGGCAGTGTGGCAGCGGATGAGAATCTCGCGGTGGAGATCCTGACAACGCCCGGCGGCCTTGGCCAGATACCGGGGATCAGGAGTGAAGTGTCGGATCTCTCCGGGAAGACCGCATCGGGGAGCTTCTGGTACGACCTGCCCTACTGGGTCGGGTGGTTCCTGGAATATCTTGGAATGGCTGCAGCAATTCTCGTGCCGTTCCTGCTGATTGCCATTTATAACCGGTACGGCAGGGAAAAGGAGTTTACCGTCCCTGCCTACCTTTCCACTGTCCCGGACCCGGCGATGAAGCCATGGCAGGTGAACCTGCTCTTCAAGGGTGATGCGATGGTGTTTGACAAGGACGGCTTTTATGCCACGCTGCTGGACCTGCACCGGCGGAAGATCATCGCGATCACGGAGAAGGGCGAGGGGAAGGGCATCGAGATACGGAAGCTCTCAGCCACAACCACGGACCCGTACGAGCAGCGTGTAGTGACCTTTATCGACCAGCTCTCCGAGAATGGCGTTCTGGATACGGCAAAGTTCGGGGAACTGACAGGTAGCGCCCAGGCCGGGTATGCATCAGAAGAAAAGGCGTTGAGATCCCAGCGGATGCTCACCGATATTACCAGCCGTGCCGACGGCGCTCTCCCCGTCAAGTATGTCGTTGACGGAACTGAGCACATCATGCCGCTGCTCTTTACCGGCGTCGTGGCGTTTGGGATCACTGTCATCATCGCTCTCGTGGCACCCATGCAGTCGTACATTCTCTACCCGGCTGTCGTGCTCTGGGCGATAGTGGGCATCCAGGCATTTCTTGCGTTCTCAACACCTCCTGCCCTGTTCGGGCACTGGAAGGACGACCACTACAAGGACAAACTCGAATGGGATGCCTTTACCCATTTCCTCTCGGATATGGCCATGATACAGAAATACGCGCCTGCCGATCTCTCCATGTGGGGAGACTGGCTGGTATACGGCACGGCGCTGGGTGTTGGTGAGAAGGTTGAAAAGGCGATGAAGTCCCTCAATATCCGCATTGCAGAGACCGGTGTCCCGATCGGGGTTGTCGGTATGAGCTACGCATTTATTCCGCTCATGATGTTCATGCCGGTGAGCCGTGGCGGCGGCTTTGGCGGAGGGCGTGGGGGCGGCGGCTTCCGCGGAGGAGGTTTTGGCGGAGGCGGCGGCTTCGGGGGCGGGGGTGCCCGCGGGCGATAGGTCCGGGGAATATGCGGGATTTCCCCCTTATCCCGCTTTGGCATACACATTTTGGCATGAAACTGCCACGATCTTTTTGCAAACTTTCATGCCCTGCCGTCCGATCCGGGACTTTTTTCGAATCTGCATAGTTGTCATATGACGTTTAATCCGGTATTCCGGACGTTTTTTGCGCCGACCGGAGGCCTGATTTGTCAATGCGCAGGAGATATAAATCCGGGCAGACCATATCAGTACCAACAGGGGAACCGTTGAACATATGCAGTACTCCGAAGGTCAGCTCGGCAGGGTATTTGTCCTGAGGATCGACGAGGGAGAGGATTTTTTAGCTGCCCTTCAGGAGTTCGTCCGGAAAAAAGAGATCAAGGCAGGCTCGGTTTTTTTCCTCGGCGCCCTGCATGAAGGGAGGATGGTAACCGGCCCGGAGGAACCCGTTATCCCACCTGAGCCGCATTTCATCCTATTCGAGGGCGGCTGGGAGGTGTTCGGCATGGGGACCATCTTTCCCGGTGACGAAGGCCCGATGGTCCACTACCACGCATCTGTCGGACGCGCCGGCCACGCGCTGACCGGGTGCCTGCGGGAGAGAGCGCTCACCTACCTCCTCATCGAGGCTGTCGTCATCGAATTTACCGGTCTTGCAGTACGGCGTGAATATGATGAGAAAACCCGGCTGCACCTCCCGGTCCACGGGACTGACGGCGGGATCCCAAAAAAGACCAAAGGTACCAGCGACGAGACTTCCCGGGATGAAACCTCCGGCCGGAAGGATAAAGAGGAGGCCGGCGAGATGTCGGGCGGGCTGGCGGCGATCATCCGCGACCTGACCCGTCGCCCCTCTTCCTGACCGGGTCCAAAAACCTCCCGCCATTACCCATGTCGCATCAGCCGCCGTTTCTTCCCATGTCCCGCGAGGAGGGAGAGAAACTTGGCATCGGGCAGTTTGACATCATCCTCGTCACCGGGGATGCCTATGTGGATCACCCGTCATTTGGCACTGCGCTCATCGGGCGGGTGCTCTGGGACGCCGGGTTTACTGTGGGCATTATTGCACAGCCGGACTGGAAGAGCGATCACGATTTTGTGGTCCTCGGCGCCCCGCGTCTCTTCTTTGGTCTCTCCTCCGGGAATGTCGACTCACAGGTGAACAATTATACCCCGAACCTGAAGCGGAGGGGTGAGGATGTTTATTCCCCCGGCGGTGTTCTGAAGAGGCCGGATCGGGCGACCATCGTCTATGCGAACCGGGTCCGCGAACGGTATCCCGGCACGCCAATCGTGATCGGCGGGATCGAGGCAAGCCTCCGTAGGTTTGCGCATTACGATTACTGGCAGGACCGGGTACGCCAGTCCATCCTTGCCGATGCCCCTGCCGACCTCCTCGTTTTCGGCATGGGTGAGCGCCAGGTGGTGGAGATAGCCCGGCGACTTGCGGCCGGCGAGGCCGTCACCGCCCTGCGGGACATCGTCGGGACGTCGTTTAAGATGGATCTCGCCCAATGGCGGCTCTCCCGGCCGGCAGGCGTGGTAGAGATCCCGGGCTTTACCGAGGTATCGCGGGACAGGCACGCGTACGCCCGGGCATTCGCCCTCCACTACCGCGAGCAGGACCCGGTGCGGGGACGGCCGGTTGCCCAGCCGCACCCCAAAACCATTATCATCCAGAACACCCCTGCGCAGCCGCTCTCGACGGATGAGCTGGATCATATCTACGAGCTGCCGTTCTCGCGGCGTGCTCACCCCTCCTATACAGAACCGGTCCCGGCACTGGAGCCGGTGCAGTTCTCCGTGACCAGCCACCGGGGATGCTTTGGCGGATGCTCGTTCTGCGCCCTCACCCACCACCAAGGACGCATCGTGCAGAGCAGGAGTACAGAATCCATCGTGCGCGAGGTTCAGCGGATGGCCGCGATGCCGGAATTCAGGAGAATTGTGCAGGACATCGGGGGCCCGACCGCAAACATGTACGCGCTCGGCTGCGACCGGTGGAGCACCCACGGGGCATGCCCGGACAAACCGTGCACACCGGCATGCAGTCACCTCGCGACCAGCCACGCGCCCCTCCGCGAGCTCCTGCGCAGGGTCCGGGAGATCCCCGGTGTAAGGAAGGTATTTGTCGGGTCCGGGATCCGGTATGACCTGATCCCTGCTGGCGATGCCGGCTACCTGCAGGACCTCTGCGATCACCACATCTCCGGCCACCTCAAGGTAGCGCCGGAGCATGTCAGCGCGGCAGTCACCCATGTGATGAACAAGCCGGGTGTGGCCGTTTTTGACCGGTTCCGCGGGCAGTTCGGGCGCCTGCAGCAGGGTAAACGAAAACGGCAATACCTTCTGCCGTATTTCATGTCCGGTCACCCGGGCTGCACCATCGCCGACATGATAGAGCTCGCGGTCTATATCCGCGATAACCATCTGTACATCGAGCAGGTGCAGGACTTCACGCCAACACCCATGAGCCCTGCCACCTGCATGTACTACACGGGGCTCAACCCGTTCACGATGGAACCGGTTCACGTCCCGAAAGGGCGGGAGAAGAGGATCCAGCGGGCGCTGATGCAGTACCGTGACCCCGGAAGCCGGGGGCTCGTGATCGAAGGGCTCACCACTGCCGGCAGAACCGACCTCATAGGGACCGGCCGGCAGTGCCTCGTCGCGGGGAATGGCCCGGAGACCGGGCCACGGGCAAAAAAGAGGAACAGGGAAGAGTGATTTATGAGGTTTTTAAATGACTAGTTGGCAGGAAATCTGGAATAATAAAACGATTACAGGAATAAAAAAAACACAAGAATTTAATCTCCAAGATTTGATTTATGTAGATGGTTTTGATAATGGAGCCGGAAAAATTGAATTGGAATACTGGAAACAATATATTAATAGTATATCTCAACTCATTAACCTCGAACCAACCGATACAATTTTTGAGGTAGGTTGTGGAAGCGGGGCATTTTTATTTTTATGGTATAAAGCGGGTCATAAAGTTGGTGGTATCGACTATTCCGGCTCTCTAATTTCAATTGCTCAATGTCTAATAAAAAATCAGGATTTCCAAGTGCTTGATGCAATTGATATGGATATTTATCCAAAATATGATATTGTTATATCCAATTCGGTATTTCATTATTTTAAAGATTATAATTATGCTACAGAAGTAATTGAACGAATGTTATTGAAAGCAAAAAAAACTGTTGCTATATTAGAAATCCCGGATCTAGCAAAAAAAGTGCAATCTGAAAATGCAAGGAAATTTGCAATGCCAGAGGGAGAATATGAAAAAAAATATGCTGACCTGATGCATCTATATTATAATAGAAATTGGTTTTATCAGTTCTCTGAAAAATATGGTCATGGAATAAAAATATTAGATCAATATATTGAAAAGTATGGAAATAGCAAATTTAGATTTAATGTCATAATAAAAAAATGATCGATACGCATTATTTCTGGCAGCGGTGCATGGCTTTATGACCATTTGGGCATTGCTGATTTTTAGCCATCATTGTAATTAGTCTACTACTTTACTCATTTTTTTAACTCATTATGTTTTTCTCTATAAAATATCTCAAAAAATCCAACAAAATTCTATAAAAATATTATACAATTCGTTGTTACTTTCATTTTAACCTGGTCTGCCAACTGCTTATTGCATCTGCGATTGATCAATCGGTGATTTATCAGAACCCGCGGAAGCATCATAACTGGATATTCCCTGGAACGTGTCGTGCGTCCTGTCCGGTGCGGGAAATCCCATTAAATGGCCGCTATTTTTTTCCGAAACCGTAATATTTTCGTAAAAATTTTCTGACGTTTTCCGACTCCAAATATCCCTCTTCAAGTTTGTCGAGAATTTTTTCGATAATTTTCACCTGTTCTGAGACAAGAGCCTTTGTTGTCTCATCGACCGACTCGGTATCCAGCATAATCGCCTGGAGGGGATTTCTGATCTGGTCATTAAGGATCTCAATTTGTTCCATGTTGTGTTCAATCCGCTGGAATGCTTCCTTCTTGAGTTCTTCGACTTCGTTTTTGCTGATACGGGAACTTTCGGCAAAATACGAAATCGCAATACCAAGAGAGACAAAGATGAAAAACCATGCAGTGTGAATGGCGATTATCTGGGCAGAAAATGTTCCAAAGACCCACACAAGGACGATGTAAATCCAGCCAAGGGTGATCGTGACTATCACTCCCCTTTGGGGATATGCATATGCTACAAGGAGCACCGGAACAAGGAAAAAATAGGGAAATATATCATTGATGCCGTGGGACAGGCTGAATACGGCAATCACTATCACGATAAGTGAAGTTGCGATGATGAGAGGTATCCAGATATTATTTTCGCGGATGAAATTATCGGACATGCTACACGTTGACCCTGCGTCGTGGCTTGATACTTTATCATCAATTGTATGTGTGTATTAAACCTAACGGGTTGATGCTGGTGTGTCAACCGGACGTAATTACTATCCGGTCCAAACGTACTGATCTTTGCATTTTTTTCACGGTGTTTCCCCCTCCCCGGCAGAGCAGGTGACAACGGCGCGGGAACGGCATACGTTCACTTCCTGCCGTAATCATCCTCGAACCGCACGATATCATCCTCTTCGAGGTACTCGCCGAGCTGGACCTCGATCACTTCCAGCGGGATGACCCCGGGATTGATCAGGCGGTGCCGCATGCCGCTGCGCACGAACGTGCTTTCCCCCTGCCGCAAGAGCAGGGTTTCGCCGTTCAGCTCGACCTCGGCCGTCCCGCTCACGACCACCCAGTGCTCGCTCCGGTGGTGGTGGAGCTGGAGGGAGAGCTTCTGTCCCGGATTTACCGTGACGCGCTTGATCTTATAGACCGGGGAATCCTCGAGTACGGTGTAGGACCCCCACGGCCGGTGCACCTGCAGGTGGAATTTGGTGACCGGATCGTGCCGCTCGTTGTAGCGGTTCACCAGCTGCTTCACCTCTTCGGTGTGCCGTTTGTCGCAGACAAGGAGCGCGTCCGGCGTGTCCACCACGACGAGGTCGTGCACTCCGATCAGGCCGACATGCTTGCCGGGGGCAAGGACAAAGTTGTTCCCTGCCGAAAGATACTCCGCATCCCCGGCATTTCCCTCCGCGTCGTGCGGCCGGGCATCATAGAGCGCACGGAATGTCCCCAGGTCGCTCCATTCCGCGTCGAGCGGGACGACGGCAACCTTTTTCGAGTGCTCCAGCAGCCCGTAGTCGATGGAGACCGCCTCCAGATGCCGGTAATCCGGTGTCGCATCATCGCGGAATGCCTCGTACAGCCCCGGCTGGTACCGCTTCAGTTCCCGGAAGAACCGGGGCACGGAGAGGAGGAATATGCCGCTGTTCCAGAGGTATCCTGCACGGACGTAGTCCTTTGCCGTCGCTTCGTCGGGTTTTTCCCGGAAGGCATCTGCTACGTATCCGACTGACAGGCTTTTTCCCGGCCTGATATACCCGTATCCCGTGTGAGGGGAGGCTGGTTTCACGCCAAAGGTCACCAGGTAATCTTTTGCAAGTGGTTCTGCGGCAGCAATCTGTGCAAGGGCGGCCTCCCCCAGCACGTGGTCGCTGGGGAAAACCACTGCGGCAGCGGCAGGGTCGGAGCTCCGGATCCGCTGCATTGCCCAGGCAATCGCCGGGAGGGTGTTTTTTCCTTCCGGCTCCGCGAGGAGGTGATCCGCCGGAACCGGGTACCCCAGATCCTGCATCTGGTTCCGGACGAGGTACTGGTGGATCTCGTTCGTGACGACATATATCCCGTCGGGGCCGGATATCCGTGCGGCCCGGTCGCAGGTTTTCTGGAAGAGGGACGGCCCGTCCAGCCCGATAAACTGTTTGGGGTAATACTCACGGGAGAGGGGCCAGAGCCGGGTCCCTGCACCGCCGGCAAGGATGATGGTCTTCATGAAGCGGGTCCTCGCCCCGGGCAGGACGGAAGCGGGCCTTCCTGTCCGGGGACATCGTACATAACTCTCTCCGGGGTACTCATTTATAGGATTCGATCCCGTCAGGAACCGGCGCCCCGGATGGTGCGCTCCCGGTTATCGAAAAACTTCCGGAGCCACAACTCTGCGCAGGCAATCCTCCAGAGGTCCGGCGAATAGCCTGATTTTCCGTCAAGGAATTCACGGTAATTTCCCGCGACCGCACCGGCATCCCAGTACGGGCGGGACCGGAAGCTCCGGGAACTCAGGATCTCCAGCATGAACGGGCGCAGGGCATCTTTCATCCAGACCTCTTCCGGGGTGACAAAACCCATCTTGTCCATCCGGCAGCGGACGGATTCCGGGATCAGGCCTTTTACGGCACACCTGAGCACGGCTTTCGTGACGCCGCTTTCGATCTTCTGCGCGAGCGGGAGGGATGCTATATACTCCACGAGCCGGACATCGAGATAGGGTACCCGTGACTCAAGGGAGAACGCCATGGAATTCCGGTCCTCGTAGTGGAGGAGCGCCGGCAGGTTGGTGGAGGTGAGTTCCCGGTACAGCACGGTTTCGAGATTCCCGGCATACCGGTCGATGACCGGTGGCGTGCATTTGAGGAGGGACCGCCGTTTTTTCCGGACGGCCAGCTGCCGTATGGCATCCGTAAAAAAATGCCGGTGGTGCCGGATGCTGCCGAGGATCTCGCGGAATGCGGTCGACCAGCACAACCTCCCGGCCAGCTCACGGATATAACTTCCCTGGTAGGCGAGGTACCCCGCGAGCAGCTCGTCAGCGCCCTGCCCGTCGAGCACCACTTTTACCCGTTCCTGTGCGATCCGCATCACGCAGTACTGTGCATAGATGGAGAGCGAGCCGAACGGTTCGTCCTGCATGTACACGAGCCGGTCCAGATCGTCCCGGAGCGTATCCGGTGCGGGCTCTGTCCTTGCAGCGTCTACGCCGGTCGCTGCGATCACTTCATCGATATACCGGCTCTCGTCGAACCGCTTGTCGGAAAAAACAGCAGAGAATGTCTTCTGCCGGGACCCGACGCTTGCCGGGGCCTCTTCCCGGATGAGGGTGTTGATCAACACCGCCAGCGTGGAGGAATCGATCCCTCCCGAGAGGCAGGTGCCGACCGGGACGTCGCTCCTGAGGTGGATGCTCACCGCACTGCGGAGGTGGGCGAGGAGCCGGGATGCCGCCTCGCTGCCGGGAACGCCGGTCCGGATCTCCGGGCTGACCTTTACGGCCCAGTACCGGAACGGCGCCTGCGGGCCCTCAGCCGTCATAACCATCGCATGGGCGGGCTCCAGCTGGAAGATGCCGTCGAACATCGTCCGGTCCGAGTGGTCGAGGACGCCCCACGCGAGGTACGTCCCGAGCATCGCGTCATCCGGTCGCGTCCCGGCGCCGGGGTGTGCGAGGAGCGCCTTGATCTCCGAGGCGAACAGAAACGAACCGTCCACCTGCGTGTAATAGAACGGCTTGATGCCGAACCGGTCCCGGGCGCAGAAGAGCCGCTGGTTTTTTTCGTCCCAGATGGCAAACGCCCACATGCCGTTGAAACGCCGGAGGCAGTCCGTACCCCATTCCTCGTAGGCATGGAGGATCACCTCGGTATCCGATGCCGTGGCGAAGCGGTGGCCCTTTGCTGCCAGTTCCCCGCGGAGTTCGATGTAATTGTAGATCTCGCCGTTGAAGATCAGCCAGAGCGTCCCGTCCTCGCTGGTCATCGGCTGGAGTGCATCCGCGCTCAGGTCGATGATGGCAAGCCGGCGGTGCACGAGCCCGGCGCTGCCGCAGATCCGGGTGCCTTCCCCGTCAGGACCGCGGTGGGCGAGGATCCGGGACATCCGGGAGAGGAGGTCCGTATCCGGTTTTCCGCCGCCAAAACAGTACTGGCCGGCAATTCCGCACATTACCTATCCGGTGAGCACGGGAGGTTAAAAGGAAGTCGGGTGAGAGAAGAGGGAAAATATTGGAGTTTCTATAAAGTTTATCCCGATAATTACAAAGGCAAATCCAGTTAAAACTTGTCTTATCGGCATACGGTTTTTTACCATTTAAGTTTGTATGGGGAGACCCAAAATACCATGGATACCGCTATCACCACTATTTCGATGATAATTACAGGAAGAACAAGACTTAATGATAAATTTTCATGCCAATAAAACACTATCAAATTTATAAGTGTAAGTTCTATTGCGGCATATAGGAGTATCCTCGTCGGGAAACTCATTGGAATTGGGAAATTGGGATTTCTCAAAGATCTGTGTTCATTTGCCATGATATCACGAATCAGACTTGCATAGCACCCGCATTAACACTTTGGGTGATTGGCAGAAGTCCTTTATTAAAATTGTTTTTTCACTCTCGTTAAATGGATACAATTGCTATCATATCTGTTCCATTCCGGACATTTCTCTTTAATACAGGGTACTAATGCAAGGTTTCTCGGTTTGTAATCCTCTGGAGATATTTTCTCCAGTCCTAACATTGAATTGTTCCAACTACACCATAGGGACTCTTTCATGATCCCGGCTTTTGAACACTCCAAAAATGATAATATTTCATGCGCAGGGCGAATGTGATCATGTCCTAAACCAACCGCCAACGCACCAAAACCCATCACGGGGTATTGATGTGCTCAGGATCAACCTGATCATCTGGATTTATGCCGTCAATAAAACGCAAATGACGAGAAAATTTGAAAAAGAGAGAGAATTAGTAGAGAATGTTTACTGGGTTCAGGGCACCCGGTGTGCTCCGTGTAATCGTCAACGAGGGTCCAACTGATGGTTTAAGCTCAATGTTAAACTGATCATTCGGATAGATTTCATTGGTTGGATAAACTGTTACTTCGAACATTTCCCCCGGTTCCAGCAGGTGACCGGTGTTGGGGACTGGATTTTCCACAGCAACAACGGTCCATTGACCCGGATCTATATCTGATGGATAGCCTTCATAGGAGTCTTCCCACGGTCCTTCCCCCAAAGTTTCCAGTATTGACACATTACTGTATGTCACTGTCATTTTATCAAAGTCTACAGGTGTTCCGCCCGGTGCGAGTGCAACCGTGAAGTTAATCCACTGAATAGTTCCCGGATCAGCTAGATAGGGAGGCCAAACTCCATACACATTTCCGACCACTTCCAGCGTGGAGCTCGACTGCTCTACACCAGTGTGGACCACCTGCTGGCTTTTCTGCGTGGTAAAGAAACCAGCACCGAGTACAACATACGAAAACACTGCCGCAACGACGACGAATGCGATCAGCACGATCGCCGCCTCAAGACCTGTGAATCCCGCGTCAGAGTGTTTCATCGATTTCATGAATTTTCCTTCTTTAAATGGTGGATACTGAACCTTTACAGTGCTCCTATTCGATAAAAGGGATTGACAATATAAATGGTTTTAGTATGAAATAGAGTTTTGTTGGAACAAATCACGCCGACAAAAATGGACACGATGTCACTTTACACCACATCAGATCAGACCCCCCCCATGAACCCCTTCATCAGAACAGATCCTTCAGGCCGGGTTACCCGGGCAGTCCCGCCGGTGTCAGGGAATCGGCCAGAAGGTGGAATGCATACCCGAGGAAGAAACTGGAAATGAACCAGAGCTGGGTAAACGACAGCTGTGAAGAAGCCGGCAGAAGTGACGGATCTTTTTCAACCAGTACCGTCACCACAAGGACAAATAACGTACATGCCAGAACACCTTTGCTGTGAAAAAAACCCCGGTGATGTGAGGTTATCGCGGGCTCCACGATATCCGGGAGGACCGAACCTGCGGCTACGGCAACGATTCCAAAGAGAAACAGGGCACCGGCATCCGGCCTGAAACGGATGATGAACCATGAGTACAGGAAAAAGATGCCGATACCGATTGCGAGATGGATTCCTCTTCTCATCGTTATTTTCCAGTTTGCAGGATGCGGGATAATAACATTTGTCCGGGTGCGGTGAAAGTGTCTCAAACGGGTGCTGTTGATTTATCGGGACGGAACGGAAATGGTCTCTTCGGGCTCCAATGATGCATTCTTTAACGACCCGCAGATGCACCAGAAACCGGCAGAGCCTATATATCAATTCCTTCATGATATGCTACTATGGAACTCCGTGACGTTCTGAAAAAATATGAAAAAGCCGTTTATGTTATCCTTATCGCCCTCTTTGTGATCATTGTCACATTCTCGATCGTTGAACTCATGTACATCCTGTATGTCGCTCTTTTTGTCAATTCCCCGGTTCTTCTTCAGAATCGCGAACTTTTGGGTATATTCGGGTATTTCCTCCTGGTCCTGATCGGTGTCGAGCTCCTGGGAACGATGACAACCTATATCAATGAAAATGTGATCCATGTCGAGACAGTGATCATCATCGCGATAATCGCCATTGCGCGGGAAGTGATCCTGCTGGATATCGGCAGCGCGAACGCGGCCAATATGTTCGGGATTGCCGCGATCATCCTCGCGCTCTGCGCCGGGTATTATCTCCTTGAAAAGGGAGGAATCAGGAACCCGTAAAAAATCCTGTCATGGCAGGAGCCGATAAAAAAAGTCTGCCTGCCTGTCGTTGCCGGTTCCCCCTGCCAAAAAAATCATACTTTTTATGGAAATTCAATTTTTTAGATCGCGAATTACTTCCGGAACCACTCTCCCGGCATTCTCTCTCCCGTTAAATCTGCTGGCAATTTAATTACCAGAACATGAGAGGTGCTCAGAAGACAGCAATCCGCCCTCTCCTGTCTCCGGCCCGGGTACAAAGGAGGTACCTTTTCAGACCCCTGCACAGGGCCGGCTTCACCGGGATCCCCACCCCCTCACATAAAAAGAGGCAGTACCTCGTTGTTATGGACCCGGTTGTCCTCTATCCAAAGCCTCATTGCCTGCGGGGAAAAGTACACCTCTTGGTAGTGAATGTCATGAAACAGGCACGGATGGTAAAGCCGGGGGACACGGCAAAGAACTTCTCGTTAAAAGACCAGAACGACAAGACCTTCGACCTCTACGAGCAGGCCGGGAAACGAACGCTCCTCTCCTTCCACCCGCTGGCATGGACGGAGTTCTGCGCTGCCCAGATGGTGTCGCTGGAAGAGAACCGGGCGGTGCTCTCGTCGCTGAACTGCGTGCCGGTCGGGATCAGCGTCGACTCAGTGCCCTGCAAACGGGCATGGGCGGAGAACCTGAAGATCACGCACACCCCGCTCCTGTGCGATTTCTGGCCGCACGGCGCAATAGCACAGAAGTACGGGCTCTTCCGGGGTGAGAACGGGTTCGCCGAGCGGGCGAACGTGATCGTCGACGGGAACCGGAAGGTCGTGTTCGTAAAAGTGTACCCGCTCCATTCGGTGCCGGATATCAAAGAAGTGATCGGGTTCCTGCAGCAGATGAAGTGAGATCGTTATTGGCCCGGTCACCAGCGGGTCTCCGGGAACCGGGTTCTCACTTCCTTCTCTCTGCTCTGGCCCCCCTTTTTACTGCCGCCTTCTTCTCCCGTTCCTCGCCCTTTGTCTCGCAGGGAAGGCACCGCTCCAGCTTCTCGTCAATGATGCGGTAGGCATTCGCGAGGACCGAGGAATTGGAGATCATGCCGGCAATCAGGATCACCTCGAGGACTTCCTCCCGGGTCGCGCCCATCCGGATCGCCGCCTGCATGTGGTAGCCGGTGCAGTGCGGGCACTTGAGCGCGGCGCCGACGGCGAGGCTGATCAGCTCGACGTACTTCGGGTCGAGCCGGCTCGTCTGGGCCACGGTGCCCTTGTACAGGAGATGGGAGATCAGCACCTCGGGGCGCTCGCCCATCCTCTTGAAGATCAGCGGCACCCGCCCGTACTCGATCTCTATCGCCTGCATCCATTCCTCGGCGGTCAAGTCTGCGCCTTTCTCGACGATCGCTGCCAATCGCTCCTCGAATTCTTCCTTCGTGGATTTTACGGGAACTTTCTTTGCCATCATATCACCGTGTTCGTCTCGGAGAACGGCCGGACCCGCACCAGGATGTAGTCCCGCATGCGGGAGGGCGTCACCTCCGATATATCGCCGATCGTGATCCCGTCCTCGATCTCCGTCCGCCGGAGGTCGCCGGCAAACGTGTCATAAGGCAGCTTCACCCGGAGCCCGGCCATCTGCACCGTCAGCGGGGTCGGCGAGGTCACCTCATGGATGGCAGGGATGCGCTCCTTGATCACATCCATGAGCCGGGCGGGCGAGACCGAGAGCTGGTCCTGGGCGATCTCCTCCCGCCGTTTCGTGAGCACCCGGATGATCTCCGCGATGATCTCGTCGAGCTTGTCGAGCTCCCCGGATTCCTTGGTTCGGCGCATGAACCTGCCGACATTTCCCACGTACCCGCCAACCGGCGGGCTGACGATCCGCTGGAGCACCTCCTTGTCCGGCCCCCCGCAGACGACGACCGGGACCTCGATCCCCCGGAGCAACGCGGGCATCTTGTGCTCGATGCAGGTCTCGAAGTTCCCCATCAGGAACACGGCCATGTCGTGCTCGTTGATCACGTCCCGCTCCTCGTCGTTCAGCGTCGCGATCCGTTTTCCCGGGCCGCGGGCGAGGCCTACCATGTTGCTCTTCGCCCCGATGCGGCGCACGTACTCGGCGATATCGCAGGAGGGGTGCGGCAGGTGGTGGATCTCGAGGCTCATGCTGACGATGGCGATCTCGGTGCCGACGAGCGGCGAATCGATCACCTCGCCCATCAGCGGCTTTGCGATTGTGCGGATCAGGTCGACATCTTCTTTCGGGACAAATGACTGGAGGACGACCTCCTGCGCGATCATGTGCTTCTGGACGACGTAACCGCCGAGGTCCTCGATCAGGTTGACGATCTCCTCGTGCCGGTAGATCCCGCCTTTGTACGTGATGGGAACAAGGATCATCTACGCCGCCTCCATCAGCGCGAATTTCTGCTGGACGATGTCGTCAATATCGGGGGTCAGGGTATCCTCGCTTGCCACGAACGTGAACCGGTCGTTCCCGTAGACTTCCCGGCGCACCCGGAAGCCTTCGGGAGCGGCGCACCGGAGGGCGTAGATGAGGTCCCGGAAGAGCGATTCGCTCGGGTCGGCGATGACGATCTCCTCGATCTCCCGCGGGTCCGCTTTGACATCGTAGAGGATCACGGTGAACCGGTCCGGCTGGTCGACGTGGTCCTTCCCGAACCGCTCCCAGAAAATTTTGAGCATCGGTGCGAGGTAGGTTTCGTCGGAGATAACGAGGGTCATCTTGCCCTCCTGCGGATTGACATTGGCGATGTCCTGCACACGGACTCTCGTCGTGATCTTTTTCAGGATGCCGACCGCGATAAAGACGGGTACTTTCGGGTCGATGTACACGTGCATTTTGCGGATGACCCGCAGGAGGTTGTGGTCGAGGAAGACGTCGTTCGTTATCTGCCGGTAATAATCGCCCCCGAGCCGCTCCGTGCATTCCACTTCGAAGTACTCTATCGCCTGCATCTAACCTTCCCTGATGAACCCCGACGCAAGGAGCGCCGAGCCGACCGCACCGATGTACTGCGAATGCCGCGGTACGACAATTTTCACCTGCAGCAGCTCACCCATCGCACGCACGAGCCCTTCGATGAGCGATGTCCCGCCGACCATGATCACCGGCTCCTTGATGTCCACTTCCTGGAGCTGCTGCTCGAAGACCTGTTCCGCGACGCTGTGGCAGGCGGCAGCGGCCACGTCCTCCCGGCTGCTCCCCGCGGCAAGGGCGTTGACCAGGCTCTGGGTGCCAAAGACGATACAGTAACTGTTCATGGGCACACGGGCGCCCATCCCCTTCATCGCGAGCGGGCCGAGTTCGGTGATGTCCACGCCAAGGCGCTTCGCGGTCATCTCCAGAAACCTCCCGCTGGCCCCCGCGCAGATCCCCCCCATCGTGAAGGTGCCCGGGATACCGTCCATGACCGTGATCGCCTTGTTGTCCATGCCGCCGATATCGATCACGGTCGCCGGCCCGTGCTGCCGGTCGGCAAGGTAGACCGCCCCTTTCGAGTTCACGGTCAGTTCTTCCTGCACAAGGTCGGCAGCAACGTCCTTGCCGACCAGGAACCGCCCGTATCCGGTCGTCCCGACCGCCTGGATCTCGTCACGCCGGATACCCGCGTCGCCCAGAGCGTGGGTGACGACCTCCTGGGCACTCTTGAGCACTTCGGTGGTCGGTTTCCAGCCGGTCCCGACGATCTCATTGTCCTTCATCACGACGGCTTTTGTTGTCGATGAACCCGAATCGATGCCGAGCGTGATCCCCTGCTGGACCTCACGGGCAAGCAGTGCCCGCCGGCGGGCGATCGTGGTGAGCGCCTCCATCCGGGTGAGGAGCGTGCCGGCCGTCGTCCGCTCGGTGAACGAGTAGCTCACCACCGGGAGTTTCGAGTGCTCGTGGATGTACCGCCGGAGTTCGTTTCTCACGATCGCGGCCTCTGCGCACCGGAAGCAGCTGGCAATAAAGACCGCATCCGCCTCGACTCTCCCGTCGACAAGCGCTTTTGCCCGTGCGATGGCCAGTTTCAGGTCGGGGCTCCGCACCTCGAGCCCGAAACCGTCGAAGTCCCGCATGATGTCCTTGAGAGCGATATCCGGGTAGAAGATCTCGCCGTTCACCGCTTTTGCCGCCGCGTCGATCTCCTGCTGCACGCCGGAGTATTCCGGGCCGCAGGAGAGCTGGGCGATCCGTACCGGCGCGGTCATTTCCCGCCCCCGAGCCCGACAAGGAAACGTTTGATCGCGGCGACAAACTCCACGCCCTCCGCCTCGTCTGTAGGGTAGTCCAGTTCAAGCCTCGGGACGTCCTTATGCCGGATGAGGAACTTGAGGAGCTCGTTGGTGCGGGCGCACCCCATGCACCCGAACGATAGGTCCGCGTCGTTGACGATGATTGCCGCGTCGCATTCGTCCACCATCGGCCCATAGAGGGCCATGCGCCCCCGGACGCCGCTCGGGACCTCTACGGCAGCCCAGTGGAGCCCTTTTTTCGGCTCTTCCGGGGTGATCTGGAGAGGGATGGACTCGAGGCCGGCGGTCTGGACGCGCTCCCGGATGGCGACAGCGGAACTCAGGGGGGTGTGCCCGAACCGGGTCACCATGTCTGAAAGGATCAGGCTTGTCGCGGGATAGATGAGTATTTTTGCCATGTCAGGGCTCCTCAGCTTCGATCAGTTTCTGTAAGGCGTGGATATCCAGTTTGGACTTCTTCTTCGCGGATTCCGGTGGGGGGACGGTCTTCTCGTCGCGGTGTGCGAGTTCTTCAAGGGCATGCGAGACATAGGGAAGGATGGTCATCTCGTGTTCGATCCCGTGGAACCCGGGGCGTGCGCCGCCGAGCGCCGACCGGCAGCGCCGCATGTCACCCGGGGGGAACCCCCGGTCCTTGACAAAGATGTGATCGGGATCTATCTTCCTGACCTCGGCGATGACCCGGTTCACCTCATCTTCCTTTCCCATCAGGATAAGGCCGAAACAGGTCTCCTTGATCATGACGCCCCGGGACACCTCGTAGGCCCGGATCGCGATATCTGCCGGGGTCACGTTGAATGACTCCACCACCACGTACTTGGTTACCATCCCGGCGTATGCCGGCGTGTAGTCCGTCATTTCGCCCTCACTTCCCGGATGTACACTGTCTGCCGCTCTTTTACCATCTTTAACTTGTCCGTATCGATCACGCGCCCGATAATGTTGGTCCCCTCGAACGGTTCTGACGTCGGCCCGAACTCCCGGTTCGCCGACAGCCTGGCCCCCACGAGGCCCGCTCCCTTGCGCGAGTCGTTGGTGATCGCGAGCGCGGCCGCAGGGACTTCGTCACGGGGAGTGTTTTCCGGGAAGATCCTGACACCGGTCGGGATCGCGGGTTTGAAGAGGTACACGTCATCAAAGGTAAATAAGGCAGGCATCATGCCGGCATCGTGTTCCTTCAAGCCGGTGATCCGGCGGAACACATCGCAGCTCAGTGGTGCTGCCGCATCGTCAAGCTCGATATCGATCACCTGCCTGTAGGGGGCGGTCGTAACGGTCACTGCACGCTCGTGCAGCACGTCCAGCGTCGTACCCGGCTCCTGCGATACCACGATCCGGCCGTCCTCGTCCTTGTCAGCCACGAGAGTGACCTTGTTCGCCCCCGCGATCGTTTTTGCCTGCGCAAGGGGCATGCCGAGCAGGTCGATGCGTCCGGGGACCACTCTGGTGAGAATAACATCCTCGTCTTTTGCAAGCTTTGCCAGCTCGATACCGTGCACCACCTGTCCGACGATACTGTGGGCCGGGCTGCTGGGTACATCTGTGCGATAGATATAGATGCCGCCCGCAGAGGGACCGGTCGTGCGCACCGTGACAGTCCCCTCCCGGCGCGGGCGCTTGTTCTGCTCCGGGACCTCCGCACCGGCAAACCTTGAATCGAGGATGTGGGTGCTTGTCGCGCGCTGGACGGCAAATCTCTCCGACTGGAGCGCGATGAGCATGTGCTCGACGCTCCCGGCCGCCTCGGTGGTAACCCGATCCGGTGCGTATCCCTGTGCCATCACCTGGATATACGTGACAATGTTCATGCCGTCTTCAAGGACGAGACTCCGGTCCGTGGTGGTGAAAGAACGGCTGGTGTCGGCCCAGGCAATCACCGGCTCCATCTTCGTGATCCGGTCCCCGGAACCCCAGCGGTCGAGCACGGCCCGCCCGCTCACGATCCGCCCGACCACCCCTCCTGACTCGTCCGCACCATGGTCCGCCGAGTGCCGGCTCCGGGAAAAGATCAGGTACGATGTCCTAGGGTCGTACCCGCCGCATCCAAGGATCACCTCCCCCCGCTCGTAGAGGTGGGGCTTGCGGAACGGGCGGATCCCGGACGGAAACGGGCCAAACGCCGCGGCATACCGGTCGGTCCAGTGGAGGGCGAGGGACCGGCTCAACTCCGGCGATTCGAAAACATCTGCCCGTTCACCGGTCAGCTCGAGCGTGATCTCGCCGGCAGTGGTACTGATCGCCATATGGCCGGTTGCCGCCTGCTCTTTTGTCGCCGGACGGATAACCGCAACGCAGCACTCCCCGGGATGACCGACGAGAACAGACCCGAGCGTGCTGCCCTCACCAACCTCACGATGCTCCCCGTCAAGGTGAATACCGATCATCGCAGACTCACGCGGGAGGCTGGCTCATGACCTTACGCTCGTCTTCTGTCATGTGGGCGAGCACCTCGGCAGTCGTTCCTATCCGGACGACCTTACCGCCCCGCATGAGGGCCAGACGGTCGCAGATGTCGTGCACGAAGTCCATGTCGTGCGACACGACGATGAAGGTCTCGTCCATCTCATCGCGGGAATGCATGATCGAGTGTTTCACGTCAACTTTCGTGATCGGGTCCATGGTGCCGGTCGGCTCATCGAGGATGACAATCCGTGGTTCCCGGATCAACACCTGTGCGAGCGCGACCCGGTGGCGTTCCCCCTCGGAGAGCTGCCCCGGCATACGGTCGAGGATCTCGGTGCTCTTCTTCTCGGAAAACCCGGCCATTTTCAGGGTGATGATTGCCTTTCTCATGGCCAGTTCCTTGGGGAACTCGAGCCCGATCGCATCGGTCAGGTTGTCGAGCACGTTACGGTGGGGAAAGAGGTCGTATTCCTGGTGCAGGAGACCGATATACTCCTTTGCCCTTCCCCGCTGTTCGATACCGGGCTTGGTCATATCGATCCATTCGTCGCCGATACGGATGTTCATCTCCCCGCTGGTCGGCTCGATGATACCGGCGATGATCCTCGACAGTGTCGTCTTGCCTGCACCGCTCTTGCCGATGATGCCGAAGATCTCCTTTGTGGCCACTTCGAAGGTGACGCCATTGACTGCCCTGACCACGCCACGGTCTACGGAGATGTACCGCTTCACGAGGTCGCGGGCCACGACGATTTTCTCGCCGACCTCCGCGTGTTCGTACGTCTCGCTGTCTTCGTATCCTTTCATGAACTGCCCGATGACGTCCTTTGGCACCCCGATTCCCGCGATCTCGCCATCAACCAGCAGGATCGCACGGTTCGCCACGTCCTCGATCACCTGTGAGAAATGCGACGTCACCACCATTCCCATGTTGTTTGCCTTTGCGGCGTCAAGCAGCATGGAATGGACGAGCCGTGCGGTATCGGGATCGAGCGTACCGGTCGGCTCGTCGGCAAAGAGCATGAAGGGTTCTTTTGCCAGCTGGCGGGCGAGCACCACGCGCTGTTTCTCTCCCCCCGAGAGATCCCGGGCAATATGCATCATCCGGTGCGAGAGCCTGACCTGGTCGATAAGGTCCGCTGCACGGTTGATCGCTTTTTCCGGTGGGTAATCGATGTCGTCCAGCGCATGGAGGACGTTCTCTATTACACGGTCGTTCCCGTACAGGGCAAAGGTGCGCTGGAACATGATGGCGGTGCGCCGCATCAGCCTGCGCTTCAGCGACTCGTCTTTCTCGTTCCAGAGGTCCACATCGACAGGGGTGAGCGTGCCGCCGCAATGGGGACAGGGTTTTGCGGCCGCGCTGGCGGTGTCCATATAATCGCAGCCGGTGCATGCGGCCACGTGGTAGATGATCTTCCCGCTCGTCGGCGGCTGTTCCACCCCCCGCATCAGGTGCATCAGGACGGTCTTGCCGGCCCCGCTCCTTCCGATGATCCCGAGGATCTCCCCCTCGGCGATCTCAAAGGAGATATTTTTGAGTGCATGCGTACTGTTAAAGTCCATGCAGATCTTATCGACCGTGATCAATGGCGCCTTCATAATTCCCTTGTAACTATTCTGATACTCGTGTCATATTACCTTTTATATGCTGCACGGTGCCGTCACGATCGGGAACCGGCCGGAGCCGCCAGCAGGTCCCTGACGATGGGCAGGATATCGCTCACGCCCGTGACCACGTAATCCGCTGCCGCAAAGAGGTCTTCGGGTCGGTTGGCGGGCTGCTGCACCGTAAGGATGGCGGTGTCGGCCTGCTGGAAGGCGCAGAGGTCATTGATGCCGTCACCGACCATGAGGACTTTATCGTATTCCCGCTGGAGGTCGCAGATGATCTGCGCCTTGATCGACGGCGTCGCAATGCCATAGACCCGGTCCCGGGGGATCCCGAGGTGATCAGCCATCTTCTCGAGTTTTGTGGTGCGATCACCGGACGCGATGAATACCGGGACACCGAGCCGGTGCAGCGCGGTGATGGTCTCCTTTGCCCGTTCGAACGGCCACCCGCCCGCAGTAATGGTAAACTCGATTGCCTTGCGTGCCATGTTGACGATGGCGCCGCTGTTCAGAGTGAGGACCGATTCGGCCCGGCAGACCGTCCAGACGTTGCGGATGCACTCCTGCAGGTCGCCGACATGCGCCTGCGTATCGGTATAGAGCACGTCCCCGATCTCGTCTGAGGTCGTGATCTTCCGGGTGCAGCTCACGCCAAAGCCGATGTTGTTTTTCACGAGGTATTCCGAGAGCAGCATGTCCGCCGGCGTCGCGAGGATATCCTTGGAATGGACGGGGAGGATGATCAGGACCCGGTCCGGAGAACTGAAGGTGAGCGTGGTAGTCTCGATACCGGGCAGGAGTTTTTTATTGCAGACATCTTTTGCGACCCGGTACGTATTCAGGAGCGTTCCGGCACTGTCAAAGACCACTGCGACCGACATGGGGGGACCCGGGTGATAAAATCTATGTACTATTCTTTACATTGAATCAATGAAGCTTGATGGTTGTAACTGAAACTGCAGAGAAAATAAAGAGCATGGAGATCCGGGGCGCAGGGCGGATCGCGCGTGCCGCTGCCGGGGCGCTCAGGGACCATGCCCTCGCCCTCCAGGTCTCGTATCCCGAAGCGTTCCGGCAGGAGATGGAGCGTGCCGCGGAGACGCTGGTCGCCACACGGCCGACAGCGGTATCGCTGCCCAATGCAGTCCATATCGTGATGTCCGGTCTGGACGGGGCAAAGACCGTGGAAGAGGCGCGATCCGGCGTGGTCCGGCGGGCGGAACAGTTCATCCACTCGTCACAGCACGCGGTCGGGAAGATCGCGGAGTTCGGTGCCCGGCACATCCGTGACGGCGACACGGTGCTCACCCACTGCAACTCGGAAGCCGCCCTTGCCTGTATCATCGAGGCGCACCGCAGCGGCAAGGAGATCGAGGTCTTTGCAACCGAGGTGCGTCCCCGCAACCAGGGGCTCATCACCATCCGCACGCTCAATGACGCCGGAATCCGGACGAACTTTATCGTGGACTCGGCAGTGAGGTCGTTTATCAACGAGATCGATCTCGTCATCGTCGGCGCTGATGCGGTGACCGTCAACGGTGCGATCGTGAACAAGATCGGCACTTCGCAGGTGGCGCATTCCGCGCACGAGGCCCGGGTAAGCGTGCTCGTCGCTGCAGAGACCTACAAGTTCGCCCCGCGTACGGTCATCGGGGAGCTTGTCGAGATCGAGGAACGGCCCCCGGGCGAGGTACTGCCGGACGAGATCGCACGGCCCCTCCCGAATGTCACGGTGCGCAACCCCGCATTCGATGTGACCCCGCCGGAATACGTGGACCTGATCGTGACGGAGAAGGGCGCGATTCCCCCGCAGATGGCGTATGTCATCATCAGGGAGCACCTGGGCTGGGAAATAGAAGAATTCAATAAAGTTTTTGCGATCAATACCGGACATGAGGACTGAGGATATGCCGGACGTCATCGCGACCTACTATATCCGCCCGCGGTCCGATACCACGCCGGAACAGGCAGCGCAGACGATCTGCGAGGAGGAGACCACGGGTACGTGGACGCTTGTTTCCACCCGCACCGATTACGTGAAACGCCTTGACGGGGTGGTCGAATCGATCACGCCACAGGCCCCGGGCTATGTCGCCCGCATCCGCTATCCGGGTGAGATCTTCGAGCCCGGGAACGTCGCGCAGTACCTTTCCGTCTGTGCCGGAAACCTCTTTGGCCTTTCGCGGCTTGATGCCGTCCGCCTGCTGGACGTCTGGTACCCGGATACCCTGATCAGCCCCTTCAGGGGGCCGAAGTTCGGTATCTCCGGTGTCCGCAGGATGATCGGGAGCACGGACCGGCCGCACATCGGCACCATCATCAAGCCCAAGGTGGGGCTCACCCCCGGGGATACGGCAGCAGTGGCATACGAGGCGGCGATCGGCGGCGTCGACCTGGTCAAGGATGATGAAACGCTGACTGACCAGGCATTCTGCCCGATCGAAAAACGCCTGCCTCTGGTCATGCAGCGGATCGCCGAGGCAAAGGACGAGACCGGCCGCGAGGTGCTGTACGCGGTCAACATCACCACCCGTGCGGACCGTATAGTGGAACGTGCGCTACGGGCAATCGAACTCGGCGCCAACATGATCATGGTCGACATCTTCACGTCCGGGTTTGGTGCCCTGCAGGCACTGGGAGAGGAGCCCAGGATCCGGGTACCCATTCACGTCCACCGCACGATGCACGCGGCATTCACCCGGAACGCGGAGCACGGGATTGCCATGCGCCCGCTCGCCCACATCATCCGGATGCTCGGCGCCGACCAGCTGCATACCGGTGCGGTGAGCGGGAAGATGCACCATGACCCTGCCGAGGTCCGGGCAAGCATCGATGCGCTTACGTGCGCCTGCCACGGCATGAAACCGACCTTCCCGGTATCAAGCGGCGGTCTTCATCCCGGGAACGTTGCAAACGAACTGGCCATGCTGGGCACCGGCATCATCCTGCAGGCCGGCGGGGGCATCCACGGCCACCCGGACGGCACGGCGGCCGGTGCCCGGGCGATGCGGCAGGCGGTCGATGCGTTTATGGAAGGGGTAACTGCACAAGACTACGCAAAAGACCATTACGAACTCGAACGTGCACTCAGGCACTGGGGCACCAGTTAAAAGGGGGATTTTCATGGAGATACCATTTACCAAGCTGCAAGGAAACGGCAACGATTTTGTCGTCGTTGACGAGTATGAAAAGCACGTGATTCCCGATGAGATGAAAGCGCAGTTTGCGGCGCTCTACTGCGACCGGAGGTTCGGCATCGGCGCGGACGGCATCCTGTACCTGTCCCGGGGAGAAAAAAGTGACTTCAGGATGCAGGTTTTCCAGCCGGACGAGAGCGAGGCGGAGATGTGCGGGAACGGCATCCGGTGCCTTGCCAAGTACGCGTTCGATGCGGGTTACGTGAAAGAGACGTGCACGGTCGAGACACTCGCCGGGGCGATCGGCATCTCGATGGGATACAAGGAAGAAGAGTTCACCGCGACCATCAGTATGCCGGAACCGAAGTTCGACCGGAAGGATATCCCGGCGACCGGCGACGGGGAATACAAGGAGCATATCGGGGAATTCGACGTCTATGCCGTGAACACCGGTGTCCCCCACGCGGTCATCATGGTCAATGCGGTCGATGCTGTCGATATTGCTTCGGCTGCGCCGCCGATACGCCACCACTCCTCGTTTCCCAACGGGGCAAACGTGGACTTCGTGGAAAAGACCGGTGACGACAGTATCCGGATCCGGACCTTCGAGCGCGGCGTGGAGGAGGAGACGCTCTCCTGCGGGACCGGTGCGACAGCCGCCGCGGCTATCGTGCACAAGCTGGGATATATGGGAGAGGTGGTTCATGTCGATACGCAAGGGGGGCCGCTGGTCATTTATTTCAGGGACGGCGTGAAGATGGAGGGGCCGGCCGTCACGGTTTTTGCCGGCGTCATCAGGTTCTGACTGTTTTTTATGTGATCTCCCGGATCTCCCCTGCGCATTGCAATGATGCGCGTATTACCTTTTCGGAAGTTATCGATTCCGGGAGGTGCATCCGGTGTGTGGTGGCAAAAGGCAGCCCAGGCCGGAACCGGGAGGAGCGTCGGGAGACGTTTCGGCTGATCTCGCAAGAAAATCAGATTACATACAATCAGGTTCATGCGAGTGAACCTCCTGCCCCGCCGTGCCTTGGAGATGCCCTGAAGTGGCGGAAAGTCCTCGCAAATCTGGTCATATGAACGATTTTCAAGGTTCGCGAATGGACCTGATCGGTTCATCTCTGTTTCCCGGGAGCCGGATTAACCTCTGTTCAGCAATCCCTGTTTTTCTGTTATGCCGCTGTAAACGAAGCAAGGGATGCCTGCTTTTCCGGTCTTCCGGGAAACGAGAGGTACGGCCCGGCTTTCCGGCGGTTTGTTCCCAGTAATGCGAGGTCGCCGAGATTCCTGAGACGGTGATGTTCCCGCTCTCCAATGATCGCACGTGCTGTCACCGGGCCAACTCCGGGGATCCGGATAAGTTCTTCGAACGATGCGGTGTTGGGATCGACCGGTTCCCGGTTGCATGCAAGGAGTGCCTTGGGGTCTTCATTGGGCAGGAAACCGGTCCCGCTCATCACGGTTTCCAGTTCCTGACCGGAAAAGCCGTACTTACGGATCAGGAAATCCATCTGGTACCAGCGACGCGAGCGCCAGGGGGGTGTGCTCGTCGTGCCGGCGAGCCGCGTACGGGGGAGTGACTGGAACGCGGAATAATAGATACGTGAAGGCCGCAGGGTCTTGTACAGGCCGGTCACGCACGCGAGGATCTCGGCATCGGTCTCACCGGCAGCCCCCACCACCAGCTGGGTGGTATGATGGCCGCCTGCTTGTGCGTCTGCAACCCATTCGAGGCGTTTCATGATGTCGTTAAGGTAATCCTTCACACCCGAAAGTGCTCTCAGCCGGTCCGCACTGGTTGTCTCGATGTTGATGCTGATGCAGGTCGCCAGCCGGGCCGCTTCGTTGATATCCGCCCTCGCTGCCCCGGGCAGTATCTTGAGGTGGAGATAACCGTCGAACCCGGCCCTGCGCACCAGGCGGCCGGTCTCGATGATCTCTTCCATCACGAGATCCACATCGTTCGGGATCCCTGAGGAGAGAAAAAGACCGCTGACGAGGTTCTGCCGGTACAGGGTCAGGAACGTGTGCGCAAGTTCTTCCGGCGAGAACGAGAGATCGCACCGGTTGAGGCGGACGCTGCAGTACGCGCAATCGTACGAGCAGCTCCCGTGCAGGAGTACCTTGAGCATCCTGGTGCAGCCGACAGCACGGGAGTTGTAGGTAATGCACGTTGGGGAGGCAAGTATCTGCATGCACTCGCCCGGGGAGCACATATCGTACTGGCTGGCGGAGGTGAGCTGGTGAAGTTTCTGTCCGCACGCGGACATACCCGTCAGTGGATCGCACAGGGACTTAAAGAGTGGGCGTGCACCGGGTGAAAGTGACCGGTTTTCCCATGAATCCGTTCATTTCCGCGGATCGGCCGGCATTCTGCCGGCTTCCGGGGCGTCCTGCCTGCTCTTCCTCTTCATTTCCCGATCTGTTTCCGCTCCGTGATATCTTCAACAAGAGCGAGCGTCGAGACGATGCGCCCTTCTTTATCCATAAGCGGGCTGACTGTCAGCGAGCCTGTGATCACCGAGCCATCCTTCCGGATATAACGCTTTTTTGTGCGATACGTGGCAATCCCGCCGGCATAGAGTTTCTTGATCGCAGCAAGATCCTGGTCCACATGCGCAGGGTGGGTGATATCCACAAAGGTTCTGGCCCTCAGTTCTTCAGGTGAATACCCAAGCATCTCGCAGAACCTCCGGTTTACCGTGACAAACCGGTAGGCTTTATCCAATATCGCCATAGCGATGGGGCCATCTTCGAAAATCCTCCTGAACCGGTCCTCGCTTTGCTGCAGCGCCTCCTCTGCACGTTTGCGTCCGGTAATATCCCGAATAATAGCCCACATGCCGTCAGCCCGGCCTTCTCCATCACGGAGAAGAAATGTGCGCAGCTCCACCGGAAAGATGGTACCATCTTTCCGGCGGTACTCTTTTTCATATACCTCCGAGTGACCACGCGGGAGGATCTGTTCGGTAACGATCTTCGCCTCAGCTTCATGCCATTTTACCGGAGTGATGTCGAAATAGGTGAGGTGCGCCAGTTCGTCGTCTGAATACCCGAGCATGTTCCGGTAAACGAAGTTCCATCCCCGGAGGCGGCCATCCATAGCGACGAGGACGTAAGCGTCCCTCAGGCTCTCCTCCAGACGGCGGTATCTCGTCTCACTCTCCCGGAGCGCATTTTCCATCTGTTTGCGCCGGGTGATATCCCGGAATACCACCTGGATCGTGGGCCTGCCATCATCAAGAAAACCTGTGGCGACGACCTCGACATCGATGGCCTTCCCGTCAATCATCAGAAATTTTTCTTCAAAAGCATCGACTGCGGACATACTGTCGCCGCTGGTCATCGCTTCCATCCGCTCCCGGACAATATCCCGGAATGCCGGATGGACAAAATCGAGAATCTTTTTTCCGATAAGTTCTGATGGCGACGATGCGCCTACGAGAGTGGCAGCAGCCTGGTTTGCAACAGTAATGATGCCGTCGCGGTGAACCACGACCGCGTCGAACGAACGCTGCAGGAGCCTGCGGTACCGTTCTTCGCTGTTTTTTAATGATTCTTCTGCCCGTTTCCGCTCCGTGATGTCACGCGACACTCCGAGGACTGCCCGTACCGATCCGTCAGGGTTCTTGAGCGGCATCAGCACGTGGTCGAACCACCGTACCGTCCCCTGGAACGGTATCGCGGTCTCGCTCCGGTGGGGCTCACCGGTGAAAAAAACCCGCCGCAGTGAGTCCTTCTGCCGCCTGTTGATATCCGGCGGGAAAATGGAGTTCCGGTCGGTGCCGATAATCTCTTCATACGATTTTTGGAGGGCAGCAGCGGCATAACTGTTGACATACTCCACCCGGTCCTGCTCATCGATAACAAAAATCAGGTCCTGCGAAGTCTCGGCAAGGGACCGGTAGAGTTCCTCGCTCTTCCGTACCCGCTCTTCGCCCTCTTTTCGCCCGGTAATATCATCAAGGATAACGGAGACCCCTTTATTCCCGTTATCAAACACGGTCGGAGCGATCCGGCAGGCAAAGATGATTTCCTGCTGCTGGAGGGAGAGTTCCCCGCTCCACTCGATGCCATCAAGCCCCCTCCGTATTCGTTCCATGAAAGGTTCAAAAAGGTCATCGAGGACTGGCACCAGCATGGAGTACTGGATATTTTTCCCGAAAAGATCTTTCTGGGTGGTGCCAAAAAAACTGATGAACGGCTCATTGGCATAGATAATCCTGAGGTCGCTGTCCAGCTGCATGATAAGTTCCGAAGAGATCGAGAGTACGGCGGAAAGAGGGACCCGGTGTGAAAGGGTGTAGATCTTGGCCATGCCGAAATGGCGCATCTCCACCTGCCCGGACGCAAGAAGGCTGTCGAGATACCGTCCGGCAGTATTCCGGTTGATCTTAACCGTGTTGACGATGCCGGTGATGCTCAGGCCCTGCGGGTTTTTCTGTAAGACATCCCTGATCTCTGCAGTGATCTTCTGGCTCAGAACCATAGGTCGAATAATATTGGTCTGTGAAGATATAATGTTTCAGATTTTTAATTCCAAAAATCCGGGAGGGTTCATGAGAGTTCCACCTGCAGGAGGGAAGACTGGCAGTTATTCCCGGGTACGAATCCCGTCCTGCACGATCTCGAAGTCGAACGATTCCCCTTCCGGGCGGGAACGGTGCTTGACGAGCGTTGCCCGCCTGAGGCCGGGCACGTCAAGGCGCTCGAGCCGTATAATAGCCTTGGAGATATGCTCCAGTGCCGTACCGCCCAGCCCGAAATAGGCGTTCTTCATCGTGTCCATGTATACCTGGTTGGTCACGATCACCGGGAGTTCATACCGCTTTGCATACCCGAGGAGCTGGATAACCTGGCGGGTCAGCATCTGCATCGCATCCCGCCCCTTCTCCAGGTCCGTGCGGTAGAGCGCCGTCGCCGAATCCAGGACCAGCAGCCCGGGTTTGTGCGCCTTTAATACCCGGTCCGCCTCCGCGATCATCAAGCCCTGTTGTTCAAAATCGACCGGCTCGAAGAGGAAGAGCCGGTCAGCGATCGTTTCCGTCTCCTCGCCCGCGACCTGCCGGAACCGCTCGATGGAAAAGCCCTCCGAATCGATGAAGACGACTGCATGGCCGGCCCGGAGGCACGCGACCGCGGCGATGGTACAGAGAGTACTTTTGCCGCTCGCCGGCCCCCCGTAGAACTGGGTGATGGTCCGGATCTCAAGCCCGCCTCCCAGCAGCCGGTCGAGCGCCGCGTTCCCGCTGGTACGCCGCTCCGGTTTCATCGATCACCCGGGAGTTTTTGGGAGATGCGCACCTGCCTCCAGCCGGCCTCCTCGGCAGCGCGGAGCACGTCCTGCACCGGCACACCAATTTCAGCGGCCCAGTCCCGTGCGCAGTCAAACTCTGCTTTCAGCGTGTAGATTTTGCTGCCCATCCGGCCACATTTTACCGGCAGGCTGCGCCGGTGTCCTCCGATCCTGACGTCCACCTGAACAGTTGTCCTCTCGGCAATAAACCGGTGGACTGACGGGATGCAGCGGATGCCCAGCGTACCGAGCTCGCGTGCCATCAGTCCGGCCATGGACGTGCTGGTCTCCCGGGAGCAGATCACGCGGATAAGAAACCCCGGCCGTCCCTTTTTCATGATTACCGGCAGGGCGCTTGCGTCACGGGCGCCGGCCTCCATGAACCGGGCGAGCGCGTGGGCGATCACCTCACCGCTCACATCATCGACATTTGTCTCGAGGATATCCACGCAGTCGCCACCCGGCAGGAACCCGGATCCCGCAGGGACGGTCTCCACCACCATCGCCCGGAGCACGTTGGGGGCCCGGGCAGAATCACGGCTGCCGGCCCCGTAACCGACCGCCCGGATCGTATACCCGTCAATATCGCCCGGCCGTACTGTCGAAAACTCCGCGAGGAGTGCTGCACCGGTCGGGGTGCAGAGTTCCCCGTCATCGACTCCCGGGACGACCACGAGTCCGGAACCGTTCAGGATCGCGACCGTAGCCGGGGCGGGGAGGGGGAACATCCCGTGCGAACCCGAACCCATACCTTGGCCGAGCGCGACGGGCAGCACCGCAACCCCTTCGACGCCAAGGGTGTACAGCGCGGTGCAGGCACCGATTACGTCGGCGATCGCATCGTCTGCCCCTACCTCATGGAAGTGCGGGTGCCTTCCATGGACCGCCTCTTCGGCAGCATGGATCCGTTCAAAGACCCTCCGTGCCATGATGAGCACGTCTTCCGGCACCGCTCCTGCAGTTGTGTCGAGGCGTTCCATAACCTCCGCAATCGTCCGGTGGGCCGGCATCGCACGGGTCTCAACCATGAGCGCGGAAATACCGGCCCGGGTCACGCGGGTGACTGCCGGTTCAGCGACCACGGATGCCATCGCCCGCACGACACGCTCCCGGTCCGCCCCGCAGTCGAGCAGGGCACCCGTGATCATGTCGCCTGCAGCGCCGTGGAATGGATCCAGAAGAAGGACTTTCATACCGTTACAGTACTTATAAATCCCTGCGTATATGACCTTTAAGGTAATGCCTGAAGTGCAACTGAGGGTTGATCAAGCCTATCCCGGTGATCAGGGCGGGGGGAAGGCACGGCTCGACCCGGAGACGATGCTGCTCCTGAAGATCTCGCCCGGCGATCTGGTGGTGATCGAGGGCAAGCGACGGACGGTGGCAAAAGTCTGGCGTTCGCTTGTCGAGGACTGGAACCAGCGCAAGATACGTGTCGATAATTTTACCCGGCTCAATGCCGGCGTGAGTGTCGGCGACACGGTCCGGGTATCGACACTCTCCGCGGAAATTGAGGCGCAGCACGTCGTGCTTGCACCCCCGGAGGACCTCCCCAAGAAGATACCGATCGCCAACAACCCGCACGTGCTCAACGGTCTCATCGATTTCCCCGTAGTTAAAAATGACTCGATCCCGATCATGCTGGGGCTCCCGTTCATCCAGCCGCAGATCGTCGCATTCAAAGTGGTGGAGATCGAGCCGGAAGAGGCGGTCATCATCACGAAGAACACCGCGGTCGAGTTCTCGGACAAGCCCGCCGCCGGGTTCGAGGGGGTCAAGCGCTTCTCCTACGAGGATATCGGGGGCCTCAAGGACGAGCTGCAGCGCCTCCGCGAGACGATCGAGCTCCCCCTGCGCCACCCGGAGCTCTTCCAGAAACTGGGGATCGAGCCGCCCAAGGGTGTCCTGCTCTACGGCCCGCCGGGGACGGGAAAGACGCTGATCGCAAAGGCGGTCGCATCCGAGAGCGGTGCCCACTTCATTCCAATCGCCGGCCCCGAGGTTATCTCGAAATATTACGGCGAGAGCGAACAACGGCTCCGCGAGGTCTTTGAGGAGGCCCGGGAAAACGCTCCCTCGATCATCTTCATTGACGAGCTGGATTCCATCGCGCCACGGAGGGAGGAAGTGACCGGCGAGGTCGAGCGCCGGGTCGTAGCCCAGCTGCTGACCATGATGGACGGGCTTGAGGAACGCGGGCAGGTAGTGGTTATCGGTGCAACCAACCGCGTCGACGCGATCGATGCGGCGCTCCGCCGGCCGGGGCGGTTCGACCGGGAGATCGAGATCGGTGTGCCCAGCGAACCGGACCGGATCGAGATCCTCAAGATCCACACCAGGGGCATGCCGCTTGCGGAGGATGTAAACCTCTATGCCCTTTCCCAGCAGACGCACGGTTTTGTTGGTGCCGACCTCGCAGCGCTTGCGCGGGAGGCGGCCATCCGCGCACTGCGCCGGTACCTGCCGGACCTCGACCTCGACAAACAGGAGATCGACCAGGAGACGCTGGACAAGCTGCACGTGCTCGCGAGCGATTTCCGGAGTGCCCAGCGCGATGTGGGGCCGAGCGCGATGCGCGAGGTGATGCTCGAGGTCTCGCATGTCAGGTGGGAGAATGTCGGCGGCCTCGAATCGGCAAAGACCGAGGTCCGTGAAGCGATCGAGTACCCGCTGACGAACCGTCAGAAATTCGATGATATCGGTATCGAGCCGCCGCGGGGAGTCCTCCTGTACGGCCCCCCGGGGACCGGTAAGACCCTGATCGCGAAGGCGGTAGCCAGCGAGAGCGGGGCAAATTTTATCCCGATCCGGGGGCCGCAGCTGCTCTCCAAGTGGGTGGGCGAGAGCGAACGGGCGGTGCGCGAGATCTTCAAGAAAGCTCGGCAGGTCTCGCCGTCCATCATCTTCTTCGACGAGATCGATGCCCTTGCCCCCGCACGGGGAACCAGCTCCGATTCCCACGTGATCGACAACGTCCTCAACCAGATCCTGACCGAGATGGACGGCCTCGTCGAGCTCAAGGATGTCGTGGTCATGGGGGCGACGAACCGCCCGGATATCGTGGACCCGGCGCTGTTGCGGGCCGGGCGGTTCGACCGTCTCGTTTACATCGGCGAACCGACCTTTGAGGACCGGAAGAAAATCATCAGCATCCATACGCGCTTTATGCCGCTTGACGGCTCGTTGCTTGAGGAGGTCGTTGATCTGACCGCTGGCTATAGTGAGGACGCGCTTGGCGAGTTCATCGAAAAATTTGGCGTGGACAGGAAGATCACCACATCAGAGATGAAGGCTGCAATTTTGCCGGCAGCAGACAGAAGCGCCGGTCTCTTTAAGGGTGCCCGCCGGCGCCGGCTTGTCGAAATGATGCAGGAGAAGAACCTGACTTTCGAGGATCCGGCACGGGCGCGGTTTGCCGACACCCTTGCCCGGATGACGGAAGGATTTGTCGGCTCGGATCTGGAAGCACTCTGCAGGGAAGCGGGCATGATGGCGCTGCGTGAGGGAGCGTCAACGGTGGTACAGCGGCACTTCGAAGATGCCCAGAAGAAAGTCCACCCGACCATGAACGAGCGGCTGCACGAGTATTACAACAAAATCCAGCAGCACTTTAAGGGCGGCCTGCCCGCACAGGTGCAGCCGCCGGAATACCAGTAACCTCTTTGGGTGGAGTACCAATTCAACCACCAATATGGTAATGCGGTACCCGCCAAGAGGTAAAGTTTTTTTAAAAAATGCGGTTATCCCGGTGTTGTTCCGTTTTCTTTTCGTCCATCTTCCGCCATTGAGGTCACGATGAATCGTACAGGTCAGGCTGCACAGATTCCCTGCCCCAGCCACCGGTCTTTTGCAGCCCCTTTCTTTCCCTGCTCCTGAATAATGCACACCTATATACGTTAGCGTCAAAATTTTCTCATCATTAACTGTCCAGATCATCATGTCCAACATCACCACACTTCTCGATGCAAAAAGTGTCCCGGAGGCAAAAGCCGCGCTCATCTGCCCCTCCCGTCCGGAGATCTGCAGCTATCGCAGGCTCCGGGATGAGATGAACCGGATCGGGCAGGGGCTTTCCTCTCTTGGCGTCAAAAAGGGCGACCGTGTCTGCATTTACCTCGACAGCTCGCCGGAGTTCCTGATCAGCTACTTCGCGATCTGGCGGATCGGTGCCGTGGCGGTGCCGACCAATATCGTGTACCGTGGCGGGGAGCTCCTTCATGTGATCAACGATGCCGGTGCCAGTGTGGTTATCACCGATGCCCAGGGTCTGGCAGTGATCGCGGAGATCCGGAAAAGTGCTCCCTCTCTTGACAGTATCATCTGTACCGGAAGAGGTGGCAACGGAGCCACCGCATGGGATTCGTTCCCGCCAGCTCCCGGTTCGATGCGTGCGGTCAACTGCGCCATGGACGATCTCTGCCACCTGCAGTACACGGCGGGGACGACCGGTACACCAAAGGGTGCCATGCTCACCCATGGCAACTGGATGACAGCGCTCGATGCGGAGCGTGAAGCCCTCTGTCTCCAGCCAAAAGACGTCTACCTTGGGATCTACCCGATGGGGCATGTCGGGCTCTCGTGGGGGCTTGCCGTGCTCCGCGCCGGTGGGACATACGTGATGATGGAGCGTTTCGATCCCGACCAGTACCTTGCGCTCGCAGAACAGTACGGGGTCACGGTGCTCGCGGGCATGCCCCCGGTCATCCATACGCTCGTCCATGCCCCTTTCGGCACGGAAGACCGCCTCCGCTCCGCCCGTGCCATCATCTCCGGCGGCGGGCAGCTGCTGCCGGCGGTCTGGGAGGCGTTTGACCGGCGCTACCATATCCCGGTTGCAAACTCGTACGGGCTCTCCGAGACGATCGTGATCGGTTCAGGGACCACCACCCTGCCGGAGTACCCGCACCTTACTAGGGACTACCGGAGCGTGGGGGTAGCGGTCGGGTACACCGAAGTGAAAATTGTCAACACTGAAAATCCGGAGAACGAGCTGGCGGCTGGTGAGATCGGGGAGATTGATCTCCGGGGGCCGGCCGTTGCCAGGGGGCACTGGAACCTGCCGGAGGCGACTGCGGCCGTGTTCCGGCCGGACGGCTGGTTTTTGACCGGTGATATCGGCTACCTCGACGGCGACGGCATCCTCTTTATCACCGACCGCAAAAAAAACATGATCATCATGTCCGGCTGGAAGGTATATCCCACGGAGGTGGAGAACGTGATCGTGCAGCACCCGGCGGTTGCCGATGTGGCGGTGTTCGGTATTCCGGACGAGCGCAAAGGCGAAATCCCGGTTGCGGCGGTCGTCCTGAAGGCCGGTCACTTTCTGACCGGGGCGCAGCTTGAGGGGTACTGCCGCGATCACCTTGCCGGTTATAAGGTGCCACGGAAAATGATTCTCGTGGACTCGCTTCCCCGGGTCCATGGCTGGAAACTCCTGCGCCGCACCCTGCGGGAAAAATTTGGCGGGAGCGGGGCATAAACCAGAATCGCGGTAGTATTCTGCGACAAAAGAGCCAAAACCGCCAAAAACCTTTTAAATAGCCATTAAATAATATTAGCCGGTGCATCCCCCTATGGACACAAAAAGCCACGTTGCTGACGTCACGGTCAACGGAAAGCCGAAGAAGCGGACGACCGGCATCGTGGGTCTCAACCTCCTGCTTGACGGGGGCTTCCCGCAGGGGACCATTATCATGGTGTACGGGACGGCACTGTCAGGGGTTGACCTTGCGGCGATGCAGTTCTGGAAAGTCGAAGGGGAGGAGGGCACGTACCTGATGAACGACGGGGACGTGGAAACGGGGATGGTGGATGCAACGGAACTCCACCCGGAGATGTACCTCCCCCAGATGATTGGCGGCAGGATCGTGATCGATTCCCTGTCCACGATTATCATCAAATACGGCATTGATGGCGCGCTGAAATTCCTCCGCCTTGCCAGAGAGGAGATCAAAAAGCGGGGTGCGAACATGATGTTTGTTGTCTACACCAATGTCCACACTCCTGTAGATATGACGAGGATCATGCGGGTGGCGGACATCGTGATCGAGTTCAAGACCGAGATCCAACAGAACGAGCTGGAGCGGACCCTTGCGGTCCATAAGATCAGGGATTCGGCGGCTCCCCAGCGCCTGCTCCCATTTATTATCACGGACAACGGCATCGAAGCGTCAACGACGTCGAGAGTCGTTTAACCCACTCATCCGGTATTTTTCCGGTATTTCTGTAATACCTGCTTCACGTCCTCGTTAAGCCTGCTCTCCATTACAACAAGGTCTTTAAAAATTTACAGCGCCAGCCGAACTTCACGTGCAGCCTCGGCCATATTCTTCAGTTTCCAGAATGCCGATTCCCGTGAACGCATCCGGAGCCCGCAGTCAGGGTCGACCAGTATCGACCGGGCCCCGAAAACCTCAACCCCCTGTTCTATCCGTTTTTTGATCTCTGCCACGCTCTCCACCGCTTCAGCTGTTGAATCGACACAGCCGTACCCGACCATTCGCCCGGCAAGGTCCCGTGAACCGAAGAGAGCGAGGTTGGCGGGGTTTTTCGAAAACTCGAAGTCCAGGACGTTGACGTTGATCTTCAGGATATCATCGATAGCGTTCCCGAGATTTCCGCAAACGTGCATGCAGATCGGGACCCGCACGGAGGCCGTGATCCGCTCGACCGCCAGTTTGCCGACGGCAAGGTCCGCGGCCCCGGTCGAAAAGATGGGCTCATCGATCTGGAGCAGCGTGATCCCGGCGGATTCGAGACTTCTTGCCTCAACGATGAGGGCAGCGGCGAGATCGAGTGCGAGCTCCTCCTTGTTGCGGTACATCGGCGTGCTGATGTGGAGGCCATGTGCAAGCGTGGAAGGACCGGTGATAATGCCCTTGACAAGGGGGGCTTTTTTTAACGCGTATTTCGCGTCTCCCGCGGTGATCGGCCCCGATGGCGGCTGCACCTTGCCGATCACCTCCTGTCCCCTGATGCCCGGCAGTTTACCGGCAAACACCTGGATCATGTCGCCCCGGACTTGGCCGTCGGAGATGATGTCTATGCCTGCCGTAATCTGGTCGGAAACAGCGGTCTCGACAGCGAAATGGAGCGGGTCAAAGAGGTTTTTAATGCCGCTTCCCTTTACCACCGGGTAGCTCCCGACCACCGTGGTCGCCAGCACTTTGTTGATGAAATACGCTTTCATGGCGCCAGCCGGTGCATGTCACGCGGGAAGAGTACCGCCTCGCGGATGTTCTGCAATCCGAGCATCGTCATGACCAGCCGTTCGGCACCGAGACCCCACCCCGCGTGCGGCGGCATACCGTACCGGAACGGCCGCAGGTAAAACCCGAAACTCTCCGGGTTAAGCCCCTTTCTCCGGATCTGTTCCACGAGCAGATCATGTCGGTGGATGCGCTCCGAGCCGCTGGAGAGCTCCATCCTCGGGTGCATGAGGTCGAATGCCCGGCAGATGGACGGGTCGTTCTCGTACGGCAGCGCATAGTACGGGCGGATTGCGGTCGGCCAGTCGACAATAAAATAGTGGCCTCCCATCTCATCACCGATTGCCCGTTCGGCGGCCGGGCTGATGTCGTCACCGTATTTAACCGGCTCCTCGACCTTCTTCTGTGCGATCGCGATCGCTTCCACGTACGGGAGCCGGGGAAACGGCCCCTTTGGCACGGCAAAGCCGCTGCACTCGAGATTTGCGAGCTGGTCGCTGCAGGTTGCATTCACGTATTCGTATGTCCGGACGATCAGCTCTTCGAGAATCCGCATCACCTCGTGGTGATCCGCATAGGAGACCTCGATATCGATCGACGTCGCCTCGTTGAGGTGCCTGGTGGTGTTGTGTTCTTCTGCGCGGAAAATAGGCCCGATCTCGTACACCTTCTCGAATCCTGCCGCCATCATCATCTGCTTGTAGAGCTGGGGGCTCTGGTTTAAAAACGCCTCTTTGTCGAAATATGCGATGGGAAAAAGTTCGGTGCCGCCTTCCGTTGCGGCGGCAACGATCTTCGGGGTGGTGATGTTGAGAAACCCGGCCTTGTGGAAATAGTCATCGATGGCATGCATCACCGCACTGCGGATCTGGAAGACCGCGGCGACCCGGGGGCGCCGGACGTCAAGGAACCGTGCGTCGAGCCGCGTATCGAGCTCTGCCGGCACTTTTTCCGCAACATCGAGCGGGAGGGGGGTTTCCGCGAGGCTTATGATCTCAAAGGTGTCGGGAACCAGTTCCCTGCCGCCCGGGGCTTTGTTGATCGCCTTCACCAGACCTGCCACCCGGACAACCGATTCGCGGGAGACCTGTTTTGCGGCGGCGAGTACCTTTTCGGAGGCCTTCTTTTTCGGTATGGTCACTTGGATGATGCCGGTACGGTCGCGGATCAAAAAAAAGGCGAGCCCGCCGAGATCCCGGACCTCGTGGACCCAACCGCAGATCTCCGCATGGCCGGTATCCGGGGCGACTGATCGTATCGCTGTTCGCATCAAAATCCTATTAGAATGGGGCGGGGGGGATTATGGACTTTATGGGGATGTCCCTGCACAACAATGCGTTCTTTCCTCTGTACGAGGCACGTGAATTCCTCTGTACTGTTTCACCATCGGCAGATGCTGAAAAACGGGCGTCCGTTACTTCCGGAACCCCGGTGATCACTGCCTGCCGGTCGCCGCCGTCAGTTTCTCCACGTTGCTCTGCGTGAAAAAACCGTCAAAATCCCCGTAACGGTGAATATACTCGGTGACGAGCAGCGTATTCTTCGACGGTTCGGAGAAGATCTGCTTGAGCCCCTCAGCCGGCGAGCCAACCAGTTCGAGAAGGAAATCCTGCCCGTCGTTTTTCAGTGCAGCCACCGTTTTTTCTATCTGCTCGGTGCGGAACGCGATATGGTGCACCCGGGTCCCGTAGCTCCGGATGAACTTCTCGGTCGGCCCGGAGGCTTCGTCACTGGTGTAGGGTGTGATGCCGGAGGTAAAGACCATCGCATAATCGGTTTTGTCGCGGCGGGCGACGCTTGTTATGGAGTTGAGCGATTTGACATAGACCGCGAAATCGTAGTGGTAATTGGTGAGCAGCAGGAATTCGAGGATCGCCGCGTTGCGATCCTGTGCCCGGACCCTTGTGGCGGCATGGTCGAGCTCGAAGATGGTGCCAAGGTGCGGAAGATCCGGTTTGAGAACGTCGGATTTGATATACGTCGCATCATCGGGCGCATACGACCGGCCCCGGCCGTGCCACTCGATAAAACCGAGTGCGTTGCCGGTATACGCGGAAGGAGCCGTCTGGATATAAGACCAGTGGAGGGATTCGACCGGCTGGTCCGTGAGAAACCTGACGCCCCGGGATTTCTGGATCCTGACGTACTTGTGGATATCCGGCGTGGAAAATACAAAGGTTTCGAGCCGCGTGGCGGGCGCCCCCACACTCAGTCTGCCGGCATTGTACGGGAGGAACGGGTTTGCACCCGCAGTGCGGGAGCGGACGACGATCGATGGCGAACCGGCGACTGCAAGCACGTAGCTCTGGCCGCGATCATCAAAAAATGCCTCCCTGCAGCTGAGGCCGGTATACCGGAGCAGTTCGTATACGGCGGGAACGAGCCGGTCAACTTCTGTATTGATAATGACACAGTCGAGATTGCCGACAAGGCCTTCAAGCCCGGCTTCCCGGCGCTCCATGACAGCCTGCGGGGCAAGGATTTTCAGGTCTTCTTCCTGGGCAAAGACAGTATCAAACCCGGTTCTTCCGGTTACATTCATGGAGATCAGCTTTGATATATACATTACATATGATGCCCCCCTCATAAGCATGACGTATAAACGGCGTTAATAACCAGCACCATCGGTTTAGAGGAATCCCGCGGCAAACTGCGTCCGGATCGCATGAGAAAAAGATAAATACTATTTATAGGACGGCAAACTATTGGGGTATAAGGTGCACATGTATGAAAAAGATTCGTGAACCGACCTATTCCTTTGTTATTTTAACGCTTGTGCTCATCATCATCGACACTCTGCTGGCACGGCTCTCTGTCTCTATTTTCCCGGCCGGCTCGTTCGGGGTCTCGATTTTTTATTTTGCGGTCGCGTTCATGATCCTTTTTACGCTCTGGTTCGGTGCATATGGCGCAATTGCCGCGTACATCGGGACACTGATCGGATCGGGACTCCTCTCGTCCGGGGCCCTTCAAGGCCATCCGCTGGTGGCAATCGGCTGGTCGGTTGCCGGTCTCCTCCAGGTGCTCATCCCGCTTGTCGCCTTCAGAGTGTTCGAAGTGAATGTCGGCATGGAGAGCAGCCGCGACTTCTTCCACCTGATCCTGTTCGGTGTTATCCTCAATAACGTCGTGGGCGCATCATGGGGCGCTTATGTGCTTGCGATGGGTGGCATTATCCAGTTTTCCGATGTGACCGGTGTGTTTGCTGCGTGGCTGATCGGCAACGTCGTCATCACGCTCCTGATCGTCCCGCTCGCCCTCCTGCGCCTGACACCGGGGGTACGGAAATCAAAGCTCTTCGTCAGGAACTACTGGGACTGATGCGCTTTCGGGTGCACTCTCTTTTTTTGTCAGGCCACGACAGGCCTCCCCCGTGTTCAGCTGCAGTACCCCCGCTGGGCTACACAGATCGCAACAGGGGTGGCGATATGGGCCAGAGTCAAGTGTCGTCCGGGAAAAAAACGAGTTCGCGATGCCGGCAGTTGCTGCCGCCGGGCAAAGAGAGTATCCCAAACCTGTACCGGAATGCGGTTCACGTAAAATTTTCCGGAATATCCCTTTCATCGTTCAAAAAATTGTTGTAGTGTCACCACTCCCGGACTTCGTATCCCTTTTCAGCGAGTGCCTTTCTGATCTCCGCTGCGTGCTCTTTTCCCCGGGTCTCGACCTCGATCTCCACGCGGATCATCTGGCTTACTGCGTCGCACTCGTTCTGGCTGTGCCGGACGTTCGTGATATTGCCTTTGAGCTGGGCAATCAGGGAGATGAGCCGTGCAAGGGTGCCGGGATGGTCGTCAATATGCACGGCCATGCGCAGGATCCGCCCCTGCTGCATGAGCGCCTGCCGGACGATCCGGAAGAGCTGCGGGCTGTCAACGTTCCCGCCGCTGACAACGAGTACGATTGTTGATCCTTTCCTGACGGGGATCGAGCCGTTGAGGAGCGCGGCGAGCGAAACGGCACCGGCGCCTTCTGCAACGACATGTTTGCGTTCGAGCAGGAGCAGCATTGCCTCCGCGATCTCCTCTTCAGATGCGAGTACAACCTCTGTCACCAGTTCCCTGAGGATGGGGAGGGTGACCGTGCCGGTCTGCGTCACCCGGATACCGTCGGCGATGGTCCGGCTGGCATTTACCTGAACTGGTTCGACATGACGGAGCGCCTCATAAGCAGACGGGCATGCCATCGTCTGCGCACCGATGATCGTGATATCCGGTCGCAGCGCCTTTGCGGCCGTCGCGATGCCAGCAATCAGCCCGCCGCCGCCGACCGGGACGATGATCATATCTGTCCCGGGGAGCTCGGCAAGGATCTCAAGCCCGATGGTGCCTTGGCCGGCGATCACCTCCTCGTCATCGTAGGGATGAATGAAGAGGGGGCCATTTTGCGCCATCTGCTCGGCTTTTTGTATGCTCTCTTCGAGAGTGAGCCCCTCGATAAGCACATCAGCCCCGTACGCCCGCGTTGCCTCCTGTTTGGCAAGCGACGCCCATTCCGGCATAACGATGGTTGCCGGGACGCCGGCGGCGTGGGCGGCAACTGCAACCCCCTGAGCGTGATTTCCCGCAGAGGCTGCAATCACTCCCCGTTTCCGGCATTCATCCTGATGCACCAGTATCTTGTTGGTCGCCCCCCGTACCTTGAACGAGCCCGCCTTCTGGAGCGTCTCAAGCTTGAGATACACTGAGGCGCCGGTCATCGCGGAAATCGTCGGGGAATAGACAAGGAGCGTGCGGATGATGTGCGGCGCAATCCGATCTTCTGCCGCCCGGATATCAGCAAGCGAGACCATGAAAAAAAGAGTCACTGTGAGGATATCAGGATTGCGTCAGGGGCTTTGAGAACCAGAGTTCTCCGATATCCTCGTTCCACAACCGGGGATTCGTCGCGATGAAATCCTGCATCATGACCATGCACTCATTCAGGTTGAGATCGATTACCTCTACGCCATGTTGTTCGAGAAGATCACGGGAGCCGGAAAAGTTCTTCGATTCACCGGCAATTACCTTGGGAATGCCGAACTGCACCACCGCCCCGGCACACAGGTAACAGGGCATCAGCGTGGAGTACAGTACCGTGTCGCGGGACGTCTGGCACCGGCCTGCATTTCTCAGGCAGTCGATCTCCGCATGCAATACGGGATCGTTTTCCTGCACCCGGCGGTTGTGCCCCCGGCTGATGACTGCGCCATTTTTCACCAGCACCGAACCGACAGGAATCCCGCCTTCATACCCGCCGGCTCTCGCTTCAGCTGTGGCTTCCTGCATGAACGGATCCATATCTTCACAGAGGTATTGCAGGACCGGCATTTCAGGAATTGAATCAGTACACCGGGCTAAAATGGGGAATTGTTATGGTACCGGTTTGCCGTCAATCAACGGGATAAAGAATGTGTAGACCGGCAGTAAGAGTGCACCAAAGACCGGGTTATACCACGAAAAACCGGCAAAGGGCGTTACCCCAAGGGAAAAGACCCAGACGATATACGCCAGTTCTGACACCACGAGCTGCACGCCATCCTGCACGTGTTCGATCCGCCAGAGATAGAGTACTGCACCGATTCCGCAGATAATGAAGATCGCCCATGACAGGGAGAGGAAATAAAGTTCGTTGCCCAGCTGGGCACTGGCAAGCCCGTAGAGCGTGATATACAGTGCAATGGCTTCAGCGGGTATATACTTGAGAATCCGGTCCTTATAGCTGTCCATTTGTACCGGAGATTCGGGGGATATATTCATCCGGGCTCGGATTCCGGCAATTGTCCGGTCTGACACGACCTGTCTCATTTTCCACCACGACCCACCTGTGATGCATCCGTTCAGAATGCCGGCCAGTCTCAGGTTCGTCGCGACACCGGATACCAGCCACAATTCTGTACGTAAATATCACACCTCCATTATAATCCCTTGGCCTGTTCTGCATCGTCACCTCCACAAAAAACGGATCGCACGCGATGAGAAGTGGCCAGGATGGGAAAGGGAGAAAAGATGGTTGTGGCCATAGCCACAGGTTCCGGTTATTGTCGTGATTGGGATTGTTCCGGCGGATTCCGTTTCTTGATCATTTCCAGCGCTTCGAACGCCTCTCTCCGCACGGAAACATTACTGTCAGAGAGGAGGCCCGTAAGATGGTCGGTCGCCTTCGGGTCTCCGATCTCGCCGAGAAGGAGGGCGGCACGTTTCCGCACGTCGCTCTGGTCATCCTTGAGTACCATGATCAGTGGGGTCGTTGCCGGCTGACCGAGCATCCAGAGCGCTTCCATGGCGCCGGTTCTCATGCGGATATCGCCTTCACGGAACACCTGCATCAGCGGGGCGATGGCAGGAACGCCCAAGGCAGCAAGCGCCTTGATGACGTCCGTTCTTACCTCCCGGTCGGGATCAGCGAGTGCCTCCATCAGGGGCGGGATAGCCCGCGTGTTGCCGATCTGGCCCAGCACGTCTGCAGCGCCCTTCCGTATCCCGGGATTCTGGTCAGACAATGCCGCGATGAGTGGTTCCACAGAGGGCTCACCGATTGTGACCAGGGCAAGCGCAGCCCGCCGGGCGATATCTTCGTTCGTATCGATAAGTGAGTGGATGAGCGGGGCTATCGAGGCCTGATCCAGCGAGCAGAGTGTCGCCATCGCCGCCATCCGCACATGCTCCTTGGTATCGTTGAGGCTCTCGATCAGGGGTCCGACCGCCCGCGGGTCGCCGATCCTGCCGAGCGCTACCGCCGCCTCGTGCCGGACCCACGCATCGTTATCTTTGAGTGCTTCGATAAGGGAGGTCACTGCCCGCACCTCCCCCATAATCCCGAGAGCCTGTGCTGCGCCGCGACGGATAAACGGGTGGGCATGCCTGAGTGCCTGGATCAGCGGATTTACTGAAGGCTCCCCAATCAGCTGGATCGCCCGGATCGTTTCCTGGCGGATATCATCACCCGGCTCGGCAAGAGCATTGATCAATGGTTCTACTGCCGGTGCGCCGATCTTCCCCAGCGTGTCCGCGGACCCCCTCCGGATAATCCAGAACTCGTCCTTGAGTCCTTTCACGAGCGGATCAATGAACGGCTCACCGAGGTCGCCGACAGAACGGACCGCATTCCACCGGGTATCGAGATCGCCATCGGTGAGTGCCCGGAGGAAGTTTTCGTAGCGTTCTCTCTGTGCCTGAAGCCGGGCTTCTTCCTCCTCCCGTTTTCCTGACTTAAAAAGGTTGAGAAATTTTTTTATGATGCTCATAGGTACACTCCGATAGGGATTGTTTGGATAAAATCATTCAAATAGATATCGCTCCGCATAACGGCGGATTCGGCGCATTTTGCCATAATTGTTCCGTGATCTGCCATTTGCAGCGATTATATGCTCTTTTGAAATCGGCCGGCACAATCGGGGAGATGGAAAACTATCCTGATCATCAGTTGAAAAGATTTACGTGAGGATTTCCTTAAGAAAGACGTCAAAAGCGATTATGGATTGAGGGTGAATTGGACAGAGGCAGATTGTATTCTTTCCGCATCCTGAACGGTCATTGTGTATTGTGCAGTTGATAAGGCATATTGCGAACTCCATGTGTAACTCCACGTCTGGTCGGCATTTACCGGCGGCGTACTTACCACAACGCCATTTGCATACTGCCCGGGACCATACAACGTCAGGATAACATTTGCACTACCGGTCTGGCATAAACCGGAAAACGTAATTGGCTCCCCCACGCTGATAACAACTACATTTTCGTGAATGGTAACAACCCCTGTCCCAACGACCGAGAATCCTGTCGAAGCCGAAGTTGTGTTCTGGGGGTCATATACCACCATCGTGTAGGTACCGCCCGTTATTTTATTTCCCGGATTCCAGGTATACATCCAAGAACCAAGGGTATTAATTGCGGGCTGGGCTACGGTCACCCCATTAGCATAATAGCCGGGACCGTATACCACAAGTGTAGCACTCCCGGTACCTGTGCTTGTACCTGAAAATGTTATCACGCTGCCTACCGTCATGGTATTCCGATCCGACTGGATCGTGACTTTTGCCGGGGATATAATTACTGGTACCGGCGTCGGGACAGGTGTGGACACCACGGTGGTTTGCTGGATACTCAGCTGGGAAAGAGGTGTTAATGTTGCATTCAGCTGGTAGGTTCCCTGAGAAACTGCGATAGTAACTGACCAACTTTGATATCCATCATTGCGGAGTTCAAGAGTATGGTTTCCTGCGGCAATATCCGTGATGGTGCAGGGCGTACTTCCCCGGTACTGGTTATCAAGGTAAACTTCAGCACCCGGAGGGGATGATGAAAGCTGGAGTGTCCCGCCCCCACCTGAAATTTGATTGGATACGCACCCGGTAATAAAAATACAAAAAATTATAATTGCCGTGAACGCGAAAAGACGGATTTTCTGTCCCATATCTCTCACGTAAATCGTTAATCCGCAGCGTTATATAGATTTGCCAATGAAAAACAGGCACCAAATCAGACTTCCGATCAGCCGCGATTGCGGGATGCAGGACGTTCGCAGGCGCCGATTATCTGAAGGATCGCCTTTGCGAGCGCCACGCTCTTCTCCTCATCGGTCATGAGGGTATCGAGCCTGACCGCTCCATTTACTTCTACAGGATCGCGGAGATCCTGGATAAACAGATCGACTACACCCTTGTAGCAGTCAAGGGTGCCTTTCGATGAAGGCTCAAACCCCGCTGCTTTCATCAGGGCAGCGGCAGGGCCGCTTACCGGAGCATCACCGATGAACGGGCTCACGGCGATCACGAATTTATCCCGGATCGCGGATGTGATCCCATCGCACTCGAGAATCGGTGTGATGCTGGTGATCGGGTTGGACGGGCCGATGACGATCGCGTCGCTCGCCTCAATCGCCTCCAGGGCCTCTTCGGTCACCCGGGGGGGTTCCTTTGATGTGCGCACGATTTCCTGTATCCCGATCTGCCCCCGCGCCCGTACCCAGTAGTCCTGGTAGTGGATCAGGCCCAGCTCGGTCCTCACCTGCGTGGTCACTTCGGTATCAGTCATGGGTAGCACGTTTTCACGGACACCGAACCGGTCACAGAGGTTTCTGGTGATATTCGTGAGCCGCATACTGTCCCTCAGCATCTTTGCCCGGGCGATGTGCACGGCGCGGTCACGGTCGCCAATCGTGAGGAATTCTTCGATCCCGAGGCGTATCACCTCCTCATGGGAGATGAACGTATCATCTCTCAATCCCCACCACAGGTCAGTATTGAGTATGCCGGCAAAAAGGTACATAACCGTATCAAGGTCCGGCGAGATGTGGTTACCGGATATCCAGATATCCTCGGCTGTGTTCACGACAACGGATATCTCGTGCCGGTCCATCACATTCTGCATCCCGCGCAGGAGTTTCGGGGTGCCGGTTCCGCCAGAAAGGAACGTAATCATTACTCAATACTTTTATGCGATGTATATGAAGATTCTTTAGTGATTCCGTGAAGATTATCAAGGACCCGGTACATGGCTATGTAGAAGTGGAGGATTTTATCCTGCCGCTTCTGGATGCTCCTGCCCTCCAGCGGCTCCGGTACATCCACCAGCTGGGTTTCTCCTACCTCGTTTACCCCGGTGCAAACCATACACGGTTTGAACATTCTCTGGGAACTATGCACCTTGCCGATGTTGCCTGCCGGCGGTTCGGGCTTTCTGACGAAGACCGGGTGCTTGTGCTTGCAGCCGCCCTTCTCCATGATATCGGACATGGCCCCTTTTCCCATGCAAGCGAACCCCTGATGGAGGCTTTCCTCCACCGTACCCATGACGATATCGCCCCGATCGTTAGTGAAGGGTTTGGCACGCTCCTTGAGACTATCGGGGTCGAACCGGCGGATCTCTGTGCGCTCATCAAAGGCAACCATCCGCTCTCGGGTATCATTCACGGGGAACTTGATGTGGACCGGATGGACTATCTTCTCAGGGATGCGTATTATACCGGTGCTCCGTATGGCACCGTTGATGCACACCGCCTGATCCGGAATATCATCAGGACAGAGAACGGTATCGTGCTTGACGAGAACGGTATCAACGCCGCAGAGTCCCTGCTCATCGCCCGGACCCTTATGCGCCCTACGGTTTACTACCACCACGTGAGCCGCATCGGGGAATGTATGTTCCAGCAGGCTGTTCTTGCCAATCTCGCCGGGAATCCGGATGCCGGAATGGACCACCTCATCGCGCTTGACGACGCGGGTTGCCTGCACGAACTAAGGGCCTCGGAAAGCCCGGTAGCCCGGGAGCTGGGCGACCGCCTCTATGAACGGAGGCTGTACAAGCGGGCTGTCTATGTCGGACAGGATCAGGTCAACGTTGTAGCGTTCCAACATGACTGGTCCCTCGAAAAGTCCCGCACTGTTGCCGGGGAGATTGCCAGCCAGGCCGGGTGCACGGCTGCGGATGTGCTGGTGGACGTACCCCCGTTTCCCAGTGACATGTCCATTGAGGTCATGGTGAAAAACCGGCACGAGCTGATCGGTTTTGTTGAGTTGTCCCCCCGGCTCCAGACACTCAACCAGACCCGGCGGGAACAGTGGCGCCTGGGTGTCTATACACCCCCGGCATTCCGGAATGCCGTTGCTGAGGCTGCAACCGGAATCCTCCATATAAAAAAGCCGACCCGGCAGGATACCCTTTTTTGATCGTATGCCATCTTGGGATCAGTTTGTATTATCTTTCCGGATTCTTTGCCAAAACAACAACCGTGCACATTCCCTTCACGAAAGACCTCCCTCGAGGGGCAGAATATTTTCCTTTTTATTACGATCCTTCTGTGGGTGCCATGGTTGCCGGGTGTGCCAGTATTCCGGGCCTCACGACGACCCCTGCCCCAGCACCGGTTCCGGTGACAGAGATTGCGACACTGGTCACTATGCCATGATTTCCCCTCGGGAGCCACTATTTCCGGAACATTTATGTATTGAACAGTGAGCGCCATGCGTATTCCGAACACCTCCGGATTGATAGTCCCTCATGAAGTCTCGAATTTAATGGTACCCCGCTCGGTGATAACCCGCAGAATGACTGGTTTTAGATCATGATAACAAATCTGGATGCCCGTGAAAACCAGATGTATATCTATGGCAATACCGATGATGGGCGGACATATACTTATGATACATACCAGCAATATCCGATGTATACAGCTGGTTCTTACCAGTTTGATATGAAAGGCAACTTAGTCGGAATAAACGTAAACATAGCAAAAAGCCTTCCGTAAGGTGAAGTGAGATGGTCGATATTCTTAATGACTTGTTTATCGTGATATGCGGCGTGGTTATTGTGGTTGTTGTGCTGGCGGTGACCTTCCTCAAACTCCGCACTGCTGAACGCAGAATATATGAGGTCAGCTACAAACTCAAGGCGTATACGACTCTCCTGAATGCTGTGACCGAGATCAGCCTTGCCGGTACGGACAGCTACAAAATGGATATCGCAAAAAAGAGCCTTGCGCTCACGGTAAACCGGCTGAACCTCGTCGCCAGTTCCGGGGTGCTGAAGAGCGTCAACGACCTTTTGGATTTCTTCAACGAGCATAAAGACAAGGAGTACGATACCCTCCGGCTTCACAATATCCTCAATACTATTGTTATCGAAGCCCGCAGGGATCTCAACCCTTCGCATGCCCGGCGCGTTGAGGAGGCGCGGGTGAGGTATCGGTTCTTTGCTCCAACAAAAAAATAATTTTTGGTGATTGCCCGATAACGACCACCAGATCAATATCCATACACTGTAGTTTCAGCCAGTAGCCATGAGGTGATTAGTACCTTGTCAGATACAATCGCCGCATTGGGCATGCCACAAGGACACTGCAGCTGATGCCGCACGTGTCAACGTCCCAACAGGTGTGGTGTCAAGAAAATTTTTCGATGTAATTTCAAGAGCCTTGTTTATTTTCTCTTACCCATCTCTTTTCCGCTTTCCCAACGCTCCAGCACTTCCCGACCCTCGACAAAGACCAGCCGGTGCTTTCTGGCATAGGCCTGTGCATCTGCCTTGGAGAGTGCATAGCCGGATTCGTCATCCAGCATCTCGCAGATCGTGATCGCCGGTGTGACGTCAGCCATGCGGGCAAGCGCGATCGAGAGCTCCGTCTGCCCCTTCCTCTGGTCGAGGAGGTTGTCTGCAGCCCGGAGGAGCGCACAATGGCCCGGCGTCCGGAACAGGGTCTCGAACCGGGTGCCCCCGCCATTCAGGGACTTTTTCACCTGTTCGGCAACCGCCGTGATCGTGAGCGCCCGGTCACGGTCGGTGATGCCGGTAAAGGTGTTCCGGTGGTTCACCCAGAGCGAGAACGAGGAATGGTTCTTCCGGTCGTACGGGATGTCCCCCTCGTGCTCAGCGACAAGGGTATTTCTGAGAACATCGCTTGCAAACGGGAGGCCGAGGCGCTCTGCCGCAAGGGGGTCCACCGCCGTGCAGATCAGGCCGCCGCCATCCTTCCGCATCCTCATTATATGCCGGGGCGTGACCGCATCCGCCCGGATCGCTATATCCGTCTCCCCCTCACGGTCGTCGAAATCGTAAAGCAGGATGAACCTGCCGTCCCGCAATGCTGCCAGTGCTTCGTCAATCATGCACAACCTCCACGTTCACGGTATCGTTCTCACGAATATTCAGGGCATCACGGAGCCCGATGGCCGCGATCACTTCGATAATATCTTCCGGGTAATGGGTCCGCCCCGGCACCACAATCCCGCACGGTATATCGTTGATCCGGCAGGGCAGGCAGCGGACGTCGCCAAACGTCCGCCCCTCCGCGGTAAAGCCATGGATCGCGATCCAGTCCAGCGGCTCCAGTTTCTTTCTTGTCGGGATGCTCGGGGCTCCAAGCCTCAGGTTGAGCGTCCCGGGATATGGTTCGAAGCCAAGGTGGGAGAGGAACTGTTTCCGGTAGGGTTCGAGGCTCATGTAGTATCGCCCCTCGCCAAGGCCGGTGATCACGGCACCGGACAATATATACCGGGCGCCATCGTGCGCGAAGAGCCGGCAGTAGTCCGCGTATTCGCACCGGAGCGCCGCCTCCCCGCGATGGCTGACCGTGATGTGCTGGCCCTCAGGGCTCATCGTGCGGGAGATGAGGGCCTGGCCTTCAAGCGCCCTGATCCGGCGCGATGCGGTCTGCGGGCTCGCGTGCAATATCCCGCCGATGCTCTGCGACGAGACGAGGACAGGCCCCTTGCACCCGCCCATAAGCGCGATCGCCTTGAGGCACTCAAGCTCCTCTGCCAGAACCATGCTTATCAGAATTGGGATGCTTATTATTTATGGATTCGCTTTTCCTCGTCCCACGTCAGGTGGTTCGTCTGGTGTCGAATTTGCGTTCGTTAATTATTTAACACCACGCGTGGATCTAATTGAGCATGAAATCCGAACTGCGGAACCGGCTCGCCGAGAAGATGGCGGGCGAGATCACGCTGTCGGACTCCCCGGGGTTCGCGCTAAAGAAATGGCGCATGAGTTTCGAGATCGCGCCGGGCGTCCTCTCTGACCGTCTCGGCGTCTCCCCCTCCGTGATCAGCGATTATGAGAGCGGGAGAAGGAAAAGCCCCGGGACTGCCGTCGTCGGGAAGATTGTCGACACCCTCCTTGCCATTGACGAGGAGAATGACGGCAGGCACATCCAGAAATTTTCCACCATGCTCTTTTCTGATCTTGACGATGATGTGATCTATGACCTCCACGAGTACGAGACACCCGTCCCGCTGCAGGAATTCTCCGATGCGATCGGGTGCACGTCTCTCTGCGGGTCGATGGACAAGACCATCTTCGGCTACACCGTCGTCAACAGCCTGAACGCGATCCTCCAGCTCTCGTCCAACGAGTTCAACCGTATCTACGGGTGGAGCACGGAACGTGCCCTGATCTTCACCAGCGTCTCGACCGGCAAGTCGCCGATGGTCGCGATCCGGGTCACTCCTTTCAAGCCCCGGTGCGTGATCCTGCAGGGAATCGCGCCGGCCGACGTCCACCCGATCGTCGAGAAGATGGCGGAACGCGATCACGTAACGGTGCTGTGCACTGGCATGGAAATCGAAAAAATAGTCAGTACACTGAGGGAGAAAGAATGGTAGGCATCATCACCTACGGTGTGTATATACCAAGATACCGTATCAGGGTCGAAGAGATTGCACGAGTCTGGGGCGCCAATGCCGCAGACATCACCGGGGGGCTGGGCGTTTTTGAGAAGTCCGTCCCCGATCTTGACGAAGACACCGCGACGATTGCGGTCGAAGCGGCGCGTAACGCGCTGCGCCGGAGGGCAATCGACCCGCGGGATATCGGCGCCGTCTACGTTGGAAGTGAGTCGCACCCGTACGCGGTCAAGCCGACTGCATGCACGGTAGGCGAAGCGATCGGCGCCACCCCGAACATGACGGCAGCCGATTTCGAGTTTGCCTGCAAGGCGGGCACGGCAGCGATCCAGACCTGCATGGGCCTCGCGAAAAGCGGGATGATCACCTACGGCCTTGCCATCGGTGCCGATGTCTCGCAGGGTGCACCCAGCGATGCGCTCGAATACACGGCCGCTGCCGGTGGCGCCGCGTTCCTGATCGGGCGTGACGACCCCATCGCGACGATCAACCATACCTGCTCGTTTACGACCGACACCCCGGATTTCTGGCGACGCGAAGGACAGAACTACCCCCGGCACGGGGGGCGCTTCACCGGTGATCCCGGCTATTTCAGGCATGTCGGGGGCGCGTCCCGGCTCCTCTTCGAGCAGCTGAACAAGAGCCCCAAAGACTATGACTATGCAGTCTTCCACCAGCCCAACGCAAAGTTCCCACAGAGGATGTCAAGGGACCTCGGGTTCACGTCCGAGCAGATCAAACCGGGTCTTGTGGTTCCACACCTCGGCAACACCTACTCGGGGGCATCCCCGATAGGGCTTGCCGCCACGCTCGACATCGCAAAACCGGGTGACCGGATCTTCGTCTGCTCGTTCGGGTCCGGCGCCGGGAGCGATGCATTCGATATCGAGGTGACCGATGCGATCGAATCGGACACGTTCCACCGCTCCGCGGCACCGGGTGTGGGCCAGCTGCTGGAAACCCCCATCTACCTCGACTATGCACGGTATGCAAAACACAAGGGAAAGATCGTGATGCAGTCATGAGAGACGTGGCAGTGATCGGTATCGGGTGTACAAGATTCGGCGAGAAATGGGAGAGTTCGTTCCGCGATCTCTTCGTCGAGGCCGGCGCGCTTGCGCTGGAAGATGCCCGGCTTGCCGGCGAACAAATCGACGCGATGTACGTGGGGAACATGAGCGCGGGTCGGTTCATCGAGCAGGAACACATCGGCGCCCTGATCGCGGATTACGCCGGTATGGCGACCCGCCATATCCCCTCGACCCGGGTCGAGGCCGCCTGCGCGTCCGGCGGCCTTGCGTTCCGGCAGGCAGTCATTGCGGTTGCCAGCGGATTGGAGGATATCGTTGTTGCAGCCGGTGTCGAGAAGATGACTGACGTGGAGCCGGGCGCCAGCACCGACACGCTGACAGGTGCCGCCGACCGCGAGTGGGAAGGGTTCATGGGCGCGACTTTCCCGGGCCTGTACGCGATGATCGCGCAGGACTACATGCACCGGTACCACCTGACTCGCGAGGAGCTCGCGCAGGTTGCGGTCAAGAATCACTACAACGGGGCACGAAACCCGATCGCACAGTTCCAGCAGGAGATCACCACGGACACCGTGCTCAGGTCCGCCATGGTCGCAGAACCGCTTCGGCTCTTTGACTGCTCTCCAGTCACGGACGGTGCCGCTGCTGTGATCGTGGCGCCGCTCGAACGCGCCCGCGAGTTCACGGACACCCCCATTAAAGTGTTGGCGAGTGCGCAGGCCAGCGACACGATTGCGCTCCACGACCGGCGTGACATCTCCACGCTGGACGCGACGGTCGCTGCCGGAGAGTGGGCGTTCAAAAGGGCGAAGCTCGCACACAAGGATATCGACCTTGTAGAAATACATGACTGCTTCTCGATCGCCGAGATCTGCGCAATCGAGGACCTCGGGTTCTGCAAGAAAGGTGAAGGCGGAAAATTCACCGCTGACGGGGAAACAGCGCTCAATGGCAGCATCCCGGTCAACACGAGCGGCGGCCTCAAGGCCTGCGGCCATCCGGTCGGTGCGACCGGCATCAAGCAGGTCTGCGAGGTCGTCCTGCAGCTCCGCGGCGAAGCCGGCAGGCGCCAGATCGACGGGGCGACAATCGGTATGACCCACAACGTGGGCGGTACCGGCGCGACGGTCGCCGTCCATATCCTCGGGAGGCTGTAAGATGTCGGTGGCACGGTTCTGGAGAAAGATCCCGCAGCGCTACAACCTGATCGGGACGAGGTGCGAAACCTGCGGGCAGCACTTCTTTCCCCCACGGACGTTCTGCCCGGACTGCCGGCGGGCGGGAAAGATCGTTGACTATACCTTCGCCGGCCTGGGGACGATCGTCACCTTCTCGGTAATCCATACGGCGAGCGAGCAGTACGATGCGCTCACGCCCTACGTGCTTGCCATCGTCCAGCTCGATGAGGGGCCGCGGATCACCACCCAGATCGTCTGCGATCCAACGCAGGTAAAGATCGGGCAGCGGGTCAAAGGCGTGTTCCGCCGGATTGCCACGGAGGGCGAGAGCGGGATCATCCACTACGGCACGAAATTCGTGCCGATGGAATGATTCAATAATTCTTTTGATAAGGGATTACCTTTTTTAACCAAGGCCGGATACTTTCAGGGTTCTGATCGATTCGCAAAATATCGGTGGAACCGGGAAAGCTCAGGAAGCTGCCCGGATATCTTGGTGCGCCTTCGTGACTTCATCATTTATCTTGTAATTGGATAATGGTTAGTCAGTATGAAATGGCCACCGTGGTTGAACAGGACGGTTCTGGGTGCCGGTGTCGCAAGTTTTTTCGGGGATCTCGGCTACGAGACCGTCACCGTGCTCCTCCCCTCGTTTTTAATCATACTGGGAGCGCCGGTGTACGCCCTTGGTGTCATCGAAGGGCTGAGTGACGGTGCATCCAGCTTTGTCAAACTGTTTTCCGGGTATTTTGCCGATAAACTGGGCAAACGCCGCGAGTTTGCTTTGGGCGGTTCTGTCGCGACCGCCATCTTCCCTGCGATTCTTGCAGTCGCAACCTCGTGGCTGGTCGTCCTCGCGGGAAGAATCATCGGTTGGATCGGCAAGGGGATCCGAAGTCCCACCCGGGATGCGATCCTGTCAAATTCTGTCGGGAAAAAAGACCTCGGTAAGGCGTTCGGATTTCACCGTGCCGGAGATACCCTTGGTGCTATCGCCGGGCCGGCAGTTGCGCTCGTGCTTGTTTCCTCGGTAGCGATCCGGAATATATTCTGGCTTGCCGTGATCCCGGGATTTCTCGCATTGATAACCCTGTGGCTGTTCCTGCGGGAGAAGAACCCTTCACCGGCAAAACATCCCCGGCCGCTTATCGCCTCGCTCCGTGGCCTCCCCCCAAGGTTCCGGGCATTCCTCAGGGCAGTGCTGGTCTTCGGGATTGCGGATTTTTCCCAGACCCTGCTCATCGCATTCGTGATGGTGCGACTCACTCCGTCACTGGGATTTACCATGGCAACTGCGGTTGGTGCCGGGCTGTACCTGATCCGCAACATAGTCTACGCGGCGGCATCATACCCGCTCGGCTGGATGGGCGACCGCATCGGGCGGAGGCCGATGCTCGTTTTGGGGTATACGGTCGCAGTGGTGACGTTTTTGGGTTTCATCCTTACGCCGGTGAACATATATGCGTACGGGCTCCTGTTCGGGATGTGCGGCTTGTTCATTGCCGCTGAAGATACGCTGGAGAGCGCGCTTGCCGGTGAAATGGTAGGAGAGGAGATCCGGGGGCTTGGTTTCGGGGCGCTGGCAACCATGAATGGTGTCGGTGATCTCGTATCCAGCGTTATGATAGGTTTTATCTGGACATTTATAGGGTACAGCGCCGGCTTTATCATTGCCGCAGTGATCGCGGCTGCAGGAACCATCCTCCTGGTCTGGACAACGCGTACGGTAAAACCGGCACAACCGGTGTCAGGATAAGGACTGGTTCTCACTCTCATGTTCCGGAATAAAAAGACTGCCATGACACCATCATGAAATGAATACCGGGCATGGGTATTGGAGGTGCCAGGTCCCGATTTCTCAAAAAAATGTCACTGAACTCCCACTCAGGAATCATGATGAATGTTAAGCCGCAGCCCTGTGGCTCGGCGCAGATACAAAAGTGGCCGTTCCCTGCCAAGGTCTTTATGAAATACGACGCTACCGGTTTTGTTGCAGACCGGGCATGCAAGATGTGGGCTTTCAATCATAATTTCCGTAATTTATGGCAATAGATTTAAAATGTAGTTTGAGAAATTATACCGTTCACGGAATATCTATCATAATATCATACACCGCATGCCACTTCGAAGCAGAATACGACCGGACAACTCGTTCGGCCACAATTTCCCCGCCCAGCTCCCGGATTCGGGCGCCATGCTCCCCCTCCTGCGAGACCAGCGCATAGAAATGGATCGTACCGCCGGGCCTGCAGAGCCGGAATGCGGCTGGTAAAAATTCCGTGCCGGAGAGCGGGAGGTTCATAATCACCCGGTCAAAACGCCACGGGAGCAGTGTATCAAGCCGCCAGGCATCGGCAAGGACCGGCAGCACGTTTGTGATCCGGTTCTGCGCGAGGTTTTCGAGCATCAGCAGGACTGCCTGCGGGTTGATATCGGACGCAACGACCGATGCTGCCCGGGCCGCGAGCGTGATCGCAAAGGGCCCGACACCCGCAAACATATCGAGTACCATCTCATTACCCCGGGTCTGCACGAGGACCCGCTGCCGTTCGGTGCCAAGCCGCGCGGAGAAGTAAGCGGCAGCGAGGTCAACCGTAAAGCGGTGCCCGTGCTCTGTCACCACCGTCCGGGTCGTGGGCATGCCGGCAAGCACCGAAAACCCTCGGGTCCGGTACTCACCGGACACCTCGCCCTCGGCACAGAGGACCGTGTGGAGCGACGGCCGCGAACGGAGAATCTGTCCGGCCCCGGCGGGATCGTGCTCCTGCAGGATTGCAATCCCGCCAACGAGCTCGTGCCGGGGTAGTACCGGCCAGCCGTGCGCCGGCTCGAACGAGAAGCGCCGGGCACCCTCGCGCCCATCGATAACCGGCAGGATGAGATCATCGCCGTCGCGCAGGACTCTGAGCGAAGTATCGAGCGCTCCCTCGCGGATCAACGCCTGCCTCACCTCCTCTCCCAGCCGGACCGGGACCCGGACCCCCAATTGTTCGACCGTCATGCAACCACGTGTATCATAAATTAGTACGTGCTACCATTATTCATGGCTGATGATGGAGAACCCACGAGTGGGATCGGCCGCCCTGCAGGAGCCGGCCCTGATAAAGAGAATGAGGAGAGCATTCTTACCGGTCTAAGGAACGGTTCGCGGAAGCTCTACGAGCTCGAGAACGAGCTTTCCCCTCTGGATGCAATCCGCGTCCGCCGGCAGTATATCGAGAACGAGACCGGGACCACGCTCGAGAATATCGGCATCTTCTCCATCGATGTCGAGCGCGTGGTCAAGCGGAACTGCGAGAACATGATCGGAACGGTCCAGGTGCCGGTCGGAGTCGCCGGACCACTTGCCGTCAACGGTGAGTACGCGCAGGGCACGTTCTGGCTGCCGCTTGCAACGACCGAGGGGGCGCTGGTTGCTTCCGTGAACCGGGGCTGCAGCGTGATCACGCGGGCAGGTGGGGCGGAGGTCCGGATCCTGCACGACGGCATGACACGGGCCCCGGTCTTTGCAGCGGAGGGCGTTGCCCATGCCCGGCAGATCGCGGACTGGGTGGCTGCACACAAGGACGAGCTCGCGGCTGCGGCGGAACGCACCACGTCGCATGGAAAGCTCAGGGATATCGTCACCTTTATCGCCGGTACGAGTGTCTTTGTCCGGCTCGAATTCGACACCAAGGACGCGATGGGGATGAATATGGTCACGATTGCGAGCGCAAGCGTCGCCGACCTGATCGCCCGCAGCACCAATGCGCGGCTCATCGCCCTTTCCGGCAATATGTGCACCGATAAGAAACCGGCCGCGATCAACGGCATCATGGGCCGTGGGCGGAGCGTTGTGGCCGGCATCGCGATCTCAGATGAGCTGATCGGCCGGGTATTCAAGACCGACGCCCGGACGATGATCGAAGTGAACTACCGAAAAAATCTTATCGGTTCCGCCCGCGCCGGCTCGATGGGATTCAACGCCCATGCGGCCAATATCGTGTCCGCGATGTTCATCGCCTGCGGGCAGGATGCGGCCCACGCAATTGACGGCAGCACCTGCATGACGACCATCGATGCCACAGAAACCGGGGTCTATGTCGCGGTCACGCTGCCATCGCTCCCGGTCGGCACGGTTGGCGGCGGGACCGGTGTCGACACCCAGCAGGAGTGCCTGAAAATGCTCCGGGTGGCCGGGGGAGGCAGCCCCCCGGGCGCGAACGCGAGAAAATTCGCTGAGATCATTGCTGCGGGAGTGCTCGCCGGTGAACTCTCCCTGGTCGGCGCGCTTGCGGCCCAGCACCTCGCCCGCGCACACCAGCAGCTCGGGCGGGGACAGGGCCGCTAGAACCGGAACCACTTCATCATGACAATGGCGTCTTCACCGTTGGAGTAATAATGTCCGATCTGGAGGACGTCGCGATATCCAAGGCCCCGGTAGAACCGCTGGGCGTTGCGGTTGAACGCCCGGACCTCCAGCTGGACGCCGGTCGCGCCTTCAAGGACGAACTGGTGTTCGACCCGCCGGACCAATGCCGTACCAATCCCCCGGTGACGGAAACGGTGGCTCACGGCAAAGTTGCAGATATGCCCGTAACAGTTTTCTCCGGTATCTTCCATTGCGCCGACAACGAAGCCGGCGATGCAGCCTTCTGAGATGGCAACAAAATAGGTCGTAGGGGCGTAGGTCAGTGCCTCAATAAAGAATGCATGCTCCCACGGATCGACAAATGCCTCGGACTCTATCTCGACAATGGCCGCAATGTCGGCAGGGGTGGCCCGCCGTATGAAGGGCAGCGTCGAGGGGACCATGCTATGCGAACGGATCACGGGAGATACACCAGACAGCCTGCAGTATCCACTGTTGCGTCCCGGGTCCAATAAGGGTTGTGCCGCACGGGGCTTTGCACGTAAAATCGATTCTGCACGTAAAGTATGAGACTTGCACGTAAAGTCAAGTCAAAAACCTACTTTACGTGCAAAGCCGCCGCACGGTGGTGCGGACATTGTCACCGATGAACGGCCCGGAAAACCGTGCCAATACTGTCTGAAAAGACGTTATCTGTACAGAGTCTTCGAATATATATGGATCCACACCCAATTATGTGAGGTAGGACACACGTCACCGCGTGGTCTGGTTGTTATTCATGGTGAAGATCTATAGTTTTGCCGCTGTCCGTCCTGCGCCGGGACTGGCGCCTGCCATCGCCGCTGTCCCGTATGACGTGGTAAATGCTGACGAGGTACGTGCTATCATCCGGCAGGATCCGGACAGTTTCCTGCGGGTGAGCCGGTCCGATGCAGAACTTCCGGACGTTCCGCCAAATGATAACCGGGTCTACCAGCGGGCGCAGGAGAATTTCCTCGCGCTGTTGGAGAGCGGGCGGATGCACCAGGATGCATCCCCGTCCATGTACGTGTACCGGGTGAGACAGGACGGCGGGATCTTTACCGGCCTTTGCTGCTGCTTCGATGTCGCCGATTACCGGAATAACCGCATCCGCCGCCACGAGCAGACCCGGTATGACAAAGAAGAGGACCGGACCCGTCATATTGAGGCAATAAAAGCCCACAACGGCCCGGTGGTGCTCCTCTACCAGGATACCGGGACGCTCTCTTCTTTTATCGAGTCGCTGGTCGCGGGCGATAAGAAGCCTGATACCGAAGTGACCATGGCCGACGGTGCCATCCACCAGATCTTTGTTCTCTCCGACCCCAAGACCGTCACGCAGCTGGAGAGGTTGTTTGACGGTGTCCCTGCTCTCTATATTGCGGATGGCCACCACCGGGCAAAAGCAGCGGTCAATGTTGCCGACAGAACCGCCACGAACGGGTTGCCGGCCGGTGGCGAAGTGGGGCGGTTCATGGGTGTAATGTTTGCGCATGACCGGGTCCGGATACACGGGTACAGCCGGCTGCTCACGGATCTTGGCGACTATACCCAGGAGACCTTTCTCCGCCAGCTGGAGAGCTGGTATACCGTGGAGTCCTGCGGGGAGATCCACAGCACCGGCTACAATATAAGTCCGAACCGGACAGACCCGGAAAAATTCCATGTCATGCATATGTATCTCGGCGGAAAATGGTACGAATGTACACGTCCTGTCGATCCGGCGGCCTCACCGACAGAAACGCTCAACGTTGCAGTGCTCCAGAAATACGTGCTCGAAGGGATGCTTGGGATCCGGGATCCGCGGGGCGATGTCCGTCTCCAGTACCTTGGTGGTGCCCGGCCGGTTACAGATCTGGAGAAACTGGTGGATGAGGGGCGCTATATGGTTGCATTTGTCATGCAGCCGGTCTGCGTCGGCACCGTTCTTGCAATTGCCGATGCCGGGGGTGTGATGCCTCCTAAATCCACGTGGTTTGAGCCCAAGCTCTTAAGCGGGCTTCTCGTTCATACGTTTATGTGATCGTTTCGGGCAACCACCCTGCCCCTTTATCGTTTTTGCCGCCGATGATGGTATTGTATGATCACCCTTGCACTCCCAAAAGGCAGCCTCGAGGCGCAGACGCTCCAGCTCTTCAAGGAAGCGGATCTTGAGGTCAGGCGCACAGACCGGGATTACAACCCCCGGATTGATGACCCCCGGATCGGCAAGGTGAAGATCCTCCGGCCGCAGGAGATCCCCACGTACGTTGAGAAAGGCTATTTTGACTTGGGAATTTCCGGGCTCGATTGGGTCCGGGAGACGGGCGCGGACGTAATCGAGGTGGCAGATCTTTCATATAGCAAGACCGGGGAGGGGAACGTGAAAATCGTCATTGCCGTCCACCGCGACGAACCGATAGATGATGCCGCCCGAATCCGCCCGGATAGCAGGGTGACAACGGAATACCCGGATCTGACGAAAAACTATTTTGCCACCCGTGGAATACCTATCCAGCTCTTCCACTCTTACGGTGCATCGGAGGCAAAAGTCCCGGACCTTATGGACGTGGTCGTTGACCTCACCGAGACGGGGACGACCCTGCGGAAAAACGGCCTCAAGATCATCGGGCAGATCATGGAATCGTATACCGTGATCATCGCGAACAGGACCAGCTGGGCGGATGCGGAAAAAAGGCGGGAGATCGATGAGATCAAGACACTGCTGTTTGGCGTGATCGAGGCACGGCACAAGGTGCTCCTCACGATGAATGTGCCATCAGAAACACTGGAAAAGATCGTCGATGCGCTGCCGGCAATGAAGAAGCCGACAGTGAGCCGGCTCCACGGGATCGATTATTACAGTATCCAGACCGTCGTGCCCAAGAGTTCGGTAAACCAGCTGATACCGAGGCTCCGGGCGTGCGGGGCGGAAGATATCCTCGAGATCCCGATATCGAAGATTGTGCCGTAACGTCCGGGAACCGGCACCCGCCATGTTTTTTCAGTTCGAAAACCCCTTCCCAGATGCGACCGGACAAACCGATATCCCACAGAATTCCTCCGGCTGCTGTCGCGGCTCCCTGAAACACTGATGGCGGTATTTCTGGAAAACCAAATTTATATCTTTTGCCCTGCCCATACGCCATTAAGGAAGTTTATGCGCAGGCATACGAATCTCGTTCTTGCAGTCATTGTCATAGGCGCGTCCTGTCTGGGCACCATCTTTTCGCCTCCGGTTTTTCAGTCTCAACGGTCTTCTGGTGTAAACACCACGGGAACCGGGTTTGGGATTGCCACGATGAGCCAAGATATTCTCGGTGGGCGCAGGCAGTCCTCACCACTCCCACAGCGGACTCGCAGATATTCATGTTCAATGCAACAACAGGAGCACTGATATCATCCCATGATCGATGACGCTGCCAACCTCTCCATTGATTTTTTAGCCGGTTTTACCCTCTTTATGATTGCATTTATCTATGTGGCCACACTGATTCCCGGTCTTTTTCTCGGTCTTCAGAGTAACACCATCGATTATAATGCAGTTGCTTACCGCACCGGGGTCATTCTGGTAGAAGACCCCGGCTCGCCGGTGTCTTGGGAGAATCCCGGTATATACTCTGATTATTACATACAGACAAATGGCATCCGATTTGGACTCGCGCTCTCAAAAGACACCCCCAATATACTGTCTACGCAAAAATTGAATCGGTTTTTCTGCAGCACGTTTGTGTATCCCGGGAATTACCGTTCATGGGCCGTTTTTGGCAATTATCCGTATCTGTTCAATATTTCTTTCCAGCTTGCCGGGAACACAACCACTGAATCAATCGGGGATGTCCTGCCTGATGGATATGGATACGTCCGGCGGCTAGTGCAACTGAAAGGATGGAGTAATGCAACGATCGGCAGCACAACTATAAACGCTCTAAATTTCCATTCAACAGATAATGTGACTATCCATTTATTCGCTATACAGATAAACTCCACAGACCTGCTGGATAATGCGACAAACCCTGCGTGCAACAATCCCGTATACCAGATCAATCCATGGGGGGATCAGATTATGGTCAACCTCACCGATCTGAATACTCTGTATTATCCAGGATCCAATCCCCATGTCAATCTGTCAGCAATCACCATCCTCAAAGCACAACAATCACAGCCGTACCCGAACCCGTCGTTTTCACAAGTCATAAATTACACAAGTACCTCCCCTCTTTCTGGTGCTGTGCCACCTCTTTATTTATATACTGATGGCAATTCCACTCCCGTATCTACGCTTCCCGTGAATGTCACCAGCAATCTGTCTCTGACATTCTCGCCGGGATATTTTTACCAGATGGGAAATAATAACATTTACCAGCAGGATACGACTACCCAGATTTACATCAGGCTGACGTTCCAGCTGGATAATGGAGACTGGTATCTCAATAATACGGTGAGCGGACCGTTCAGCTATAATTATAATCCTGCATATATGACTCAGCCCGGTTTACAAAACGGCGTTATGGAGATCGCAGTATGGTAGATCAGGGTGGACAGTTGTATACCATTGAAGGGATTGCTGCTGGTTTACTCATGATTTTTACTGCATACCTTGTGATGAGTACGACCACCATATATACACCCGGGGATACCCACATCACCGATATGCAGCTGGAACAACTGGGAACAGATGCGCTGCGGGTGATGAACACACCCGTCAATGGGTTGCAGTCGGAGAGCCCGCTGCAGACCATTGTTGAACAGAATGATGGTGCTACCTTCAATACGATGTTCACGAATCTGGTGAATAACAGGACGGGATCAGCGATGGATAATCTCCATTATAGTGCTACGGTTACGTATTATAATATAACTGGTCAGACAACCGGCAGTATCCCACTTGCATCAAACCGCAATCTCACCGGCGTCGAGCATCCGGTGCGGGTGACCGGGTGGGTTATAGTCAATAAACTAGAAAATGGACCGTTTCCGGGGGACCCAAATCCCCCAAACAACCCCCGTGCGGCATTGGTGGAGGTGCTCCTGTGGCGGGACTGAACGACGACGGACAATGGATTATCCTCATGGGGTTTATTGTAAGTTTCAGTTTCTTTTTCTTGGCGATGATCCTCAACCAGTCAACGGTTGTCGGCCAAACCACGGCGGAGAGCGTGCTGGATTTTCCGAAAGATGACATCCATGACCTGAGAACAGTGATCATCAATTCCGTTTACCAGGAACCGGTTAACGACCAAAACGTAGTAAACAACGATATCGTATCCATCGCATTGGCCAGGAAAGGTGCGATTGTGAATTATTCAAGCTACATTCAGGGTAACTATGCCTATATCAACATTCATTACAATAACGGGGTGACGGTGTATAATGAGACGTGGGCATCGCCATAACATGCAGAACGACGCTGCCGTGGCGACCCTGGTCGAGTACGTAATGGTAAGCGGGATCCTCATGATCCTCTTCGTCATTATGTTGCTGCTCGTAAATGCCAACATCATGGTGGGGCCGGCAAACACCCTGAGCTACTATGCATTCACCGATATTGGTAACGGTGTCTCTACCCGGATTGTCGAAGTGTACAGTATCGCCCCGCAGAACGGAACGCTTGTGACAAATTTCGCTCTTCCGCCTGACGTTGGAGGAATGAATTATTTTGTCGAAATCGAACCGAGTAGCAATCTGAATGATCAGAATATTGTGGTATGGCGGGATTATATATCGAGCAATATCAGTCTTTCCGGGATTGACCTTACACCACAAGGGATCGCCACGGGCAATACGACCGGCAGCGGGATAAACAGGATTACGTACGATTCAGGCGGGTTTTAGTCATGTACACAATTGAGAGAACCGGACACATGGGCGAGGGGGGAGTATCTGAAACGATCGGTTTTCTCATCATATTTACCATCATCATCACCGGCATCGGGCTTGTGACGTTGTACGGCTACCCGATGCTCCTGCTCCAGCAATCCAATGCCAATGAGCGGATCATGGAAAAGAACATGATCGTGCTGCAAAACGATCTCAAGAGTCTATCCTATAATATGGTACCGTATTCAGAGACCTCGCTCAATGTAGGAGGGGGAACGCTGTTCGTATACAACATGAGTTACAGCCCATCATCGAATTTCACGATCTTGATCCCGAATTATCCGCAGGTCACATTCGAGCCGGGGGACATGCGGTATGAATCCACCAGTGCCCAGACCGATATCTCGCTTGAGAACGGCGCCGTGGTCATGCGGATGCTCGCCCAAAATGGCTCCACGATGCTTGCCGAGCCCCGCTGGTTCTACGATGCCCCGACCAACACGGCCGTCATCTACCTGATCGGATTCAATACCACGGATGTCATGGCACGGAGCGGTGTCGGTACCGTGGGCATGGCCCTTGGCCAGACCAAGTATACCGTCTATAATTTTCAGCCTTCCCAAGTGGTCACGGTCCAGTACAACCCCAATCCGTCCGTCAATTATTCAGTCGCGTGGGGAAATTACTTCACCAACACGGTGGGGATGAGTGCCGGAAGTAACGGATACGCATTTCCACCTTTGAACACACTGGTTGTCTACCAGTACGAGATAATCGTAAAATCCGTCTAAACTAATAGGGCGTAGTCATAATACTATAACAACTATTTTCTGGATAGGGTTTTCAATAACATTGAAGGATTGAGCTAATTTGATGCAGGGGAGTTAACCTTTCTTTTATATCCGTCGCTGAGGAAAACTTCGTTTTGCGATAAAAACGGTACATCAAGCTGTACGGACGGACCAAGGTTTGTCCTGTCACAAAATTATCTCATAAAACATTTCCGTACCGTTGTGATGAAATCCGCCAAGAGAGATGCGGTGGACCATGTGCCCTGTCCGTTGATTTGGCATGTCCCTTTTTCACAAACAACCCTGCAAGTTACTGGAAATGTACATCTGTCATGATCAGGAACACCAAGGTGTTTCGTTCAATCGTTGTCAATCCGGAAGAAAGGGGTCGGATAGGTACTTTCGTAACCGTCTCCGCGCACGGTTCCGGACGAACAATACTAATCTTTTTCCAGGTTTTCAGGAGAAAAAAAGAGAGGGGCAATAACTGCACGGAAAAGTAATCGTACGAGCCTGGAAGGAGACCCTTCATTCAAAAAGTGGTCCAACCCCCAAACTCCCCTCATTAGTTCCTGTCGGATTGTGGTATAATTTATGACTGAAAAATGGTCGTGGACGAGCCAAAAGGGGTCAGGGGGGTTGGGCATAATCTTTGGGTGATCCCTTCCTTAACATCCAAATATTGTGAAGTATTGCAATGGACATGCCAACAAAGAACGCCAGCTAAAAAGGTCGCTGTGTATACAGAGGAATAGTCCCCTGCACATGGATGCAATGAATTCAGGATATTACAGCCTTGGCCAAAGATAAAAATGATTGAAGTGCTTTTATGTATATTTCGGAATTTTCCGATAGTGGGTGACCAGGAGAAAACCTGTGAAGAAATTGTTTGAAGATAATTCACTCCAGCTTGATATATGATTTTCCTGACATTTTGACCTGTGTGGCAGATCCGGTTTCAGCGATTGCTTGGTTCGCATCGGGTGCCTGAGCAAGGACGCAGATATAATAGGTTCCCTGTGGCAGAATGCGGACATCAAGACTTGAGTACTCGTTTGACTCACCAACAGGGATACCCGTCTGCTGGTCAAACTGCACCCATGGCGATGCGCCGCATGTCTGCGGATCCAAGTAGGCCGTCGTGTAATAGAGACGTTCTGTGGCGGTATAGAGGCCGCTGCCGGGATAGGTCGTACTCCATTGTAACGGCACGAAATCGGTAATTATCCCGGACTTGGTTACCAGAAGTGGCGAGAGCAGGATAGACTGCGTCGTCACACCAGTATTCGTAAGATTGGCAAGCGCAGTGAAATATGCAGGGGGAAGGGTCATGGAGCTCGCTCCATTATTGAATGTAATCGTTGACGAATTGCCAAACAGCTGGATGCTGCCCCCCTCTAATACCTTGAGCTGGAATATTGCCTGCCAAGTCTGGCCAAGATTTATGGTACCGACATTGAACTGCAGGTTAGGCCATTGACCGGACTGATCGGTGTTGTTCGTTATACCATCCTGCCAGGTAATATTGGTTGAGCTGTTATTATGTACGTAACTTAGGACCTGTACACCCGGAACCGTTACACCTGTGACATTTACGTTCCCGAAGTTCAGGCTCATCGTCGCGTTCACGCCGGCCGCGGTCTGCAAATTTCCGGCAATATTTGAATAGACCTGTGCAAGCGTGGCTGCGTCAGGTGCGGCTGCATACATGCCGCCAGTCGCATTCGCCAATATGTTCATATCGGTAATCGATTGTTGCTGAAAATTACTCGACGAGGCATATGCGATGGTAAAAACCCGAATATTATTGTTAACGGCAAATACGGACATATTCTGTGCAGTTAATACCCCATCAGTACAAGTATCATAACCAGAAGTGGAAGTCGGAGGCGATACCGATGGAATCAAATTTACATTGGTGTTGTATTTGTTATTTTTATATGACCACGAAATCTGTGCAGTCCTCGTCGATGTGTTGCTGCCTGCAGAGTTAGTAACCTTTTCAGTAACCGTATAATTTGTCTGTTGACTGAATACATGGAATGGATTCTGGGAGGTTGATGTTCCGCCATCTCCGAAGTTCCAGCTGTACGAAGCCGGACTATTGCTCGATCCATCATTGAACGTTACACCACCACCAGCTGTTCTATTGCCCGACTCTCCAGTTGCAGTGAAATAGGCCGTTGGAGCAAATGAGGGTCCTGTAAGGTCACCACCCAGTCCTTGGTAATACATGTATTGCTGAGCGGGATTGTTGTAATTAGTGTATCCATTTGGAGGAGGGGGGTAATAGCCGGTTCCTCTGCCAAGGTAATTCCCTAACCAGTTATAGTCACCGTCGGTAAGGAGGACAATCGCCCGTACTGCTCTCGGGTTGGAATTCGGATTGGCCTTGAGCAGGCTGATAGACTGGTAGAGCCCGTCCAAGGTTCCCGTATTTCCACTCGCAACCAGATTCGTAATCGATGTATTGACCGCTGCATGATTGGTCGTCAGAATTTGATTAACTGTGGTATCGATATTATTATTGTTGCCGGCAAATGATACAACCGCGATACGGTCGTTCGACGCATTCATAAGCACACCAAATTTTTCTGCAGCGGTTTGTGCATTCGCGAGCTCTGTACCCCCGGGACAGCTGCCATGACTCCCTGTTGAACCCAGACAATCACCCATACTCCCGGATCGATCGAAAAGAAGGACGACATCGACAGGGTTCGTCGTGAGTGCCCACCCATCGCCGGTCAGTTTAACAGTCACATTGACCGTTCCATTTACCGGGATCGTGGACGGGGACACGCTCGTAAAGGCGCTGAGATAGGGATAGTTTTTCCATGTCAGAAGGACGCTTTGCTGCGTGCCATTCCACGTGGCGGTAACAAAACAGTTTCCGGTAGCTGTTGGATTATATGAAGTTGAAGGTACTGTTGAAAAACCGCCCGGAATAAACTGGACTATGGCATTACCGTTACCATCGGTCACGGCGTTTGTGGCCGTAAGTGCCGGTAGAGATGTTACATTATCGACTTTGTCATAGGAAGGAGCGCCGAGACTGAATGTCACCGTCTGGCCGGCGACAGGGTTACCCATGACATCCGTAACCTGTGCCGTTATATTTGCTTTAGTATTGCTGTTTACATCCAGACTGGGCATTGTCTGAGGATCTGCGGCAAGCGCGAAGTTCACGGGTGCCGTACTGTAAAACGTCACATTTTCACTACAGGTAACTGATGTATTACTAACCGCCGTTGCCGTGATGGTAATATTTTCGGCAGTGGCCTGCGGACCATACGTCAATCCCACGTAACCGAAGTTGTTTGATGTCAGACCCGGATAATAATCGCCCGCACTTGTCTGAACGGATATATTCTGGCCCATGGTAGGGTTTCCAAATTTGTCATACAGGATATAGGTAATGGAAACTGTATGTGCCATATCTGCCGGCACATCCGGAGGACTGGGGCTTGTTGTCAGGGAAATCGATGCAGGAATTCCATTGGCAATGCCAAGAATGGCCGGATATACACCCGTGATAGCACCAAATGGTTGTATATAGATATTATTCTGCCCCGCAATATAATCGAGCCGTACTTTCACCGATAGATTCCCATAGCCATCCAGTTGCTGGGTTGTGCTGGTTACGTAATTTCCATTCATATCAAAGGCTGCGTTTCCAGAGACAGAACCGATTTGGAGCGAGACGGTATTGGGATCAGCAGGATTACGGTGGTCGATGACATTACCCCACTGGTCGGTATAGGAGACGTTGAAATCGGTTTCGGTTCCTACGGTTGCCTGAGCGGGCGAAGTAACCGTCCAGTAAAACGGGACATCGTGATCAATTAGCTGGACGTAAACGAGATGGGTGATGTTGCCATTGTAAGTCAAATTTATATTGATGGTAGCGCTTCCGCTTATTTTATTGGCGGTAAACGTAGTTGACGCCATGCCATAAGAATCGGTCGAACCACTTAATGGACTGAGTTTTCCCATAACCGTAGAATTTGGATCCAGATAGAAGGTTACCGGTATCCCGGACTGGGGTATATGATTCGAATCCAGTGCCGTAACCGTGATTGTTGACTGGGAATTCCCATTTGCGATCACCCATGTTTGGGTAGAGGTGATGGTCGAATTGGCGAGGTCATTTGCAACGGCCCCTCCGATAAGGCACACTAGGCCCATGATTAAAAAAATTAATAGAGACACCCGCATATCCCACACTCCCATTAATAATTAATGGTTATTGCATCGTCATATATATGAAGTTTTCTATTTCTCAAAAGAACGAGTTCTTTCGTTATTCTCAAAAATGAAGAGGATTTTCGTCGAGATTAAAATTTTATGAGAATATTTTACTGATTACATACCGGCGCACCCGGTAACCCATAGAGCGTATTGGGGCCAAAAATAGAACCGGCAACAACACTGCTCTCATCGCAATTTTGGCAACCAGCTCCTAGTTAATGACAATATGGAAAATACCAAATAAAGGCCAACTCTGAGGGGGACTAACCTGCATAAAAATGATCCAAGTGGGAATGCCAGATAGATCGGATATTAAATCAATCCCCGCAAGAAGTTAATCATCATCACTTCTCATCACAATACCAGATAACCTCTCGGACCATATGGATCCTACACGATGCCAGCAGGTCTCAAAATACTTGTAAGAATAATAGAGAGGAGATTTTTGTAAATCCCGGTAACTTTTAACTGTATCGGTTCACAGATAATTATTCCGCCGGAGCCACTCAACCTGTGGGCCGGTATACCGGTAGACAATATCGCACTTTTCATCCTGGAAGTTCCACGGGACAATGATGAGGATATCACCCTCCCGGATCCAGACTTTCTTTTTGATCTTTCCTTTGATCCGTCCCATCCGGGTAACGCCGTCAAAACACCGGATGCGGATATGGTTGGCACCCATCATGAGTTCGGCACATCCGAACATCTCACGGTTGCGTTTCTGGGGTAATTTTACCCGGATGATCTCATCGCTGGGTGGCGTGCCCTGGGGTTTCTTGGCTGTCAGTACAACCTCTCCTGCCCATATATACCTAAAACGTGCATAATTGTTGCTCCGTAAGAAAATATAAGTATGCCTTGCACAATGCCAACCTTCCGGTTTCTAAGTGTAAACGCAACCCCGACGGGTGTTTTTTTTAAAACACTCACTTAATTCCGAGAATTAACTACTGGTACAATCCATCAGTTTTTTTAAATAGGTATGCGGGGAGCCGGATTCGAACCGACGAACTCCTGCGAGAATAGATCTTGAGTCTATCGCCGTTGGCCAAGCTTGGCTATCCCCGCCCGGGTGTAGAATTATGTTGGGTGAAGAAAATAAATAAGGTAATTGATTGGGATTACATGAAATCTGCTAACCCCAGCTGCTCCTGCCTCTCTTCGCCAAAGGTTGAGGAGATTGCAAGGTCAAGCACCTCCATCCTCTGTCGTGTATACTCGGAGACATGATATTTCCGGCAGATCTCCCGTGACATTTCAAGGTATTTCTTGACCGATCCCTCGTGCACGGTCGGGATGATGTTGCCTTTACAGACTCCCCTGCTACGGAATTTTATACATTTTCCGGCCAAGGGCATTCTGCGGTAGCTGACATTGCATTTTGTGCACCGGAACTTCTGTTTTGAGAACGCGGAGAGGTTGCCCATCAGGTCACGGATAAAGTGGGTTGTGAGAACGCGCTCGGCCACGTCATCAGCATCGACCGCCCGTATCTTCTCGGCAAGCGCCAGTTCCGCCTCCAGTTTTTCTGTCATCGTCTTGAGCTGGGTGTAGGTGGACTCAAGCGGTCCTGCAGAGATGTCGGTCGTGTCATGCGTGTACCGGAAACCCTCCATCTGCCGGGGAGTGCCGAGCCTCTGTTCGACCCGATCGATGAGAGGTTCAACTTCCTTTGCCCTCGCATATCGGAGCGCTGCCTCATACAGTTCCACCGGGTAGCCATCTCCCACATCTACGTTCAGGCTCTCCTTGTCGATCTCTGCCGGGTCGATCCGGCTGGTCAGCACGAGCGGCGCATCCATTGAGCCGCCCCGCGTCTGAGGCAGGAACGAACGGGAGAAATTCAGGAGCCCGTCCATGAGGAGCATGATACAATCCTCATCACCATCACACTGCCCGGTAAAGATCCCATTTGCGACCAGCGTGTGGTCATCGGCGACCGTCATGCAATATACCCGGTCCGCCGGAGAAGGTACTGTTTCGACGGAGGTGATCCGGTCTGCCATGACGTTCATCCCTTCAAGGACCGGTACCGCATCCCCGGGCTTCATCTCCATCGCCTTGATCTTGCGCAGGTACCCGGTATCCCATACGAGCATCGCGTGGTCAGGAGTGACGGCAAGATCCTTTCCCCGGGCAGTCACGAACCGGATCAGAGCCTGCGGAGCCCGGTGGATGGAGACCGAGGTGATCTTCCGCAGGTGCATGATACCACTGGTGTCCACCGTGCGAGTGTAATACGGCTGCACGGGATCGGAGTAATAGGTACCGAGGCGGTCGAGCCCGGGACGGCTGATGTCGAAATTTTCCAGGACGAACGTGCGGATGGGGCAGTTTCTCCAGCGTTTTCCGTCATAAACTTCGATCGCAGTGTCGCCAAAAAAGCAGTTCCGACGCTTTGCTGCGTGGAAGAACGGATGGGCATAACCGACATTTGCCCGGGAAAACCCGATGATCCGGGCAAGCACACCAGCGCTCGTGTGGGGTGCGAGGCCGATCACGAGATGCCCGACGAGGTCTTCCCGGTTCTTTACGTTATAAAACGCCGGTAGCCCGTAGACCTTGGTGAGGAGGTCATCGATGAACTGTGCCACCTTCACCATATATTCCGCGCAGGATTCTGATATGAGGATGTCCTGCGGGCGCAGCTCTGCCACCTGTGCATCGTTCTGCAGGTCGTACCCGTTGATATCCCTGAGATACCCGAGCGTGCGGAGCTTTTCGACGGGAACGTTCACTTCACCGGAACGTATGTGCGTGAGCGGAAGATCGATCATGTCAAAGCGAGTGGTGCCGTCCTTGAAGACATAGATATCCTGCAGGGCCCGGAGAATGCCCTTTTCCATCGCCTCGACAGCCCGTTCGCGTGAGATCATCCCCTTTACACCTTTCACGAGCGCGATGCGATCCGTGCGGATCCCCAGCCGCTCCATCGTCCGGGTGTATTCGGCTTTCACGTTCAGGCTGATCCTCTGACTGCACGTCGTCGGAACATTACAGGCGGGGCAGCGTTCATAGGCCATCTCGTGTCCGCACTTGGGACAGGTATAGACCGGGACCGTATGTGCGCCGCACGCCCCGCACCGGTTCAGGTACGTGATCTCACCGCACCCGGTGCAGCGCCGTCTTCCCACTTCGATCTCGATGATCCCGCCAGCTTTCTGGAAATCGATATCAGTGGAACCCGCGTCAGTCTCCTCCGTGTGGTTGGAGGCCTCCTGGAAGGAGCGGCGTGAACCCCCGGACTCACCGAGCGGGAAGAGGACATGCGGGGGCGGGTTCATCTTCCGGGGCTTTGATTTCCCGGGCCGGCCCATCCTCCCCCCGATCCGTGTTCCGGCCCTTGACCGTAGCTTTAGCCCGCTCAGGTGCGTGACCAGCGCAAGGGCCCCGGAGGAGGGCGCGTCCTTCCACGCATCGCTTTTCCTGAGCTGGCTGTCCAGCCCGAGACACGCAATAAATGCGAGGCACGTCTGTATCCTCACCCTACCGTCCCGCACTTCGTGGGGGATGAGGAGTTCTTCAAGGATGGCCTTTATGACAGGGTCATAGGGAATGGTAAGGGTACCATCGTTAATCTTCCCACCTGTGGACACAGCATCAGCAAGTGTGCGGATCTGGTCGCAGTCGATGTCGTCCCAGAACCAGGTATATGCCGGGTGGAGCCAGCCTCCCCTGCGGGCAAATGCGAGGGCCTCTTCTTCTGTCGGGCGCCCCGTTCCCCCGTCAAGCCGCCACCATTCCTCGCAGTACCCGCAGGGAACGAGCGGATGGTTGTTCTCGAGGAAATCACCATAAGAGATGAGGATTTCGCCGACGTCCAAGATCCGCTCGATCCGGGGGAGCAGCGCAGTGGCGGCCGTCTCATCATCCACCCGGAGGACATCCCCCCCGGTTAACCGTACAGTCGGCCCCTCAATGGTATCCACCGGGACGATCCCGCAGGCTTTCCCTGGGCGCTCGATCTTCATCTGGGTGCCGACCGCAAGGAAACCCCCGAGAATGTGGAGAGTGGCCGGGTTAAGTCCTGCCGCGGCAAACCCGGTGTTGCGCGAGCGGCCGTACCGGAGGCGAAAACCCCCCTTCCGCATGGGGTACGAGAAGACCGGGCGACCCCCGATGAGATCGCGGAGGTATTTGTCCAGGGGTTTGATGACAGGTGCGCTTTCGTCTTCATCGGCAGTCTTCGAAGCCCCGGCAATCAGCCTATCCAGCCAGTCCCAGCCGTCCATCTTCATGGTCTCGACCTTGCTCCTGAGCTTGCGGGCCTTGCCGGCAATACCCTCCGCCAGTACCAGCGCCATGCCGCCCCTCACTGCATTGGTCTCCACGCGCTCAAGGTTCCGGTGCCCGGCAACCTCCTCCTTCTCCGTTGCTTCACCATCGATACAGACCGGGCAGTTCTCGACGATGAGCCGGATCTCGGCGTCACTGGGGAGGTACTGGAGGTTCATGATGGTGTTGTACTGGCGGATCTCTTCGATATAGCGCTCCACCTCCCCCTGCCGGGGGTTATATCGTTTGATACCGAGTTGGCGCCGGACATAATCTCCGACAAGGACTGAGAGTGCCTGTGCCGTGCCTCCCGCGCTGCGGATCGGCCCGGCATAGTATATCTTCAGGTACCGGCTGCCGTCGTCATTTTTCCCGGTCCCGATCTTTGCGATCCCTTCGGTTGGCGCTGCAACCACTCCTTCTGTGAGAAGCGCCATCGCGGTGCGTATTGCATGATCGAGGATCTCTTCGTCAGTCGTTTCGCCAAACCGGCGTGCAATAAAATCGTCCCCAATCCGCAGCGCCACCTCCTCGCGGGACATCTGCGACTCGAGTTCGCGGATACGGGCAGCCACCCCTTTTATGCCCAGCAGCGCTTCGACCCGGTCTGCAAGATCGCTGGCGATTGGGATCTCTACCCCGGTGCTCGGGTCGATGCCGCGTGAACGCGCCTCCTCAGCACAGGCGATTGCACGGTGGAGCTCCTTCATCAGGTCTCTCTCGTACGCCTCCATCTCAGGGGAGAGCTGCAGCATACCGTTATGATGGTCGGCAGGAGACTTATCTGTTCGGTTCAATATCTGAAAAAGAGATAGGGAGAGAGAAATAACATGGGACAAAGGGTCGGGATCAGATCTTTTTTTCTCCCGCCAGCTTTTCCACCAGTGCAGGAAGGCCGGTCCCTTCCATCTGCCAGAGCGTGAGGGCAGCGCACGACCGGATGATCTCATCCGCGTCGTTCATATGGCGGATGAGCGGTCCCACCGCTGGTTCCCCGATCCTGCAGAGAGCACGGGAGAGAAATCCCCGGAGTTCCCGGTCATCGGTTGCCAGTGCGGAAATAACCGGACCCACGGCCGGTTCCCCCATCTCTCCCAAGGCTGCGGCTGCATAGCGGCGGAATTCAAGGTCCCGGGTACCGGCCATGGCGGCAAGGAGCGGCGCAATCGCCGCTATCCCGACTTTCGAGAGCGCAATGGCCGCATACCAGCGGTGATCGGCATCCCCGGCATCCATGAGCGCGCGGATAAGGGGTTGTACGGCACGGTCACCCTGTTCCGCCAGCGCACGAACCGCATAGTGGCGTTTCTCTATCTGCGGATCCTCCAGTTGTGCAATCAGCGACGCAATTGTCTCTTTCTTTTTCTCAGGTGGTTTCCGGGGCATAGAGCATTCATTCCCATTGACATTTCACATTATGGCTGATTGTTGTTGTCATCCCTGCCAGTCCCGACAGCAGAAATCAGCTCTTTACCCTTACATCGGCAAGGCAATGCCGAACCAGCCGGGGATAAAGAGGATACCAAAGAACACTATCATCAGGACAGCGCCAAGGGGTATCCCCACTCTTGCCCATTCGCGGCTTGAAATTTCCATTTTCCCAGCTGCAATGATATTGGGGATGTTTCCCGGGATGAGCATCCCGCCGGATATGAGGAGGGCCACGAGAGCCCCGGTGATCTGGCTGATCGAGAGCGCAGGACCGATCTCTGCTGCAGCAAGCGTTGCATTGTCAAGAACGGCAGAGACCATATTTGCCCAGTAAAGGGCTTCTGCGGGGATGCGGATAACGTAGTTCAGGATCAGGGGCTTGAACCCTTCACCGAGAAAGACGAGTGCCATAATAAAGAGATAGACCTTTCCCGCCCGGACCACAACGTCCCTGATCGCCTCACGCTCGACAACGCATTCCAGTTTCGTCCTCCCGCTGTGCCGCCGGCGGACGAGGGCCAGACCGACCATGCCGAGAAGGAGAATCGCGGGAATGATGTACAGCCCGATTCTCTGGAAGAGAAACCAGAAATCCGCATGGTACGGCTCACCGGAGAGCTTTGAGACGACAATAGTGGAAAGCGGTTCCCCGAGAGGGGTGAGCCCGGCTCCAAGGCCGATGGCAAAACACGCAACAACCGTAATTTCGATTTTTGCCTCTTTGACGAGCGGCAGGGAATTGATGATCTCGATCAGAATGATTGCCGCAAGGATGGCGGAGACAATGCTGGAAATAAAACCCAGCACGATGATCAGCGCCGGCACGATCACGGTGAGAGAGAATTTATCCACCAGATGGTTAATGGCCACTTCGAGCTGGTGATGAAAATAGTATATGAAGAGCCCGACAAGGAGGACAACCTGGACAATCCCGACAGGTACCCAGCCAACCCTTGCGATGTCCAGAGGACTGGTGAGTGCCTCTGCAATGATCGCCCAGCTCCATCCGGTTATTGCACCCGGTATGCTGGCAAAGCCGGCGATGGTCAGGGCCGCAGCACCGCAAACGAACAAGAATATTTCAAGATTGCATTCTATCCTTTTCACAGTGAATGGCAGGAAGAGTACCGCACAAAAAATGAGCAGCAGCCCGAGATTGACGATTATGTTCATGTAATTCACACGCCGGTATCTGGGAATAGTATTTCACCGGCCATCGGTATCAGGGTTTGCTGGTTGCTGTATGAATCCCCTCACTTTGGGGTACCGGATTGAGCCCGTTATTCCCTATTTTTTCATTTTGTCATTATATGGTATACATCACGGTTAGTGCCGGACGTTTCACCTGAGATTATAAAAAAGTATATATCTGACCTCAATGGTATAGACCAATTGATTACAACCGGGTTGTCAGCAGAACATGGCAAAAGATGATATTACGCATTCAATCGAGGCTTTGAGGACTGTAGCAGTTGGAAGATGCCGGGAGCGCATCGAGCAGGCAGCCCAAAAGGCAAAAGGCCTTTTTAAGAATGGAGAGGAAGAACAGAAAATTATGCCCCCGGCAGGTAATGAGGAAAAATACGGGGTCACATCGCTCCTGAAGCGCAAGCATGGGTTGTGAGGGAAAGTATGGATAACGAAAAGACGCTGCTCCAGCAGATCCGGGATAAGGAACAGGAGCAATCCAAAAAGATTGACGCGGTAAAAGCGGAGATGGATGCAGAAATCGCTGCTGCCAGACATCGGGCGGACGAGGTCGTGAAGGATGCCGAGCGGTCCGGAAAGATGGCTGCAGATGAATTTCTCAAAAAGGAGAAGGAAAAAACCGACGCCGAGATCGAACGGATGAAAAAAGCGACGGAGACTGCGGCCGAGAGTGCCCGGATAAAAGGTGAGACGAATCTCCAGCCAACGGTGGAAAAGATCGTAAATTATGTGACCATGAAGTAGTCCGGTTATTTTCCTTTCAGGGGTTCTATGCTCCAGCAGATGAAACGGATCCAAGTGGTGGGGCCCAAGAAAGAGTTTACCCACGTAGTCGACCTGCTCTACCGTGAAGGGACTATCCATCTTGAAGATGCCTGCCAGTGCATCTCACCGGAGGATATCCATCTCACCATGGTCGAGAAAGAGAAGACCGCAGAAGTCGCAGATATCGAGGGAAAAATAGCCGGGATCCTGACAACCCTCCCCACAATCCAGAATGATACCGTATCCCAGGAACGCATCGAGCACGACCTGCAGGAAAAGAGCCGGGACGAGATAATCCAGCAGGCGCGTGAAGTGATCCACGAGCTGGAATCCGTCACAAGAGACCTTACTACGCGAAAAAGTGACCTGAAACTGAAGATAACCACGCTGGAACGGTATGCAAAGGTCCTCAATATCATCCAGCCCATGGAACGCGAGATCCCGATCCTCACGGACTATGAAGTAACTATCCTCCTTATTCAGACAGAGTTCAGTGAGGTCCTCGAACTGATCAAAAAAGAACTGGAGGTGATCACCAGCAACAAGTTCGAGATGAATTCGGTGGCTGTCGACGCTGACACCCTTGCCACGATCATGGTATTCAACAAGAGGTATTCCCAGCAGGTCCATTCCTTCATCTTCTCGGTCAATGTCAATGAGGTACGCCTCCCGCAGGAATACATGGGTAAGCCGTTCTATGAAATGTTTGCGGGTATCGAGAGCGACAAAGTCCGGGCAACAGAAGAGATGAAACTGATCGATGAAAAACTTGCCGTGCTTTCTACGTCATGGTTCCAAGAGATTGTCGTACTTAAAAAAATGTTTGGGGATATCAGGGAGGAACTCGAAGCATTCAATAAATGTGGGCATTCAGAATTTACCTTCGTCGTCATGGGCTGGATCCCGAAAAAATTCTTAAAAAAGATGCGGGAAGCCGTGAAGCAGGCGTATGGAGACAGGGTCATCGTCACTGAGCTCTCCGTGAGCACAAAAGACATGGAGAAGGCCCCCACCTTTTATGATAACCCCCGGTGGATCAAGCCGTTCGAAACGATCATGCAGCTCGTCACCCCCCCGGCATACCGGGAGATCGACCCCTCGCCAATCCTTGCAATCTTCTTCCCGATCTTTTTCGGCCTGATGGTCGGGGATATCGGGTACGGGCTGGTCATCCTTGCGTTCGCACTGATGGTAAAAAAGAAGTTCGGGGCCATAAAATTTGCCGCTAACCTTGCAGATATCCTTATGATCTCGTCGATCCCGACCATCATTTTCGGGTTTTTTTTCGGTGAGTTTTTTGGCGATTTCGGGGAGATGATGGGCTGGATCCACCCGGTCACATTCCTTGGCGTGACCTGGAACCGGGTGGATGCCATTATACCCCTCCTGATCCTCGCTATCTCGGTAGGGGTCATCCATGTCTTTTTAGGTCTGATCATCGGGTTCTACAATGCGATGACGAGGAAGAACGTCAAGCACATGTCGGAAAAACTGGGGATGCTGCTCGCCCTTTCAACCCTCATCATCGTCATTATCATGGTCGTTAAACTGATCCCGTCATGGGCGCTCTTTCCCGCAGTTATCATGGCGATCGTCTCACTCGTGCTGATTGTTTATGGCGCTGGTGCGATGGGGCCCATGGAGATCATGAGTTCGGTCGGGAACATCCTGTCCTACGCGAGGCTGATGGCAATCGGCATGGCCTCTGTCATCCTCGCCATCGTGGCCAACAAGATAGGTGGAGCAATGGAGGTTGCAGCGGTCGGGATCCTCGCGGCCGTCCTCCTGCATGCGCTCAATATCATGCTTGCCATGTTCAGCCCGTCCATCCATTCGGTGAGGCTGCACCTCGTGGAGTTCTTTTCCAAGTTTTACGAGGGAGGTGGTCAGGCATACAAACCGTTTAAAAAGATATAAATTTTTAGATTTACAATATAACACATTGTTGACTGTTAATTAGATAAACAAGATAGATAGTTAACGTCACGACCGAGGCGTACCTCATTTCAAGTCTAAATCCCTTCTCTAATCACATCATTAAATTGTTTCGCGGTCGGCGCACTCTGCCTTGACGGTCAAGGTGTTTACTTTTTTGTTCACAATAATACCCTCATAAAAACCCGTTCTACGTCTTTCGGGTTTGCAAAATTATCCCCGACATATTATAATATTGTAAACACCAATCCTAAACGGGGAGAAGAAAATATGCGCTTCAAAAAGGTACCTGAAAGTGGAGAAGGGACGACCCAAAGAAATCTCAACAAAGTACTCGCGAGCGGAGAAGGAACTGCAAAAAAGAATCTCAACAAAGTACTCGCGAGCGGAGAAGGAACTGCAAAAAAGAATCTTAACAAAGTACTCGCGAGTGGAGAAGGAACTGCAAAGAAGAATCTCAAAAAGGTAACGGACAGTGGATTGGGCAGCGCACAAAGGAATCTTGAAAAGAGGGGTAAGCGCGGGTATCTCTGATTCAGGAAATATCCATTATTACAACCGAAAAGTGTTGTATCTCACAAAAGTCTCTCTTCAATACGAAATTCTGGTCAGTCACCGCCGAGAGCCTCCCATATCTTGATATTGTCTTCATAATCGGGAGACTGGTAAAGAACTACCGAGTCATTACGGTTTTTATCTGTCAATATTGTCTCGAGATGATTATCGTCGTCCTCCGATATTGGAAGATTCATTATCTTCGGGAGAACACGGGACGGCTGGAATGCGCGAACCCTATGACCAATTCCCCCAAGCAGTTTTGGACGGGGAGATAACCAGAGACAGGTATTGAAAATCACATCGTATTTCGTCCATTCGGGCAAATCGCCTATCATGGTTTTCCCGACATTTTCCAAGCCCGGTCACGCCTTCACAGCCTTCTTCTTCCTCTCAAGGATCTTCTTCACTTTCTTGAGCCGGAAGAGATCTTCCCGCTCGCGTTCCTCAATGGCGTTCTTGATGTATTTTGCCTGGTTCTTCAGTTCGGGGATCAGGATCTGTTCGAGAGCGTTTACCCGTCGCCGGTTCATCTGGATCTCGGCGCCGAGTCTCCTCATGGCGGTCTCGGTCTCCGCAAGCTCGATGAGCAGGTCAAGTTCAGCCTCGAACCGCTCCGCGGTCTCATCGATCCTCCCGCTGGTCGAGATGATCCCATACCCCCGTTCGAGCATGCTCTTCGAGACCCGCTTCTTCTCGATGACGGGAACGGGGACTCCCATGATATTCTTTCCGGTGATATCAACGGTGATTGCCCTGCGGGTAGCAAACGAGGCGGACTTTATTGTGACCGGATCGTCAACACCCTGAGCGATCAGGAGGGCCACGTCAGCAGAACGGGATATCTCCTCGAGCTCCCCGCGAGAATTGGATACGGTGTTCATGATCTTGAAGAATTCCTGGATAAGCGCGTCCATCTTCTCCCGCAGGAGGTCACGGCCCTGCTCGGCAAGCTTGATCTGCGCCTTCTTCTTCATCAGCTCCATCCGGGTAGGCTTGACCTGCTCCATACGTCACCCGGCCTTTTCCCGGTAGGAAGGATGATATTTCCTGATGTACTCCTTCTTGATCCGCTTCAGTTCATCCTCCGGGAGGATGGCAAAGAGGTCCCATGCTATCGAGAAGGTCTTCTCAATGGAGCGTTCCTCGTTGCCCTGCGTGATGAACCGTTTTTCGATCTCATCGGCAAATTTCAGGTATTTCTTGTCCAGCTCAGTGAGCGCTTCCTCGCCAACGATGGCAACGAGCCTGCGCAGATCCCTTCCGTACGCGTAGGACGCATACAGCTGGTCGGCTACCCCCCGGTGGTCTTCCCGGGTCTTTCCCGGTCCGATGCCCAGGTTCATGAGCCGCGAGAGGCAGGGGAGCGCATCCACCGGCGGATCCGCGCCCCTGCGGTAGAGGTCGCGGGAGAGCACGATCTGGCCTTCGGTGATATAGCCGGTCAGGTCGGGAACCGGGTGGGTGATATCATCGTCCGGCATGGTCAGGATGGGAAGCTGGGTGATAGACCCGGTCTTTCCCTTCAGCCTGCCAGCCCGCTCGTATATGGAGGCAAGATCGGTATACATGTACCCGGGATAGCCTCGCCTCCCGGGCACCTCCTCGCGTGCCGTGGAAATTTCCCGGAGGGCCTCGCAGTAATTGATCATATCCGTGAGTATCACCAGTACATGGAGGTTGTGGGTAAAGGCTAAAAATTCCGCAACGGTCAGCCCGCACCGGGGTGCAGCGAGACGTTCAACCGTCGGGTCATCTGCAAGGTTCATGAAGAAAACCACGCGCTCGAGGGCTCCCGTGCTTTCAAAATCCCGCATGAAAAATGAAGCTTCCTTGTGGGTGATCCCCATGGCCACGAATACGACGGCAAACTGCTCCCCTTCACCACGGACCTTTGCCTGCCGGGCGATCTGTGCGGCAAGTTTGCTCGCGGGAAGGCCTGATCCCGAGAAGATGGGCAGCTTCTGGCCGCGGACAAGGGTATTTAACCCGTCAATAGTGGACATGCCGGTCTGGATGAAGTCCGCGGGCTTGTCCCGGGCTGAGGGATTGATGGGAGTGCCGGCGATATCGAGCACCGCTTCCGGGATGAGATCCGGGCCGCCGTCCCGGGCCTTCCCGACCCCGCTGAATACGCGGCCCAGCATATCGATGGAAACATTGATCCGCGCAGGTTCTCCGGTAAACCTGACCTTTGTTGCCTGTGTATCGATTCCCCGTGTGCCCTCGAACACCTGGATTACTGCCATGTCCTCTGAGATGTCAAGGACCTGACCGGTCCTTTCCTCGCCATCCTTCAGGAAGATCCTGACGATCTCCCCATACGAGGCTCCTTTAACCTTGCTGACAAAGATCAGGGGGCCTGATACGTAATTGATTGTCTGGTAATCTTTTGTGAGAAGGGAGCCCTGCTTCATTTTTCCACCTCAAGGGATCCAAGCTCGCTGCTTACTTCGCCAATCATCTTTTTGAGGCTTTCAAGATCCTGGATATCTTTCATCCGCCCGATGTTGGCCTTGACCGGCAGGCCCTGTACCTGTTTCAGTGATACGCCCCGGTTCATCGCTTCATTCACTTTTCCATAATATGTCATGATCACTTTGAGCATCAGGTACTGCTTCTCCATCGGACAGAACGAGTCCGTGTCGCTATAGGCACTCTGCTGGAGGAAGTCCTCCCGGATCATCCGTGTCACATCGAGAATTGCCTTTTCGCTTTCCGGCAGTGCATCCGGCCCGACCAGCTGGACGATCTCCTGGAGCTCGACTTCCTTCTGCAGCAGGTACATGGTCTTCTCCCGTAGCTCCCGCCAGTCCTTTGCTACGTGGTCTACATACCAGTCGCCGATGCTGTCCAGGTACAGGGAATAGCTCTTGATCCAGTCCACCGAGGGGAAATGCCTCCGGTAGGCAAGGTTTGTGTCCAGCGCCCAGAACGTACCGACAACCCGCAAGGTGTTCTGCGTGATGGGCTCGGAGAAGTCCCCGCCCGGGGGTGAGACGGCCCCGACAACGGTGACAGAACCGAACCGCTCTTTTGATCCCGTGCACACCACCCTGCCTGCACGCTCGTAGAATGCCGAAAGACGGGTAGCAAGATACGCGGGGTAACCTTCTTCGCCGGGCATCTCTTCCAGCCGCCCGGATACCTCGCGGAGCGCCTCGCCCCATCGCGAGGTCGAATCTGCCATCAGCGCGACGTCGTATCCCATGTCCCGGAAGTACTCGGCAATGGTGATGCCGGTATAGATCGAGGCTTCCCGTGCAGCGACCGGCATATTGGAGGTATTCGCGATGAGGATGGTCCGTTCGATCAGGGGCAGGTTTGTCCGCGGGTCCACAAGCTCGGGGAATTCGGCAAGCACATCGGTCATCTCGTTCCCCCGCTCGCCACACCCGATATAGACCACAATCTGGGTATCAGCCCACTTGGCAAGCGTCTGCTCGGAGACGGTCTTCCCCGTCCCGAAACCGCCGGGGATCATGGCCGTGCCGCCTTTTGTGACCGGGAAGATGCAGTCAAAGACCCTTTGTCCGGTGACCAGCGGCAGGATAGGGTCAAGCTTTTTCTGTATCGGACGGGGAATCCTCACCGGCCAGCGCTGCATCATGGGCAGCTGGATCTTGTTATCGAGAACACAGACAGTCTCTTCGACCGTAAAAGAGCCGCTCTTAATATCGGTTACCGTGCCGGATAACTTGGGAGGAACAAGGACCCGGTGTTCGAAATGGAACTCCCTGACCGTCCCTATCACGTCACCACCGGTCAGCCGGTCGCCCTTCTTTACCGAGGGTGAAAACTCCCATCTTTTCTCCCGGTCAAGCCCGGGTGCCGAGATGCCCCGTGCGATAAAATCCCCGCACTTTGCAAGGAGGACGGGGAGCGGTCGCTGCACACCATCGTAGATGGAGGCGAGGAGGCCGGGCCCGAGTTCAACAGAGAGCGGGGTTTCGGTGTTCTCTACCTTCTCGCCGATCGTGAGACCGGTCGTGTCCTCGTAGACCTGGATGACCGCATCGGCGCCTTCGAGACGTATGATCTCTCCCCTCAGCTCCTCTTCGCCGACTTTCACCACATCATACATCTTCGATCCTTTCATACCGCGGGCGATGATGACCGGGCCGGATATCCTTGAAATTGTCCCTGAAATCATATTTTCACCTCCTCAGGACGATGTTGTAGCCGATTGCCTTGCGCAGGAGCCTCTCGATATAGGATCGCCGGTCGAGCTCCTTGGATTTCGAGGGGATGGGGATGATGAGGGGGCGGGCCAGTTTTTCAATCCGGTTCATCAGCTTCTCGTCAAGCGAGATCATAAATTCCTCATTAACCGCAACGATCCCGATATCGTCCTTGAACAGGAGGGGGGGGATGACCTTCTTTGCCTGTTCGGGGCTGTCCGCCTCAAGAACCTCGACCCCCGCGAGCCGGAACCCTGACGCACGATCACTGTCAGTAACAACGACAAATTTAAACATAGATCAGTTCCTCTTTGAGCTGCCCGTCCGGGAGATCCGCCGTCTTGCATCGCGAGATGATCCGGATGTTTGTTATCTCATTGTATTTTGCCCAAAAATACCCGATAACGGAGGCGACACTCAACGGATCGCCTGAAAATGCCCCCACACCTGTTTCGATGAGAAACCGTTCGAGTTGTTTTTCGAGGATGGATATCTTCTGCGCCTTGATGGCATTTTCAGGCATGTTTGCCGGGAAACGGTACGGTGTCTTCCCCAGCTTCTCAATGACCTTCTCGATCGAATTCAGGCTCATCAGCTGCTTCAATTCATCGGGTCCGAATGTTTTCCCACCTTCGATTAAGAACACTTCTGCTTCTGCTTCGTCCACATGATCGCGGATCATACGCAGGATGGTCTTGATATTCACCACATCGATTTCGGTTGCGAGGATGTCATGAATCAGCATATTGTTGTAGGACTTTATTTTTACCGTCTCCAGGGCATCCTGGTAATAAAACTTGTCAAGGGCACATTCAAGAAGGGCAAGGTCCCCTTTCTCGGCGAACTCCGGGTATTTCTCTGTCAGGGGCCTGGCATAGATGACCCTCCATGTCGCAAGCATGTCGATGACCGCCCTGACGTCCGGCTGCTTGATCAACTCCGTGAGGGTCGCCTCGTCCAGTTCACCCGCGGGTACGAGGCAGTCACGGATCTCGTCGTTTGTTACGTGAATATTCTTCCCGCGGAGGATGGCCTTGATGTTCTGGACATCCCACCGGTGCAAAAATATCCTGATGTACCGCTCGGCTTCACTCTCTCTTACAAAGTGGAGGATCTTCCGGAACGTGTCGGTGAAATTTTTTCTGAGGGCATATTCGATGCAGAGAACACCGGAATACAGGATCTTTGCTTCGGTGATGTCCTCTTTGTATGGAGTTTTTTCAAGATTGACGATGAGGGAGCCGATGTCCGGCTGGAAGACCAGCTCCTCGAGTTTCGGGCGATCCAGCAGGCGGCTTCTCATCCCGCGAATCCGTGCGTTGACATACCCATAATCCATCTCAATCACCGTACAGGGCGGTGTAGATCTCGAGTCTGTTCTGTTCTTTTGCCCGCTCCAGACGGGATTCAACCGTATTGGCGATCTTGACCGATTCGTCCGGCGTACTGACGACAAGTCCTCCTGCAGACTGGATATCCGTACTGATCTCCCCGGATAATTTCAGCTCGGACAGTGTCTTTTTCAGGAGCTGTTCGTCCCGTTTGTCTACATGGATTTTGAATTTCTCCCCGCCCAGCGCGCCGACCGCTTCCGTGGTCAGATCCCGGAAAATCGCCGGGTACTGTGGATCGTTTCGCACCAGCGAGAGGCGCTGTTCTGCACCCGCGAATGCTTTTGAAAAGATCGTCTCCTTTATCCTGATTACGTGCTCCTTGTTCTCGGCTTTTACCAGATACATGAGTTTGTTCTTCTCGACCGCAGCAGCCTTTTCTGCCTCAGCAAGGATAGCCTGCTGTATCGCTCCAGCCTGCTTCTTTGCCTCTTCATCGACTGCCAGAACTGTAGTGCGTGCCCTCTCCCGGAGCTCCCGCTCCTTCTCCTGCGCACTCTCCTCTACTGATTTCAACAGGTTCTCGTATGCCATGGCTTCACCCCCTGACTCAAGAGTCTCCGGAATGACCCGGTGCTCCTGGGAATACTCCCGCTTGTTCCCGGTTCGGGAGCACGAAAGAGGACTATAACTTGCGGGAACGTGGTGTAACGATCGCACCAGTGCCTTCGTACGATCACTTGAGCATCAGGATGATCATCGAAGCGATCACAAAGCCCAGGATGACGAGGGTCTCCGGGATCGCTTCAATAATGATGATGGAACCTGCCGTCTCAGGTTTTTCTGCAATTGTTCCCGCTCCGGCAGAACCGATACGTGACTGCGCCCATGCCGTCCCGAATGCACCCACACCGAAGGCAATTGCTGCTCCTATGGGTATCTCCCAACTTGCCATTTTTCGCAAACCTCCTCAATGATAGTATGCTCACAGAGGCACCTATATAATATTTCCTGTATGATCCTTCTGATTCTGGGATTTCTGCAAAAAAAATTCTGGATACTGGCAAAAATTCTAAATTCTGATAAAAAAATGCGAATTCCCGTGAAATTGAGGTTGCCGCTTCCGGTTATATTGTGCGGCTCAGTATGTGGTCCATCGAATTCAGCATATCATCCGTGAAACTCTTTCCGCCTGTTATTTCCCTGCCGAGAACAATCAGCGACCTGATATCTTCCGGTGACAGTTTTGAGAAGCTGTACATGGCCCACCGCGGCCGGTCGATGGACATCCAGATCTCTCCAAGAACCCTCTTGAGTAAATCGCCATCACTCGCAGAGATCGAACTCCATTCAGAACCCATACCATGTCGTATCTTTTCAAAGGCGTCTTCGACGGCTTTTTCCTTCCGGATCTGAAAGCGTCTTCTTCCAAGTTCATCAGATGTCATTTGGGGCATACGTTGTATTTTGTGGGAATTATACCCGTACCAGTTTATAATATTTCCGTAACCAGGACGCTCATGGCACGCGCAGGTGTTGATGAGATGGGACACCGCTCACGTATCGATGCGCTTATTCCGTAAAGAATATAGGCAGGGAACGGGATGATCCATCATCCTGTTTATGAAAAACGGAGGAAGGTGCACGAAATGCCGGACGTAACGCAGGCAGAAATTGGAAGACGGTTGTACCATGTCCAGCGTGAAAAAAGGGTTGAAAATGCCATCAAAAAAATCCAGCATGGTGTCGGACCCGCGTGGAAATCCTATACGCAGGATGATATCCGGACGCTGGGGCATCTGCTGCAATGCACGTGGAATACCATTGACCAGAAGGTCTGGGAATCGATCCCCTTTGCCCACATGACAAAAGACGATGTCGACCGGATCCTCTCGTTCGGGAAAGATGTCAGGCCTGGGAAGAATCCGGAACGCGCAATGATCGAGGAGATCCAAAAAATCCTGCTGGCACTTTCCTGAACCTGATTCACTCTTTTTCACTCCCATGTACCAGGGGTTGTTTTGACTGGTACGGAAGATTACCCGGTTGCTACCGCCACGCAGTCTTCGAGTGTCCCAATCCGCGCTACAGCCCCGCACATGTCCGGCACGTAGGCGAGCGCCTTGCCGCTGTTGACCATGATTGCCCGGTAGCGTTCCATTACCGGAGAGACCACCATGCAGGTATCGGCGTACACACGGGCGCCGCTCCGTTCGATCGCCGTTACCAGGTCCTGGTGCCGGTCGATGACACCCTGAGCTGCGAAGATATAGAGCGGTTTTGTCACCTGTTTTTCGGCAAGGAGCCGGGCGATCTCGCCAAGTTCCCGGGGGGAGCAGTGCGGGCACCCGAGCGCAACCGCATCGACCGGGAGCTCCGTGAAAAGCCGGGTGATCTCTGTTGGTTCGACCGGGACTGTTTCAAGACCGGAAAGTTTGTCGCCATACTCTGTTGCCTCCGGCGTGACACGCTCGACATGATAGAGTGCCACTGCCCCGGTCGCGGCCATCGCGGCACCGAGCGCCTTCAGCTGGTCCGCGTCCGGTCGGATGCCCTTAAAGTACGGGATCCGGTTGCCCACCAGTTTGCCCACATGATACCCGAGCGCCCCGTACTCTGCGATGCCCCATCTCTGCGAGCCGGTTCTGACATCAATGACAAGCTGCGGGATGCGGTTCTTCTTGAGGTGGAGGCCGTAGCACGGGGTCTTCCCGATGAGGGCGGCGGCGAGCGCACCGGGCCCGCCTTCCCGGTTGGTCCGGGCCCCTATCACGGAGTTTGCATAGCTGACCGCTGAAGACTCCGACCATGCGAGGTGATCGCCATACCGGGTCTTGTAGAGATAATAGGGAGTGCAGGTGCAGTCGAGCCGAACGCCAAGGCGTTCGTATGCGGCAACAACCGCCTGCTGTTTCCGGGCAAAGTGTTCATCCACATCCATCTCCTTCCAGCGACCGCGGGGCATACCGATCGGGTTCAGCACCGCGGGCACCACGGCACAGGCATCCAGGCTGGCAAGCCACGCAAGCCCGTATTCGCCGATCGTCTTGTACGACGCCCCGCTCACCTGTGCACTCCTGATCGGGACAAGCTGCTCCGCCCCGAAAACCTTCCCGAGAGCAACGAGGAGCTCCAGCATCTTCTGGCGGGTTTCCCCCTCTTCTCCGGCAAGGATCCGTTTGTCATCCGGTCCGAGCTGCACACGCCTCACCAGGTGGCACGCCGGAACTCATCTTCGTGCCCGAGTACCATCGTCGCATCAACGCCGACTTTCACGTTGGTGCCATCCTCGTTCTGGCAGGGATCGAGGGATGACCCGCGGACACCGGTGATCACCATTATATCCCGCTCGCCATTCACCCGGGTCGCGATCGCATACTCCACTTCGTACGGGTCCGCCGGATCGATATCCTCGTCAACGACCACGACATGTTTTAACGAGGTATGGGCAGCAAACGCCGCCATGATCGCATTCTTTGCATCGCCCTGCGTGCTCTTCTTTATCTGGACGACCGCATGGAGGTACCCGCACCCGCCTTTCGTGAGTATCACGTTCCTCACCTCAGTCACACCGGCCACTGCGCGGTAGATGACAGGTTCGTACGGTGCGCCCATCAGCACCTTGTGCTCGTCGCCACCGGGCAGGATGCCGTGGTAGATGAAGTCTGTCTTAGTGTGAATTCCTGTAAATTCGATGACCGGTTGCTGCCGGACCGGATCGTAGGTCCCGGTGATGTCGACAAACGGCCCTTCCTTCGTCTTCTCAGCGCTGATATACCCTTCAAGGACGATCTCTGCCTCGGGTACACTTACACCGTTGCGGCACTCTTTCACCCGTAGTTCACCACCCATGAGTTCTGCCGCATACGCGAGTTCTTTACCTGCCGGTACCCGGGTGCAGCTGGCAAAAGTAACCGCCGGGTGTGTACCGATAGTGACCGCGACAGGCAGGTTCTCTCCCCGTGCCAGAGCCTTTTGCAACATTACGTGCGTATGCCTACCTTCGACAAGCCGCGCAACGACCCGGTGATGGTCGAGCACAAGCATGCGGTGGATTGACGCATTTTCCACTCCTTCCCATCGCGAGAAGACGATCCCCGCCGTGAGGTATTTTCCCGCGTCGCCGGGGAAGTGTCGCATGACCGGGAGGCAGGAGAGATCAGGTTTTTTCAGCATAAGTTTCCCGTCGTTTACGATACCTCCGTCATACTGCGCCCCGGCAAGTGTCTTTACCATGCTTTTTTCTTCGATACCCAGCGCAAGCGAAAGGGCACGCCGGCTGGCAGTCAGGTTCATGACCGCCCGGGCGCCGCCGATATCGTGGAAGAAGAGGAGTTTGTCGGTGCCGGCTGCCATCCGTGCCGGCTGCATATCCGGCGAACACGGCCCGTCCACATCAATGACCAGCCCCTCGCCACGCATCTTCTCGATAAATTCACGCATCGTATCCGCTCCAGCGCTCTGCAAGGGTGTGATCAACCCCAAGATGGTCGAGCACCCTCGCGACCACCATGTCCACGAGGTCATCAATCGTGTTCGGATGGTGATAGAATCCCGGACATGCCGGGAGGATCGTCGCACCTGCCTCGTGCGCGGCAAGCATGTTCCTGAGATGGACCTTTGAGAGCGGCGTCTCGCGGGTGACAAGAATGCATCTCCGGCGCTCCTTTAAGCATACGTCAGCTGTCCGGGTGATCAGGTTGTCAGCATAGCCGGATGCAATTGCCGCGAGCGTCTTTGAACTGCAGGGGATCACCACCATGCCGTCATGCCGGTAGGAACCGCTCCCGATACCGGCGCCGATCACATCGATGTCATGATATGTTGCCTGATACCCGGACAGATCCACGCGCTCATGGGCGGCGATTTTCCGTGCGACGCCCGAAATGACAAGATGGACATTTGCATCCCGGCACAGCACTTCGAGCAGCCGTGCGGCATAGCAGATGCCGCTCGCACCGGTAACTCCGACCACAAACTCTTTTTTCATTGTCCTTTTGTCCGCTTTCCTGTGATACCAATGTCTGAGCCGGAGTTAAAAAGAGTTTATGCCGGAATTGGACGCAGAATGCTTTTTTTAAAAAGTCCAAGGCGATTGATGAAATTCAGAAGGATCGGAAAAAAATGAAGGAAAAGAAATTACATCCTGACCTGAGCCAGCGCATCGTAGGCAATCTTCCGGAAGACGGCAGGGTCCATCCCCGGGTACTGTTCTTTTGCCTTGATGACATCCGGTGCCGTGCCCGCTGTGATGGCGTCGAGCCGGTTGAGAGTCTGTGCGGCGGTGTCCAGTATCCAGATGTCGCGGGTCTCGCGGTCGACCACGGTGATGGACTCGACCCGGACGGAGACGGTGTATGCCCCGTCCGGTTTCTGGTAAAGGTTGGGTTTTCCGGTCACCGCAACAAACACGGGTGCCTCGATCTTTGCGAGCTGCTGCATCGCTTCCGGCTGGTAGCTCCCCGCCATGATATAGAAGGTGCCGGTCGGGTCAACCACGCGGCCCCGGTAGAAGATGTTCTGCTCACCCTGCCGCTGCTTCTCGGTGAGCGTCCCTACGAGAAAGATCCGGTTGGAGCGCTCGCCGGTAGGAAGGAGCACAAACGTGGGGCTCTTCTCGTCATCACCCTCCCTGAACTGGTACCGGCACTCCCTGAGTTCTGCGGCAAATACCCGCCGTGCCGGCTCGCGCTCGAACCCTCCTTCACGCCGGTCCATATCCCGGGCACCGTTGCTCATGGTGCACCCCCGGCGCGATTCAGGAGCGCGGCATGCTCTCCGCTCGCAAAGGCAATGCGCTCGCAGGTGTTGACCAGCAGCCGGTTGTCGATCTCCCTGCCATGACAGACCACGTGCCGCCCCAGCACCATCTCACGCATGCGGAGGAAGACCTCGTCCATCCCGAGCGGGTTGTTCTCCGCGATCTCCTTTGCCGCATCGAGAGTGATGCCGGTCAGCGACTCGACCACGTCGCGCCTGAGCAGGATATTGTATGTCTTCTCGCCATCGTCAAGCCAGCCCTTGATCCTCAGGTCGTACACGAAGTTGGGCTGGATCTCGTGGATCGGGCAGTAATTCTGGCGTGAGAGCGCGCGGTTGCAGCCCTCTACCGGGCAGCGCTTGATGATCCCGGAGCCAGGCGCAATATGCACGATAGCGCCCCTGACGGTTTTCTCGCCACCGCTCATCGTGCCGATATCGCCTTCCTCCTGCATGACTGTCGCGGTATTGAGGTTGAGCGAGAGCCGGCCATTGAACTCGTCCACCTGTGCATAGAAGATGGAGTAGACCGAGCCGGTAGCAAGCTTCTCTTTTCCCGGCTCCTTCCAGATCACGAACTTGATCGTCCCGGTCTCGTCGCCCAGCAGGCCGGACTGGAGCATACGGTCATGGGTGGTGTCCCATTCCTGTATCATCTTGGCCCGGACGCTGCCGATACCAGGCCGGAGGTCGCGGACGGGGACAGGTACCGGGATGAGCGGGTCGGTCGTCCCAAGTTCCTTGACCGACGTCCCCGAATGTACCTTGAGGCTGGGGACCCCTTTGTACTCGTCAACCACGGCCGATTCGATCCGGTACCAGGAACCGCTCTCCATCTTCGGTGCGTTCGATTTTGTCCAGACTACGAACCGGATCGCGCCGGAATCATCGGCAAGAACCCCGCTCTGGGCAATTGCCGGCGACGCCTGTGCCGATAGTGCGACGACCTTTCCCTCGATGCTCACCCATTCACCGGGCGAGACACCTGCGATCTTCCTCTGTTCTTTCGCGCCGCCGCCACCCCCTCCTCCTGTGCCCATGGACGGGAGGTTGAACTCTTTTGCCAGCTCATTGGTCACGCTGCGTTCGGCCTCGGAAGGCTGGACGCCGAACTCGTCAACGAGCCGGCGCAGTTTGCCTTCGATCTTCTGGTGGTCGACGCTCTGTCCTTTCTGTGAAAACTTACGGGAGATTCTGTCTGCTGTTTCGGAAAAATCCATACTTACATCTCCAAGGATACATCGGATCTCATCATGGGTATATATTGCGAACCGTGCGTGGCGAAAGTGAAGCGCCGCGATGGTGAGGTTTATGTCACCCGGGGGCGACTAAGTGATACTATGGCTGAATTAACCGCTGATTCAACGATTTTTGACCTTCTGCAGGCAAAGCCGGAAGCGACCGATGCGCTCTTTAAATTCGGTATGGGCTGCGTCGGATGCGCGATCGCCCGGGGCGAGACTATCCGCGAGGCAGCTGAGGCCCATGGCATCCCGCTGCCTGAACTCCTCAAGGCACTGGGTATAAAAGAATAATCTGTATCACTCTTTCTGGCGTGCTCTTTTCGTCGCCCGGATTGAAAGAGCGATTAATTTTGGTTTTTTAATGTGCTCATCATGGTGTACAGACAAGGTCTCATCTTTGCGCCACTCGGTTCCGGGATTTCCGGGTCCCGGTGTCATGGCAGCTTCGTGTCTTTCCCGCTCTTTTTGAATACCTGCATCAGTTCCTTCAGGGGCGCGCCCGGGAAGCGTTTCAGGTAATCGGCCACAACCGGCTCGTGGAGCAGCGTGCAGCGGGCGCAGTTCCACACCCTGCCATGGTTTGAACTCTCGGTCCATTGCCCGAGACTCTCGTTGCCGCAGGGATAGAACGGGCAGTAGCAGAAATCGCACCGCTGCCCCGGGAAATGGCAGGGGTAGTAGGGACAATTGACCGGCGTCCATCCAACCCAGTGCTCACCCCCGAACCGGCTGAAGATGAAAAAAGCCGGCGCGTCCTGCCGGGTCCTGTCCTCATACCGCGCAAGTGCCTCCGGCACGCCTTTCATCACCGAATCCCTCACCCTCCGCCCGGGTTCCGTGAGCCGCCCGGCATACCGGTGCTTCACCGCGCCCTCGCAAGCGGCGATGACGGCATCCGTGGGGGTGCCGGAGAGCGGGCGCCCGGTCGCGAGGAGCGCTTCGGTCTTTGCCTCGGTCACGACCATGATCGTTTCCAGCAGGGCCGCGTCTTCCATGCCCTCGCCGATGTACACGATGATATTGATGGTTCCCGGGTCTGGCGGGAGATCTGCGCGGATGCCGGCAGTGACAAACACCGTGATAAAATCGTACTGGAGGACGCAGAGGTTCTGTATCGGGACGGCGGTCAGCAGGCCGAATAAATCGTGGCCGATACCGGCCCGTGCCGCGACCAGTTCGATCTCCTTTTCCGGATCGTTCCGGCTCCAGCCAGCCGGCACCGTATGGTTGAGCAGGGTCGGGACGCTCCGGAGCCCGCCGCAGATACCCGTGCTTGCGGCGCGGAACGCACCACGGATATACAGTGTCGTCTCATCTGTGTAATATCTCATATCCTGCCCCCCGGTTCAGTTCTTTCCGTCTCTGATCCGGGCCGGACAACGCTCTTCTGATGCACGCAGCTGATTGCGCAGGCCCACTGGTTCCTGCCCTTTGTTCCGTGGACTCAACAACCGTCCTGCCGGGTGCGATCTCCCCAATGGTAGTGGAACACAGGTGCGCATAAATCCTCCCTGATGCAGGTGTCAGAGGGCTGCTCACTGTCGGAGGGGACGGGCTGAAGCCAGTGCATTTTCCGCACCAGTGATATCCTGTACGATGCCGTTTATGAAGACCGGATCATTGCCTTTGCCGAATTCCGCGAGCGCCGTGACGCTGACCGTGATGGGCGTACCGTCTTTACGTGCGAGATGCAGGATGCGGTTTTTGACAAAACCGCTCTTGCGTAGCTCTTCAAGAAGTTCCTTTCTCCCGTCCGGCTTCAAAAAGATATCAGCGACATGGATCTCCCTGAGATCCGGGAGCGAACCATATCCGAGGATATCGAGAAGCGCCGTGTTGCCCCAGACAAACTTTCCGGCTGTATCCCCGGTGCTCCGGTAGATCCCGATATTGAGATCCTCGACGAGCGTGCGGTACTTCTCTTCCTGTTCACGCACGTGCTGCTCGCGCTTCTCGCGCGTGATGTCCCAGACAATCGATGACGCCCCGGCCACCGACCCGTCTTCTCCCCGGATCGGGCAGATGGTGATCGCTGCATCAAACGGGGCACCGCCTTTTTTAAGCATCTCCATGCCGTGGCGCTGCACACAGTCGCCGCGATCGACGCTCCCGAGGAGGTTGTCAATGCCGGCGATATGGTCGGGCGGGACGAGCTTATGGAGCGGCTGATCGAGCACTTCCTGTTCGGTATACCCGTACAGCCGTTCGGCCGCGGGATTCCAGCTTGCGATCCTTCCTTCCCGCGAACTGCCGATGATCGCTTCACCCACCGACCGGACCATGCCCCGGTACCGGGCCTCGCTGATCTCCAGCCGCTGTTGGTAGGTTTTCTGTGCAGTGACATCCTCAATGATGAACGTCCACCCCTGACCCCCGTCTTCAAAAGCGGTCGGCACCCGCTTGATGCGGAAATAGCGCAGCTCGCCTTTCACCATGACGCTCCGCTCAGTGACGTCCTCTTTGCCTTCTGGCGTAATCTTCTCCGGGATGATCAGGTCAAGGCCGCGGATGAAAGGGCTGGCGATCTCTTCGATCCGCTTACCGATCATTGCCTCCCGTTTCTCCTCCGCAAACAGCGGAACCTGCTCATTGAGCTGAACGATCCGCTGGTCGGAACCGATCATGATGACGAGATCCGAGGAAAATTCAAGCAGCGCGGAGACCGGCACGCGCTGCGAGAGGAAGTATACCCTGGCAGCACCGATCAGCTGCATCTCCACCTGACCGGAGATCAGGAGCATGTCAAGGTATTTTGCCGCGAGGTTCCTGTTCATCTTTACGCCACGGGAGAGGTCCGAGATGGTCATTCCCCGCGGGTGCCATTTGAGTTCCCGCTTGATCCGGGCGACCCTCTCCTGGTCGAGGACTGCCATAGGAGATAGTGGAATAGCGCCCTTTATAAGTAATTGCATATTCATGAGGCCAAAGGCCACCGGGCAGGAGCAGCCGGATCAGAATTTTTCCCGCATGAAATCTGTTTTTTTTATTCCCGCTCTCGCCGGTTATGGCTCGTCTGCATGGCAGTCTGCACGGCACAGTCAGGTTGCACCTGTTGAGGCAGCACAGGTCTGCAAATTCTTAATCTCCCTTTGGTTGATGTGGGTATCGGCCACGGGAGTCCCAATCGGTGATGGCGTGGCAAGGAGGGATGATCATGATGCAGGTTATCAACGGCAACGGAATTCCGCTTGAGGCGCAGTATCTGTACCGCAAGGCACTCTCCCTGTCGATGGAGGGGAATAAAGAAGAAGCGCTGAATGACTTCCGCCGGGCAGTGTTTATCGCTCCCCGGTTCTGCAAGGCATTGAACGCGATGGGAAACTGCCTTGACGAGCTTGGGCGGTATGATGAGGCAGTGAGGAAATTTGACAAGGTTATCGAGATCGACCCGCACCATGCGGAGGCGCGGCTCAAACGGGAGATAATCCGGAACAAAACCAGTTTTTTAGGTGTGTCGCAGCACGGCCGGTAAACCAGCGCCGGATCCCACAAGATCAAAACGTTTGACATGCGTTTTCCGGGCATCGATCGGGCGATCGCACCCGTCAGGTTTTAAAAATATATTGAAAAATCAGATTTGAGATTTCTCTTCAAAACCAACGTTATCTGGAGATCCAAAAAAGGATGAAATATCTCATGCGACCGAATACCGGATCCGGTCCTTGAGTTCCTGCTGCTTGCCGGCGTTCCAGCCGGAGACGTCCTGAAGATACCCGGTCACCCGGCTGATCTGGACCACGTCATGGGAGCCGCACTCGGGACAGACCGGTTTGCCGCAGAGGGGGCAGAACTCGATACCCGGTTTCATCTCGTGCGTGCAGTGGCAGTTGTCCAGCGGGCACATGATCTCAATCTTCTCCTCACCGCAGTTCGGGCAGGGATTCTCGTCGACAATGAGATGGCACGTGTGGCACTTGAACTTCCGCTCGTTCTCCGGGATATCTTCAAGCCTCTTGTATTTTTTTGCGATTTTCGTTTGCTCTGTGCTCCAATCCATATTACTACATTGTGTACGTCCTTAATAAATTTTTAGAACCCGGATGTTCTGGGAATCGCATTTTCATGGACGTACCAGCGTGCATTTTTTAAAGCAGCAGGAAAATGCGGGATCAGACTGGACCGCGGCGCATTGCCCTGACGCGGGCGTAGCCTTTTGCCGCAGCTGCCGGGTCCGGCGCATCGTAGATCGATCTCCCTACAATAATGCCGTCAACAAGCGGCGCGACCGCATCCGCGTCCCCGCCCTGCGCACCGACGCCGGGTGAGAGGATCTTCCGTGTGCCGATGATCCCGCGCAGGACCCGCACCCGGTCCGGGCGGGTTGCGGGAGCAATGATCCCGTCCGCACCCGCCAGTATGGCATCGGACGCGATCTGTTCCGGGACCCCACCGGCAAAAAACTCCTTCCCGCCGGGGTGGCTCATCTCCGCGACCACGTAACAGGCCCCGCCGCGGGCATGGGCGGCGGCGACGCAGGCCTTTACCGTGTCCATGCCGGCAAAGCCGTGGCAGATGACCGCGGAGAACCCTGCGTCAAATGCCGCGTTGCAGATGAGCCCGCTGGTATCCGGTATATCCGCGACCTTGAAGTCGGCGATGAGCGGGAGGCGCTCCCGCGCAAGGTCGTGTGCAATACCGAGGCCGCAGGAGAGGGCGAGGGGATAGCCGATCTTGATCGCATCGATATGCGGGGCACACGCACGGGCGATTTCGATTGCCTTCTCCCGGACGGTCACATCAAGCGCGAGGATGAGCTCAGTCATGGTGCATCCGCTCCATCACGGCAGCGACGAGGACCGGGAGGGTGATTGTCGCATCGCCGTACACGGTCACCGCCCGGGCCTCCTCGGTGATCTTGCCCCACGACCGGGCTTCGTCCAGCGTCGCGCCCGAGAGCCCGCCGAGGTCCGGGCGGTCGCCGGTCAGCTGGATCGCGTAGTTAAAACCGTTGGGGGTCATGAGCATGCTCTGGAGGATGAAGTTCTTGGGCACGCCGCCGCCCACGAGCAGGGCGCCGGTCTTTGGTGAGGTGAAGCACCGGTCCATCAGTGCCGGCATGTCGGCAAATGCGTCGACGGTCACCGTCGCGGTCTGGGAGAAGAGCCAGTACTGGAGCCCGAGCATCGAGTCCTGCACCGCGGGGCAGTAGACCGGGATCTCCTTTTGTGCAGCAGTGGCGAGGATGCCGGTGCTGAGGTGCGTGCCGATGTGGCGGAGGAGCCCGGAGATGGATACACGGCCCCCTGGTTCGAGCTCGCCGTACACACCCTGCATGAACTCCTCGAAATGCTCGAAGGCCTCGTTCGGGAGGTACACATCGTAGATCCGGTTGATCTCATCATGCCGGAGCTCGACATCGCTGCAGGATGCGGTGCCGTGGAAGTGCCGGCACCCGATCGCCTCGATGATGTCGTGGGTGAGGTTTGCGCCTGTCGAGACCAGCACGTCGATGTGCCCGTCACGGACGAGATCGCTCACGATCCCGCCCATGCCGGCCGGCACCATCGCGCCAGCAAGGCCGAAGAACTTTGTCGCCTGTGCGTCCCGGAGCATCTGCTCGTAGATCTCTGCCGCCTGCCAGAGCGATCCGCCGTTGTATGCGCCGGCCTTTCCCATCGCGTCCACCAGTTCGCCGACCGTCATCTTCGGCTTCAGGTGCACCTGCACGACCGGCTCGTTACAGTGGTGTGCCATCGGTATCCGTCCCCGTATGCTGCAATGGTATTGGGTCTCCGGGCTGATAACGCTGTGTCTGGAAACCGCTTCTCCCGACGGCCATTTTTTATTCTTTGCCGGTACATTCGGTACCTGGTAGACCCATGCCGTATCCTGCCGGGCATTCAACCGGGCCAGATCGGGAAGGTCAGGAAAACGAACATGGAACTGAAAGCCCCCAACGTCAAAAGCTATCTTAAAAAATTTATTGTTGAGCCGGGGAGCAAAGTCCGGTTGAAAAATTATGATACCGGCTGGGTGCGGCACGCATCGTTCCGGGACATGAGCGATGGTGAGGTAAAAGATGTTCTGGAGGTAAGGCTGGAGAAGGACCGGTCTGCGCTTTCCGGGATCCAGAATATTTTTGCAGCATCGCACGAGTACGCGCTTCTCGTCATCCTGCAGGGGATGGACACGGCAGGAAAGGACGGTACGATCCGGCACGTAATGTCTGGCGTGAACCCACAGGGGTGCGAGGTGCATTCGTTCAGGGTCCCGGGCCCGGAAGATCACCTGCATGATTTTCTCTGGCGGTACGGGAAGGTGCTGCCCGGGCGCGGGATGATCGGCATCTTCAACCGTTCTTACTATGAGGACGTGCTCGTGGTCCGGGTGCACCCGGAGCGCATGGAGGAGCTCCCCGGGGCGATCGGCCCGGCATCCGGCAGTTTCTGGGAGGGGAGGTACAAGGATATCAATGCCTTCGAGAAGCACCTGGTACGAAACGGCACGGTCGTCCTGAAGTTCTTCCTCAACATCTCAAAGGATGAGCAGAAGCGGCGGCTGCTGAACCGGCTCGGACACGAAGAAAAGTACTGGAAGTTCTCGGTATCGGATATTGCGGAACGGCAGTGCTGGGAGCAGTACATGAATGCCTACGAGGAGATGCTTGGTGCGACCTCGACCCGGCACGCCCTGTGGTTCATCGTGCCGGCTGATTACAAGTGGATGGCCCGCACCTTCGTCGCTGACGCAGTAACATCCGCCATGAAAGGCCTTCACCTTTCGTACCCGGAGATTCCTGATGAACAGATGCGGCATCTGATGGAAGCGAAAAAAGAGCTCGAAAAGGAATGAGCGAAGGAAAAACGCACAATCTTTTATTTTAAAATATCCGGATCCTGAAACCGGGGTGGTTCAGGTTTTCCGGCCGGGATCAGCAGCCCGGTAACAATCACCTTTTTGGACTGGCCGGTGGCATTACCGCCTGGCAAAGCCGGGACATGAGGCAGGAAGGAAGTATTATCAAAGCAGCTGCATCACCCTCTGGTAAAGACAGATACCATGAATGATACACCCGTTTCTTCAAAACTGTCGCCAAAAGACCTGATGATTGTCCTTGTAATCTCGCTTGGCTCATTTATGGCCGGCCTCGACGCCACCATTGTCAACATCGCGCTGCCTGCTATTGCAAGATCGCTGGACATCTCGACCGTTGCCGCCTCATGGGTGCTCAACGCGTACCTGATTATCCTCGTGAGCCTCCTGCTCGCGGCTTCGCGCCTCGGGGACATGAAAGGGTACCGCGGTATCTTCCTCTCCGGGTTTGCTGTATTCACGGCCGGCTCTGTGCTCTGCGGGATGGCACCCGGCCTCGGCACTCTCGTCCTCTTCCGGATGCTCCAGGCAGTTGGTGGTGCGATCATTGCAGCGCTGGGAGCGGTCATGGTCACCTCGTACCTGCCGTCATCGGTGCGGGGGCAGGCGCTGGGGATCGTTGCCATGTTCACGATGCTGGGTGCCGCGCTCGGGCCGGTGGTCGGCGGTTTCCTCACCAGCGCGTTCTCGTGGCGTTTTATCTTCTATGTCAATGTACCGGTCGGTATCGCGGCCATCCTTCTGGGTCTCCGGATGCTCCCCGATCTCCCGGCAGTAAGCCCGAAAGCAAAAATCGATATTCCGGGCGTGATGCTGGTCTTTATCGCGCTCAGTACGCTGATCTACGGGCTTACCTCCGTCCAGGGCAGCAGCGTGATACAGGGGGTGGTAGCCCTTGCGGTCTCGGTGGTGTTCTGGCTTCTCTTTTACCTGCGCGAGCGGCGGGCAGGTGAACCGCTGGTCAATACCGGCCTGTTTGCCAACCGGGCGTATTCCCTCCAGAATATCAATATCCTGCTCATCCAGATGGCGATGGCCGGAGTGATGGTCCTGATGCCGTTCTACCTCGATCTCGTGAGGCACCTTCCCACCGATAACGCGGGAGCGGTTCTCCTCTCGCTCCCGATCGGGATGATCCTCACGGCCCCGATCGCCGGGAGGATCTCTGATGTTATCGGGACGAAAAAACCCATCGCCTGCGGTTTTGTCATATGTGCGCTTGCCCTTGCGCTCCTCTCGACCCTTTCGGACCATTCCAGTATCGGCCATGTGTGTATCTACCTCTTCCTGCTGGGAGCGGGCACCGGGATCGCATACGCGCCGCTCAACAGCGCGGTCATGGCAGAGTCGCCCGTCGCGGAACGGGGGATGAGCTCGGGCCTGATCAAGATGATGACCAACCTCGGTTCATCGCTTGGCGTTGCTGTTGTGATGCTTGTCGCCATTGCGGGTGCAGGACCAAAGCTTGCCGAGGTCTCCGCCCAGCTCCTTCCCACCACGGCTCTTGCCGGTGCTTTTGACGGCGCGTTCCTGTTCTGCACACTGCTCGAGGTGCTGGGGCTCCTCCTGATGCTTGGGGTCAGAGGAAGGGAGCCGTCAGGAGGCAGCGAGGGAGAGGTGGCGATCGGGTTCTGATCAGGAACCGGAACATATCAGGAAAAATTTTACCATGAGCAGAAGAATGAACTGATGGTGCCGTATCGCAGCGACGTTTGATCCTTCGGTTCTTGGTGTTTTCGTCTTCGGGCTGATTGCCGGTATCTGCCCCTGCAACAGCGTGCTCTGCCTTGGGCTGATCGGGTACCTGACCGGCGGGAATACACAGTTATCTCCATCCAATATCCTGAAACTTGCCGTGTCCTTTTGTCTCGGGACGGTGCTCGTGCTGTTGCCGCTCGGCATAATTGCGGGTTTTATCGGGAAATATCTGCTCTTTCTCAACAGCGCCGTGGCGTGGTCGATTGGCGGTGCACTGATGATCCTCATGGGGCTGCAGCTCCTCCATGTCTACAAGCCCCCCATCCGGAGCATCTTCAATTTCTTCCGGGTCCCCGTATCATACACGGTGACGGGCGCGTTCCTGCTCGGGCTCTCGTTCGGTGCGATCACCGTAGGGCGGGGGGCCCCGATGCTGGTCATCGTGCTGACCTGGATTGCGCTCTACCAGACCGCCCTGCAGGGACTTTTCACCATGCTGATCTACGGGGTTGGGCTGAGCATCCCGCTGATCGCGATCAGCTCCGTGGGCGGCGCTCTCGGCAAGACGATCAAGGAGAAGGCCCGGGTCAGCGGTGAGGTATTCGACCGGATTATCGGCATCATGATCATCGCGATTGGCGTTTATTTCTTCTATCTCGCTCTTCAGTGAACCTGCACCTGCCCGTCCTTCCCATGCGTCTGCAACCATGAGGGAAAGCTAGATGTTGGCCGGATCGCCTATCTATCATACGAGAGGCGCATAAGCCGCATGCCGGCACCCCAGGCAGTTATCGACCTGATCCAGCGGTACGAGTTCAACCGCATCGTCTATCACAAGGGCCAGAAGAATGAAAACAATTTAAAGATCAGGCAGAGTAATAATCGGGGTTTTCAAAAGAAATCGTTTCTTTCAGGAGCCTATATCCATCGATAATATGCTCTCTTGTTTCATCATCAAGGCAAAGCAATCGGGTTTCTTTGATCCCTCTTGTCAATAGGACACGGTACGCATTCCGAAGCAATTGAAGAGTGTCAACAGTTTTTGCCTTAACAGGACTATCAAAGGATTTCTCTCTCTGTGCAACCCATCGATTTTTCCTCCATACAAGATCTTCCCCCCATATCACGCCAACGCGATCGAATTCGAATCCCTGAACACTATAGATACATCCAATTTGTGTCTCTCCGGCCTCTGTGTTTGCCCACAGGTTGTATGGATGATTTTCTGGTTTATACACCTTTTTTGAAGATGGTTTTTCATTCCAAGGATGGCTCCAATCTCCGATTTTTATATCATTCACCAAGGAACCATCAGGTAAGGGCTCGCTCCAGCGCCAGCAAAATCCAGCGACAACCCGGCCGGTTTCATTGTATTTTCTTGCCTCCGAAATAATGCTCTCGATTTCTTGAGGTGTGCCAACAATTTTAAATACGTATTGATCGGCCCAATATTTTGGGCGGATTGTTTCAAAATCTAAAAGATAATCGATCCATGACAGGTAATCAAAACAATTCCCACATCTGAATTGAGCATACAAATCGTATTCGAAAAGATCAATTCCAAAAGATTTGGTTGTGTCTCGTATAAGTTGGGAACAACCGATCTCGTCTGGTCTGACATATTGGTTCTCATCAAGGAAGAAAACTGTCACTTTTGCTGCATTGAGTAGTTCTTCCACCTGTGAATGTTTATTCCGTTGGGAAGCCGGTGTAAATCTCATGTCACTCGTCTTTCTAATGCGATGTGCTTCATCGACGAGAAGAAGATCAATACCCTCTGTTGGGGCTTTTCTAAAATTTAAATTCCAAGCAAAGAGTATATCCGCACCTTTGAATTGAGCTCTTAAACTGGTTGTAAATGCGTGCCCGCCAGTCGTATGAACTGCAGTGTATTGATTCCTGATTGCATCTGCTAATAATTGGGTAGCGATAACAGTCTTTCCTGTTCCCGGACCTCCACGAACAAGAATTGCTGATCGTTTGTGATTACTGCCAAATTTAATTTTTAAAACCTGAGCCCAGATTGTGTTATATGCCAATCGTTGGTTATCCAATAAATGCCAGCGTTCATTTTTGTGTATAACAGAATCTAAAACATCCAACAATTTTTTATTTGGTTTGAACCGGCCATTCAGGAATTTATTCATTAGATTAATCCCGGTTCCTTTACCGATTGAAGTTGTTAGATATTCAACAAAATTTTCTTCATCCCCCCTTTTGAAGAGGGGGCTCACTTTTAGAATATCTGCGAATCGTGCATCGTCAAGTGGGGTAAATTTCATTCTTGAAAGACTTATGGCAATAAGAACAAGGTGCTGTTCCAATATTGTATTCTGAATAAGAACTGTGTATCTCAGAAAGATGTTCGGCATAATCGTAAGCTTGTTGAGACGGATGCAGATGCTCAGCTCCATTCACAATCAAGTTCAATGAATCTTCGCTAAGTATTGCGGTACTCCATTGTTTCAGTTCAACAATTGCTGAATAATTTTTTTCGAAGGCATTTTCTCCAAAGAAAAGAGCATCGATTCTGCAACCAGTATACGGCAAATGATATTCGAGAACAACTCCGATATCATCCGAGCCTATTTTGTCTGATATAAAAGCCAATGCTTTTAATGAATTATCCCAACTAACTGTTTCCGCAACACTTGGTTGATACCGGTGGTAGTTCCAAAAACTTTGTAGCATTTCACCTGTGAGAGAACCCGCCTCTCCCTCTTTTACAAAATCAGATAACGGGCCATGCCAAAGTTCCATAAAATACCTTTTGAATATTATCCTCTAGTTGATGCATTTACAGTTGTGTGAGCACTTAAATATATGACCTCAATAAATTAACCAAAAAACCACAAAATTATCGGTAATCGAATCAATTAGTTTTCAGATGCCGGTACCTGATGCGCCAGTGCGTCCTGAACCAGAATTCTTATCAGACCAGATGAGGGCCGTTCTCACTAATCTTGATTCTGTCCGGGAGCTCATCGCCCGCCGGCTGATTCAGAACTATCCTGCGATCACAGAACCTGAACTGAACTGCGCAATCCTGTACACAATTCTTCGGGTGCACTTCCTGCAGATCGGGCAGAACCAGGGATTAGCCGGGCCCGGAACGCTGGCATGGTTGTCAGAACGTGACGGGATCGACCAGCGCTTGACACAGTCCTGCATCGATGCCGGTCTCGATCCGGATATCTTTTTTGATACTGGAAATTTCGGGTTCCGCTCCCTGCCAGCAATACCTGATGAAGTACTTCGTGCTGTTATCAGTATTACAGAATCAATGGATGTTCCAGGTCCTGCAATCACGCTTCCAATCGACGAACGTGCCATAGTCTTTGATTACTATCTCGGAACAACGATGCGGATCGCAGAAGGCTACCGGGTGAAACGTGAAGGGAAGTCGTCGGTAAAATATACGGGGAGTGTCAATCCCATCCATCAGCCGGTTGTTGACAAAATGGTGCAACAGACCTTACGGAGGCTTCAGGAGGGAAGAGATACCCGTGACAGAATGGCACTCCATATCCTCGACCCCGCGTGCGGAGCCGGGATTTTTCTACTGGCTATATTCCAGTACTTCGCAAAGGAAAAATTGGGGGGGTATGGGGCTCATCGTGATTCAGCCTCGGCTTACCAGGAGATACTCGGCAGGTCTGTCTTCGGTATCGATATCGATCCGGAGGCCGTTGCGGTCGCCCGGTTTATTCTGTTGTCAGCATATATCGAAAAGATCCGGTGTCATCGATCAATTCCTGTATCAGTTGCTGAGATCCGGCAGGTTGTGGCCTGTCTCGTAACCACAATACGGTGCGGCAACGCCCTGATCGCTCCGGATTATTTTTCCGGCAAGCAGGAACACCCCTTCAACCTCAACGAACGCCGGAAGGTGAATCCGCTTGACTGGCATGAGGTATTTCCTGAGATCATGGAATCCGGGGGATTCGATGCAGTAATCGGTGCTCCACCACCCTACCGTCCATTTTCAGTACAAGCGCGGGATGAATACTTCCAGATGCACTATGATAGTTATGCGAAAGGAATCGGACTGTACGGCTACTTTATCGAACAGGGAATTCACCTGCTCAGGGACGGGGGCACTCTTGCTTTCTGTATCCCGGACACATTCCTCTCGGCACATTCCGCACGTTCGCTCCGCCGCCTCCTTCTAAAACACCAGATCCTTGAGATTGCTGATGCAGGCAGATCCCGGATCCTGCAGGGTGCAGCAACAAAGATGCTCATTTTTCGTATCTCCAAGAGCCCTGTTACCCGGCCATTTACCATATCACGCATGGATACGGGTGCGGCACGATCCTTTACCCGTTCGCCAATCGTTCGCCTTCACCAGTTCATGATCGACCAGCGCACGCTTGGTGATGGGGGGTGGGTTCTGGAGGACCGGAGAGCCAGGGATCTGATGGAAAAAATATGGAGAAACGGGACACCGCTTAACGATTATGTCATGGGGCAGATCGAACATGGCACCATATCCATAAGGAATAACCCTTTCATTATTGATACGGCAAGGCGCGACGGGTTCATCAGGAAAGATCCGCAATGCAGGAATCTTTTCCAACCTGTACTGCGTTCGGCTGACATGCAGAGATATTTTCCAGGTCCATTGAATCGCTTCCTGATTGCTGCAGAAAATACCCGGGAATTACAACGTTGCAGGGTTGTATGGAAATACCTGCAAGCGGTTACAAGTATGGTTCAGACAGAATCTGGATTGGGAGCTGATACCATACCTGCTGAAAGAGAGCATGGCCCGATCGGATCTCAGGTACCGGTTCTGAAGCTGCCAAAGATCATCTTTGCACCGGTCCAGAAGCTACCGGCATTTTCCTATGATCCAGAAGGGTTGTATGCTGTCAGCGCATCGCTCTTCTTCATCCCCCAGAATGATCTCTTTCTTGTTGCAATCCTGAACTCAACGATTGGGCATTTCTTTATCGCGAGCATCTGTGAAAGAACCGAAAAAGGATACCACGTGAGCCCGGCGCGGCTTGGCAGATTCCCAATCTATACTCCTGACTTCGACAACCTCGCGGACAAAACCCGGCACGAAAAGATAGTCGCCCTTGTCACGCAGATGTTGTCGTTGCATGAATACCTGCAGAGAGCAAAGACCGATCAGGAGAAGCGGCTCGTGCTGCAGGAGATCGATGCGACGGACGTGAGGATCGATGCGCTGGTGTATGATTTGTACGGCCTTGATGAGGAAGAAATTACCGTCGTTGAATCCGCTATTCCGACGGTAAAATCACCGTCGTGAAAAAAACGTTCACCAAGCCCTCCGGTTGGCCGATCTCAGGCCGGATCGAACTAAAACACATCCCAAAAAAGGGGGGCCTTAAAACGCTTCTGTATTGCAGGGCTGGATCCCGTAGGAATCTGATATTTTTGCAAAAGAGATGGTATTAGAAGACTTTTCTATGGGCGTGGACATCATTTCCACTCCAGCCGGAAATTGGGATCGCCGGATTGGCAATCCGGGCGTTTTACGGGGTTTTCCGATTTTAGTCCTCTTTCCCTTCCCTGTGGATGGAGAACTCGACCTTATAGGGGGCCTTCTTCCAGTACGCCTCCCGGTAATGGGTGTTCCGGTACCCCTCACGAGTATTTTCCTGAATTTCTGCTGTTGTCCATGGCAGGATATAGAACCTCCGGAAGGCCCGCTCATTCTGGGTCCGGACCCAGAGCTCGCGGATCACGTACGGCGGGAGGGGGAGGGTCCTGAGTGTTTCCACATCCTCCGGCAGTTCCCGCTCGATGATGCAATCGCAGTCCATCGTGTACCGGATCTTTTTCAGTCTCACCGCTATAATCACGGCCTCGTGATACATCAGGCCATCGAACGCCAGCGCCGGATCAGTATTTTCTGCCCAATGATAGCCCATCTTTTCCGCACAGGCCTTTCCCTGGCTGCGGAGATCCTCCGGTTGCTTTCCTTTCATGAAATCTCCCTGAAAAATTTTGGATGCCGCTGATTTTTTGATTCTATAAAGAAAGAGGGAAGAAGAGATATGCTTTCTGTTACGGAATTTTTTTATGGTTTTGGGGGCGGCCTTCTGTCGCCGCCAGTGTCCGTACCATCACGTGATGCTGTCCTGCGTTTTCCCAAAAGATAAGAATAGTTTTACAGTTTCCCACCAGCCTCCGGTGAGGGTTCGCAGGTTATATGTTTGCTGAACCGGGCGTATGCCTGCAGGATATCGGTCCTTGTGATAAATCCCGCCAGCCGATCCGGATTGTCCTTCGTGACGACCGGCAGGTGGTTGATGTTGCGGGCGACCATGAGGCCAAGCGCGGTTTCGAGCGTATCCTCCGGGCGGACAACGACGACTGCTTTTGTCATCATGTCACCGATGGTCGGACAGGTTCCCTCCTCTTTTTTGGAATTCCGGATATCAGTAATGTCGATTATACCGGCGAGGCGTTCGTTTTCAAGGACGGGAAATCCGGTATGCGATGTGCTGGCGACATAACCAAAGACCTTGTCCGGGTCGTCAGCCGGTGCCAGCGTGATGACCTTGTCCCGGGGAGTCATGACATCCCGGACAAAAATCCCTTCGAGAGTTTCCCGGTTGTATTCCCCGCGGTGGGCGTTGGACTGGGCTTTTGTGGGTACCTGCGCACGGAAGATGGTCGTGTCACCGAGAATCAACTTGGAAACGGCAACCGCCCCCATCGCCGGCACGAGAAGGGTAAAACTGCCGACCATCTCCACGACCATGATCAAAACCGCGATCGGTGCGTTTGCAATCGCGCCGAAAAGGGCAATCATTCCAACGATAACAAATGCAGAGACCGCATCAGCGGGGACGAGGGCCGGCATGAGCAGGTGCAGGAGGACCCCGATGGCCCCGCCGACAGATGCCCCGATGGCAAGACCCGGCCCAAAGACACCGCCGCTGCCGCCGGAACCAAGTGTCAGGGAGGTGGTCAGGATCTTCACGAACGGGAGGAGGAGGAGAACTGCCAGGGGGACCATCGAGTAAATGATGAGCTGGGTGAAGCCGTAGCCAGCCCCAAGACCGCCAAAGCCGAGGATCTCTGCATCAGGCGATATGCCGGCGAGCGCGATCACAAATATCCCGAGAAGGAGTGCACCGGATGCCGGTTTGAGGTACGGGGGGATGTGGTACCGGCTGGACAGGTCGTTGAACTTCTCCTGTGTCCAGTAAAACGTGGAGATATAGAGAACACCAAACGCTGAACAGAAAACCCCGAGAACGAGGAAAAAGGGGAGCTGCGGGATAGTCCAGCTGATCGCCGTAAGCGCAAAAAGGGGGGTGTACCCTTCGAAGAACCCGAAGATCGCGTACCCGATGATCGAGGCAAGGAACGCGGGGATAATCGCCTCAGATTCGAAGTCACGGGAATACAGGACTTCTGCCGCGAGCACCGCACCGCCGAGCGGGGCTTTAAAGATCGTGCCGATCCCGGCGCCGATACCGGTGGCGAGAGCGATGTGCCGCTCCTTGGGTGACAGGCCGAGCATATCGGCCACAAGAGACCCGAACCCTGCCGAGATCTGGGCGGCCGGGCCTTCCCTGCCGGCGCTCCCCCCGGTCGAGATCGTGATGATCGACGTAACTGCTTTCAGCACCGGGATGCGTTTCCGTATCGTTCCATCGGTATGGAACGCATGGATCGCCGCATCTGTGCCATCACCTTCGGCTTCCGGTGCCAGCCGGGCCAGCAGGATCCCGGAGACAAGGCCGCCGAACAGGAGAATGGGGATCAGGATAATGAGGGATGACGGGAGCGACCATTGCGCGATCTGGGCAATACTCTCCCCCTCTCTCGGGTAGACATAACCGAGCAGATCACCCCAGAAAAAGGCCATCGCGATCTTGAGGCCCTCGTAAAAGAGAAGTGCACCGAACCCAGAGATGACGCCGATTATGGTAGCGATGAGAACAAGCCGCTTGTATGGCGATATCCGCTGGGAGAGGTTTATCATGAAGCGTCCCGTCTCTGTTTTCAGAGATTTCTTTTCCTATCCTACTTTACTTTTCCTCTCAAAGCGTGAGGACTGATGTAAAATCAGATCCGGAATGAAGTCTGTTTCTGTTGTTGTCTTGTATTTCCGGTCGCACCCATAAGTGTAAATTGTCAGGAGCTTGTCTACCTAGTATATGGATCCACAAGGTCCCCTGACAACCCCCCTAACGGATTACCTTCAGTCCGTATTGCAGCAGATAAAAGCTGCCCTTCCGGAAGAAGCAATAGTTGATGGAATCGTCAATTTTGAAGTTTCGACCGTTGTCCAGCATGATGGAACCGGTGGCTTACGGATTGCCGTATTGAATTTTGGTGCAGATACATCAGAAAACCAGATCCAAAAAATTACCATTCCTATACGAATTCTTACCGACACCGGCGAGGCGGTTGAGAAAGCGTTAAAGGCAAAGGCTGAAGCTGATTTAGCCGAAGCGAAGTTCAAAAAGAGGAAATTCATGCAAATCTGAAAACCACCTCCTTTTAATCGAATGAGCTTCATGAAGTTCGTGGGCCTTTCCTGCTCTGTTCCGCAGGTTCGGGTACAGCGGCTTTGCCCGTTGGTTTTCCCGCCCTAGATAACACCGCTTTCCCACCCGAAAGCTCTGCCGTTCGAAACCGGGACGACCTTTCGGTTGTCGACTTCCTCACGATAACTCTGGTTGAATCCTGCACAACGGCTTAGCCAAGTGCCTTCTCGCCGTTGACGGTACCTCATACCACCCGGGTTTGAGCGCCCGGGGGACCTCCTGCACCTCCGGCATCCGTTCCCGCGCCCCGCACCTTCGGCACTTGTACCCTTTTTCCTTCCCGGCGCTCGTCATGCGCCTGTTGCACATGGGACAGATCGGAGGCCGGATCGTTCTTACCTCCGAGAGTAAGACCACCTGCATCTTCTCGAGGTTGATGCTGCCCTTTTTGTAACTACCAACTACGACCACGGAATCGCCCGGCACGAGCCGGCGCACTATCTCCCGGAAATTTTTCGTGGGCTCGTACGCCATGCACCGGACTTCATGGTCACCGTTATGGATAGAAAATGAAACGTGGCCTCCCGTACCGGTCTTCGGCAATCCCTGCACCGTGCCCCGCACCCGGTACGAGAGCCCTTCGCGAAGGTCCCCGATCGTCCCGTCAAGGAGATGAGCGTCGGTTCCCTGGTTGGTAATCCAGACCTGTTCGAGCGCCGGCTTCTCGGATTTAACAATTGATCGGGCAAACATTACCCACGACGGGCTCTCGCCCCGGATGCCGAAGAGCACCGGGTCGGGCGTGTGCGGCACACAGACCACCACATCATTTACCACATCCACCGTGTCCCACGTGTGCGGAAAGGTCGCCGCCTCAGCGGCAAAGAGGCCCTCCCGGTCGACGTCCCGTGGCAGGCCCCACCGTGAAGGCTCCCGGTAAACGAGGACCTCGTACGTGGCGTCAGGCAGTACGCTCGCCACCGCCGCCGTCGCGCCAATCAGGCCACGCCGGTTCTTCCAGCCACGGTACCGGGCGCCCGCCGCGTCAAGGATGCGTATTGCATCATCGATCTCGCAGAAATCCGTCACCGCCCGGTGATAAAATGCCGGGTCAGGGCGCCGCTCAGTCACGACAAGGCCAGGATTGGTCTTCCCGCAGGAAAAATCGGCAAGTTCCTCCACGATGGCGCACGCGACGGCAAACGCACGGTCCGGGTCTCCCTCCACATCCAGCGCGATCGCCGCGTTGCCCCGGGTCTTCCAGGTCACGTTCGGGTTGAGCCGGACGAGCCGGGCCTCCCGCACCCGCATGTGCTCCCGGATCAGCCGGCGGGCAAGCACGGCCCCGAGGTAGGTGGTGCACATCCCTGCCGGCGAGTCCGTGTCATCGATGCCGATCAGCATGTCTATATTAATATATGGGCAGGGTATATCCATTTGTAATTGCAATGACCCAGGACCGCCAGCTCCAGCTGGTCACCAGCGTGATGATCACCGCAGGCTTCGAGGTGTCCGAGAAGTTCACCCTCCGCCCGCGCAGCTTCGACCTCATCGCCCGTAACAATGGCATGCTGCTCGTGATCAAGGTCGTCTCGCACATTGATTCGGTGAGCGAGGCGGCGGCGTTCGACCTCGAGGTGATCTCCCGGTACCTGAATGGGATCCCCCTCATCGTCGGGGAACGAGCCCGCGAGGCGGAGCTTGAGCGCGGGGCAGTCTATGTCAGGTACGGTATATTTGCGATCAACGTCGCGACGCTCTACGATTATTTCGTGGAGAAGATCCCGCCACTCGTCTATGCGTCTCCAGGTGGGTTGTACGTGAACATCAACGGCGACGTTCTCCGGGAGCTCCGCGAGCGGCGCAACATGTCGCTCGGGGATCTCGGGCAGGTGCTCGGTGTCTCGCGCCGGACGATCAGCAAGTACGAGAGCGGGATGGGCACGACGCTTGACGTAGCGATCAAGATCGAGGAGTATTTCGACACGGGCGTGGTCGAATCCATCGATCTCACGCATCACAAGCGTCTGGATGAGCTCCGGCATGACTGGTCACGGGAACCGAACCGGCAGAAGGTCCCAATCGAGTACCTCGAGCAGCTCGGCATGGAGCTCCACACGCTCCGCGGTGCACCCTTCCAGGCCCTCCTCACCTTCGACAAGCACACGATCCTGACCGGCTACGGCCCGGCGCAGAAAGTGGTCCGGCGCGCCGCCCTGATCGGCAACCTCTCCAAGATTGCAAAGAAGCATGCGATGTGTATCATCACCGATTACCACAAGCAGAAGAAGATCGGCAGAACACTCGTAATCGGCGAGGAGCGCCTCCACCGCATCGAGGACGGGTTCGAACTTCTCGACATGATCGGTGAGTGAACTCCTTTTTTCCGGAATGCCAGTCACCGGTCACTGGTTTTTCGGGAAACCCTTTTGCGCAAGGCTCTCTTTGATCTCATCGAGAGTCAGAGGGTCATCAATGGTTGCCGGCACCGTGTATGGTACACCGTCCGCGATCTTCTTGATCGTCCCCCGCAGGATCTTGCCGGACCGGGTCTTGGGGAGCCGTTTGACCACAAACGCCACTTTAAACGAGGCGATCGGGCCGATATGCTCCCGCACCATCGCGACAAGTTCGCGTTCGAGATCGGACGGGGCCCGGTCCCTGCCTGCCTTGAGCACGACAAAACCGACCGGGACTTCTGCTTTTATCGAGTCATTAACTCCGGAAACGGCACATTCCGCGACATCGGGATGAGATGCAAGTACCTCTTCGATCGCCCCGGTGGAGAGGCGGTGGCCGGCGACGTTGATAATGTCATCGGTCCTGCCCATGATCCAGAGATAACCGTCGTCATCGATATACCCGGCATCCGCGGTAAAATAGTAGCCCGGATACATCGAGAAATACGTCCGTTTGAAATCCGCATCGTTGCAGAAGAGCGTCACGAGTGACCCGGGAGGCAGCGGGGACCTGATGACGATACTGCCCTGCTGCCCGGGTTCTGCGGGCCGCCCGTCGGCGCCTATGACGCGGACGTCGTACCCGGGGACCGCCTTGGTGCAGGAACCCGGTTTCACCGGGAACAGCCCGAGACCAGCGCAGTTTGCCCCGATTGCCCAGCCGGTCTCGGTCTGCCACCAGTGGTCGATCACGGGAACCCCAAGCCGTTCCTGCGCCCACAGGAGTGTATCCGGGTCGCAACGTTCGCCGGCCAGGAAGAGCATACGGAATCGGGAGAGATCGTATTTTTTCAGGAGCGATCCTTCCGGATCTTCCCGGCGGATCGCCCGGAAGGCAGTCGGCGCACAGAACATGACGGAAACGTCATGCCCTGCAATCACGCGCCAGAACGCCCCGGGATCGGGAGTTCCCACCGATTTCCCTTCATAGAGGATCGTTGTGCAGCCGTAGAACAGCGGCGCGTAGACAATATAGGAGTGGCCGACAACCCACCCGATGTCCGATGCTGCCCAGAACACTTCCCCGGGCGACATCCCGTATATTACGTCCATGCTCCACGTGAGCGCGACCAGGTGACCGCCGTTGTCGCGCACGACCCCCTTCGGTTTCCCGGTGGTACCTGATGTGTAGAGGATATACAGGGGGTCGGTTGCAGCGACGGGCACACAGTCATGCGGCCGGGCCTCCATAAGTCCGTCCCAGTCCCGGTCCCTGCCTTCTTTCAGTGCAACGTTCTCTTCCGGACGCTGGACGATAATGCAGGTCTCCGGTTTGTGCCGGCACATGTTAATTGCGGCATCGAGCAGAGGTTTGTAGGGGATGACCCGGGTCACTTCGATCCCGCAGGAGGCAGAAATCACGAGTTTTGGCCGGGCGTCATCGATCCGCGTAGCGAGTTCGCGGGCGGCAAACCCTCCGAAGACTACCGAATGGATGGCACCGATCCTGGCGCAGGCAAGCATAGCGATGACTGCTTCCGGGATCATCGGCATGTAGATGACGACCCGGTCCCCCTTCCCGACCCCGGATTCCACCAGACCTCCGGCGCATTTCGCAACGATATCCCGGAGTTTGCGATAAGTATATTTTCTGACAGTGCTGGTGACCGGGCTGTCATAAATCAGTGCAGTCTGGCTACCCCGCCCGTCTTCCACGTGCCGGTCAAGCGCGTTATAACAGGTATTGACCACCCCGCCCTCGAACCATGTGTAAAACGGCGGGTTGGATGTGTTGAGCACCTGGTCCCACGTACGGTACCAATGAACGGTTTTCGCAGCTTTTCCCCAGAACTGTTCAGGATCATCGATAGATTGCCGGTACACTTCCTCATATGTGGTATCCATGGGCTCCAGTTCTCCCCACCATGCGCCTTATCTAGGGAATCGACAAGCGCGGTTCATATTATTTTCCCTGTGTAGCGGGACTCCAGGGACATGGTGGTAAAACCGGATAAAAGGAAACATAGCGCTGCAATACACACCAAGCATTTCGGAGCACGCAGCATAACAACAAAGCAATAACAAGGAGGAAAGTGACAAATAAAAAAATGACAATACTCGAATTAACATGAAATTCGCACTTTCATGCTAAAAGGTATTTTTTTGGGTATCTATTTTTGGGTATCTAATTTCCAAAGGCCTCGCTACGCATAACCAGCATTGTATGATCTTGGGTTTGTGGCAGCGCACCGGAACCTTTTCCGCGCGTTTACCAACCGCCATGCACCACTTGTTTTTTTGATTGGCCTGGTCTCTCCCGAACAAATCAGAACCTTGAAGAGTACGCGATATACATAGAGACAGGGAAAAAACCGAATGCCTTTAGAACAAGTTTTAACTGGATTTGCCTTTGTAATTGTCGGGATAAACTTTATAGAAACTCCAATATTTTCCCAAGTTGCTGCCTTTTCGATTCTTGTTGGATTAATCTTTATCTGTCTTGGGATTATTATTCCATGGCCGGGAACAGAGATGGTAAAGTATGCTTGATAGACCCGATCTCTTGTGTGTAATAGTGTCTTTAATTTTAGTTATTGTAGGATTGGAAGTTTCGCAGGTTGTCGGTTGGCTAGGGATTGTTTTAATATCGGTTGGTTTCATCTTGATTTGTTTCGAATTTTTTTGCATCATAAAGTGGATGGAAGATGAAAGACGGGCCAGGCGTTCGGGTCAATAATTAAGCAAGCATCCAAGTAAAATCACTTTGGTAGTCCCAATGGTTAAGGACACGAAGTCGTACTAGAACTTTTGGTCACCACTTTTATGTAGGGTGCTGTTTATGGAGAGTCGATATTCCGATGGCACCAATCCACAAAAGTGGCGACAATAGGTACACTGGTTCTGATGCATAAGCGGTTGATTGATGCAAACCACGATGCCAGATGCGTCGCGGTTGAAAACGCGCAGGGATTATTGTTTCAATGATCGCCGCAATCTGCTTTTTTCGCGGTGACAGGCACGACACCTACAATGTCGTCCACCTTGCTTAGGCCCGTGCGTTGAATCTGCTGGAAAATCTGTAAGAGGTTTCCAGATATGGCAGGTTGAACAGAATTTTCCTTCGATACCATCTTTGATAATTATAACCATGGATCATTTCACTCCTCTTCCAAACTTACCTCGATATCAAATAGTAATTTGATGTATTTCGCGGCGGTTTGATTTTGGATACCCCTCCTGCTTCGAATACCTCTGAGTCTTATAGGTGTTAATCCTGGAGCAGATAAAGTGTTTAGTGTATATTCAACAAGTTGTCGTAATTTCATGAACCCTTTTTTAAATTGCTCCGGAACCTCATCATAGGGTAGAATACGGATTTTTACTGCCTCGCTTGCAAGTCTGCGGTTGGCATTTCCGGGATGAATTGCCATCCTGTAATTAATTTCAAACAGTTTTTGTTTGAAATATGATCTGAGATTGGGCGTCATATTTAAAGGCCGTTTTTAGATTAGTAGGTTATCATACCGCATCACATCATAAACGGTTCTGATGGTTCTGGATAAGTTAACGGGTGGTTGATAAATTTGGAAGAAAATGATAAGTCGCGGGTGGTCGCGCAGAAATGGAAATAAAAATTAATTAAGCGGTGGCTCGTGGTGTATACGGTGGCTCTTGACCAATGTTAAGATCACGCAATATTGGCATTATATGTTCTGGTGAAAATAATGTAATGCTCTGGAGAGCATCACACAATTCAGAATATGTTCTAGGGGGATTTGCCCATGAAGAGGCATTAGGATTATATGGTGCGATGGGTCCAAAGAATCCTAAGATCTTTGAGGAAACCCCAGGGAGGATTATTAAGAGTGGATCTAATTCTTATACATTTTTTAGGGAGACATCTGATCCTATAGGAAGCAAAATAAATATTGAATTCTTTGGCCCAATAGGAATTAGAACTCACAATCTTGAATTAATATATACTCCTTCCCCTCTTGGAGCACAATTGTTTTTATGGGCTCATGGTGAGGGGCAACGACTTGCAAATGATATTTTTAATCCCAATCTAGAATTGAAAACAATAAGTGTATAGTGTTTGGAACCGCGCTGTATCGTTCAAAAGAATATTGGAACCAAGCTCCCGACCGCAGATGCACCAGAACCCCTTTAACAAAATCTTTTTCTACAAGAATCATGTATTGCTCCATATGGGGATCTGCGAATATTGTGGAAAAATAACCAGCATCCGATATACCTGTTCATACTGTGGTGAGCAGGTCTGTGGACACCACAAGATCCCTGAGAATCACAAATGTATATACCTTGATATAGTCAGAGCTAGGGAAGATACGAGACTTCCAAAATCCAAAAACAAAATATTTTCAACGGCACTATTAGAACACCCTTTTCCGCGCGTTTACCAACCGCGACTTATCACCAACCGCAGGAACAGGCAACCACCCGCGAACTAATCAGAACCCAATTTACAAAACAATATATTTTCTGCGTGCTCTCACCAACCGCCGAACTCACCAAAAACCCGTCACGGCAAACCGTAAATACCCAGTCCACGATAGTGATGATTGTAGGGGACCTCTCTCTATTCACGGATCGAGATCATGGGTACTGGGGCCGGTCCTCCCCCAGTGCCCAATCTTGGCCGCTCCACCTTTTTACCACCTTCAAATACAAATCAAATTTAAATAACCCAACACAACAACACAACCTGAGGACTACCCATCCCACCAGAATTCATCTCACAAAGATCAATGCCTTGGGTTAGTCCTCTTTTCATTTTACTTACCAGTTATCATCTGCGGGCCAACCGTTGATGCTGAAATAGCGGGCACTTTAAAAATTCATTATCTAAAATAGAAACATGACATCGTAGTGGTCTTTTTTGTCACCACTTTTTATTCGGAGCGGAATAATTGGAGGAAACCCATTCATGGCAGCAACCCCTAAAGTGGTGACACTGATATCCTAGAATAGGCAAGTATTTATTATATTTGGTGGAAGCATTATTCTTAGGGGGGATACTTTTCCCGTCTGCTGACATACTCGGGACGCCCCCCTACGGAAATAGTATCATTGCACCACCTATAATGATTCCGAAATTTTGCAATCTGCCGCGTATGAGGCCAAAAATATGTCAAAGAAAGTGAATGTGAACAATAATATCTCATTTAATAAGTGCCCCAAATGTGGCAGTAAAGATTTTGTTGCCGATCCGTTCAATGCGGAGGATTGGGAAGGGGTGGGTGAGGCAGAATTAGCTGAACGCAAGCTAGGACATCACGGTACTATGATTTGCCGTAATTGCGGCCATACCCAAGAATACGATATTTAGATAATCAATTGCGCGCTGACCAACCGCGATGCAACACGTTTAGTCATTTGCAACACCCAACCGTAGATGCAACAGAACCCGCTCAAGGGTTCTGATGCGTTCACGGTTGATTGATGCAAATGGGTCTAAGCGATGCGTGGCGGTTGGAAACGCGCGGGGATTTTTTACCTCTCATTATACAAATCTGAAAACCATTTTATCTCAATTACATTCCACGGATAATAATCAAATTGGTCTAACTCATCGGGATCAAGATTCTCAAATGCTACTCGAACTGCAAACGATTCTCCATCACGCATTTCCTCGCAAACAAAGAAATGACAGGAGACGAGAGATTTTAAATAAATTTTCAGATCTTGAGTTAATTTGTCACACAACCTTGGATAATCAGATACTATCTCTTCAGTATAATCGGCATCTTTTGTGATATGCTCAATTACTACTCCAAATGCAATAACAATCGGTTCGTTTGCAATTCTGGTATCATAAACAATATCTGGCAGCTCATCAACAACAAATTTTATTGCCTCTTCTTGAGTGATCTCTTTTTTTAACACAGCCATCTGAATTTGACAACGGAAGGTGTCTTTTCTTTTCTCCTCTTTCCATTTCCTTTCGATGTTGGCTGCTATTTCGGCTCTCTTATTTGCGATACCTAAAAAGAACATTAGAGAGGGGTCCGGAAAAATCATATCACTTTTCTGCCGGTTTTCTTCCATATGGCAAGGTAACCAATTAAAATAACCTTCGAAATCAAAATCCTCCGGCAATCCATATTGTTTGAGCGTTTCTCTTTTAAGCGCCGGATCTTCTGAAAGCGATTTAGGTAAGATATGGTCAATGGTCATTTCTGCAAACAACATCGGTTTACGGCAATATGCGCATCTCTCATTATGAGCCCGGTATAATGCCAACCGTTTTATCAGATCAACCAAAACGATCACGTTCTTATGATCCCAATATTTTAAGAGGTGGGATTTATAATACAATGGTTATGCCAAGGACAGTTTCGATACGATTAATCAATCCATCCCTTATTGATGCCATTCTTCCAATTTTTAAAAATGTAAATCACGAAGAATTGTATAATCCAGATAAACAACTGTCCTATTTTATCAAAGATTACTCAAGTGAGAGGGGTTACCAAAAAGGCGAGATATTATTGGATTATATGAGAAAATTTAAGGAAAGAAGTAGGGTTGGCTCAGATCTTCGTCACGAGGATATGGAATTCCGAGATGTAGCATTAATAAAGTTTGCATATTTCCCACAAATTGGTGAACATACTAGAACGCATGTTTTATTGGTTTTAAGTAATGAACGAGTTTTTAACTATTTCTCATCTGTTCTCTATGAAAAAATTAGGGAAATGTCAGAAGATGCCTTTCCATTCAAAAAACTATTTTTTACGTTTACATCATCAAATGAGAATGATGTGAGAAATGCTTTTGATGATATTTTGAAGATAAGGGGAGAGGATGTAATTGATGATGTTATTACAGATTTGTCAGTTAGGGGAGCACGATTATACGAATCATTTGAATATCAAAAAGCATACACGGGAGAGATAAGATATTTAGGTCTGCAAATTGGGAATAATTGGTTTATTGTCAATAGAAATGGCAGGATTACTACATATAGAAGTTTGTCAGATGACGATTTAATCGGTTTTGTTCGAGAGATTATCCTAAGATTGGATAGTGCGAATGCTATTATTGAGGGATGATTCAGTTTATCGCTTTAGTAGGGGATCGACGTAATATCGGAATTTATTTTTATAAAGCTCATATCCGATAATTTCAAAAAACCTATCAGTACGTGCTAATTTTGTATAGATTATTTTGATGGTTTTATCATGTTCGTCAATCTTGAAGTCATCACTTCCAAAGTTTTCATTCGTGGCTTTTTTAAAGATATTTGTTGAAAAGTTCTTTCTCAAATCTTGTTCTGTAAAATGGAGTTTAACACCAATAAATGATTTTTTGAGATCAAGTATTGAAGTAAAGTTTTCTTCATATTTCGCTAAACTCAGAATGGCTTTTAAAAAAGAGTTTTTATCTGAAGAATATGGTATCGCAAAAACATTCACTCTCTTTACAAATAGTAACCCCTTTCCTAAATCGTGCTCATCCTCTTCATCTATAATATCCGTTATACTTTCAATATTTTCGTCTAAACCAGGGATATGGAAGAATTCTTGAGGGACGATCTCGACATTCTTTAATTCATTTTGGATTGTAAATTTACCATCGTGTAAAATCGCATTCATTGAATGTATCATTTTATTTTTATTTATTGTCCATTCGTCAATCCTTATAGGGTCTTTGAAATCCATCACCATGAACAATGATAGCTCAACAGAACCAAATGCAGGAGAACGGAGTTTTAATGCCTCTCGTGCAACCTTATATGCGGTGACCCCATGACGAACAACGGGGATGGTAGATGCTAAAGTGCTACCTGCTTCATGGAGAACTGGCTCAACATGTTGGGAGGGATCCGGCATTATTGATCTATATACGCTTTTCGACTAAGAAAATCTTTCTACTTAGAAAAGATTTTGGTCTGAAAACTTATTTTACCGCCAACCCAATCATCGTTTCCCATTTGTTTCCGGTAAGATCAATCGGGATGTTTGCGAGCTGTGCCGGGACCAGCCCGCCAATCCCCTGATGAGGCCGGATATAATTGTAGTAAGTCTGCATTCCGGCGGCGAAGTCCTCAGCACTAACCGAGCTGTCAAGGGAGCGGAATACCTTGGTTCTCTCACGGAATGTTCCCTGTAATCTCTCCAAGATATTGTTGTTCGGCTTTGTCTCAAAATCCCTCAGCCGGACGTGTGGGTTCTGGATTCTACCAAGGCCATAGAACTCTGCCTTGATTGCCTCGTTGTAAGCTTGTAACCCGTCGGTCACAATCGCGTCTGGCTTAACATCAGTGACTTCCTTTGCCTTGTAAAGGGGTTTGCGAGCGTCCTTGACATACCGGGACTCAGTAACTTGGCAGGCAAGAAGGTAGCGGGTCTTGCTGTCCATCAGGTTCCAGATCCACTCATAGTATTTCTTCTCGCCTTCCTTTTTGATGAAAACTGTTGTTTCATCGCAGTGCCAGATATTGCCGACCTCAGCTTTGTATTTCTCTGCATACTTCGAGAGCAGTTTCAGGTATCTCTTAATCCATCGGAGGATCGTTGTTTGGTCAACCGTGACATTCTCAACCTGTCTCAGGTGATCAACGATCTTCCTCTGTGACACGCCCTTAAAGAACAGGTCAAGAGTAAGGGTAATCGTTTTCGGGCTGTTCTTCATTCGGCAGAATCCCTTATCGACCACAAAGGTGTGGTTGCACTCACGGCAGACAAAACGCTGGATAGTTCCGAACTTGGTTTTCCGGTTGCCCCATGTTCCAACGTTGGCAGACTTACAAACAGGGCATAGGATCTTTGGCTCTGCTTCTTCGATTTGTGCCGGTGCGCTCTGCTCTACAACATCCCCGGCAATCTTTAACGAGAGTTGGACGGCGTGGATGTGCTTACAAGGTAAATGGCGGGTCTGGTGATCAGGACAATTGCACGTCCAAGTTGGCGGGTCGTGCATCCGGGCCTTGCGGTCCTTCGGGAATGCCCGGACGATGTGATAGTAAGCATCAATCGACTGTGACCTCACATCCCATTCATTCTCGTTGGTCTGTATTACGGTACCGGGCTGGCTAAGGATCGCCAATCCCCTTAATTCTCTTGGATCAGTTAGTTGGCGGATCATAGTATTTCACCATGTATCTAATATGTAGCCACATTGTAATAAACCTTTTGTTTCTATTTTACAATTAAATTATATATGAGGAACAAAGTAGCGAAAAAGATATACATAAGAAATACAATATAACTACTTCATGAGCGAACAAATGGAAATCAAAATTACTGCTTACCAGATTGTTGAAAAAACAGTGAAACAATCAGGCAATTCGGGCCGGGTCTATGTCCCAATAGATTGGGTCGGGAAGAAAGTGAAAGTTGTATTAATTGAGCCGTTGTAATAGTGATAGCTCAAATGAAAACGGGGGACAGGGAAATGAAATTAAACACAATCCATGTTGGAAATGTGATTGATGTTTTAAAGACGTTTCCGGCAGAAAGCATCGATATGTGTATAACATCACCGCCATATTGGGGAACAAGAAACTATGATACCGAGCCAGTAATATGGGGCGGCAATAATTCATGCAACCATGATTTTGCCACCTGCGATAATAACGGCGGATTCTTCTGTTCTAACTGTGGCGCATGGAAAGGGCAGTTAGGACAGGAACCAACCCTCAAACTTTACGTGAAGCATGTCGTTGACGTAATGGACGAAGTAAAACGCGTACTTAAAAATGAGGGTACATGTTGGCTGAGTCTCGGAGATACCTATGCAAGTGGGGAAGTTGGCCGTCATGATAAAAATTATGGCGGGGAATTTGATCGGCCAAAATGGAAGGGGATAAAAAGAAAATACGCAACCCTTGAAACCGGCGTACCATTTGGAAGTATTACGAATATGCCAGCGCGCGTCGCCATTGAAATGACCGATAATCATGGTTGGATAGAAAGAAATGCAATAATATGGCACAAGCCCAATGCCATGCCAGACGGGGTTAAAAATAGGTTTTCAATGGATTACGAGATGTTGTACTTCTTCGTTAAAACCAATAAATATTATTTTGAGCGCGTACTTGAGCCATCGGCTGAATATTTGAAATCACCTTTAACCTCGAATGTAAAAACGCGTAACAAGCGATCTGTGTGGAGTCTTCCAGTGCAAGCCTTCTCAAAAGCACATTTTGCAATCTTCCCCGAAAAGCTAATTGAAACTCCAGTCAAAGCAGGATGCCCGCCTCATGGGACGGTTCTTGATCCATTCATGGGAAGCGGTACCGTAGCTGTCGTTGCAAAGCGGTTACACAGAAATTACGTCGGCATCGAATTAAATAGGGAATATGTTGAAATTGCAAAGGAGCGAATGACTCACTCAAAATAATTATACTTTGTTACACTATATCAAAATACGAATTAAACAGTTTGGGCTGAACAAATTAATGAAATCTTGGAATGAATACCGAGATAACGCAAAAGAGTCTGTGTTAAAGTGGTATTCTAATTTAAAGTTGTATTCGAAGTTTCCAGCAAAAGGGACAATTGCGGGTTCTTTGGTAATCTTCGAACGTTTAAAAAGTAATTATGATCTCGATATTGACAATCATACCGCAAGGGGCGGATCACAAATAAGTGGCGCGAGCGGGGATGCCGTAAAAAAGATTTTAGTAAAATTCGGGGAAAGCAGACCATTTGTGACCGAGGGAGGTCGTACAAATCGGGGCTTAAGGGGGGATATTGAGAACTTATTGCTAGCATTGCAAAATGCAAAATTGGAAGAATTACAGCCTGCTAATAGAAATTCGATTTTGGAGGAATTGCAATATTTTCTGGTGACAAAAGTATCTGAATTCCATAGCAGACAACGATTAAAAATAGAATACGATCCCGCAAAGACAACTCAGCACATGATTCGCTCATTGCTTCTTGAAGCAGGTCAGACAGGAAAAAGAGGGGCGGTGGCACAATATCTAGTCGGGGCAAAATTGCAAATACGATTTCCCAATATTAAAATTAGAAATGAATCGTATAGCGCTGCCGATGTGCAATCTGGATTGAAGGGGGATTTTGAAGTGGGTGATACTGTTTTTCATGTAACAGTTTCTCCTATGCCAAAATTATATGAAAAGTGCGAAAGGAATCTTCAAGAAGGTTTTAAGGTGTATATCTTGGTGCCCGATGAAACTGTTTACGGAACCAAACAAAATGCTGATATTATCGGGGTAGGAAGAATTTCAGTTGAGTCTATAGATTCATTTATTGGGCAGAATGTTGATGAATTATCGGCGTTCTCAAAACGTGAAAATCTAAAAGAGTTTTTAAAATTATTAATGACTTACAATCAAAGAGTCGAGCGAATCGAACCAGATAAATCACTCCTTATAGAGATACCCCACGCTTTAAAACAAACTACAATTTAAAATCTCTTAGATAATTGGTTGTCGTATGGCCATAATAACAAAAAATGGAATTGAAGGAAAAATCTGTTCAACCTGTAATGTATGGAAACCTCTTTCGGACTTTCCAACCGATCCCACTCATGGACCTACGCAAGGTGGAAGACATTGCAGGTGCCGAGCTTGCCATCGCGAGAAAAGTAGGATTCGGCGACTGATGAGAGAATGATTCTTCCGCGCGCTTTACCAACCGCCATGCATCACTCAGTGCCATTTCGGTAGTGCTACCGCGAACGCATCAGAACCCGCTCAAGCAATATTTATATAGAACCACAAACCAATTTTAGTGCTAAAAAAGTGGAGATAATCTATGTCGCAACAGCTTGGAGGACAACCAATTCTTATTCTTAAGGAAGGCAGTACCCGTACCCGTGGCCGCGATGCCCAAGGTATGAACATCACTGCAGCAATGGCGGTAGCCAGCGCGGTCAGAACCACGCTCGGCCCCAAGGGCATGGACAAGATGCTCGTCGACACCATCGGCGATGTCGTGATCACCAACGACGGCGTCACCATCTTAAAAGAGATGGACATCGAGCACCCGGCAGCAAAGATGATGGTTGAGGTCGCAAAGACCCAGGATGATGAGGTCGGCGACGGGACTACGACGGCCGTTGTCATTGGCGGCGAGCTGCTGAAAAAGGCCGAGGGGCTCCTCGAGCAGGACGTCCACCCGACCATTATCGCAGCCGGCTACCGGCAGGCTGCCGAGAAGGCGCAGGAATTCTTAAAGGATATCGCCTTCGATGTCAAGCCCACCGACAAGGCGATGCTCAAGAAGATCGCCGAGACCGCGATGACCGGCAAGAGTGCCGAATCATCGAAGGACAAGCTCTGCGACCTTGCGGTAAAGGCAGTCACCATGGTCGCCGATGCAGACGGCACCGTGGACATCGACAACATCAAGGTCGAGAAGAAGACCGGTGGCAGCATCGACGATTCGGAGATTATCGAGGGCGTGCTTGTCGACAAGGAGAGAGTGCACCCGGCAATGCCCAAGAAGGTCACGAATGCAAAGATCCTGCTCCTGAACGCCGCGGTCGAGTTCAAGAAGACCGAAGTCGACGCTGAGATCAACATCACCCACCCCGACCAGCTCCAGGCATTCCTTGATGAAGAGGAGCGGATGGTCAGAAACATTGTCGATAAGGTCGTCGCGAGCGGCGCCAACGTCCTCTTCTGCCAGAAGGGTATCGATGACATCGCCCAGCATTACCTCGCAAAGGCCGGCATCTTTGCCGTGCGCCGGGTCAAGAAGAGCGACATGGAGAAGCTCGCCCGCGCAACCGGCGGCAGCCTCGTCTCGTCTATCGACGCGATTGCCAAGGAAGAGCTCGGCAAGGCAGGCTTGGTCGAGGAACGCAAGGTCTCCGGCGAGGAGATGACCTTTGTCGAGCAGTGCAAGAACCCCAAGGCAGTCTCGATCATCATCCGCGGCGGGACCGAACACGTGGTCGACGAGCTCGAGCGGGCAATCCACGATGCACTCCGCGTTGTCGGTGTTGTTGTTGAAGACAAGAAGGTCGTCGCCGGTGGCGGCGCTCCCGAGACCGAACTCTCGCTCCGTCTCCGCGAGTATGCAGCAAGCGTTGGGGGCAGGGCCCAGCTTGCTATCAATGCATTCGCAGACGCGCTAGAGATAATTCCGAGAACCCTTGCAGAGAATGCAGGACTTGACCCAATCGACATGCTCGTCGCGATCAAGGAAGCCCATAAAAAAGGAAAGAGTACGTTTGGTCTTGATGTCTTCGAGGGTAAAGCGGCAGATATGAAGGCGGCCGGTGTTGTCGAGCCGCTTCGCGTCAAAACACAGGCTATCTCATCAGCGGCAGAAGCTGCCGTAATGATCCTGCGCATTGACGACGTGATCGCGTCCTCCAAGAGCCCCGCACCAGAAGGCGGCATGCCCCCGGGCGCAGGCGGCATGGGTGGTATGGGTGGAATGGGCGGTATGCCCGGCGGCATGGGCGACTACTGAGCCCGGCCCTACCTCAACGATTTTTTTTCAGGAACTTTTTTTTTAGTTTTACACGCATCTCGCGCGCCAGTAGTGTATCCAGTTTCAGGTTTTTGCCCGGCGCCGGGATCTGCACCTGCCAGCAGCATGGCATGGGTGAGCATACATGGACTACAGAACATCATGAACGAAAAGATGTTAAGGCCATTACCGTGTGCAGGTCTCTGAATAGGTGAGGCATAATTGCCGGTACAACCGGCAAACGTTCCGTGAGAAAAAAAACCTTAACTGATGCAGAGTGCCTTTCTGCGGATCTCAATAAAACCACAAAAAAGAAGGGTTGAATACGGTGATAGTTAAGGCATCCCGACGAGAGAAGGTCCAGCTTGAACAACGATCGTTCCATTTACAGCAGGCACGTCTTTCAGTGCATAGGTATAGGTGCCCTCAGTTCTGCAATTGGTACCTTCGCAAAAAGTAAATACATACTGACCACCGGGCACGATATCACCGGAGTTGAACATCCCGGTATTGTTGCCGGTTGCTATGATTGTATGGGTCACGGTGTCGTCATTGATCCACGTAACGCCTGTTCCCGGGAGCACGACATCATTCGCCGGGAAGAAACCGGTACTGTTGAAATGGATCTTCGCTACCTGACTCGCTGTCCAGGGCGTCGTGGCGATGGGTGTGGGTATGCCCGTAGTCGCAGTTGGCACCGTTACCGTGACGTTTGCGATCACGGGCGCCGTGGTCGCCACCGTTACCGGGACTGTCGTCATTTCCGTGGTCGGCGGTACGGTTGTCACTTCTGTTGTCGGGACCGGTGTGGTAGCGGGCGTGGTGGCCTTGGCTGCAGGCTGCAAGTACTGCGTGCAGCCACTGATCGCGACCACCGCGACCAGCAGGACAATAAATCCAAGTAAGATTTTCATACAGATTTACATGTGAATTCTGCGTAATTAAATATATTCACATTTTTCTGCCTGATTCAGGTGCAGAATCGTAAACAACCGGTGTGTCGTGGCGTCGTTGGGAGCAGTCCCGCAAGTTGTCACCCAATGGCTCTCTTTCCTGCCGGGAAACAGGGACTACCGCTGCAGAGACAGGTGGAGCAGCCCGGGGTGCACAGATTGTGCCGGTACGGCGATCCCCGGTTTGCACCTGAGGAGCGCGGCAAAGCCTTCCCTGCCGGCAACAGCTTAATGAACTCCGGTGATCCCATTACCATCCATGAGCGACCGGTTTATCTTCACCACGTACCGTACTGACTGTTACCACTGCCGGCAGGTGGCGGAACAGATCATCAAGGCGGTGCCGTACCAGGCGCAGGTCGCTTGCGAAAACTGCGGCGCGACCCGCGTTTTCGTGCCCCGGAACGAGGATGTGGACGCAGCCGGGATTTACACGAAGCTCGGGAAGTACGATGTCTGGGAGGTCCAGCAGGACGCGACGTGCAGGCACTGCGGGGTGACCGGCCCCCACGATATCACGGTCAGTTCTCGGCACCTAACGGTCCGGTGCCAGAACTGCAGCTTTACGCATTTTTACAAGTTCGATCTCGAATATATCGCCAAGGACGAATTGAAAATTCCGTAGAGCCCGGTTCCCTGCGGTCCGGAAGGCAAACGTGCGCTTCTTGCCGGGAACACCACAAAGACCGGGTCAGCTGCAGGCAGGAGAGTCGAGCGCAGGGTAGGTATTTGCGTACCGTTCGAGGACAATCTCGAGACGCGACCGGGTTTTCGGGTTTTTTGCGAGCAAAAAGAAAATGATCTCGTTATCCGTGATAGTGACCGGAGCGGAGCCGGTGAGTTCTGCCAGCTGTTCGCATCGGTGCTTCGCGTACCCGCCCCGCGTCACCCGCGGGAAGTGCTGGTAGATCATCATGATCGATCCCGTGTCCATCCGGTCGTATATCTTTTTCACCTCTGACATGAGCAGGTGTTTAGCGGTCGGCCGGCGCTCTTCAAGGCCGATATCGGGGTCGAGAAAGACCAGGGATTTTTTCGGAAGCGCTTCAAAAACAGACTGGAAGTAGTGGTCGCGTTTTTCGTGGGTGAACTGCTGTTGGTCGAAGATGTCTACAAGGATATTCTCTTTCTGGAAGTACGTTCGGATCGCGGAGAAGTATCCGAGGTCGTCCTCGATCTCGTGCAGGCGCTCCATGTGCCCGAGGAGGTCCCGGTTCTGGCTGCCAGGTTTTCCTGCCCTGTGCGCCCGGTCGAGGTCTTTTTTTATACTCTTCTTTTTGCCCCCCCTCTCCTCCGATTCGGTCAGCATTGGCACGAACGTGAAGCTCGCGAGCTCCGGCAGCGATTTCATGATATGCCGCACGAGATCGAACTTGAAAAGGTCACGTGTGTCCCCGAAATACGTCCGGTTCATTCAGTCATCCTCAATCGGTGATATTCGGGTGAGGGGTAAAAAAGGTTGTGAAATGAGGCCGGTACCATCATTCCGGTAATTACCCCAAGGATTTTCCCTCTGCTGCGAAAGTATTTCTCTCCACCTAAATAACTGTCGCACAATTTCACCGGAATGAAAAATGGACGGGGATTTTGTTAAGAGACCCCCCCCAAAAAAAAATTATTTTTCTTCCCGGACCATCGTGATCGCTTTCTTCGGGCACTCGTTTGCGCAGATGCCGCAGCCTTTGCAGAAGTCAAGATCAACGTGGAGCTCGCTATCGATCGCGTTGTCCGGGCAGTACATCGCGCAGATCCCGCACTCGTTGCATTTCGCCTTGTCGACAACCGGACGGAAGACCCGCCACGAACCGGTCTTGCCGGCAGCGCCCTGTTTTGGCCTGCTCATGGCAAGCCGGTCCCGCTGTGCACCAGTGCTCATGCACTCACCTCGCGGTACGCGGCCTCCGCGGCCGCGACGTTGCGTTCATCGGTAAACATCTCGCGGATCGCTTTTTTCGCGGATGTGACCGAGATGATCCCCATCTTCGCGAGCGCGCCGAGCACCGGCGTGTTGAGGATCGGGCTGCCGGCCACAACAAGGTTTTCCCGGAGTGCGATGCCGGTCAGGTCCACGAACCGGCTCGTAAAACCGCCAAACTCCCGGGGGTGGGCACTGTTGACCAGCACGCTGCCACCTTTTTTGAGCCCGGCGAGCACGTCGACCACTTCCATTACGCTCGCATCGAGCACTACGATGAGGTCCGGGTCACGGATCTGGCTGTAGACCTTGATCGGGTGGTCATTGATCCGGACAAAGGAGACGACCGGCGCACCCCGGCGTTCGGCACCATAGAACGGGCAGGCCGTCGCATATTTGCCATCATGGAGCGCCGCCATCGCGAGGAGGCGGGCTGCCGTTACACCACCTTGGCCGCCGCGGGAGTGGATCCGGATCTCAAACATGGCCGTTCACCCCGAACCAGGACTCTTCACCGATCTGTCGTTTCCGGACAAAGCCCGCGATATCGTCATAGGTGACTTCCTGCCCGCCGATGCCGGCGATCACACTGAAGACCTCTGCCCGGTTCTTTGCCATGATGGCATTCGCGACGACACCGCCAAACCCAAACGAGTAGTCGCGGTCGATCACGACGACCTCTCTTCCCGCGAGGTCCAGTTTCGGGAACGGGCGGAACCAGCGCGGCCGCATCGATCCCGCCTTTATGCCTTCTTTCCGCAGGACGTCAATGGCGACTTCCGCCTCTTTGCCCAGCGTGCCAAGGGCGATGACGACTACATCCGCATCATCGCAGCGGTAATCCTCGGTAACGCCGTACTTCCGGCCGAAGCGTCTCGCGAACTCCTCCTGGTCCTCCCGGATCACTTTTACCGCGCTGCGCATCGAGCGTTCAATGTCCCACCGGAACCGGAAATGATCAGCCGGCCCGGTCAGCGTCCCGTAGCCGGCAGGGTTTTTGGGATCGATCGCGTGCGGCAGCCGGATCGGCGGGATAAAGTCCCCGGGCTCTACCGTGTCGAGCGGCTGCATGATATGGGAGAGCGAAAAGCCGTCGAGGTTTACCATCACCGGCAGCAACACGTCATTATGCTCGGCGATGCAAAATGCCATCAGCACCGTGTCGTAGGCCTCCTGCACCGTCGCCACGTAGACCTGCAGCCAGCCGGTGTCCCGCTCCTGCAGCGCGTCCGTGTGTTCCGCCCAGATGTTCCAGCCGGGGCCGATCGCCCGGTTCACGTTTGCCATCACGATGGGCAGGCGTGCGCCCGCCGCCCAGTTCGTCATCTCGTGCATGTACAGCAGACCGTGAGAGCTCGTCGCGGTGAACGTCCGCACACCGGTGATGCTGGCACCGATGCATGCTGCCATGGCAGAATGTTCGCTCTCCACCGGGATGTACCGGCTGGCGAGCTGGCCCCCCGTGACGTAGTCCGCGATGCTCTCCACGATCTCGGTCTGGGGGGTGATCGGGTAGGCGGCAACGACCGCGGGCTGCGCCTGTTTGACGGCCTCTGCCACTGCCTTGTTGCCGGTCGCGATCTTCTTCATGGCACGGCCTCCTCGGCCGCGAGCCGTTTGAGATTATCTGCGATCCGCTGCTTGAGGATATCCACGGTTTTTTCATCGATACCCTTAAACCGGCCCTGCGGGGCGAGGTACTCTTCGAGCGGAACCGGTTTTTTCATTGCCACCTTCGAGGGGCCGCTGATGGTCAGTTTGCCGTACTCGCGCTCGTACAGCACCCACATGCCGGACTTGACCGCGAGCCTGCCCATCTCGACGGTTTTCTCGGTCGGGTACCGCCAGCCGGGGGGGCAGGGGGCGAGGATGTGGATGAACGTCGGCCCCCGGAACGTGAGCGCCTTTTCAACTTTTTTGAAGATGTCCTGCGGGTACGCGCTGCACGAAGTTGCCTGGTAGGGTGGGTGGTGGGCGGCAACGATCGCGTCGATGTCCTTCTTCTCGTCGGCCTTGCCGGTCGGCGTGGTGGTGGTCCGTGCGCCCAGCGGGGTTGCACCGGATCGCTGCATGCCGGTGTTGCCGTAGGCCTCATTGTCATAGCAGATGTAGAGGAAATCAGTGCCTCGCTCGAAGGCGCCGGAGAGCGACTGGATCCCGATATCGAGGGTCCCGCCATCGCCGGCGTACACGATCACGTTGGTCTTTTTGCCGGCCGCCCGGAACGCGTTGCTCATGCCGGAAGCACAGGCGGCAGCAGCGGCAAACGCGATGTTGTAGACCGGGACGGTCATTGCGGTGTCCGGGTAGATTCCCTGGATGACACTCGTGCAGCAGGCAGGCACGACCAGCACAGTGTCGGGCCCTGCCGCCTTGAACACGTAGCGCAGCGAGAGGGACGAGCTGCACCCTGCGCACGCGGAGGTGCATTTCAGGATATATTCTTCCTTGGGGATTTCGGTGATGGTATCCAACTCCTGCGATAATCAGTAACAAGGGCGCGAAACGGGATCGCGGTCCTGAGAATAATCATCGTTCTGGAATCTCAAAAAAGGATCTGTTGACGTCAAGGGCATGCAGGTGATGTTTTTGGTGTGCGGGATCCCGGCGGCGTCCGGGCGATCACTTTCGCGGTGCACGGCCGGATTTTAAATCCCTATGGCCAGACCCATAGGCTGAGGAGGACGATTAAACCCTGAAGACGACGCACCGGGTGCCAGTCCCGGCCCGCCCACCGATCCTCCCCACCCTCTCAAAAGAAAATCACGGGCGATCTGTCCCGGACCCTTGAGTGAGACCCGCTCAACGTCTCTCTCTTCTCTTTTCTTTTGCCGTTCACAGTGCGAGAACATGCACAGGCTGTTCAGGAATCATAATATATTTTAGGATCATTTCTCTAATGTTTCCTATGGCTCTCCGGTCACTGAATCTCCCCGGCGTCGGAACAAAATACGAATTTGAGACTGATAAGGGTGATACTGTCGCGATCTTCTTCACGAAAAGTGGTACCATCCAGATGTACACCCTCCAGAAGGGCTGCCGGACGCCGAGCGCCGCGGAGATGACGCCGGTAGAGGCACGGCGACTGGGCAACATTCTCACCGGCGCGATCATCGAGGCAGACCAGGAGAGTGTGGAGATTGCCTTCTCAGCGCTTGCTGACCTCCGGATTACCGTCCACACGTATATTATTCCACCTGTGATTGCCGGAAAAACGATTGAAGACCTCCGGATCCGGGCAAAGACCGGCGCGACCGTAATCGCGGTCTGCCGGCAGGATAAGAACATTATCAACCCGCCGCCACCGTTCGTGTTCGAGACCGGCGATGCCGTGCTGGTCATCGGGGAGACTGACCAGCTTAAATTGTTCGAACGCGAGATCATGGTGGATTGATGGAAGGGATCATCCTCGCGCTTTTTGTCTGCCTCTTGCTGGCCCTCGTGAGCAAGTACCTGACCATCCCGGCGATCCCGTTCTACATAATCGCAGGTGTGGTACTGGGTAAAGCCGGCCTGGGGATTGTCGCCCCCGACCAGATCAGTAGTTTCTTCTCAGACATGGGACTGATCTTCCTCCTCTTCTTCGTGGGCCTCGGTCTCAAAGTTGATAAGATCTCCGAGAACCGGTCGGAGTTGCTCACGAGCGGGATAATCGACCTCAATGTCAACATGCTCATCGGCTTTGTTGCCGCCTACCTGCTCGGTTTTTCGCTTGTCGAGTCACTCATTGTCGCTGCAGCCTTCTATATATCGAGCACCGCGATGGCGGTTACCTCTCTCATAGAGAACCGGAAACTGATGATGAGGGAATCTGAGACCATCATCTGGCTGATGGTCTTTGAAGACCTCGTGCTGATCATCGTCCTCGCACTTCTCTCGGCAGGCGACGAGAACCTGCTCTTCTTCGTGGCGAAGATTCTCGCTGGGCTTGCGCTCCTTTACGCGCTCGCCCACTACGGCAAGGAATTCCTCGTCTCGATTCTCGAGCGGGATGATGAGCTGCCGGTCCTTTTCACGTTTATCGCGGTTGTCGTGACCGCTTCATTTGCCCTGTTCCTGGGCGTTCCCGACACCCTGATGGTGATCGCTCTTGGGGCTGCATTCGCGACCACTGACCCCGATGCCTTCGAGCAGCAGGCCCGCCCGTTCAAGGACGTATTTATGGTGATCTTCTTTGTCTTTTTCGGGATAACCACCAGCCTCTCCGGCAGCGTCAGCCTCAGCGTTCTCGCCATCGTCTGCACCCTCGCGGTCTTAAGCAAGCTGATATCCGGCGTGCTGACCGGTCTTGCACTCAATGGATCGGCCAGGTCCGGCCTTGAGATCTGGGCAAACACCATCGGCCGTGGCGAGTTTTCCATCGCGCTTGCCGCGCTGTACGGCTCTCCGGCGGTCGCTGCCACAATAGCCGTGATGGTGATTGTGACCTCCCTTGTGGGATCGTTTGCAGCGAAATATTCCGGCTCGTTCTCGCGTCGGTTTTCAGGGAGCGGCCGCCGCCGCGGGCCGCCGCACCGGCTGCGTGTGAGCCACTGAGTCACACGATCAGTACAAGACCGACCGAGTGCACATCGCTATGCACGATCTTCCCGTACTCCATGTCCTTGCAGGGGATCGTAAAGAGTTCCCAGCCGGCGTTCTTTGCCGTGGCAAAGACGTCCATGCCCGCCGCCTCCATGCTGGGGCGCACCATGTCCATGTGCCGGCACATCCGGCGCAGGCTCTCGTCCACCTGCCCGGCACTCTCCTCTGCTACGCAGTGCTGGTGCTCGCACCAGATGCAGGGATAGCCGCCAAACCCGAACGCCTTGTAAAAGCCGTCGTAGAACGCGGTCTTTTCAAGGAAATGCACCGTGCCGTTCACCCACCGGATCAAGTCGGCGAGCCACGGGTGGAAGTCATCGGGGATATCCTCCGGGCCAAATGTCTCGTGGCCCGGCACACCATCGAAGCGGAGCAGCAGCCCGGTGGAGTACTCGCCCACCATCCGCCGCGTTTCGTCCGGCGACGGGGCATAAGGCGGGCAGCCGAAATGCTTCGCGTAGCCCTTGCACCCGTACCGGCACTTGAAGCGCACCCACTCCGCGACCACGATGTCGCCCGCCGGTATCTTCAGCGCGTGGGCCCCACGAACAGCAGCCAGCTGCACCAGTTTTTCCAGTTCCCCGTCCAGTTCAGGAATCATGACCGTCACCATCAAACAGGAAATCCCCCGGGAAATCGATAAAGTTTTCCCGACAGCAGGCCAGTGTACGGTGATGGTGCCGGAGGCGCATCAGGTAAAAGGAGAAAAGGAGAGGCACGAATGGTCCACCGGACCGGCTGCATGATCTGCGGTAAACCCCTCACGTACCTTGGGGTGCCTGAGCAGCGCACCTGCGAATACTGCCATGTCATTCACATGGCAGATGCCGTATGCGCCGACGGCCACTTTGTCTGCGACCGCTGCCACCGGCTCGGTGCCGAGGACGCGATAGAACAGTATTGCGTCGCGACCGGGGAAAAGGACCCGGTGAAGATGGCGGTCACCCTGATGCTGAACCCCGCTGTGAATATGCACGGGCCGGAACACCACTTCCTCGTGCCGGCAGTCCTCCTTGCGGCGTACTGCAACACGATTGGCGAACCGGACCGGAAGGCGAAATTGATCGCGGCCGCCCGGGAACGGTCAGGGATGATCAAGGGTGGGGCCTGCGGCTTTCTTGGCGACTGCGGGGCCGCGGTGGGCACCGGGATCTTCGTCTCGCTGATCACGGGTGCGACCCCGCTCTCGCGTCTCGAATGGCAGCAGGCAAACCTCGTCACGGCAAGAAGCCTTGAGACGATCGCCCGGCACGGTGGCCCGCGCTGCTGCAAGCGTAACACGTTCCTCGCGATACAGGGGGCGGTTGCATTTGTCCGGGAGCAGTTCCATGTCGATATCACGGCGGACCCGTCCGTTACCTGCATCTTTTCCGAAATGAACCAGGAGTGCCGGACCACCGAGTGCCCGTTCTACCCGTCCCGCTGAACCCTGTCTCCCCGCGCATCGACGATCCTCCGGACGATCAGGCGCGAGCTGGAAAGGTCTCCGTCGGCGTATTTCCCGATGCGGACGACTTCAGCAGACAGCCCCCGCCCGGCCAGCTCTTTGCGGAGTTTTTCTTCATCAAAGTACTGATTGAAGCCGATGGTGATCAGCGCCGGCCGGATCTCATCTATGGGCCGGAACATGTCAGTCCGGTCACCGAGGACCGCGTGGTCTACGGGCTTGAGCGCGGCGACCATCGCGCGGCGCTGCTCCTCTGGTATGACCGGGCGGGGCTTGTGCTTCACGTTTGCGTCACGCGCCACGATCACCCAGAGTTCGTCGCCGAGCTTCTTTGACTCGGACAAGTAGTAGAGGTGCCCCGGGTGAAGGATATCGAAGGTGCCGGTGGCGACCACGCGGCGGACTGTCACGGGAGCACCTCCAGCTGGCACGGCTCCCCGCCAGCGGTGAAACACCGCCAGTCGGTCTCGCGGTACGGGTACCCGATGATCAGGTGGAACCGCCCCGCCCGAGGGAAAAAATGGACGTCGGCAGCCGAGGGCCGGAGCACCCCGTTGGGATGGCTGTGGGCGCTGCCCGCGAGATGGGTGTCAAGCGGCATCATGTCAAAGAGCAAAGACGCGGACGATCCCCCGGTCACGGTACCGGGAAGCAAATCCAGCTCCCCGATGACGCCGCCCTCTTCCCGGAGCAGCGCGACAAACTCGTTGGGATGGCTGTCGCGCCCCAGTTCGAGGAGGAGCAGGAGGAGCTTTTTTGTGATACCACGAATCGCCATGCAGTACCTGTACTCATGCTGCCCGGCGCAAAAAAAGCTCGCAACGGATTGGCCTTCTTTCGCTGACATAACAGCAGGCAGGTAAACCTCCTGTCTAATGTTTCTTAATGGCGGGCAGAATCTCGTCCCGTCGCGTGCGAAACCCGTCGCTATGCCGGTTGTGCGCCCCAACGTACCGGGTGCTCTCTTTCAGTCGTGTCACAAAACGGCAGATCCCCCCCTTTAGAGCGATGGACCGATACAAACCTTAACAGATATTCCTCCATCAGTCGACCGTTATCAGTATATTATTTTGACTCGCGTTTCAGGAACTGAATCATTGAAATTTTTTCAATTGTAATTCTTTTCTAACTGGTGGTTAAAATGAGACGATCCTAAAAAAAAATTATTTTATGCCAGTCACCTTGATGATGTGGAACCCGAACTGGGTTTTTACCGGGCCGACGACCTTGCCCTGATCGGTCGCGAATGCTGCCTGCTCGAACTCCGGTACCATCTGCCCCCTCCCGAACCAGCCAAGGTCGCCAGCGTTTTTCCCGGAAGGGCATGACGAGAACCTCCGGGCGACGGCAGCAAAGTCCTCACCATCATTGAGGCGCTTAAGGATCCGGTTCGCTTCATCTTCGCTCTTGACGAGAATATGGGACGCACGTACCTGTGTGGTCATGTATACAGATGGGCCTGCCGGCAATAAAAGTGTTGATGACGCCATCCCTGCCCAACGTTTTTCTGTCGGCCCGCCTTACTGTTATCGATGGCGAAAGGCAATTTCTGGCTCGGGGCGTTTGTCGGTTTTGTCCTCATGGTACTCCTCGGCAATCCCCTGCCGGTTCTCGGACCGCTCTTCGGCGGTTTTGTCGCCGGCCTGGTTGCCAGAGGTGGGATCGTTAACGGGGCGAAAGCCGGGTTTATCGCCGGCATCTTCGGCGCCCTCGTAGTTCTCGTCATCGGCATGATCGTGGGTACACTTTTTGCGGGACCATTCGGTTTCCTGATCGCGCTGGGGATCGGCGGTATCCTGCTTTTTACCGCCCTTTACTTCGCCGTACTCGGCCTTGCCGGTGGCGCACTCGGCGGGCTCATCGGCAGATGATCATTTCGACCGGATGCTGGTGTCTGCGGTTTTCCGCGTGTAAAGGCGGGATCAGAATTCGCCGTCCTGCTCAAAACTCCTGCCGTACCTGATTGCAAGCTCAGCCTTGTAGAGTTCCCGCCCCAGGTATCCTGCATGGTCGAGGAGCGAGACGTCGCCGTGAGAGAGGATCGTGTACAGCACATCCTGCCAGCGCCTCCCTTTTATTGCCCCCCCGTGGATCACCGCAACGATCTGGTCGCCCTCGATCCCAATCCGGAAATTTCCTTTCGGGTCGTACGTGATCCCAGAGGGCATCTCCTGGGCCATAACGACCGTGTCGTACTCCGGCAGCGGTTCACGCCGGCGTCGTTTTTCCTTGAGCACGAGCAGGTCGATGCCCAGGTCCTTGGGGTAGGGCCGGTCCTTGGCAAGGACCATCATCTCGGTCGCCCGGCGCATCTCGCGGACGGAACCCCGCGTCTTATCGGAATGTTCGCTCGTAAAGATTACGGATGCACCCAGCTCCTGCGCAATACCGGCAAGGAGCGCGTTTATCCCGATTGAATCGGCATCGAGCAGCTCCGCCACGTTGCCGGCACCGAAAAAGAGGGGATGACCTGCAACCCCGAACCTCTTCAGAGAAGCGGTAAGCCCGGAGCCGACCGGCTTGAGGAGAGGATCGGCAATGATGCAGGCAATCCCGGCCTGTTTTGCCTTCGCGATGTTTTTTGCAAGCGTGCTTTCGCCCGGCACCACCACCGCTGCAGCCCCGGCGCGGGCGACATCACCGCCCACCTCCGGTATGTTTACCTCCTGCAGGCTGAGCACAAGGTCGGCCCGACCGAGCGCTACCCGGATCAGACCGGGGTCCTGCGTGTCCACCGCGAGCGGGCAGTCGATATCCCCCACAGCGGAAAAGACCCGGGCCACATCCGCCGGCGAGGCATCGAACCCAAACCCGAGGTCGACGATGTCGGCGCCGGTGGCGATGTACCGCTCCACCACCTCACGGATATCGCCGCAGTGATGTGCGTCCATGATCTCCGCGAGCACCTTCATCCGGGACCCGCCCCCGATCCTTGTACCCCGGATCATAAAATCGAACTCCGCGCTCCGCTCCATCTCCCCGACGCGGCGCATCGCGTCCCCTGCTTTTTTTGCCGCTAGGAAGACGTCGGCGGGGGTCGTTCGCGAGAGCATGACCGTACCCAGCAGCGGGAGCACGAGGGCGAGGTCTGCCGCGTGCCGGGGCCCCCGGTATACCGGTACCCCGGTCTCCCGCTCCACCTGCTCGAATGAGGCCGTGCACATGCCGGAGACGAGCACGAGTTCGTAGCTGCCCCGGTCGATCAATTCATGGAGGGCGTGCGGCGTGAGAAACGATGCGATCTTTCCGGTCACCACGACGTCGGCATCGAAGCCCTTGGCCGCATTTTTTACCGTTTCAGCGGTCCCAGCGCCCGTGGGGAGGAGGATGCGCATAAGTCCCCTTAATATCCGAGAGATAAAAATACTATGATCAGATGTTGATCTGCGACCTGCATGTGCACACCAGTTTTTCGAAAGACGGTGAGAGCAGTGTCGAAGAGATCCTGAAACGGGCCGAGGACGCCGGGCTCGATGCGATCGCCATCACCGACCATGATTGTATCGACGGCGCTAAGAAGGCGCTCGCGTGCATGACACCGGTCCTCGTCATCCCCGGGATCGAGGTCTCGACCCGTCAGGGGCACCTGCTGGTGCTGGGCGTCACAGAAGTTATACCCTCCGGGCTTGACGTGCGTGATACCGTGGCAATCGCACGGCGCTTGGGAGCGCTCATCATCCTTCCCCACCCGTATCACATGTGGCGTCACGGTGTCGCCCGTAAGATCAAGGCAGCAATAAACATCGTGGACGCGGTGGAGGCGTTCAACAGCCGGTATATTGTGGGATCGGCGAACCGGAAGGCGGGGAAAATTGCACGGCGGTTACGAAAACCCTGCGTCGGGGGCAGCGACGCCCACCACGCGAGGTTCGTTGGGTTCGGGAGGACGTTTGTAGATGCGGAACCGGATATACAGTCCATCTTCCGGGCGATCCGTGCCGGAAACGTCTGGTACGGGGGTAGAAAGACGCCCCTGCGCACCTACACCCGGCAGTCGCTGAACAACACATGGAGAAGGATCAAGAGGATCACCCGGCGGTTCCCCCTCAGGTAAGGCTCGCGTTCCGGGTCTCTTATCTGGGCAGCAGGTTTTACGGCTCGCAGATCCAAGAGGCCCGCCGGACGGTGGAAGGCGAGTTCGTCGCTACGTGTCGGCGGCTCGATCTCTTCGATGACTGGCGGGATGCGGGGTTTTCATCGGCCGGCAGGACAGACCGGGGAGTGCATGCCCTCGGGCAGGTGGTCGCGTTCTTCACGCCATATCCCGACCGTGCACGCCAGGCGCTCAACCTCCAGTTGCCTCCTGATATCTGGTGCACCGGCATGGCAGAGGTTCCTGCCGCATTTCATCCCCGGTACGATGCAAGGTCTCGTACGTACCGCTACTATTACCCCGTACCCTTGGCAGATGTGGACGCCATGGAGCGTGCCGCCCGGCACTTTTGCGGTGACCACAATTTCTCGAACTTCGCAAGGGCGGGCGACAGGGATCCCTGGCGTACGGTCACCGGTGCCCGCGTGGGAGATGACCACGGTTTCACGTATCTCGAAGTGACCGCAGGGAGTTTTCTCTGGCACCAGGTCAGGGGCATGGCAGCGGCCCTGCTCATGGTTGGCTCTGGGCAGCGAACGATTGAATGGCTTGCGGTTTTGCTCGAAGGGGAAACAGATCGCCCGGGCCCTCCTGCGCCGGCAGAAGGGCTTGTCCTCTGGGATGTAGACTGCGGCATCGACTGGACGCCGGTATCGGCCGGCAGGCGGAGCAGCACATATCTGGCTGAGATCCGGCGTCACCATGCGCTTATGGAACAGGTTTGCCGCGTGCTGATGCCGGAAAACCAGTAATTTCCCGGAACCGGTTCAGTCGAATGTCCGTGCGCAGCCGCTGGCGACCGCCGCTTCCCGCACTGCCTGTGCAACCGTCCGAACCACATCGCGGTTGAGCACCCGCGGCAGGATGCGGTCTCTTCTCGGGCGCCTGACATAGCCGGCGAGCGCGTGGGCGGCGGCGACCTTCATTTCGTCAGAGATCCGGGTCGCGCACACGTCAAGGGCCCCCCGGAAGATGCCTGGGAAGGCAAGGGCGTAATTGATCTGGTTGGGATAATCGTTCCTCCCGGTCCCGACCACCGCGGCCCCGGCAAGAAGGGCATCGTGAGGGAGGATCTCGGGCATGGGGTGCGCCAGTGCAAAGATAATAGGCTCTGCGTTCATGGAACGCACCATGGCCTGCGTGATGACCCCCGGCACGGATACACCGATGCAGGCATCCGCCCCTTCCATCGCGTCTGCAAGGGTGCCGGTCCGCCGGGCCCTGTTGGTCTCCTCACCGATGATGTACTTGTACTTGTTTTCGTACAGGTTTTCGCGGTTGCGGTAGATGATCCCCTTTTTATCGCACACGATGATGTCGTGCACGCTGGTGCAGATGTCGGGGTTGTACCCGATGCACCTGAGCATCCGTGTGATGGCAAATCCCGCGGCGCCCGCACCGCATATGACGATATTCAAGTCCTCGAACCGTTTTTTTGTGACCCTGCAGGCATTGAGCAGTGCAGCGAGCACCACCACTGCCGTGCCATGCTGGTCGTCGTGCATCACCGGGATCCCGATGCCCTGCAGTTCCTCTTCGAGTTCGAAACACTTGGGTGCTGATATGTCCTCCAGGGCAATGCCGCCAAAGACCGGCGCGATGTTTTTCACTTCGTCGACAAATTCCGTATGGAACCGTTCAAAACAGATCGGAAAGGCGTCGATGTCCGCGAGTTTCTTGAAGAGCAGTGCCTTACCCTCCATCGCGGGGATCGCTGCGTAACCGCCGATGTTCCCGAGCGAAAGGACACGGGATCCGTCGGTCACAATCGCGATGGTGTTTGCCTTGAGTGTGTATTTCCATGCAAGGTCCCGGTTTTTTGCGATCTCCTTTGAGACCGCGCCCACCCCAGGTGTATAAGCAAGGGAGAGATCCCGTCGGTTCGCAAGCGGGACTTTTGCGTGGACCTCAATCTTCCCGTGGTATTTCTCGTGGAACGCAAGCGAATCCGCGTAAATATCTCTTCTCTTTGGTTTTTTACGGTTGCCCATACTCTTCACGTGCCTGGTTAGTTCAATGAAGGTACCGGGGCATCATGAACCTTTGTCAGGGATGTTATGGAGAAATCATCAGAAAAATCTCTTGACTCTTTTGGGGGCTTCGTCATGGTCTGCCTCTGCCCCCATCGCTGTGGCATTCCCCATATAGCGATAATTCCCAAGGAGGTAATACGCACATCATCGCGAAAGCAGCAGGGGCTGACCGGGAGGACATAGACTTTCCCCTCCGTCAATTCGTGTCATTTCAGCAGGGATGGCCACCGGCAAACGTGGTGTCGATCCACGCGCAGATCCCGTCCCGCACCCGGCGGTATCCGTCAAGGATCTCCGCGTCGGTTCCCGGAGTCAGGTGAGGATCCGGAAAACCATGGTGGATGGTTTTTTTCGCGGTCGGCACCACCGGGCAGATGCTGTGTGCATTGTCGCAGAGCGTGAAGGCGCAATCGAACGGCACACCGGAGAATACGTCGAGAGTCTTCGACTGCTGGCCGGAGATATCGATGCCGATTTCCTGCATCACCTGTATGGCGCGGGTGCTGATCCTGGATTGCCTCGTCCCGGCAGAGAAGACCTCGTACCGGCCGCCGTACCGTGCCCGGAGGTAGCCTTCTGCCATCTGGGACCGTGCAGCGTTTGCTGTGCAGATGAAGAGGATCCGTGATTTTGCCGGGACCGTGTTTCTCATGTTCTCCCTGTAGGGTAATTCAGCTGCTGATTGCATAAAAAGAGAGGCGTAACAGAGGGATCCGGCAACCCCTTTTCCATAAATGCCGGGGAGTGGTGCCGCACATGACGGACAGATCATATGCCCCGGACCGTTGAATCGATCGGTTAGGGGATAGCCCGTTACCATACCGGAATGCCGGTTGCCACGCGGATACGGCTAATGGGAAAAGAGGTGGAGTTAGGGTGAAGCGGTTGCATTGACCGCAGGACCCGGTTTGCACCCTTCACCGCGGAAGAGCCCCCACTCTTCGCAGGTGGTGCCGTTGGAGAAGGTGCACATGCCGTACTGGCTGCCGTCAGGATTTGTCATGATCACGGTCGTACCGCCGTTCTGCCCGCAGTAGACCGAGGCCGGGTTTGCCATGCCCGCCGCCGTTATTGCAGCAGCAGGTGTTGCTGCAGGAGTCTGTGCAGGGGTTGCCTGCTGGGTGCAGCCGGCAAGGAATATGCCGGCGACAAGGCAGAGCCACACCAGAATAACCATACGTGTTCTGGACATCATATGACCAACAGGATTCGTTGTTCCTCACAGGTCATAAAAGGGGGTGGTTTGACCGTTAATCCAATGTTTAGCGGTCCACCGGGGTGCCTGCTGCTTTCATGCCGGACACAAAGCGGTGCAGTTCCTGCTCCATCGCACCGGGATCGTACCGGTTGCGTGCGACGATCTCCACGATTGCGCTCCCCACGATTACGCCATCGGCCCCTGCACCGGCACAGGCTCTCACCTGGGCGGGTGTCGAGATCCCAAAGCCGAGAGCGAGCGGGAGTGCGGTGTGCGAACGGATGCGGTGGAGGAGTTGGAACGCTTCCGGGAGCAGCACTTCTCTGGCGCCGGTCACGCCCAGCACTGAGACAAGGTAGATGTATCCCCGTGCCTGCCGCACAATCGCGTCCAACCGGTCATCAGAAGTTGTCTGGCCAACGAGGAAGATAGGGTCGATGCCGTATTCCTGTGCCGCGTCCACCGCCTCCCCGGACTCCTCGACCGGCATGTCCGCAATCAGAATGCCGTCAACGCCGGCATCGTGCGCCTCGCGGTAGAACCGTGGAATCCCGCGCCGGTATACCGTGTTAAAGTACGTGAGCATGACGATCGGTACGCCGGAATATGCCCGGAGTTCGCGGACGATCGCAAAGACCGTATCCGGTGTGGTGCCGGCCGCGAGCGCGCGTTCGTCCGCTTTCTGGATGGTCGGGCCGTCCGCTACCGGGTCGGAGAAGGGCATACCGAGCTCAAGAATGCCGGTGCCGGCATCGATGAGCGCTTTTCCGATCCGGACCGAGGTTGCCCGGTCCGGGTCGCCGGCAACGGTAAAACCGATGAACGCGGGGGCGCTGGTTTCCTGAAACGCTGCACCGATCCGGCTCACGACGCATCACCTTGTATCGCCGCCACTCCGGCCACGTCTTTATCTCCCCGTCCGGAGAGGTTGATCACCACGATATCCTTTGCGTCAAACCGGTCCGCGTGGTTCATCACGTATGCGACCGCGTGGGCGGATTCGAGCGCCGGGATGATCCCTTCCGTGCGCGAGAGGTACGAAAACGCCTCCAGCACATCACGGTCGTTTACCGCTGTGTAGGTCACCCGGTGCGTGTCCTTAAGCATCGAATGTTCGGGGCCGACGCCCGGGTAATCCAGGCCCGCAGCGATACTGTGAGTGGAACTGATCTGCCCGTGTTCATCCTGCAGGAGGTACGAGAGCGCCCCATGCAGCACGCCCGCCTCTCCGGTGCAGAGTGTCGCGCTGTGTTCACCGGTTTCAATCCCCTTTCCGGCTGCCTCAACACCGATCAGCTCCACATCATCGGCAAGGAACGGGTGGAATATACCGATCGCGTTCGAACCGCCCCCAACGCAGGCAACAATTTCATCCGGTATCCGCCCCTCCTCTTTCAGGCACTGCTCCCGCGTCTCCTTGCCGATCACCGACTGGAAGTCGCGCACCATGGACGGGAACGGGTGGGGGCCCACCACCGAACCGATCAGGTAGTGGGTGTCCTGCACGTTTGCCACCCAGTCGCGGAGCGCCTCGTTGATCGCGTCTTTGAGGGTACGGGTGCCGGACTTCACCGGGATTACCTTCGCACCCATAAGTTCCATGCGGAAGACGTTGAGCGTCTGGCGCTGCGTGTCGACTTGCCCCATGTAGACCTCAACCGGGAGACCGAGCACCGCGCCGGCGATTGCCGTCGCCACACCATGCTGCCCGGCGCCCGTTTCGGCAATAAGCCTTTTTTTACCCATGCGCCGGGCGAGCAGCGCCTGCCCAAGTGTATTGTTCAGTTTGTGCGAACCGCCGTGCACGAGATCCTCACGCTTCAGGTACACCCGGCACCCGATCTCGCGCGACATGTTCGCGCAGAAGGTGAGTGGTGTTGGCCTGCCCGCGTACCCGGTCTGGTATGCAAAAAGCTCACGGGCAAACTGCGGGTCGGCCGACAGGTGACAGTACTCCTCCTCCAACGCGATGAGTGCGCTCATCAGCGTTTCCGACACGTACTGCCCGCCGTAGATCCCGAACCGCCCTTTCCATCCCATCCTAAACGCTCCGTGCGGCCGCTATGAACGCCCGCATTTTTTCCGGATCCTTGATCCCTGGTGCCCGCTCGACGCCGGTTGCGACATCGACGGCGTACGGGCGGATCGCTCGGATGGCCTCCTGCACGTTGTCCGGTGTGAGCCCGCCGGCGAGAATCACCGGCACATTCGACCGTTGCACGATCTGGCGGGCAAACGGGCGGTCGTAGTGCCTGCCACCGCCCCGGCTCTCGTCCACGACAACGGCAGCGCAGTCGTCCGGCAGGGCATCGCCGTGCCCGATCATGCGGAGCACTCGTGCGCCAAGGGTGGCAGTAGGAGGAAACGAGTGCGATATCTGGATCGCTGTTGGCCTGAGGGTAAGGATCTGTGCGAGATCATCGGCAGATGTGGTGTGCGTGACGGCGACCGTTGCGGTGAACGGACCGACGGCATCGAAGATCTCCTGTGCCCGCTGCACGCTGACCGATCGCGGCGATGCAGCGCTGGACATGACGACGCCGATCGCGTCTGCCCCTGCCTGTGCTGCCAGCTTTGCATCGTCCGGGCGCGTGACCCCGCATATCTTTATGCGCATACAAACTCCTCCAGTTTCTTTCGTGGTTCTTCGTGTGACATAATTGACGAGCCGATCAGAAACGCATCGCAGAAGGGGCGAAGCTCCCGCAGGTCGTCTGAGGATCGCATACCGCTCTCGGACACGATTATCCTTCCTGCCGTCCGTATCCGGCCGGAAAGCGAGCGCGTAGTCGACCGGTCGATCGCAAATGTCGATAAACTCCGGTTGTTGATGCCGATCAGCCGTGCCCGCGTGGCAAGGGCGCTGTCCGCCTCCTCTTCAGTATGTACCTCGACCAGCGGCTCGATGCCGGCATCATACGCGTGATCGACAAAGAGCGGCAGCCGGTCTTTGAGCACTGCGGCAATCAGCAGCACCGCGTCCGCCCCCAGCGCACGGGTCTCGGCAATCTGGCGTTCATCGATGATAAAATCCTTACGGAGAACCGGGAGGCTGACCGTCTCCTTTGCCCGGCCGATATCCCGTGTGCTCCCCCCGAAGAAATACGGTTCCGTGAGCACGGACAGCGCGATGCACCCGCCGCCGGCCAGCACTCCTGCCATCATACCGATATCCACGTTGCGGCGGATAAGGCCACGCGACGGCGAGATGCACTTGATCTCGGCGATGACCGCATTCCGGTCCCGAGCGGCACGGATCGCATCCGCAAGGCTGGCATGGGGGAACGGTGCAGGTTCGGGAAATGTTCGGGGGAGTTTTACCACCCGTTTTTCCGTGCGGCGGATGATGTCGTCGAGAATCATCCGGCACCTCCCGTCGCGTGCACCAGTGCCTCCAGTTTGCCCAGTGCGCAGCCTGAGTCGATAGAATCGGCGGCGAGTGCAATACCGTCCGGCAGCGTCGGTGCCCTGCCGCCGACATAGATCGCTGCCCCTCCGTTCATCAGCACGATGTCCCGCGCTGCCCCTTTGCTGCCGGAGAGAACATCGCGCAGGATCCGTGCGTTCTTCTGGATATCCCCGCCAACGAGGTCGACCGGCATGGCACGGGCAAACCCGAATGATTCCGGTGTGATCACGGAATGGGTGATAGTGCGTCCGGCCAGTTCACTCACTACCGTCTCCCCGGTTGTCGTAATCTCGTCAAGCCCGCTTCCATGGACGACCATCGCCCGGCGGACCCCGAGAAGGCACAGCACTTCTGCAATGGTGCCGGTCAGGTCCGGGCAGTATACACCCAGTACCTGTGCCTGTGCGCCGGCCGGATTGGCAAGCGGCCCGAGCAGGTTAAAGACCGTCCGGCACCCGATCTCCTGCCGGATCGCCATCACGTGCCGGAGCGCGGGGTGGTGGTACGGTGCGAAGAGAAACGAGATCCCGACTTTCTCAAGGATCCGTGCCTGTGCGCTTGGATCGAGAGCAATATTCACGCCTAGCGCGGCAAGCACATCTGCAGAACCACACCGGCTGCTCACGCCCCGGTTGCCGTGCTTGACCACCGGGACACCGGCACCGGCAGCGACAAATGCGGCGGCCGTGCTGATATTGAATGTCCCGGCGCCGTCACCGCCGGTGCCGCAGGTATCCACGAGAATCCCAGGTACCTTGGGCTGTACCGTTACCGCATGGTCACGCATGACGCGGGCAAACGAAGCGATCTCTTCCGGTGTCTCGCCCTTCATGCGCAGGGCGGTCAGGAAGGCACCGACCTGTGCCGGTGTCGCACGGCCCTCTATGATGCTGTCCATCACGACCGCCGCCTCAGCGGGTGTCAGGTCCTTTCCCCCAATAACGAGGGCGATCGCGTCTTTCATCATGCGCTCACCCCCGGGCCGAAAAGGAAGGTGCGGATGAGGCGGTCGCCCGTACCGGTCAGGATGCTCTCAGGGTGGAACTGCACCCCTTCAATCGGGTAACGGGTGTGACGGACTCCCATCACGCAGCCATCGTCCAGGCTCTCCGCGGTGACCAAAAGATCTGGCGGCAGCGACCCACGCTCGGCGACCAGGGAATGATAGCGCGTGGCGAAAAACGGTGTAGCGATATCGGCGTAGATCCCCCTGCCGTCATGCCGGATCTCAGAGGTCTTCCCGTGCATAAGCCGGTGCGCCCGGATCACCTTCCCGCCAAAGACGGTGCAGATTGCTTGGTGCCCGAGACAGACCCCGAGGGTGGGGATCGTCCGGCTCATCGAACCGAGCACGTCAAGGCAGACACCGGCCTCTTTCGGCGTGCCCGGGCCCGGCGAAAGAATGATCCGGTCACAGCAGGTCTTTTCGAGCTGCTTAAGAGAGGTATCGCAGGTGAAGACAACCGGTTCGGCACCCAGCCGTCCCACCTGCTGGTACAGGTTGAAGGTGAAACTGTCGTAGCAGTCAACGATCAGGACTTTCATGATGCCACTCCCGCCCGCTCAATTGCCCGCATCATCGCCTCTGCTTTGTTCTCGGTCTCCTCCCACTCGTTTTTCGGGACGGAATCCGCCACGATTCCTGCACCGACCTGAATGTGTGCACGGCCGCCACGTACAATCACCGTCCGGATCGCAATTGCAAATTCGAGATTCCGGTCAAACCCGATATACCCGACAGCCCCTGCATACAGCCCCCGGGCGTCAGGTTCGGTCTCACCGATGATCTGCATTGCCCGGATCTTAGGTGCACCGGAGACGGTGCCGGCCGGGAAGCAGGACTTGAGCGCATCGTAGCAGTCGAGATGGTCGTTGAGCACGCCGTTCACGGTCGATACGATGTGCTGGACATGGGAAAACTTCTCGATACCCATAAACTCGGGTACCTCAATCGATCCGAATTTGCATACCCGTCCGAGATCGTTTCGTGCAAGGTCGACGAGCATCGTATGCTCGGCACGCTCTTTTTTATCGAAAAGAAGTTCCTGGCCCAGTCGTTTGTCCTCCGCCGGATCCTTCCCGCGGGGACGGGTGCCGGCGATGGGGACGGTTGTCACCCGCCGTCTCTCCACCCGCACGAACATCTCAGGACTAGCGCCGATAATCTGTTCGTCACCGAAGTCCAGGAAATACAGATACGGGCTCGGGTTGATCTCCCGCAATGCCGTATAAATCGGGAACGGATCCCCATTCACCTGACATTCCATCCTCCGCGACAGGACTGCCTGGAAGATGTCGCCGGCCTTAATGTGTTCTTGGATTCTCGCGACCGAGTGTTCGAAGGCGTCCTGCCCGGTGTTGTCGGTAATGTGCCCCTGAGGGTGATGGGAGACCGGATCAGACGCAACCGCAGCGGTTTTCCGTTCCGGGACGGCGGCAATTTTCCGGGCGAGTGCCCGGATGTTCGATTCGCAGCGCCGGTATTCGGCCGCCGGGTCAGACTCGTAGGTCAGAAACGGACTGCTGAAGACGAAGAGCTTCCGATCGCAGTGGTCAAAGACGATGCAGTCCTTGGTGAGCATAAACCGGGCGTCCGGATGTAACGGCCCGGCACTCCCGTACGGTTTTTTCACCTGCCGGAACAGCGCATGCACGATATCGTATGCGAAGTACCCGACCATCCCGCCAAAAAACCGCGGCGCTTTCACATTCACGTAATGGAAACGGGAAAGGATCGACCGGATCCGGTCGACAGGGTTTGCGCCCTCCGGTTCGCGTGCGATGGAAACAAAGTTCCTGTGCCCATCAACCTGTACGTCTTCTGCGCAGGTGATGACGCATGCGGGATTGATCCCGATGAAAGAGTACCGGGCAATTTTCTCGCTCCCTTCGATGGATTCGAGGAGAAAACCGCTGCCCGTGCGGGTAGCGGTGAAAACATCGGGCGGAGAGCACTGCGGCAGCGGTAATTCCGCGCACAGAGGGATCACCAGCGGTTTTGGCTGATCATGCACCGCGGTGAGGTATTCATCAAAACCAAGATTCAGGTCCAGGTCATGTTGGGTTACAGCGATTTCCAGTCCACCGGCATCACCATCCATGGTTTTCACGTAATTCTGATCTGCGACGGAGGGAGGGGCAGTATTCTGTTCAGCTCCTCACCAGCGTTCACGGCAGCAGGGGCCTGAACATTTCCGGTCATGAGATCATCCGGCAGGTTAATCCCCTAAAATGCTTAGATATGGTGTACATTGTCTATATTTATACATTGTTGTTATTTTTCGAATATTAATGTAGTATTTATTACATTGGCAGCGCGGAAAAACAATATGGAAACCTGAATTTCCGTACAGGGATGCTCTCACTACGGAACTGCATGGTCACGTGGAGCCGTCTGGGGTTGGCATACCTTCTATCAGTGGAGTACATACCCTACATGCCGTTTGGCGTTGATCCGCGTATCCCATGAACTTGGGACTGAGATCGCACCCGTGGGGATGCGGGAGGGCTAAATAATATTCCGGACAAACATATACGAAGCAGCGGAGGTGCAGACAATGTGGCTGGAGAAGCATCGCTCGCCGGGATGGGTTTTTGTCTCCCGGATGATCGGGATCATCTGTTTTCTGATCATTGTTGTTCTGGCCAATATCCTCACCTTTTACGTGTCAAACCCGGTCTACCATTCAGGTGTTGATTTCCTCAACACCAACTTCTGGCTGCTGTTAATCATCGGTATCATCCTCTTTACCTCCGACATATTCTCCGTATTCCCGTTCCCCCTGAATCTCCCGTTCCCTATCATCAGGGCCATTGGGAGTGTATTTATTATCGCATTCATCCTGCGCATCTTCGAGTGGGTGGACCATGTTACCGGGAATAACCTGTACCACTTTTTCTGGCTAATCTCGTTTGCCATAGTGCCGGTTGTCTTTATCATTGTCCTCATCACCGGCTACTACGAGATTATCTGCGACCTCGCGTCGCGGGCACGGCTCAGGAGCGATGCGACAGGTGCAGTAGCGTATGACGGGGTTCCGCCCGCTGCACCGGCAGTTCATCAGGAAGCAAAGTCATGGGAAGACATCGGTGCCGAGTTCCGGCTGATGCTCTATGATATCATCCACCGGTTCCGCGAAGAGATCCGGAAAAATTAGTGGGGGACGGGAACATCATCCATGAAAGGGTAGGGTATAGCATGCGGAGATGTACGTGAAAACCAGTCGATTACCAGTCCGGGTTTTCTTCGAGAAATTTCCGCTCTTTTTCTGCGAGATCCTCTGCAGTCAGGTCTGAGGACATGCAGATACAACGGTGCCCGTTAAACACGCCCCCTTTGAAGGTACCCTGCTGTTCGCCAATATGGCATGCGCCATAGGTTCCTGCATCGCAGTCATGAAAGACCAGCGGCAGGCGTTCCCGTTTGGCACATTCTTTTGCTTCCTTCCACGATGTCGCCATGGATTCAGTATAGATCGCGGCCAGGAAAATAGATTTATCCGTGGAAATTAGCGAATAATCCCTGCTCTGTAGCAGTTCTTCCGATAATGGCTCACTTTGTAAAAAGCCGGCCGTGGGTTCCGGAATACAAGCAGGTAAAAAAGAAAAATGAAGTTACTGTTGTAGTTAGAACCGCGGTTTTCTGTGCTTTGGAAGACAATCCCGGCAGTATACCGGCCTTCCCTCTGTTGGCTTAAAGGGGACTTCGCACTCTTTTCCACAGTCTGAGCAGACTGTCTTTGTCATTTCTCTGGGACCGAAGTTTCTCGGGCCGCCAAATCCTTTTCTTTCCATTGTATTACTCATGCAGGTTGAACTGCGTATATACATCTTCGCGTTGAGTATAAATACATCTGCATGATACCGAACGGCGTTTACGGTTATTCCTCCTAGGAACGGAATGGTTTTTCAGGGAATTATCTCGCACCCGTTGAATTTTTCATGGGCAAAGTCCGCACGGGTAATGACTCCATCGGCAATCAGATTCTGCACATAGGGAAGCGCCCCGGTAAGGGCATCATGCAGGTTTTTTACCGTGCCGCATACCAGCCGGCGGCCGGCCGGGTTCCATGGCTGCACGATGGCGGCATACAGGCACCGTCCACCGCAGAACGTCCGGATGCGGCAGGTCACGCACTCCCCGGCTACGGCAACCCGAGGCAGCTCTGTCGGGGCACTCTCCGCAATATGGCCGACGTAGTACCCGTCCATGCCGATCATGACCGGGCATGGTGTGATATGGCCGTCGGTCATGATCGCATAATTTGCATGCCCGGCTCCGCACCGCAGGAGGCTGTCGTGCCTGTTAAGCAGGTCTTCCATCGGGTCGATGAACGGGTACCAGCGCCGGACAGTGCCGGTTTCCTCCATCTGCCGGACCCACTCCTTTACGAGCGTGCAGATGCCGGGATTGTAACTCCGGTTGGCCCAGTCCTCAAACCGGCGCCGGGAAAAATCGTGCGTGAAGTTCGCGTCCAGCTGCCAGTGGATGGAGGCGAAGGAATGATCCGGGTTCTCTGCAAGGAACCGGACCGCATCCACGACATCGGTACCTTCTGTGACGGTCATCCGGGCGATGAGTTCTCCTGCGAATCCGTTTGACCGGAGCTGTCGTACGTTCTCCATCACTTTCCGGTATACTCCCTCGCCCCTGTTTGCATCGGTGAGTGACTCCCTCCCGTCAAGGGATACGAGGATGGTGGCAAACCGGTTGGCGACAGCCGGATTAAGCCGGTGCAGGAGGAGGCCGTTTGTCTGCAGCATGAAGCGTTTGACCGGGGCATCGTTCACGATCTGTTCGATAAGATCCACCCGGAGAAGTGGCTCACCACCGTAGAAGGTGAGTGTCGGGACGGGATCTTTTGCCAGAAAATTGTAGAGTTGTCGAAGATCGACGGCGAGATCGGCCGGCAGGTGGTCATCGATCACAATTTCGGGCCTCCGGCATCCATCATCCGCCTCTTCAAATGTCTTTGCCCTGCAATAACTGCAGCAGAGGTTGCAGTCGTCGGTGAGGATGAGGTGGAAGTACATCAAAAACATACTATCATGAGCGGCAAAACGGCATAAACCCGCGGCATGAGGTTGTGCTGGTCACCGGTACACAAATCCTTGAATCCCGGGGTATCATGTGGCTTTGTATGGGTCCCCGTCATCATGCTACCCGGCCGTTCACTCGAGTTTTACCGGAATGCAACAGTGTATCTGCTCGCTCCCTTGGGAATAATTCATATCGGGATGGTGCGCCTTGAGGCTGATGCGGTGAAACCTGCAACATAAAAATCCTTATGAGCGTATAATAAATCCTGTTCAACCATAGCTCATGGCAGAAGGGGGTGTTTCTCTGGAATGAGGGAGACAATGGCACGTGGCGTGTCTGAATCCTTCGACGTAAGGGGACTCCCGGAAACGGACGGTTGATCAGGGGTGACAGGTTGAATGATGCACCCAAAACGTATGCACGACGATGCGGTAACTTGGTTTGAAATGATTGCAATCATTATTGTGATTCTCGTGATCGTTTACGGAGGTCTGATCCTCCTCCCGTATGGAACAGGACCCGGCAACCGGCATCAGGGGATTTTGCAGAACTACGTGAGTGAATCAGGCAATGCCATGCGAAGGGTGGGATCAGTTAACGTTTTTTCAGCGATAAACGGATCATCTTCCGGTGTTACTGTCGAATACCCCCATCCGGATCCGTCCCGGCTGGGTGCAACGGATATGACGGTCGCCCTCTTTATCGGCAATATGGGGGGAATTGACTTTGATAAAGTGAATGTGATCTGGGAGACCAATGGCGTAACCGAGAAAATTCCCCGCAAGGACAACCGCCCGCTGGTATGTCCCGGGTGGACAATCGCCGGGAAATCTAACATGCTCCCCATGGAAACTGCGAATGGGAACAATATCCTCGATCCCAATGAACAGTTCGAGATCTTTGTCTGTCCGACGAATACGACCGCATCTTACCAGCAGTTCACGGTCACGATAAATCCCCCGGGGAACGTTCTTCCACCGGTTGCCACAATAACGACACCGCCCATGGTGAGACCGGCAATCACCATCAGTTAGAAAATGGCTGGATGAAGTGGTGGTCCAGCGGACAGAGACCGGTTTGGGCAACAGGATCGTTTCGCGGGAAAAATGCTCATATGGTTCTCGTCCCCAAAACCGGATTTTACGGTATTCGTGTGGCTGCAATTCGGCCCGGTGGAGCCGCGCTCCTGCTTCCGGTGAACATATCTATGCTGTACCAGATTAAACCGTTTATATGCCAGAATTCTCAAAAATGGAGCGATTTAAAAAGGATTTAAAACGGCGCGATTAGTGCGGCACATTGTCAAAAATACCCGCATAATCATGGCGAAATCAGGTACTTCGACGTGCTCCGACGGAAACCTTTTATATTATCAGGCGGTAACTTTCATTATCAAAACCAGATCATGGTTTTGAGGTGTTTAAATGGGAACAAAAATTGGAAAGGAAAAGATTCAGCGCGAAAAGGGATACCTGTATTTCATCGGCAAGGACGGTTACGTCTGGGCAGCCCCGATGAAGCACAACAAATCCGGCCGGAAGAAGAAAGTTGGTACGGAAAAGATTCCAAAAGAAAAAGGCTTCATGTACTATATCGGCAAGGACGGATTCGTTGCCAAGGCCAAGATGAAAAACGCGTAAATAACGCTCTTCCTTTTGCACGCAGTCCGCCTGACACAAAAATTCTGCCGGGCGGACCTGCTCATAGTTTTTTCCCTGACGTTGGAGTTTCTCCCGGTGCTTTATTGTGCGCAGATATTTCGTTTTTTCCTGCCAGCTCAGCATTTCTCCGTTCGAATCGTGATTCCGATTCCGGGCCGGACCGGATGGTGCCATGGAAAACACGTATGCATATGATGCCTGTGCAATGCCCGGGCAATATATTGAGAAATCAGAGAAGAATATTGATACCCCTTTACTTCCACTGGAAAACGGAAAAATCTGACCGCATTCTTCCAGATCAGGCTGATTTAGGGATATCTTTCTTCAGGAGAAGCGATCCTGAGATCAGAAACGACCGGGTGAGCGTTTTCGCATTCATAACAGATACTGGGCCAATCGTTCCTGATATGTTCGATCCCAGACAGGTTCCCGATGATGATCTTTTCGCCGTACCGAAAATGGTTACTGCAATGGGCCCGTCGTGATTCGAACACGAGATCTTCGCCGTGTGAAGGCGACGTCATAGCCAACTAGACCACGAGCCCTCATGCATCGACCGGGAATCGAACCCGGGCTATAGGCTTGGAAGGCCTAAGTCATGCCTCTAGACCATCGATGCAATGATGCTTTACCATTTTAGCAGGGACTTGTATTAATAATTGTTATATCCTGTCAATCCGGTAATTTTTACGGCAGCTTGATACAACAACGGAAGGCCGGTTCGGGAATATCACGGCTGTGCAGGAAAGATCATAAAAAAAGCGCTCCTATGTTTTCCATCGGCAGGATTTTATGGTAATACCGCCGCGAAACATCATTTGTTCCACTATATGGCAGTAATGACGCATAAAAACGGCTGAACCCCGGTACAGGAAAACTTAGGATGGAGTCAGTACCCGCGAAGCTCGGCCTCGACTTTTTCAAGGTTGGCGATCCGCTTCTCAAGGGGCGGGTGGGTGGAGAAGAGCTCCATGATTTTATTCCCCGAGAGTGCCGGGATGATAAAGAATGCATTTGCTCCCTCAATCTTCGCCTTTGCCTGAGGAGGAACTACCTCTATTCTGCCGCTGATCTTCTCCAATGCCGAGATAAGATTTTGGGGCTTCCCGGTGATTAGCGCACTGCCGCGATCTGCCGCGAATTCGCGGTACCGGGAAAGTGCGAGCATGAGAAGGGTCGCAATAAACCAGACGATGATGGAGACGATCCAGACAATGATCGTACCCCCACTGTCCCTGTTGCGCCCGCCCAGCAGTGCGGAAAAGAAGAAGCTCTGCATGACCATCGACGCGATCATGGCGACAAAACTCGCAATGGTCATGGTCAGGATATCCCGGTTCTTTACATGGGAAAGTTCGTGGCCCAGCACGGCCTCGAGTTCATCCCTGGAAAGGAGCCTCATGATCGAATCTGTACAGCAGACTACCGCATGCTTCGGGCTCCGGCCGGTGGCAAACGCGTTGGGCACCGGGCTCTGCATGATCGCGATCTTCGGCAGGGGAAGATCCGCCTCCTTGCAGAGTTTTGCAACCGTCTGGTGGAGCTCGGGATATTCATCATCTGATATGATACGGGCATGCGTGCTCCAGAGCACCAGCTTATCCGAGAAAAAGTACTGGACAAATGCCATTCCTACCGCCAGAATTACTATCAGCCCGAGACCGGCGCCGAATGCCCACAATACCGTCATGAATACGAGGTAGACGATGAAGAGCAAGAACATGGTCAGCCAGACCCTGGCCGTCAGACCCCAGTCACGTTTCCATTCCATAATTAGTACAGGTTCGCTGAGGCAACTCTTAAACCATTCGAATATCTTAATAAATGCCAATAAACTGCGCCGGACCCTGCTCTGCAGAAAATTGTTTTGATGATGACGAAAAATTATGTTTGAGGAAGACAGGATTGTTTTCCCGTTTGTCCTTGGGTTGAATGACTGAATCTTATTGCCTTTTCCGGCATCATCTCATTCAGGATCTGTTGAGCAGTTTTCGGTAGGTTTGAATCGTTTCCGGTATCTATGCCCGGAGGATGCAACGGGCAGCAGAGCACTACCAATCAGAAACTATTTTTCAGCAAACACCGGACGGATACGTATGGCAAATACCGATTCCGAAGCGCTGGCAGATGTGGCATACGGTATTTTCGATCATCTCCTGAACCGGGAGCTGCAGGTACAGGGAAAATTTCTATATGTACTTGTCGAAAACGGCAGCGACTTTTTTGAGGACATCAGCGCCATTTTCGGGAAATTTGCCAGCGAATACCCCCAGCTTGCGGAGGCGATGCTCGAGCGTTTTTCCAGCCTTGAAACCATTTATGCCATGCTTCGTACAGGTGAGGGCGTAACCCCATCAAAGACAACCCAGATGTACTGGATCGTCCAGGACGCCCCTGGCAGCGCTCCCGAGGCAATCGAGGACGAGAACGCGGGGAAGTGGCTGATATTCCAGGAGCCGGATACCGTCGATGCGACATGGAAGAAGGTCCGGGACGCGACCGTGGCGCTCGAACTCGGGATCTCTGCGAAGGTCTCTACTGCAAAACCGAACCCGGATTCCCGTGACAGCCGCAAGGTAATCTATGTATTTACCAAAGACTGGGCGGATGAGCCGGATGTGATGCGGGTTCGGCAGAGACTCCGTGAGCTCGGCTTTGTCGATCGGATCGGGTACAAGCGCAACATCGAGACGTTTGCCGGTGAATATGCAAAGAAAGGCAAACGGGTCACGTATTATTCCGCGTAATTTTTTAAAATCCCCAAAAAAGTTAACCTGTATTGGATTGTTTATGCTTTTCGTTCCTTGTTCTTAGGGCGCAGATTCTTGTAACCGCATTTCCGGCAGGTGGTGGCGCGGATTGCATTGCGGGCATTGCAATGCATGCATATCTTCACGTTCAGTAAACGGGCTTCGGCTTCAGGGAACTTTGCCATTGGAGTACACTCCTGTCTGCCTTAAGAACAACGCTCTTTATCCTCTTAACCGTTTGCGTCAGTCGTGCCGCTGTCCGGTTCATCCCGGGAGAGAAACCAGTCCCGGAACACGGCAAGTGCCCTTGCGCGGTGGGACATAGCGCCCTTCTCGTCAAGGGAGAGCTCGGCGAGCGTCCGGCCGCCATTCACGTCAAAAATCGGATCGTACCCAAACCCACCGGTTCCGCGAGGAGCATACGTAATCATTCCCGGAATAGTCCCGGAAAAAACCATAATGCCGTGCTGATCAGCAAACGCGATCGCGGTGGTGAACCGGGCATTGCGATCCGCCACGCCATCCATCAGTTTGAGGATGCCGGCATTCCCAATCGCTTCAAGGACGTATGCCGCATAAGGCCCGGGAAAGCCATTGAGTGCATCGATCGAGAACGCGGTATCATCGACAATGAGCGGCATGTGAAGACGGTCGTACGCGTACCGCGCTTTCTCCCGTGCGATCTCACCCACATCGTTCCCCCGGTGCTCCGGTATATCGAGCGACACGTGCGTTACTTCGATGCTGCCGCAAAAAAAAGCAGCGATTTCCACGGCTTTATGGGCATTGCCCGTCACCACGGCGATCTTCACAAGTACCGCCCCCTCAGTTCAATTTCGTGTTCGCGGGAAATGACGTCATCTGCACCGGCAAAGGTTTCGGCATATCCCCCGGCAAACGCAGCCTTCAGCCCGACCGCGTTCTTCGGGTCAGTACTTTCGAGCGTCTGGAAAAAGACGTGGATATCCACACCCCGCTGTTCAATTTCTGATGTTGCCTGTGCGAGTCCGAAGTCAATCAACACGCACCGGCCATCGTTCCGGCGCAGGATCATATTGCTGGTCGTGAGATCGCCGTGCATGATACATGCCGTGTGTAGCCGGCCGATCTCGCGTCCCGCCTCTCGTACGTATGATTCCGTGAGATCCTGCGTGAGGAGTGTTCCTGCGACCTGTTCCATCACGATAGTATCGGACGTGATATCGCGTATAATTGGCGTTGGGACGCCGGCTTTTCGTGCGGTATGGACCAGCCTCGCCTCTGCCCGCGTCCGCTCGGATATCAGCCGTTTGTCCAGGTCGGGCATGCGGTACCGTTTTGCCACCCGCTGTTTTATCGCGTTTCCGTCCTGGAATGTGACTATCGCTTCTGCGCCCTGTTTCTGTCCGCTGATGGCGGAATGCACCGGACTCTGTTTTTTTACCGCGTCGTTCTTCCACGTGACATCCACCTCGTCTGACCGGAACGAGGGGTTGATCTGCGAGTCTGTGACAGGCAGTGACTGCCCGCTCTCGAGCATTAGTTTTCCCGTATATGCGATCATGGCGCCGTTATCGCCGAGATATTTCCGTTCGGGAACATAGAAATGCGCTCCGCGATCCTCGCACATGATCCGGAGCATCTCCTGGAGCCGGCTGTTTGCCCCGACACCCCCCACGAGGAGCACTTCATCTTTTCCGGCAAGCGACATCGCCCGTTCCGTCACCTCCACGCACATGGCAAACGCCGTTTCCTGCAGGCTGCAGCAGACATCGGAAAGTGTTTCTTTCGAATCCTTTGCCGCGGAGACAAGTCCGGAGAATGCAAGGTCCATACCCTTTACAGTATATGGGAGCCCGAAATATCTGCCCGGTCGCGCCCGTTCTTCGATCAGAGGGCCGCCAGGGTGCGGGAGGTCCTTTGACCGGGCGAACTTGTCGAGTGCATTGCCGATCCCGATGTCCAGTGTCTCACCAAATACACGGTAACGTCCATTCAGGTACCCGATCACCTGGGTATTAGCACCGCTCGCGTAGAGCACGATGGGATCGAGGCAACCGGTTGCCCAGCAGCCGATCTCCACATGTGCAACACAATGGTTGACTCCAGCGAGCGGTACGCCGAGCGCCAGCGCAAGCGATCGCGCCGCAGTTGCGACTGTCCGCAGGCAGGGGCCGAGACCAGGTCCCTGCGAGAATGCGATCCCGGTAATCTTCTCCGGTTCTGTCAGCACCGAAGAGATGAGGTTTTTTATTACCGCTGCGTGGTGCTGTGCCGCTTCTCTGGGGTGGATCCCGCCATGGGCGGGGAGATATGGGCGGGATGAAAGCGCGATCACATCGCGATCGAAAAGAGCGGCACTGAGGTTCCAGGCAGTCCCCTCGATTCCAAGTATCTGCCCAAAAACAGGCATCTGACCTTATTTTTTGAATTCAGTATATCCGCACTTCCCGCAGGCGATTCGGTCCTTGTGCTCAGCCATGATGACGCCGGGCCCGCAGCGGGGGCAGTATTTCCTGGTGGTCGTGACCTTGTTTCCCTCAACCTTGAAAAATGCGCTCCGCGAGGATCCCCTGGCGGTTGCCGCCTTCTTTGCCGCCATGCTTATGCTGCCCCCTCCTCTTTGGGCTTGGGCATACCCCGCATCGAGAGATGGGGGCGTTCGGTCTTCTTCTTCCCGTCTTCCGTATCGTATACGCGTGCCGAACCGGTGAGTGTCGTCCTGCCAAAGCTGCTGGTCAGGCTGTCAAGCACTACCAGTGCCTCTTTCGTATTGAGCAATGCGCATAATTTGCCGATGATCTGCATGCGGGAGGGCGTCGCACCATCATATTTGAGAGTAAACTGAATCTCTCTCCGTGATAAAAGCTCATTTCTTTTATCGCTTTCGATCTCAAAGTCCATCGATATCCTGTAATTATTGGAAACCGGGTTATTTAAAACATGACCCCCGATCAAAAAAACGCCCGGAATATAATAGAAAACCAAAATCAGAAAGAATTAACGTTTTTAGGGAGGGGTCATGCACCCGTACGGACAAAATGCTGCAGGAGCCTGCGGGCGGCAGCCTTTGATTCAGCATCGATCCTGCGGAGCACGACGCCCTTGTGCGGCTGTCCATAGAGCAGGATCGCCTCGTCATGCGCAGAGATCACGAGCGGTATCACCGCGAGATCCTCTTCGCCGTTGACAATGATGGTCACCGGAGGGTGGGCAACCGCATATTCCAGTGCCCGCACCAGATCTTCCGTTATCGTACCGGGAGGGTTATCAACCCGGAGACATTCCCCGGTAAATTCAGGTGGCCGGCTGCACGGGGACCTCATCGTCAGGCCGTCTACGACGGCAATGGCCGGCGTGATCCCCTTTTTATGCAGGTTATGGGTCACCACATCACCGACTGCATAGACTGTCCGGCCGGTAATGACCGGGAGTACCGAATCGATATTCTTGTGGAGTTCCCCGAAGGGGTTCTTGAAGAGCTTCCGGTGCTCTTCGGGAAGCACGAGCATCAACGGACCTTCAGCGCGTATCGTCCGGGCAGCTTGATGTTCATCCGTTTTGCCACGTCAGAATTTTCCGGGTCGACGATGACGAGGTAGCCGGACCAGTCATCGCTTAAGTTAGCAGTTCCGCATATCACGCAGTTCTCACCATCGACGACCCGGTGGCAATCGCGGCAGACTTTCCCCTGTTTCTTTTTATTCGCCGGCGGCATGCTCCTTCCTCTTTCCTCTTGTTCTCTCGGCGGGTTTTTCCTTCGGTGCACCGGGAGCGTTTTCCCTCTCTTTCTCCTTTGCGATCTCCTCCTCGAGCCAGAGTGCGGTACCCAGGCCCGCCTGCCGCATCGTAAGCCCGATTTTGCTGTCCCGCGGCTCGCGTTCGTTCAGCGACAGCGTCACCACCCGGACCCGGACCGCATCGCCAACACCGATGAACCTTTTTGATTCCTGGCAGATGAGCCGGCCATTCTTCTCATCAAAATTGATGTACTCGTCAGAGATCTGGCTCACGTGCAGCATGGCATCAATGGGCCCGAGGCTGACAAATGCCCCGAAACTGGTTGTCTCGACAACGACACCCTCGATGACTTCCTGCAGGGACAGCCGCAGAACCATGGCCTCAAACTTGACATCGTAGTACACGCCGCCGTCACCGGGCACGATCTCACCCTCGCCGACATCCTGCACTTTGGTGACGCAGATAAAGATCCCGAGTTCCTTATCGATGCTCCCTTCAAGATGCTCCTGCAGGACGTCGAGAATGACCTTCTCGAGCTTTTCGCCAAGCCGTTGTGGAGGTACCCTGACCTTGTCTTCCAGCATCAACCTGTAATACATAACCCACCTACTTTCGCAATACTTCCAGTTTTTTCTGTTTTCTCATGGATATAACACCGATGCCGCGTGCGAGCAGGGCATCCCTCACCCGGCGGTCATTTGTCACGACCACGCAGTCGTGATGCGTGGCATAGGCAATGACCTGCTCATCGACCGGAACTGTTGGTGACTCATCGCCGTCAGCAACCGTGCAGTTCCTGGCAAGGGCAAGGCCGTACCGGGCTGCTGTGCCGTCCCGGCCTTTCGCGCGGGAGAGACCGTCGAGTTCCTGAACCACGCTCCGGAGCACGACAGGTTCGAATCCGCCGACAAGTTCCCGGATCTCTCCAAAGAGATCGATCTTAAACTGCGCGGGCATCATCAGTGCATTGGCGTCCAGAAGGACCCTCACTCGGTGAGCACACCCATCCCGATCAAGCGCCAGCGTGCTCCCACCTGCCGGCTGATTGCGATCCGTGCACCCTGCTCGGCGCAGACCGGACGCTTCAGCTGCACTTCGACACCATCTTTTTTCGTACTGGTGACCACTCCCACGGTGACCGCTGTTCCGACCGACAGCATGAGTGGTTCGTTGTGCTTAAGGGGTTCGATGACGAGTTCACTCGTTGCTCCAACGACACGCTCCATCAGCGTGACCTGGCACCTGATCTTATCCCTGACCGGTGGCAGTTTTCCGACATGCCCTACCACTTGGCCGGCGAGTGCATCACTCTTGGTGAGTGCCGGATCAAGTTTTGTACCAACGCCCAGCAGCCCACCCGGTGTCGCCTCCTTCACCCTTTTTGATCCGGCGTTGATGGACATGATCTCGGTGGTGATAGGCACCCATTTGATCCGGTTTTCGGCCTGCATCTGCCGGCCGGGACGGATCTCGATCTCTTCGCCCTCGCGGAGGATGCCCCGAATAAGAGATCCCCCGACGACACCGCCTTTCACGTCCTTCCAGTTGCAGCCGGGTTTGTTGATGTCAAACGATCGGGCGATAAGCATCAGCGGTTCGGCGCCCGGGTCCCGCACGGGTTCCGGGATTGTCTGGTCAAGCGCCTGTATAAGCGCCCCGACGTTGATCCCTTTCTGCGCGGAAACCGGAATGATCGGAGCATTTTCTGCGATTGTTCCTTTGATAAATGCCGTGATCTGCCGGTAATTGTCGAGAGAATCTTTCTGGGAGACTACATCGATCTTGTTCTGGACGATAACGATATTTTTTATCCCGACAAGCCCCAGTGCCATCAGGTGCTCCTTTGTCTGCGGCTGCGGGCATTTCTCTGTCGTGGAGATGACCAGCATTGCGCCGTCCATCAGGGCAGATCCTGAGAGCATCGTCGCCATCAGGGTTTCGTGCCCCGGCGCATCCACAAACGAGACGGACCGGAACGGTTTACCCGTTCCCCCGCAGACCGGGCATTCCGGCTTGGTCGAAAAGGCGTCCGGTTCCTCGCACCGATCGCATCTATAAAATGTTGCGTCAGCATATCCCAGCCGGATGGAGATGCCACGTCTCACCTCTTCGCTGTGCCGGTCAGTCCATGTCCCGGTGAGCGCATTCACCAGCGTGGTCTTTCCATGGTCTACATGGCCCACGACCCCGATATTAACACTGGGAATTGTCACATCATGCAAATGAGATCGAACCTCCTTATCCTATATACAATGGGCATACTTATACATAACCTGTGAGGAAAGATACCGCCGTTGCCATTAAATAATCTCATTTTCGTTTTACTCCCGCAATAATTCTCTTAAAAATGATTATTCGATCCCGTGCCGAAATTGCAGGATCTGCAATTATGTGGCTAAAAAACGTTAGTATAGCATCTGCAATGCCCTGATTGCCGGAAAATTGCGGGGCTTTTGAGATTCCATAGAAAAACCGAGTTTTCAATAAATTACACAACACATATTGACGGAGGGGACAGTGCCCGTCCACCCGAACCGCCCTTGCAGCCTTCACGATGATGTGCGTCTTACCTTTCCGGGAGTCATCGCCATTGAGGGGATGCCACAGCGGCGGGGGCCGGAGGCAACACTTGCAAAAAGCCCCCAAAAGCGTTAAGAGGGTTTTCTGATAATTTTTACAAAGCCGATCTCTTCCGATAGTAAAAAATAGTGGGCCTCAACTAAACCGCGCCATAGGTGCCAGGTCAACCGCCGCCCTCACAGCTCTGGTCGATGTTTTTCAACGCTTCCTGGAGTTCGCTTCCCGAGGCAAACTCCCGATCGTGTTCGATCACCTTTTTTGCATCCTCGATGATGGTCTGTTTTGCTGTTTTTCCATGTTCTGCGAGGATCAGCTGGTCAGCACGGTACAGGAGGTGCGTGCTGTCCAGTTCTGCAAACAGATCGCCTTTCACCTGCTCAACGCGGACGACCTTGCCGGTGGTCCCGGTGCGGGGGTACCGCACCTGCATGCCAAGCGTGATCTCTTCAGCGAACATACTGGAGATTGAGTATATTGTAGTATAGAAATGTTGTGTTGGCAGGTTCTGTTGCGTTGTCGGGACTTTTCACTTTTCAAAGATCAGTGTTGCATGGTGGGACTTTTAGCAACTTATTGAATCCATTGTTTGAGTGTTGTTGCGGTGTCGGTCTCTACAATATCCTCTCCACCTATCCATTGTCTCAAAGAAGAACCAATTTCATGATATAAGATGCGAAGATCATCTTCGTTGACCTGAATATCAATAGCATCTAGGAATGCGATATCCAATCTAATACGTAAGGCATCCACTTGACCAGATGAACCGTACTGCTCTGGTATCCTCAAGAGCTGCTCATCCCTAAACCTATCAAAAACGGCAGCCAGTTTGGTTATCTGTGTGTTTGTCAGCGTGTCAATATCCAATACTGGTAGCATCCTCCATTGCGACTGCTTCAGCCTTACAAAGGCTCCTTCGGTTTCTTCTCGACTGGAAAGAACAGTAAGTATACCCCAAGTAGTGCTGAACCACAAACAGAGGGCTTTAATCCTATTCCGGTTCTCGTTTTTAAGCCTCACGGCATAGAAGATATTTGAAATAACTGGCTCATCTGAGAGCAAGGAGATAACATGAGCTGTGTCAACCCTAATTCTATCGGGTACAAGCAGGTATCCGGCCACTTCCTGAAATATTGTTTTACCTCTCTCTATAAGGGGAATGGCATAAGCATTGGGAGAGGTTTTCATTTTCATTCTTTGTGCTTCTTCACCCCCGCGAAGTATTTTTAGACTGCCAGGAACCTCTTGATCAATCATTCTGAATGTATCTGCAAATCTATGGGCATCAACCCCAACGGATCTAATCAGGTTGTTAAATTTTATTAGGGGTATCTGGATTTTTTGGTCCCCTATTTTCAATTGCCCCTCAAGCAGGTAGGCCACTTCTTCCATTATCCCTATTTCTGGTAGGAATGTGAATCGCCCCCAATTATCCAAATTATCCAGCATTTCATTCCTTTCAATTTTGGTCAGAAATGCTCTTGCCATTCCGGCTTGCACAAATATCTCTCGATTTTGTTCGATACTATTTGCAAGGGCGATAGCCTCTATGCTTGTTCGAGGTTTCTTCAATAATGTTACAAAAGTGGTTTCTTCATTTCCTGTGAATTCCTTTACCTTTTGAGCCACTAAAAGACACTCACTCAAATTTGTTGACTCCGAGAAATTATTCGCTCCCGGTTCATAACTAACAACGACATATTGAAGGTGATATTTCGCTGCCAACAAAGCTCGCGCTAAAAACCAAGATATGCCACTCAAAAAATTCTTTGGAAGGACGAAACAAAGTTTACCACCCATCTTGAGATGCCTATCAGCTAAATACAAGAAAAGAAAACCCTCTCCGGCTTGCCATATCTGTCGGAAGGGTTCAAATTCTTTATCTGTCATCAGTGATTCAAGGTCAGTTCCTTTAAGCAGATTCTTAGCTTTATCTTCAAGATTTTCTTTGATTTCATCCCTTAACTTACCATAATCATCTAAAACGGCTCGTCTGGCGATCTCCTCACCCATGAAGCCGAACAAACCGCCACCAGCTCTACCGCCCCTGCCAGTTGTTCTCGCAAATGGTGGATTCATGGCAATCAAATCAAGCGGCTTTAGTTTAATGGCAGTAAACATCGATTCTTTCTTCGTCTTTTTGAGCCCTGTTCTAGTTACATGCCCCAATATCTGATTTAGATTGCTTACCGTTCTTGCACACTCAAGGGAGCCGAGAGATACTGTCTGATCGTTCTCCCTATATCCTAGGGGGAATGCATAGACAGAGCGAAAATCTTCAATTGGTGTTTCAGGACTGTGTAAGGATAAGTTTAAAGCTGTTATCTGAGTGGCGTATTCAAGAACATCAACGGCATGACACGAATTAATAAAATCTGTATGAAATTCGGCTTCGATTTGCTTTGGATTGATATCGGCCCCGGATTTGAGAATGTTGAGCCGATATTGAGCATTGGCCGCACTATAACCAGCAACCAATAAAGTACCACTGCCACAAGCGAAGTCGCCCATCCTAGATGATTGTGGTTTGGCCAAATACAGGAGAAGGTAGGCAGCAGGAATTTGGGTATAGAATGTTGCCAACCCCTTTTTGAGTGCCCAATCTCCGACAACTCTATGGTATACCTTTCCGGCTAAATCCCTCCTAAGTAACGATTTCTTTGATGAAATCTCAGTTGCAAGATTTACCAGCTTGCGAAACTGCATGGGCATTTGAGGGAAAGATTTCAACATTTTGTCGATAGACCGAAAAATGGGCTTATAGTTAATTTTGAGTATATCGCGGGTTGCTCTTTCAATAGCTTGTTGAGGGTCTTTGGCTTTCGCCATTTTATCCAGCGAGTCAAGATTATACACATATCGTATGGATTCATAATACACACAACTCAGCAAAGTCGCCAGTGTTGCTTGTGCGAAAATAGCCTCTTTTATCTCTACGGGATCACCAATTGAGAATCCATAAAGTTTATAGAGGACACTGTACAAATTTTTTGCAATTCTTTCGCTCTGAGGGTGAATTGAGAGATTATCAACGAAATCCTGAACAAGATCGCCAACGTCTTCTTCTGCTTTCTTTACGCTCTCTTCGCTGATTATAAACTGAGCAATTTCTGTGATGAGAGAGACCAATTCACTTAAATTAAGCTCATACCAATCGTCAATCAGCTTGGCGAAAACTTTTTTCTCCTGTGGTAAATAGGATAGTATCCCAGAGATCTCCTCAGGCACGATAACTCTAACAGGCAGTTTTATTTTCTCTAATTTAGCTTCAATCTCATCTGCCGTTAAATCTTGTGGAAATTCGGTTGCTGGATAATGGACAGCTATGGCAACATCAGCAGCTAATTGCTCGATTCTTCTTTTAGCGTCAGATTCTGCATCTTTTTTATCGTACGATCCCTCTAAAACAATTGCCAAACCCTGATGATAGATGAGTACGTCTTTCCTTCCTTTACCAAGATACTCGCTATGTGATATCACACCCATTTGAGTTAGAAGTCTGGAGAGCGACAAATTCAGATTAGACTCAAATGTTGGTTTCACTGACTTTCGCCCAGACGCCAAATTACTGCCCCCCCTAAATCGAATTTATTTTAAATTTAATAAGAGTATTGAAGTTTAAATCGTTTTATATTCGTCAGTTTCTCTATTTTTTCTTCGGAACATCCCAATACGGGCTTTTACATTTCGGGCAAACCCTTGGTTCCTCCTCTCCTCTCGCTACCCATTCGTGACCGCACCGTTCACACCTGAAACCATCTAGTTTGATTTTTGCCATACTTTACAATGTGTTATCAATGGTATATAACCATAACGGTATTACCGATAGGTATTTATACAATACTTACCTAATAGTATATTACCAATAAGTAAGTTACAGGAGTGAATGAGGATGGATCAATTCAGCAACCCACGAGAGTTAAGAGGACTCGTAATCCTCAGCCAGCCGGACACGATCATTCAGACCGGCAAGAACGAATGGGATGTCCGGTCTCAATCGAAGGATGCGTACTACCAAGTAACCCGGACATTTGCATCAAGAGGTAAGAGAGATCCTTGGGTATGGTCATGCTCCTGCCCTGATCATCAGACCAGAGAAGTTATCTGCAAACATATCTATGCCGTTCAGTTCAGCCTGAAACTTAAAGTAGATGTAGAAGCTGATATTAAATCTCAAAAAATTCTGAGTGATGCGTGTGGGATTACTTGCCCATTCTGTAAAAGCCAAAAAGTTGTAAGGCGCGGGATAAGGAGAACTTCTTACGGTGAGATCCAGCGATATGGTTGCCACGACTGCAACCACAGATTTGTTATCGACAAGGGATTTTCCCGCGTTAAGCACGATCCGAGAGTAATCACCCTTACTCTTGATCTCTACTTCAAGGGTGTATCCCTCAGGAAGATTACCGATCACATCCAGCAGTTCCACGACAGAAAGGTTAGCCAGACCACCCCCATGCGCTGGATCAAGAAGTATATGGTGCTCCTTGGTAAGTACGCAGAGAAGTATGAAGCTGAGGTCGGCAACATTTGGCACTCGGATGAAACAACTGTGTTCATCAAGAGAGAGGGCGAGAAGAAGTCCTATCAATGGCTCTGGAATATCATGGATGCCAAGACCCGGTATCTCCTTGCTTGCCAGATCACTGAGACCCGATATGTGGATGATGCGCGCAAGCCGTTACGAAAGGCAAAGGAAACCGCCAACCGGAGACCAGATGCAATCGTGACAGATGGGTTACAGGCATACCGAATGGCAATCAAGGCAGAATTTTACGACCTTACAGCGCCAATCCAGAACCCCCATATCCGGTTGAAAGACTTTGAAACGCACCCGAACAATAACATCCTTGAACGCTTAAATGGCACATTCAGAGAGCGCACAAAGATATTCCGATCCCTTGATAGTTCGATTGGCGTGCAGGAGTTCGCTAACGGGATGCAGACATATTACAACTACATCCGGCCACATCAGGGAATCGGGGGATTGGTTCCGGCACAACTGGCAAACATCCCAATTGATCTTACCGGAAACAAATGGGAAACAATGATCAGGCTGGCGGTAAAATAAAGAGGTGCTCACTTTTCCAGAAGGTTAGAAATATGTGGGCACTAATTAATAGTTAATGAGCCGAAGACCGTACCGTTTAGAGATAAGACCCGGTGTAGATAATCAAAGTGCTAAATATTATCTTGTTAAGCAATCGCAAGTTGGGAATTATCGAATAAAAGTAAGTAAGTATCTTTACAGTGGGGGTTTGCCCCCCTCGCAATCTGATCTTGAATCATATCGGAAAAAATTTGCATTTGATTTGGAATTAAAAGCAGCTGAGAAATATGCAATAGCTGGGCTCGAACGGTATAACTCTCGGTATTTATCCCAAGAGAGACTGAAATTGATAGAACAAATACGCTATTTAAACAAGTCTTTTAGAGAATCGCTTACAATTCATGAACTAAATGGATACGAAAAAGATTTTGAGATACGGTATGTCCAAGGCACTACTTCAATAGAGGGGAATACCTTTACACTTGGGGAAACCGCCGATTTAATTGAAAATGATATTTTACCGAATAATAAATCAAGAAGAGAGATAAACGAAGTTCAAAACTTTAAGGCTGTAAAATATTACAGAGATCACTATCGTGGGGATATCTCACTTGACTTCATAAAAAACCTTCATGCAATCATTATGAGGAATATTGATGATGAATCAGCTGGTTATTTTCGGAGGTCAGATTCCGTCGCAATATCAGGATATCCTGACCTATTGACGCCAGCGATTGAAATCACCACAGAATTAAAGAAAATAATTCAATTTTATAATGAAAGAATCAAAAAAGAATCTCACCCAGTTGAAGAGGCAATTCTTTTTCATTATTTCTTTGAATCAATCCACCCATTTTCTGATGGTAATGGACGTGTAGGGAGAGAAATTTTAAATTTTATGTTATTTAAAGACAAATACCCCAAGTTACTATTCCCTAAAAAGGGTCGATCTCGGTATATTCGTGCTTTAAAATTAGGCAATAATGATGATTACAAAGAGATGGTCGATGAATTTGCTGATATCCTAATTGAACAAAACCTTGAATTCCTACGTGATAGAACTAGAGAAATGATAGCTTTACCGATAAAAGAGGGGCAAAGCAGAATTACAGATTTTTTAATTGTTCACTAAATCATCCCTTTCATCAAAAATTATTCGAGATTTGCTTTGATCAATGTAATCAATGGCTCCAAATCTCCATGATCTGCGGAGATTAAGCAATTTAAATAATTTTTCCGTTCTTCGGTGAATCTGGCAGAAATCCGCCTGTTGAGCAGTTCAACTACATGTTGTTGCAAAATGGCTCTGGCCACTTTACCATTACCATCTAAGAATGGATGGATAATCAATAGTTTGTGATGAAAATCTGCAATTGCTGCAATGCGTACTTCATTGCTTTCATGAAGCAATCGCCTATAATGTGATCTCCAATACCGCAGTAACGAATCAACCATGTTGTAAATATCACTCGGGGGAGGTGCGATCAGAAGAATTTCTCCAGTTTTTTGAGGGGCTTCCGAAACCCATGAATAATCCGTACGTCTGACCCAAACTGAGACATTTCGAAAAGAACCTCTTTGTTCCGGTGAAAGAGTGGTGTCATCGGTAACAATTCTATGTACCCAAAACAACAGCTGGATTGTTAGATTTTCTGTTGCGAAATAAGGAAGTTCCGGTAGTGGTTGGCTAAGACTCGAAGGAGTTTTTCGTAAATCTATAAACATGGCTTCTGTGCGTGCAGCAAATTCATTAAATCTATCTGTAAGTTCATTGACTTGCTCAACGAGCCCTTTGCTAATTTGGTCAAAAAAACTAGTTTGTTCTTCAATCGTCAAAGGTATTTGGAGATAAGATAATCTTAGTCCATATCCCTTTGGAGAATCAAGTATTGTTCGGAGACGTTCAACGTGATAAATTTCAACGTGTTCTAATCCAGATCTTCCCACCAACTCTGCCCGTTTAAAAGGGGTTATATGCTGGTTGGTAAAAAAAATAAAACCATCAGCATCGTTCCTTGCAACCCCGGGTAAATCCTCAAAAAATTTTCTCTCTATCCCTGTATCGCTCTGGTTAGTTGGGGGGAAAAAACATGCTGCAACATAACGAATCCCGTTCTTATTACAGAGAATATCTTTCTTTCCGTCTGATCCTCCAAGGGGGCTTTGGGGGTTAACATCGTTGAACTCTTCAACTTGAAGTATATCGGCGCATAATCTTTCAGCACCTGTTTGCCCCAACCGCCATTCTTTTAATGCAATCTCCGTTTGCAATGTGGGAACCATTAGAATAACTAGATCCTATCTTGCCGTAATAATAAAAATGTTGATTTAAATCGTTCCGGTTTATGATTGGAAAAGTCCCGCCATGCAACAACGCGGTCTGGAAAGTGAAAAGTCCCGACAACGCAACAGAACCGGTGTACGTATTACTTTTTCAGGTGTTATCGCTATAAGGGATGCCGCAACGGCTGGGCCGGAGGCAACAATTGCCGAAGAGTCGATACTTTTTATGAAAAGTATCTCCAATCAATCCTCGCGATAGCGATGATTGAATCCCCCCAAGAGCATTAAGAGATTTCTCTGATGATCTCTACAAAGCCGTTTTCGCTCCAGCTGATAAACTTCAGTGATTGGTGATCAGTAAACCACCAGATCATGGGAAAATAAAAAGGGTCGCGGGGAACGCTTAATTGATGGCCAGTCCATTTTCGACCGCTGATTCCGGTACGTTGAATGTTGTGCTGGTGCCCTCGATATGATAGGGGCCGGTGGCCTTTACTTCGTACGTGCTCCCGGTTGTTGAATACGGCACGATAAATTCCCCGTTGATACTTTCCTGGCGGTACGTGAAGTTCCTGCCCGTATTAGTGACGAGCGGTACATCAATGATGCCGGTCCCCTTGATATGGGCACCTTTGACATACTCAAAGATCTTCACGTATTTCACATCGCTCGTGTTTGAAGCCATTACATTTGTCGGCGACTCGTGAATGAGCCGGTAATGGCGTAATGCGGGAACAGAATCTACCGGCTGTACGATGGATGAGCTGAGCACCGCTGCATGGTAGCCCGTTAGTGCATTCAGGTTATATTGCGCTGCCTTTGTGGCCGCATCGGTCACATTCATCGCTATGACGTTCGTGATCACCGGGAGGGAGACATGCGTGATGCTCGAATCGGAGTACTCGACATAATAGACAGAGGTTGCCGGCGTCATGGACCCATCAAAGTTATGGAGCCGTGACACCATCGTCTGGTAATATGGCTCTTCATTGAGAAGAACGGACTCATATTTACTGGGATCGGACTGACTTGGATAGGCAAAGTTCATCTGGTACGGCGCTCCGGCTGCCGTGTTGTTGTACCAGGTTGCCATCGCCCAGAATTTACCGGTATCCATCTCGATATCGGTAATCACGTACTTTGTCCCAAGGGCGTCGAGGATATGATTTGCATCATCCTCGGATGTGGAAACAAAATATGCGGATGCCCCCAGAGGAGGCGTCACGCCCTGCTGGAAGGGGTTGGCGTTGGGGATCCGCTTTGCGATATAGGTGATCATGTGCCCGTAATCCCACCATGACATGACGCCGTACGCCGTGGCGGGGTACTGGAAGGTCTTCGGGTCATAGATAGTATAATAATCTACACCGGTATCCGGTGTATTGGTGCCCAGCCATTCGAGTGACTCCTTCCAGTCCTGGTTCATCTGGATTGCGTTGCCGGAAGCATTGACGTAACTGTAATAAACCGATGTGTATGCGAACAGTATGCCGAGCCCTGCGGATACGATGACAAGCGCAAGAAGAAGATAGTTGGGGCCGGCGGTCACACCGGAACCTTTCTTCTGCGTCCGTTTCTGCTTTTTACCCCGTGCAGGCTCATCTTTTCCGGATACTCTGGATCCATTGGGTACTGCGGCCGGTGGGATCCCGTCAGCCAGTTGTTTGAGATCTTTCCATCCCATTTTAAACGTGAACGATACGAACACCGCAGAAAGCAGGGCAATGTTTACTGCAAGGTAATATTCGTACCTGATATGCTGGCATGTTGAGAAGAGAATGACGAGGGACCAGACCAGCGCAAAGATCTCCTGAGGACGTTCGTCCTTGAGGTTGTTATACAGAATAACAAGTGCCCCGCCGATCATCAGGATAAGACCGTAGTTGAACGAAAGCCAGGCATTGTCAAACGACCATCCCCGCGCTTCCTGAACAGTTGCCGTCACCGGGGCCTGGCCGAAAAATGCATACAGGGCAAAAACCAGCAGGTTATAGATCTGGGGGCTTGCCATAAAGAGTATTACGGCGAATACAATCCCGCAACCGGCGACTGATAACGGGTAGTAATATTTCTGCTTTCCCTTAACGTGACGTGCGAGGATGTAGAGCATCACTGTCCCGCCGATCATTCCCAGATATGCATAAACGTGGCCGACGGTATAGTTGGAAAGGTCGAGTCCCGGGCTTTTGAACCCGAATACGAGGAGGCCGATGATCGCGATGACGAAAATGATGGAGTTGGCCAGCAGCAGGTACTCGCTCGAACGGCCACGGTAAAAATCGATGATGAACTGGATGACTGTAAATGCGCCGACAATAAGGGCAAACAGGATCATCGTCGGCATAAGGAACAGCCCCAACAGGTATGCGATACCGGCGAGGATTGCTAAGAACGTGGTTTTTTTCCAGGTCTCAAAATCCCGGATATTAATTTTTGTGCCCTTTTCGGAAAAGAGGATGTACATATACACCAGACAGAACAGGGTCGAAAAGAGCACTTCGCCGATATGATGATCGAAATAGCCGTATAATGAACGGTAAAAGAACTGTCCTGAAACAATGGCCGTGAACCCTGACGCGAGTATGCCGGTCTTCCAGTCCCCGCAGGTTTTTCCGACAAAATACATCAGGATCACCGTCAACATCGCCATGACGGGCGGGACGAGAAGGCACACACCGATGATCTCCGGGCGGGTGGCGGCTCCCGCAAGCATGCAGGCAAAACCGGAGATACAGATGAATAACGGTCCCCAGTAGATCGACGTCCCGTACGGGTAGTAGGTCATCGGGTCAAACCACGTATAGGTAAAGTGGTTGGCGAGGAGCTGCTCGACCTGGCGCAGGTTGTAGAGGGGGTCGTCGCTTGCCACCATCGTAAGGATATCTGTCCTGCCCATTGTGAGCATGGGAATAAGACGAAGCCAGAGGGCAAACAGGGAAAAAATAACGACCAGCCCGGCGATAAGATATGTCCGCCGGTTTTTCAACTCCCAAAAGACCATGGAATCAACCTTTCGTGCATACTAGGTCGCTCTTAAAGACATTAATAAATTCGGATGCAGTATCAGAGTACCTTCCGGAGTTCTGTCTCAAACTGCCGGGCTTTCTCTTTCCAGCTGTATGCTTCAAGATTGATGCGGTACGTCACCGGGCGATCCATGAGGTTTTTGATATGTGCAATGAACTCCTCCCGTGTTTTATAAACAAAGAGATTCGGGCCCCCGATTCGCATAACATCCGGTATTGGGCGCATCACAATGGGTTTGCCGCATGCAGAATATTCAAAATATTTGTTGGGAAGTGCAATCTCCCCCCATTGGGGCGGGGAGAGCGGGATCGTGCATACGTCCATGCATGCGATATATCCCGGGAGATCCCGGTAGGGTTTCGGCCCGGTAAATATGACGCGGTCCGAAATCCCGAGCTGCTTCGCCAGCTGCCGGAGTGCCGTTATATAATTTGTAAAGAGTGATCCGCCGACCACGAGGAGGTACGTCTTTTCCTGATAGCGTATCAGGTCCGGGAGCGCCCGTATCATTTCATCTATCGCGTACCATCGTTCGACACTCCCGGAGAACCCGATCACGAATGCGTCGGCATCGATCCCGAGTTCTGCCCGGGTCGTGCTTCCGTCCATGGGCATGAACAGATCGGTGTCGACCCCGTTTGTGATCAGGCCGGCAGAAAACCCGAATGTACGGAGTTTATCGACAAGGGAGGGCGATACCGTTGTGATGCTGGTGCTGCGGGCCAGGTTCCTGCGGGTGATCGCCCACACACCGCTCCTGATGATTTGCTGGGATAACCGGTTTGTGACGTATGCAGCAGCGGAATCGGGGAACCAGTCCTTGAGATCGAAGACCACCGGCACGCCATATTTTTTTGCCGCATGGATTACTGCAGTGCCGGCAAGCACATGGGCGGCAACAACCACATCGATCCTGTTATCCCGGATTATCTTTTTAAAGATGTGATAATGATAGGGCGCGTTGAGTGCATAATGGAGCAGCGGGCTTTTGAACGGGAGCAGGGTCGCTTCTTCGACAAGAAGGCGGGTGGGCCGGATCTCACCCCGGCTTACATGAAAATGGGCAACGTGGATCTCGTGATGCCTGGCCAGTTCCTCGAAGATATAGTGATGCCGCGAAGGAATGGGGTGGTGGAGGTAGTCCTGGGTTGAGACAAGAAGGATTTTCATGGGTCACGCATGCCGGTCCGGTTCAGGGTACTATGAACTACAGTCAGTGCCTTATTCCCCGCTCAGAAAGGTGATCGGCAGGGATTGCGGGAAGTTCATGGATACGTGCAGGCGCCCCGATCGCGAGCATATGCGCCGGGACATCCCGGGTCACGATCGCACCCGCAGCGACCAGCGCACCGTTGCCGATGCAGACGCCGGGAAGGATGGTCGCATGCGCACCGACAGCTGCATTATCGCGGATCACCGGACCTTTCAGCCCGCCAGTGCCGGATGGCGGATACCGGTCATTGGTCAGCACCGCGTTCGGGCCGATAAAGACATGGTCCCCGATGATCGTATGTGTGGGGATAAAGACCATGCTCTGCACGTTGACATCACTCCCGATAGTTGTATGTCCCTCGATAATGGTTGCCGTGCCGATGGAGACCCGGTCCCCGATCCGGGTTTTTTCACGGATCAGGATGTTATGACCGGCCTGGAACCCGTCTCCTATGACTACGTCACAGTACAGGATGGTGCCCGGGCGGAGTAATGCATCTTTTCCGATAGTGGTGCCGGTAAAACCGGTCCTGCCGATGTTTTCCCGGGAGGGAAATCCCAGCGTTACCGGCTCAAAAACCTGGAGGCCTTCGCCGGTTTTATTTTTACCGTATTCGATCATTCAACCGTCACGCTCTTTGCAAGGTTTCTTGGCTTGTCGACATCTCTCCCGAGAGCGACCGCGGTGCGGTACGCGAGAAGCTGGAGTATCACGAGGCTCGTGAGAATCTGGACAAACAGGTGCGTCCCCGCCACGGGTATGAATATATCCACAATGTCAGGAAGTTCTGCGTCCCCTTCACAGCCCAGGGCAATGACCGGCGCCCCCCGTGCCTTGATCTCCTTGATATTGGAGATCATCACGCTGTAGGTCTCTCCCGGCAGGCAGATGGCGATCACCGGCGTTTCAGGTGAAAGCAGGGCAAACGGGCCGTGTTTTAATTCGCCTGCCGCATAACCTTCGGCATGGATGTAGGAGATTTCCTTCATCTTGAGAGCCCCCTCAAGCGAAACGGCATAGAACGGACCGCGGCCGATGTAAAAGATGCTTGTCGCGTCCCTGCACCGGGCCACCACATCCGAAAGGTCCATGAGAAGTATCTCTTCGATTGCAGTATGTGCGTGCAGGAGAATGTCTCTGTATTTTCCCCCGGAAATTTTGTCTATGATATACATAAGGACGGCAAGCTGTGCAACAAACGATTTGGTCGCTGCAACGCTGATCTCGGGGCCGGCCCGCATGAACAGGGTTGCATCTGCGATCCGGCTCACCGAACTCCCCAGAACGTTTGTCACCGCAAGTGTCCGGCAGTTATGCAACCGCGCCTGCCGGAGTGCCGCAAGGGTGTCTGCGGTCTCGCCGGACTGCGTGATGCCGATCACAAGATCGTCAACCGGTGGCGGGAAATATTTAAATTCCGATGCATATTCCAGCCGTGCGGGGATCCCGC